>Ga0334887_1000030_pt1 | contig 215524 bp, 180 predicted proteins | sample GraSluR1_MG_10_FD_207217 | JGI IMG/M metagenome (GOLD analysis project Ga0334887, IMG submission 207217) | Sludge microbial communities from methane-producing bioreactor in Wageningen University, Netherlands - Granular Sludge_18_07-R1 | ecosystem: Engineered > Bioreactor > Anaerobic >...
ATGTTCCTCTCACCTCTCAAGTGATGTTTTGTGAGGTGATCTAATACCACAATTAGGCTTAAATTACAATAAGTTAAAATTGTAGATTCAGAGAGATGCCATATGTACACTCACGGATTCAGGAGTAACTCAAGGACTCCGTTCCGCAACGAGCCATGTTGATTCAACCCCAAGGGTTATATTGAAAGCCCCAACGCATATTCCCTTGCCCAGCAAAGTGTATTTACAAGCTCCATCTCCTCAATGGTCCTGCATTTGATCTCCAGCAATTTTGGGGACGCGACAATGACTGCCAGGACCTTTGCTCGGGAGATCGCCACGTTCAAACGGTTGCGGCTGTAGAGGAACCCGATCTGACGAGGGAGTTCCTCTTCGCTGGAAGTCGTCATGGAGATGACTGCAATTTCCGCCTCCTGTCCCTGGAACTTGTCGATCGTACCCACCCTGACTCCCTCGGGAAGGATAGATCGCAGATAGTTCACCTGCATGTTGTAGGGGGCCACGATGAGGACGTTTTCCGGACGCATGGGAGATAAAAGCTTCTTCTTGTCCTGAAAGCACTGCGCCATGAGACTTGTGTATATTTCAGTGATTATTTTCCCCTCCTGCTCGGATTTCTGAGAACACCCTTCGTGGCTCACTTCAATGAAGCGAAGACCCGCAGGGCTGAGGGCCGGATGGGCATTGGAGTTGAGCAAAAGGACCTGATGGCGGTTGTCTTCCGCCGCGTGCAACCTTCCACCATATACCGCCCGGGAGATGAAAGAGCAAATGCTCTCATGCATTCTCCAAGTAGTACCGAGGAAAACACCTCGATCAGGGGAAACCGTAGCCTGGTCCTGGAGGAGATATTCCAGGACAGATTGACCGGACTCACGAGGATGCACTCCCTGCAGAGGCTGGCCAAGCTGCATCTGATCGCCTACGAGCACAATGTTATGTGCGCTGAGTCCTGCGGCGACTACGTTTGCCATGGCCACCTGGCCGGCTTCGTCTATGAAGAGGTAATCGATCACTTGGTCGAGTTCAGGACGGGAAAAGAGCCAGACCGTACCTGCTATGAGATCGGCCATTGGGTCCACCAGGTTGTTATCGGTTACGTCCCGGATGATCTGTCCATGGAGAAAGGAATCCTCCTGACCTCCAGTGGCTTTTTTGATACCTTTAAAGGTCATGCATCTCTCTCCAGCCCTTTTCTCAACCTTCTTGAGTAGATTGTTTATGGCCTTGTGGGAGTTGGACATCACCCCGACCCTTTTGCCGGAGCCAATCAAATCGACAATCACGCGGGAAGCGGCATAAGTCTTGCCGGAACCGGGTGGTCCCTGAATAAACAAGTAGGTTTCATCCATCGATGATACTGCACCGCATATTTCATCCGTAGAGGCCGAGCCTTCCGATACCAGCGGAGCTCCGCTGGCCCGATGCTTGAGACGCGGCGAATCCCTTCGGAGGAGGTCGAGTATTGCTCCGTAGCGTTTTTCCCCATCTATGATCGCATCAGCAAAGCGGTAGAGCGCGTTACGCAAAACCTCGGTCTTTATGGGCCCGGTCGGGATGAGGGAAAACTCGGGCGGCAAAGGACCTGACCTGGCGGAACGCCTGAGCGTCACAAGTTTTTTGTCGAAATCGATCTCCTGGATCTTCCCTGCCCTCTCCAGTGTTGAAGCGCAAAGACAGTCACTTCCTACTGTGAGCTTGCATTCCTGTTCAGGAAAAGCATAGGTGGATGGACCCGAATGAGCCAGTCTTAGCCCGCCGAGACATTCGATATCATCTATCAACTCTTCTTCGGAGCGTCCTTGACGATCGAACATCTCCCACCATATTGGCTTGGCTTCCCTGTGGTGAAATTCCAGCAGATCCGCTATGAGGCGCCGGACCCGCCATTCTTCGTCTTCCATCCCGGCCATCAGGTTCTTCTCGTATTCATTTCTCAGCTCATCAAACTCACTCCATTCCGCCTCCCTGGCATCCTCGATGGTGACGTGATCTCGCCAGGGGATTCCTTGGGTTTTCATGCTAAGAAGCCATTCCCGCAGGTGGATCATGGAGACGCAGTCGGTTTCGTTGTAAGCCCGGATTTGCTCCAAAAGCTCGCCCTGCCCACTCTGCCGCCAATGCTCGTACTCGATGATGCTCTCGCCGGCAGTCTTGACGGAATCAGACCTCTTGTCCATATAAAACACTTCCATGTCTTTCAGGGAGTAGCCGGGCTGAGAGGTGCGCACAGTTTCGCAAACAATCCTGTAGAGGTCCACGAACCTGAGTCTACGCAGGAAGTCATCGAGAATCGCTTCGCACCTGCCGTAGCGAGACGAAAGCCGCTTGAGAGCGTTGACCTCGTAGGAGCCGTAATGATAGATGCAGGCCTGGGTGTGCTTTTTGAAGTGCTTGAAAAGAAACAGCATGAGATCTACCAGTGAGCGCTCCTCCTCTTCGTGGTTATGCGCCCAGAAACACTGGTAGAATTGCTCATTGGTATCTCCCAAGCAGAACCCAAATAGATACTCGAGCCCGTCGGCATAGAGGGGGTCGCCTTCGATATCAAAGAAGATGTCACCGACCGATGGCTTAGGGAAGCGGTAAAATCCCCTGCCTTCCTCTTGCGGGATCATCTCAATGCAGGGCTTTGCCTCTTTTTTCCCCTTTACCTGAAGCCACGCCTGGCTGCGAAGGCGTCCCAGAGTCTCCGGGGCCATTTTGGGCACCCGGAAGGAATCCGGAAGATCGGCGAGTTCGCGCACTGTAAAAATCCGGACGTTGTTTAGCTTCTTTATCTGGGACCTATGCATATTGGCTACAAGGGAGAGGTGATCGTCACTGGCCCGTTTCTCGGCGCAGGAAGCTTTCAGTTTGCAGAGTTCACAGCGCTCGACGGCTTCCGGGTAAGGACATGATGCCGGGTTGGCCCAAAAAAGCTCAAGGGCATCGCAAAGCCTTGCGCAGTAGTGTCCAAAATCGGCGAATCTAAAGCTATGTCGGTCCCCCGAGCCCAAAACCAGGTGCATGTGCTTCGGTGCTGCTTGCTGTATCAATGTGAGGAGACGGGAGTAGATGCTGATCTGAATAATAAAAGACGGTTTCGGGGCACGTGAGAGCTTTATGTCGTGCACCTCGTAGCTGAACTCCCCGAGATGCGACGGCTTGTCGACACGCAGCAAAAGGTCACAATGCCCATGCCACCTCTCACCAATGAGGACCGGCTGATAGATCACCGGCGCTCCATCCGCCATTACTTCCCTGGTGATCCGTATCTGCTCCTGCAAGGGGAGGTTCTTTGGGATATCGACGACGCCACCGGAGCTTTGACGGAGACGATCTACACAGTCAGTCTCGTATTCAAGCCCCTTTGCGGAAAGCAGCTTTGTGAGCTCATCCTCTTCCGATTGGAGGTCTTGAGCCCCTTTGATCTTCTGATGCGCCAGATACTTGCATTCCATGTAGTCCATCAGGTCGTGAGGGGAATAGAAGCTATCGCCTTGTAGAACGATCATTCGGTGCGTCTTTCATGGCAAAGGACCGAAAGACTGGCTCGGTCCCCAAGCTTCATCACATCGCAGCCCCCTTCAAAAGGACGCTACGCAACTGATCGCAAGGAGGCCACCAACCTCGAGATAATCTCGCTTTCCTGGATGTAAGGGATGAACAACCGGTGACGCGCCCTTGTCATGCCTACATAGACAAGCGCATCGATTTGCTCTGCGCTAAGATAGTCGGGCTTCAGGCGATCGATGCCAAGAAGGAAGATGCAGGCGTAATCCAGCCCCTTGGCGCTGTGGATGGTGGAGACAGCTACGCCTTCCGTCGTGATGTCATAAGCTCGCTTTGCCCTGTAGTCTTCGGAGACCCACTGAGACATGATGCTTCTCGATTCCAGCATCTGCGTGACCATCTCAGGAAGTGAGCGGGCCTCCTCGGGTGTAGCCGTCCTGGTGGTGTAGAGGACGGCTATTTCCGACAAGGGGTATTCGCCGTTTTGGACGAGAAGCCTAATGGTGTCAGCCGCGTAAGCCAGCATCTCGTGAAATATAAGGAACTGTTTCAGCTCCGGTTTCGGGCCGTGCAGAATGCAGGAGGCATGGGCATCCTTTGCCCGGCGGCTGTCCTTAGGAGACTTGAGAAAAGCTTGGGCAAGAGAGCGAATCTCCCAGGAGTTGCGGTACATGCTGGGGACTGACATTTCCCTGTTTCTTCCTCCAAGGTGATTTCTCCACGCCAGGTTTCTAGCATAGATGTTTTGGGTTTCATCCAGGGCAACCGTGAAATTCGGCACTTCCGGATTCATAACCTCCACGACCACTTTGAGCATCTCTTCGCTGAGATCCTGCCCCTCATCGACGAGAACGGCGTCATACTTTCTGCCTTCGGCTCTCACAGCAGAGAGCGCTTCCTCTACAACGAGGTCATAATAGGTGCGGTCCTCCTTTTCATAGGCGACCTTCTCGCCGATGATTTTGGCGCAAAGTTCAAAGAAATGATACACCTCGACTCCTCCCGGGCCAAGCTGAATGCCTTTCCTGGCAAGAAGACGCTTGATGAAGTTGACGAGAGTGATGTTGAAGCAGACGAAGAGAACATCTCGGATTTGAGGGTTGTACTGCTTGAGGAACGCTGCCTTGTGAATGAGTATGAGTGTTTTGCCACTACCCGAAGGGCCGGTCACAACGTTATAGCCGGAGGAGCAGTTGCGGGCGATGGCCTCCTGGCGATCATCCAAGGCTTCAGTGCGCTGGGAGAGGTCCATGTACGCACACGAGTCTCTGCCGGGGTACGCTATCTGGGCACTTGGAAATAGCAGTTGCTTGAGGTAGCCGTATTCGCCGGCGGCAAGATGGAACGAAAACTTGGGAGGAAACCTTTCCTGGATGGCTTTCCTGAAGCACTTGCCGGTGGTGTCGCAAGATATTTCAGATGCAGAGTGTAGGTCATCCCAAAAGAAGGCCTTGTCCGCTGGGATCACCACATGGAGACCGTACTGACAGTACTCATACTTGTTGATGTTCGGGAAAACGACCCCACACTCAATAGGGAGCTTCGCTTTCCCGTAATGGGCGGGATCCTTGGAGATCAGCCGTCCACCCTTCCTGATTCGCTCCATCACCAAATAAAGGTATTCACTTGCCTGCCTAAGGGGGTTCCTGTGCCGCTGCTCCTCGCTGCCGGCTTTGATGACAAAATCGAAGCTGTCCGCATTTCTGATTTGGCTGAGCGCCCAGTCTTTGACCTCAAAAATAATCAACCCGACCTCGGCGCAGTAAAGGATAAAATCTGGCTCTCTGCCTTCGATCTGGGGAAGATACCACGCAGTGTAGTGCTTGTCAGGCTTGGCCACGGTGCGAAGGAATTGGGGAAACCTTTTCTCCCCCTCCGTTTTGAAGTGATCGACTTCCTCTGGGATCATTGTCGCCATTGAACATGCCTCGACAGGAAAGAGGAATCGCAAACAAGCAGGTGAAAGATCAAGAAAAAAGGTTCAATTCTTGATAAAGACATGCGAGCTTGATCATCAGTGAGAAATGGTCGGTTTGGAACGCCTAATGTGAAGACCCATGAACGGATGTAAAGATTGCGGAACGTGAGGTAGGTCACGCTCTTGGGTAGCAATGAGGTAGCACAAACACAAAAAAGAAACAACCCTCTGTATGATAACTCTTTAATTTTCCTTGGAGGGCGACCCGGGGATCGAACCCGGGACCTTTGGTTCCGGAGACCAACGCTCTATCCACTGAGCTAGTCGCCCTGGAGAGGAATGTTTGGAGCTTGAAATGCCGCGCAAAGGCCATGGTTTGGGTAACATAGCCTCCCTTCTTTGTCAACAGGCTAACGAAACAAGGACGACACAGGCGCGGCCCCCCATGTAGCGGGCGACACGGCGGCGGAAGGAGCCTCGATCGGTGTCGGGGGCAGGCGGTCCGGGTTTTCGGGGATTGTCCGGCAGGTGCCGATGGCGAGTCAGTCTTTGGACTGGCCCACCTTGAGGCGGTAGAGTTCGCCGTAGGCGGCATCGAGGAGGTCCTGGGGGCGCTGGGTTTTTTCATCGAGGGTGCCTGCGCCGATGAGGGCCTGGATGAGGATGGCCGCATTCCCCTGCTTGAAAGGCGTTTTGCGGATTGTCCGGCTGAGAAACGGCATGACCTCCCGAGCCTCTTCCTCGGGCACGTTGGGGAGTACCACCAGGAACTCGTCACTTCCGTACCTGCCGAGGTAGCTTTCCTTTTCGGGCAGAATCTCCCTGAACACTTCCGCAGCGTGCTTCAATACCCTGCTGCCGCTGTCGAAATCTTCCTGCATCTCGTGGACGAAGTTGAGGTCGATGACGAGAATGGATAGAGGGGCAGCGGTACGGCGCGCCTTGCGGAATTCTCGTTCCAGGACCGTAAAGATCTGGAAGAAGTTGAGCAGTCCCGTGAGAGGATCGCGGATGCTGAAATACTTTACGCGTTCGTAGGTCAGGCAGTTGTCCATGGCGAGGGCGATCTTGACTCCGAGTTGTTCGAGGAGGTCCGTACCGTCCCTCGGGCGGTAACGGTCGGCATCGGTGCTCCCCAGAAAGAGACCTCCAAAGAGGATCTGGTGAACACACAAGGGAACGATGACTCCGGATCTGGCCGCAGAAGCCGCTTCAGGCAGATATTCCCGTATCCTCTCGATGTTCTCGGCCGACAGAAGGTACGGCCTGGTGGATCCGCTCCAGAGTTCATTGGCCGACTCTGGAGGAAAAGGCAGAATCCAGGTGCCCTCGCCGATGGGTTCACTCGTTTCGCATATGTCGGGGAAAAACCATTCGAGCAGTTCGGGATGGCAGAGAAAGAGAATGACCTGGTCGGGCTGGAATCGCCGCCGGATTTCCTCGAGCAGTTCCTGAACGAGGCGGTCGAGGGCGCGTGTTCTGAACAGGATGCGCTCGATGTCGGCAAAATGCCTCCAGATCTTTTCGTTGTCCGCCGCGGTGACGACCACTTCCTCGAGCTGTCTTCTTAATTCCTCGTTCTCACGCAGAAGCTGTGCAACGGGGTCTGCCGGCTCTGCCGGCTCTGTCCGCCCCTCCGGGCAGATACCCTCTCCAGCGGTGAGATCGCCTTGTTCCATCTATCGAACCCCCGTCGTTGAACGATTCCGAAGACCTGCGTGCTGCCGAGCGGAACCTCGACTGGCCGCATCCCCGAAATTCATGGCTTCCCGCACAGCCTCGTCGGCAGACTGTGCCTCGACGACCCCGGGGACGTGAAACGCGGGTCGCAATACCACCACCTTCTTGCCGATTTTGAGCGCCATTGCGATTTCCGAAAGGGTGCCGTAGCCGCCTCCCACGGCGATGAGGGCATGAGCCGTCTGCACGATAATGGCGTTTCTGGCCTGACCCATGTTCGTGGCAATGGGAAAGTCGATGTAATCATTCGCTTCCGTGATGCTGGACCCGGGCAGAATCCCCACGGTCCGGCCTCCCTCCTTTTTCGCGCCCCGTGCCGCCGCCGTCATGACGCCTCCGAGCCCCCCGCACACGAGGACCGCGTTCCTGCGGGCGATTTCCCGGCCTACCTGTTCGGCGCTTTCGTCCAGCTCAGATTCAGCGCCGGCCCCGATCACTCCAATATAAGGCCTGTGCACGATCATCCTTCCCATCCCCATTTCCCCACAAGGTCGACAAAGCGAACACCCCCCAGGTACGTCTGGTGAATCCCCTTTTCCGTGCGTTCCACCAGAGCGAGTTCCTGGGACAGGCGATCTCCCAGGGGAATCACGAGCCTGCCTTCCGGCGCCAGTTGATCCACCAGGGGCTGAGGTATTCTGGGTGCGCCGGCGGTGACCAGAATACCGTCGAAGGGAGCCTCGTCAGGCCATCCCAGCGTTCCGTCCGCCACGCGGGTGACGATATTCTTGTAGCCCAGCTTCTGGAGGACCTGGTTCGCCCTGTAGGCGAGGTTGGGATAACGTTCGATGGTAAACACCCGGTCTGCCAGTTCAGCAAGGATTGCCGCCTGGTAGCCGGATCCCGTCCCGATTTCAAGCACCTTTTCATGTCCCTGGAGGTCCAGGGTTTCCGTCATGAGTGCCACGATGTACGGCTGGGATATCGTCTGCTTGTCGCCGATGGGCAGGGGATAATCGCTGTAAGCCTGGTCCCTCAAAGCTTCATCGACGAAAAGGTGCCTCGGAACCTTTCCCATGGCTTCAAGCACCCGCGGATTTCGAATACCGCGGCTGATGAGCTGGGTTTCGACCATGCGGTCACGCGCTTTCTTGAAATTGATCATGTGCCGCTCAAATCCTGAAAATTACAAACAACCTTACCCGACAGGGGGATTCCCATTCCCCATTTCCCATGCCGGCCGACCACTTACGTTTTCCACAGAACCAAATATAAAGCAAGCCTATTATCATCGCTGCTTCTGTGCCTGAGAACGCGATGCGAATTGGACGCGAATCCGGTGCAAATCGTATCTTTTCTTCTTCCGCCAGGGAATGGATGTACAAGACCGGGTTTCTCGATTCATTCTCGGAGAGAATGCAGCCCCTCGACAGACCTGTCCATCGAATCCGGGTGGTTCTCGCCAGGATCGAGTTGCAGGGAAGGCACAGCATGACGATTCAAAAAGGCAGGGCTGAACCGGGGGTCGGTCCAGCCCTCTGAAACGATGAAACGAAACGTGAACGGATGGCGGTCTTGGCTACATTTCTACTCGAACTCTCAAATCCTGCAATTGGGCGAAAACAGTATTTCGAGTGTGACGGGAATGTACTTTTCCCTACTGTGGTATGTAGTCTCGATAAAAGAGGGTTCTTCCGCCGGCAAACGCTGACCCGGACAGTTGTCGCACAAAGGCGGAATGCACCCGCAACAGTGTCATTCCAGCAACAGTGTCAGTCCAGCAACAACGTCATTGCCTTCACATCGTCATACAAAAGGCGGGAATCCGGGGTAACCGTGCATGGCGAAACAGTTCTTTGTATGCGTCATGGCAGGCGAACAAACGGTACGCTGTACGTCGGTGTGACATGGGATAGAGCCTGGAAGACAAGATGGATAGAGCAGGTCAATCCCGGGTGGTGAGGTCTTTACCGCGCGAGCTTCGCTTAGACTGGATTCCCGCCTTCGCGGGAAGGACGGTGTAACCTTCGCCGTACATGTGGATCTTCGCCATGCATATGATTTCGCGGTACACGTGGTTTTCGCCGTACACGTGAGTTTCGCCGTACACGTGAGTTTCGCCGTGCACGTGACCTTCGCGGGAATGACGTTGTTGAGGCGATGACGTCATGATGCCATCGTTCCTTTGCGCAAAAGCACCGGAGGCTCCCGGCTGGAAACGGCTCCCACGCGGGTTGGCCAGGCTCCGTTTGCATGCGGCGGGTTCAGGCACAGATTCGATGCAGGGTCGCGGGGCCGCTGTGGCAATTCATTGCATGAGTGTTATAATACAATAAAACGGCAATGTTGCATGGTTTGTCACGGTCTGGAAAAGGGAAAGGGGTTGGGTGCCCGGGAGCAGAAACATGGCAGAGCGGGAATATACTCTGGTTGAAATTGTGCGCGATCCGGGCGTGTGGATCTATGAAGCCCACGAACTTTCCGCGCGAGGGCATTATTACATCTACCGCTACGATTCGGGCGAGCAGGTTTTCTACCGGGCCACTGTTCCGGCGGGAGCCGCCGCCGTTCACTTTTTTCCCCTGAAGGCTCATTCGAGGGTCCCCATCAGCGGGTGGCACGCCATCGAGAAAAAACCACAGGTGAAGTTTCGCCCTCGGCTTGTGGATGCTCGAAGGCCCGCTTCAGCATAGATTCCCCCAGGAGGCATAGCCCAGGGAGAAGGGATCGGAGAGGAACCCTTTGGCGCCAAGGATCTCCCAGCGGAGCCTGTTGCGAAGCAGGGAGCCGAAAGGGTGTTTCATGCCCTGTGCGGCAAGCCAGGGCGCAATATTTTCCATCTGGCACTGGACCGAAAGCAGGGAAGAAACCTGTGTGCCCGAATAGAGGAAGCACAGATTGTCTTTCCAGGAAGAATCGTACTGTTCAAGGAAACTGTAATCGAGGTTGTTCACGAGGTTGTGAAAAGACCGGTCATGGTGAACGTCCGAACAGGGCCTCAGGGCAAAAAGTCGAGTCCGGCGGTGCTCGATGCGAATCACTTCCCGGGCGTCCTTTCGTTTCGATCCGTCCCGTCCGAAAACTCCAGTGCCCCGGCAGGCAAGCCCCTGTTCTCTCATTCGTGCAAGGCCCGGCTGGAGACTCGGACTGTCGGCGTGTATCGTGTCCTCCCAGAAAAGGATCAGGGGATCGACGCCGGCCTCTTCAAACCATCGGACAAGAGCGGGAAGATAGAATACATCCTTGTCGCGTCGGGAAGAAATGAAGAACTTGTCGATCCAGGGCAGGACGAAAGCGGATATGTCTCCTCTCTCCAGCAGGCGCTGAGCCTCGATGGCGATCGCCGCCGAGAGGAAGAGTCCGTCTTCCCAGGAGTTCTCGTTCTCCATGTCCCGGGCAGTGAGATCCTCCAGGCGAACCCGCTGATGAGGGCTGACGGTTCCGTGCCATGCGAGCTTTCCCGATTCGAGCGCTTCGTAAACAAGATCGTTTTCAAGGTATTTCGCTGCGGCTCCGATCTTTTCCGTCCACCGGCTTTCCTCCATCCCCTCGAGGATGCTCCTGGTGCGGCTTTCCCAGAGTGCGTGAATGATCTTCGGGATAAGGAGCCGGTCCCGGCGCATCTTTTTCAGCTGGTTCGCCAAGTCCCGGATCCCCGATTCCTTGAGCCCGTCCACCCGACGCAGGACCGCCTTACGGAATTTCCGGTAAAGGGATGGCGACGGAATCATTGTGTTCATGTACTCGAAAGCCCAGCCTCCGGCCGCGGCGAGAGAGGCATTGTGCCAGCTGAAGACGACCCGGCCTGTGTCATTGCCGGCGTCGAACGCAGCCTGCCTGACTGCACGAAGTTCTTCAGCCTGGCTGCGAAAAAGGGCAGTCAGGAGGTGCAGAGTGAGGTTCCCACGGCCGCCCCAGTACAGGCTTTCGATGTCGAGCCGTTGGAGACCCGGCTGCGGATCGGCCGGAGGCGCAACCAGTGCCCGCCCCACCCTCAACCAGCGGCCGCTGAGGAATCCGCAGCAACGTCTGGATTTGCCGTTCCTCCAAAGGGGAAGCAGGTCCGCCAGGGTAATCTCCGCCCAGGGGGAATCGAGCTTCATGCTCAGCAGCAACCTCCTGAGAATCCTCCAGCGTCGGCGGATGACTCCACCGCACTTCACGGACAGGCAGCCTGCGAGGTCGGGCCGAAAGCCGTCCAGGAACGGCATGAGGGGAAGCCTCCGTTCGAGCAGGGCACGCCGTGCATTGCGTGGAAGGCGTGGCAGGAACCGGCCGAAGAATCTTCCGATGTCCGGATCGTCCGATGCGGAACGGGCGAAGGCAGGTATTTCGCCCAGGGCCTCGATAAGCGCAAAAGGAAGGCTTCCTGCCTTTACGGGAAGAACGGACAGGTGCCGGAGAAGATTGAGAAAATGGGAAGCGTCATCCCCTGTGGGAGGATTGAGAAGAAGGCTGATGGCGGATTCGCGCACATCGTGCGACGGGCTTGTGCACAGATCGAGCAAAACCGCGACCTGTTCCGAAGACAACCGTCCGGATCGTGCAAACGACGAACGGACTTCCGACAGCAGCCTTTGCGCCGTGCAGTGTGTCATGCGTTTTACTCCTTCCTGGAGCAATGAAAGAGATAAATTGATCCAAGTCAAGGTATTCCTGCATTGAAAAAGCTATTGACAGTGTATAAAGTTTGGAGTACCTAATTGTAAACGACGGAGTGCACCTGGGAAAAGGGGGGCTTTATGCAGGACAAAGCAAGGTTCAAATGTGGATGCCGCTGCACAAGCATGAAGACCTCGAACAACGGGATGCTGCCCCTGTGCGAAGCCGAAGCGGGAAAGCGTCTGAAAGTCGCCGGGATAGAAGGGGGCCGTGGACTTTGCGCCCGCATGGCTGCTATGGGAATCTATCCCGGAGTGGAAATGGAAGTGCTCTGCGGCGGTTGCGGGTGCCCGTGTCTCGTCCGTGTTCGCGGCGGCACGATCAGTCTCGGCAAAGGGGTTTCCGACAAGATACTGGTGACCTCCGCACTGTAAAGATTCTTCGTTTGTGATTATATTCAAGCGGTTGAAAACAGCCGCTTCTTTTTTAACGGCTGGAGTTAGGGGCGCCTAACTCCAAAAAGGAAGGGGTTGATCATGCCGGTTATTGCCATGAGGCGGATGGCTCCAGGGCAGAAAGGGATCATTGCGAAGGTCAAAGCGACAGGTGAACTCGGACGCCGCATCCGCGACATGGGGCTTGTCCCCGGCACTCCCCTCTTCATCCAGGGGCGTGCTCCGCTTCACGATCCTGTGGCCGTTCGAGTGCGCAGTTTCACTCTGACTCTCCGAAACAACGAAGCGGATTATATCGAAGTGGAGGTGGACGAACAGTCATGAAGGATACTGGATCGCAGGTTCTCATTGCCCTTGCCGGCAATCCCAACTGCGGCAAGACAACCCTCTTCAACGCGCTCACCGGTTCCCGCCAGCACGTCGGCAATTATCCCGGCATCACCGTGGAGAAGAAGGAGGGGAGTTATTCACTGAACGGCAATCTTCTTCGACTTGTGGATCTCCCCGGCACCTATTCCCTTACCGCCTACTCCCTGGAGGAACTGGTAGCGCGGGATTTTCTCGTACAGGAAAGGCCTCAGGTTGTGATCGACATCGTGGACGCATCCAACCTCGAGAGGAACCTCTATCTCACCGTCCAGCTTCTCGAACTGGGCATCCCTATTGTCGTGGCGTTGAACATGATGGATGCGGCTGAAAGCCGGGGCATCGAGATCGATGTTTCCGAGCTGTCCACGCGGCTTCAGGTTCCTGTGATTCCCACCGTGGCGCGGACGGGCATGGGCAAGGTTGGTTTGATGGAAGCCGCTGCCGGTGTGGCCACGGCGAAGCAGGCGTGGACACCCCTTCACATCTCCTACGGGCCCGATATCGATCCCGTTCTTGACCGCATGGAGCGGGAGATCAAGGATGCGGGTTTTCTCACCGACATTCTGCCTCCCCGCTGGACGGCGCTTAAATACCTCGAAGACGACGAACAGGTGATCGGGAAAGGGAAGGAAACGGATCCTGAACTGTCGGCGAGACTGGAATCGATGTCCGCCCAGGTCACGGACCACCTTGGGAAGACCCTGGATACTTACCCGGAAGCGATCATCGCGGATCACCGTTACGGATTCATCTCCGCCCTGCTCAAAGACGGCGTGATGAGGCAGAGCCGGAAGGCCGACCGCCTTTACATGTCCGACCAGATCGACCGCGTGGTGACCAACCGCTTCCTCGGCCCCCTGATCATGCTGCTCATCCTCTACCTGGTGTACCAGTTTACGTTCAAGTACAGCGAGGTCCCGGTGGAACTGCTCGAATCCGGGTTCAGCACTCTGGGAAGCTATGCCGAGACGACTCTGCCCGAGGGCCCGGTCAAGTCCCTGATCATTTCGGGGATCATCGACGGTGTGGGTGGAGTCCTGGGTTTCGTGCCGCTCATCCTTTTCATGTTCTTTGCCATCGCACTCCTGGAGGACACAGGGTACCTGGCGAGGGTCGCCTACATGCTTGACCGTGTATTCCGGACATTCGGGCTCCACGGCAGCTCCGTCATGTCTTTCATCATATCGGGAGGCATTGCGGGCGGTTGTGCTGTTCCGGGAGTCATGGCCGCGAGAACACTGCGAAGCTCAAAGGAGCGCCTGGCGACGATCCTGACCGCCCCTTTCATGAACTGTGGAGCGAAACTTCCCGTCTTTGCCATGCTCATCGCCGCCTTTTTCCCGGCCCGGCACGCCCAGATCATGCTGCTGCTCACCCTGCTGTCCTGGGCGGCCGCACTGCTGCTGGCGAAGCTCATCCGAGTCACCATCCTGCGGGGCCCCAGCACCCCGTTTCTGCTGGAGCTGCCTCCCTACAGGCTTCCCACCTTCAAAGGGCTGCTCATCCACACCTGGGAACGCACCTGGCAATACATCAAGAAGGCCGGGACGATCATCCTGGCGATTTCGATCCTTTTCTGGGCACTGATGTCCTTTCCCGCTCTTCCCGGGGAGAAGAAGCACCCGTTCGATGCAAAAAGGCAGGCGGTCCTGGCCCAAGTTCCGCCGGAACACCTGCCTGCGTTCACGGAAGGCACGGGTGAGCCCGCATTTACTGGAGCGGAATCCTTGCGGGAGCGTCTTGCGGACATCGATCGTGATGCATCCCAGGCTGCGTTGAGGTATTCCTACGCAGGGCGAATGGGGACCGGACTGGAAAAGATCACTCAATGGGCCGGCTTCGACTGGCGAACCAATGTCGCTCTGCTGTCCGGTTTCGCTGCCAAGGAACTGATCATCTCCACCATGGGGACGGCCTATTCCCTGGGACAGACCGATGAGGAGGAAAACCGATCCCTCAGCGACCGGCTTGCCGGGGATCCGCAGTGGAATCCCCTGAAAGCCTTTGCGGTCATCGTATTCATCATGCTTTATGCACCCTGTTTTGCGACCGTGGTCTGCATCATCAAGGAATCCGGTGCGTGGAAATGGGGTCTTTTTTCCATGGTATTCAATACAGCCGTAGCCTTTTTCCTTTCGGTGCTGGTCTTCCAAACCGGCCGATGGATGGGTCTGGGGGGATAGGTGTCATCATCATGTGGCAGACCGTCGTCGTCCTTATCGTAGTGGCAGCCGTTCTGGTTTACGTGATCCGGCATTACATGAAGGTTCTTCGCTCGGAGGTTCCTTCGTGTTCCGGGTGTACTTCCTGCGAGGCTGGCCGGGTTTCAGAATCCCCGTGTTCCTGCGATCCCGGGACATGCGCCGGGACTCATCCGAAACCCCGGTAGCCCTGCGGGAACGATGAGGATACGAACGCAGCGAAACCGAACCATTCTTCTGCTCAGGTTCGGTGTACTGCCGGCCGCCCGGTTTCTCATCGAACTGCCATGATACCGATTGCCATGATGGGGGTGTTGAGGTAACTTCTCATTATTGCGAGAAGATTTTTACCGGCAAGGATGGGAGAGACCGAAAATGAAACTGGAGATTTCACTCAAGGGCGAGGCTCCCCGCAAATCGGAGGTACTCATCGGTGAAGGCCTGGCCGGGGATGTGCCCCGCGTGATCCGAACTTCGCTGGGCCGCCGGACGCCCTACTGGATATGGGATCGGAACGTCTGGGCTTTATGGGGAGAACAGGCCGAAAGATGGGGATGGCCTGCTCCGTCCTCGGGCCGTGTCGTCTTGTTTGAAGCGTCGGAATCCAACAAGCGCCTGTATCGACTGGAGGAACTTGCGCGGCAGCTGGCGATTGCGGGCGCCGACCGCCAGAGTGCGCTCGTAGCCGTTGGGGGAGGGGTCACCGGGGACGTCGTGGGTTTTCTCGCTTCCATCTACATGCGCGGGATTCCCCATTTCCAGGTTCCTACCACGCTCCTTGCGCAGGTGGACAGCAGTATCGGCGGGAAAACCGGTGTGGATCTTCCTGAGGGCAAGAATCTGCTGGGAACCTTTCATCAGCCTCGATGCATCTGGATGTCCCCCGCTTTTCTCGAGACCCTGCCCGATGTCGAATTCAGGCAGGGAATGGCGGAAGTGATCAAGACGGCCATGATCGGGAACGAAGTCCTGTGGAAATACATCGAAAGTCATGCTGCTGAGATCAGGAGCAGAAAATCGGAGGCTCTCCAGTGGATCATTTCCGCATGCTGCACCGTCAAGGCGAAGATAGTGGAAGCCGACGAAAAGGAAGGAGGATTGCGGAGAGTACTGAACCTCGGCCACACCGTCGGGCATGCACTGGAGAGGTTGAGCGACTACGAAATCCGGCATGGTGACGCGGTGGCCATGGGGCTTGTCGCGGCTTCGAGGCTGGCGGTGAAACTGAATATGTTCAAACAGGCGGACCTGGATCGTGTCGTCGACGTCCTGATGGCCTGGAAATTGCCCGTGTGGATCCCTGGAGCCTTTTCGCCCGAAGACATCCTGGAGGCGCTCCGGACAGACAAGAAGAGAGCGGGGGATATCCTGCATTTCATCCTGCCCATGCGGATCGGTGAGGTGGTGGACAGCAGCGACCTCGATTTCGGAAAACTGAAGGAAGTTCTCGCTTCCCTGCGGGGAGAATCGAAACCGGATTCGTGATCCAGGCTTTCGACTGCTGCGTTTCCCGGGGTATTGACCCTGTTCTTCGCCTGTCATAAAAATTACCTGGAAGACCTCTGGCGCGTCGTGCAACGCATCGTTCTTTTCTCACTCGTCATTCCTGCGGCAGGGAAAACAGAATGTCAACTGAACAGGATTCATTCAATAAGCTGCTTTCTGAAACCATTGTATGGGAAATCCTGGCTTCGGTGGCCGACGCGGTGATCACGGTAGATGAAGATCACCGGGTGGTTTACTGCAACAAGGCCGCTGAACAGATGTTCGGCCACACCTGTTCCGAAATGCTGGGCCGGGACGTTTCCCCTCTCATTCCGCCTCCTCACCATGAACTGCACAAAGACTACGTCAATCGGTACATCCACACCGGAGTGGCCAGGGTGATCGGCAGATCGAGGGAATGCTCCGGGCAGCGCCGGGACGGAAGCACCTTTCCCGTCGAGATTTCCTACTCCGTTTCCAGGACGGAAGGGCGGCTGTACTTTACCGCCGTTATACGTGACATCTCCGAGAGAAAGCAGATGGAGAGGGAGATCCGCTTCAACGAGAAACTGGCGGATATCGGGAAAGCAGTCGCCCATGTGGTCCACGAGATCCGGAAGCCCCTCATGCTCATCGGCGGATTCGCCCGACAGGTGGAAGGCTGCGATGCATTGCGCAACGACGAGAAGGACCGCCGCAAGTTGAATATCGTCCTCAAGGAGGTGAAGCGCCTCGAGACGCTCCTCAGCGGAATCAGCCTTCTGACACGCCCTCCGTCATCGAGCCGGAAAGTCGTTGTTTCGGTCAACCTGATCTTGAACGAAATCCTCGACCTTCTTCAGCCGATGCTCCAGAACCGAAAGATCGAAGTCGTCACGAGGATGTCCGAGGAAAGCATGAACATACTCGGAGACCCGGACCAGTTGAAGCAGGTGTTTCTCAACCTGCTTCAGAATTCCATAGATGCCATGAAGGGTGTCGGGCAGATCCGGATTTCATCCTGTCCGTCCGAGGGAAAGGCACGCATTGTCATAAGAGACGATGGTCCTGGAATTCCCGAGGATTTGAGGCAGAAGGTTTTCGATCCGTTTTTCACCACCAAGCCGGAAGGTACAGGGCTTGGCCTGGCCATATCTTTCAATATTATCAAGGATCATGACGGTTCGTTGAGTATCGAATCTTCTTCGTCACAAGGGACCGCCTTCGTCGTCGAACTTCCCCTCGATAATCGCTGAGGCCCCTGCAGACGGCGTTTCATTTCAGGCTTCCGATTCCGAATCGATATAGACCGGGGTTTTCCTGGCCACCGTGATGAAGCCGGTGTGAGCCACCATGCGATCCACGGGCCGGGCGCGCCGCTCGTCGATCTTCCATTCCCTCTTCAACAGCTCGAAAGTCCAGACATTGGCAAAGCCCGACGCCTTGAGTTCCTTGTGCACGAGCTGTACCTGTCCTACGTTCGGGCTGAGGCTGACCAGGATTCCTCCCTGCCTGAGAAGAACGGAAACCGGACCCACGGCGTGCCATGGTTCGGGCAGATCGAGGAAGATGCGGTCCGCTTTGACGGTCATGGCAAAATCCTGTATGTCGCCCACCACAATTTCATGATTATCGGGGTGTCGTCCGAAAAACCGGGTGATGTTGGATCGGGCCAGCCTGGCGAATTCAGGCCGCTTTTCTACGGAGATGAGCCTGCCGGTGCCGCACAGGGCCCGAAGGAGGGCCAGGGTCAAGGCACCGGAACCGATGCCGGATTCGAGGATCGTCTGCCCCGGCTGGATATCGCCATGAAAGACCATGGCTCCCAGGTCCTTCGGGTAGATGATCTGAGTCTGCCTCTTCATCGTAAAAATGAAGTCTTCGAGGGTCGGGCGAAAGAGATAAAGCTTCGCCCCCTTGTTGGTTTCAAGGAATTCCCCCTCTTCCTTCCCCTGCACGTCACGCATCTGCACGGTTCCCAGGTGAGAGGAATAAGGGGCGTCCTCCACCTTGACCAGCCACTTTTTCCCTTTCTGTGAAATCAACAGGGCCCATTCACCCGGGCGAAATGCACTCATAGGTTCGAAGTCTCCTCGTGAATAAGGGACAGCAGGACTTGTCCCGGGAAACCGGGCCCCCGGGACAACGAGGTGCGTTGCACCATAAAGAATGGCACGGCCCAAAGTCAATTCTATTCTTTTGAAATATTTTGAAATCCTGCATTTTCGATCCCATTCCTGCGAGGCTTGCGTTTTTGTCTTATTGCGAGTTGCGGGAAAATGCACTGCCGGCTTCGAGCTTTTTCACACCTGGGCTCCGGGTAACGTGTTCCTTGTTTCGCAGAACCGCCGTTGTTCTTCGAGTTCATCGAGTCGCGGCATCCCGAATCGCGGCATCCCGAGTCTGGTGCATTGGGCCGGAATAGTGTATTCTTCCGGCCTGATACCCTGTTTCGATCGCTTCCCCGGAATACAACGATGATCCGGTCCTGAGGCGGCTTCCGAGACAAGTCTGCCGGGCCACGGTGTATTTCAGGTTTGTTCACTGTCCTTGCCGTTGACTGAAGAAGGAGCACCCATGCCTCTCAAAGGAATGACTTCATGCAAAGCCCTCCCTCCAGGCAGATTCTTTTCCCGGGTATTTGCGGCCGTGGTCTTTTTCCTGATGCTCTTGCCTCCCCCGGCGGCATGTGCAGCCAAGACCATGAAGGTCGTGGTGCTCACGGACGCGTCGGGGTTGGGAGACAAGGGTTTCAACGATGTTTCCTGGAAGGGAGTGCAGAGGGCCCAGGCCGATTTCCACCTCAAGGCCCAGTTCGTCCAGTCGCGCGAGCAGGCCGATTATGTGGCCAACCTGTCCATGGCATCGAAATTTGCCGACATAGTCGTGACCCTCGGCTATCTATACACAGACGCCGTCAGGCAGGTGGCTCCCCATTTTCCCGATACCTTTTTTATACACATTGAGGGGGAAGTGTCGGGTGATCATGTAGCCAGCTACGATTTCAAGTCCGAGGAGGGAGGATTCCTGGCGGGACTGGCGGCCGGTCTGTTCACGAAGAAACGGAGGGTCGGTGTTGTGACCGGAATGGATATTCCTCCTGTTGAAGCCTATGTGAGTGGTTTTCGTGCCGGAGTCAAAACCGCCGAGAAGTACAGGAACGAACCTGTCGAAATCATCGTCGTTTCCGCGGGTTCCTTCGATGACCCGGTCAAAGGCAAATCCCTGGCTCAGGCCCTGGTTGCCCGGGGAGTGGATGTCATATTCCGTGCCGCCGGCAACACGGGAGTGGGTGTGAACGAAACGGTGAAGAACACGGAGGGAGTCTACCTGATCGCCGAAGACCTGGACCAGGATGCGGATATCCCGGGCAAGATCCTGGCGAGTACCCTGAAACGCATGGACGTGGCGGTGTATGATGCCATCCGGGACATCGTCCAGGGAAACTTCAAGAGCGGGCATCACTGGCTGGGGGCAGCCGAAGGGGCAATGGACATCACCGACATGGAATATTCGAAACACCTTTTCTCTTCGAACGACCTGCTGCTCATACGCAATGCACGTTGTGTTCTGAAAGACGGCAGCCGGGGCATCCCCAAGAGGCACAACGAAGTCGACGGATTTCAGCCTCCCGATCTCAAGGCTGCGACGGATTGAGAACATTTTCATGAACGGGTGAGACTCTGATCATCGAGCAGGTACCGCCATGAACGGGGATTCAGACAATCGGGACCGAACTGCACTGATCCGGATCGAGCGGATTTCGAAACGCTTCGGATCTCTCTGGGCCAACCGGGACATTTCCCTCGATATCCTCGAAGGGGAAATACACGCCGTGGTGGGGGAAAACGGTGCCGGCAAGTCCACCCTGATGAATATCCTCTACGGTCATCTTCAGCCGAACGGCGGAAGGATGATGGTGAGGGGGAAGCCCGTGAGATTCCGGCACCCCGGTGAAGCGATTCGAGCCGGGATAGGAATGGTGCATCAGCAGCCTCTCATCTTTCCCCAGCTTTCCGCACTCGAGAACATCATCGTGGGAACCAGCTCCCGGGGTGGACCGCTGTCCAGGCATCGGAACGCCCGGGACAGGCTGGCCGGCCTGTGCGCCCTGTTCGGCTTTGACCTCCCCCTCCACGAAATGGCAGGAGACCTCTCCTTTGCCCACCGGCAGCAGATCGAAATCCTGCGCGTACTCTACCGCGAGGCAGGAATCCTCATCCTGGATGAACCCACGAGCCTGCTGGCGCCTCCCGAGGTCGAGCGCTTTCTCGGGCTTCTCAAGTCTTTGCGGCAGGCCGGGCATACCCTCCTGTTTATCAGTCATCGGCTGCGGGAAGTCTTCGCCACGGCCGACCGAATCTCGGTTCTCAACCGGGGCAGACTGCTGCAGACTTTGAACGCTTCACAGTCCACCATCGAGGAGACGGTCAGGCTCATCGTTCATGAAGATCCAGCAGCCGGTGGAGATCCCGCGGTATCGAGCAAAGAGCCGGCTTCCAAGGGAATCGCCGTCAGGAAAGCGGGCGGAGAACCGTACGTCGTACTTCGAAATGTGTTTACCGGGGCTTCCGATGGCGAGCCGGGGCTGATCGATTTTTCACTGGATATCCGGGAAGGGGAAATCGTCGGGATAGGCGGCGTTGTGGGAAACGGGCAACGGTCCCTGGCCCTGGTGCTCGCGGGACTGATCCCCGTCGATCGAGGGTCGGTTCGGATATCGGGGATCGAAATCGACTCGGTGAGAAGGGAGGGCGATTCGAGGCGCATCCTGGAGCGGCTCCCCGCCAACCCCATGGAAGAAGCCCTGCTTCCCGGCCGGGCACTTTGGGAGAATCTGCTTCTCGGCCGCCAGCGCGACAGGGAATTCCAGGTCCGAGGGCGACTCGACAAGGCGGAAGCCATCCGGTACGCATGCCGCCTGCTCGATGCTGCCGATGTGGCTTACTCGGACGTAAACCAGCACGTGGACAGCCTGTCAGGCGGCAACCAGCAGAAAGTGGCCCTTGCCAGGGTACTGGGAGGATCGCGGCGTTTCCTGATTCTTGAACAGCCCGGACGCGGACTCGATATCCGCGCTCAGCAGCGTTTGTACGAGCGTATCCGGGCGATGAACGTCGAGGGAGTCACTTTTCTCATCCTTTCCTACGACCTGGAAGAGCTTCTCGCCCTGTGTCACCGGGTGGGCATCCTGTATCGCGGCGGTCTGACAGGGATGATGGAAGCCAACGAGGCTTCCCGCGAGGTGCTGGGAATGTGGATGCTCGGCATCGCCGGCTCTAATGATCGAGTGGTGCCGGCCGTCGAACCGCGTCTTTGAGGGAAAGGTACCGCGGTGAACAAAGCAGGATTGGGCAGGAGGATCGAGGGGTCCATCGAGTCGCTGTCCGGGCTGGTTCCAGCGCTGGTTTTCGGGTTCCTCATGTGTGCGCTGCTCGCCGTTCTTGCGGGAGTGGCTCCCGTGGACCTGGCAACCACCGTCTGGACGGGCGCGTGGGGAAGTCCGGATGCGGCGGCGACCACGTTGAGCAAAACGACGCCGCTGCTCTTGACCGGCCTCGCAGTCAGCCTTGCCTATCAAACGAACCTCTTGAATATCGGCTGCGAAGGGCAGCTGACTCTTGGAGCCCTTGCCTCCTCCGCTTTCGCTGTGGCAGCGGCGCCCTTGCCCGGCCTTGTGCTGATTCCTCTGACGATGCTGGTGGGCGCCGGTGCCGGCGCGGCGTGGGCTTACCCCGCCGTGTGGCTCAAACAACAGCGTGGAGTACACGAGGTGATCTCCACCCTTCTCATGAACTACATGGCGATCTACCTGTGTGAATACCTGGTCCTGGGGCTTCTTGGAGATGGGACGGCAATGGGCAGGACCCCTGAAATTCCAACGGGAGCGGTATGGCCTTTCCTGTGGAGGCATGGGGCGGTCGGTGTTACCGCCGCGCCTTTTCTTGCGCTGCTTCTGTGTATCGGTGTTCATCTGTGGTTGTCCCGCACGTGCTGGGGATACGAGATTCGAGCCGTCGGCAGCAGCACGACTTCCTCTCGTGCCGCCGGAATACCTGTCGATCGCTGGCAGACGCGGCTTTTTGTGCTGAGCGGTGCACTGGCGGGGCTGGCTGGAGCCCTCGAGGTGGCGACTGTCCATCACCGCTTTTACAGGACTTTTTCACCCGGGTACGGATTTGATGGAATAACGGCGGCTTTCGTGGTGAATGCCTCCCCCGGCTGGCTTTGGTTGAGCGGCCTTTTCCTGGCTTCCCTTCGAGCGGCGGACAAGTGGCTTCAACTGTCGCTCCAGGTAACGCCGAACGCTATCGTAATCATCCAGGCCGTTCTGCTGATATCCGTAGCATGCCAGGCTCGATTCCGGAGCGCATGGCAGTTTATGTTGACTCGTTTCAAGGAGGTCAGGTCGGGATACCAGTGAGCGCCGTCGGCATTGTCTCCCTCACAGCGGCCAAGGCTGCTCCCCTTTTGCTGGCAAGCCTTGGAGGTCTTCTTTCCGAATCGAGCGGAGTGATCAACTTCGCCCTGGAAGGCATGATGCTCATCGGGGCGTTCATGGCCGTGTGGGTTGCCCATGCCTCGGGCTCCCCCTGGATCGGCCTCGCCGGGGGACTCCTCGGCGGTATGGCGATCGGTTTCCTGCATTCCGTCGTGAGCCTTAAGTTCAGGGCTAACCAGATCGTCAGTTCCATCGCTCTGAATCTCCTGGCGGCCGGTGTGGCAGGAATGCTTTTGAACGAAGTCTTCGGAGTCTATGGAACCTCCCCGTCAGTGGCCGGACTTCCGACCACGAACCAGGCACTGGCATCGGTTTTCAGCAAGATCGGGATCGCCGGTGAGCCCGAAGTGCCGCTCCTCGGCGGGATGTCGGTTCTGATTCCGCTGGCCGTTCTGCTCGGCCTGGCAGTTATGGCCTTCATTGCCTGGAGCACCACCGGGCTGCACATCCGGGCATGCGGCGAAAACCCGCACGCCGCCCGTGCCGCCGGCCTGCCCGTAACGGGTATCCGGTTTCTGGCGGTCGTGGCGGGAGGAGGTCTGGCCGGATTGGGAGGCGCCTTTCTTTCCATCGGTGAACTCTCCCAGTTCGTGGAACGGATGACCCACGGGAGAGGCTACCTGGCCATAGCCGCATTGATCCTCGGTCGATGGAGGCCGGCGGGGGTCCTGGCCGCTGTCCTGGTTTTCGGTTTCGGACAGGCGCTTTCCGAGTGGCTGGCCGTACGGTGGACCTACCTTCCGGACCAGGTTTTCCTGGTCTTTCCATACGCCGTCTGCCTGTCCGTTCTTGTCGTCCGCATCGGCAGCAAACGTCCGCCTTCCGCCCTCGGACGCCTCTGAACGGCACACACGCCCTCTTCCGAACTGCAGCCGCCTGCAACGCCCGGGTCAACATGCCGATAAGATGAGAGGGCAGCCGGCGAGGGATGGTCTGGGAGATCCGGGCAACAGCCGGCCGCTGTGTTCAGTTCGCGAGGCTGATAAGGACGATGCCGACAAAGAGCAGGATTGCGCCGGTAGTCCGCACCAGTCCGAATTCTTCCCCCAGCCAGCGCCATCCGGCAACCGCCGCAAACACGACGCTCAACTCTCGAAGAGCCGCAACGTAGCTTACGCGCGCCATCGTGTAAGCCTGCAGTACCAGGATGAAGGTGACGAGCATGACCGAGGAGACCGTCAGGATCCGCCAGAAGTGCACGCGCCAGACGGAAAGGATATGGTCCCGTCCGTAACGGAGGAGGATCATGGGGGTAATGAGCACGGCGGTAAGCATCAGTACGAGCGCAGCATAGGCCTGTGGAGCCATGAACTTCACCGCTGCTCCATCGATGGCCGAATAGATCGAGATCCACAGGGCTATGGCCAGGGCAGTGCCGACCCCGCTGAGAGTAACCTTCGAAAGACCTTTCCCGGTCAGGAGGCCGGCTCCTCCGACAAGGGTCAGGCCGGCAAGAAGTATCCCCAGCCCCGTCAGGCCCGCCAGGTGAGGCTGCTCATCGAGAAAAAGCATTGCCCAGACGGCCAGCATTGCAGGTGCCGCTCCTCGCGCAATGGGATAGACCAGGGAAAAATCACCATGCTCGTAAGCGTATACCAGTGAAATGAAATAGATCACCTCGACCAGCGCACTGCTCAGAGCGTAGGGCCAGATCTTCCCGGGCACGGGAGTACTGAAGAAAACCAGGGGAAGGTAAAGAAGGGCTCCGAAGGCAAGAGTCCACCAGGTGAAAACCTCCTTGTCATCCACCTTCTTGACGATGAAATTCCAGGCCGCGTGCAGGGCCGCAGCCGCCACGACCAGGAGAAAGGCTTGCAGGGGCATGTGTTCTCCGCACCACCGAAACGACCCACCGATCCAGGGGGAACGATCTCCTCGAGGATCCACCATCCTTCGAGATCATTCTTCAGAAGCCCGTCGCCGTACATTTATGGTTTTTGTGCGTTTTCATAGTTGGTTATGAGTCCACGGCTCATGGAAATTTGCCGGAAGAATCTCAGAAATCAGGTGTCGAGGTTTCGAGATCCTGGATACTGAGCAGTTCTTCGATCTCCAAGGTCTTTTCGATCACCCGGGCGAAGGCGTTTTCTCCGAGCAACTGCTGCTGCCTCTTTCGGCAGTCTTCTGCTATTTTCTCATATTCTCGCGGCCCGACCACCTGGTAAAGCGCGGGGAAGAGCACTGTGTCCTCCCGGGACGTGTGAACGCGATACATGTACGCAAAGCGATTTACAGCGATATCGAGCTTGCGCCTTTTCTCAGAATCCCTTATAGCTGAGGCGGCGAGGTTCTGGATGATCTCGGTCATGCGGCGTCCCGCCTGATGCTGATTTCGGAGAACGGCGATCAGGTCGTTGAATTTTCCGGCTTTTTCGAAATAAGGAAAGATTTCTTCCTCTTCCTTTCTCTGGTGAAAGTCTTCGAGGTACGTCTGGATGATTTCGACCGCACCGGGGAGGGCTTCGGGAGGCAGGCCCATGTGCGCATCCAGCCGTCTGACGGATGCCTCCATAATGAGGATGGATCTTTGCAGGACACCGTGTTCACAGAGGATGTCCTCCGATAACACCGCCTTGCGGGAATGCCCGGCATCCCTGCTTCCTTCGTCCTTTGACCGGGAACAGCCGGACACAAAAAGGCCGGCACAGGCTGTCCCCGACCACACGAGAAAGCCTCGGCGGGAACTGAGAATATCTTCAGGCATCGTATTGAATCCTTTCCATGCAACTTGGGATGCTCCGGGAGTTCAGGCAACGCGATCGAGAAACGTAAGTACCTCCCCGGCCGGTCCCTTGCGGGGCCCAGTGGACACGATGCAGCCCCGGCGGTGCATGAACGTGTATGTGTCCTCCGGCTGGCCGGCAGATACCTGCCGTGGTTCTCACCGGGAGCGGAACTCACTTTACGGATTCCTGACCGGGTGTCAAGGATTGTGCGTGTACGCGACTGCAGGTAAAATAATTGTTTCGGAGAAAAAGACCAGGGAATAAGGCGCTGCTGCAACAGGATTGCACAGTGTGGACAAGTCTTGCGACTGCGTTCGCAGATGAAGAACCTCAAGGGACGGGGGAGAGCGAGCCGTTTCATGGATGCCGACAAGATTTCCAGGCTGAGGATTACCGAGAAACAGGAGTTTACTCCGGGCGGACCACGCAGGTGGAAGCCCGTGGCGGCGCTTCTTCTGCTGGTGTCCGCCCTGTTGCTCGCCCTGGTTGCCTATTGGCAGGGCCTGCTTTCTCCATCGGTGACGGTGCGGGGTACTTCCGTCGGGTGGATTTATCCTTCCCAGGTTCTCACCGATTTCAATGCCAGCGGGTATGTGGTGGCTCAGCGCAAAGCCGCGGTAGCCTCCAAGGGGACCGGACGCCTCGAATACCTGGGGGTGCGCGAAGGAAGTACGGTGAAGGAAGGACAGGTCCTCGCCCGGCTGGAGAATGACGATCTGAAGGCGGAGCGTGACCAGATCAAGGCCCAGCTGGCCTCGGCGCGATCCGATCTCGTCAGGGCCGAAACGGAACTCAGAACGTCCGAACTCAACTACAACCGCCTGAAAGACCTGCTCCAGCGCCGTGCGATCTCTCAACTGGACTTCGAAATCGGCCAGGACCGCTATCTCAAGGCGAGGGCCTCCCTGGATTCGGCCAGGGCCGGGATCAGGGCACTCGAGGCGGGCCTCCTGCGAAGCGAGGTCTTGATCGAATATACTCTCATCAAGGCGCCGTTCGATGGAGTGGTGCTCACCAAGGATGCGGACGTCGGAGAGGTGGTGGCTCCGTTCGGTTCGGCGACGAACGCCAAGGCCGCCGTGGTGACCATGGCGGATCTGTCTTCTTTGCTGGTGGAAGCGGATGTTGCCGAATCGTTTCTCTCGAGGGTCCAGATGGGCCAGCCATGTGAGGTTCTGCTGGATGCTCTTCCCGAAACACGATTCCCGGGGAAGGTAGACACCATTGTTCCAACCGCGGACCGAACGAGGGCCACGGTGATGGTCAAGGTGCGTTTTGACCGGCTGGACCCCCGAGTACTCCCCGAGATGAGCGCCCGGGTCGCCTTTCTTTCCAGACCTCTTCTTGATCGTGAAACGCAGCCGTTCCTCGGAGTCCACCGGGAAGCGGCCGTCGATCGCAACGGAGAAAAGGGGCTTTTCCTGATCGAGGAGGGGAGGGCCCGCTGGCTTTCTCTGCCTGATGCGGAGTTTTTTGGCGATTATCTTGTTTCGAAGCCGCCTCTGAAAGAGGGGCAACGTGTCGTGCTCAAACCTTCCCGGGACATCAAGTCGGGAGATCGGGTCAACATCTCAGATTAATTACGGAAAGCTTATCGGACTTGTCCATTCCATTGATTGTCAGGGTCGAGAGCATCCACAAGTCCTACCGGCGTGGTCCTCAGGAGATCCATGTCCTGCGCGGAATCAACCTCGGGATCGAGGAGGGGAGTTTCGTTGCTCTGATGGGGCCGTCCGGATCGGGTAAAACCACGCTCCTCAACCTTATCGCGGGCCTGGACAGGGCGGATGAAGGTACGCTGAGCGTGGCCGGGACGGACATCAGCCGGCTCGGCGAAATAGAGCTTGCCGGCTGGCGAGCCCATCACATCGGCTTCATCTTTCAGTTTTACAACCTTATACCCGTACTTACCGCCCTTGAAAACGTGGAGCTTCCCCTGCTGCTCCGGAACCTGACGCGCCGCGAACGGCGCGAACGAGCCACACTCGCCCTCGACCTGGTCGGACTCGCTGACCGGATAAAACACTACCCCGGAGAGCTGTCGGGAGGCCAGCAGCAGCGTGTCGCCATAGCCCGGGCCATCGTGACGGATCCGACCCTCATCGTAGCCGACGAGCCGACGGGAGACCTCGACAAGAAATCCGCCATGGAAGTCCTCGAACTTCTCGAGCAGCTCAATAAGGAACTCGGCAAGACCATCATCATGGTGACTCACGATCCCAGGGCTGCCGAGAAGGCCGGCGTGATTCACCACCTGGACAAGGGAGTGCTCGATATCGGGAGGGGATGACGCGGGATGCTCGAACTTCTGATACTGATTTTTCGAAACACTTTCAGGCAGAGGCTGCGCACTCTGCTTACCGTACTGGGCATGGCCGTGGCCATCCTGGCCTTCTGCCTGCTTCAGACCGTCGTCCAGGCGTGGTACTCCGGAGTCTCGGGAGCCTCACCCAACCGACTTGTGTCGCGCAATGCGGTCTCCCTCATCATGCCCCTGCCCGTCAGCTACAGGCAGAAGATCATGCAGGTGCCTGGAGTCAGCCAGGTGACTTATGCAAACTGGTTTGGAGGAATCTACATCGACGAGAAGCATTTCTTCCCCCGCATGGCGGTGGACTCTCAAAGCTTTTTCGATCTCTTCCCCGAATTGATCGTCTCCTCCGATGACCTCGCCAGGTTTGCGAAACATCGCAATGCATGCATCGCCGGACGAAAGATCGTGGAGAAATACGGATGGAAAATCGGAGATGCCATCACTCTTACGGGCAACATCTACCCCGGGGAATGGCGATTCGTTTTGCAGGGAGTGTACCGGGGCGCAACAAGGTCAGTCGATGAAACCCAGTTCTTTTTCAGGTGGGATTACCTCGATGAAATGGTCAAGAAAACGATGCCCTCGGAAGCCGGGAAAGTAGGCTGGTACATCGTGCAGGTCACAAATCCCGCGGAGGCGGGGGCCATTTCCCATGCCATCGACTCCCTGTTCAGAAACTCGTGGGCGGAGACTCTCACGGAAACAGAAAAGGCCTTTCAGCTCGGGTTTGTTGCCATGACCGAGGCGATCCTGATTGCGGTGCGCGTGGTATCCTACGTGGTCATCGGGGTCATTCTCGTCATTCTTGCCAATACCATGGCCATGACATCGAGGGAGCGAATGCCCGAATATGCGACTCTGAAGACCCTGGGGTTCGGAAACCGTTTCCTGACCGCACTGATCGCCGGCGAATCCGTATCCATCGCCTTGCTGGGAGGAATCCTGGGAATGTCTTTCTCCTTTCCCGTGGCAGCTGTATTCTCGAAAGAACTGGGGACTCTCCTCCCCATCTTTCACATCGAGCTCCAGACCCTCGCCGCAGGTTTTGCCATCAGCATCGCCATCGGGCTGTTGTCCGCGGTGCTGCCTGCATGGCGAGCCGTGAGAACCCGGATAGCCGAAGCCCTGAGCCATGTCGGGTAAAAAGCAGAAATAATGGAACTCTCCGCCTGCCGCTTCGAGCGCAGAAGCTCCTGTTCCATCAGGTTCCATCAGGCGTTTGGATAAGAATCATTCAATCTCCGGAGGAAGAAGTCAATGCCGAGGGAAACTCGACAATCAGCAGATACCGAAGCAGGGTTGCATCTTCTTGCAGGCTTTCACGGCACCGAACTCGACGACGAGCTTAAGGCCTTGATCAGAAATTTCCGAATAGGAGGCGTGGTCCTTTTCAAGAGAAATGTGGAGAGTCCCGTACAGCTGCGTTCGCTGATCGAAGAAACCCAGCACTTCGCCACCGTGGAACTCGGACGTTCTCTATGGGTGGCCATCGACCAGGAAGGAGGCCTCGTACAAAGGCTGGCTCCACCATTTACCCAGCTCCCGTCCGCAAGATCGCTCTCGCTGGCCGGCCCTGCCTCCATCGCCCATTGGTCTTCCACGGCGGCGTCCGATCTCCTCCGGATGGGCATTCAGATCAACCTGGCTCCCGTACTGGACGTCGTACCCGATGAACCGGCGACGCATTTCATGAAAGACCGTTCTCTCGGGTCTGAACCGCTGCAGGTTTCAGAACTGGGGCGCATCTGGATTCATACCATGCAGGAAAGGGGAGTATCGGCAACAGCCAAGCATTTTCCCGGTTTGGGGCGTGCCGAACTCGATCCCCATCATTTCGCTCCCGTCATCCACTGGCACTCCCAGGCCGAGATGGAAAGAGATCTGCTGCCTTTTCGTGCCGCAATCGACGCGGGAGTCCACTGTGTCATGACCTCTCATGCCCTGTATCCATTCCTCGACCCCGTCCGTCCCGCGACATTTTCGGAGCGCATCAACCGCGGACTGCTGCGTGACGACATGGGATTTCGAGGCGTACTCATGAGTGACGACATGGACATGGCGGCGGTATCCGGAAGATATACCTGGGACGAGGCGGCTGGTCTGGGCCTTTCCGCGGGGATCGACTTCTTCCTGGTGTGTCAGCGTCCCGAAAATATCGATCGCTTCCATCAAGCCCTGGTTGACGCCATCAGCGGCAGCAGCGTCCTGGCCGCGGTTCACCTTCAATCCCTTCAGCGCATCGCCCGACTCTCCAGGTTGCACTCCCCGGACCACAACACGGGAGATCCCTGACCCGGGATTGCACACTCCGGCAATGCACAGCGGAAAAGTCGAACGGTTGAACGAGGGATGGGGTCTATTCGATTCTCTGGAGAGTGATAACGGCAATTTCACCGGACGATGCAAAGCGGACGGGCACGCCGGATACGCCGACTCCGCACGTGGTGTACCCCAGCATCTCTCCATGCCGCCATACACCCCGGCAGAGGCGGCGTGGAGCCTTGCTGTGAGTGATGACAGGGCCGATGAACGGTATTTCTATCTGACCCGCGTGGGTGTGCCCGCACAAGTACAGGCGGGGGTGATATTCCAGGGCTTCTCTGTATATTTCATTGGAATGGGCGACCAGGATGCTGAACGCATCGGGAGGCACGTCTTCGAAAGCCTGGTCCAGGTCATGACACCTGAAGTAGTGAGGGTCGTCCACCCCTACAATCCAGATCCGATCCGAGTTTCTTTCGATGGCCGCGGCGTCGTTCACCAGGAATTTCAGGCCGACTTTCTCGAGGGGTTCCACGATTTCCGGGCAGTCGTGATTGCCGAGCACTCCGAAAATCCCGTCTCGAGCCCTGATATCCGGGATCAGGTTGTATAGATGCTGCAGAGTCTCCTCAAAAGGCCCGTGTTTCTCCATTCTCAGGTCGCCGCCGATGATGCAGAGGTCGACGGGGATTTCCCTGACCAGGGAGCGCAGATTCTCCGTCAGTCCGTCGAGGCCGTCCAGGTGCAGGTCGGATACGAAGAGAATGGTATATTGGTCGAATGCGGGCGGCAGATCCTTGAACTGAAGAACGACGTCGTGCCTGCGGATGCGCAGGGCATTGTGCTTTCCCTTGTCGTAGACGCCGAGGAGCCTGAAAACAGGGCCCATGATGACATGGTAGCATAATGAATTTTCGATATTGAGCAGGTGCCGCAGGGCAAAAGACTGCACGTGACACGACCGGATTTCCCGCAGGCGGACTCCCGGCCGGATGTGACGGGGATACCTTTCGAAGGGTTTCATCATGAGAAAGCGGTAGAACAGACGGGCTCCGAAGTAAGCCCCCATTCCGAAAAGGAAGACGAGCAGCAGAACCCGGCCGGCACTCAGTTGGCAATAGGGGCCGAGAACCAGGAAGGGCAGCAGTCCTTCCAGGAACTGGTCGAGGCCCGGCACGAGACTGCCGGCGGGAAGATCCAGGCGCCGCTTGATGAAACTCGAACCGAGATCCCCCAGCATGCTCAGCAGTCCGGCCAGAAGACCCGTCCACCAGGAAAACCCCAGCACGACTCCTGCCGCCATACCCGTCAAGACTCCCGCCACAACCCCCCGCGTAGTCTTGTGAGTACCGAACAGAGGCCTTCCGTCACGGAATGTCCAGCCGCGGTCGATGGGTTCTTTCCATCGGTGTTCAAAAAGGCAGGCCGTCAAAGGGGGAGCGAAATTGATCAACCAGAGAAGGATGAGGATTCCAACGGAGTCAGGCATTATCGTGTTCGCTCGAAGACTCTCACGTGGGCCGTGAAACCTGGTTCAACCGGCAAACGGGCACCTCCGGTGCTTTTCACTCAAAGGATCGATTGCATTACAACGCCATTCCTGCGAAGGCGGGAATCCAGTCCAAGCGCGGATCGCGCCATAAAGACCTCTCCACCCGGGATCGCCTGGCTCCATTTATCTTGTCATCGAGGCTCCTTCGCATTAGTGGGTTTCCCCGCCCGGTGTCTTACGATTCGAGCGGGAAAAACCCTCGTCTGTCAGCTGCAGGATTATTCAATGAACGCCTTCAGGGATGCCTGCCTGTTGGGATTGCGAAGCTTGCGCAACGCCTTTTTTTCGATCTGCCGGATTCGCTCCTTGGAGACCTTGAAAGTCTTTCCTATTTTTTCAAGGGTCTCGGCGGGCTGCCCATCCAGACCGAAGCGCAGGCGAAGGATCTTCTCTTCGCGTGGCTGCAGGCCCGAGAGAAGCACGCGGGTCACCTCGGCCAGTTCCCTGTCGGAGCATTCGTCCACGGGGGAAGTGGACCGATCGTCTTCGATGAAGTCTCCGAGTCTCTGTTCATCTTCACCGATGGGAGTCTCGAGAGAAATCGGCTGGGAAGCCAGGGTCAGCACCATCTGCACTTTTTCCAGGGGAAGGTTGGCCCGGTCCGCGATTTCCTGGGCTGTGGGCTCGCGCCCCAGTTCCTTGAGCAGCTCATAGAAAACCTTGAAGAACAGATTCTTGAGTTCTATGAAATGCACGGGCAGGCGAATAGTCCGCGTTTTGTCATAGATTCCACGAATAATGCTTTGTCTCACCCACCAGGTTGCATACGTGCTGAACCGGTTGCCCTTGGTGTGGTCGAAGCGCCCGACGGCCTTGAGCAACCCGAGGTTGCCCTCCTGAATAAGATCGTCGAAACTCATTCCGCGCCCGCGATATCGTTTCGCGATACTCAGAACCAGGCGCAGATTGGCCTTCACCATTTCCTGTTTGGAGTCATCGATGGATCGCATGATCTGCTGGATTCGCGTCAACATCTCGGAGTAAAGACGATTTTCCGGGTTCTCCAGCACTCCTCGTTCCAGGGTACGCAGAATAACCTTGAGTATCTTGTCCCGCACACCGGGAAACGCTTTTTCATGGCCTATGAGCTTTTCCACCTTCTGGTGGAGATCCATGATCAACCGGTCTTCCGATGCGTGGTCGGCGACCATCTTGACCAGTTCTTCCTGCCCTTCCCGGATCACCTGAGCCAGCTCGGTCTCCCGCTCCTGCGTCAGCAGCGGGTACGTTGAAACCTCCTTCAGGTAGCAGGTAACGTGATCCTCTTCGAACTCCTCGGCCGCTGAAATCTGGCTGTCAGCGAGTTCCTCCGTTTCCTCTTCCTCTTCATAATCCGGGGTATGGAACGAATTCCTCGGTTCCCTGCGCTCAAGATCGATTCGATCGTCCAGAGAGAAATCGGCGTCTTCGAATTTTTCAGCCAACACCTGTTCATCGTTGAGGGTCTCGTAGTCCCCCTGAACATCCTTCCTCTTGAACAAATAGTCAAAAGGAAGGCATTTTTCCGCTGTGTAGGCTTTCATTTCAAACTCCTCCTCGGGAACAGACCGCCCTCTCATACTCTCTCCAGGTCCATCATGCGATCCGTGTTCCCCTTCCTGCTCTTCCATTTTCGCCTCCTGCCCTCCAGTGGGCACCACGGAGCTGAAAGAATGAAAGAATATTCAAAAGAAAAATTAAGACTCTCTGCAATCTTAGTCAATTATTAAGAATCGGTCTGAGGTGGGGTTGTCCTGCAGGTGTCATCGCTTGTCCCGACTTTCGAGGAAGGATACGAGCCTTCTTAATAAACCAACTAAACAGCATCCTTGCCATCCCGATGGAATCAAATGTGAAGCTCCACAATATCTCCGTCCTGGAGCACGTAGTCCCGCTGAACCATCCGGCCGTCGAATACCGCCTTCCCCCAAACCTTTGCGTATTTCAATTTTTCCACAAAATCCTTGTGGATATTGGCAGCCAGATCCTCCAACGTGCTCTCGGCGGGGAGCACAAAAGGAGCCTTCATGTTCGGCTCCTTGCCCAGGGCCCTGGTATATACACGAATCAGGCCGGAAATACTATACAATACTTCCAGAAGCCGAGTCAAGTTCCGCCCCTTCAGCGTGGAAACCGCCATGCACGGAACCGAAACCCCCGCCAGTTCCAGAAAAGCATTGTAGTCTTCTTCATCTTTTTCACTATCGGTTTTATTCATTAATATAATCATTTTTTTTATAAATGGAAGCTTTCTGATATCTTTTGGGATGAGGGCGCCTTCCGGGAAGATCCTCAGGCTTTCGAGGATAGCGAAGGTGTCTTCCATCTGCTGCAGAGGGTCCGCATGAAGGTCGAGCATAATCAGCAGGATATCGGCCCGACGCATGAGATCGGCCATCCAGGGATCGAGGTAATCCTTTGTCACGGGCGGAGTATCCACCAGCTGAAACTGGATGTTCTCGAATGGGACCATGCCTGGAGTTGGTTTCCAGGTCGTATGGGGAAAATCGGCCACCTCGGGCCGGGCATTGGTCATGACTGCCACGAGGGAGGACTTGCCGGTGTTGGGGGCACCCACCAGTACAACCTGTGCAGCTCCTTCCTTTTCGATACTGAACGCCGTATCCCTCTTCGCCGTCCCCTTCTTCTGACGCGCCTCGGTCCTGAGCTTTGCAATTCGGCGCCTGAGGTCCGCCTTCAGCTTATCCGTGCCCTTGTGCTTGGGCATAATGGTAAGCATCTCTTCCAGGGCCTCGATCTTTTCTTCCGTCGTTTTCGCTTCCCTGAATCTCTTTTCCGCTTCAAAATAGGGAGGAGGCAAGTTGGCAGGCATGTATTCAGTCCCCCGTCGCAGTCGTCACACCGTGTGCATTTCGACAAGCTGGCGTCGAACAGATACCATCGGCAGTTGCCAATCGGCCGGAAAGCTATTATAAGTACACACTCTAAAAATCGACATAGAAAAAAGAATGCACTGATTTGAAGGAGAAATCTTGAACTGTCCCGCATGCAAGAACAAACTGGTGATGGCCCGGACCTGACGGCAGATCATCTGGCGCTGCCGGGAATGCGGCGCATCTTATCGCCTGGCTGATTTGCACGAAGATCTCACCGAAGAAGCCGAAAGAGAACTCGCCCGCTGCAGAGTGGACCGCCTGTGAACCCGATTGCCGAAATCCGGCGTACCCCCGGGCTTCCAAGGGGAAGGAACGGCCGTTCAGTGCGCCAAACAAGTCAAATGTTTATGGCTGAAACATTTCGAGGTCGAGGAAATGGTGAATTCCCGTCGACCTCGATGCATGACAGATCGTTATTCCAGTGAGTTGTCCTGGATAAAGCCGATCACAAGCTTTCCTCGATAAGTCTTCTCGCGAGAGCCAGAGCATTGGAGAGGTTTTCAGGCCTGTTGCCGCCTGCCTGCGCCATGTCCGGCCGGCCTCCTCCGCTGCCGCCCACCTCCTTTACAATCTGCTTGATCAGGTTCCCCGCGTGAACCCGTGAAGTCAGGTCAGGCGTGACCCCGACGAGCAGAAAAACCTTGTCTCCCCGCGTTCCTCCCAGAACGGCCACTCCGCTCTCCATCCGCTCCTTGAAACGATCGTTCATCTCCCGCAGTTCCCTGGGATCTCCGGCCTTCACGGCGGTGACCAGCACCTTCACACCCTTGATGTTTTCGGCCTGTTCGAGAAGGTCCGCGGACTGTCTGCTCGAAAACGATGCCTTCAGGGCCTCGATTTCCTTTTCGAGCTGTCTTTGCTGCTGAAGCAGTTTTTCGACCCTGTCGGCCACCTCGAAGGGGCTGCTCTTGAGCAGTCCTGCAGCACGATAGAGGATCTCCTGCTGCCTGCCCAGGTGCTCCATGGCCCTCCGCCCCGCAAGCGCCTCGATCCGCCTCACACCAGCCGCAATGCCGGACTCCTGAACAACGACAAACAGCCCTATATCCCCCGTGCGGTGCGTATGAGTACCACCGCACAGCTCCCTGCTGAACCCGGGAATCTCCACCATGCGCACCGTGTCTCCGTATTTCTCTTCGAACAGGGCCATGGCTCCCGTTTTGAGCGCCTCATCGAGGTTCATCACGCGCACCTGGAGATCGTGATTTCGCAGGATCTCTTCGTTAACCAGCCTTTCGATCCGCATCATTTCGCCAGGGGTCAATGCGGCAAAATGGGTGAAGTCGAAGCGCAACCGGTCGGGAGCGACCAATGAGCCCGCCTGCTTGACGTGATCCCCCAGCACGGTGCGCAGAACGGCGTGAAGAATGTGCGTGGCGGTATGGTGAAGAGCGGTGTCCTGCCGAAGCCTTTCATCCACGTTGAGTTCGACCTGGTCTCCCACCCGGATCGTGCCTTCTTCCACCTTTGCCATGTGAACGATGATGTCGCCGGGCAGCTTGAGCGTGTCGATAACGGACAGCCTTCCAGCAGGCCCCGTGATGACTCCCTGATCTCCCACCTGCCCGCCGGAGGCTCCATAAAAGGGAGTTTCTTCCGTAACGACTTCGACTTCCATCCCCGAAGAGGCTTCGCCCGCGGCACTCCCGTGGACCACCAGCGCAAGCACGGTAGACCTCGCGCTGACAGCATCGTAGCCCACAAAGCGCGTAATGACTCCCTTCGAGGACAGCTGCCGGTAAGCCTCCACGATCTCCCTGTCTCCGCTTCCTTTCCAGTGCATCCGGGATTGCTCCCTTTGCTTTTCCATGAGCTCCCCGAAGCCGGCTTCATCGACGGAGAAGTGGAGATCATGAGCCATATCAGTAATGATATCAATGGGGAAACCGTAAGTATCGTACAGTTTGAAGATGAGGGAACCGGGAATGGTATCCACGCCTTCGTCCTGCAGTCGCCTGATTTCGTTCTGGAGCAGCCTCAAACCGTTGTCGAGGGTCTCGTTGAACCGCTCCTCCTCGTGCAGGATGACTCGAGTGATATAATTCCTGTTTTCCAGCAGTTCCGGATAGGCGTCCTGCATGGATTCCATGACCGAGACAGCGACTTCGCTGAGAAACGGGCGGTCGAGCCCGAGGAAGCGCCCGTGGCGAAGGGCGCGCCGAAGCACCCGCCGCAGGACATAGCCGCGGCCCTCGTTGCTGGGAAGTGCTCCGTCCCCGATCAGGAACGCCGCTGCCCGGCTGTGATCGGCGATAACCTTTACAGATACGTCTTTTTCGGGTTCTTCGCCGTATCGGTAGCCCGTAAGTTGAGCGATCTTCTCGCGCATGGGTGCAAACACGTCGGTGTCATAATTGGACGGCACCTTCTGAATGACGGCGGCAATGCGTTCGAGGCCCATGCCCGTGTCGATGCTCGGTTTGGGAAGCGGTTCCATGGAGCCGTCCGCCTTGCGGTTGAACTGCATGAAAACGAGGTTCCACAGTTCGAGATAGCGGTCGCAATCGCAACCGGGGCGGCAGTCGGGTCTGCCGCAGCCGATTTCTTCCCCCTGGTCGATGAGGATTTCCGAACAGGGCCCGCAGGGCCCCGTGTCACCCATGGACCAAAAGTTGTCCTTTGTGGGAAAGGTGAGGATGCGATCCTGCGGCAGGTAGCGACCCCAGAACTGCCTGGCTTCTTCGTCGGGGCCGAGATGCATTTCGGAATCCCCTTCATGGATTGTGGCATAGAGCTTATCCCTGGGGAGTCCCATCGTCTCGGTGAGGAAGTCCCAGGCATATTCCACGGCTTCCTTCTTGAAATAGTCACCGAAGGAGAAGTTGCCGAGCATTTCGAAAAATGTGTGGTGCCTGGCCGTGCGGCCCACATTTTCCAGGTCGTTGTGTTTACCGCCCGCTCTCATGCACTTCTGGCTGGTTGCGGCTCGATTGTAGGGGCGTCGTTCCTCGCCCAGAAACGTGCGCTTGAACTGGACCATACCCGCGTTGGTGAACAGGAGGCTGGGATCATCGTGAGGGATAACGGAAGAGCTCTTTACAACGGAATGTCCCCTTTGCTGGAAAAAGTCCAAAAAGGCCTTGCGGATTTCGCTGGCTTTCATCAAAAAGATCTCCTCAGACTGGTTGCTTGATGTTTTCAGTTTGTCAAGGTCTGCGACGACACATGCCCGAGCCCTCACCTTCCGGGCAGACCGGCCGACGCCGGGGAGACGGAGCACGCGAACGGCCGATCGTGCAATTTCTTCCCAATGGAGATTCTTAACCTTTTTCCTTTGAGTTTTCCAGATCTTCCGACGGAATTGCCGTTGCTCGCCCCACGATCCCGCTGACGGGTGCCGCCGAGAGCGAACCCATCGACTTCGAACGGCCTTCCAATCCGCAGAGATCGCTTCCTCTTCTTCTTTCCCGTCCAGGGAACTCACTCTGCCAAAGCTGTTTCTGCAGCGGATGAGGAAGGGATCTTCAGGGAATGGATCTCACGAATTCTGGCCTCCAACCCTGAGAGCAGGTCGCGATGTTCCCTGAGGAAGCTCTTGGCATTCTCGCGGCCCTGCCCCAGTCTTTCCCCATTGAACGAATACCACGTTCCCGACTTGTCCACCACGCCTGCATCCACCGCAAGGTCCAGCACGTCTCCTTCCTTCGATATCCCGCGCCCATACACAATATCGAACTCCACCTCCTTGAAGGGAGGAGCGATCTTGTTTTTCACCACTTTCACCCGGGTCCTGTTGCCGATGATTTCCTGCCCGTCCTTGAGCGGTCCTACACGCCTGATATCCAGGCGCATCGTGGCATAGAACTTGAGCGCGTTGCCCCCGGTGGTCGTTTCCGGGGAGCCGTACATGACGCCGATCTTCATGCGTATCTGGTTGATGAAAATGACACATGTTCTCGATTTGCTGATGGACGACACCAGCTTGCGCAGCGCCTGGCTCATGAGTCGCGCCTGGAGGCCGACGTGCGGGTCTCCCATTTCCCCCTCGATCTCCGCCTTGGGAACCAGGGCCGCAACGGAGTCCACGACAATTACATCGATGGCGTTGCTTCGAACGAGCACCTCTGCAATTTCGAGGGCCTGTTCACCGTAGTCGGGCTGGCTGATAAGCAGGTCTTCGGCCTGCACGCCCAGTTTGCGCGCGTAATGGATGTCCAGGGCGTGTTCGGCATCGATAAACGCAGCCAGGCCTCCCTGCTTCTGCGCTTCGGCGATAATGTGCAGAGCAAGCGTCGTCTTTCCGGACGACTCGGGCCCGAAGATCTCGACGATCCGTCCCCGCGCCACTCCTCCGATCCCCAGCGCCAGGTCCAGGGACAGGCACCCGGTCGATATGGTGGCGACCTCGACGGGTTGAGCCCCTTCGCCGAGGCGCATAATCGCGCCCTTTCCGCACATGCGCTCGATTTGTGAGATAGCCGTGTCGATGGCCTTCTGTCGTTCGTCAACGGGTCCCATAACGTGGGTCTCCTCTATAATGGTGCAGACCGTGGGCGGTGGATCGTGATGTGTTACGGATGGACAGTGATGGAACAGAACAACCGAAAGCGAATTCTCTATCCCGCCTCAATATCGTGCCGCTGCCGCCGCGGCTTGAATGCACGTTGTCTTTTCAGCTGGAGTGACCGGGGAAGGCCGCCCTGTACAAAGGCGTGTACACCGCACCGTCCGGCCTCAACTCGCTCTTATACAATACCAGCTCAGCAACGTCAAAAGCTTCCGCCTCAAACTCCCGGTGTGCCATCAGCATTTCCTGAAGAACCTGGAGGCGCTGCCTTCCCTTGACTCTGCCCAGGGTAAGGTGTGGCTTAAAGGGCCGATCCTCCGCCTCGAACCCCAGGGGCACCATGGCGGCTTCCACCTTTTTCTGAAGGTCTTCCAGTGCCCTGGCGTCCCCCGTCAACCCCACCCAGACAACCCTCATCTGCTTCATCGTGGGGAAAGCTCCGCACCCGGCGGGTTTGACTCGAAAGCGATCCGTGGAGGATGCCACCAGTTGGATGGCCGCCTGGATCTCGGCGATCTGCTCGGGAGGCACTTCCCCGAGGAACTTCAGGGTCAAGTGGATGCGTTCGGGCTTGACCCAGGTGACCGCAGCATCCGACTTCTTCAGCTCCCGTTCGAAGTTTTCCAGGGCCTTCTGAACTCGAACGGGCAGGTCAATGGCAATGAATGTGCGAATCATCGGTCAGACATCTCCATAAGATCTGCAAAGCCGTATGCACCGCACTGCCGCGAATGTCTTCGCGGTTCCCGCTGAACAGGTGCTTCTCGACCCTCTCTCCCCGAGGAGTGACACACGCGATATAAACCGTTCCCACGGGCTTCACCGGGCTTCCCCCGCCGGGCCCGGCTATCCCCGTTACCGCCGCAGCAACCTCCGCCCCCGCCCGCACACGGGCGCCCCGAGCCATCTCCAGCGCCACGGGTTCGCTCACCGCCCCATGCACTTCAATCAGTTCGCCGGGAACATCGAGCAAATCCGTCTTGGCCCGGTTGCTGTAGGTCACAAAGCCCCGGTCAAAATAATCCGACGCTCCAGGAACGGATGTCACCCGGGCGGAGAGCAGACCTCCCGTGCAGGATTCGGCCACGGCCATCCTCCAGCCGCTCTGCCTGAGCAGGCGCCCCACCACCTTCTCAAGAACGTCGTCACCATATCCGCTCACGTTGTGCGCGCCGATAAGGTCGACGACCTTTCTGCAGGCCTCGGCAAGCTGCCTTCGGCACTCGTCTTCCGATGCCCCCCTGGCAAACAAAGTCACCCAGTTTTCCCTGCCCTGCGGCAGGTACCCGATTTCCACACCCATGTGCCGGCAGTCGAGCTCCCTGAGCCGCCGCCCTATCTCGGACTCGAACAGCCCCTGCACCCGGACAACCTGCTTCAGATACACGTACCTGCCCGGAAAACGCTCCTCGAGATCGGGAATGACCATCTCCGAAAGAAGCATCCTCATCTCCCCGGGTACTCCGGGCAAGAAGTAACAGGGCACCCCTTCGTGCTCCAGGAAAAACCCCGCCATCTCGAGGCCGATCTTGACGGCCCCCTCGGGCAGCTCAGCCAGCCTGGCCAGTTCGTCGGACCAGGCAAGCCTGCGTTCGGCAGCCCGCCCACGAAGCCACTGACAGTAATCCTCATCCGTTACCTGCGCGCGGCCAAAGGCCCGGGATGCCGCGGAACATGTCCGGTCGTCTTCCGTAGGTCCGAGCCCTCCCGTCACGATGAGAAACTGCGACCTCGAGACACATTTTTCGAGTATCTCCGCAATTTCGTCCTCCCGGTCTCCCACCGTGACGATCCTGTCCAGGCGGAAGCCCTTCGATCGCAGCTCGGAAGCAATATGATGCGAATTCCCATTGGGTATGTCTCCCAGGAGAATCTCGTCTCCCACGGTAACCAGGGAACCGGTAACCTCAGCCCTCTTCTCCATCCTATACCTTCTCCCCCGGAGCCCGCAAACCTTGCCCTGCCTGTTCTTTCTCTTTCACCGCCGCCACCATGACATCCTCGTAAACCTTCCGTACCGGAATGCGGTATTCCCGAGCGATCCGTCTGCAGTCTTCATATTCGGGAGTCACCCGCGTTTCTCCTCCCGGAAGAAAGGCCTGCTTGATCCGGCATGGCCCGTAAGGTGTCCCGATGCTCAGGATCTGTCTGTCGAGTTCCACCCGCTTCACTTGCTGGATGCGCACACCGAGGGTGGTGGTTTCCCCGAGGATCAGATCGACGGTGCCGGCCTCGAGAGCGGGTTCGATGAGTGCGCGCAGCAGGATGCCGGGGCGGTTCTTTTTCATCTGGACAGGAACAAGGCCGACATCGAGGGCACCGAGTGCAAGCAGTTGATCCATCACATAATTATATAACTCAGGGTTCATGTCATCTATACTGGTTTCCACCAGCAGCAGGTCTTTCCGGTGCAGCCCGGATCGGGCCGTTCCGATGAGCACCCTCAGCAGGTTCGGCGGGTTCTCCGCCGGATGCGTTCCCGTCCCGTACCCCGAGGCCAGAAGAGTCATATCAGGGACCGGGCCGAAGGATTCGGCCAGGGCCGCCAGTATTGCGGCTCCCGTGGGAGTCACGAGTTCCCGTTCAATGCCGCTGTCGTATACGGGCACCCCCTCCAGCAGCACAACGACGGCGGGAGCCGGAACCGGCAGAACTCCATGTTGAGTCTTCACAAAGCCGCGGCCGACGGGTATGCGCGATGCACACACCCGGTCCGTACCCAGGTGATACAGGCCGGCCGCCGTGCCGATGATATCGAGGATGGAGTCGAGGGCACCCACCTCGTGGAAATGGACTCGATAAGGCGGGATATCGTGGACGCGAGCCTCCGCCCGGGCAAGCACATCGAAGACGGCCAGGCTGTGTTCCTTCACTCGAGGCTCAAGTCGGCTCTCCTCGATCAGGCTGCATATGTCGGCGCAGGAACGTGCGGGCTGGTGGTGTTCGACGGAGATCTTTACACGAGTGCCGGCGATGGAGCCCCGTTTTTCCTTTTGAACATGAACGGAATACCCCCCGAGCCGGACCTTCTTGAAATCATCCAGAAGAACATTTAGGGGCAGTCCGGCATCGAGGAGGGCTCCCAGGATCATATCCCCGCTGATGCCCGAAAAACAGTCGAAATAAGCTATTTTCATTGCACGTCCTGCGGCGGATTCCATGCCGGGCTGCATACCCGAAGGGATGTTCGACGACTCAATGTCTTGAAAACTTCCTATTTTCCCCGCAGGCTGGGATTCTACTTTCTCACACCCGGGGGGTCAAGGTTTAGGTTCATCGTTGGTTCATCGTTATCGAGCTCTTGACAGAGTGTGGCGCCGGTGATAAGTTGACGAACTCCAGAAAGCTTGATTCCAGCAGCGCTTTGGAGGGATGGCCGAGTGGTTTAAGGCGGCGGTCTTGAAAACCGTTGTTCCGTTAGCAGCGGGACCGTGGGTTCGAATCCTACTCCCTCCGCCATCGCATAGAGTGTTACGGAGAGATGGCCGAGTCGGCTGAAGGCGCTCGCCTGCTAAGCGAGTGTAGGGTCAAAAGCTCTACCGAGGGTTCGAATCCCTCTCTCTCCGCCATTCGAATCGATCGAAGGGTGACTCCTGATGCTCCGTGGGTCACCCTTTTTCCTTTCGACACCCCCATCGAGAGAAAGATAGAAACCGTTAGGAAGCGAGTGTTCCGCGGACAGGATCGGTCCGCCGGAAAGGGTTGGCCCGGCGTAAAGCCGTTGCACAGTAAATGGATTTTCAAGGGGCGCGGCGTAGGAAATGCCTTCCGGCGCGATCATTCATCCTCGGTGCGAACCTTCTTCGATCTCCGGCGTTTCAGGATGCCGCGGTGTTTCTTGGCCTCGATGCGGCGCAGTTTCGCCGTTCTGCTGACTCGAGTCTTCCTCCGGACAGCCACTTCCTTCAACGCTTCACGCAGCAATTCGACGAATCGCTCGACCGCCGTCTCCCTGTTGGCCCACTGGCTTCGCGTCTGCCCGCACACCACGCGGATAACCCCGTCTTTGCCCACGCGGCTCCCCAAACGGTTCATGATCAGCTCTTTGTCTTCCGGTGAAAGACTCGGTGAACCGGCCACATCAAACAGCAGCGTGATGCGGGTGCTCACCTTGTTGACGTGCTGGCCTCCCGGTCCACCGCTGCGGGACGCAGTGAATGTGAGTTCTTCTTCCGGAATGGAAACACGATCCGATACCTTTAACATTTTCGGACTCCTCGACCGGCATCGAAAATATCCCCGGTCCGGCACAGAATACACAACCGTTCAGATGCGTGCACGCAGGAATCCACCAAGGCATCTATTCCAGTCGAACCGGGCTTCGCGGTTGGCGGATTTCTGCAGGACTCTGCAATTCAGCAACATCCGCACGTAAGGCAACCGTTGTGTTCGTGAACAGGCACCTGTGACCTCAGCTTTCTTGAATGTCTTGCAGCATTCATGAAAACTTGACAGAAGATCTGCACATGCTAAAGTCAATCCTATAACTGATACAGCCTTTTCTCAGGCTCCGGTTTGCTGCCTCCCGCCGTGGAAGAAATTCATGTATTCCATCGAACGTGGAAGGACAGCTCGCCCTTATTAAGGGCAGTTCGCTCTCTTTATATCGCCAACATTTTTTCGGAACGCAGAGGAAATCCCCGGACCTGCGCTGGAACTCGGTCTTGATCGCATCGATTTCCGGACCGCCCCCCGGTGCTATTTTCCATACAGGATTGAGGCGTCTGCTGTCTTACAGAGCCAGGGGAAGAATCCGCCGGCCTGGAGGTTGCCATGATGGCCGTACTGTCAAGACTGAAACTGGGCACAAGGCTTCTCATCTTCATGGGAAGCGTCTTTCTGGTTGTCGTCCTGGTCAATCTGTTGCTGGTAAAAGCCGGCATCAGGGAATTCGGGCTCGAAGAAGCCAGGTCCAAGGCCATGATTCTGCTCGACCGAAACCTTGCCACCCACACTTACTTTTCCCAGGTTTTGAAGCCGCGGGTTTTTGAAGCGGTCGACACCTTCAGGCAGCCCGACTATTTCGACCCTGTCTGGATGTCGTCCACCTACGCGGTAAGGCAGATCGACAAGACGTTCAAGGAAATGAGCAGCAGCGACTATTATCACAAGGAGTGCGCGGTCAATGCCCGGAGTCCGGAAAACGAGGCGGATGTGTTTGAGAGAGCATTCATCGAGGAGATGAATCGAGATCCGGGGCTGATGGAGCGCAGCGACATCAGGATATTCGAAGGGAAGCCTTTTTTCGTGGTCATGCGCCGTGCTGAAACCATGGAAGAATCCTGCCTGAGATGCCACGGAGAGCCCGCGAAGGCTCCTGCCGACCTGGTAAAAGTTTACGGAGAGGACAGAAGCTTTCAGCGGAAGGTGGGAGAGGCGGTCTCCGCCATTTCCATCCGTATTCCTCTTTCCACCGCGTACGCCCAGGCCGATGTGTCGGCATGGAAGCTTTCAGGGCTTCTGTTTCTTGCCATGTCCCTTTTCCTGGTTGCTTCCTTGTGGTTGAACAGTCGACTGGTTCTTTCCCCCCTGTCTCTCATTCGACGAAAGGCGCAGCAGATTGCAGAATCCGACGTTCATTTGGGAGAAGAAATCCCTGTACCCTCCGGCAGGGAACTCGGCGAACTGACGGCCGCCTTCAACAGGATGTCCATCAAGCTGCGCGAGAGCAGAGACGACCTTGAAAACCGGGTGATCGAAAGGACGGCGGAAATGAGGATGGCCATCGATCGCCTGGAGCATGAGATCGACAGGCGCGAAAAGGCGGAAGGGACCTTGCGGAAAGCTCTCGACAAGGGGCGGGAACTCGAGGAAACACTGCGGTCTTCCCACCAGCTGCTGCACTCGATCATCGAATCCCTGCCCGATGCGGTCCTCGTCGTGGACGACCGGAGAAAAGCCATTGCCTGGAACCGGGCCATGGAGGTGATGACGGGGGTGACCAAGGAGGACATTCTTGGCAAGCGGATCGATGTGGATTCCATCCCTTTTAACGGGAAAGCCATTCCCGCTCTCATCGACCTGATGTCGGCTCCGGATCCCGAACAGGGGAGCAGATGGGAATCCTTCGAAAGGAAGGGGAATTCCCTGCAAGGGGAGTTCTTCCTGCCGACGGTCTACGACGGTCGGGGTGCGTACCTGTCCGGCATCGCTTCACCGCTCTTCGATCAGGACCACAATATCATCGGAGCCATCGAATCCCTGCGGGACATTACGCGGCAGAAGGAAGCCGAAACCAGGCTGAAGGATTATTCGAGCTTCCTGCAGCGACTCATCGATACCATCCCGAGCCCTGTTTTCTACAAGGATATCCACGGAGTTTTCCTCGGCTGCAATTCGGCTTATGAAGCGCTTTTCGGGCTCGAAAGAAAAGACATTGTCGGAAAGACGGTTTACGAAATCGCCCCGGCCCACCTTGCCGACAAATACCACGAGATGGATATGGCTTTTCTGGTCAGTCCGGGACTTCAGACCTACGAATACACGGTCCAGACTCCGGACGGCCGTGAGAGGGAAGTCATCCATTACAGATCCGCTTTTACGAGCGATGGAGGAGAACTGGAAGGGATCGTCGCAGTGATGCTCGACATCACCGAACGAAAGCGGATGGAAAAGGCCCTCAAGGCGTCGGAGGACCAGATGCGCCTGATCATCGAGTCCTCACCGATCGGTATCCGGATCAGCAAAGGGAGCAGGTTTGTCTACGCCAATCCGGCTTTTCTGAAGATGTTCGGATTCAGTGATCCGGGCGAGATCGCCAGCCTGTCCATGGAAGATTTCCTGGCACCTGAAGACAGGGACCTGGTCCGGCAGGCTCACGGCAAGGTCCTCGCCGGACCCGGGCGGATTTCCTCCTACGAGGTCAGCAGTCTTAAAAAAGACGGCAGCCGCTTGGATACGGCCGTCTGGAATACGGGAATAGAGTATAAGGGGGAGCCCGCCGTGCTGGCATTCATCATCGACGTGAGCACGGAGAAAACCCTGCAGGCTCAGCTGCTGCAGGCTCAGAAGCTTCAGGCCATCGGCAACCTGGCTGGAGGCATAGCCCATGACTTCAACAACCTGCTGGGAATCATCATGGGCAACTGTGAAATGGCGCTCCTGGATACGTCCGTGAACACGATCGTGCAACAGCACCTCGAGCAGATCGCCAGGGCGAGCCGACGGGCGAAGAACATCGTGAAACAGATCCTGGCATTCAGTCGCAAGAGCGACGCCGGCCGGACCATAGTGGATATCCGGTGGATCATCGACGAAACCGTCGGACTCCTGAAGTTCTCGACGACTCAACAGATCGACATCCGCTGGAACGCAAGAGCCAAGGGCGTAAACACGGCCATTCTTGCGGATCCGAACCAGATCCAGCAGGCGCTTCTGAACCTGTGCACCAATTCCATCCATGCCATGCGTGACAGGAAGGGAATCCTCGAAATCGGACTCGATGTCGTGGACCTGACCGAGTCGAACACTCCCGCCGGACTCAAGGCGGAACCAGGTTCCTACGTCAAGATCCGTGTGAGCGATACCGGCCATGGGATAAGCGATGAGATCCTGCCGCGCATATTCGATCCATATTTCACGACGAAGGAAAGATCGGAGGGGACCGGCCTGGGACTTTCGGTGGTCGAGGGGATAGTGAAAAGCCACAATGGCGCCATCCAGGTCAGGAGTCAGCCGGGCAGCGGTACGGTATTCGACATCTTCCTGCCTAGACCGCAGGTTCCGATCCCTGCACAGAAAGGCGAGAAACCTGTGGATCCGGCAAAGGGACACCATTCCATCCTCATCGTTGACGATGAGAAAGAGCTGCTCGCAGCTCTGAAATCAATGCTGGAACACCTGGGTTACCTGGTTGCGGCGGCGTCGGGAGCTTCCGAGGCGATGGAAATCTTCAGGAAGAAACCCGAGACCTTCGATCTGGTCATCACCGATCACGACATGCCCGGAACAATGGGTTCCGAACTTGCCCTGCAGATTGCGCGGGTGAGAAGCGACGTGCCGATCATCCTGTGCACCGGGCATCTGGGAGACACCCTCGTCGATCAACTGCGGGATAAAGACATTCGCAGTGTCCTGCTGAAACCCTTTTCCCTGAGACAACTCGCCGCGGAAGTCGAGAAAGTGCTGCATGGAGAAAAGGGGGAGTGAAACGGGACGGGTAGCCTGGATAAGCCGGTGTATCCGCTGAAGCTTTCGGGAGCTTGCCGGAATACCGGATTCGCCTGCGGACCAGGGCCTCCCCTTGCGGCGAACGCTTTACAGTGCAGGGTCGCGGAACAGGGTTTTGCCTTCGAACAGGGTGAGCAGAATCCTGGTCTCGTGGATTTCCAGGGGATCGCTTTCAAGAAGGTTCCTGTCCAGAACGACCAGGTCCGCCTGCTTTCCGGTCTCGATGGAGCCGCTCACCTTTTCGTCGAAGCTTGCATAGGCGCAGTTGCGGGTGTGGCAGACGATCATGTCTTCCAGGTCCACCCGTTCCTCCGGAATAAAGACCTTTCTTGAACCGCCTTCCACGGCCAGCCTGGTTACCCCCGTTCTTATGGCCGTCAGGGGATTGAACGTGGCGAACCTGCCGCTGAACGGCCAGTCGCTGCCGCATGCCACAACGGCCCCCGATTCGAGGAAGCTCCGGATGCGGTAGAGTTGCGCGTACCTGGCCTTGCCGAGCATCCGCAGGGTGACGGCTTCGGGATGGTCCTCCTCGTAGAACCACGCAGGCTGGAAGTTGGCGATGACTCCCAGTTTTCGGAAGCGGGGGATATCATCGGGGTGGCACAGGTCCAGGTGGACGATCTGGTGGCGGGAATCTCGAAGTCCGTTGACGCTTGCGGCGTGTTCGAACCCATCGAGAGCCATTCTTACGGCTCCATCGCCTATGGCATGGATGTGCACCTGGAATCCCTGCCGGTCGAGCTTTTCGACGGTCCGCCGGAACTCATCTCCAGACCACAGGGGTTCTCCGCGAAAGTTCGGCCGGTCCGCATAAGGTCGAATGAGAAAAGCCGTGTGTCCCTCGATGACCCCGTCGAGAAAGATCTTCACCGATCGCGGCTTCAGCAGCCGATGGTGAAACTCTCTGCTCATTTGCACAAGCCGGGAAAACTCCCGGGAATCCATTCCGGGTTCGCACAGCATGGATGCGCTTGTACGCAGGAGGAGCCGGCCGCTCCGGTGGAGCGCCGCGTATGTTTCCAGGATATCCTCATCGACCATGGCATCGTGGACGGCCACGATACCCAGCCTGCCCGCCTCTTCCATGAAAAGCCTCATCCCCGCTGTTCTTTCCTGCAGCGTCGCGGGCGGATACAGGTCCTCGGCGAGTTTCATGGCCGACCATTCGCGCAGGGTTCCCGAAGGCTCCATCGAGGCGGCATAGCGTTCGATGAGTCCACCCGGAGGATCGGGAGTGCTCCCTGTAATCCCGGCGGCTTCCAGGACCATTGAATTCACCCAGAGAGAATGCCCGTCCACGGCTTTCAGCATCACGGGGCGATCGGGAACGATCCGGTCAAGATGGATCCTGTCAGGACCCTGGGGCGGAAAGCCATCGTGTATCCAGCCGCTCCCCCGAATAACGGGAAGTTCCGGGTGGCTGCGGGCGTACGTGCGGATCGTGTCCAGGCAGGATTCAAGGGTCTCGATGCCCGCCAGGGAGCAGCCGTTGAAATCCAGTCCTCCCAGCACAGGGTGCAGGTGCGCGTCGTGAAATCCGGGCAGGACGGTCCTGCCGGCAAGATCGATGACCTCCGTGTTCGAGCCGATAAACGGTTTCATCTCATGGTCGGAGCCCACGCAGACAATGCGGTCTTTCGAAACGGCGACGGCTTCGGCTTTCCGGCCTTCTCCGTCGGCCGTGTAGACGACCCCGTTGTTCAAAACAAGATCAGCGTGAATCCGTAAAGATTTCATCAGGTGTCCTGAAGCCTTCGCTGCCCGGTTCGGCGTGAGGAACGTTTACAGGGGCCGAGTCGGAGCGGAGGACGGGTTGCCCGCGGTCGTCGACCCCCAGGCGGCACGACGCGCAAGGACCTTTCCGCGACTAAAGGGACGCGTTTGGATCATGCGCGCGGATGTAGGCCAGGATCTCTCCGGCCATATCCGTGTGTACCATGACCCGGTCATAATCGAAGGGAACATTGTTGAGGTACTGAAGAACCAGGCAGTCTCCCGTGGATTCCCGCGGCATGATCCCGGAAAAGAAGAAATCCATCTTTTCGAACTCGGAAACCAGGAAGAAGGTGGCAGGGTCTTCGAGGTTCAGAAAGAGTTCGATGGCGGCCATCTGGTCGAGGCAAAGCTCCCTGACCGTGCGCTTTATCTCCCTCATGATGTCCCTGCCATAGCGAACCACCGTGATCCCGGCGTTGCCTTCCGATTCCACGATGTCCGTTTCGAGTATCGATCCCTCTTCCACAAGCGCGGGTTCGCGCGTCTCCGGAACGGCAAAGTGGTGTCTTGCGTGGATGTTCGCGTAGAGTTTCTCGATCATGCCCCGGTGATGGGCGGGAGCGTAAAGGATCAGCGGCTCGGGATCTTCCAGGTACTTGAAGCTGAGAACCACGCTGATCCGCTGGAGGTTCTCACCCGGTATGCCCTTGAACTTCCAGGTGGCGGGGCTCGTCGCCAGTTGGATACCGCAGTCGTTGATTCCCATGCCGACCATGACGCGCTGAGTGAAGACGTGGTTGGTTACGGCGTAGGTATAGATGCCGCAGAGCCTGTGCTGTTTGGGGATATTGTAGAGGAAGTCGCACAGCCGTTTCATGCACCCCTGGCCCCGGTATTCCTCGTTCACGAAGATAAAGGTCAGCTCGGCCGTCCTGGCTCCGGGATACGGGTAGAGCAGGGCCGCGTGGCCCATGAAGCGATTGTCTTCCGTTACGGCCACTGCCGAGATCATCCGCCCGTTCCTGTTCATCTCGATGATGACTTCCGGATAGTAGATGTGATCTTCGAAGAAGGTGTAACCGTGAGACTTGTAGGCGCAGCGTGAGATCTCGATGGCCTCGTCGGGTTCCATCAGGCGGACCGTGTAAGGTATCTTTTCCTTGATGACGGCCGGGGCACTCCCGGGAAATTCCTGTACCGAGAACAACTCGGCGTCTTCCGCCGCCGTCTTTCCTCCTTCCAGGTACTTGACCAGGCGGGTTTCCTTGCCTTCGGCTCCAAGGTTCAGGAACTCGACCTCGTCCATGAGTTCCTTCATGAGGAAGATTCCCATGCCCCTCTCCGATCTTTCGTCCATACACGCGTCGGGATTGTAAGCCGCCACACGACGGGGATCGAAGGGAATGCCTTTCTCCTTGATAATAATCCTGAGGCCGCCGGGGATGTGTTCGCAAATGATATCGAACGTGTCGCTTTCGGCGGATTCATAAGCGTGTTCAACAACATTGGTGACCGCTTCTTCGAGTACCAGTTCGATCTGCCGGAGATCCACTCCGGTGAACCCGTATTTCGTGGCTGCCTCACGCACGCAGCCCTGAATGATCCCGAGATACGAAATGTCACTGGGAATCGTCAACTTGAGGAAGTCCCGCCTGCCCATGCATCACCTCCACATCTGAACCCGGGCCGATCCGAAGCTCGGCGGTTCCAAGCAAAAAACCGGGGCGACTGCGCCGTTCCCGGCCTGACCCTGTCTGCCGTGCAAGAAAACAGGAAGGGATTATGGAACCAAGACGCCCGGAAGTCAACCAAGCCGGAAGAACTCCAGGGCGTTTCGTCGAGTGGAATACGGACGCGGGAAGAGATCCGTCAACCGAGTTTTTTCGTCATGATTTCTTTCAGCAGGCGGGGATTGGCCTTGCCCCCGGAAGCCTGCATGGCCCGCCCCATGAGAAACCCCATCGCCTTGGCAGCCCCCTTGTGGAAATTTTCCACCGCGGAAGGGTTTTCCTCGAGAACACGATCCACCAGGGCGTCGAGTTCCGCAGATTCAGAAACCTGCCGATATCCGCACTCATCGACAAGCTGCTGCGCCGAGGACCTGCCGTCACGGAGCTTTTTCAGAACCTCCCTGGCCGAGTTGGCGTTGATTTCCTCCCGCTCGATCATGGCAAGCAGGCCTGCCAGCCGTTCTGGAGTAACAGGCGAGTCCGCCGGGTTTTCGTCATGTTCCTTGAACAGGGGGAGAAGCTGAGCGGAGATCCATTGGGCTGCAAGCCTTGGTGACACATCGAACCGCACCACAGAATCAAAGTATTCGGACAGTTCCCGGTCTGAACTCATGAGAACAGCCTCATCCCTCGACAGGCCGTAGGCGTTCACGAAACGCTCCTCCCTGTGGGCCGGCATCTCGGGCAGGCGGCTCTTCATCGTTTCGAGCCATTCGTCTTCTATGACAATGAGTGGAACGGAAGGATCCGGTACGCAGGGGCCTTCGAATTTTGCACGCATGGGTGAAGTCACCCGTTTGTCGGGGTCCCACAGGCGAGTGTGCAGCACAACGGGTTCGCCGGCCTTCACGCAATCCGCCTGGCGGCTGATTTCATAGGCGATGGCATCTCCCACGTTGCGTATGGAATTCATGTTCTTTACTTCAACCTTCGTATGGAAAACATCGGTTCCTCGAGGCCTGATGGAGACGTTTGCGTCCACGCGCATGGTTCCCTGTTCCATGCTGCAGTCGGAACTTCCCGAGTAGCGCAGCTGCATCCTGAGCAGGCGTAGAAATTCCATGGCATCGGACGGACTGCGCAGATCGGGCTCGGTCACGATCTCCACGAGGGGCACTCCCGCGCGGTTGAAGTCCACCAGGCTCACAGGATGCCTTCCTTCATATTCGTGAACGAGCCGGGCAACATCTTCTTCCATATGGATCTTCTGGATGCGGATCCTTTTGGGAGCCCCGTTCTCGCCGATGATCTCCAGCCACCCGTTTCTCGCCAGGGGCTTGTGAAACTGAGACAGCTGGTATCCCTTGGGCAGGTCCGGATAGTAGTAGACCTTTTGATCGAAGGCGCTTTCCTTCTGGATTTCACAGTGGAGGGCAAGGCATGCGAGGGTTGCCTTTTCGAGGGCCTCCCGGCTGAACAGGGGCAGATTCCCGGGCATCCACAGGCAGATGGGGCAGGTGTTCCGGTTGGGGTCGTCTCCCGGCCTGTTGGGACAGCTGCAGAACATCTTGGTTTCGCAATTCAGCTGGACGTGTATCTCCAGTCCGATCACCGGCTCAAAATCCATGCTCATCTGGCCTCTTCTCCCTTCCGGAACAACCACTCCGAGATCGACAGGATGCGTTCATCGCCGAACAGGGGCCCCACAATCTGCAGGCCCAGGTCCTCCTCCCCGGCAGTCACGAAGCCCGGAAGTGAAATCGAGGGCTGACCGGTTACGTTGGAAAGGAGTGTAAGTGAAAACGCATCGTAGATCCTGTCAAGTGTTTGAGCCGATGCGGCATGGTTTGCCGCCCGTCTTGCAGGAAAAACGAGCACATCCACCCCGCTGAACAGCTTCCTGCTTTCATCTGCCAGCCTTGCCCGAATCCTGCAAGCCTTCTCGAAAGCCCCATAGTTTTCAAACTGAAACCAGGCGCCCTGGAAGAGAAACGTTTTCAGCAACGTGCTGAAGGATTCCGAACGGGACCTCAGGTACATCTCGTTCCAGTTTCCGCCACCCGATGCACGATGCCCGAAGCGGACCCCGTCGTACTTGCCGCAACTCGATGACGCCTCCACCGAACCGATCACCTGGTGGATCGTTCGGAACAGGTCAAAGTCTTCGAATTTCACTTCCCGAACAGGGATGCCCAGCAGCCGGAGTCTTGAAAGTCCGTGTGAAAAAGCCACCCGTTCGACGGAATCCAGGGTTTCCAGGCACTGAGTGACAATCCCCGCGGATGGAGGCAGAGCCGGAGTACCGCTTTCATTTACTCGATGCGGCACATTCGAACCGGGCATGGACGGGTCCCGGTCGTCAATCCCCTCGATCGCCTCGAACCCCACCCGGATATCCCGGGGATTCCCGGCCATCATGCCGCAGGATTCCATGGACGGCACCAGGCCGATAAGCCCGAACCGGGAAATCCTGCCCCAGCTGGGCTTGAACCCGCAAAGACCCGCCAACGCCGCGGCCACCCTCGCTTCCCCGAGGGTGTCCGTCATGAGGACGATGTCGGCCAGGCCCTCCGCCAGGGCTTTTCCGGAGCAGTCGCCGTAAAGGCCGAACCCCAGTTCACTTGTGCGCGTGTTCCCGACCAGGGCTGCTCCCGCCCTTCTCATACGTTCGACGACCGAAGCATCCTCGATCGCCTTGAAGCCCTTCAATGCCCTCGAACCTGCCTCGGTCGGCCATCCACGCACGCATATGCCGGACTGAACCGCCGCCCGCCTTCCATACAGCGGGCCACCGTTCTCTCCGGAAGATGCAGATGGATCGAAATGATGGAAAACTTCCGATTGCATGATATTTTCTCCGAAAATCTGCGGGTACCCCGGTCACGACACGATCTCGAGGCAAGCAACGGTTCGTTGTGGAACCGTTGCAGGAAGGCGAAGCCGCCTATAGGTTATTCGAGGACGCTCGCCACCTTGAAGAAGTCCCCCTTTACGGACGGAGCGTTCCTGAAGATCTCCGCGATCACTTCTTCGGCGCACCGCCGAGCCTCGCATTGCTCCCTCATGCGGTTGGCTGCCGGCCATGGCGAGAAGAGAGGTTCATCGCCCGAGGCCCTGCCTGTCACCCGTTCGCCCAAACGTTCGGCATCCTCCAGCGCGGCCAGGATTGCGGGACGCTCGTCCTCCCTGACGCCGATGCGCGAGACCCAGGACAGGGAGTCGATCAGATCCCTGCCTTCCTGTATACCCGCGATCTGTTTCCCTTCCCCCATGTCGAGCAGGCCCAGCTCCCTGAGCTGCTCGGTGGCGACCGGAGACGGAGCCCGGGTAAGGGGGCAGAACGCGCTGCGGTTCTTGGGAAAGGCAGTCACTTCACGAATGGACGCCGTGCCGAGTATCATGGAAACCACCCGGTCCATGCCCAGTGCAAGGCCTCCGTGAGGCGGAGCCCCGAAATCCAGGGCTTTCACGAAAAAGCCGAACTTTTCCTCGATTTCCGTATCGCTGAGCCCCAGGGCGCGAAAGATCTTCGTCTGCGTCTTTGCATCGTTGATCCGGATACTTCCTCCCCCGAGTTCCTCGCCGTTCACCACCAGGTCGTAGGCGCGGGAACGGAGGTTCAGCAGGTTATCCCTGTCGTTCGGGTCGAAATCTTCAAAATCGGGGGCTGTGAACGGGTGATGATTGGATGTAACCCCGTCGTCCGTGGCTTCAAAAAGCGGGAAATCGGTTACCCAGAGGGGAGCGAAGGCTCCGGAGGGAACCAGGTCCAGTCTTTGCGCAAGATGCAGACGCAGCAGGCCCAGTGCCGACACCACCACGTCGTAGGATGCGTCGGCGATCATGAGGATCACGTCACCGTCCCCGGCATCGAAGCGTTTGAGCACGGATCTCTTCTCTTCCTCGCTGAAGAACTGCACGATGTTGGAATCGAGATCACCTCCGGTCACCCGCATCCAGGTCATGCCCCTGGCTCCGAACGATGGGACGATTTCCTTGGCGTATTCGTTCTGGAGCACATTCTTGCTGAGCTTTTCCGATTGCCCGCGAACATTGATTCCCTTGATACACCCGCCGCGCTGCAGGATCTGCCTGAAGATCCCGTAGCGGGTGTGTTCGAAGATGTCCGTAGCTTCGACGAACCGGAGCCCGAAGCGAAGATCGGGCCGGTCCGTTCCATACCCGTCCATGGCATCGTGCCAGGTCATGCGTGGGAAGGGGCGAACGAGTTCGATGCCTCCTGTTCTGAACATGCGGACTACCAGCTCCTCCGTGAGTTCGTAGATGAATTCCTCGTCGATGAAGGATGCTTCGAAGTCCAGCTGAGTGAATTCAGGCTGGCGGTTGGGACGCAGATCCTCATCCCGGAAGCACCGTACGATCTGGAAGTAGCGTTCAAACCCGGCCACCATGAGGAGCTGTTTGAAGAGCTGGGGCGACTGGGGCAGGGCGTAAAACTGTGCCGGATGCAGCCGGCTCGGCACAAGGTAATCCCGGGCGCCTTCGGGCGTGCTCCTGGTGAGCATGGGCGTTTCGACTTCCATAAAACCCCGTTCGTCCAGGCAGTCGCGCACGCACTTGATGATCCGGTAGCGCTTGACGAGATTTTCCTGCATCGTCGGCCGGCGCAGGTCGAGATAGCGGTACTGCAGCCTGAGATCTTCGGCAACCGATTCCGACCGCCTCGAAGCGCCCTCGGCGAGCATTGCCTTCTCCGAAATGGGAAAGGGCAGAGCGGCGGATGGGCTGTAGATCCGGAGGTCTTCAGCCATCACCTCGATTCCGCCCGTTTCGATGTGCGGATTCTCCGTGCCCTCCGCCCTTTTCTGCACGCGCCCTTCGACCCTTACGCAGTATTCGTTCCTGAGACTCCCCGCAAGCCTGCACACACCGGAAGGCGTAAACTCCGGGCTGAAAACCACCTGGACTACTCCGGTCCGATCCCTCAGGTGAATGAAGAGCACCTCGCCATGGTCCCTCAATGCATCCACCCAGCCGTCCAGCCGGACATCACGGCCCGCGTCGGACAGGTCGAGGTCACCGCAACAGGATCGAGCGTCTTTCGGCATGTTCGCTATACTCCCCTCCCTGCAGGTGCGCCCGGGATGCAGCGCCATCGCGCGACGCGACCCTGCCGGATCGAGCAGCACCGGGGCCCTGTGCTGAGAATACGATGAAGGTTATGCGGCGGGGCGTAATACCCGGGCCGCGAACACGATGCGTCTCGGAAACCACCGGGCACGCAACCGTTTTCCCGAGAACCACCCGGTCCGATCATGCACGGCGATGTTTCCTCCGGCTGGTTCTCGAACAGGCGGCGCCGTTATTCCGGGATCGAGGCACACGGGAAAAGGATCCATGAACCCGCCCTTCTGCCCGCCGTATAATCAGTTGTGCTGATTATGATCGGCTAGTATAAGTAAAACTTAATAAAATGAAAAGAACCGATAGCGGGACTTTGGCGGCCGCCGCATGCAGCCGCCAGCGAAAGTCGAAAACCTCTTTGTCCTTCCAACCAGGGGAAAGGGAATTCCATGAAGAAGATCAGTGTCATGCCGTGTCTTGACATGAAGAACGGGCGTGTAGTGAAGGGCGTCAATTTCGTCAACCTGAAGGATGCCGGGGACCCGGTCGAGAACGCTGCGTTCTATGAAAGAGAAGGCGCGGACGAACTGGCCATGCTCGACATCGCCGCAACCCTCGAAAACCGGAAGACCCGCCTGGAGTGGGTGAAGAACGTTTCTTCGGTCATTTCCATTCCCCTGACGGTGGGGGGCGGCATTTCGACCCTCGAGGACATCGAACTCGTCTTCGAAGCCGGCGCGGACAAGGTTTCCATGAACAGCGCCGCCGTCCGCAGCCCGAATCTCGTAAGAGAAGCTGCAAGGACGTTCGGTTCGAACCGGATCACCGTTGCCATCGACGGAAAGCGAAACCGGCAATTGCCGTCGGGGTTCGAACTGGTCGTGTCGGGCGGCACAAAGGCGGTGGGAAAGGACGCTGTTGAATGGGCAAGGGAATGCGAACAGCTCGGTGCCGGTGTCATCCTGCCCACAAGCATGGATGGAGACGGGACGCAGAACGGGTATGACCTGGAATTTACACATGCGATTTCCGACGCCGTGAATGTACCGGTCATTGCATCGGGAGGAGCCGGGAAGCTGGAGCATTTTTTCGATGGAGTCGTGCGGGGCGGGGCGGAAATACTCCTTGCGGCCTCGGTGTTCCATTTCCGCATTCTGAGTATCGGGCAGGTGAAGGAGTACCTGAGGGGAAAAGGACTCGATGTCCACCCGTGACAGCGACACCAGGGCGGCGGCAGGCTCCCGGCCTGCCCCGTCCCTTCCTCCGGTTCCTCCTGCCTCACCGCTTTGCGTGGCTCACTTGACGATGGGCAGCAGCTTTCTGAATTCCTCGGTGTTGGCCCTCCTGGCCCACTGGAAAATGACAATCTCCACCGTGGATACAACGGCCCCCGCATCACGCATCAGGTCCAGGGCGGTCTCGCGGTCTTCTTCATATCTCGAAGCCACCGCGTTCTTTGCCACGTGGACCCGGAAACCCGACTTCATGAGATCCAGGGCCGTTTGCAGGACACACACGTGGGTTTCCATCCCCGCAATCACGACCATGGGACGCCCGTATCCGCGGATTTTCTCCAGGAAGCCGTCTTCGAGGCAGGCGCTGAAATGCTCCTTGTGGAAGAACACGGCCCCGTCCAACTCCCGCTTCACCTCGTCCACCGTACCGCCCAGTCCTCTCGGGTACTGCTCCGTCGCCACCACGGGAATGTCGAGCAGCCTGGCTGCCCTGAGCAGCTGGTTGACCCTGTGAATGCATTCCTTCCCCCTGTTCATCACCTTCAGCATCCCTTCCTGGACGTCGATGACCAGGAGAATGCTGCTCTCACCTTCGGCGACAAAACTGTGGCGCATCGTCATGATTTTTCCTCCCCGTGGGTCGTTCAATGCTTCATCGGTACAGTGTACCGTTTGGTCCGCCTGCCATGATGTATACAACATGCACTGTGAGTCTTCCCGGATTCCCGCCTTTTGCGGGAATGACGTTGTGAAGCCCAATGACGTTGTCGCCGGAATGACGTAGCTGTGGGTGTATTCCACCTTTGTGCGACAACTGTCCGGGTGCGCGATTGCCGGAAGAATCAAATCTTTCGCTCAGAAGCAGTGTACCACAACAGAACCGATTCAAGACGGATCATCCGTCCCTCGGATGCCCGTAGCGTATCGGTTCCTGCATTTTCTCGTCGAAACACCTTGACCGGGTGACAAGATGCATTAATTTCCAGATAGATCCTTTTAAGCTCTCAAGTGTTTTTATTCCATAACCTTTTGTACCCTCCTGCTCTTTACCATCCGACCTTAAATTTTGCATTCAGGCAATACTCTGCATGTGAAGGTACTCTTCCGCGCTCATTAGTGAAATTGGGTACAATCTCACTGTGCCTAGGGGGAATGCCATGAAGTCGAAGATCGTTTTCTGGAGTGTTGTGGTTTCGTTTGCCGTGGCGTGTGGAATTCACACCACGGCGAGCCCTGTCTGTGCGGGTACGGACGTGTATGCGTCCTGGGTTCAGGGAAACGTGACACAGGTGGAGTACCCGGCAAGGCTTGGAAAGCCCAAGCAGCTCCACATCGGGTGGGGTGCGCGGTTCTGGGGCAAGGAGAATACGTCCAACTGGTTTCATATCCCCGTTACAACACCGGTTATCGTAGAAAACGTGCGGACGCAGCTGAAGAAGGTGTTCGTCCTCTTCAAGACCTACGGCGACGCCAAGGTTACGTCCGTTCATGTTTACGATGGAGAGAAGCTGATCAAGTTTTTCGACAACCTGTCGATCACGGGGAGTCATATGACGACCGATGCGTCCAATACGTTCAACGTGATCCCCAACATTTCCGTCAGGTATGGTTTGAGTCTGGCCGTGCGTGTGGAATTCGGGGCAAAAACCGGAAGTGATTTTGCCTCGATCCTTTTCACCTCGGCCGGGGTGGATTTGAACCGCGTCACACCATAGGGTGATTCGGATGGAGATCCTGGACCCACACGAGCGCGGTCTTGATTCTCTCAGTCAATGTTCCATCGGCGTCTTCTCCCGGGCAAGAACAGGGGCGGGGAGGGGTTTTCCCCGATCCGCGTCACGGCAGGGCAGTCCCATGGACTTTGAAATCCTTTCTCTTTTCGCAAAGAGGGTGCAGGCGGGTCGTTGCCCAGCCGGTATGCCCGGAGGCCAGCCTGCGTAATGCATGGCAGGCGGGGTGATGTGAAACCCGCCTGCCGCTTTCCCACTCCTTTCTCCTTATCCTCACTCCTCACGGTCCTCGCGATCTCCACACGGTCATGCCTTACACGAGGAGGATCGTCATGAGAGCTAATCCAAGAAGAGCGGCGGGGGGCTTTGCGTTCAGGCGGCTGATGCTGCCTGCCCTTGCCTGTATGGCAGTGCTTGTTTTCGTGAGTGGTGCCCTGGCGGCGACGGACATCCTGGTCCAGCCGCGGCTGGCATCCAAGGCTCCGAGGATCGATGGAGTGGTTTCGAAAGGAGAATGGGAGGGGGCGCGAGTCACCCCGCTTCCCCTCAGGCCAACCAAGAAATTCGCCGTCCTGCGGACGATGAACGATTCGAATTTTCTGTACATCCTGCTGGATGCCCTGGGCGATACGGGAAACAGCCGGGGGGTTGCCGCCGATTATTATGTTCTGGCATTCGACAGGGATCTCAATCATAAGGTTACCCCCAACGAAGACGTGTTTTACAGTTCCTGCCAGGACGGCCGTCAGTTCATCAAGAGCTACTATCTCAGCGCCGCATCCTTCACTCCCTGCATCACTCCCGAGAAAGGGTCTCTTGGAAGATACGGATTCGGGCCGACTCCGGATTCAGCCACTCCTCACCGCTTCTATGAATTCAGGATCCTTCTTTCCGAGCTGGGTGCGGATCATGCCAGGTGGACGAGGTTCTTCGGAGGATTGCCGGGAGTCCGGCTCAACGTCACCCTGCGATCCAGCAGTCCCAAAATCGATTATTCCTATCCTACCAACTATCCCTGGCCCGACATGGCGGACAGGATGTTCCTGATCCAGCTTGCCCCGAGTTCGGGACTCCCGGCGACGGGAGACATTTTCGCGGGAGTCGGCCTGATACCCGCCACTCCCTACATCGACAACCTGGGCTTTGCCAACATCAATACAGCCTATTTCACGGCGGTGGACGCTCCTTTCGGTGGAAATCTGAGCATCTTCGGCAACTGGGGAAACCTGCGGTCCTACGGCGCGGCCAGGTACAAGATCAGGTACCAGCGCCGCGAGGGGGGATCGCCGGGGTATCTCATCCAGACGTGGACCAACTTCCGTTACAATCCTGTCACTCTCAAGTGGGATCCTGTCGCGATCGGTCCAGTGGACGCCGAAGGCCGATACGCGATACCTCCCGTCGGCGAAACCTGGTATTACCCGAACCTCCTGGTGAACTGGCAGACCGCAAATCCGCTCTTCACCGAAGGCACATACGACCTGAACCTGGAACTCTTCGATGCGGCCGGAAATCCCAAAGGGATTCCGGCGTCCGTGCTCAACAACCTCAGCCTTTTCATCGTCAATACGCCTCCGCAGGTGAAAATCAATCGTGTCCTGTACAACGACGCCGAGGTGGGTGCATGCCAGATCGTTAACCAGGGCGCCGCTCCCTCGGGCTTCCATTTCGACATCTCCGCCACGGATTCCAAGGGGGCCCTCGGTGGATTCAACCTGGTCGGGATTTACGGAAACAACATGAGCAGTCCGGTTTACAGCGATGCCTACAACCCGGGCCACCGGAATGAAGACGGAGCGAACAGGTGGAATGGGGAAAGCAACCTGGTTGTTCCCGTGGGGCCGCGCTGGAGGGCTCCCACCACGTGCGGATACAGTTTCATCCTGTCGGCATGGAGCCGCGTTTTGAACGGGTATGGTCTGGTCTTCCCCTACGTGGATTATCATGTGAGTCTCACCATTCAAACGGGGGCGGTAACCATGGAACCCGTCGAAGCCGAAAGCTGTGCGGGCTGCGAAGGAGCCCCAACCGGGTCGGGAGCGCCGTGCAAGCCTGCGGGACTTTAACCTGCGGATAGAAGCAGTGGCAGGGCGGGAGAACAAGGAAAGAAGGATTGACCGCATCTTCCATTTCCCGCCCAAACATCTTAAGGCATGAGGAGGAGTGTAGAGTCATGAATCGCCTGAAACGCTTTGTCGTATTCTTTGTTCCGTTATTCGGCCTGTTCCTGTCACTGGGGGTTTACAGTGCCTGTGCCGACGAACCCGCCGCCGTCATGTGGAAGGTGCTTGAAGCGGCGAAGTCGGGCAACTACAGTGCGGGAGTCCAGGCGCGCGGCGACGCCCGCGTCATGATAGGGATGTCCGCCAGGCCGATCGCCGAAAAGACAAGTCTGCTCGTGCTTCTGTATCCGTCCGAAGATGCGAGGACCGCCGGGAAGCCCATCTCGAACCTCGAGGAAGTCCTGTCGGGCAAAGAGACCTCGGCCAGGTATCATGAATGGAAAGACCCCGGACCGCGCTGGCGGGCGAATCCTTCCGTCAACGCCGTTTTGTTGAAACCGGGTGCGAAATCGCAGTTCATGATCGAGGTGGATTTTCTCCGCGAACTGGCGGAGTCGATGAGTGTGAGAGTTCATGGCAGGGTGTTTGAGCTGAGCAGAGCCGATCTCGCTCAGACTCAGGACCCCCTCGAGCTTGCGTTCCTCATGCATGGCAGGCAGCATGCCTCGAGCTTTGCCATCGACCTGTATTACGCCCTCCAGACCGGTGGCAAGTGGACTTTCGGTTCTTATGCGGAGATATTCGGAGCCGGGGTCAGATCGATCCAGCAGGGGAAGAGCACGGCCGACTACCAGGAAATGGCTGCGGTCCTGCCGGTCAACCTGATTCAATACAGGAGAAACCTACGATTGCCCGCCAAATTCAAAGACGACGGTGGAGCCATGTTCAACAAGACGCTTTCGAAGGTGCTGGGGGGAGGCAGTGCCACGGCTGGAGACGAGTTCTGCTTTTCGGAGGATATCGAAACGTCGGGACGGCAGGTCGCCAGGGAAGGAGTCGGTGAAGCCCTGACGGCATCCTACAGCCATACCCTGAGAGGAAGGTTCTCGACGAAATGGTCGAGTGACCATTCCCTGCATCCCGGGTTCGGATTTAAAGCGGAGGCATGGACGAACGAGACGGGGAGCTGGAAAAAACTTGCCAGCGGCTGGGTCGAGGTGGACGGATACTGGCAGCTGCAGGTTCCGTCGAGTCTCGGATACCAGGGCAAACAGCTCCGCGTGATCTACCTGTCTTACAACAGCTATTATGCGCCCCAGGATCAGAGCGGGTCCAAATACGCCTGGAAGGATCCGGACAGGGAAAACATTCCCACCAATTATGATGCCGGTCACCGCTATGCGGATACGGACGGTGGAGCCTACAACGGGGTGGGGGAACTTGTCGAGGCGGCCATGTTCATGTGGTCGAGGCTTTACTGGGACGCCGGAATCAACCCGGTTCCATCTTCACCTATCAAGCTGTATTTCCCGAATACCTGGTACGACTGCGGTGACGGGACAGGGTCGCCCTGGAGCTGCGCCAACGCGAGCGGGGAGATATGGCTGATCGCGGCACACGGAATACAGGCGGAAGTCGTTACCCATGAACTCAGCCACCAGCTGAACAACAAGTTCTGGGGCAACAAGAAACCGGCAGGCAGCGGAGGCAGCCACAGCCTGACAGGGTGTTATCCGACACGGCTTGGAATGGCCCTGCGTGAAGGTTTCGCCGAATTCATCCCCGCATGGGTGGGATACCCGTCGCGAAATGTCGCAGAAGGTGGATTCTCATCCGGCCGCTGGAACCTGGGCTACGACATCGAGACCCGTTTCAGCCCTCCGGCCTGCAGCAACGGCTGGGAAAATGAACTGTGGGTTGCTCGAACATTCTGGGATCTGCACGATACCCGGTCCGACAGCGATGACATTCTCTGGTTTACGCACAAGGGAGCGGTCATCGCCATCTACCTGGGAAACGGCATCGCCAGTGACGGCGATGCCAGGGACATGAGATATTACGAAAACATCTACCGGGATGCAGCATCGGCAGGACATGAATCGCTCATTACGGACATCTTCGAGCAGAACCGGATGTAGTCTGAAGATCTTCCGGCAGATTGCCGACATGTCCAGTTCAGTCTTTGTTCCGCGAAGACGGCGAGCCGGCGGCCTGGCTCTAGACCCGGTTCCCGCCTTCGCGGTTCGATTGAATACCCGCTGCAGGGGGGGTGCCACCAGGCTGCCGGTTCCCGACCGGATGGCTTCGAATATACGTCCGAACCTCGCAATGGATTCAACGTAAGGTGTCAGGCCGCGCCGTTCTCCCTTTCGCGCCACCCGCGCACCATGTTTCGCTGAACCTCGGTCTCCGGGGATGGATAATCCCCATGGGGCGTATTCCTTCGAAGCTCCGCTATTCTCCTGAGTGCCATATCTCCGCTCATGCCGTGCCTGACCAGGTAGCATCCCACGACGGTGCCCGTACGGCCGACTCCCCCCAGGCAGTGAACATAGACGGGAACATAGTGTGATACCGCCCAGTCGATTTCATCGAGGATGACTTTCATCTGGTGCGTCGAAGGCACTCCCAGGTCCCTGACAGGCATCCTCGTCTGCCAGATCCCGGACCCGCGGTCCCTGGCGATTTCACACAGGATCTCTCCGTAGGGCGTCATCAGCCTGCCGTAGCGGTCCAGTTCGTCTTCTTCCATGAGGTTGATCACCCGCCGCACACCACTTTCGAGCAGGCGGACCATCCTTTGCCTGGTTTCCGAGATATCCGGGCTGCCCGGGTAGGCCCCGGCCAGGAACCTTCCCGGCATTACCCAGTAGGAAAGAGGGTGCGGAACCGGCAGTCGATATTCGATGCCGTCTTCCGTTCTGTATTCCATCCAGCCCATCCTTTCCGTCCCCCGGGAAGAGACTCCCGGCGGCTGCCGCATGTCCAAACGCCAGGCAACGTTCCCTCTTGTCTTCATTCATTATCACCCATCCAATCGCCATCCGCCACCTTTCATTCTTCTCCATACCCACGCCGCCCCTCACGTTTGCGTGGCGTGGCGTTATTCTCCTGGTCTGGGTTGGTCCGTTCAAACGGAGCCTAACCCCGGCTCGACCTGTTTTCATCGTTGTGTGTGAGTCCACGGCTCATGGAAGTTTGCATGGAGGTTTACCGGATGAACCAATCTTTTGATTCCCTCTTTGTTCCGCTTTTGTGAGAGAATGTCTTCCCAGGAAGCCGAAACCGGCGTGTCGGCTGTCGCAACGAACTGGTTTCCCTCGCTGAGGATGCGTTTCGAGGGAAACGATCCCACGATCGTCAGTCAAAGAGGATCCCTATGAAAGCCATCACTGTCCAGCAGCCGTTCGCATTCGAGATCATGAGCGGCCTGAAGACCATCGAGGTGCAGACATGGGACACTCTGCACCGAGGGGACCTGCTGCTCTGCTCGACGCGAAAGCCCGCCTTTTCCATGAAAGATATGGAAGAAATCGAAGAGGAATACGGATGCACGTTCCTCCATGGGTACGCACTGTGTCTTGTCCGCCTTGTGGATGTTCGACTCATGCAAAAAGGAGACGAGGAGCCCGCCTTAATGGATGAAATCGATCCTGAGAGCTATTCCTGGGTATTCGAAGACATCCGTCCCGTCATTCCTTTTCCCGTGAAAGGCAAGGAGGGACTCTTCCATGTCGATGACAGTCTCATCACGGTATCGCCGTTTCGATACGATGAAGCAGTCGTTGTGAAGAGCGGGACCGTCGACCAGGATTTTGGGATCGACTTCTCGGGATGGCAGGGAAGAACATCGGAAATTGTCCTCACCGACGAGGGGGAACCGAGGATACAGGTGATATGGGACAGTGTTTCTCTCCGATCCCTGCCGCTTTCCGTCATAGAACGATGCGAGAAGGAAGGGATCGACTGGACGGGGATTCTCCTGCGCCTGGGTGAGATCGACCATGCGGAACCGAGGGACACCTGGGATGAGGTGCAGGAGGCGGTCGAGCGGATCATCGAGGAGAATCCGGCCCTGTTTTAAGAGATCGACCCATGGCCTGAAAGCATCGATTCTCAATCGTCGTCCTTGATCGTGACCGTGGCACTGCCCGGCGAACCCACCTGGTATGAAGAAACGGGAGAAAGGGTCAGGATCACGGTTTCATCGTCTTCGGGCCTCTTGCCGTTGTCCAGGGGAATGATGCGGATCACCTGGAAAGCCTTTCCCTTCGGAATGACAAGTTTTCCCGACAGGCGGACGTAGTCGGTGCCGTTGGTTGCCGTTCCGGAAATCTTGTACCTGACTGTGAGAGGTTTACTCCTGTCCCCCTTTCGGTTCACTCTTATCTTCCCTGTATTCGTTCCGGGTTCCGACGCCACCGCGTCCGTGGTGGTGATCGTGACCACGGGCGGCTGCCTGGCATAATCCCCTGCCGCCTGGACGGATCCGCCGGCCTGGGTCGTGATGGTTTGAGGTGCCGGCCTTGTCCAGTACGGGATCTTTTTGAACGAGACGGTGTGACTGCCCGCCGCCAGACCGGACAGTACCTCGCCGGAATTCTTCCAGGCACCTCCATCGACCCTCCACTGGGCACCGGCGGCAACGGCCTTTGGAGGAGAAATCTTTACGCTCAGGGTCCCTGTCTCTTTCTGCAGCTGGTAGACTCCAGTGGCTGCAGTGGTCTGGCCGCCGACGATGTTGACGGCCTGGTCGGTTGGCGACACCCAGCCGGCAATGCTCTTGAAGGAAAGGGTGTGTGAACCGGCTGCAAGATTGGAAACCGTCTGGCCGCTGTTCTTCCACGCGCCTCCGTCCACTCTCCATTGAGCACCCGCCGTGGCTGCCTGCCCGGGAGTGATGGTGACGGAAACCGCTCCCGGCTGGCTGGCCCCCCCCGCAGTCAGGGAAAGAGTGTACTGGGAGATGACGGCATTGTTCCCCACTTCCTGGATCTTGAGATAGTAGGTGCCCGCATCGAGCGCGTTCGCACCGGTCCGCTCGATCAGGGAAAAGCTCCCGTTGCCGTCGTCATTGTCATATTCCACCAGTGAGGTGCTGCTGTTGGGACCGAAGAGCCACATTTCGGTGTCGCCCACGGATCCGTTGGTTTCGATGCGCACTTCGCCCGGCTGAGTGAGTGTGAACTTCACCCAGTCCACGTCGGCGGGCACATGGATGGACCTGGTCTGCATCTGCCCCACTGCTATGTTTTTCGCCTCTCCCGGCGTATCGTCCGGTTCGTATTCGTCCCCCGTGGATCCCCCCAGTATATCCACGGTAAAGGTGATGGTGCTGCCGACGCTGCCCACATTGTAGATTTTCAGTCCACCCGGACCACCGCTGGAGAGGAAACTCGAGGGATTGGTGGAATCGTTGATCTGGGTCCTGGAGACGTTGCTGCTGAAATGGGCCTGAGCCGGCGTGCCGTTGGCGTTGAGTGTCCCGCCCGGGCGGTACACGTAGACTTCATCCGGCGGGCCGTTGGCATTGCCCTGGTATTGCGCATCGATCCTGTAAACGAGCAGCCCCTCGCCGGGCAGGTTGCTTTCGAACGTTCCTTCTTTCTTTCGGTATTCGACCACGAAGTATTCGGACGAAGAATTGGGAGAAGCGATGCGGTAGGCACTACCGGGCGAAGAACTGAGAGAGGGCAGTGAGTAAGTCCCCGATGCCGTTATCTGGGGGATGGAAGAAATCCACGAACCGTATTTCCATTTCATGTGGGCGCTCATATGCTGCGGCGGATTGGTCTGGTATTCCATCAGGTCCCACTGGTAAACGGGATTCTTCCCATCCTGTGAATAATGATAGAGGTCCGGAGCCCCCAGGGAATGGAACATTTCATGGCACAGGACACCCACGTTGATGCTTCTCTGCAGCTGAAGATTGTACGCCCCGACCCTCTTGCCGTTGATGTAGACCTGCTCGCTGTACAGGTTCCACTGGTGAGGCCACAGAAGAGAACCCCAGCCGTTGGGATCTCCCTGCACGACAAACACCACGTTATCCACATATCCGTCGGCATCGGAATCCACGTTCAGACTCGACGGCACCTGAGATTTTACCGCTTCCACCGCCCTCTTGAGGAGCCCATGCTCCCTGGAGGCGCGTTCGCTTTCCTGGTAGCCGATGGTATTGGATGCGCTGTAAGGCATGAAATATTCTCTCGGGTTGCTGTCCAGGTAGCTGTTCACAGAACCCGAAGACAAGGGATAAAAGTGGGAAACGATAGACAACTGGTTGTACGAAGCTTCCTTGAAATAGTTGTTCACCGAACTCTGGGCGGAATTGAACATCCCCTCGTAGGTGCTTATGTCCTGCCAGAAGTTGGGATCGCTGGCGAAGCGGATAAAAATGACGATGTTGTTTATCGTGCCCAGCTGAGGAGTACCGACGATCATGACGTCGTAGGCTGGAGCTGCCTGGCCCAGGAGCTGCCTCTGAACCAGGACCTTATCCTGAAGCCTGCCTGGAGCGATATTCACGTTCTTCTTCAGGTTCAGCGCCCGGGGATCCTCCTCCCCCACCCGGTAGGGAGAGGGCACTATATCTTCATCTCCCTCCAGCGCATACACGTAGTAGCCGGTGTCCGGGTCCTGGACGATGGTGTAGCCGTCTTCATCGTGGAGCCAGTTGTGGAACTCGTCTCCGCTGGCCAGGCACTCGATGACCGTGCCGTCCGGCTGCTTCAGGGTTACAGGCACATTGCGCAGCAGGGCGCCGTGTACGCATGTGGCGGCGGAAGCCAGGATCATGAAGCATACGGTCCAAAGGATCCAATGCTGGAACCGGGTCACACGGCCTTTCGATCGCTGCATGGCGCCTCTCCCCCTTGAGGATCAGGATGCACTCCGGATGGCTCGAATCGGTTCGCGCTTCGACCGCGGCCATCTCGGGTCGGTCTTCCTGAAAAAGATGATCTGAACGAATCGGTATATTGGAGAAATGTGAAAACTTGAGTGCAAAGCTGACCGCACAACGAAGCGCCCCCCCGGCCATCCGGCTGCTGGACCGCACCCCGGGCCCCCCCCTGTCGAAAGGGCGATCATGGGCCATACGTATACTATGGCATTTTTTGCGTGACAAGAGAGAAGAACCGGGCGAACCTGCCCAGGGAGCAGATTATGATCGGAGCCATCGCTGGAGACATCGTCGGGTCCATATATGAACACCGCCCGATCAAGACGAAAGATTTTCCCCTGTTCGATTCTCGTTGCACCTTTACCGACGATACCGTTCTTACCGTGGCAGTGGCCCGGGCCATCCTGGACGGGCGAAGCTACCTCGACGCCATCGTCGAATACGGCCGCCGCTACCCGTACGCCGGATACGGCGGTTCCTTCATCCACTGGCTGCGCTCGGCCAACCCCATTCCCTACAACAGCTGGGGAAATGGTTCGGCCATGAGGGTGAGTCCAGTCGGGTTTGCGTTTGAGTCCAGGGAGGAAGTGCTGCGTGAAGCGGCCAGGACCGCTGAAATCTCCCATAACCACCCCGAAGGCATCAAGGGAGCCCGGGCCGTCGCGCTTGCGGTGTTCCTGGCAAGAATGCGCCTGTCGAGAAACGACATCCGGCAGGAGATCGAGCAGGCATTCGGCTACGATCTCGACCGCACCGTCGACGAGATACGCCCTGTCTACCGCTTCGACATCTCCTGCCAGGGCACGGTTCCCGAAGCGCTCATCGCCTTCCTTGACTCGGATTCATGGGAGGATGCCGTTCGCAATGCCGTTTCCCTCGGCGGCGACAGCGACACCCTGGCCTGCATCACCGGAGGTGTCGCCGAAGCCTTCTACGGCTCCGTGCCGGATTTCGTTCAAGAGAAGGTAGAAGAAACACTCCCGGAAGAACTCTGGGAGATCGTACTTCGATTCCGCCGCAAGTTTATGAACTAGGGTTTATCGGAATCCCTTTTCATGCCGAACGAACCCCCTCATCGAGGGGACAGGATCCCACGGCGCATCGCACGTTCATATCTATGCACGGCCGAAAGTTTTCCTGTCCACGCATACGACTGTCACTGCGCAGGCTGTCAAGATAAGCGTCTGGATGATCTTTGCAGACTGTTCCAACTGCAGTGCCTCACCGGCAAAATTGGCGGAGAAATGCAGCAGAATAGCTGCGAGAGTACTTCGCTTGTTGTTGTAATAGACCCACATGATGAGGAGGGTCTCGGGGAGCATGGCGAAAAAGTAGGAAGCCAGGGCCGGAATGTCCTCGAGAAGCCGGTTCTGGTAAGAACCGGCCATGAAGACCAGCGGAACATGCCAAAGGCTCCACAGAGCACCCGCAACCAGCCCTGCGACCAGTCCGCTGAACCTGCTTCTCAGGCTGTCCAGACCATATCCACGCCATGCGAGTTCCTCGGGCAGCGGTCCGAAGATGAGCAGCCAGAAGACGAACACCAGGGGCCTTTCCAGGAAGTTCTCATCCAGGGCGAACCAGCCGGAAGATCCGCCCGTCAGAATGGAAAACGCCGCACCGGCCATTGCCGATACAGGAATACCGAAAAGGATGACCGGCCACCACAGCGGCTGGATGCGCCGAAAGTTGTATGCCCGGTCCCAGAAATCCATGATGAAGGAACGGTCGCCGGTCGCATAGACCAGGATAAGCGCGGATCCAACGGCTCCACATCCGGCAAAATGCAGGAACTGTTTGGCCAGTTCTTTCGAGAGATCAGCTGGTTAGAAGTTTCCTTGTGCGTTTTCACAGTTGGTTGTGAACCCACGACTCGTGGAAGTTTCCCGGATGAACCGCAATCGACTCCTCGATGTGATACCGTTCGAATCCGCCGGGGTTCAGGATGCCGAGGTATCGTCCTTGCAACGGAGATGCCCCGCGTCGCACGCCGCTTCCACGAATAAGGCATATTCGGAGAACCGTGTCAAACACAACGCGCATCCTGGGGTCTCGATCGGTTCCTCACCTGTCAGCAAAGGAGCGTGGCGGATGACTTCGAATGGATGGAATCCAGTACCGACCGGGGCAGGTTCAAAACGGCGTTTGCATCTGGAATCCGTTCGGTTCATAATGTGGATGAAGTCGCAGTACTGCCAACAGACGCGAACGCACCGGTTTTCTTCGATCCTCCGCTTCATGTTCCTGGTGTCCCTGGTTTGACATGGTTTTAATTCAAATAGGCCCTTTCCGCCGCATCTGCCTTTGGGCTGGAGTTGTTCCGAAGCCCGGCCGGGCATGGGAAACAAACCGCCCGTGGCTGTGTAAACATCGCCGGCCCTGTGCCCGGTACTCGATATCCGCACGAACCGGAACTGGAAGATCAAGCCAGAGAAAGGAAAAGTGCCATGGCTTCTCGAACGAGTGAACTGATCGTGCCTCTCGACGTGCGTGAAAGCATGAGGGACGTATACGTCGAGAACTACATGAAAATCACGAAGGAAACCGGCCGCCTGATGCTGTTCGCGGGAGACCAGAAAGTGGAGCACCTGAACGATGATTTTTTCGGCGAAGGGATTCACCGGGACGACAACGACCCGGAACACCTGTTCAGGGTTGCTTCGACGGCAAAGATCGGGTGCTTTGCCGCTCAACTCGGCCTGATATCCAGGTACGGCATGCACTACCCTAACATCCCCTACCTGGTGAAGATCAATTCCAAGACCCACCTGGTGAAGACATCCCAGGCTGAACCCATCAGCCTGCAATGGTACAGCATGGACCAGGTGATGGATTTCAAGTACAATTCGGGTCTCAACATCCTGGGAATCGGGTATACGGTGTACCTCGGCAGTGAACGGGAGCCCGAGATCCTGCGCGAGGCCGCCCAGGCGGTCTATGAAGCACACCGAAACGGGCTGGTGGCCGTCTTGTGGATGTACCCCCGAGGCAAAGCCGTCGCGGACGAAAGAGACCCGCATCTCATTGCGGGAGCCACGGGAGTTGCGGCGTGCCTTGGAGCGGATTTCGTAAAGGTCAATTATCCGCACAAGGCGGGCTGTGAGGCGCGCGAGGTTTTCAAGGAAGCCGTCCTGGCCGCCGGGCGGACGAAGGTGGTGTGTGCCGGCGGTTCAGCTGACGATGTGGGGATCTTTCTTTCGAGACTCTACGATCAGATCCACATCAGCGGCGCCGCGGGAAATGCCACGGGGCGCAACATCCATCAGAAGTCTTTGGAGGAAGCGGTCCGCATGTGCAACGCCGTCTATGCCGTGACGGTGGAAAATGCGGGTGTCAAGGAGGCGCTGAAGATATACGAGGGCAAACCGGCCAGGTAGCTCTCCCCGCTTCCGAGAGTCTTCGTCCTGCTCTGCACCGGTTTCACGGGCGGGAATCCTGTGCGGATCGATCCTGTTCCGGGTGCACGGCCTTCTTTTCGGGATACGTCCGTTCGTGACGACCCTTTCGGTTGACAGAGCCCACGGAATGAATACCATGGCTCCACAGGAACGACGACCGGTGTTCCAGTCCATGTTCTTTGATCTCCGGAGGTTCTCATGCTCTTGAAGACCACAAAGCGCGTGCCGTTCATTGCCTTTCTTGTCGCGGTGTTTCTTATCATATCGAGCATTCCGCCTGCGGAAGCGCGGCGGCACCAGGCGGAAGATTCCGGTGTACAGTGGAGTCTCACCACACCACCCGTCAGCGAAACCCATATTTTTGAAGGGGAAATCAACCGCAGGGGCAAGGCCGTAGGATTTCATTCCAGGCCCGGAGGCAGGGACCCTGCCAATGCCCGGGTTTGTGCCGTTACAGACGGTCCCAACAGGCGCGGAGTCTATTCGGCCCAGGTAGAAATCCGGAAGCCCGGGGGACCATGGCTGCGCAAGCGGTCCACCTTCTTCCCCGATGACATGAACCGGGCCGAAGTGATCCAGGCCATACTCCACGCCTACCACAACCGCTCCAGGGAAGACGGGCCGAAGTTCAGCGGCCCTTCGGGCAAAGGGTTTACCATCGAGGGCTACCTGCTCCCCGACGCAAGAATCAACACCGCGTTTCCCCTCTACAGGCGGGACTGATGCGCAGCGAATGCAGTGCCTGCAAAGGCATTTTTATTCTCATGTCCGTGAACAGGGGAAGATTCAGCAGGCTTCCGAAGTTCCCCCGACCATCATCGCTGGAGGATAAGACTTGAACGGACGGATGGACATGGAGTTCTATCGCGACGCAGATGGCAGCCCGAGGGTCCGTGCCGGCAGGCTCTGCGAAACCCTGGGGCGCTTTCTGGAGGAGGATCTGCAGGAAAGCGCGGACTTCTGCCGCGCCGTGCTGGGCGCCATAGACGATGTATCGGCCGGCCGGATCCTTTCCTGGGAGGAAACGGGAAACGCTCATACCCTCGCCCTTTCGCCGGACCGGGCCGTCATCGAATCGAACTTCGATCCCGGCGCAAAACCCTGCCTGCTGGAACTCGCCTGCATCAAGGACGTCGTCAACGCGTGGCTCGAGTTCGTCCAGGAACCGGCCTAGAACGGTTCAAGAGCCGCAATGAGGCAGGAAAGGGGAGACGCTGAGGGGCAAGGCACTATATCAGGCCTTTGTCCCGGGCGTAGCAGAGCAGCTGCAGGCGGCCGTCGAGGTTGAGCTTCCTGTAGATATTGTGCAGGTGGATCTTTACGGTGCCCTCGCTGATAAACAGCTTTTCGGCTATCTCCTTGTTCCTCAGCCCGGCGGTAACCATCCAGATCATCTCGACTTCCCGAGGTGTCAGACTCGCCAGCATCTTGTGAGACAGGGGTTTTTCCCGAGCCGCCTTGTCCAGGGTGCAAGCGAGATAGCCGTCGTCAGTCCAGCGCTCGCCCGCATGCACCTTGCGAACGCACTGGATGAGGAGTTCCGGGGCCATTTCCTTGAGTACGACTCCCCGCACGCCGAGTCGCACGGCTTCGGTGACCTCGCTCTCATCGAGTGCCGCGGTAAGGAGCACCACTTTGACTTTGATTTTCTCTTTTTTGAGTTCCCTGAGCACATCCAGGCCATCCTTATTGGGCATGCGGATGTCGAGAATCAGGATGTCGGGAAGATGAGTCCGCACGGCTTCGAGTGTCTGCTCGCCGTCGATGCAGCGGGCAAGCACTCGAAAGCCGGGTTCGTGGCGGAACAGGCTTTCAAGTCCTTCCAGTATGAAAGGATGATCGTCAGCCAGAACTAGACGGATCGACATCGGACACTCCGTAACGCGTCATGGGCAGCAGGATCTGAAGATGGGATCCGGCCTCGGTCGAGTCGATGCCCAGGACTCCCCCGAGAGAGGAGATGCGTTCCCGGAGTGTTGCCGGCCCCAGTTTCTTGGCTACCAGTTCTGAATGATCGTACCGGCCGATGAAGGGAAAACCACGGCCGTTATCGGTTACGGTGATCCTCACGAAATCCCCTTCCGCTGCCAGCGAGACCCGGACGAGGGAAGCATGGGAATGGCGTGCGGCATTCACGAGGGCTTCGTGTATGATGAAGAGTATATCCTGGCAGAGCGCATCGGGGAAAGGGATTTCAGCTTCGGTGATTTCCAGCGAAACGCGCAGCCCCCAATGGTACTCGACTCTCTCATTCAATTCCCTCAGACGGGCTTCGAGGCTGACGTTGTCACACTTTGAAACTCCCGCTCCCTGCCTCATCTCCCTGATGGACAACCGCAGGCTTCGCTGCTCGGCCACGAGCAGCCTCTGGATCTCCTGGATTTCCCGGTCTGCCTCTTTCGGGTCGGATTCGAGGACATATTTCACTGTCTGAAGCTTCAGAGCCATTCCGGCCAGGGACTGGAGGAGGCCGTCATGAAGGTCGCGGGCCAGACGGATGCGTTCCTCGGTTGCCGCCAGGTTTCGAAGCTGCTGCAGCAGGTAGAACTGGATGAGGATGTCGATGGCTCTGCCGGCGACAATTCTGCCAAGCAGCAATTCATCCGAACTGACGGTGGCACCATCGAGAATAAAAAGCCGGCCGGCCAGGTTCTCTCGTTCGAGCTTCAGGGACAGCACGGAAGTGATGGAGAATCGAGCCTGAAGTTGGGGATTGAGCGGCGGGCCGCTCCAGCGCTGGAAACCCGACGGCGACAGGTACAGGACCGGCGGCCTGGGGTCGCGGGTGTTCAAGCAGAGAAAGTCTTTTCCCTTGAGTTCGTCCGTAACGAGAGGCAGGAACTCTTCGGGGGATTCACGATTGTACCGGTATTCAGCCTGGCTCCACAAAGCCACGTGCAGCCACGGTTCACCGGGTTCTTCCCAGACCATCAGCACGCGCCTGGCACCGAAGACGGCTGCCGTGTGTTCGAGGATGTCTCGTACAATCCCGCGGACATCATACCGGATGGTTCTCGGCCACACGGCGAGAGTGGTCAGCTCGCTTCTGAGCCTCTGTTCATAGACTCCCAGATAGCCCAGCAACGTCGCGATAACGGCCAGATCGACACTTCGAATGATGAACCGGTTGATGTGAAAAGCGGGGTCTTCGAGGATCTTTGCCGAGTATACCCCCATTGCGATAAAGATCATGAGAGCCGCCGCAGCGGTCCAGAGTGCCCCTCGCCACTGCCATCGAAGGGTCGCGCACACGATAAAGAACACGAGGTAAACAAAGAAGGGACTGATGGGGCCTTCCGTAAGAAACATGAACACGGAGAAGGCAACCAGGTCGAAAACATGCGTCGTCACACGCAGGGGTTCAGGGGTGACATCGATGTGCCAGATCATCAAGGCCAGCAGAAAAGCGTAGACGACGTAGCCCGAGAGAAGGGAAACGGCTAGGGCGGAATACCTTGCGGGCTCGAACGGTTCCAGCCAGACAGCCAGAAGGGAAAATGCCGCCAGGACCAGCCGCCCGGTGACGATGAGTCTTTCGGCGCGGCGCTGCGGGGAATATTGCCAGTCCATGTCAGCCATGCGTAGAAGCATCCCCGTTCCGGAACATCCGGAGGCTCAATAGGATGCCGGAATCTCAGACTGTGTGAACTGCAGGATCTGATAAGATTCAAATGCGGCCGGGGCATTCCCAACCGGAAAGCAAGCTCCCGCCTCTCGGCAGCCGCCTCAGCCTGCGGCCGTGCACTGCGGCGCCTGTTATCATATCAAGCAGTTTCATGACAGGGAAGGGTTTCATTACGGCGGCAAAAGCACCTTCGCAGGAGGCGTTGCCGTCCGGCTTTGCCGGGAATTGCCCGCTCAGGAGGATCACCTGGGTGACGGGCGCAAGCCTCTTGATTTCGCGGAGAACCCGGAATCCGTTCATCCCGGGCATCCGGATATCCAACACGACAACGTCAAAACTACTTCGAGCGATGAAATGCAGCGCCAGCAGCCCGTCCGCCGCAACATCCACCTTGAATCCACGGCGCTTCAGTATCCTGGAGAAGCTCGAAGTGAAGTCTTTTTCGTCGTCGACAACAAGAACCCTTATCCCGTCCATGCCCGTCCTTTCTTTCTCATTGAACCCATTACCCACCCTTGTGCACCGTCTCCTGGGACGAATGGGAATCGAGAAGAGGGCCGCGGATGTGATCAAGATTCCGCGGCCCCACTCCTTTCGTCCATGGTATGGCGGAACCCGCAGGATGGACGCGGGAATCCGTCGCTGTGAGTTCAGTGCTCTTCAAACGGGTATTCGCCCGGCGTCGGACGCGATACGTGAAGACCCGGCATCAGGGTCGTGATGACGGCCACCGTCATGACAAACCCCACAACCACCGCAAACCACGGATCCAGCTGGACGACAAGCGATTCATAGAGGAGCCAAAGCATGAAACCGTAAAGTATGATGTTGGCAAGAATTTGCATGTTCTTACTCCCTACATGTAGCCGCGAAGCCAGATCATATAAATTGCAGCCGCTATGCCCAGGGAAACGAGCAGAAGAGCTGTCCAGTAGCCAATCATGGAATCGAGGATCTTCATCATCATGGCTGATTGCCTCCTTATGTACCGTGGCCCTATTCTTTCACGACGAGGGCGGGGACCCATGGCGGAACGGTTTTCCCGTTGCGGTAGCGCACTGAAAAGATGACCAGGCTCATGATAAAGAAACACAGGAAGAACATCTCACCCAGAGTGAATACGACCGCAAAGAAGGACAGGAATTCGTACTGCTGGCCTGTGAGCATGTAGACGAGCCGCAGCGCGGCGCCCACCGTCGCAAGAACCAGCGAGTAGCTCAGGATGTACCGGATGGCGGGACCGCGAACATACATCGTCGCGATACTGCCGAACTGTGCCCCGACCATGGCCCCGATGATCATGAAGAGCACGGCGATCATGTCGACGTTGCCCATCATCGAATGCCGCATGGCCCCATACCCTCCCGAAACCGCGATCTCGAGCAGGTCCGTACCCACGGCGATGTGTGTCGTCGCGCCGATGACATAGATCAGTGCAGGAACACGAACGAAACCTCCACCGACACCCAGAAATCCTGCAAGGATTCCCGTGATGACACCCACGACCACGATAACCCACATGGAGATAACCAGCCGGGCGGTCTTGCAGCGGACAATGGGATAAAGAGGAATCCTCTGAAAGAACAGGGGGAACTTGCTGACCACCAGCTCACGACCCGCCGCCTTGCCCGACTCCGCATCCGCTTCTATCTGCTTGTGTGCCTTGCGGGTTTCGAGCTGGGTGTAGATGAAGAGCGCGAGCATGATCGCAACTGAACAGGTGAGGAGCACAATGCCGGACAGGCCGAGTTTCTTGGTGTAATTGAGGAGCCTTACGCCCAGTTCGACACCGAGCATGGTGCCGCCCACCATGGCAAGACCCAAAACCCAGTCTATGTTCCCCAGTTGCCGATGCCGTACCGTGGCGACGATGGATTTTCCGGCAATGTGAGTCATATCGATCCCCGACGCCATGTAGCCGGGAAAGCCGAACACGATGAGGGCGGGAGTCACCATGTAGCCGCCGCCGACCCCGATGAATCCACCGACAATGCCCACTGTGAATCCGGTCAGGACGAGCAGGAATACCGGAGCTTCAATTCCAGCGATAATGAATTCAAACATGATTGCCTCCTGTCATGACTTGTGATCAATGGCCGTAATGTTCGATCTTCTTGAGCTTCAGCCCGAACAGGTCTGTGAATCCTTCGGCCATGTATCCGAGGGCAATCCCAAGTGCGAAGACGATTCCCACATTCCATGCGCCGGACCACGGATTGGTCTTGATCCCCTTGTGCTTGTACGTGTCCTTGTATTTGAAGCCCTTCGCTTCCTTGACCTCCGTTGGAACCATCACTTTGATCGTGTCGCCTTCAAGCTTGACGCGTTTTCCCTCCTTCAAATCCTTGGTACTGATGATACCCGTGGCATTGATGGGCAGTCGATCACCCGCCTTCACCGGAACCGCCTGGAGGTTCACGATCTGCTCAAAAGCGCCGACCTGGAGCACCGCTGGATTCTCCTTTGTCGCTTCCTTGAATGAAAACGCGTTGATCGCATACCCGTCGACACTTGCCTGGTAGTAATACCATGCGACCATTTGCCCTGAACTGTAGGAATGCCATGCATAGACCAGGATCCCAAAAGATATGATGGTCCAAAAAATGAATTTTACAGCACCCTTCTTTTTCTGATCCGCTGACATGATGCAACCTCCATTATTCAAGTATAACTTGCGTCCAGAAAAGTTAATCTCACATTATCCTTATCAATAAGACACCTCCTTTCCACTGTACTCTCAAATGAAACGATGGAAATTTGATAAAATAGATTTATAAGATTCCATTGATTGCCATGTATCACGGCCAAAATATAAGAACAATATACCGTTGGATATATTTTATTAATCTTTGATATCCTATGATAATTATTCTGGAAAGATTATTTCCTTCAGAATTCTGACGACATCCCATCAAGAAATGCTCAGCCGCTTCATGTCTATATCTAAAGTTATAGTTCTCTAAGACTATTCAACTATGGAATAACAGATACCGTTCAGGGATCATCAAAGGCCGTTTCAAAGCATGCGGGTGGCGAGGGATAGGGGTTCGTTCGGCAAAGGGGTACCTCCGGCGCCTTTCACGCAGAGGATCCATGGCATCACAACGTCATTCCCACAACAACGTCATCCCCCCGAAGGCGGGAACCCATGCGCCTGCGAGCAGGCGCAATCAAGGGGTAAGAGTTCCCTGCGGGAGATGCCCGGGGAACGAACAACCGGGCCGGTGAACAGCCCCCCGGTCCGATCCCCGGATCGCCGTTGAAGAAGGGATCGAGATGAATGGGTGATTGTGCCGAATCATTTACATGGAATCCCTGTAATCACGGGTGATTGCAGGGGCGGTTCGTGATTGTTGGGGGGCGGTTCGTGAACCGCCCCTACGGGATCCCCCCCACGGAAAGGGAGCCGTAGAAGGTACTGGTTCTCGGCATGAATCCGATTCGCTAAGGTCTCCGCAGGTGCCGGGACTCAAACCATGTGCAACTTCTTATCGAGTGGAGCTTCGCGGATCCATGGGGGATGTTCTTCCCTGCCACCCCTGCAACGTAGTGTCAGCTGCAGACCAGCAGGGGGGGATCATAGAGTTCAGGCGGTTCGAGCCCGAGGAGTTGGAAGCATGTGGCGGCGACGTGGGTAAGGCCGGGGTTTTTCACATCGGGATTGATGCGGATGGCGCCGTTGCCCGAGGGGTCGTAGACGATAAAACGGACGGGGTTCAGCGTATGGGCTGTCTTCGGCTTGGGAAGACCATTCTCGCCCAGTTTCGGCATGCCGGTTTTCCTGTCGAGTTCGAACATTTCGTCGGCGTTCCCATGGTCGGCTGTGACAATAAGGATGCCGCCGGCCTTTTCCACGGCGTGCATGATTCTGCCGATGGCCAGGTCCACGGATTCCACGGCGATGACCGCGGCATGGAACACTCCCGTGTGGCCCACCATGTCTCCGTTGGGAAAGTTCAGGCGGATCATGTCGAAACGGTTGGACATGACGGCTTCCACCACCCGGTCGGTGATTTCGGCCGATTTCATCCACGGGCGCTGTTCGAAAGGCACTCGATCCGATGGAACCTCGATGTATTCTTCCAGCTCCTCGTCGATCTTTCCCGAACGGTTTCCGTTCCAGAAATAGGTTACGTGTCCGTATTTCTGGGTTTCGCTGATGGCCATCTGCCGGATGCCTGCCGCGGCAAGGTATTCACCCATGGTGTGTTCGATACAGGGAGGCTCCACGAGGTAGCTCTTCGGGATATGGGCCTCGGTGTCGTATTCCATCATCCCCGCATAGGCGACATCGGGACGGGGGATTCTTTCGAACTTGTCGAAGTCCTCCTCTTCGAAGGCCCTGGAGATTTCGATGGCCCGGTCGCCGCGGAAGTTGAAGTAGACAACGGCATCCCCGTCCCGCATGGCCCCGGCCGGCCCGTCTTCTCCTGCAATAACGAAAGGAGGCAGGTCCTGGTCGATAACGCCGGGGTTCTCCTCGCGCAAGGCCCTGATGGCCGTTTCGGCGGAAGGGAACATGCGGCCTTCGCCTGCGACGTGAGTCTTCCAGCCCAGGGTGACCATGTTCCAGTCGGCCTCATACCTGTCCATGGTGATCTTCATCCGGCCTCCGCCGCTCGCAATGCGGCAGTCGCACCCCGTGGCTTCACGGATGTCCTTCAGAAACGATTCAAAGGGGACAACGTAATCCAGGGCCGAGGTTTCTCCGACGTCTCGGCCGTCAAGCAGGATATGGACCCTCACGCTGGCAATCCTTTCCTCGCGGGCGAGGCGGTTGATCATGGCCTTCAGGTGATCCAGGTGGCTGTGGACGTTGCCGTCGGAAAAAAGCCCGAGGAAGTGAAAGGTGCCGTTGTGGCGGCGGCAGAAATCGACCAGGCGATTCCAGCCCCTGCCTTCGAAGATCCGGCCTGAAGCAATGGCTTCATTGACCAGCCGGGCGCCTTGAGGATAGAAGCGGCCGGCGCCGAGGGCGTTGTGGCCGACTTCGGAGTTTCCCATATCTTCGTCGGAAGGCAGGCCCACCGCAGTTCCATGGGCCTTGAGGAGGGTGTGCGGGCAGGTTTGGACGAGCCGGTCCAGATGGGGAGTCGAAGCCGCAGCAACGGCGTTGCCGGGGTTGCCTTCCCGAAAGCCGATTCCATCCATGATGACGACGGTCAGGGGCCGTGGCCTCCGGTTTTTCAGGACGGGATAACGGTTTTTCATGATATCGGTTTCTCCTGGTGAAAGCCCGTCAACCCTCGATACCGCGGCAGGCGGGCCTTCCATGACGCCCGGCGATGAGCCGAGCGGGGTCGAGCCCGGGCTTATCGCCTGCGAACGGGCCTGGGACGCTCCCCGAGGGTCACCCTGACGGTTTCACGTTTTCCTTCCCAGGTTACCACTTCGAGGACCACGCGGTCTCCGGGGCGAAGCCTGCGAATGTAGCGGATGAGTGAATCGGCATCCCTGATGATTTCTCTGTCGATTTTGACGATGATGTCTCCGCCCACCACAACGATATTGTTGCCGATCTGGGCGCGGCGGTCTCCTCCTCGGAGCCCCGCTTTTTCCGACGGACCACCGGCGGTCACCTCCACCAGCATCGCTCCGGCTTCCACCGGCAGTTTGAGAGCCTCGGCCAGGCCGGGCGAGAGCGTCATGAGTGTGGCTCCAATGAACGGATATGCGTAATAGCCTTTTTCGATGAGGTCATCGAGCACTCTCTTGGCCGTGTCGATGGGGATGGCGAACCCGATGCCCACGCTGGCCCCCGTCGGGCTGAATATGGCGGTGTTGATTCCGATCATCTTTCCGGACGAATCGATGAGTGGCCCTCCCGAGTTTCCCGGGTTGATGGAAGCATCGGTCTGGATAACGTCTTCCACGAGCATTCCGTTGGATGCCCGCAGGGTGCGGCCAACGGAGCTGATCACTCCAGTGGTGAGGGTCTGGCCGAGTCCGAAGGGGTTGCCGATGGCCAGAGCCTTCTGGCCCACCTTCAGGTTTTCGGAAGTGCCCATGGGAATGACGGCGAGTTCCTGCCTGGGAGCGTCGATCTTAAGCACGGCCACATCGGTGTCCGGGTCCGAACCGATCAGCTGGGCGGTGTATTTCTTTCCACTGGCCAGAGTGACTTCCAGCTTGCGAGCGTCTTCGATCACATGGTGGTTGGTGAGGATATAGCCCCTCGAGTCGATTATGGATCCCGAACCCGCCCCCTGCCTGGGAACAACGTTAAAAAAGAAATCCCGCTCCATGACCGTACTCGTGATGTTCACCACACCGGGAGCCAGCCTCTCATAGAGGTCGATATTGTTCTTTTCGTCTTCGGTCATCGCTCCGGCCCACCCGCAGTACAGCGCAACGATGGAGAGAGCGACGAAATTCAATGCCAGATTCTTGTGTATGAAACGCATGATCCTACCTCACACTCGCCGGATCCGTCCGTAGATCCATAAAAGGATGATAAGAACCAGTAGCCACCCCATCAACCTGTCCCAACCGTGCATCAGGCCGGGGGTTACCTCTTTGACCCTGTTCACGGGAATGGCAAAACCAATGCCGATATTGCTCCCCGTCGGACTGAGAATCATGGTGTTTATTCCCACGAGTTCCCCGGACGAATTCACGAGCGCGCCTCCGGAATTCCCGGGATTGATGGAAGCATCCGTCTGGATCAGGTCCTCCATTACCCTGCCTCCGTTCTTGATGTCTCGCCCGGTCATGCTCACTACTCCGGTGGTGAGTGTTCCTCCGAGGCCGAATGGGTTCCCGATGGCCAACACCTTTTCTCCAACCCGCAGGTTGTCCGAATTGCCCAGGACGATTTCCTTCAAGGGCTTGTCACCGACATCGACACGTATTACCGCCAGGTCATACCGGGGCGACGATGCAATGACCTTTGCTTCGAGGTTGCGGTTGTCCGCCATCGTGACGTAGATATCCCTGGCGCTGGCCACCACGTGGTGGTTGGTCACAATAATGCCGTCTGCTTTCAATACGATTCCCGATCCGGAACCTGTTGAAGAAGGGACCGCACAGAAGAAGAACTCGGGGTCACAGGCCATGGTGGTGATGTTCACCACGGAAGGTGCAACCGCTTCGTAAACGGATATGGTGTTGAGTTCCTCCGCGGTAAAGCCCGGCAGCATGGACGGGAAGGCGCATATCAGGGGCAGTGCGGCGGCAATCGCACTAAACACTCGCACGATGGCAGATCGAGCTGTCCGGTGAAAACGCATATGCGTATTCTTCTTTCATCCTCCCGATCCCCAGACCGAAAATCCCAGCAATTTCATGCCATACGGCAAATGCAGGACGGCAGTTTCCTCTGGACAAGGATCGGGATCTAAGCAAATATGCTTCGGTCTGCCGCGCTGGAAAGCGGCAGAAATGCAATCCAGCAAGGATGAGGATATGCTTCGGGCTGATTTCAAATCAACGAAAAAGAACAGAGATCCCAAAATGTCTTTGCCTCTTCTTGCAGGGGATCCGTTCAGCACACCGGTTTTCTCCCCCTGGGTCTGGATTGCATTGATCTTTTTCACCCAGGCTGCCGGGGCTGTTGTGCTGGCGCTGTACCTGAACATGGACTTCAAGCAGGTGGCGGTTCCATTCGTGATTCTGCTGCTCGGCGGTGGAATATCGCTGCTTTTTGTCGCATATGATTCTTCAGCCGGAATATCCAGCTGGAAAAGAAGTATCCCGGCTCTTCTTTACGCTTTTTTTATCTTCTCCCTGTCGAACAGATCCTATCCCGGAGTATCCGCCCCGTTCAATACCAACCTTTTCCATCCCTTCCAGTATTTCACCCTGGGTCTCCTGCTCGGATGGATCTGGTATCCCATTCTGCAAAACAAGGGCTTTTTCCCGTTCAGCCTGCGGGTTCTGCCTGCAGGCATCTTCTATGGCATAGCGGACGAAATACATCAATCCTTTATTCCCGGTCGCGACCCCAGCTGGGGCGACGTGCTGCTCGACGCCCTCGGGCTTTCGGCTGCCTGCCTGGTTTTTGTTGCGTTGCGGAGGTTCCGCAAAAGAATAGCCCGGGGGAGCTGATGCCATCCCGAGTGGGTGGAGGCGACGCACGGGCGGAGAGATCCTCGAGCCCGGTCGATCAGATTCCCATCCGGAGCGCAAGCCAGACCAGTGCACAGGCATACACGCCGGCACCCACATCATCCATGACTACTCCTGCCCCCCCCTTCAGCCTGTCCTGCAGGAGGTTGACGGGCCAGGGTTTCCATATGTCGAACAGGCGAAACGCAGCGAAGCCCAGGAGGAGAGATTTCCAGGATACGGGAAGAAGGATCATGGTAACCAGGTAGCCGGCGAGCTCGTCGATTACGATTTCCCTGCTGTCTTGTTTTTGAAGCACCTTTTCCGCTGTTTCCGATACCCGGAAGCCCACGAGGACAACGGTCACAACCACCGGGATCGAGAGGAACAAGGGGAGGAAACCAAGGAGAAAAGCGAAGGGGACCCCCGCTGCAAGAGTCGCCAGGGTGCCGGGGGCATGGGGAGACCTGCCCAGGACTCCCAGTGTGGCAACCTTTAAATGAAGAGACTCCCTGTTCATGTTTCTCCTCCTGAACTCTGTGCTGCTGTTCGGGCTCCTTCCCCCGTACTGGAGCCTTACTTCAACTCCTTCCGATTCTTCGGAATTCCGCTTTGAAACCTCTTTCCGGCTTGTTAAGATGTTTCAACGGCATGCTTGTCGGTCGAACATCAGCCAGTAGAGATGCGCAGAAGGTTATATAATGCGTCAGGGACCTTCCGCCAAGCAGGATTTTTGGAAAGAGCAATGAACGAAAAGAAGCACAGCCTGCCCTCCAGGCATTACGAACGCCGGGACACCTTCTTTCGGCTGATCAACCCCGAAGACTACTACCAGTACGGGATCAATCCCCGGGATGTTCCCATGGGGACCTTCGCCGCCGAGGATCATCCCGGTTTTCTTCCCAGCCGATTCGGCGGAAACGCCTACGGCCTGGGGCTCATCGAGCAGGCTGTCTTGAACGCTGCGGACATGGATTTCCTTGAAAGCCTGGACTTTCAGGACACCCAGGGACTCGGTGATCACGCAGCTAAGCTCAACGCCATCTACCAGAAGCTCGGACTTCTCATTCGATTCAGCCTCACCGGGAAACCCTACTTCCTCATTCCCATCAACCTGGTCGCCCATTCGCTCCAGGAAATCAAGAACAAAGCGGACGAAATCGAGGAACTCATCGTCCGGCACGTATTCGAAACCCGCACGGACCGACTGGACATCGGCCTGCTGACATCGAGCCATGACCTCATCGTACACGAACTGACGGCCAGATTGTCCTCTCAACGGATCTTTCTTTTCGAGTCACTCGAAAAGCTGCGTTCATGGCGCACCCCCCTCGATATCGTCATTCTGCCCAAGGATCCTTTCGAATACCTTCTCGAACAGAAGCTGCCCAGAACGTCCACGAGGGGAATGAACCGCAGGCGCCTCATGGATTACGCCATGTACCTTCTCGGAAAGGTCTACGACCTCATCGACGAGGGCGGAAAGATACATGTCCTGGCTCATTCGTCCTGCCCGCAGGAGGATGAAAGCTGCAGGGTGCGCTTCAGGAGCGAGGAGGAACTGAAGTTTTTCCTTCTCTTTTCCCACACCTTCAAGACGCGGCGGAGATACGAGGGGCATTCGATGGACATGGCCCTGGAAGTCCACCTTTCGGACCTGCACTATTATCTGAACCGGTTCGCGTTTTTTGAACCGCAACTCAAGCGCCTGCTGAACCATCACAAGCCCGAGGAACTCACCATCGACCAGATCAACAGGCTTCCTCACCTCAACCTTCGCCTTCCGAAACCCTACATCAAGAATCATGAAAAACAGTGGAAGATGATTTTTGAACCGTACTTCGAGGCGGAGTCCCTGCAGAGAAAATCGCCGAAGGGCCTGCACCATTACTGGAAGGAGCGGCTGGAGATCGACCGCGAAATGCCCGAAAGCCTCCTCACCTTTGTGGGCAAGCCCCGCAAACCCTGTGTAACCCTTGCCGACCTCGAAGAGGAAATCAAGACATCCGGGATGCAGGGTTGCAGCCTCCCCCTGGTGGCCGAATACCGCAAGACGTTCCGGTATGTGATCGATGTTCTGAAGACCCTGGTGCACATCCGGGACCACAAGTACGAAAAACTGTCCGAACTCGAACTCACTCGATTGACCAATCCGTTTCGCAGTCAGAACGAAAGATTCAGTGCGGTGGTGAAACTGCTCTCTCACATACCGAAGCTGGAAAGAATCCGCGATACCCTCAATCCCGACGAGATCGAAGGGCCCGTTACCCCGATTCTTGAGAACATCCCCAAACTCGCCCTTCATGGGTTCACTCCCGCACAGCTCCGCGAAATCCTCCTCATCGTGGTGGGGCATACCGCCATGAGTCGCATCGTGTTCGGCAAGCTCCCGGCAAAAACCCTCAAGCCCATCACCGACAGGGCGAAAAGCGGGAGGCACCAGGAAAGCTTGGATCTCCTCCGCGGATGCCGGCTCATGAGCATGGCAGAAATCATCGTGTCACTCGGGGATTCCTTCGCCGGGGAGCAGGCCAGGGAACTTTACCGCATCTATGACGACGCCATCAATGTGGCCACCGAACCCAACCTCGACTGGGATAAGCTCAACGATCTTCGCATCAGCGCTCTGGGCGGAGTCCAGAACAGGGCTATCCGGGAGATGATGAAGATCTTCAACCTTTTCGAATTCCTCGACGAATGGCAGGAATATCTGCGCAAGGGTCCGTCCCAGAAGGAAGTCATCTGCGACTACAATTTCGACGAACTGTTCAAGATGGAGGAGGCCCTGCAGCTCGCCCGAATCGCCGACGAATTCAAACAAAGATTCATGGGGGACTATGTCTTTGGCCAGTCCTATTTCTTCCGGCAGTTCCTGGACACCGAATTCCACGGCACAGGTCACCTTTTCAGAGAACTGGGCACGCGGGCCGGTTTTGTGCTGCTGTGGATCGCGGTGAATTCGTCCGAACGCAACATTATCAACTTCAACCCCATACTGGCCGGGATTCCCAGGGACCGCCGGGAACCGCGCATCCGCAAAATAGAGGAAATACTGCTCCGAATTCCCGTGGAACGACTGCAGCCGGCTTTCTTTGACGAAATCAAGAAAACCCTTGCCTCCAACCGCCCCGCTTTCATTTTCGACAGCGGCATACGGCTCATCAGCCATCCGGTCACCCGGGTGATCGATATTTCATTTGTGGATGTGGATGAAAACATCCAGCAGATCGAGGCCCTTCTGGCTCATTTCGAATCCCAGAAACTGCGCGGCATTTCCCTGAAGAATCTACAGGAGATGGAAAGGCGCTTCTCGGAACTCGAAAGCTTTCACGAATATCTCGATCGCGAGGGATGCTTTCTGCAATGCGGGATTTACGAGAGAGTTGGAGGGGTTGAAGAGAAGGACCGGGAGATTGTCGAGATCGAGCAGAGGCTCAAGCGGATCATTCAGAGCCAGATCTTCGTCCCCGAGGAGATCTACGACACGATCAGCGTTCTGGCCCAGCATTGCCCGGAGATCCTGAGATTCATTCTGCCGGAGTTCCACGCTCTGGGCAACCTCGTAGAAAACTGGCCCACGAGAAAGAGTCAGTCCATGGGCGCTTACGTCATGCGCTGCCTCGAAAAATTCCAGGCCCTGGTCATCAAGGACCGCAACGCCTTCCAGGATCGCAATACTTTTTACCAGCTTGCCAAGCAGGAGTTCGGAGCCCTGGCCGAGGAAGGTATCGGAGCCACCCACTCCCAGCTCGAAACCCTCGAATTCTGGGTCGAACGCATCCAGGAAAAGCCCGTACTTTACCAGGCGCTTACCCTCGCTCTCCTCTTCCAGGAAATAGGCAAACTCGAACCCTACTCGGCGGCCCTCTTCGATGAAGGCATTCGCTGGACGCACGCGGAAGAAGGGGCACTCATCCTCGAAAAATCCGCCATTCTCGACAAATACGGCCTCGATCCCCAGGTGGAACAGCTCGTTGTACTCCTCGTCAAACACCACGGCCTCATCGGCCACGTCATCCAGGGGGAGGAACCCATCGTCGCCCTCGAGAAGCTTACCAGCGAACAGGATTCCAGGCTCCTCGACGTCTTTGTGCTTCACTCCATCCTTTCGGCTTCGGCCGTCGAGGAAGGCCTGATGATCTCGGACCTCCTCGATGCCTTCTTGAAAATCAGGTCGATCTCGCTCGAGATCATCAAGTCCAAGAGCAACTGGGAGACTGGACTCCGGGATTATTTCCGTGACAAGGGCGCCGCGGTGCTTACGGATCTTCAGCTGGACACCCACAGCATATGGACGCCGCCGTCCGAGCAGGTACTCCACTGCGGATTTGTGGACGCGGATATCGAAGACGAGGCCTTATGGCACGGCAGGCAAAGCGCCGCCGTGGAGAGGCTGCTGAAGCTGGTCGGCGCAACCTGGGTGGACTACCAGGACCTCCAGATGCACCTGCTCAGGATGCCCATCCATTTCATCTACCATAAGAAGAAGTTGAAAAGCGTGGGCCTGGCCACGTTTGAAAAACAGCTGCAGATCGCCGTGCAATTGATCCAAGCTGTCTCAGGCCTCGATGCCGAAGTCCGCTTCTATCTCCTGCACTGCCTCGATCACCTGGGCGGCAGGATGCGCATCTACGATTTCCACCCTCTCACCCGGTTCCTCGGCATGGAAGAGTGCCTCAAACTGCTGATTGCAGCCTTTCAGGCATTTCACCATCACTTCGGGCTTTCCGCCAGGGAGGGTCTCATCAGTTTCAGGCTGCTCAGCCGTGACATCCAACGAAGGCATGAGGTTTTGAGGAGCATCCTGCGGGGCATGAGCATGCCTCGATCCTGCTTCGAGAACGGGAGTCTGCTGTATGCCGCGGGGGAGCTGGGGGACCTGCGTTTCGAGGCGAGTGCTCACGAACAGGCCGTCAGGATCAATTACCAGGATGCCATCCAGTTCGACATCCTGACAAGGTCTCTGACGGTGCTGTGGGAGCACGGAGAACTCAACGAGCGTTACAACGAGGTTGTCCGCGAGCTTCAGCAGAAGCTGCCGTATGATACGAAAAGCTTCCGGGAGGAACTGCAGAGGGTATACGAGGAACAGCAGAGGAAGATCAACGACCGGGTTCTCAAGTCCTTCCAGGAGAAGTTGAGCAGATCCGGGAGTTTTGAAGAATTCAGGAACATCAGGCGAGAAATCGAGGAGACTCAGTCCGCCATGTCCTTCTCCGAGGAGCAGCAATTCCTGCTCGAAGAAGTCCTCGAATTTCATCTCTCCCGGCTTCGTGAAATATACCTGGACAACATCTTCCGAGAAATCAACCAGCACCAGACTCGTGAAAGCCTCTCCGCCTACTGGAACAACATCAAATATGAACTCTTTTCCCTGCGCTCCTCCGTCGGGAAGGAATACGAATCGCTCATCGCCCGTTTCGTTGACGAGAGGTTGAACGAGATGGACGAGTAGACGCAGATCGATTAGAGCTCTCTGCCCAGGCTATAGCCTGTTTGGAAGGCACGCCGGTTCACTTCCTGGACACGTTCGGGCAAAATCCTCCTGAGAGCTTCCTGCCAGCTTCCCATGGACACGGGAAGCCGGCCCGTACCTGCCAGGACTCCGAGCATCACGAGGTTGGCCGCCCTTTCCGAACCGGCATCCCGCGCCAGGGCTGCCGTGTCCACCTCGATGACCGAGGCAACCCTGGATCGCACTGCTCCGAGAAGGTCTTCGATCGCCGGGTATTCGGCCTGCCCCGTGGCAACGGTGAACGGCACCACGGGAACCGTACTCGATATCACCAGGGTCTTCGAATGGCACTTGGGAAGGGCGCGAGCGGCTTCGAGTGGTTCGAAAGCCAGCACGATGTCCGCTTCCCCGTCGGCGATGGTAGGGCTGCAGACATTGCCCACAACAACCGACGATTCAACGACTCCACCCCGCTGCGCCATCCCGTGAATCTCGCTCATGGCAACGGGAAGTCCCTCCTCGAGGGCTGCTTCTCCCACCAGGCGGGTAGCCAGAAGGGTCCCCTGGCCTCCGACACCCGTGAAAAATATGCGCAAGGCCTGGAAAGTCTGTTCTGCCTGGGTCATCACTCGTTCCCTCCTTTGCCCTCTCCGATCTTCTTCGGTCTGATGGATTTACAGATCTGTGCACAGACGCTGCATCCGCTGCAGAGCGCTTCGTTGATGCGTATGCACGTGTCTCCCGCCGCCGAAGTACTCCAGGAAAATGCCGGGCAACCCAGGTCTTCGAGGCATCTTTTGCACAGGTCGCACGAGGATTCATCCACTTCGAAGACCACCTTCCGCCTTTTCCCCAGCAGCCGGTTTTCATAAAGAGGGCAGGGGCTCTTGGAAATGAGAACCGATACTCCGGGTTCTTTCATGGTCCGGCGCAGTTCCTGCAAAACGTCCTGGGTCTTCTTCACCTGCAGGGGGTTCACTGTTGCCGCGTGTTTGACTCCACACCCCGCAATCACCTTCTCCAGGCTCACCTTGGGCTCGATTTTCCCCTCGGGGGTGAGTTCGATGCCCGGATGGGGCTGATGGCCCGTCATGGCGGTCGTACCGTTGTCCAAAACAACCAGGAGGAAGCGGTGATCGTGGGAGATGCCGTTGATGAGTCCCGTGATGCCGCTGTGAAAGAATGTGGAATCTCCTATGAAGGCGACAACAGGCTGGTCGAGCACCTTGCTGAAACCTCCCGCCGTGGAAACACCGGAACCCATGCAGATGAGAAAATCCGCCATTCGCAGGGGAGGAAGGACCCCAAGGGTATAGCATCCAATGTCCGTCGGGTAGACAGCTTCGTCTCCGAAGACCTTCTTCACGGAATAATAGGTAGCCCGGTGAGGGCAGCCGGGGCAGAGGTTGGGCGGCCTCGAGGGCAGCTGCGGCGCTGTGAAGACCTCGGGAGGTTCATAGTCCACCTGGAAGAACGAACTCATGGCCTTCTTCACCTTTACGGCATCGAGCTCGAACGCCCGGGGCACCAGGTCGTCGCCCTTTCCCGCCACGAGCACGGGCAGTCCCGCTTCCTGGGCCGTAATTCGCACGGCCTCTTCCAGGAACGGATCCAGTTCCTCGACTACCAGGACCTTTTCGAGATCCGACATGAAACCCCGGATAACAGCCTTCGGGTAAGGAAAGGTGAAGCCCAGCTTCAAGACCTTCACCCGGCCTTCGAGTTCGAGGTCTCGCACGGAATCCTTCACGAAGAGATAGGATGCCCCACTGGTAACGACGCCCCACTTTCCTGACCCTTCGGTGAAGTTCAGAGAACTGTGTTCGGCTGCGTCCTGGAGTCTCTTGAGCTTATCGAGGAGTGCGAGCCTCAGTTTGCGGCCGACCATGGGGACAACCACCAGGTTGAAGGGATCCTTTTTGAAGACTGCGGCTGGAGCTTTGGAAGGAAGATCTCCGAAAGTCACCGGTCCGCGGCAGTGGTTCACTCGAGTGGTCGTACGCAGGATGCACGGGATCCTGTATTCCTCGGACAGCTCGATTGCCTTGATGGTCATCGCCCTGGCTTCCTCGGGAGTCGAAGGCTCGAGCATGGGCACTCCCGCCATCTTTGCGTAATAGCGGTTGTCCTGCTCGTTCTGACTCGAATGCAGAAAAGGATCGTCGGCGACGACAATCACCATCCCCGCCTTGACTCCCACATACGCCAGGGTCATGAAGGCATCGGCGGCGACATTGAGCCCCACGTGCTTCATGGAACACAGGCTGCGCACCCCGGAGACAGCCGCCGCACAGGCCACTTCCATGGACACCTTTTCGTTCACCGAATATTCCGCGTAGATTCCGGCTTCCGGAGCCAGCTGCGAGAACCGGTCGATGATTTCCGAAGAAGGGGTTCCGGGGTATGCAGCCACAAACCGGACGTTCCCCTCGACAGCTCCCCGAACAATAGCCTCATTGCCCAACAGCAACCGCCTGCGGCCGTTGCCGGGCATCAACAGTTCATGCATTCATAACCTCCATCCATTGATTAGGAATAAGGAAGCAGCCAAAGCGACCTTCCCGGCCGATGGCAACGCAGATCAACGCACCGGGTTGCGGCAGTCGACGAAAAGGCGCACGACGCCGTCCTGCCGCACGAGGGATCCTTTTTCCACCAGCTTTATTCTGGGGGTAATACCGATGAAGTTCGCGACCTTCGTTCGCATCCCGTCCACCAGAGTACGCTGCTCACGCATCTTGTCATAGAAGAACTGTTCGGTCACTTCGACGCGGATTTCGAGCTGGTCCTTGTGACCGTCGCGCACAGCCACAAGCTGGTAGACGGGCCGCTCCCCCTTGATCTGTTCAAGGATATCACCTATGCGTTCGGGAATGATGTTTATGCCCTTGATGACCACCACGTCATCGCAGCGCCTGAGGATTCGCCCGATCCGGTGAAAGGTCCTTCCACAGGGGCAGGGTTCCGTAAGAATCCGGCACAGATCTCCAGTCCTGTAGCGTATGACCGGGAAAGCCTCCTTGGTGAGCGTCGTAATGACCAGTTCGCCTTCTTCCCCCGGTTCGAGGATCCTGCCCGTCCCAGGGTCGATGATCTCTGCATGGAACTGGTCTTCCTGGATGTGCATGCCGTTCTGTTCAAGACATTCTCCAGCCACCCCCGGGCCCATCACTTCGCTGATGCCGTAATTGTCGGTGACCTTCACATAGAGCCTTTCCTCGATTTCCCGGCGCATGTCCTCGGTCCAGGGTTCTCCGGCGCAGATGCAGTACCTGAGGGAAAGCCTTTTGGGATCGACCTTCATTTCGTCCAGCTTGTCGGCGATGACCAGGGCATAGGAGGGAGTCGAAACCAGTACGGTGCTCCTGAAATCCTGCATGATCTTGACCTGACGCTCCGTTCGTCCCACGGACGTGGGAAGAACGGAGGCCCCGATACGTTCGGCTCCGTAATGAATCCCCAGTCCGCCGGTCATAAGCCCGTATGCGAAGGCCACCTGGATGACATCGTCCTGCGTGACTCCTCCGGCGCTGAGAATCCGGGCCACAAGACTGCTCCATGTCCTGAGGTCCTGCCTGGTGTAGCCGACCACCCTCGGATTCGTCATGGTTCCCGACGACGAATGCACCCGAACCACTTCGCGCAAAGGCACCGCGAACATATCGTAAGGGTAGCTGTCGCTTACATCCAGGCTCGTCGTAAAAGGCAGCCGCTGCAGGTCCTTCAGTTCGGTCAAATCGTTCTCAGGATGGAAATCGCATTCCTTGAATCTGCGCCGGTAGAAGGAAACGTTTCGGTAGACACGGTTGAGTGTCGCCTGCAACCGCTCCAGCTGGAACTGCTGGAGTTCGTCCCGCGACATGCATTCTTTGTCCGGTTCCCAGATGGGCATGGAGGCATCCTCTTCTTAGTGACCTGTTGCCTGCAATCGATAACCTGCTTCCGTTCGCCCTCGGACAGGTCAGGCATCCACGATCTGCCCGGCTCCCTTGCCGAGGTAGGCCCTCTGCACTTCACGATGTTCGAGGAGAGTGTTCCCTTCCCCCTGGAGCACCACCTTGCCGGTTTCGAGCACATAGCCCCGGTCGGCAATCTGCAGGGCGGCCCGGGCATTCTGTTCGATGAGCAGAATGGTCCGCCCCTCGCGCCTCAGCTCCTCGATAATGGAAAAAATCTCCCTGACGATAAGAGGGGCAAGCCCCATGGAAGGCTCGTCCAGCACCAGGAGCTGCGGGCGGGACATGAGAGCACGGCTGATAGCCAGCATCTGCTGCTCGCCGCCGCTGAGTGTTCCGGCCAGCTGGCGGCTGCGCTGCCTGAGTATTGGAAAGCGGTCGTACATGCGGGTCATATCTTCCCGCACCTGCCTGTGGTTGTTGCGATGTACGAAGCCCCCCATCTCGAGGTTGGATTCCACGGTGAGGGTTGCGAAGATCTGTCTTCCCTCGGGAACCAGGGCGATTCCCCGGCGCACGATCTCCTCGGGAGCGAGCCCCTCTATGGGCTGTCCCTGGAACTCGATTCTGCCCTTGAGCGGTTTGATCTGGCCACAGATGGTATTGACAATGGTGCTCTTTCCAGCCCCGTTGGCTCCGATCAGCGCAACGGTCTCCCCGGGACGCACATGCAGGGAAACTCCTTTGAGAGCGTGAATATTTCCGTAATAGGTATGAACGCTTTTGACCTTGAGCATGGGTTGTCCGAAAAAATACGGCCTGTTTTCCCCTGTTGCGGAGGTCCGGAGCGAAAACGAGCCCGATGGAACGCTCCGTCCCGAAGCCCTATCCTTCTCCGAGGTAGGCTTCTATGACCGCCGGGTGGTCCTTGATCTCCACGGGAGTGCCTGTCGCCAGGTGCCGGCCATAGTGAAGCACCAGGATGCGGTCCGAGATCTCCATGATCAGGTTCATATCATGCTCGACCAGCATTACGGTAGTTCCCTTTTCACGAATACGCCGGATGAGTTCGCCGAGTTCCTCGGTTTCACGCATGTTCAGGCCCCCCGCGGGCTCATCCAGCAGCACGAGCCGCGGTTCCGTAGCAAGGGCTCGCGCGATTTCGAGAATCTTCTGTTTGCCAAGGGGCAGTGTGCCGGCTTCTAGGCGAGCGTCGTCCTCAAGGCCGACAAAATCCAGGAAGGATGCCGCCGATTCCCTGATCTGTTTCTCCTCGGAACGCATGCCCGGCAGCCTGAAGCCCGTCGCAAGGAATCCGCTGTGCGTCCTCGGGTGTCTCGCAAGCATCACGTTCTCCAGGACAGTCATGGACTTGAACAGGGCTACGTGTTGAAAGGTACGGGCGATGCCCAGCGCGGTAATTCGGTGGGGAGGCAGTCCGTTTATTCTGTGGCCATTCATACGGACGCATCCCGAAGTCGGCTGGAGAAGACCGCTTATGCAGTGAAAAAGCGTGGTCTTTCCCGCGCCGTTCGGCCCGATCACCGCCTGGATGATATCCGGGGGCACCTGGTACGTTACGCCCTGCAGGGCGGTGATTCCGCCGAACTGCATGGTGATGTCTTCGAGTTCCAGGATTGCCTTCCCGAAATCGTGAGAGTCCATTCTCATGAACCTCCGTCGCTCGGGGCAGGGATTGGATCCTTCCGGGAACCCGGCCACCGCGGAACGAGGGAAACCAGCCCTCCCGGGAAAAACATGGCCACAACCAGCAGAATGGCACCGTAGATCAGCACTTCGAAGTCGGCAAAAACCTGGAGCCATTCGTTGCCCACGAAAGTAAGAAGCACGGTGCCCAGAATGGCTCCCCACAGGCTCCGCATGCCGCCGACCATGACCATGAGCAGAAAACGGATGGACCACATGAGATTGAAGGAGCCCGGGTTGAGACACGTGACGTAATGAGTGTACAGGCTTCCGGCCACCGCGGCGAAAACGGCACTCAATACAAAAACCTGGAGTTTGAACCTTGCCGTGGGAACCCCCATCGCCTCGGCTGCGGTTTCCTCCTCATGAATGGCACGAAGTGCCCTGCCGACCCTCGAGTGGATCACATGCAGGCAGAAGACAAGTGCCAGAAAGACAATGCCCCAGACCAGGTAGTACCAGTGTACATCGTTCGTAACGGGTCGACCGAAGAGGCTCAGACCGGGAATGTCCACGAGGCCCGACGGCCCTCCCGTCCACTCCACTTCCTCGCCCAGGATGATATGCACGATAACCCCGAAGCCGAGGGTGGCCATAGCCAGGTAATGCCCTTTCAGGCGCAGGGTGGGAATTCCGATCAGCCAGGCCACGGAGCCGGAAAGGGCAGCTCCGACAGGCATGGCGGCCCACGGATTCAGGCCGAACCGGCTGGTCAGGATTCCCGACGCATAGGCTCCTATACCGAAGAACGCCGCCTGGGCCATGGAAATCTGGCCCGCAAAGCCCATGAGCATGCTCAAACCCAGGCACACCAGGCTGAATATGCCGGCAAAGATCATCACATCCACGTAATGGGAGACGGCCTTGAACTGCAGAACCACCAGCGGGAAAATCCCGATGAAAAGACCGACACCCAGGAAAATCAACCAATCCTTCCTGCTCATTCCGAAACCCTGTCAGAATTTCTTCAATTTTGCCGCTTCCCCGCTGCCGAATATGCCCTCGGGCTTGAAAAACAGGGCAAGGAGGAGCAGAACAAGGGCCACCGCATCCTTGTAGCCCGATGACAGGTACCCTGCGCAGAAGGACTCCGCCAGCCCGAGAATGGCTCCCGCCACAAGGGCTCCGAAAAACTGGCCGAGTCCTCCCAGCACCGCGGCCCCGAAGCCTTTCAGACCCAGCATGGCACCACGATCGTATTCCATCATGGAAATGGGTGTGATGACCACTCCGGCTGCAGCTCCAATGGCGGCACTCAAAATGAACGACAGCAGCACCATCTGCCTCACGGGAATCCCCACCATCCGGGCGGCTCCCGGGTTGTCCGCGCAAGCGAGCATGGCCTTGCCATAGACGGACCGGCGAAAGAACAGTGTAAGGAACAGGACCACCAGGGCGCTTACGCCGAAGATCCAGAGCGCCTGGGGCTGCAGGGCGGCCCCGCCGATCATGATGGGACCGCCGGAACTGAACGGGGGCAGGCTGTACGGATCCTTGCCCCACCACAGCATGGCACTCCCCTTGAGCATGATGGATATCGCGATCGTTATGATGATCAGAGACAGGACGCCGGTGTTTCGAGCCCGCCGGATGACAAAGCGCTCCATGATCAGGCCCACGCATGCCGTGGTGAAAACCGCTGAAAAGAAAGCGATATGAATGGGCATTCCCAAGGTGCCCACAAAAAAGGCGGCGAACAGCCCGCCCAGCATGACGAATTCCCCTTGAGCGAAATTGATGATCTCGGTGACGTTATAGATGATATTGTAGCCAAGAGCCACCATGGCATAGATGACGCCCACAGTGAGTCCGCTGATGGTGTACTGCAGAATGTCCATGGCCAGAGTATGTTCAGTCACGGCTGAGGGAAAATCCTCCGTATTGCTTCACATCGTATGAAGTCTTCCCGGTTCGACGTCCGCCCGGGGGCCGCAGGCAAGCCTCGAACCGTTCCGGAGAACCGATCGGGCCAAAGGCAAAAAACCCCCTTGGGCCTGCCCCCGTCTTCAAGGCGAGGCCAAACGGAGACCGACGCAGCAAGGCGGCGGAGGTTGGTTCCCCATCGGAAACCAACCTCTTATGGCTTCACTGCAAGTGGTTACGATGTCTTAAAGCCTAATGAGAAGCTTCTGTCAATGATGGAATGGAAGTCTCTTTCCATACAACCGGTTTTCGGCATCTGGAGACCGGCCCGTCGATTACCTGGCAAGAGCCCATTTGCCGTCTTTCACCACAACCATCTCGAGATCGTTCTTGCTCAGTCCGTTGTGGTCCTGGGGCGAGAAATTGAAGATACCGTGCATGCCCACAAAGCCCCGCGTATTTTCGATGTGGTCCCTGATTTTTGCGGAGTCGGGTCCGACGGCCTTGAGTGCCGCGATGGCCAGGTGCATCGCGTCCCAGGCATGCCCGCCGAACGAGGAAATGGGTTCCTTGAAACGCTGTTCATAATCGGCGGTGTAGGCCATGATGACCTTCTTCTGCGGCTGGTCATCAGGGAGCAGCGGGCCGACATTGACCCGGGCCAGGGGGAGCAGGACTCCCTCGGCGGCCGGTCCGGCCAGTTCGAGATTCTTCAGGCTGCCAAAGCCGTGGCTCTGAAAGAGCGGTATGGAGTCCAGTCCGAGATCCCGCCAGTTCTTTACGGCAAGAATCTGAGTGGGACCGACGGACCAGTTGACGATGGCCTGGGGCTGGGTTCCCCGAATCTTCGTGAGTTGGGCGGTCAGGTCCGTATCCTGAGGTCCGAAGCGTTCGTCGGCCACAATGGTCATCCCGTATTCAGGAGCGAGCCTCAGAAACTCCTCGCGCGCACTGGCCCCGTATCCCGTGGAATCGGTCATGATGGCCACCCGCTCGATGCCTTTTGACTTCATGTAATCGAACATCCTGCCCACCACGTGGGCGTCGGAGCCGGCAACCTTGAAGATCCATCGGCGGCTTTCAATGGGAGTGACAATCTTGTAGCTGGTGGCGCAGGAAATGAGGGGAACCTGTGCTTCCTCGGCCACGCTGACCACCGCAAGGCTCTCGCCGCTGCGCGTCGGCCCGATGATGACCGGCACTTTGTCCTTCTTGATGAGCTTCTTCACGGCCAGATTGCACTTGGTGGCATCACTTTCGTCGTCGTAGACGATCAGTTCCAGCGGCTGACCATTGATTCCGCCCGCCTTGTTGATCTGGTCGGCGATCATTTCGGCGGTCTTCTTTTCAGGCTCTCCGAGAAAGGACCCTACCCCCGTGATGGAGAACACGGCTCCGATCTTGTACGGCTCCCCGGCCAGCGCGTTCGTACTGATGGCGGGATTGAAAAGCAGTCCCAGGAAAATCGGCAGAAAGAATGCCGCTGCGATCCGGCGTGCGAGGTGTTTCGGATGTTTCATAATGGCTCCTTCCATGCATTGGTCCCGTCCTGTCCTTGTCCTTATCCAACGAAAAAAGCCGTGGCTCACACAAACCACGGCTTGAAAAAGAAACCGTGGGCAGTCGCTCGTGCGGTCTGCCCACGGCCTCGAAACTGGAGGCCCTTCACCTAAGGGGCAGACCGCCCGGGGTAACCGTAATAGGAATAACCATACGCTGCAGTTGTCGTGCGGCACTTCATCGGGTTTCCGTCCTTGATCTGCAAAAAAACCTGCTTCAGGATGAAGTTCTATGATCAAGTCCTTATATTCAGCTTGTCCGTCGACTGTCAAGAGAAAAGGTTCGTCCTGTCAGCAGCGGATGGGCACGCGATCGGCGAAGCGCTGGACTCGATCACAGATGAAGAAGATGCTCAACATGCAGATCATTCGAAAACCGGTTCTTCTGCTCTTCTTTCTCGTGCTCCTGCACGGAATGAATCCCGCGGAAGTCCGGGGTAGGGTGATCTTCGAGAGCGATGAAATCGTCATTGTTGGCGACAGGTCTCTCGAGCGCATGGCGGATCACCTTCTCGCCATCTACCCGGCCGTAAAGGCGGATCTTGAAGATGCGCTGCGATGGAGGCTCGAAACCAGGCCTATTGTGGTGCTGGTCGAAGACAGGCGCATATTCGAGAAGATGAGCGGGAGTCCCCACCTGTCGGCCATCGCCGTACCACGCTCGGGTGTTGTGGCGATCAACCTGCAGTCGGTGAGTTCTCACGTGTACCACCTCAACGACGCCTTCAAGCACGAACTCTGCCACCTGCTGCTCCACGAACACATACCTCGTGAGAACCTCCCCCGGTGGCTCGACGAAGGGACATGCCAGTGGGTAAGCGGCAGCCTCGGGGAGATCCTTGCGGGGGCAGGCAGCGGCATGCCTGGAGCGGTCGGTGCCGCAGGAGAGGAAATCCCGCTTCACCGTCTCGAACACTCGTTTCCCGCCGACAGGCATCTGCTGCTCGTGGCCTATGAAACCAGCCGCGGTTTTGTGGACTACATTTCCTCACAGTACGGCAGGGACGCCTTTCTCGATATCCTGGGCAATCTCAGGGAAGGCAAAGACGTCCGGCAAGCCTTCCTGGCCGCCCTGTCGAAAACCCCCGAGGAGGTGGAGGCGCAGTGGAGGGACAGCCTGAGAGGACGGGGGATCTGGTTCGTCCGTTTCGGGCAGTATCTTTACGAAATCCTGTTTTTCGGTGCGGCCCTTCTGACCGTTCCGGCCTTTATCAGGATCTGGCTTAAGCGGCGATATTCGAAATACGGAGATGAAGACGGGGAGTACGATGAGAACGAAGACAGCAGTGATTCGACTCTGCATAAGGACAGGTGACCACAGGATAAAACGGCGGTATTCGCTCCTTTTCCCATCCATCCGCCCGTATGTGAATCCGTTATTTCCCTGTCCGTATTGCCGTGATTGTGATAATGATCTGGCTCTATTGCCTGGGTGGTGGAATAGGCAGACACAAGAGACTTAAAATCTCTTGCCCCCAGTGGGCGTGCGGGTTCGATTCCCGCCCCAGGCACCAGGAAAATCAAAGAGTATACCGAGCAGCATCATGTGGTGGCTTCCGTTCGAATCCCCTTGTATGTGAAACATCTGCACCTGCCTTCATGATACTCGCCATCGTCGGCATTTCTGCACCGCTGATGCCTTTTCTCAAAACACCAGAAAAAGGAGGACCAAAATGAGCAGCAAACACAGAATGGAAGTGGGAGGCCTGCTGGCCATTGTCGTGTTTCTTATCATTATACTGGGAATCGCCTATGCTCAGGAAGCGGCAAGGAGCAGTTATTCACCCGTGGTGATCAAGGAACCGTTCCAGGATACTAAGAAACGCATGGAGGGAGAAAAAGAGGCCGTAATGAAACGGCATATGGACCTGCTCAACGAACGATACGATTTGAGCAATGGCCCGGCCGAGGGCGTCATGATGTCGGGAGGCAGGAAGCCTGTTCAGCAGGGAGTGCGGGTCAAGCTTCCGCAGAATGTGACCTGGACCGGCCTTGCAGGTATGAAACCCGACGAGATTCGAGAAAAGGACCTCTGGCCCAAAGGCTTTCTCCCCCTGCCTCATCCGAACCATCCGGAAGGCGGAATGCTCTTCCCCGGGTTTCACATCGAGGAGATCAAAAAGCAGGAAGCACGGGATCTTACTCGATTCGACCTGGATTATGACCTTCCCGACCATTTCCTGCCCGAATTTCCCGCGCCCATCTACCTGACGACAAGACCCGATCTAGGCGATGTGTCCCAGGGAAAGGTCGTCACCCTCATGAACTATTACGAGTTGTTCAACGGCATTCTGAACCCGAAGCAACTCGAAGGACTGCGGCTGCTTGTGACTCCCTTCCCTCAGCAGCAGTTCAACCAGACGGAAGACCGCCGGTCGGCACTGCCAAGCAGGGGAGTCACCTGCTTTGACTGCCATGTCAACGGCCACACGAACGCGGCCACTCACCTGGTGGGCGATATCCGTCCCCAGGAATTCAGGCACCGCCTGGATACACCGCCCCTGCGCGGAGTGAACATTCAGCGACTGTTCGGTTCTCAGCGTGCCTTGAAAACCATCGAGGACTTCACCGAATTCGAGCAGAGAGCCGCCTATTTTGACGGAGATCCCATCATAGCGACAAAGAAAGGCGTCAATATCCTCGAACGCGGAAGCCAGGTGCACTTTATGGCCGAATTTCAGGCACTCCTGGATTTTCCTCCCGCACCGAAACTGGACATTTACGGCAAACTCGACCCCGCAAAGGCAAACGAATCGGAACTCAGAGGGCAGGAAATCTTCTTCGGTAAGGCCAATTGCGCCGTCTGTCATCCGGCCCCTTATTACACGGACAACCTCATGCACAACCTCAAGGCGGAACGATTCTACAAACCTCGAATGGTCAACGGTCGCATGGCCTCGGCAGACGGCCCGATCAAGACTTTTCCACTGCGGGGGATCAAGGATTCGCCACCTTACCTGCATGACGGACGACTGCTGACCCTGGAGGATACCGTGGAGTTTTTCAATCTGATTCAGCAGTTGAATCTTACCGAACAGGAGAAGAAGGACCTGGTGGCCTTCATGAGAGCGTTGTAGCTTTCAGACCATGATCTTCGAAAGCGGCATGAAATGACCCCATGAGATCGGCATCCACATGCGCCTGTGACCGTGCGGATCCTGTAACGAATGATGCTTGACGGGCGTTTGCAGGACGCCCGGCTGCCGGCCGGGGATGCCGATCAACGGAAGGATTGACTCGATGGATGGTGCCCGGGCTCGACGATGATCCCAGCTATTCTCCGTAACCGCCGACGCATGGTGAAGAATTTGCCGGCCATTTTGGGCCGCAACAGGGGTCGAGCAGGCGCTCACGGGCCTGCCTTCGCCCCGATCCCGGCACGATCTCGTGCGTTGCCGCCCCGCTCGTTTCGTTCGAACAGGACCGCAACCCGCAAAAGCTTCCTCGGCCATTCAGGAAGTGCTAGAAAAAGGACAAATTGCGCCTTTTCTTCCAAACCATCCTGCCGAGGAAGCTGCTGAACTCCGCTATCCCCTCCTCCTTCAAGGCCGCAAGAGGGAAAATCTTGAGGACATCGTTGATGGCAACCAGCTGCTCGATATAGGCTCCCAGGCTGAAATCCCCGTGAGGCAGCAGGTCTATCCGGGTAACCAGCACCGCCGATGCGTTCTGGAAGGCCGCAGGGCAGGTCGCGGGCTTATCCATGCCATCGGTTACGCTGACAACCACGATCTTCATGTCATTCCCGAGGTCCGACTCCGCCGCGCACGCCAGATGACCGTTGTTCTCCACAAACACGATATCGATATTCTCGAGAGGCAGCTGCCGCAGGGCTTCACGAATCATCGCGGCATCCAGATGACAGACTCCCCGGCTTCCGATCCGGACCGTCTCGACACCCTCGGTTTCGACTCTTTCGGTGTCCTCGGACGTCCCTCCCTCAATCACTGCCACGTTCAACCTGGTTTTCAGAAGGGGCAGAATCTTTCTCAGGATGGTTGTCTTGCCGCTTCCCGCATCTCCAATCAGGTTCACCATCACCACGCCGTTTTCTTCCAGAAGGCGCCTGTTCTCCGCTGCTATATCCTCATTGGCCGGTAGAAGTTTCTTTGCGAGCTCCGATTGTGACATGATGTTTTCCTCCTTTGCAGGACCCTCAGAGTGTCCATGGCCGTGATTGTTCCGCTGAACCTTCCCGCGATGCCGGCCACAAGGCTCCCGTGCTAAAGTTCGCCTTTGTTGAGACCATATTTGTGGGCCAGCCTCACCACAGTGGGCTGCGTGATGCCCAGAGCAGCCGCAGCCTTTCGAGTGCTTCCGAACTGTTTTAGAGCATAGGCCACCATGGACCTGTCCAGTTCCTCCCTGGCTTCCCTCAGAGAACCATTGCCGGAAAGGCAGAACTTTCCGAGTGACGAATCACCCCTTTCCCTGATGGAAGGAGGCAAGTCCTGAACATCGATTTCATTTCCGGGGCTGATCAGTACCAGGCGCTCGACAATATTCTCCAGCTCCCGCACGTTGCCCGGCCATTCATATTCGCCCAGCAACTGCAGGGCCTTTGAGCCGATACTCTTTCTCATGTTATGATTTTTGTTGTGTTTTTCCAGAAAATGCACCAGGAGCGGGTAGATATCGTCAGGCCGTTCACGCAGCGGGGGAATATGGAGAGGAATGACATTGAGTCGATAGTAAAGATCGTTTCGGAACTTTCCCTCTTCGACCATCGTCTGCAAATCGCGGTTCGAGGCCGCGATGACTCTCACGTTGAGCTCGATCGGCAGCACTCCACCGACCCTCATGATCTTGCGTTCCTGGAGGGCATGCAGGAGTTTTGACTGCATCTGGATGGGCAGTTCCCCGATCTCATCCAGGAAGAGGGTCCCCCCCTGCGCCAGTTCGAACATACCCGGCTTTCCCTTGCGTCGAGCCCCCGTAAACGACCCTTCCTCGTATCCGAAGAGTTCGGATTCCACAAGTGTTTCAGGTATGGCTCCGCAGTTAACCCGGATGAACGGTTCATTCCCTGCGCCGAGACTGTGAATGAAACGGGCAACGACGTCCTTTCCGACACCGGTTTCACCCGATATCAGGATAGTCGCCTCCGAGCCGGCCGTTTGACTTGCCCTTTCCAGCACTTCCTTCATAGCGTGACTGCGGGCGATGATCCCTTTGCCTTCAAACTCCTGCAGGCGCAGGAGCTTCAGTTCCTCCTTGAACCGGCGGCTTTTCGCCTGGCTTTTTTCCAGTTCTTTCCGGTAAAGATCCAGTTCCGTGATGTCACGAACGTTGGATATGATTCGCCAGATGCTCCCGTCGCCCCCGAAAACCGGCCTGGCCGTGACCAGGGCCGTCTTGCCGGTTCGTGTCGTATAAAGGATGGTTACCGGTTTTCTTTCTTCAATGACATGCATGGCGGCGGAATCGGTATAGATGCCCGCGGCAACGATTTCATGAACCGTGCGGCCGACGACCTCCTCCCGATTGATCCCGGCAAAACGTTCCCACGACTTGCTGACACGAAGGGTCACCCCCTCTCCGTCCATGATCCAGATGCCGTCGTGGGAGTGTTCGAGGATCGCTTCGAGCTCCTTCTCCTTCTGAAGGGCTTCCATGAGCTGCTGCTTCACAAATCCATGCCGGGTGATATCCGTGTAGACGCTCAGCCCCCCTTTCACCCTGCCCTGTTCGTCGAACAACGGGTGGTGCTTGGCCAGCACGTGCCTGCCATTGTACCGCTCGGAAACCGGCCCCGCCTCCTCTCCTGTCTCCAGCACGTCCGGCAGGGTGGAGGAGGGCAGAACAACGGACAACGGCGATCCAACGGCCTTCGTCCCGTTGATGTTGAAAAGCCTCGAGGCAAAGGCGTTGACCTGGACGATCCTGGCCCTGCAGTCTATGATGACGATGCCCGCCTGAACCGAAGCCAGAACGCTGTCGAGTATCCCTTTTCCTAGTTCCATAGGCGTATCTTGTCCGGTTTTTTTACTCATTTCACGGCACCACATGAGGCTTTTGATGGCGGGGAGGTGCACGTCCGCCCGGGTGCACCTCCCTTTCCCGGCTGCAGGCCCTTGCCTGCAGCCGGACTCCTCCCGGTTCTCAAATCCCGCCATCCGCACAGGAACCAAACGGCGGGCACATCCAGACTTTCATTATACTTCGATCTCTTCCTCGAAGAACCAGCGAAACACGTAATGCACAAAGGTTGTCGCGCTTCCCCAGATCAAACCGTAAACCCAATATCCCCAGCGGAACTCCGTAGGTCTGGCCACGAGAAGGACCGTCAGGAGAAAAAGGATTCCCCAGGCGATAAGTACCCGCTTGATCCTGGTCCTTCGAACCTTCATAAGAGTCACTTCGTCTGCTGCGCGGAACCGGCGTCTCTGCCCGGCATGGCTCCACCCACCATCAGGCCCGACTGGGCACCCAGCAGCCGCAGAGAACCATACAGAAGGACGCAGAAAACTGCGCCGTATACCGTGTACCGGATAACCCTTCGCCATGGGTTGCGGCTTTTTCTATAAACATCGGCATATCCCATTTCCATCTCCCTCTACGCACTCTGTTTCGCCTTGCTTTCCTTGGCCTTCAGGAAAGCCGAAAAAGCCTTTTGAGCTTCTTCGTCCACCGTCTCTATGGCCTCACGCTGCAGTTCGACAAACTCCCTGCTCGAAAAATGTTCGAACTTGCGGGGACGAGGAAGGTTGATCACCAATTCCTTCTTCACCATGGCGGGTCGAGCGGTCAGGAAGTAGGCCACGTCTCCGACGAAAATCGCCTCCTCCAGTTCGGCCGTAACAAACAGAATGGTCGTGCCTGTCTGTTCAAAAAGCTGGATGATATATTCCTGCATAATCTGGCGGGTCATGGCATCGAGACCCCGAAAGGGTTCATCCATCAGGAGCACCTTGGGCTGGTTGATCAGCGCTCGAACCAGTTCTGCACGTCTCTGCATCCCACCCGACAGCTGGCTGGGGTACTTCTCCTCGAACCCGGTGAGGCCCACCATGTTGATCAGTTCCTCGGCCCTGTCGGCGACTTCACCCGTCAGATCCTTCCCCTGGACCCTCGGGCCGTAGATGGTATTCTCCCAGAGGGTCATCCAGGGCAGCAGGGCGGTTTCCTGGAACACGACCAGCCTGTCCGCTCCCGGTCCCTGCACGGGTACGCCGTCGATGAGGCATTCCCCCATATCGGGTGTCGTGTAGCCCGCCAGAAGGTTGATGATGGTGGTTTTACCACATCCGGAAGGACCGCACAGGCACGTAAAGGAGCCCTTTTCAACCTTGAACGATACATTGTCCAGGACTTCCTTCCCTTCGCCGAACGAGTAGTAGCATCCCCTCATCTCCATCTCACCCGGTTCGACCCCGGTTACATTGTTCTTGGCAGACGAATTCATTGATCCTCCTTAGAAAAGGCTTCGCCAGGGCATAGCCTTATTCCCGAGATACCGTATGACCGAGCTCGAAAAATACCCGCAGGCTCCGATTGTGAACATTCCCAGGATGATCCGGGGATACGCGATAAGAATGTAGGATTCCCAGGTCATGTAACCGAGTCCGTAGCCGCCGGCAACCATTTCCGCGGCCACCACCATCACCCAGGCCAGACCCATCCCCACGGTCATTCCGGTGAAGATCGACGGCAATGCTCCCGGCAGGATAAGATCGAAGAAGATGTGGCGCGGCTTGGAACCCAGGGACAGCGCACCCTGAATGTAGTCGGCGCGAACGCTTTCCACTCCCAGAAGCGTGTTCAGCACGATGGGATAAAACGCTCCCAGGAAGACAAGAAACACGATACTGTGCTCGGTCAGCGGAAACATGATCACGGACAGCGGGATCCACGAGATAACAGGAATAGGCCTCAGGCTCTCGAAAGTGGGAAAAACGAAATTCTTGACCACCCGGTTCCAGCCCATCATGAGGCCCAGCGGGATGCCGATCAGGCATGCAATGGTGAATCCGAGATAGATTCTGCCCATGCTGAAGATCACGCACATGAAGCAGTGCATGGTAGGAATGAAAGAAAGCGCGTCGACCCACACTTCATATGGAGTCGGCACTCGTGTAAAAGGAGGGATTTTTAAAGTCGTCACCACATGCCACAGGACAACAATGATAACGAGAGAAAGAATCCGTCTCAGGTTCGAAAGGTTGAAGATACCGCGCATACTGCGCCGCCAGAATTTCTGGAAGGGCGTGTGCTCCGTGTATCCGTCGATCCTGGACGCCCAGTCTACTTGATCCGTGTTCTTTTCGACTTTGTTCATCTGTATGGCTTCCATGGCGCTTCGGCCTCCTGAATTTCCCGATAAAAACTGTCAAGGACCCGACGATCTACTTGGCCATCTCCCGCTCGCCTCGCTCGAAGGCCTTTCGAGCCTCCTCGTGCACGGCGTTGAGTGCCTCGTTGCGCAGTTCTATGTACCTGTCGGTCACCTTGGTCTTCAGATTTCGCGGCCTGGGAAGATCTACCTCGATCATTTGCTTCAGCCGCCCCGGCCGGGTGGTCATCACGAAAACCCTGTCGGCCAGGTAGATGGCTTCATCGAGATCGTGAGTGATGAACATGACGGTTTTCCCGGTTGCATCGAATAGATCGAGAAGGTATTGATGCATGACCGATTTCGTCATGGCATCGAGTGCCCTGAACGGTTCATCCAGCAGCAGTATTTTCGGCTCGTTGACCAGAGCCCGGACGATTTCGACGCGCCTCTGCATGCCCGATGAAATATTCATGGGATATTCGTTCTCACATCCTTCGAGGCCGGAGATTTTCAAAACTTCTCGCGCCTTCTCGACCGCTTCCTCCCGAGTCATGGTCCCCTGCATGATCGGCCCCCAGCAGACGTTTTCAAGAACCGTCCTCCATGGGAAGAGCGCTCCATGCTGAAAGACCACGACCCTGTCGGGGCCTGGAGTGAGGCGGATGGTGGGGGAGGCGATACACGTTCCGTCCACCCAGATCTCACCTTCCGTGGGGGTGTCGAATCCAGCGATCATATTCAATAAAGTGGTCTTGCCGCATCCCGAGGGTCCTACGATGGCCATGAATGCTCCAGCCTCGATTTCGAAGCTGCAGTCGGCCACAGCGAGAACATTGACCCCCAGCGGGTCATACACCAGGCTCACGTGCTTGGCTATGACGTTGCCTTCTTTTGCCTTTGCCATTGGTCACCTCTGATAGCGTAGTGGAAATGGTTGGTATCCCAACGTGAATGATTCATATCTGGCAAAGCCCACAAAGTCCTTTCCGCGCCGGCGATACTCAAGCAGTGTATACCTTCCGCCATGCAAGATACTTGCCGGCTATCGAACGAAGAATGGCGCTGCATATGTATCCGAGGACTCCGATACTGGCCATGGCCAGGATCACTTCCGGAAACCGGATCAGACTGTAGCTTTCCCACGCCAGGTAACCCAGCCCGTACTGCCCCGCGATCATTTCCGCGGCCACCACTGTCTGCCAGGAAATACCCATGCCCAGGGCCAGCCCCATGAAGATGGAGGGGAGCGATCCGGGCAGAAGCACATGGCGAAAAACCTGGCGAGGACTTCCTCCCAGACACCATGCAGCCCTGAACAGCGACTGATCGATGGACTCCGCGCCCAGCTTGGCATTCAGAGTCACAACGAAAAAGGCCCCCGTAAACGTGATGAAGATCATGCTGTATTCCATGTGGGCGAATATAATGATGGAAAGCGGAACCCAGGCCACTGGCGGGACGGACCGGAACAGTTCGAATCCGGGCATGGTCATGTCCCTCACGATGCGGTTCCAGCCCATCATGAGTCCGAGCGGGATGCCCAAGGCGGAAGCCGTACAGAAGCCCACGATGACTCGATACAGGCTGTGGTACACGCTCTTGTAGTACCAGGGATCGAGGACCGTCTTCACGGACTGAGTTACCGTCTCCCACGGACTGGGCAGCTTGTCGATGATCGTCTGGGAAAGGACATGCCATACGACAACAAAGGTTATGCCGCCCAGGATGCCCGTAACCGCCTGCTTCTTCTTCAGCTTCTTCTGTTCCTGGGTCCGCCTCCAATATACCTTTTCATATTCTTCCTTGACGGATTGGCGCATATGGTCTATAATGAAGTTTTGTTTTGATTCCTTATCCTGCGGCAAGCCAGCCATTTGTGCTACTCCTCGTCTTTTCGAAAACGACCTGAGGTGCAACGTCCGGACAGCGGGCGGCTGGTGCCTCCCCAGGGTGCAGTTCAACATTGCAGCCGGGGATTCCTTCCCTGTCCGCTATCGGACGTATTCGTCGTCCGGTCATCATGCTATGTGTCGGCTGCCGCCCTCCCTTTGCACGTCGTCCCGACGACCAGGGTTTGAAGAACGGCAGCCGGGAGGCTTATGCCGAACCCTGACGGGTTCGGCATAAGCGCTTCCTATTCCGGCACGTCCCTAGTTCCGAGTTTCCACAAAACGCTAGGCCTTAGTGGGATTCCACGGCTTCTCTTTCAAATCCACGTTTTCATAGGTTTTCCAAGTGTGAAGCTTGACCTGATCGGGCCGCGCCTCCTTCGGAAAACCGGGCAGCTGGTCGGATGTCCATTGTCCCTGGGCCTTCAAGTCATTGATGGCATAGCGCAGGTACCTGTCATCGGCCCATTCGTCGACAAACTTGTCGGGATCCTTTGTCCGCTCGCTCCGAATGATATCGATCTCCCTCCACATCCGAGCCACGGCCTTGAGGTGCTTCCTGCATTCAGGAGTGATCCTGCCGTCCCACACCATCATATCGAGAACCACCCGGACCACCGCGGGATGAACCTCGGACACGTCGCTCCAGATGTAGAAGGCGGCCAGGTCTCGATCGTTCATGAGAAGGTCTCGAGATTCTTCCTCGGCCTTCAGAAAGGCGACCATGACGTCGGGACGATCCCTGAGCCACTCATGGATGGCCAGCAGGGCTCCCACGACCCGGTAGGTATGGTCCACGGCGTCAGGGTAGTACTTCTTGCATGTGCAGGCCATATCCTGGCCGGTCACCCAGCGCTTGGCGATACCGCGCTGTTCCAGCCAGCTCGGATAAGGTTCCCACGTGACCGCCGCGGTGATGTTTTGAGCCCTGAGGTTGGTGATCTGAAGCTCGGTGGACTGGTCCAGGATGTTGGTTTTCACACCATTCTGCTCGCACCAGGCAAGGATCTGCCTGTGCGAGTACGATCCGACGGGCGTGCCCACCTTCTGCCCTTCCAGGTCTTTGGGCCCCTTGATCTTTCCCTCGTCCAGCAGCTTCTGGTCGATGCAGATGGCTCCCGATTCGCCCACGTCGTAGCCCGTTACGGATATCATGTCGCACTGTACCGTGTCGCCGCTTCTCATGGCGGGCGTTTCGGCCATATATCCCAGCTGGTTCTTGCCGGCATACATGTTGTTATTGATAAGGGGACCGGACAGGGATCGGAACCACACTACGTTGCTGCCCTGGGGAAGGTATTTTTTCCAGATCTGGGCCTGCTTGTTGATGGACGAAGTCCAATAGGGGGTACAATAAGGCTGGTAGCCCACAGTCAGCGTAACAGGGTCACCGATCTTCCCGTACTTGCCGGTAGGCTTTCCGTACTTGGTTGCTATCTGAAGCAATTCATCGGATATCTTCTTTTCGGACTGGGCATAGGCTTTCCAACCCAACATGCCCGATATGGGATTGCCCGGCACAAGGCTCATCACAGTGGAAAACATCAATCCCATTCCAGCCTGCTTGAAGAATGCCCTCCGACTCTCGTTGATCGTTTCCTGGATCCTTTTTTCCTCACTCATCTCCCAACCTCCTTCAACCGTCTCGATTAACAACAGAATGAAAATTCGAAATCCGCACAGTTCCGTTCGACAATGGGAAAACCCCTCTTTCGGATGCGACCTGGAGGTATTCTAGAATCCTATGGAAATTTCTTAGTTTTGCACCTCCCTGCAAATGATGTTGAAGACTTTATCCGCCGTTCTATCCACGGCGCGGGCAACAGACGCCGACAGGCCGGGGCGGATCTCCTCCGGCAACGATTCCACCTGGCAACCCAGGAGCCGAAGGTCCACACCTCTGTGTTCCTTCAGCTCCTTCAGGATATCGAGGGCGGGAAACTGGTGTACGCTAAAATCCGCCCTCTTCTGGACCGGGATTGCCTCCAGGGGTATTTCCTCGACAGTTCCAGCCTCCAGGCCGAAATTCATGGCATCGATGATGATCAGGGTCTTGGGCGTTTCCTCGCTCAGGACAGTATCCAGAAGGAGCTCTCCCGCGCCGGTTCCCGCATCGACCACCACAACCCCTCGAGGCAGCCGGTAGCGGGTCTGCAGCCGTTCCACCACAGCCGGGCCGAAGCCGTCGTCACCGAACAGCAGGTTGCCGCAGCCGATGACTGCGACCTTCGCACCCCAGACCTGACAAGTCATCCCCTTATCCTCAGTTGGAAAGTGTTCGAATCACCCGCCCGCGCGCATCCAGTATCTCCATTTTTACCGGCACACTGCCGTCCATCTTGTGCGTGGCGCAGCTGAAACACGGGTCATACGCACGGATGGCCATCTCGATCTTGTTCAGAGCCTCTTCGTCCGATCGGCCTCCATCCAGGACCTGCCGTGCGGTTTTGAGGACATCTATGTGCATGGCCGCACTGCTGTGGGTGGTGCCTACGATCAGGTTCACCTTGGTGATATATCCCTTGCTGTCAGCCTCGTAGTCGTGGATCAGGGTCCCCCGCGGAGCCTCCACAACGCCTACTCCACGGCCGGCCCGAGGCGTCACCTTTTCGCGCACCCTCGCATCGGTGATGCCGGTGTCCTCGAGCAGTTCGATGGCCCGCTCGGCGTTGTATATGACCTCTATCAGCCTTGCCCAGTGATGGAAAAACGAGTGATGAACAACTCGGCCGGCTGCCGCGCGGTATTCGAGCAGTTCCTGCTGTGCCAGCGGTGTGGGGATAAAATCGCAGACATTGAGGCGTGCCAGGGAATTGGCCCGGTAGACCCCAGCCGGATCCTCGGGATCCAGGGAAAGACGACCCGCGGATCTGGCATAGGGGAACTTCGCATAGCTCCAATCCATGCGCTGTTCGTCGATATAATCCCTGTAATCCACAGGATCGAATTCCTGGTGACTTCCGTTATCACCCGGCAGCTTCAGCCTGAGTTTCCCGTCGTAAAAGCTGAGCCCGCCCTTGGGATCCACCATTCCCAGGTAGCCGGTCACCAGGGGGATTTCCTGTTTGAGCAATTCCATCCTCGGTTTGAACACTTTCTCCTTGGAGAAGTCAATGGCGAACAGGGCAAAATCGAGGCACTCCCTCGCCATGGGAAGAAGCTCCTGCCGCTGTTCCTCCTTCAGAGGCCTGCTGAATCCACCCGGTACCACTGCGTCGGGGTGCATGGCGCTGGCGGCTATGATTTCCGTCATCTGCTGGGCCATATGCCTCACCCGCACAGCTTTTCGAACCAGATCCGGGTTTTTCGATGCAAGGCCGATAATGTTCCGAACCTGGTAACCCTCACCCGGTTCCGTGAGAAAATCGGCCGCAGCCAGGAAGAAGAAGTGCAGCAAATGGCTGTGAATCACATGAGCGGCATAGGCCGCTTCCCTTATCTTGCGCGCCGCATCGGGTATCTCGACCTCGAAAAGGGCATCGGCAGCCTTGGCTGAAGCCAGGTGGTGCGCCCAGGGACAGACGCCGCAGATCCGCGTCACCACGCGCGGCATCTCCTCGACGGGGCGGCCGATACAGAACTTCTCAAACCCTCTCAGCTCGATCACCTGCACCCAGGAATCCCGCACCTTCCCGTCGTCATCCAGCATGATGGTAACCCGTGCGTTACCTTCAACCCTCGTGAGTGGTTCGATGACAAGTTTCTTTCCCATGTTGATATTCTCCTTAGCGGCCCGGTCGCAGGTTGTTGTGTCCCCCGGTGAACCAGTTGAAAGTCGCCCGCCGGTCAAAAACGTCCCTCAATGCGTAGTTATAGGCAGACAGCGCACCGAGCATTTCCGCCCTTGGGTTTTCCCCGATCCGCTTCGGACCCATGCAACCCCGGCAAGGCACGCCGGCCTGCAGACACTTGGCGCCGCACCCGCTCCGCGTGGCGGCACCCATACAAAAATACCCCTGCTCGATCAGGCACCGCTTTTCCAGCGGCGGGACCTCGAGGGGGCGAAGCATTTCCGGAAATGCCAGACCGTTGTCAGCGGCAACCGTCCGTTTTTCCTTGGTTCTCGGACACTCGTTGCACACGGTGTCCTCAGGCAGCTGAAAAGGTTTGCCTTCCACAATGGCCGTCAGGGCCGACGCGACCAAATTCACAGGCGGCGGACAGCCGGGAAGAACAACATCCACCTCCACGACCTCGTTGACAGCTATCAGCCTGCTGGTCATGCCCGGCAGTTCGAATTCGTCCTGTTCCGGGTGTTCTTCCGTGGCGGCGATGCCGTCCTTGAGCGTATTTATGGGGACAAGGTTGGCCAGCGCCGGTATTCCACCCGTGCACGCGCACGTACCAAACGCGACAAGGGTCTTGCACTTTTCCCGCATGGCCTTGACCACGGCAATGTTTTCTTCCAGGCGAATGCCTCCGGAAAGAATTCCCACATCGGCCTCGGGCATGTCGAAATCGGCGGCATTTCCGGCGGGAGTGCGATACTTATGGTCCATGAGAATGGAAGCGTGGACGATGGAAATCTTTTCGAGAAGATCGAGCAGTCCCACTCCCAGATCAAGAATGGCCACCTCGCAGCCTGCGCAGGTGGCGGAAAGAGGTTCGATTACGACGGTCGTGGACATGATTCCTGTCTCCTTCGATCCTGTCGATTGCCGGTCGGCGCTTCCCGCCAGGGCGGAAAGCGCCGCCGAACCATCTAGCGAGCTAAGCTATTTGATGAGGTAAGGAACCGATTCCAGCCGAATGGCATCCAGCTGGCACATGAAAGTGCAGACATCGCAATACCAGCAGTCATCCCGATAGGCCATGTAGGGATAACCCTGTCCATCGAGGCGCAGGACATCGCGCGGGCAGTATTCCACGCAGGCTCCGCAGCCGTCACACTTGGATTTGTCTACCTTGACCCACTCGTACTTCTTGCAGCTGTAACGTTCCATCACTAGCCCTCCTGCCTGGCTGACATTCTCTTGGGTATATCCAAACCTTCCTCTGCGACTTTCCCCGAGATCCATGGATCGTGGCTGTCGTTGGGCGGATGGACAAAGCCTTTTCCGATATCCAACTTCATTTCGGGATATTCGTATTCGAGTCTGGCGGGATAATCCCATTTGTATTCAGGAACCGGTTTGGCCGAAACTTCCATCTCGCCGGTGCTCATATTCTTCTTGACAACGACGTACTTGCCGTCCCAGTTCGGATCGCGTTTGGGATAGGCCAGGCGATAATGGGACAGTCCCCAGCGGCTTTCAGTGCGGAACAAAGAGGCCCTTGCGGCCATTTCGGCGCAATCGATGATGCTCTGTACCTCGGTCGCCTTGATCAGGTCATGGAAATCGCAGACCTTGATCTGGGGCAAGTCTTCCTTGCGCATACGGTCGACCCACCAGAGCATCTTCTGCATGAGAGGATCGCTCTTGGGAGGAGTCAGGTACTGGCTGATCCTGGTGCGAATCTTGACCTCTGCCAGTTCCACGGGAGTTCCCGGCTCGGGAAGATCCAGCGGAGCCCTCACTTCCTTCCACAGATTGTAGGCATCCACGTCGAGTCCCGGAGCCTTGTTCTTGGCTGCGTATTCAGCAGCCACTCTGCCCGCGATGGCGCCGAAAACAAAGGCTCCCGGCAGGTACTGGTGAGGCACGGACGCGCAGTCGCCGGCTGCGAACAGACCCGGCACGGTCGTTTCCGTATCCTTATTGACCAGGATACCGGACATGCTGTGGCCACTGCACAGGGTGATTTCTTCCAGACCCTGCTCCACAGAATCCCAACGGCGATAATTTTCGTCGCGCTGCTTGTGGAACTGGCCACGAACGGTACGTTCCGTGCCCCACAGGATCTTTTCGAGGCCCTTGATCGTCTCTTCGGGCAGGTGGTCCAGTTTGAGATAGATCGGCCCGCGCCCTTCGGCGAATTCGCGCCACACGGCCAGGAACATGTCACCCGACCAGTAGCCGTGGCTCCAGTACCTCTCGCCCAGAGCGTTTACGCCGCATCCGCCGCGCGGAATGACGACATACCCGCACGAGGGGCCGTTGAAGTCCTTCATCAGCAGGTTCGTCTGGAAGCATTCGAGATTGATCAGTTCTGCTCCGGCATGGTAAGCCAGGGCATAGCCTTCACCGGTATTGCCCGGGAACTCGTAGATACCGCTCAGGTAGCCGTCCCGAGGCATCCCGAACTTGCCGACACATCCGGAAGTAAGGATGACTGCGGGAGTGTTGATCAGGTACTGATCTCCCGTTCTGATATTGAACCCGAACACGCCGGAAACCTTGCCATCGGTGGTGAACAGCCGTACGGCCGGCGTACGGTCGAGGACGATGCAGCCCAGCTTTCGGACTTCCCGGGCCAGGGCGCGCTTGATTTCCTCGCCGTCCATGGCCAGGTAGAGGGCCTTGTTGGTCGGATGCAGGAAGTTGCATTTGTAGTTGCCGTTATCGTCCACCGGAAAGAGGTCCCCCGGTTCACGTCCGGTGTACTCTTCCAGGTCCTTGATCCTGTCGTATATGTCTGCCCCCAGAGTGTAGGCGCATTCCTGATCGAGAATGCCTTCCGATACCTTCGTCAAGGCCTCGACAACGTCCTCCGGAGTCCCATAACCCGGTACGGAGACGACGTTCAAGGCGTCCATCCCGCGGCCGATGGCACCCGATGTCTCGATCGGCCCCTTGTCCAGGACGACTACCCTGGCTTGGGGATTGGTATTCTTAGCCTTGATGGCCGCAAACGTTCCGGCACTCCCACCGCCCACGACTACTACATCAGCGTCGATTTGTTTAAAACCCATGATCATTCCTCACTTTTCGATTAATTGATTGTTTGCGCCAGCACATTCCAGGAATTGTTGCAGCCTAGACCACCTCCTTTTCGTTTTCAGATATCCCCGAGCAGGGTCGGAGACCTAAAATGCAGACCGTTTCAAGCAGCTGTAATCATCGCCGCCCTGGGCCAACGGCCGTTCCTGGCTTCTTTTCCCGCCGCATTCGGCACTTGCAGCCTGACTCCGTTTGCCTTAAGATCTCTCCATGTCTGCGAAAAGCGTCCCCATCCACAAATCTCCGGCAGACCGCGCAGGAGAACTTCCGCGTACTCCTTCGAGTACCGTGTTTCGGCCTCCCCCCCGGCTCGGCCAGGGGGGAGTTTCCGTGGTAAAGATATTAAAATTGTGGACGGCTGAAAGCTTTGCTGTGAAATAGGTTGCAAGATGCGTGCAAGGTCTTCATAATCAAAAAAAGCCAATGATTGCAGGCTTTCCGGAAAGAGTCTTCATGAACCGGTTTTGCTTCGACGATCCAATTATGGATCGTTTTCTTGCAGAATGCCACCAGGCAACGGTTCAGGCGTGATACGGAGACGCATCTATTCGATCCAGAAATGCATCACACCCTATACGATTCTTTTATCGCCGACATGGGAAATACAGGAGACCGGGGCCGGTCGCTTCTGCGTTCCAGGAATATTCATACGTACTTCCAAGCACTTAAGGAGTGAAAGATGAAAGGGAGAAGATTTTTTCTGCTTTTGGCCATGGCGCTGATCCTCCCGTGCATGGTTTTCTCGCAGGGCGCGGCTGCGGAGGTTGCCGATTCCGACATGGAGCCGTTCCTGGGGAAATGGAAAGGAACTCACGACGAATGCAGAAGTGCCACTGAATGCGAGACCAGGAACGTGGACATGACCATCACCAGGGACCAGGTTACGTACGTTCTCGGTCCTTCCGGGGCTGGCATGGGCAGGCATTCCAAGGCAACGAAGGGCCCCGTGTCCAAGACCTATCCGGTGACGTTCGTAAAGGACGCCGGTGGCTCCGGTTTCTTCTTCGTAACCACCTCGGGCACCAAGATCATGTTCAGAACAGAGAAAGGTAAACTCGTGGGGAAAGGCAGCGGAGGACGATTCGGCATCACCTATCGACTCAGCAAAGCCGGAAGCTGAAGACCGTACGTCATTCATTCAGTCGCATCGTGAACCGGCCCGGTCGAGAAAAGGAGGGGAACCGATCACATCAGCAGTTCAAGGGCCTTGTGGATGCGCCGGGCCTGGGCATCGGTCACAAGGCTCTCCATCGCCGCCCTGTAGCGCGGATGCTCCACCCCCGAGAAGATGTACTGCCAGCGGTAGGCTTTCAACACGCAGTCTTTGACCTCAGCCGTTTCGGTGACATTCAGTGGTGAGCTCTTGTGCATGAGAAAGTAGTCCACATCAGCGGTTGATTGAACCTGCAGGATTCCATCCACTGCACCGACCAGTTCGATGAGTTCATCGACTGCCCGGTCGCGCTGCGCCGAAGTGAGCCTCTTATCCTCGGCGGGCCATTCCAGTTCGTCCATGATGGCGTGGGTGGTTTCCTCCTTCCAGTGGAACAGGAAGATGTCTTTATACAGTTGAGAAAGACTCTCATCCGGCCCGATGCTCTGCTTGTAATGCTCCTGCGTAAAAAGCTCTATCTCCAGAATCAGCGCCAGCACGGCCCAGGTGGACTTTTCCAGCACAGCGGCCGCCACCTCATTGGGGTCGGGAATAAACCGGTACCCTGCGGGCATGCCCGCGGCGATCATCTCCTCGATCCGACGGAAGAGTACCTGGTGCTTGATTTCCTCGTCACTGAACCTCACGAGTGCCTCGAGGGCCACCTGGTCACCGAGCCAGTGGTGGCGGGTGAGCTCAAGCACCTTTGCCGTAATGAACCGTTCTACGAAACCGAACATATTCGCATACGTCCTGCCCTGGATCCGGCTGAGGAATCTTTTTTCTTCGTCGTTCAGAAGATCGAGCCGGCCGATCTTCGAGATGCCGTCGGGCAGGAACTTCCCCGAAAAGTCGAAATCCCGCCCCCTGATGACATCCCTGTCGATATCCCACCGAACCCGCTTCGAAACTTCAATACATGTGGCATAATCATGTAACTGCATGGACCTGCCCTTCCTCTCCTGCGCTCACCCGGCGCATCGTAGTGAGTTCCTTCTCCTGCTCGGCGAATAAGCAATCGACTGCGGCAGCTTCGATCCAACCCCGCTTTACTCGGACGAACCGGAGTCACACAAACCTATCGAAAGTGCCGCAGACTTCACGCAATGGCACCCGGTCTCAGCATGAACCAAGCCATGGGTAAGCACCGATCCGGCCTGTTTGTCGTGCGGCTCCGTTCGGGCCTCATCGTTCCATTTATCCATCCGAACGTTTCTTTTTCAGTGGGGAAGCACCTTATTTCCGGCCGGAACACGGGGTATTTTGCACCTACCTGACAAATCATCCAAATCAGGTATCCAAAAGTTTCAGATGAAGAACAGACTACCGGCGGGCGGGATTCGGGACACGGACACATGCACATCGGCCTGCCGGAACGGCACGAATTAGGTTCATCCGGCAAACGAGCACCTCCGGGTGCCTTTCACGCAAAGGATCGATGGCATCACAACGTCAATGGGCAACACAACATCATTCCCATCAACAACGTCGTTCCCGCGAAGGCGGGAATCCAGGAAGGGTAACCGTGCATGGCGAAACAGTTTCTCGACATGGGAAAGAATCTGCAAGATAAGATGGGTGGAGCTATGCAATCTCCGTGGAGAGATCCTTATGGCGCGATCTGTGCTTGGACTGGATTCCCGCCTTTTGCGGGAACGACGATGTTGATGGACGCGGAAATGACGCCCTGATGCCAAATGACGCTCTGATGCCGTATGACGCTGTTGCGGGTGTATTCCAACTATGTACGACACCTGTCCGAGTACGCGTTTCATGAGAAGAACCGAAAAAACGAACACAAACCACGAAAGACCTAGTGCGCGGTCAAAGACGGTCACCCGCCGGATTCAAAGCTCGCCGGACACGGCCTGGTATTGAGACAATATTTTGCAATAACCGCTAGTTAAATAATTCTTTCCCTTTGCAGATACCCCTGGTATCAAGGCCTTGTTTGTACTGTAAGTACGTGCAGATAGATCTGCCTATACACATTGATCGCCCAGGCTTTCTGCAAACACGGGAAACACCCGGTTCCTGCGGCGCAAGAACGATGAGTACCGCCGGGTTCGGCAGAAAGGACCGGGGGTGGCCGAAGGAGCCTATGTTGGCCGGGGGCCTGTGTTTTGAAGCTCACGCCGTGCTTCCCGGCCGCCCTTTCCGCCTGAGGGCTTCATATTTCACCCAGGATACTGCCTCGGAGAGCACCTCTGAAGAATGCTGTTCAGAATAAGGAGAATATAATGGAGAAGAGGTCGATAGCCCTGACGGCGTGGATCCTGCTCGCCGCCGTTCCGGCGGTGTTGACCGGCGCGTCTTTCGTCCACGCCGGGACATACCCGGTTACGATCAAGAACAATTGCGATCAGAAGCTCTTTGTCCGGGGGGCATCTGAAACCGCCTTTATGCCTGGAGACGGCACCTGGGTGGACGAGAAAGGCTCGAAGGTGGTTCAACTCACACTGCCCTGGAAATCCGGCAGGATCTATGGCTGCGTGGACAGCACCATCAAGGATCTCGAAATACGGAACAAGCAAAACGGATTCCTCATGCAGCATCACTGCGGCCTTGTGGAACTGGGTGTGGAAGACAACACTGCAGGAAAAGGCAACCTTTTTTCCAACATCAGTTTTGTGGATACCCTGTCCAATATGACCGTTCGGATCGAAGCCCCCGGCGGCAGGGACTGCAGCAATTCCGGTCATGCCATTGCCTATTTCACGACGTTGAAGGAAGGGAACGACTTTTTCTGGATCGGAAATGACAAGAAGAAGCGCAAGTGTCCGACGGGCATAGTAGAAAATGGAGAATTCAGGGCATGCCTGAGTGCCAACAAGTATTGCACGGACGCTGCGCACGGAAATCCTTCCGACCCCATGTGCGGTAAACTCGACCGGATTATCCGCACGTGTGCCGATTCCTACGCGGATTGCGCCGCGGCCGGGGGTGCCACAACGGTGGATGTCTATGGATGCAGCGGCAGCTTCTTCAGCAGTCCTTCCCGGTATGATCCGGAGGGGAAAAAATACTGCGCCGCGATCAACAGAGGCATACTTGAAAAAGCCGAAAATCAGAAAACCAAGGATTTTTATCCCGACGACGGAACCTTTAATGACTATGCAGCTTTTGTTCACGCCGTCACGGGTTCCATTTTTGCCTTCTCTTATGACGATTACCCCGACGGGTTGAACCAGGGCGGGTATGTCAATTGCCGGGAATCCACTCAATATGTTGTGGAATTCTGTCCCGATCCCGCGGCACGCAGCTATTCCCACCTCGGAAACAGCAGACTCTTCGGGGTCCTGGACACCGACGTGTTCAAGTTTTCCGGCAGAAAGGGCGAGAAGGTCACCCTTGGACTCGAACCGGTCTCGACACCCGGAACCGAATCGGAATCCTATGAATCCGAGGACGCTGTCATGACCCTGATCGGCCCCCTCAGCTTTCCGCTATTCCAGAAGCGGGTCAGAGGGAGCCTCCCTCTGCACATGGAACTGGCTTTGCCGTACACCGGAAAATACAGGGCGGTCATCCACAACCTGCTGACCAGGAGCAACCCGTTCGCCGGCCCTTATGGCCTGACACTGGAATCGTCGCGAAGGGCCTGGAAGACATTCAAACCGGAACGTTCCGTCGAATAGCATCCTCTCTTCAAAAAGAACCGGACGTCAGGCCAGGCGCAAAGCGTCGAGATATTCCCTGACGCTCCCCACCGTGTTGATAAACATCCTGGACCCGGTCATGATCGTATACACGTCATCCACCTTGCCACACGCCCTGGCAAATTCAGGGCCGATGACGACCCCGGGTTCGGGTGCGTCGGGCCTGCTGTTCAATGCCTCCACGTAGGTATCCAGGCGATCCCTCAAGACCTGGAAATAATCGATATCCTGCCCCACCATCAGGCCGGCGGCCGAAGACAACGTTCGGGAAAACTCGAAAACGGCCTTCCAGTAAGATTCCGACAACAGAGTGTTCCAGCGGGAGTGTTCCAGGAAATAGGAAACGCTCCAGCCCACACTGATGATCTTGAGCACCTGCAGTTCGTATTCGACCCTTTCCCGCTCGATCCTTGCCTCCCCGGGCAGCCAGGATATCAGTGTTTTCACGTCTTCGCGGTCAACGGCAAAATCAAAGAGTACCTTTCCCGCTTCCTCTATTTCAGATTCCCTTGCCTCTTCTTTTCTCATGATTCCCCTGCCTCCCGGCCCGCGGGCCGCCGGACATTCGAGACGGCTGACTGCCGTCATGCTCAAAGACCACGGTGAATGATTGGCACACCCCGCCTGCAAGGGCAAGAATGCCCCCGCTGCAGCCCGTTAATCAGAACAATTACGGTCGTCCGGCATACGAGTGCCTCCGGTGCTTTCCACTCCAGAGATCGATGGAATAACAACGTCATTCCCGCCTTTGCCGGAAGAACCTGTTCATTGAGGCACAGCCGGTTCCGCATCCTCTCCACGTTTCCCCGATTCAGAATCCGAAAACATCTTTCTTCTCCGATGTCAACTGGACAAATTGAGACTTCGTATTTATAAGGGCTGAGAATACTGTACAATAACCGATCGTTTATTTTCCTTAACTATTGAAAGGATCTACAGAATGTGGAAAATACCCATCCTGCGTAAAGCACCCGATCTTCCCGCCGCACATGGATTTGCGGCGCATGATTCGTGTCTTTCGGCCAGGCCCTTGCCCGTATTCTACATGAATGACTACACGGAACTGGGGCTTCTCGTGGACAGGGTCGGCGATACGGCGTCGGTCCTTGAAGGAAAAGGGTATACCCTATCCCGGGAACCCTGTGGAGCCGAGGTATCCCTGGCACATCCAGGGCTTCTTCAGGATATCGTGCAGGTCCTGACGGAATACGGGATAGAATGGGAACTTTCGGATGTCGTCGACGATGTCTACCAGGGCTGATGAGAAGGAAACCCGCCGGGCCGGCGGGTTTAAACGTTGCCGTTGTAACGCAAGTCCAGGTCTGGCAAAGGATTTCGGGCCGTGACCCGGATTTGGATAACGCCTGACACAGCTTCCGCAATTCCCTTGAAAAGCCGGGCAACAGGTCCGACGCAATCCTGCTATGTTCCTGCCGGGAGGGAAACGGACTGTTCGCCTTCCGGCGTTTACTTCCTCGACTGCCGGCATCGAGCCAGTGCGATATCGTTTCCGAAGGTGAGGGGGTACCGGTCGGCATCGGAAAGATCGACCCACGCCCAGTCCATGGATTCGCGCCCGATGGCGACCCTGCCCGAGGCGGCGCATTCGAAGTAGAAATCAATACAGTGCATGCCTCCAGGCTCGAGAGGAAGACTGTCCTGGTAAAAGAGAAACTTCAAAGAATTGCAGTCAAGGGACGTTTCTTCACTCAATTCCCGAGCAGCCGCCTGCTCGACGGTTTCCCCATATCGCACCTTCCCCCCGGGCAGGCACCACCATCCCGGAGCATAAACCGTTTCCGCTCTCCGGAGAATGAGTACTCTTCCAGAGCTGTCAAGAACGATGAGCCTGGCTGCGGGCACGGGTTTCGACATTTTCAGACATCCCTGGCAGAATGAGCCACTGTTTCTATTTGCCTTTAAAAACGGGTTTTCGTTTCTCGAACATTGCGGCCAGAGCCTCGTCGTGGTCTTCGGTGAAATGGCACAAAGACTGGTAGGCAGCCGATCTTTCCATAATTTCAGCAAGTGTGGAATGCTGCCCGGCGCGCAGCAGCCTCTTTGTCAGCCTCAACGCCTGAGGTGGTTTGGAGGCGATTTTGGCCGCGAGTTCCCCGGCCTTGTCGAGCAACTGTTCATGATCCACCACGTAGTTGATGAGTCCCATTGCCAGGGCGGTTTCGGCATCGATGGTATCCGCGGCGAAGATGAGTTCGGATGCCCTGGCCATGCCGATGGCCCTGGGCAGAGTGAAGGCGCTGCCGTCGCCGGGGATGAGACCCACGTTGAGGAAGGTTTCCCCGAATGTGGCCTTTCTGGATGCCACTCTCAAGTCACACATGAGAGCCAGCCCGCAGCCCGCTCCCACCGCCGATCCGTTGACTGCCGCAATGGTCGGTATTTCAACCCCGTGTACCGTCAGGAGAACATCCTGGATGTTGCGCCGATAGTTCTCGACGATCTGAGCCGGAGTCCCATGAAACATGCCCTTGCGATCCTTCATGTCCTTGACATTGCCCCCGGACGAAAAGGCAGGGTCTGCAGCGGTTATGATGAGCACCTGGGTCCGGATGTCCTCGTTCACCCTTCTGCACACTTCCTTGATTTCATGGATCATCTCCGGATGCGTGATGGCGTTGCGAATGTCCGGACGATTCAAAGTCATCGTCGCCACACCCTTTTCACTCTGGAACTGAATCTCCTTGAATTCCATGCTCGACCTCCAGGATGCTGATGCAATATATTGAAGAGTCACACCTGTCCAACATGATCAGCAATGAACGAAGTTTGAAAACCTGTCAAATAGATTGTAAGGAAAATCAAGAGGGATATAATCGTCGGAACAGAAAATTCCTTGAGGAGGACAAACCATGAAGACACGCGTAACAGTGGCGGGGATCATCATCGCGGCAGTCATGTGCCTTGGAATTGCTGCAACGGCACCGGCGTTTCAATTCGACGAACAGATCGACCCTGCGGTACAGGCGGACGGCACCGCGACGTGGAATGGGAAATGGAGGAGCTTCACCGGACAGCAAAAAGGGGCGCTCAAGGCTACCATTACCCAGTCGGGCACCAAGCTTTCCGGCAGGATGAACATCCTCGGCCTCTCCTGCGGAGACCAGAAGAACCTCAGGCTCACCGGCAGCATCTCCAAGAACTTCGTCAAGGTGCAGGTCCCCTTCAACTGCTTCGGGTTCGCTTTCACACTCCATTCCGAAGGGACTCTATACCAAAACACCTTCATCGGCGGGGGTTATTACGTTACACAGGGTTCCGAGGTGCAGGACGGTGGATCGTTCAATCTTCTGAAGAAATGACAGGTCGAAATCATGATAAGCGCGGAAAAGAATAACACTTTCAAGATGCTGCCCATGAGGAGCAACCACCGGTGTTTCGGCTGCAGCCCGGTCAATCCGGCCGGGCTGCACATGACCTTCTTCACCGACGAACATTCGCTCTGTTCCTTCGTCAATGTTCCGGAACACCTGTCGGGATGGGACAGGCTGGTTCATGGAGGCGTCATATCCACCATATTGGACGAGATCATGGGTTGGTCCGCTATCTATCTTCTGAAGACCCTGGTTTTGACCAAGTCCATCAAAGTCGATTTCCTCAAGCCGGTGCACATACAAACGGACTTGAAGGCAGAAGGAAGGGTTTTCGAAGTAAAAAGTGAAAGGGAAGCCGTGATGCAGGGTTCCCTCACCAACTCGGCGGGAGAACTTTGCGCCAGGGCAACCGGCACCTTCGCATTGTTCACTCCCAAAGCGGCCCTCAAGCTCGGAGTGGTGGACGAGGAAGCCCTGAAGGATTTCAAGGTATTCCTCGATTCGGCATGCCCAACCTGACAAGACCCTCCAGGAAATGTGCTCCCCGGCTGAAGACTCATAAGAAGCGCGGACGGGACTCTGGAATCCATCAAGTTCCGTCCAGAAGAAGAACGACGCAATATCCCCGCCAACCATGTTTTCATATAGTCATACCTGTTTTCATGTATCTCCCTATTCGAAAGATCTTCTTGTGATAAGGCTTTTCATCATACCTTCAACGCACCTTTCTGCATACGAACAGACCTACAATGACTCAAAGAGTTTTGATTCACAAATCAACCGGCAATTCCGGAAATGGTTGACAGGGGGTCTATCAAGCGGTTCGGACGGCATACATGAAAAGCAGAAATTCCTTTTAGGATTCGATCCACAGAACAACAACGCATCCAGATCACCGTTCATTTACTTCTTGCCCTTCGTTGCCAAGACTCGATCCAGAAATGAGATACTGGTTACGGATTTTGTTTCCTCTGTGAAGCTAAAACGTTCTGAAAACCAAAATGACACGCGAGAAAAAACATGCTTCCCAAATTCTAACTATTGACTTGCTCCCTCAACAGGATGGTATAATAGCTATATTGAAAGCTAATCCTTATCTCTAAAATCTAATTAATCACTCACGTCTTATGGAGAATATCTATGGTCAAAAGCTTGTTGGAAATTGCCGCCGAGATTGTGCAGGCACAGGCATCCGTAGGGCCGATGACCCCTGACGCGATGGAACTTGCGCTGTCAAGAACCTTCGTTACTCTTCAGAAAATGAAAATGGCTGAAGAGGGGGGCTTTGTTCTGGACCTGTCAAAGATGTCGGAAGACCTCCCCCTCGAAGAAAAAGCCAAGGAAAGCATGGACCCCAGGGATTCCATTCAAAACGACAAGATCATTTGCCTGGAATGCGGGGCCGAAATGCGCCAACTGACCACCAAACATCTCTCTTCTCATAACCTGAATCCCCGGGAATATAAGAAGAAATACGGATTCTCGCTTAAACAGCCTCTTGCAGCCAAGTCGCTGACCAAGGCCAGGAGCAAGGCGGCCAAGAAGCGTGGCCTGCCCGAAAACCTGGTGAAGTTCCTCGAAGAGAAGAGGAGCAGGAGCAGGGCCGCCATGGCCGAAGCGACATCTTCTGAAGAAACGGTCCCAGAGCTCGGCATGGAGGCGAAAGTACTGAAGAAGAGAGGCCGCAGGAAGAAGGTGTCCTGACCTTTCATCTCATCACAGCATTGGATCGTTCCCGAACGGCCGTCCCTCAGACTTCGAGGCAGGGGTTTGAGATGCGGCACACTGGAAAAAGGATGGTTTTTGAGTGGCACGGGGAGCAGTCCGTCGCTGCTGGACAATGTCGCCTATTCCTTCATACTGAGCCCGCCCTCCCTGATCGCCTCCCGGGAGTCCTGAGGCGGGGGATTGTCCGCAGCCTGGAAGCAGCGTCTGTTCGGTTCCCCGTCGAAAGCGAGGGCACCCGTGGAAGACAGGCAACAGTTCGAAGGTGTTCTTCGTGGCCTGCTCACCGGCCAAAAACTGGCGGTCCTGGCCACCCACGATCAGGCAGGGCCTTACGCCAGCCTGGTCGCTTTCGCGGTCACAGACGACTTGAAGCACCTTGTCTTTGCAACACAAAGGAACACTCGTAAGCATGCCAACCTGACAGCCGATCCTCGGGTCGCCATGCTCATCGACAGCAGATCGGATTCAGATGCCGATTTTCAGGAAGCCGTCGCAGCCACCGCCCAGGGTAAGGCCTTCGAAACACGGGGAATCGAACGCAGCCGGCTTCTGGATCTTTATCTTGACAGGCATCCACACTTGAGAGAGTTTGCCGCTTCCCCGGACTGCGCGCTGGTCTGCGTCAGCATAGAACGCTACTTCATGGCGACCAGATTCCTCAAGCTCGTCGAAATCGCAATGTCTTCCTGAGCCCCCGGCAGCCCGGCATATGTATCGAAGCCGTTCATTTCTCTGCGGCGGACCAATGAAAAAGCCGCCCGAAGGCGGCTTCGAAGAGTCTACTTGTCCGGATGGTAATAGGGAGGATAACGGCTCACCCTGTCTCCATTCGGCGCCAGATAGACCTGCGGTGAACTGAACCAGGGAGCTTTCCTCACCCCGTCCCTGTCGTACCGGCCCGATTCCTTCGACACCACTTCACCGCGGCCGGCACTGACGGAACGATCCGTCGTCCCTGCATTCGCCGCAAGCACCATCGTCAGTACGATTGCGAACGCTCCAAGAATATGCTTCACAGCTTTCATGCTGAACTCCTTTCTCTCAAAGGACCGGCTTCCCTTTCCGGCAAACCTGCATCCTTTCGCAGTACCCAGTTCCATAAAACATCCCGCTGCCCTCTTGCGGAATGCCATATGGACAAGTTAAATTTTAAAAATTGTTTGTCAATTCAATTCATGTTGTTGCAAGAAACCCAGGAATGGCACTTCTAAAGGAAATTCACTCCTGTACGGGCTCTTCCAACTCAATATCAGATTTGCAGGCATTGGATGTTCAATCAGCATAACGTTGGGTTTTCAGCAGGTTGCTGGTAGAAAGCTGAAGCATTCCTCGATTATCGAGGTGGTTTTTCGTTTTTCGCACGTGCAAATCGGCGCCGGCCAAAACCCGGAACAGGCAAACTCCACGCTCGACAAATGGATTATTTGTAATAATATAGGATATTGACTTCTGTTTCGCTGCCTGCTGACTGAATTGGAAACGTTGTACGCAAAGGAGTGAAAGATGGCTGAATTCAAGTACCAGGATCCATTTCCCCTTGGAAAGGACGAAACCAAGTATCGGCTGCTGACGAAAGACTATGTTTCCATAACGAACTTTGAAGGCAAAGAAATCCTCAAGATTGCCCCTGAAGCACTGGCTCTTCTCGCCAATACCGCAATGCGGGACGTTTCCTTCATGCTTCGGCCGGCACACCTGGAAAAGGTTGCTGCTATCCTCAGCGACCCCGAATCGTCGCCTAACGACCGCGGTGTGGCCATCGCCATGCTCAGAAACGCGGAAGTGGCGGCCAAAGGCGTTCTGCCTCTGTGCCAGGATACTGGAACGGCAACGATCGTCGCCAAGAAGGGCCAGCAGGTCTGGACCGGCGCCAAGGACGAGGAGTACCTCTCCCAGGGGGTTTTCAAAACCTACACCGAGGAGAACCTGCGCTACTCGCAGACCGTTCCCCTGACCATGTACGAAGAAGTCAATTCGGGCTGCAATCTGCCCGCACAGATCGACATCTATGCCACGGAAGGCATGGAATACAAGTTCCTTTTCGTTGCCAAGGGTGGAGGATCCGCGAACAAGGCGTACCTGTACCAGGAGACCAAGGCGCTGCTCAATCCCGCCAGCCTTGAGAAGTTCCTCGTTGAAAAGATGAAATCGCTCGGTACCGCGGCATGCCCCCCTTACCACCTGGCGTTTGCCGTCGGCGGCACATCCGCCGAAGGCTGCCTGAAAACCGTGAAGCTCGCCTCAGCCGGCTACCTGGACGGTCTACCGACAAAGGGCAACGAAGGTGGACAGGCGTTCAGGGATATCGAAATGGAGGAGAAGATTCTTCAGGCCGCCTACAAGTGTGGATATGGCGCTCAGTTCGGCGGCAAGCATTTCGCCCTCGACGTTCGAATCATACGCATGCCCCGCCATGGAGCATCCTGCCCGGTGGCCATGGGTGTTTCCTGTTCGGCGGACAGGAACATCAAAGCGAAAATCAACAAGGACGGCATCTGGGTGGAAGAACTGGAAAGCAACCCCGGTCGATTCATCCCGGACAAGTACAGGGGCAAGCATGAGCACGGCGTGGTGAAAATCGACCTGAATCGCCCGATGAAGGAGATCCTTGCCGAACTCACCAAGTACCCCGTAACAACCCAACTGTCCCTGACGGGCACCATCGTCGTCGGGCGCGATATCGCTCACGCGAAACTCAAGGAGCGCATCGACAAGGGTGAAGGCCTGCCTCAGTACATCAAGGATCACCCGATCTACTATGCCGGACCGGCCAAGACTCCCAAGGAAATGCCGTCAGGGTCTTTCGGGCCGACCACCGCGGGCCGCATGGATTCCTACGTGGATCTTTTCCAGAGCCACGGCGGATCCCTGATCATGATCGCCAAGGGTAACCGCAGCCAGCAGGTCACCGACGCCTGCAAGAAGCATGGCGGCTTCTACCTGGGATCCATTGGGGGACCTGCCGCACTTCTTGCCCAGGAGAATATCAAGAAGGTAGAAGTGCTCGAATACCCCGAACTCGGAATGGAAGCGATCTGGAAGATCGAAGTGGAAGATTTCCCCGCCTTTATCCTGGTAGACGACAAGGGCAACGACTTCTTCCAGCAGTTGAACTGCTAGACAGCACCCGATCGGAAAAACACTCCCGCGCAGCCCGGTCTCCCCGGGTTGCCATTCATAGGAGTTGCAGCCGATTCCGCAAGATCACGAATGGGCTTCAAGAAAGCAGGTGGATGCCTTCGCATTCCAGCTTCTTCCTCAGAAGGGAATGCGGAGGCACCAGGAACCGATCAAAGCTTCTTCAGCCAGTCGGCGGTTTTCGAGCCCATGTGTTCATCGACGCCTTCACCTCCAGCCTAAGTATCCCCCCGCCCTCCGAAGGGATGATCCCCGCCCTGAATGACTTCCAGGTCCCAGGGACATCGGAGGCGTGACAGAACACCTTCGAAAAGTACCATATCGCAAATCCCATAACTCCATCATTCACACAGCGCCATCATTCACGCGAAGGCGGGAATCCAGGAAGGGCAGGAGGGAATCACAATGCTCGCAGTTTTCGAACCCCATGGAACCGCCAAATCTGCCATCCCGGGGGAAAGCCGCTCGGGAAATGGGAAAGAGTCTGGAGGACAAAATGGATGGAGCAAGGCGGTCGGTGGGTGGAGAGATCTTTATGGCACGAACTGCGTTAAGACTGGATTCCCGCCTTTTGCGGGAATAACGTTGTTGTGTTAAATGACGCTGTGATACCGAGTGATGTTGTGATGCCGAATGACGGGCAATCGAGGACTGTCGATGGTGAAAGGCAGCAGGAGGCGTTCGGAGCTTAGGCAGGAACGGACACTCTCCCGGCAGGTCTTCAGGGAAGGCCACCCGGGGAGCGTCGACTCCTGCACACCCCCGGGACCTTCCCATCGCATCCGCGGGATCATAGCCCTTTTGATGACTTGCGGCCAGCTGAGGCGGGAAAGGCCAGGTTCACGTCCGCCTCTGAAATGAAAAATCCTCTCTCAGACAGGAAATCGAGGATGTATCCAACGAGTTCTTCGGGCCCCGAGCTTTCGGCACTGATAACCAGTTCCGGATCGACGGGCGGTTCATACGGATCGTCCACCCCGGTAAAACCCTTTATCTCCCCCTGACGGGCTCTCCTGTAGAGATTCTTGGGATCGCGCATCTCACAGACCTCGATGGGCGTATTCACGAAAATCTCCACAAAACCGAGCCTCGATTCCTGGTGTATCCTCCGGGCAAATTCCCGTTCCTTTTTGTAAGGAGAGATAAAGCTGGCGATGGTGATTATCCCCACATCGGCAAAAAGCTTGGCAACCTCCGCAATGCGCCTGATGTTTTCTTCCCGGTCTTTCGCCGAGAACCCCAAGTCCTTGTTCAAGCCGTGGCGGATATTATCACCGTCCAGAACGTAGGCTGTGTAACCTCTTCTGACCAGTTCATGTTCAAGAGCGAAAGCGGTCGTGCTCTTCCCAGAAGAAGGGAGCCCCGTGAGCCAGATCGTGCAGCCCCGCTGCCGCAGTATCATCTCGCGCTCACCGCGCTCCACCTGGCTGCAGTGCCAGGTGATGTTGGTTGCTTTTGTGATGACCATTTGCCACTCCATGGTTTTGTGCAAAACAGACCGACAATGTAAAAAAACCGCGCACATAATGTGAATCCGCGTACATGGAGGGGCATTATAGACTCTTTGGGGAATTACGCCACAAAAAAAAGCCGGGAAAGAGCTATTCTTTCAGAACAGGAAGGCTTCTGGAAGTACAACAATTCGCTGCCCCATTCTAACTACTGAAGGTTCCCTGAACAACCAGGATAAAATAGGGCTTCATGGGATCGTTCGAAGTGACCACCGCAGATTTCTTGGTTTCACCGGAACAGCTTCTCGGATTCAGCTTCAACGTGATCTTGCCCTCGCCACCGGGAGGAATGGCCTTGTCCGCATAGGCCACGGTGAGTCCTCAGCCGGGTAGAATCTTCTTGATACGGAGTTCCGCCTCCCCGGCATTTCGGAAATAGAAATGATGCACCAATTCACGGTCTTCGCCGATGAGTCCGAAATCATGCGTGGTGTCCGTGATGACAACGGCAGGGACTTTGCCCGAAAGCGGCTTGTCTGCGGAAGGTTCTGCAGGAAGGCTCTGAGTAGGATCAAGAAGGCAGACGGCTTTGCTCGACGCTTCCTCGGAATCTGACTTTTCGATGTGCAGGAAAACAAGAATCTGGTGATAGACGTTTACGGGAACCTGTACCACACGATCCACATGCGCACATCCCGCCATCCAGAAGATGGGCGACAAGAAAACAAGAAATATCAAGACCTTCAGCATTCTCCCCTGTGCTCCGCGATTTCCGATTACAGCAGGCTGGACAAGAGCCTCGAAATTCCCCTCTTACCACCGGTCAGGGTGTCCATCGTGTCGAGCATGACCATGCCTGTTGTGGACGCCGGCAACGATGGAGCACATATTATCACTCCCTTGCCGAGGACGACAAGATATTCTCAAGAAGATTATTCTTGGCTTGAGATGCGGGATGGCTGTAGAATAATGTTGTTGGGCAGTCGGCCGGGAAGAGACGCGGTGATTATGAACACAGTCGGGTAACGCGCCCTGCGTGGTTCAATCGATGTTGGTTCCGACTCCACGGAACGGACGGTGCCGTGAGAGCGGATGATGGATGTTTTCAACCTTCCGATCAGGACGCGCGCAACCCGTGGCGCGCGTGTATCGTGAGCGTTCAGAGGTATCCGATGAAGCGACTTTGGTTGGCGGTATTCCTTGCAGGCATTTTCCTCATCAGCCCCTTCGCCCCGGAGGTGCACGCCGGGGCCTTCAATACTGCGGCGGTTACCCAGTTCCAACAGGGAGACTACGAGGCAGCCATCAATACACTCAACAAGGCCCTGGAATACAATCCGTACAACCTCGAGGCCCGGAATAACCGTGGAGCCATACTCGCCGTGAGAGGCCAGTACGACCTGGCCATTGCCGATTTCAATGTCGTCATCCAGTCCAATCCATACCACTCAAAGGCATTCAACAACCGGGCAGCCGCCTATGCGGCCAAGGGGCAGTTTGACCTCGCCCTGCTGGACGCCAACCGGGCCGTTGAACTCGACCCTCAGAATCCCGAAGCCTATTACACGCGTGCGACCATCTGGTATAATGTGAAAGCCTACAACAACGCACAGGTGGATGTTACAAGTGCTCAGCGTCTCGGCTTTTCTCCGCCCGAGGTTTTCCTGCAGAGCCTGCGCGCTGTCATGGACGGCAGATAGACCCCTTCATCCCCGCGGCAGCCTCCTGTTCCCGACAAGGCCTGCAGAAGATCTCGTGCAAGACCCCTTTCGGCTCCGCTTGCCCCATCTGCCAGGGTAGAACCGCGGCAGGTTCGGACCTGTCCCCTGTCCGCATGAGAGACCTTTATGGCGCAATCCGCTCCTGGATTCCCGCCCGTTCGCGGGAATGACGTTTTGATCTTTACGGGAATGACGTTGTGATGCCATAGATCCTTTGCGTGGAAAGCAACGGATACGTGAAAAGCGATAGATGCGTGCAGACACTGGAGGTTCTCGTTTGCCGGATGAACCCAAAAACAGGGGGAGAGATCCGCCTCGTGCCGCCGATCCCTCCCCCACTCTCGTTTGCTTCAATCAGGGCTTCCGGAGCCGAAACTCCGTCACTCCCGGGTATGCGGTTTGTTTTACAGGACAAACAGGTCCGTCTTTTCTTCCCACTCACCGTCACGACAAACCATGCACCTGTCGCTCACGCAGAGTTTCTCTCCGTTCGAGAAGAACTCACCCTCGTACGTGCAACTTCCTTTTCCAAACCCTTTCATCTTATACTCCCACCTATCGCATCAACCTGTTACCCAACGAAAAGCCGGGCGGAACTGCCGCGGGAGATTTCTTAATCAGCAGTTCCCCAACCCATTTCTGCTCTCTTTCGGTCTCCCCCGCTTGTGGGAGCAGCCTATCATCCGGAAGAACAGGTTTGCGATTCCACTGTTTCAAGAATCATCCTCCATACACCCATATACACCTGGTACTTAGGCATATTCCTATGTTAATCATCCACCACCCCGCTCGACAACTGCAGCTCTCGGAATACCCGGATCCTGGTATCCGTTCCGGTTCGCCCCACGCTATTCGTAGGCTTCCCTTTGTGCACGCCCGTTGCGGCGATCCGCATCAAAAGAAGAACCACCGGGCGCAGACAGATCCAGGTCAGTACGAACCGTTCCGCACGGTCTCCTCTGGCTTTTCGGCCGATGACGCCGAATACGCAGACCCCGGTTCGAACCCGTGCCTGGACTACATTCCAACTACCGGCACCCGACAGGGAAATACATCCTCTCGCATTCCAAAATACATGATGCACCCGATTCCATTCGCTCCTGCAACTGCTCTATTCTCCGCACTAGACAACCTATCCAAAATCCCCCATTAAATCCTTCCTTACCCCCGCAGCAGGAAAGCCAGGCCCCCCGCCCCTGGCTTCCTTTCCTGTTTACCCTATCCACCGGCAAGAGAACGACTGCGGCTGCCGAGATTTCAAAGCAATCCGTCAGAAATAGTACCAGATGCTTTCATAGTCGGATGGGTCTTCGCCTATCTCCGAAAGCCGGCTGAGATAATCCAGGATCGGGATGTCCTCGCCCACGTAGGAATCACGCCGCACCAGGTTCTTTTCCCACGGGTGAAACTCGTAAACTCTTGCACCGTTCGCCGACACAGAAATCACGTCACGATGCTGCACGGCTCTCATGTAGTTCTTCCCCAGGCCGGGGAGATTGTAGACAACTTCGTCCGTCCGCCTCATGCCGGGCAGCAGCCGGGTTTCCTCCTTCTGCTCCTGCATGACCCGGGCAATGGGAACTCGATACGCCCGTGTTTCCTCCTTTCCCTTGGGCACGAAAGTGTAGTACGGATCAATGCCCGCCCTGCGCAGCACCAGGCGCAGATGAGCCGCCTCGAAGCGGCGCGAAACGTGAAAAGTGTACACCAGCTGGTTGTAAACCGCGATGCCCTGGCGCCGCAGCCGGTCTACGGCTTCGACGAGATCAGGCGTCACCTCGTAAGGATGTTGAACGTGTGTCACGACGCAAACTTCCCGGCAGCCCGGCTTCCGGAAACTGCCCAGCATGGAGGCCAGGCGGCGGGTGATCCGCATGGGCATGGTGACCGGGATGCGGCTCCCGATACGGATCAAATCTACGCTCTTGATGCGGGCTACCCGTCCGACTACCCATTCGAGCTTCGAATCGCCCAGGGCAAGAGGATCTCCCCCCGTAATCAGCACTTCACGAATCGCCCTGTGGGATTCAATCCATCTGCACGCAGCTTCGATATCGTCCCGTGAAGCCAGTGCGCCGGGGGACATGGCATCTTCAATCTCCCAATTCCTCTGGCAATATACGCAAATCTGCGGACACGTGTTGAACGGCTTCAGGATGACGATGGCCGGGTAGCGGCGCGTCACGAGCCCGATGGGAGACGTATCGCATTCCCTCATGAAATCGAAGGAATAGCTCTTGTCGTGCCGATGGGCTTCCATCTCGGAGACATAATCCGGAGGCGGAAGGACTTGAGCACGTATGGCCCGGTCATGGCCGGAATCCGGTGATTCGTCCATAAGAGAAACGTAATAGGGAGTGATACCGAAAGGAAGGCGGATTTCCCGGGCACGCACTATGGACTCGTAGTCCGCGCTGGGAAGATCAATCAGCCGCGAGAGGGTTTCCGGCTCCCTGATTATCTTGCGCACCTGCCACTGCCAGTCTTCCCAGTCGGATTCTTCACCTCCCAGAACCGAAAGAACACGCCTTTTTCGCTCGCTGCGTCCCGCGACGGATTGGCTGTCGAGTCCGTCGGGGCAGCGGCTCATCCTGGATTCGACTTCCTCCCACAACCGGTCCAGTTCGATGGACCGTTGCGCAACGGAATCCGCCGCAGACAGCTCGTCCCCGGGCAGTTCGGTATCGAACCACTGCACCTCGGTCCTTCCTTTCAGACCGCGAAACAGGTGGATCAGCTCGGCAAAAAATGCAGGGGTAAGATCAGGACGATTACGGCCGCGGGCAACATCAAAGAGCGCCTCCGCCACACTGAACCCGGCCATGCTTTCGGAACGCTCCGAAATCATCCCGCGAAGAGCCCTCGCACAATCACGAACGATGATGTGCCTCGAATCACCCTCTTCGCTGCCGGTCGAAAAATACTGAAACCGCGATACCGCGGAATAAAGCTCCCTGCGCACATCGTGGAGGTTGCCGCAATGGGAAATCAGCCCCAGAACGGTGGCTGCCTCCTCCCGAAGGGCCTTGGCCGAGTACCGGCTCGCGTCAACGGCATAGCGCATCAAACCCTCCTGTTCGGTAAGTTGTATGGCCGTGACACCCCGGAGCCCATCCACTCCGGCAGGCAGCTCCCTGATCCAGATTGTCAAACAGCCATGGGGTCAAATAAACTCCCACCCACCCGGACACTGCGGGGAAGCTCGCCCATTTGCGGTTCCCGCCCGAATCCCTGAACGCTTCCGCACAATCACCATCCGCGGTGGGGAGTATCCGTTATCCCTTCTGTTCATAGATGCCACATCCGGGCGTGCAGGGTCAACCCCTCTCCCCGCCCTGTGCATTTGTGGTTCATGCGGCAACGAGTACCTACGGTGCAAGAGAAACCCGGCCGCCGCCTCTATGGAAATCTATCGTGCGGCTCTATTTGAAACTCGATTTCAATTAAAATTATCTATTGGATTGATCGGCGTATTGGTTCTATCAAAGGAATGGAAGCGGTTCCAGGCAAATCCCGCTGTGTACTGGAGTCTCGGCGCCGGTGAGAAGAGGCGGCATTCAGGTTCCGGCCGGTGTCCACATCAGAGGAGAACAAGATGAGCATTATGGTCAAACGAATTTTCACGGTCTTTCTATTGCTGGTACCTGGAGCTTTCCTGTCTTCCCAGGGCAATGCATCCGCAGAACTTCTTTCCGGATTCAAGGACAAGGAAGGGACGATCAGTATTGCAGGCGGTACGGCACACATCCCGGTCATGAACGATGCCGCCAGGAACATCATAACCTTCAATCCCCGCATTCGCATCACCGTGGAAGGGGGTGGATCGGGGATCGGGGTTCAGAAAGTGGGGGAAGGACTCGTCGACATCGGCAACACGGGCCGCGCCCTGTCTCAGGACGAAATAACCCGCTACGGTCTGACCAGTTTCCCTTTCGCCATCGACGGCATAGCGGTGGCGGTTCACCCTGAAAACCCCGTCGCTGCGCTTTCTTCGCAGCAGATCAGGAACATCTTTGCCGGCCAGGTCACCAACTGGAAGGACGTGGGCGGGGCGGACGCCCCGATTCACCTTTTCAGCCGGGACGAAGCGAGCGGAACTCGCGAGGTTTTCTGGGAGAAACTCTTGAACAAGGGTCCCGTTGCGGCCAACGCCAATATCGTTCCGTCCAATGGAGCCATGAAAGCCGCCATTTCGCAGGACCGCAACGCCATCGGGTATGTGGGTATAGGGCACGTGGACCAGACAGTCAAGGCCGTGACCCTGGATGGCGTGAAGCCCACCCAGGAAAGTGCCATGAACGGAACCTACTCCGTCGTTCGAAAACTGTATATGAACACCAAAGGAGAACCGACGCCGCTCGTGAAGACCTTCCTGGACTACGTCCTGAGCCCGGAAGGAGCCGAAATCATAAAGAAATACGGGTACATTCCGCTTGGACAACCTTGATCGATCCGGGAAAGCCCGCAATACCCTGCATCCCCCGCCCGGCCATCCGGACAGATGGATGGAATGGAGCCTTTCGATCGCCGCCGGTCTTTCCGCCGCGGCGATCGTCTGCATCCTTCTTCTGCTCGGATTCTTCTGCATGCCTTTGCTCGTTTCAGGAGAAATCCTTCGAATCTTTTCCTGGACCTGGCAGCCCTTCCACGGTCATTTCGGCATTCTGCCCATGTGCGCAGTATCTTTGCTTCTCTCCGTCTCGGCGACATCCCTTGCCTTTCCCGTCGCCGTGGGCATCTGCTGTTACGCCAATTTCCTTGTCCCCGCCGGCGCCGGGCGCCTCGTGCTGGCTCTCATGCATTTCATGGCCGGCATACCCACCGTGATTTACGCCTTTGTATCCATCTTCCTCCTGGTTCCAATGGTGAGAGACCATCTTCAGTGCGGAACGGGTTTTTCGTTCTTTACCGCCATGCTGACGTTGAGTCTGCTCATTCTGCCGACCATGGTTCTCGTATTCAACGCGCACCTGCAGCAGGCCGACCCCATTCTCCGGCTGGCGGCTGAAGCCGCCGGGATGAACCCGGTCCAGCAGGTGAGGCACCTCTTGATCCCCACCGCTTCCCGGGGACTTGTGATCGCTGCCGTCCTCGGCTTCGGCAGAGCCGTCGGAGACACCATGGTCTCCCTCATGCTGGCCGGAAACGCTCCACAACTGCCCGGCTCACCCTTCGACTCCGTCCGCACCCTCACCGCACACATCGCCCTTGTCATATCCACGGACAGCCAGAGCATGGCTTACCAGTCGGTCTTTGCATCGGGGCTCGTTCTTTTCTTCCTGTTGAGTACAATCAATCTACTCATCAGAAGAATCGGCAGACGACAGGGTGGAGCAGCATCGTGAACAGACCCTCCGACTGGATCATCGGCATGTTCTGCCGGCTGTGCACCGGGGCAACGGCTGCGGCCACGCTTCTCCTGGTGGGCTTTCTGATCGTGCGCGGCATCGGAACCCTCCACACCCGGCTTTTCTTCGGGGAGACGCCATGGGTTCAGGCCGTCACCGGCCGGCAGCCCATCTTCGAAGGCATCTGGCCGGCGCTTTGCGGAACCGTTCTGCTCGTCCTTCTATCCGCCGCCGTTTCCATTCCCATCGGAACGGCAAGCGGCATCTACCTGTCCGAATATGCATCTCGACGCACCCGATCCCTGTTGGGATTTGCGGTGGATGTCCTCGCCGGGACCCCTTCTATCGTGATGGGCCTTTTTGGATTCACCCTGGTCCTTTTTCTCCGCCGGACTCTTTTCCCGGACGCCCGGACCGGCCTTTCCGTCGCGGCACTGTGCATCGCCCTGCTCATTCTCCCCTACGTGATCCGAACCACCCAGGCGGCTCTGCAGGCCATCCCTCATTCCGTGCGAATGATCGGTCCTTCTCTTGGATTCACCAGGTGGCAGAATGTGCGGCATATCCTGGTTCCTTCCGCGAGCAGGGGAATACTGAGTGGATCGATTCTCGCCATCGGGCGGGCGGCGGAGGATACGGCCGTCATCCTGCTGACCGGAGCGGTCGCTCGGGCGGGCCTTCCCGGCAGTCTTTGGGACAAGTTCGAGGCGCTGCCGTTCCACATCTATTATCTGGCGGCCGAACACCGTACTTCATTGGAACTCGATCAGGCATTCGGAACATCCCTCGTGCTTCTCTGCCTGACGGGAACTCTGTTCATGACGGCGTCTTTCATCCGCAGAAGGCTCGAAAGGCGGTGGAGCACGAAGTGACGTCATTTGAAGAAGATGCGATGGTCATCGAGAACCTGACCGTGGGATTCTCAGGAAAGACCGTTCTCAACGAAATCAGTATGCAGCTTCGGCGCGGAGAATTGACGATCATCGTCGGGCCATCGGGCTCCGGAAAATCCACGCTTCTTCGAAGCATCAACCGGCTGAACGAATTCTTCCCCGCCTGCCGGACCGCCGGGTCCGTCCGCATCAGGCTGGACGGCCAATATACGGACGTCTACAAAGACTCGCTGCCGCTGCCGGAGCTCAGAAGAAAGGTGGGAATGGTGTTCCAGACACCTGGCGTCTTTCCTTTTTCCATAGAAAAGAATCTCACCATGCCCTTGCGGGCGACTCTGGGCATGAAGGGAGGCGAACTGAAGGCGCGTGTCGAATCGGTGCTGCGTGACGTCTCGCTCTGGGAAGAAGTCAGGAATCGAATGCACGACAATGCCCAGACCCTTTCGGGAGGCCAGCAGCAGCGCCTGTGCATCGCACGGGTCCTGGCCCTGGAACCCGGCATCATTCTCCTGGACGAACCGACGGCTTCCCTCGATTTCAGAGCAACCCGCAACATCGAGGAACTTCTCCTGGAACTGAAAAAACAATATACTATATTGGCGGTTTCTCACAGCTTGAGCCAGACCAGGCGGCTGGCCGACCGGGTGTTTGTACTCAACGATGGTCGAATCGTCCACGAACTGGACCGTTTTCACCTTCAAGACCGCGATGTTTTCCAGAAACTCATCGAAGAAATATTCTGAAGTGGAGGAAAGCCCGTCATGCTGGAAATACTCGTCCCCGGATACCCACCCCTGCACCTCTCGAGCCTGGTACTCGACTACAATGGAACCCTGGCATGTGACGGAGAAATGATCCCTGGAGCAAGACAGCGCCTGGATGCCCTTTCACGCATCATCGAGATTCATGTCCTTACCGCTGACACATTCGGGGACGTTCGAGACCGGGTCGGGAACATTCCATGCCGCCTTGCCGTCATTGCCGGGGAAAACCAGGCGGAAGCCAAACTCGATTACACCGCGAGGCTGGGATTCAGGAACACCGCCTGCATAGGAAACGGACGCAACGACAGGCTCATGCTCAAGGAAGCCGCTCTGGGAATCGCAGTGGTCCAGGAAGAAGGCGCCTCCGTGGAAGCCGTCTTTGCCGCGGATGTCGTGGTACTGAACATCGTCGACGCCCTCGACCTGCTCCTCCACCCGTTGCGCCTCACCGCCACCCTGCGTTCCTGAAAACCCATGCGCGTTTCTCCCGTCCCGATGCCGTTTCGATCCCGCACGCCTCTCCTTTTGCCTGTCCCTGCAGTCCAGGCGCAGATCGCACCATGAAGATCTCTCCACCCGGGATGGCCTTGCTCTATCCATCTTATCTTCTTACAGGAGTCACCCGTCATGAAAGCAGGTTCCATTCCGGCGTTGCCGGCTATCTTGTTTCTGGCCCTTGCCCTGATCGCAGGCTGTCAGCCTTCCGCACCCGCCCGGCATGCGGACCAGGCGGTTCAGCAGGTAGACCTGGAACGCTACATGGGGAAATGGTACGAGGTCGCTTCCTTTCCGTCATGGTTCCAGAAGGGATGTGTTTGCTCAACGGCCGAATACACCCTGGCGGGCAACTATGTGGAGGTGAAAAACACCTGCCGCAAAGGAACGCCGGAGGCCGAACCCAAATCCGTCACCGGCAAAGCCTACCCCGTCCCGGGGACCCGAAATTCCCAGCTCAAGGTGCAGTTCTTTTACCCCTTCAAAGGAGACTACCTGGTCATCGCCCTCGACGATGATTATCAGTATGCCGTAGTAGGCCACCCGAAAAGAAAGTACCTGTGGTTTCTCTCCAGGACTCCTGCCATGGATGAAGAAATTTATGATATACTCGTTCAGACTGCGCGGGCCAAAGGGTACGACGTCACCCGGCTGCAAAGAACCGCCCAATCCTGCGGCGACTGAACAGTTGTGGCGTCCCTTGCGGCCCTCCCGCAGGAAATGATTCTCCAGGGAGGGGCGCGCAATGCCTGTCGAGGCATAGCCTGCCGGGAGAAATGGAAAGAAACAGGGGTTCGAGGTTCGAAAACAAAGGTCGAGGAGTATCAGGGACATGGACATCAAGATGCCCGTTACCTTCCACGGAAGCTACCAGGTGACCATGCGGTCCGGGGATGTGGAGAAGAAGGAAACCTGCCAGAAGCTGACATTCAGCAGACTGTCCTCGCAGGGGCAGGGGGAATCCGACCCGGGCGAAAGCCAGAAGCCGACTCACCTCATCACCTACTTCAGCTTTGGCTGCAGACGCATGCTCGAAGGGAAAATCAAGGAAAACGAAGAGAACAGGGTCGTTTTTCAGGTGGATGACAGGGAATTCGAATTTTCCCCATCCAGGCCGGTTTACTGAACGAGTGCATCACCCAGGACTGCTCGTTCCCCTTATTCCCCGGGCAATGTGTTTTCCACAAAATGCCCGTCCGGGTCTGCGGGAAGCCAGGGGAAGTCCGGGCGCCGCTCGTCGTCTCCCGCCTGCTTTCCCTTCTCCCCCGAGGGCTGCGGGCACGGCTGACCCCTCACCCCTCACAGGAGGAAGACCATGGTCGTTCTTAAAAACGGGAAGAAAGGCTCGGCTGTCAAGCGCTGGCAATTGTTTCTCATCGGCCAGGGGTTCGATCCCGGAAAGGCGGACGGCGTATTCGGCCCCGGGACGGAAAAGGCCACCATCGAATTCCAGCGAAAGCACCGCCTCGACCCCGACGGCGTCGTCGGCAACCAGACATATGGACAGGCGATGCTGCTCGGCTTCGAACTGGTCTCCGATTCCGCCGACGATGCAAAGACAGGCCCCAACTGGCCGCCGAAACCGGGGTTCCCTCCACTGCTCAGCAATTCCGCCAGGCAGGAAGTCTTTGGAAAGTATTCCTATCAACACGACCCGGGCCCGGACAACCCCGATCGAATCACTCTCCTGGACAACTGGGAAAGAGAGAACATCGTAACGGTGGAGACTCCCCAGCTGGCGGGAGTAAAAGGAGCTCCCCGCACGGGGAAAGTACGATTCCACAGGCTGGCCTCCGACCAGTTCCGAACGCTCTGGAAAGAATGGGAAGACGCCGGACTGCTGGACCGGGTGCTCACGTGGGAAGGATCGTTCACCCCCAGGTTCATTCGCGGCAGCAGGACGACCCTCAGCAACCACGCCTTCGGCAGTGCGTTCGACATCAACTACGAATGGAACCGCCTGGGAACTCAACCAGCCCTGGTGGGAAGCAGGGGATGCGTAAGGGAACTGGTGCAGATAGCGAACGAACACGGTTTCTACTGGGGCGGACACTTCAGCAGGATGGACGGCATGCATTTCGAAGTGGCCAGGATCATTCAGGTCTGAGATCCGTGGAACGGCCCCGCCGGGTCATCAGGCAGGGCTGTCCTCCAACTCTTCGATGCCTTTGAAATCGAGTCGGCACACTCAAGAGACCGAGCTGCCCTCCCTCTTTTTTCCGAAGACTCTTCAGCCTCACAGAAGATTCAACATCTTGAAAGAACATTGGAAATAAGATTCATCGCTCAGGCCTTCAAGAACGTCCCGCCGGGTGTTCGACCCCTTTCCCACACCCGGACTCTCCCAGGATATTTTCCGCCGTTCTCGCGACCGGGCCAATCCCATTCTATCAAGACGAAATCCTTTGCGTATCCCGAAATCGGACAGGCTGGGTTCCACAAAAGATTGACATTACCGGGTGAACCTGTTTTATTTGAATACTGGTAAAGTCAGACATATCAAGGGAACCTTCCCATATCGGTTACCTGTTCGCCCTGGTGCAAGCATACTTTTATCAGGATTGCAGTGAATCATGCGGATACCGCCTGCAACAGCCCGGAAGTGATGCTGACCGAAGCGCGTCACGGAATATTCGGGCACCTGTCACCCTGGAAACACTCTGAATACGCAAACAAGGAGAAAACATGGCTCAGTACAGGTGGCCGCCTCGAGGCGGCGATGAGTTCATATGGATTGAAAAGGCTCGAGCTCTGCTCAACCGAACCGGCCCCTACATGTACATCGGGGCCGCCGGTGTGCTGCTGCTGCTCTGGCTGGCAACGGGGTTCTACGTGGTCAGCCCTGGAGAACAGGGAGTTGAACGCCGCTTCGGCCGCCATATGGCAACCACTGACCCGGGCTTGAACTACCGGCTCCCCTGGCCTATCCAGACGGTGGACGTGGTGAATGTCGACAGCATACGGAGAGTCGAGGTCGGGTTCCGGACCACGGCGGCAGGACGCATGCAGGGAGTGCTCGAAGAAGCCCTCATGCTGACCAAGGACGAGAACATCGTCGAAGTCCAGGTTCTGATCCAGTACCGGGTCAAGGATCCCGCTGCTTTTCTGTTCAGGGTTCAGAACCCGGAAGGTGTCCTGGCAAGCGCAGCCGAAGTGGCACTTCGAGGAACAGTTGGGCGCATGCGCATTGACGACGTGATCACCGAACGACGGGCCGAAGTGCAGGCGGAGACTCAATCCTTCCTCGAACGCCTGCTGGACGAATACAATACGGGCATCCTGGTCACCGACGTACGCCTGCAGGTAGCCGACGCTCCGCAGCAGGTCCGCGATGCGTTCCACGAAGTGGTTCGAGCCCGGGAAGACCGGGAACGCCTGGTCAATGAAGCCCAGGCGTACATGGAAGATGTTCTGCCTCGAGCACGCGGTGAAGCCCGCCAGATCCTCGAGGAATCGATTGCCTACAGGGAAGAACGCGTTCGGCGGGCTCGCGGCGATGCCAACCGGTTCACCCAGGTGCTGGAAGAATACCGCAGGGCACCCGGTGTAACAAGGGAACGGATGCACATCGAAGCACTCGAAGTCATCCTGGCCAATCCCAACAAGGTACTCATGAGCCAGGGCGCGGACAGCAGGGTGCTTCCCTTTCTGCCGCTGAAGGATATGCAGTCTTCCTCCCCGAGGAGCGAAACCGCAAGTCCGAAACCGGCTGAACGCCTTTCCTCGCCGGCCCGCGGCCCGGCAGCGGACACAGGCTTGAACGTTCCCCTTCGGGCTCGCCAGTAGAGCCTGCGGCTCAACAGATAGAAAGAGAGGACCTAATCATGGACCACATGCCGAAACCCATCGGAGCGGCCATTGCGGTGCTGGCCATTGTGGTGGTGGTGCTGAGCCACAGCATCGTCATCGTTGACGAAACCAACCAGGCCATCATTACGCAGTTTGGAGAATACCGCCGCACGATCAGTGAAGCAGGCCTTCATTTCAAGATGCCCCTTATACAGAACGTGAGCTACCTGGAGCGCCGAGTGCTCTCGACGGACGCCATGTCCCAGGAATACCTCACACTGGACAAGAAACGCGCCGTCGTGGACCACGTGACACGCTGGAAGATCACGGATCCGCTGCGCTTTTTCGTCACCGTGCGTACGGAAATGGGAGCCCGCGCCCGCCTGGACGATATCGTCTTTTCCGAACTCAGGCGCGAACTGGCCGTGCACAATCTTGAAGCGATCATTGCCGACGAACGGGAAAAGATCATGGACAAGGTGGCCAAGTCCGCCCGAGCCCAGGCGGACAGCTTCGGAATACACATCGTGGATGTGCGGATCAAGCGGGCCGACCTGCCGCCGGCGGTGCAGGAAAGTGTGTTCAAGCGCATGGTGGCTGAACGACAGAGAGAATCCTCCCGTTACCGCGCTGAAGGAGAGGAGCGGGGGCAGCGCATCAGGGCCGAAGCCGACCGAGAGAGGGCAGTCACCCTGGCCGACGCCCGGGAACAGGCTCAACGCACTCGAGGTGAAGGCGACGCGCAGGCGATCGCCATCTATGCCGAAGCCCTCAAGCAGGACCCGGAATTCTACTCCTTCACCCGAAGGCTCGAAGCCTATCGAAAGCTGCTGGGCAAAGACGACGTCCTGGTGCTCGACACCAACGACGAATTCTTTCGTTACCTGACAAAAGGGAAATAAGTCTATTCCCCGGCCGCGGTTTTCCATCGCCCATGCGATGCGAAACCGCGGCCTCTGAAACCGCTGCGGCAGCATCCAGCATCCAGCATCCAGTCCATGGAATTCACGGCCCTGCGCCGACTCGTCAACCGGTTTCGTCGCCTTCACCCGGCTCGAAACCGGCCGCTCACCGTCGCCGGCCGCGCCCGGTTTCCTCATCCCGTTTCACCCCCGCTCAAGACCTGCTGCTTTCCGCTCGGAGCGTCTCGGGGAGGACTTTCACCGGTTTTGCTGCTTCGAGCAGATCCCTGATTCCCCCGAGAGAACTCAGAACTGCCGTGGCTTCATAGGGCAGGTAAACCACCTTGTTGTTCTGACCCGACACCATCTCCTTGAGCGTCTCGATGTACTTCACTGCAATGAGGTAGCTCGCCGGGTCTCCCTTTCCATCCCTGATGGCTGCGGTGACCTTCTCGATGGCTGTCGCCTCGGCCTCGGCCACCGTGATCCTTGCCTGAGCCTCGCCTTCCGCCACCAGGATCCGCGCCTGCCGGATTCCTTCCGCCTTGTTGATTTCCGCCGCTTTGAGCCCTTCCGCCTCGAGGATGTTCGCCTGTTTCAACCCCTCCGCTTCGAGAATGGCCGCCCTCCGGTCCCGTTCCGCACGCATCTGCTTTTCCATGGCATCCCGGATCTCGGGCGGCGGGCTGATATCCTGCAGTTCCACTCGATTGACCTTCACCCCCCACTTGTCGGAAGCCTCATCCAGGATAGCTCTCAGCCTGCTGTTGATCGTGTCTCTCGAAGTCAGTGTTTCGTCGAGGTCGAGTTCCCCGATGACGTTTCTGAGGGTCGTTTGAGTGAGCTTTTCGATGGCGTCGGGCAGGTTGGCGATTTCATAGACGGCCTTCACCGGGTCGATGATCTGGAAATAGAGGAGTGCATTGATCTCGGTTACGACATTGTCCCGCGTGATGACGTTCTGCCTCGGAAAATCATAGACGGTCTCCCGCAGATCAATCCTGCGCACAGTCTCCTTCCGAATAATCGTGTGTCCGTCGGAGTCCGTGCGCACATAACGCCACTCGATCTGGCGAGGCTTGTCAAAAAGCGGCCAGAGAATGTTGATGCCCGAAGACAACGTTCTGTGATACCGCCCCAGTCGTTCGATGACCATCGTTTCGCTCTGCTGGACGATCATGAACCCCATCCATGCAAAAATGACGACAAAGACCGCCAAAGCTGTCAGAATGATGAGTACTCCCATGACCGGATTCTCCTTTCCCCCTTCTCAGATGGATCTGACGTAAAGCCTGGTTCCTTCCAGCTTGACCACCTCTATTGCCGTACCTTCGTCGATGAAAACCCCGTCGACGGAAACCGCCTTCCAGTCGTCGCCTCCAACGAGAACCCGCCCGGAACCCACCCGGTTGTCGATGGGTTCGATCACCCGTCCCGTCTTGCCGATGAGTGCATCCACGTTCGTTCTGACCGCCGATGATTCCCTGTAGCAGTGCCGGAGGAAAAACGGCCTGACTCCAAAAAACGCGGCAAGTGTCCCCGCAATGAATGCCGTCAACTGTACCTTCAGCCCGAATCCCAGCCATGCAACCGCGGCCGAAGCAAGACATGCCAGGCCCAGGCAGGCAAGCAGAAATCCCGGCGTGAAGATTTCACCGATAAAAAGCGCTATGCCGACAAGAATCCAAATGTGCCAGACCGAAAGCATTCTCTGTCCTTTCCATGGCCCTCTCGTTTCCACCACACTCGAACCATCCTATGAATCGTCAGAAATACCGAGCGCCAAGAGCCCCAATCTAATCGATGTGTAATAATCTCTTTGTGTTTCAGTGCAGACGCGACCCAGTCCACACATGTCTGTTTTCTGCGTGCGGGATTACTGTATCGTAAGAACAGGGGAGGAAAGGGAGGTTCCGGTAATCACGCGGCCAGGGAATGTCCCGGCTGTCGTCTTTTCTGTGAAGGAGCAGTGCTCTCGGCGCCCGCCGCTTCACGGACAGACACATCCTGCCCGATCCCCGAAAGCAGGGCGCCGATTGTCTCCGCCCACACCAGGATCGTCCGTGCGGCCGTATCGATCTAATCGGAGTTCCCCAGGGTTTTCGCCAGCCAGTCGAAGATGCGCGCACCGGCGTAGATTCCCGCCCCCACCTGGCAGTGCTCTCCGGCGCCTTCCTCTTCGGTGAACATCATGAAGTCTTTCGGGCACTTCAATGCCTCGAACAGTCTCATGGCCTGGCCTCTGAAAAACGCCTCGTTTTCGCTTTCCACCACCAGCGTCGGACAGGAAATCCGATCCGCCACGTTTTCAAGGGTGTACTCGGAACACTTGAGGAAGTAATCGCTCGGGGAGGATGCCTTGAAGGTAAACAAGCCGTTTTCGAGGCCCCACTTGAGTGTCGTATCCGCCGCGGCAGCCTCCCGGGCTCCCCTGTCGAACCCTTCCGGATCATCGCGTATGACGTCCAGCAGTTCCCTTGCGGTCATTGCCGGAGGCACCATGCTTTCCAGGTAGTTGAAGACGCCTCCGTCGGCGATGCATGCGGCAAGGCGGTGTTCGAACGCGGCGGCGCGGGGAGCCAGGTAGCCGCCGAAACTCAGCCCCATCAGCGCCACGCGGTTCGAATCCACGTCCGTCCGGGCGAGGACGTAATCCATGACGGCGGACACCACCACTTCCCAGTCCGGCCGGAATGGCAGCCCCTGTTCGCGGATCACACGCCCCTGGCCGGGTCCTTCGAAGGTCAGGCAGTGGATCCCGCGCATCGATGCGGCAACGGCGGCTCCATGGAGTTCCTCGATGGTTCCGTCAAAGCCGGTCTGGAGGAGAAGCGTCGGACCGGGAACTGCACCATTTCGAGCAGGATAGAAGTATCCGGGCAGAACGGTTCCTTCATAAGGAATCTCCACCGCCTCCACCGCCAGGTCACTCCATTGAACCGCTTGAAGGAAACAATCCCGGCTTCTCTTCGACAATACACCGATCCTGGGATCTTCCGGGTCTCCGTGAAGGTAGAATTCCGCCACGCTGTAATAGCCCGCGGCCCGAAGGAAGGACTCGCGCGCACTCACACGATGACCTGCCTCCATACGTCCGTCGGCGAACTTCTGTATCCGTTCCGCCGTCTTCAGCCACTCCGCATACCAGCTTTCAAAGTCTCCCTCCCTGATCCGAGAAGCCGTCGACAGGCATTCCCCAATGTCCGATCCGCCCCACGACGCTCTTCCCAGGGTCCTGAGAAGTTGAAATGCAAACTGTGGATCCTTGAACACCAGCTTCATGATCTCCCCCCTTTTTCTTCCGGAACGGATCAATGCAGATCCCACCGTTTCGATCGCGCCCTGCCTGTTCAGTTCATCCCTGAATCCGAACCGCCACATCCTCGTAATCCGGGTCTTCCGAAAAGATCTTTTCCCATTCCCGGCGAGCCCTTGCGGGCTGGCCGGCGGCCTCGCAGGCCAGGGCGAGTTCGTATCGCAGGGCTCGAAGGAGCTCAACCGGGCGGTCCTTGGTGCGGCGCAGCGCCGCCGCCAGCACCTGCCTGGCCGCTTCCGGCATACCCAGCCTCAGAAGGGCTCTCCCTCTCATGAGCATGAGACCCGCATGGACTGCCGATTCATTTTCCACGCCTTCGGCCAGTTTCACGACTTCCCGCCAGGCGTCCTGTCCCCGTGCGGGATCATCGAGCAGAATTTCCACGAGGGAAAGCTTAACCACACGGTCTTCGGGATCGAGGGCAAGCAGCTGCCGGAGCCGCCTTTCGGCATCGTCAAACCGGCCCTGAAGCTGGCAGACCTCCGCAAGACCGAGCAGCACACCCCGCAGAACCGGGCTCACGTGAGCCGATATCTCATCGGTGATGGACAGGCTGATGACCGCCGAAATGCCGTACCTTTCAAAATGCCGTCCGAGTTCCCCGTAATTCCGGCACGCGGCTTCGAGGCACGCTGCAGCTTCATCCAGCCGGTTTTTCCCGAGGGCCAGGAACCCGGCAAGATAGGCTCCATCCGCCAGGTGCACCGCTCGACGCAGGTGTTCGAGGGCCGCATCTTCGCTCCCTTCCACCAGTGCACGGCAGCCGTCTACCAGGGCTTCTTCGTCATCGGGCGTGATGAGCCGTTTGAAGAACCCCATGGTCAGGCGGTCTTTGCTGCGTACCAGGGGTGGAGGTTCCAGTTTCCCTCCGGGCAGCCGTGCTCCTGGAACGCCCGCTGCGCGGCTTCGAGAACCACCGGACTTGTGCACCGGGGAATCGCCGCCTCCAAGGGTCGTGGTATAGAAAAGCCCCGTACCCGGCAGACCCACTGTCACGCGTTTGCCCCGAGGTCCGACGGTGAACTTGGCCCCTCGAGGCCCAAAAGAAAGAGACCCTCCCGATTTGCTGAGATTGAGGGTCACACCCGGAAGAATACTCACCCGCCTCCAGAACCGAAACCCCATATCCACTCCTGATTCAAGAAGACCGCCCTGATCCGCATATGCACAACACACTGGACATCACATCCATTCGGCAATAAAAATCAGACACGAGGGCATCGGCATTTCATTCATACTCGGAAGCGCTATACGCGCCTCCACGTCCGAATACTTTGAGCAGCATGCCCGACTGTTCGTCCTTGTTCCTCTCATGCGCCTTACAACACATTTGAACGGGAGTCCAGCACATGAAACGAGCCTTCCGCATTTTGTCCGTCGCCCTTCTCGTGATTCTCTGGTCGGGGGTCGCCGCGGCCCAGGGAACACTTGAATTCGCACGCCTTGGCGACTTCCGCCTGGAAGACGGCGAGACCCTCCGGAACTGTCGAATCGCCTACCGGACCTTCGGGACTCTCAACAAAGAGCGCTCGAACGCCGTTCTCTTTCCGTCCTGGTTCGCGGGCACAAGCCAGGATCTCGTGAGTCTTGACTTGATTGGTCCGGGCCGACTCGCCGATACTTCCCGCTTCTTTGTGATCGCGGTGGACGCCCTGGGGAACGGAGTCTCCTCTTCGCCATCCAACAGCAGAATGCAGCCGGGAAGGAAATTCCCGCGGTTCTCGATCCGCGACATGGTGAATTGCCAGTACGAACTGCTCACCCGCCACCTGGGAATCACGCACCTCGAGGCCGTAATGGGCATCTCCATGGGAGGCATGCAGGCCTTCCAGTGGATGCTTTCTTATCCGGACTTCATGGAAAAAACCGTGTCCATCGTGGGATCCCCGCTCCCGACCTCCTTCGACCATCTCATTATCCATGCGGAACTGAACCTGCTCGAAACCATGGGTGAAGGCAAAGACGGCGGACTCACCACCATGCGGACCCTTACCCCGATCCATATCATCGCTCAGCGGACTCCGAGCTTTTTCGTGGAAAACATCCCCGTCGGACAACTAGCCGCATACATCGCTTCCACCCAAGAGGCTGTTACCCGGTCCAATATTCACGACTGGACATGGCAGCTCAAGGCCATTGCCAGGCACGACGTGTTCCATTCCTTTGGCGGATCGCCTGAAAACGCGGCTGCATCCGTCAAGTCGCGCGTCCTGGTAGTGACCTCCAGGCAGGACCATATGGTAAACCCGGCCTCCGCCAATGACTTTGCAAAGACTCTGGGAGCCCGCACCCTCGAACTGACCGGCAACTGCGGACACCTGGCTTTCCTGTGCGAAAACGATACGCTGATCGAGGCCGTATCCCGGTTCATGACCGAAAAATAGAACCGTCCGGGCTGCGAAAACCGGAGCGGCCGTCCGTCAAACCGGCGGGAAGATCTTCAAAGGAGAGGCGGACGAGGAAGAGGGTTGCACGCGGAATCCGTTTACACCCGTGTTACCGGTAAACGCGTACTCGGACAGTTGTCTATACGCTGTACGTCGGTGTAACCCAGGAAACGGGAAAGAGCCTGGAAGACAAGGTGGATAGAGCAAGGCGATCCCGGGTGGAAAGTACGGAGAGATCTGCGTTTACACTGGATTCCCGCCTTCGCGGGAATAACGTTGTGATATTTGCGGGAATGACGTTGTATTTGTTGCGGATTGTCATAACCATCATGGATAACCATCTTGGATAGCAATCTTGTTGACAACCCGTTCCGGAAGCAATAGAATGAGCTCGACAATTTGATGGAACTGCCAGGTGCCCGAGGCTTAATAGGGAACCCCGTGTGATTCGGGGACGGTCCCGCCGCTGTAAACGGGGACGAAATCCGGTGACGCCACTGTCCTGTTCGAGCAGGACGGGAAGGTTCGGAGAGTAGGACGATCCGTGAGTCAGAAGACCTGCCTGATGCAGTGAGATCCCGCCGGTCGGGCGAAACCGGTGGATCCCATGAGGGATTAAGAGAACCAGGGTGCAAACCTCAGAGCATGAATGCTCTGAGGTTTTTTTTTGCCGAAGACCTGTTTCCCGGGACATCCCTTCCAGCCGGGCAGCCTTTCATCCTTGTCGCAACCGTCAACCATGGGGCTGTCGGGAAGCCGCCCCTTTCCCGGCACTCTGCCGTTCAAGGAGGTCGTCCATGAAGAAGGGTATGATCCTGTACGTCACGGAAGAGAAGGAAGAAGTTCCTCTGCAGGGAGCGGAGGAACTGATCGAGACTTCGCGGTCTCTGGGGATTTCGGCTGTTTTTGTGGCCACGTCGGAGGAAGAAGTCATCCACGGCTGGTTCGCCCTGATTACCAGAGGCATGCATCAGATCCTGTTCATGACGGTTGTCTACGACGCGGTCCTGGACAGGTTCGAGTCCCGGGGGGATCCCTTGAGGCTTTGCGGATGAGGAGTGTCCCTGTGGCAGACAACCCGTTTCAGAAAGAAAGGAGGATTCTCGAGATGCGTTAGGAAACAGTCCACCGGGCTGGAACTGGACAGCCGGAACCGGACAAACTTGCATCGGTCCGAGGGAAGGGAGTGCAAAGCTTCCGCCGCCCCGCGACTGTGATCGGGACGAAAGCCGCACGGATGCCACTGTCACGGCAAAGCAGTGATGGGAAGGCGCGGCGAGTAGGACGAACGTGAGCCAGGAGACCTGGCCGATGCGTGGATCTTTCGAATTTCCCCGAGGGGGGAAAGGAGGTTGTGCAATGAGTCTTCCATTTCCAGAAAAATCGAATCTCATCCTGCCCATCGCTGTTCTTTGCCTTCTGGTGGCATTGAACTTTCTGCCCGCTCAGGCCCGCGGTGAAACCCAACAGGACCAAACCGAACAGGAAGAAACCCGGGAATCCGCCGCCCCTCAGGAAAGTGGCAGCCCGGGGGAAACGGCGCGCATGGAACCTGTCGTCGTCACGGCGACGCGAGTCGAGACTCCACTGTCGCAAGTGACGAAAAGCGTCAGCGTTGTGACCCCCGAAAACCGTGATGAGCAGCAGGAATACTTCCTGCCCGAACTCATCGACAACGAGCCGGGTGTTTACCTGAGGCGCCTGGGCGGCCCCGGGCAGTGGTCCAACATCAGTATCCGGGGTGCGGGCAGTCAGCACATCCAGTACCAGTACAACGGGTTCCCCCTGAGGGACGCCGCAGACACTCAGACAACCATCCAGTACTTCATCGAAGACCTGTACTCGGCGAGCAACCTGAAGCAGGTCGAAATACTCAGGGGCACGCAGAGCACCCTCTACGGGTCACAGGCCATGGGCGGCGTCATCAACATCATTTCCGACAAATGGAAAAGAGGCACCGGGGCAGAAGTCCGCAGCGAATTCAGTGAATTCGGCACCTTTCTCGAAAACGGCCGATTCTTCCACGGACAGGACCAGTTCTATCTCGACTTCAACCCCGTTTACATCACGACGGACGGGAGGAAGAACGGAGGAGACTACGGCTACTATTATGAGAATCTCGGGTTCGCGGCAGGCGCCGGATTTCGTTTTACTCCAGATATCACCCTCGAATTCAGCTCCCTCTACTCCGACACCGACCTGGCCCTGAGCAAGACCACCCCCAGCCTGGACGCCGGCGGCAACCTGGTGAAAAACACGGCGGATCCTGACAAGCATCGCGAAGGGCTCCTGGCTCAACACGGCCTCACGATGAACCATTCCGTCTCGTCCTGCTGGAACTACTCCCTCAAGGGCGCTTACACGGAGACGCAGCGTCACTATTTCTGGTCCCCGACGGCCGGCGACCAGTCCAACTACGATGGGTCGACGGCGTACCTGGAGACGCAGCACAATTTCCGCATCACCGACTGGTTCAGCCTGATCGCCGGGCTCGACTACGAACAGTCGTACTACGACGGTCGCGAACCACGCGATCCGAACAAAGGAGACTTCAGTCCCGTGCTTTTCAAGAAAAACTGGTACACCTGGGACGCGTTCGGCCTGGCAGGTTTCAAGCTGCTGGACGAATCCCTCTTCCTGAATCTTGGAGCCCGTTTCAACGACCATGAGGCGTTCGATTCCAAACTCGTGGGGGAAGCCTCCGCCGCTTACATCTTCAAACGGCTCGGCACCAAGATCCATGCCCAGGTCGGCTCCGGATACCGGACTCCGGGTCTCTATGAAATCTATGGCGGCTATCTCTACCAGGGCAGTCTCATCATCATCGGGAACCCGGATCTTCAGCCTGAAAAGAGCCTGGGCTACGAATTCGGCGTGGAACAACCGGTGTTCGGAGAAAGAGTCAAGCTGGGAATCACATGGTTTCACACGGACTTTGACGATCTCATCACCTACGACGGCCTCGCCAACAAATACATAAACGCCGACAAAGCAAGGTCGGAAGGCATCGAAACATACGCCACGGTCATGCCGTGGGAATGGATGAAGCTGAATTTTGCCTACACTTACACGGATTCAGAATACGAAAGGAATGACCAGGCACAATGGGTGCGGCGTGAATACCTGCCCCGGAACAAGATCAGCGGTGCGCTCACCGTCCTGCTCCCCCACAACTTCACAGCGTCCGTGAAAGCGATCTGGCAGGACGAAAAGATCGTTCCGCTGTATGACGCCTCGTGGAACAGCGTGAGATGGGTGGAACCGTCCGTGGTAACTGTCGATGCCGCGGTTACCTGCACTGTGCTGAAGAAGTACCAGGCATTCTTGAAAGTCGAGAACCTCTTGGACGAAGACTATACGGAGAGTGCCTACGTCATGCCCGGAAGAACCGTATCCGGCGGCCTGAAACTGTCTTTTTGACGAAGCCCGGAAACGTTTCCGGACCGCCCGTCACTAATCTTCAGCGGCTGTCAAGGGGTGAGACCATGAAACGGATTGCGGTGTACGGCAAGGGAGGCATCGGGAAATCCACCCTGTCGGCAAACATTTCTGCGGCGCTGGGCCTGGTCGGGCAGCGGGTGCTCCAGGTGGGGTGTGATCCCAAGCAGGACTCGACCCGGCTTCTGCTCGGCGGAAGAACCATGGCCACGGCGCTCGATTACCTGCGCCGCACGCCCCCCGTGGGGCGACGCCTCGATGCCGTCCTTCACACGGGATTTGCGGGAGTGTCCTGCGTGGAGGCCGGAGGGCCGGAGCCCGGCGTTGGCTGCGCGGGACGAGGAATTCTCAGCACCTTCGAACTGCTGGACCAATTGGGCATTGAACAGCTCGACCACGACTTCGTCCTGTACGATGTTCTGGGCGACGTGGTGTGCGGCGGATTTGCAGTGCCCCTTCGCAACGAATACGCACAAGTGGTTTTCATCGTGACTTCGGGAGAATTCATGTCCCTTTACGCAGCCAACAATATCCTTCGAGGCATCCGAAACTACGAGGGGCAAGGTCCTCGAGTGGGAGGCATTCTTTTCAACGAACGCGGACTGGAGAACGAAGCCGGGCGCGTCGAACGATTCGCCGGAGCGGTCAAGCTCCCCGTCGTGGGCCGGTTTCCCAGAAGCGAGTATTTCAGCGAAGCCGAACGGCTGGGAAAGACTGTTGTAGAAGCCTTTCCGGAAAGTGATCTCGCCGAAAGGTTTCGTCGACTGGCCTGGCTCGTCGCTCACGATCCTTCCCGGTTTTCCGCATGCCCGCTCCCTGCCGGTGAACTCGAACGGGTGGTGCATGGCATATGCCGGGAAAGGCATGCCGAGGTTGAAGCAGGTGCGGGAAGCACAATCTCCGGAACGCAAAGAGACATCGCTTCAAGAGAACATCAACCGGTTACAACCGGGGAAAGCATTCCCGGCTCCCCGCTTCCCCCTCATCCGGCCGGCGTGTCTCTGCCCATCCCTCCACCCAGGCGATACAGCTCCAAGGGTGTTCGAACTCAGTCCGTTCTTTTCGGCTGTGCCTTCAACGGGGCAACCCACACGGTCATGCAGATCCGGAATGGAGTCACCCTTGTCCACGGACCCCGCAGCTGCGCATACCTTTCCAGCCAGGGAGTCCTTTCGACAGCTCGCCGCATGCGGGATCAGTATGGCAATCGATGGGACGCCGGCGGCATACCCGAGGTACGTTGCTCGCACATGGATGAACACACGGTGATCTTCGGCGGCAACAGCGGGCTGGAGGAAGCCGTACGCCGGGTTGCGTCCGGGCGCGATGATCCTCTTTTTGTCGTGACCACGTGCGCGTCCGGAATCATCGGAGACGACGCCCGCCTGGTTCTGAAAACCGCCTCGGCTGGAAACGGAGCACCCCCGATGGTTCTCATCCCCGCGGACGGCGACATCACGGGCGACTACATGCAGGGAGTGCTGGACGCCATGCGCCTGGTAGCCGAAGAATGGATCGATCCGGGTATCGAGCCCGAAGCAGACGCAGTGAATATCGTTGCCGAAAAGAACCTTGCGGCGAACACGGAAGAGAACTTCGAAGCAGTTCGAAGTCTGCTGAAATCCATGGGGCTCCGCGTCAACTGCCGGTTCATACGGCGTTGCACCACGAATGAAATCGCCGGCTTCAACCGCGGGAGCCTCAATCTTCTTGCCGTCGACGACGCCTTCGGCCGCGTGGTGCGGGATTTCCTCGAGGACCGTCATGGAGCGACCTTCGCCTCCTCTCCTTTTCCTGTCGGGTTCCAGGCCACCAGCGAATGGATCGAAGAACTGGCCCGGCATTTTCACAAGACGAACGAAACCGAAGAGATCATCGAACGGCATCACGCAGTCTACGAAGCATCCGTCGCCGCGTTGCGCCCGGCTCTCGAAGGGAAGCGAATCCTTATCGCCGCCCGCAACCATTGCATCGACTGGGTGCTTGAAACCGCCCTGGACCTCGGGATGGTGATTCTCAAGGCGGGCATCCTCGAATCCGCCTGGGACGACACCTTTCACAGCCGCTACGAAGGCCGGGTACCGTTTGTCTTTCCCTACGCAAGAGAGCAGCGCGACGAGGATATGCGCGCATTCGATCCCGATCTTACCCTGATCAACTACCCGTGGCGGAATATGCCTGAAGGGTTCCGTTTCGACCACATTCCCGTCTGCCCGGACGTCGGGTTCTTGGCGGGAATCGCATCGGCCGGAAGATGGCTGCGGCTCATGAAGCTTCCGGCCAGGGAAGGGTGGCGCCGTGATGTGTAACCATCAGCCCGTTTCGTGCAATACCGTTCAACCAGACGGTCTCACGGGAGCGATCCTTGCCCTGGAAGGCATCGAGGACGCCGCCGTAATTCTCCATGGCCCCACCGGGTGCCGAGGCCACCATTGCAGTCTTTCCGAGCGTGCTTTCCCTCGGGACATTCCGGACGAACGTCTGAATTTCTTCGAACCCTTTTACTTCGGGCAGCCTCGAATTCCCGCCACCGGCCTTGACGGGGACGATTTCGTCTTCGGCGGGGCTGAGAAGCTGAGAAAGGCTCTTGCAACCGTTGCAGCCCGCGGCCCGGCCTTTATTGCGGTTGTCAATACACCCGGAGCGGCACTCATCGGGGAGGATCTGCGCCGCATCGCCTTTGATTCGGGCATCGCCGTTCCTGTGGCAGGCATCGACATGCCTGCCTTATCCAGGTCCATGGCGGAAGGATACGAGCAGGCGATTGCGGCGGTGCTGGACACTCTCGATCTCAATCCTGCCTGCAGGCGGCGCCCGAAGACCGTCACCCTGCTCGGTCTTTCCATCGCACACCATCACTGGGCGGGAAGCATCGAGGAAATCCGGCGCCTCCTGGCGCTGAGCCGCATCGAGGTAGTGTGCGCTCCCGGCGCAGGCAGCCCTGTCGGCGCATGGAAGCGCATTCCGGAAGCGGCCTGCCATGTGGCGGTTCACGCCGAATATGGAGAACAACTCGCCTGGCGGCTGGCCGAGCGGTTCGGAGGAACCGCCGTAGTCCCCCGCTGCGGCGCACCGTTCGGATTCACGGCAACGGAGGAATGGCTGAGGGAGGTCGCGGAGGCGGCGGGAGCCGACCCGGCCCCGGCGCTGGCTGCGGTGAAGGCCGTGCGCAGGCGCGTGGCGTGCGTGCTTTCACGGGTTACGACTCTCACTGGCGCGCCGAAAGGGCTCACCTGCAGCATCCAGGCAGATGCCTCCACCGCTCTCCCCCTGGTCCGGTTTCTTTACGAATACCTGGGAATTCTTCCCGTTTCCGTCGAAATCCCCGACGAAGCACAGGCAAACAGTCACTGGGCGGCGCGCCTCGGGCTCGCACTCACTCGAATGGGTTGCGCCGACGCATGGCAGACCCCCTGGCAGAACGCCCGTGCGGATTTCCTGCTGGCCGACGGCTGCCGGGCTGTGCAGGGGCCGATTTTCGGTATCCCCGCCGACTGCTGCATCGAACTCGTCCTTCCCATGAGCGGCTGCGTGGATCTTACCCCCAAGGCACTTCTCGGTGCAGAAGGGACGGCACTCCTCGTAGAGAAGATCGTAAACGCTGTTTCGGGAATGCTGTGAGAGGGAGGTGTCATTCTTGAGCTGGATCGACGTGTTACCAGGAAGCTGCCGGAGATTCATCGTGCTCGCCGCAGGGGGACTGGTCTGTTTGAACCCGCACTCCATCACCACGGCCGGTACCGGATCCGCCGTAACGATGGAATCCGCATCCGCCGCCGAATCGGTCGATCTCTTTCCCCAAAAGGCCCATCTTCGTTATGCCGGCTGCTTCAGCATCGAATACCAAGGCACCTGTAAACGGATAAAGGTGTTCAACCCGCAGCACCACTCCGAAGATCCTTTCGTGTTCGTCCTCGTCGCCCGAGGCCATGCCCCTCCGTCGGATCTGCCGCGGGGAGCCGTGGTGGTCCCGATCCCCCTCGAACGAATCGCCGTCTTTTCCATCACGTGGACGGCCCTCTTCCCCATGCTGAACATCGAGGAAACCCTGGTGGGCCTTGCGGGCTGCGAATGGGTCAGTACGCCGGAAGTCGTCTCCCTGATCCGGCAGGGACGCATCACGGAATTCGGAGACGGCGGACAGGGAATGAACCGCCAAATCGACATGGAGCGGTTGACCCTTCTCAGGCCCGACGCCGTCATGGTTTACGGTACGGGAATTCCCCAGTTCGACCGGCATCCGAAGCTTCTCGAGGCCGGCTTCAAACCGCTGATCAACCTCTCCCACATGGAATCCACGCCGCTGGGACGCACTGAATGGATCAAGTTCATCGCCGCGTTCTTCAACAAGGAAGCCGAGGCCGAACGCGTTTTCGACGACATCGCCCGGCGCTACGAGGCCCTGGCTGAAAGAGTTCGAGGCGTCTCCCGTCGTCCGACCGTCTTCTGCAGCACGGCCTGGCGCGGAACATGGTACATGCCCGGAGGCGGAAGCTACACTGCGCGGTTCCTGGAAGATGCCGGTGCGGATTACCTCTGGCGGCAGGACTCGAGACCGGGAGCCATCCCGCTTGCCATCGAGGCCGTGATTGACCGGGCAAGAGATGCGGAATTCTGGATCGACACCGGCCTGTGCCGCTCCCTGGCGGAGCTTCGGGGAATCGATGACCGCAATGGCCTCTTTTCCGCCTTTCGGGAGGGAAAGGTCTTCAACAACGACGCCAGGGTCAATGCGGAAGGGGGAAACGATTTCTGGGAAACCGGCTTTGCCCGGCCGGATCTCGTGCTGGCTGATCTGATCAGCATCTTCCACCCTGAACTGCTTCCGGACCACCGGCGCATCTGGTACCGGCAACTGCCCGCTCGAAGCGAGGAAGAACGATGAAGCCTCAAACGTATCCCGCCCGGGAAGACGCCGCTCTCCACCCCATGCCCCGAGTGGCCCCAGCGGCCTGGGGCGTCCTGCTGGCGGTTCCTGTTATCGCCTTTGCCCTCGAGCTTTGCCTGGGATCCGTGATGATCCCTCCCCGGGAAGTCTGGGCCGTCCTGACAAACCAGCGCGGTGTTCCCGACGGCTGGCGGGAGATCATCCTGGTTTTCCGCCTCCCGCGCGCCCTGACGGCCATGTTCGGAGGTGCCGCCCTCGGGATGGCGGGGCTCAAGATGCAAACCCTCTTCAGAAATCCCCTGGCCGACCCGTTCGTACTCGGCATCAGCTCCGGAGCAAGCCTGGGGGTGGCACTGGTCGTGATGACTGCATGGGGGTTCAACCTCCGACCTGTCATGGAAAAGACAGGACTGTTCGGCAACGCTTCGCTCGTCGTGGCGGCCATTGCCGGATCGATGGCGGTTTTGAGCCTGCTGCTGGCCATCGCTCGGAAGATCGAGAGCAGCCTCACCCTGCTCATCGTGGGACTCATGTTCGGATATATCAACAGCGCCCTCGTGAACGTGCTCCTGCAATTCGCCCTGGAGCAGCAGATGCAGAGCTACATAGCGTGGACCTTCGGTTCTTTCGCCGGCGTAACCTGGAATCAGCTCGCCCTTTTCGCTCCGACGGTCTGTGCGGGGCTCGCCCTGGCCTGGATGCTGGCCAAACCTCTCAATGCCTTTCTGCTTGGCGAAGGGTATGCCCGGAGCATGGGCGTGAATGTGCGTCTCATACGCTTCTGGATCATCCTCGGGGCATCGCTCCTGGCGGGAACGGTCACGGCCTTCTGCGGCCCCGTCGGGTTCCTGGGAATAGCGGTGCCGCACCTGTGCCGGATGGTCCTGAAGACCTCGGACCACCGCACCCTGGTCCCGGGCGTAATCCTGATGGGAGCGGCCCTGGCCCTGCTTGCCGACGTTCTCGCCCAGGCGCCGGGAACCCGGATCGTGCTGCCGCTCAACGCCGTAACCTCACTCATCGGCGCCCCGGTGGTCATCGGAGTGATCCTCCGTCGGCGGCAGGCCCTGGAGGCTGCGGCATGAACCAACCGCCGCTTCTCGAAACTCGAAATTTGACCGTCGGGTATACCAGGCCCGGACATCCCCATCGAATCGTCGTCGATGGAATCGATACCTGTTTGAACGCCGGAGAATTCGTCTGCCTGCTTGGCCCGAACGGAGCCGGCAAATCCACGCTCCTCCGCACTCTGACCGGCATGCAAAAGCCCCTCGCAGGCGAAGTACGACTCTGCGGAAAGAGCCTTTTCTCCCTGTCAGCGCGGACCGTGGCGCAGCACATGAGCCTGGTTCTTACCGATCGGCCTGCGGTCGGACTCATGCCCGTGGCCACCCTGGTGGCCCTCGGGCGCCATCCGTACACCCGGTGGAGCGGGAGTCTGAAAAGACAGGACAGGGAAGCGGTGTGGCGAGCCATGACGGACGTCGGGATCGAATCCCTGGCCCACAGGCCTCTGAACGAACTGAGCGACGGAGAACGGCAGAAGGCCATGATTGCCCGGGCGTTGGCCCAGGAACCCAGGATCATGGTCCTGGACGAAGCGACGGCCTTCCTCGACCTTCCCCGCCGGGTGGAACTCATGCACCTGCTCCGCAATCTCGCCCGTACCGGGCAGCGGGCTGTCCTGCTTTCCACTCACGACCTGGACCTGGCTTTGCGCTGCGCCGACCGACTGTGGCTGCTCCCCACGGGAGGTCCGCTCCTTCACGGAGTGCCCGAGGACCTGGTTTTGAACGGAGCCCTATCGGAAGCCTTCGCCAGTTCAGGAGCAGCCTTCGACCGGGGATCGGGAGCGTTCACTCTGCCCGGCGCCGTACGCAAAACGGTGGCCCTGAAGGGCGACGGCATTGCCGGTATGTGGACTTACCGGGCACTCGAACGCGCAGGATATAGAGTGACCTCCGAGGGCCGGGCTCCTCTTTGCATCGAAGTGCTGCAGGCCGGCGGGGCGACAGGCTGGCGCGTTCGATATTTCGGTGGAAAAGACGCAGGGTTTGCGTCCATCGAGTCTCTGCTCGATGCCCTGGCAATGGAGAAAACAGGCGAAACGGACTGACGAAAAGGGAGATGCGCCAAACGATGGAGACCGTCCAGAGATCATGGCTCAAGCTGGTCTGTTCAGCCCTGCTGTTGTTGCAGGTCGTTCCGGGAGCGGACAAAGCCGCAGACGCAGCCGCCGTTCGTTTCACCGATTCGAGCGGTTCGTGCATTGTGCTGCAGGAACGGCCGCAAAGAGTCGTTTGCCTGGTTCCGGAAATCACCCGGATCCTCTTAGCGATCGGAGCGGGGGATGCCGTAAAAGGCCTCACATGGCACGACACGTCTTCGCCCGAGGCGGCTCACAAGGATATCGTCGGAGGTTTTTGGTCTCCTTGCATCGAGAGGATCGATGCAATCGGGCCCGATGCAGTCTTCGTTTCGTCCCTGCACCGGGAGGTGCGCGAGCACCTTGCAGGGGGAGCCTGTTCCCTGATCGAACTGCGGTCCCGTTCCATCGAGGACATCTACCGCAATATCGAACTGCTGGGTGACATCTTCGACAGGCAGGAACAGGCCGCGGACCTCATCCGCCGAATGAAGGAAACGATCGAACTCGTTTCGCGCAAGCTGGACAGGGTGCCGCCGGGAAAAAGAATGAGGGTTCTGCGCCTCATGGGCCGGGACCGGGTGATGACTCCCGGTGACGATTCCTTTCAGAACGAATTCATTCGTGCCGCTGGAGGAATCCCTCCGGAAACAGGCAGAAAAGGGGAAGTGGTCGAAGTCTCCCTCGAGGAATGGAATCGCCTCGATCCACAGCTGATTTACGGATGCGGGGGCGACAGGGAAACAGCCGACCGGCTTCTCAGCCGTCCCGGCTGGAAGGATGTGGAAGCGGTGCGCGAAGGCAGGATCTACTACTTCCCCTGTGAACTGACCTGCCAGGCTTCCCTGCACGCCGGGGATTTTATTGCCTGGCTGGCGTCGACCATCTACGAAGAACCGTTCAGCGTTGCCGCAGGCCAGGTATTGCAGGACAGGCGCACAGGTTCGAAGCCCGTCGATCTTGCCATCGACTATGTGAAATCCGCCCGGGTTGTGGAATCCACCCTCTCCGATTTCCCCAACAAAACGCTTGTCATCGAATTCAAGAAGCCCATGAAAGTCCTTTCGACCCTCGAGGGAGAGCGGAGCAACATCGAGTGCGTCGGCAACCACGGCTCCCCGCCTCCCTGCTGGAGCATCAGCCACAGGCTCGGCTTCGAGAATTACAGAACCCGCATCTGCAGGGTCGTGGGGAAACCGCACGAGCGCAGCAGTTTTCTCATGACCGGAGCCGACATGGACAACCTCGTCGTCCGCAGGACCGGGTTGAAAGATCAATTCGTTTATGCCCTGGTGACGGCCGGAGTCCGCGGCAACGCGGTGCGAATGTCGTCGGACGAAGGACTTTTTCATGAGCCCGGGACCATCAACATTATCGTCCTGGCCAATGCACGGCTAACAGCGCGGGCACGGGCCAGGGCCGTCATCAGCGCCACGGAGGCAAAAACCGCCGCCCTGCAGGATATGGATATTCGAAGCGGTGGAAATCCACTCAAATGGCAGGCGACAGGCACCGGTACCGACGAGATGATCATCGTGGAGGGCGCCGGTGCCCGCGCAGACCATACCGGAGGCCACTGCAAACTGGGTGAACTCATCGCCCGGGCGGTTTACGAAGGAGTACGAGAAGCCGTCTTCCGTCAGAACGGGATCGCTGCGCCGCGCGGTTTGCTCCATCGCCTGCAGGAAAGAGGCATCGGCCCCCATGATCTTCTGCGCCTGTGCCCCTGCATGGAAAACGGAGGCGAAGAGACATCCCGACTCGCCCTGGGGATGATCGAGGAGGTTTTGCTCAGCCCCCGCTACGCTGCTTTCCTGGAATCGGCTCTTGCCCTGAGTGATGCGCAGGAAAGAGGACAATTCATAAATACGGACATCTTCGAGCATTGGGCGCGGACCGTTGCGGACGAAATCGCAGGGGAACCCGTTTCGGAATGGAGGGAATTCATCGCGGACGGGGATATTCCCCCCATCGTCGGACTTTCTTTAAACGCCGTCTTGAACGGAGTTTCCACGAAACTGAAAAAGGCACCGGGGGGACTGTGATCCTGGGAGCGATCCAGTGCGGAGCTTTATCCCGGTTCTTCCCCCCGGCCGGGAATACGGATACGGAAAGACAAACGAAAAGGAGATGCCATGACGGATACACTGTGCATCGGAGTGATCCACCTGGACGTGAGGCACGGGTGCGTGGAGGAAAACCGGAAAGCACTGGCGGCCCTGGCTTTGGAAGCGGCGGGCCGCGGGGCATCGATCATCGTGGCGCCGGAGCTCGCCGTTTCCGGCTACAGCTTCGACAGCCGCAGGCATGTGGCGGCCTGCGTCGAGGCGATCACCGGAGAGACCTTCGAATGCCTGTGGCCCGTGGCCCGGCAATACAAGGTTTACATCTGTACAGGAATCGCCGAATGCGATCCGGCGACGGGAATTTACTACAACACCGCACTTGTTGTCGGGCCGGACGGAGAACCGGCAGCCTTCCACCGCAAAATCGTTGCGGCCGAGCGGCGCTGGGCCTGCCCCGGGCAGGTGTCCGGGCCGGGCGTTTTCGACACGCCGTGGGGGCGCCTGGGAATACTCATCTGCGCAGACAGCTATTCCGGCCTTCTTCCACGGTCTAAGGCCCTGAACGGAGCCGATCTCGTCCTCGTTCCCTCCAACTGGCCTCCATCGGGACTGGATCCGAGGCTCATCTGGAGAGCTCGATCCCTGGAGAACGGATTCGGCATCGTCGGCTGCAACCGGACCGGCCTGGACCGGATGATGGACTGCCGCGAGTGCAGGTCGTACGTGGTCACTCCGCAGGGAACCGTGCTCCTGGATGAATCCAGTTCGACTTCGACTGCGTGGATAGTCGAATACCCCCTGGTGAACGGCAGGCTGTGCTCGGAACGTCGCCAAGCCATCATGGCCCTCCGGCAGCCGGAAGACTTCTCCGAACTCTATCTCGATGTCAACGGGCTGGACGACTTTGGAGGCCTGTGGGGGCTTCCTCCCCAGGGACCGTTGGACATCTGGTGCCTGGTTCCCGAATCTCCGGGGCAGGCCGTCTCTCTGCTGGAATCCACTGCCGCAGAATGCAATTCCGTTCCGATGCTCCTGGTCCTGCCTCGAAGCATGGGACCGTTCACTGCGGAACAAATCGTTCGATTCACAAGTAACCGCACCGCGGCAGTCGTAGCCGAACTCGAAGGCCAAAACGGGAATTCTGCATACGGCCTGGTCTCCTCATCGCAGCAAATCAGCCTGGCTCCCGGCTGCAGCGCGGTCATGGCGGACTTCGGTCCGGCACGGATCGCCCTGGTACGCCCCGAATCCCTGGTTCATCCCGAAGTGGCGGTTTCGCTTTCGAAGCAGGGGTGCGACCTACTCGTCACTTCATCGGAACAATTCGGTCCCGACGACCGGCTTCTGTTCGGAGTGAAGTGCCTGGAACGCGCCGCCGTGGCCGCTGTAAGTTCAAAGGGGGCAATGATCTGCGAACCCCCCGTGGGGCATGAGCCGTGGAAAGAAGAACTGACGACAGGCTCCGGCGTCTGCTCGGCCGGCATCGACACCGCCGCTCTTCGATCCAAACGGTTTCACGACCGCGTGGACATGGAGACCCTGCTCCTGCGATGAGTGCGATCTCACCCATACCCGTCCGCTACCTGGTGCTCTGGCTCACCAGCGCCTGCAACCTGCGCTGTGCCTGCTGCTATTGTGGAGACCAGCCCGCCCGGACCATGTCCTTCGATGTGGCCCGGGCGGCTGTCGAACTTGCCGCCGCCTCGGGGCTTCCGTTTCACGTCCAGATGGCAGGGGGCGAACCTTCCCTGGTTCCGGAGCTCGTGGAAGCCGTCGGACAGATGGTCCGCCAGGCCAGGTGGCCGGCAACCATGGCGGTGCAGACCAACGGCACGCTGATCGACAAGCGTTTCATCGACCTGTGCCGGCGCTTTTCCATCTCCGTCGGCATCAGTGTCGACGGTCCGCCCGATGTGCAGGATCGCGTTAGAAAAGACGCCGGGGCTGCCTTCCGAGGCCTGATGCTGCTCGATCGGGCAAACATGGAGGTGCGTGTCACAACCACGGTCTGCGCTCTCAACGTCATGGACCTGGGCCGGCTGATCCTCGCCCTGGCTTCCTTCGCCAACGTGCGGGGAATCGCACTCGACCCGGTTGTCCTCAAGGGAAATGCGCTGAAACAGGACGCCATCATTCCATCGACCAAGTCCCTGTGCGACGGAGTGCGAACCATGTTCGACATGCTGGAGGTGGTCAACAGGTTTCGTTCGAATCCCATTCGCTGGCGGGAACTCGATTCGGTGCGAAACGCCCTGAAAGGCAACGGGAAGCAGAGAAACTATTGCCATGCGTGTGGGGGAGAGAGCCTGGCCGTGCATCCGGACGGCACCGTCTATCCCTGCGGCCAGACCGTGGGAGACCCCGCCATGCAGGTTGGAAGCCTCGACCGGGTGGACTGGCGGCGGCTGCACGACATTTTCCTGGATGTTCGACTCGGCGGCGACTGCCCGGGATGCCTGCTTGAAGAACGCTGCCCCGGCGATTGCCCGTCCAGGATTCACTACAACAGGCGGAGCGCTCCGGAAAACCTCGTATGCCGGATCTATCGAACGATTGCCGAGTGCATCGAAGGAGGAAGCCTGTCATGAGAGAGACGATCATCAGTTACTTCAGCGCTGCCGCCTCGGAGCTGCCGTCGCTCAGCCAGGGTTTGAACCGTTTTCGCGACGGCGGAGGCCGGGCGGTTATTTCCGCTCGCACTCAGAGCCAGCTCTTCGATCAGGCCAGATCGAGGGCCTTCGTTTCCGACGCTTTAAGGGCCCACGTGGTCATTGTCACTCTTCACGGCGGCAGGGCATCCTGCCCGGCTTTCGACCGGCTGGTGAAAGCCATACGGGAGCTCCGAGACCGCGGGGAGGACACTCCTCATTTGCACATCCAGCCCATGGGGGGCGATGACGACGCCATCCTGGCGGCACAGGAACATTCCGACGGCATGGAAGACGGAACGTGGGAGACTTTGAGCCGTTACCTGGCGTACGGGGGACCTGCGAATTTCGAACGTGCGATCACCTTGCTTCACTCAATGGTCAACGGGCTCACCCTGGATGTTCCGCGAGCCGAGCCCGTGGTCCAGGAAGGGATCTACCACCCGGAGGCTGGGTGCGTGCCCGGCCTTTCCGCCTACACCGCCGAATACATCGATCCTCGAAAACCCACCGTCGGCATCTGGTTCTTTCAAACCCACTGGCTCAATGGAAACCTCGACCACGTCGACGCCCTTATCCGGGAAGTCGAATCACTCGGTGCCAACGTCCTGCCTGTATTCAGCATGCGCTTCAAAGACAGGGCTCTCGGCAACCGGGGTTCCGATGACATCGTGCAGGACTTTTTCATGAACCACGAAAAACCGCGCATCGACGTTCTCATCAGTGCCATGTCCATGTCCATGACACTCACTCGGCCTGACTACTCGGAGATTTTTCCCGGTCTGAATGTTCCCGTACTGCAGGCCATGACCACTTTGAATCCATTCGCCGCCTGGAAGGAAAGCGCCCAGGGCATGGCCGTCATGGATGTCACCTTCCAGGCCGCACAGCCCGAATTCGACGGAAGCCTCATCACAATGCTCGTGGCCACTCGTGAGGAGGATTCCGTGGACCCGGTCACGGGAGCCCTCCTCTCGCGCCTTCGACCCATCCCGGACCGAGTTGCCGCTCTCGCATCCCTGGCCGTCAAGTGGGCAAAGCTACGGCGCAAGGCCAACAGTGAAAAGCGGATAGCCGTCGTGTTTCATCATTACCCGCCTCGAAACGACCGCATCGGTTGCGCAGCGGGCCTCGACACCTTTGCCTCCGTGAAACTCCTGCTCGATGCCATGGCCGAGCAGGGCTACCGAATCGATCGCCTGTACTCCGACGGGGATGAACTGGCCGACGAAATGCTGCAGCGCATGACCTGCGACCGGCGCTGGCTCACCTCCCACCAAATGGCCGCCCGGGCCGAGGCATCGGCGGACCGCACGGTCTTCATGCCCTGGCACCTGGAGCTGCCTGAATCCGTACGCATCAAGATGACCGAAAACTGGGGCGAAATGCCGGGGCGGATTTTCGTCCACGAGGACAGGCTCCTGTTCGCGGGTCTTCTGAACGGCAACGTTTTCCTCACCATTCAGCCGCCTCGAGGAAAACTCGAGAATCCCGAGGCGATACTGCACGATCTGCATCTCTCACCCCCTCATCACTACCTGGCCCATTATCGATGGATCCGGGACATCTTCCAGGCCGACGCCGTTTTGCACGTGGGAAAACACGGCTCGCTCGAATGGCTCCCGGGCAAGGCCCTCGGTTTAAGCAACGAATGCTACCCGGATCTTGCCCTCATGGATCTACCCAACATCTACCCCTACATCATCAACGATCCTGGAGAAGGAACCCAGGCCAAGCGGCGTTCCTCCTGCTGCATCGTCGATCATTTGACTCCCGCTTTTACAAACGCCGATCTGTACGAAGACCTGGCGGAAGTCGAACGGGCGCTGGCAGACTATACGGAGGCCACACGCCAGGACCCGGGCAAGCTGCCCGTGATGGCCGATCTGCTGTGGGAGGCGGTGGAAAGGGCCGATATCCATCACGACCTCTCCGCAGGCCGTGAGGAGGCACTGGCGAACATGGACGATTTCCTGGCGCGTCTTCACGGCTATCTGAGTGAACTTTCGGACACCATGATCAGCGACGGGCTTCACCTGCTGGGGCAGCCTCCCGAGGGAGATCGCCTGGTGGAATTCGTGGTACAGCTGACGCGGCTCCCCAACGGTGATGTTCCTTCTCTCCGTGAAGAGATCATCGCGGCCATGGGACACCGCTATGACGATTTGCTGGCCGGGCGCGGACAAGTCATCCCCGGATCGGGGGGAGAAACCGGCGGGAAGATCATCGAGCGTGCGCATCGATGGGCCCGCTCCCTGGTGGAGGCTCTGGCTGCCAGGGGATTCGACCCTGAAGTCATTCCGGAGCTCGTGGAAATCCACTGTGCCGGTACATTTCCCCGCATCGAAGCAGTGCTCCGGTATGCAGCCGAAACCCTGGTTCCCAACATCCATCGCACCGGGCAGGAGATGCTCTCCATCCTTTCGGCCTTATCGGGAGGTTTTGTACCGCCAGGCCCGTCGGGCACTCCCACCCGAGGCAGGGCCGACATCCTTCCCACGGGACGAAACTTCTACTCCCTCGACCCTCGCACCATTCCCACTCCGGCGGCATGGGAAGTGGGCAGAGCGCTGGGAGACACCCTTTTGAAACGATGCATCGAGGAGCAGGGCAAATACCCCGAAAGCGTCGGTATCATCGTCTGGGGCTGCCCGACCATGCGCACGCGGGGAGACGACATTGCCGAAATCCTTTACCTGCTGGGTGTTCGCCCCGTATGGCAGGCCAACGGCATAGTGACGGGTCTCGAAATCATCCCGGCCGAAGAACTGGGCCGACCGCGCATCGATGTGGTTCCACGCATTTCGGGGTTCTTCAGGGACGCTTTCCCCAACCTCGTCGAACTCATCGACAGCGCCGTCCGCATGGTGGCCGTACTGGAAGAGGATTCCCAATCCAACTTTGTCCGGCGCCATGTGCTGGCCGATCGTCAAAAGTACCGGGAGAGGGGCGAAAGCGAAGAAGATGGCCTCCGGCTGGCCACGCTGCGTGTTTTCGGCTGTCCGCCGGGCACATATGGAGCCGGTGTGGCGGAGCTGGTCGAATCCAGGCAGTGGAAAGTGAGGCAGGATTTAGGTGAAGCGTATATCCACTATTCGTCCCACGCCTACGGGCAGGGGCATTACGGCACGCAGGACCCGGAACTCTTCCGCCGGCTTCTCTTCCGCATGGACGTTACAGTGAAAAACGAGGACTCGCGCGAGTACGACATACTGTCGTGCACCGACTTCTACAACTATTACGGAGGCCTGATCGCGGCGGCGGCCGCGGTTCGCGGCAGTATGCCGTTTGCCCTGGTGGGAGACAGTTCAGACCCCCGGCGCGTGCTGGTGCGCACCACTCACGAGGAAACCAGGCATGTGCTGCGCTCGCGCCTGCTCAATCCCAAGTGGCTCGAAGGGATGAAACGGCACGGCTACAAGGGCGCCGGAGACATCTCCAAGGTCATGGACATCGTGATCGGCTGGGACGCCACCGCCGACGTTATGGAAGACTGGATGTATGAACGGGTGGCCAGCCGGTACGCCCTCGACCCTGAAATGCAGACATGGCTGAAGGAAGTAAACCCCTATGCCCTGCAGAATATCCTGGACAAACTCCTGGAGATCATCGGGCGGGGCATGTGGAACCCCGACGACGCCATGCGCGAACGGCTGCGTGACGCCTACCTCGAGATAGAAGGCGACATCGAAGAGGCCGTGGAAGGAGCGCCCGCATGAGCACGGCAGTTCGCGCGGAGCCGGCTGAAGGCAGGTTGCACGGCAGCAGCGTATATCCCTTTTCGGCCATTGTTGGACAGGAACGCATGAAGCTGGCCCTGGTTCTCAACTCCATCGAACCTCGCATCGGGGGCGTTCTGATCCGGGGTGAAAAAGGAACGGCCAAGTCCACCGCGGTTCGAGGGCTTGCCGCACTTCTGCCGCACCACTGCGTCCGCGAAGGCTGTGCGTTTGCCTGCGATCCCGGGCACCCGGAAGAATGGTGCCCGGACTGCCTGGAAGATAAAGGGAAAAAGACCGGAGTCAAAATCCGTTCCCGTCGTGTGCCGTTGGTGACCCTGCCCCTCAATGCCACCGAGGACATGGTGTCGGGGGGGCTCGATTTCAGCGCCTCGATCCGCGGCGGGCGCTGCGTTTTCCAGCCGGGCCTCCTTGCACGGGTTCACCGCGGCATTCTGTACATAGATGAAGTGAACCTCCTGGACGACCACCTGGTGGACGTCATCCTGGACGCGGCAGCCTCCGGAGAAAACCTTGTGGAGCGGGAAGGCATGACGTTCCGGCATGCCAGCCGGTTTGCCCTGGTGGGTACCATGAACCCCGAGGAAGGTTCCTTGCGCCCCCAGCTGCTCGACCGTTTCGGTCTGTGCGTGGATGTGACTTCGGAACGGGATGCGGCCCTGAGGGTCGAACTGATCGAACGACGGGAGAGATTCGAACTCGATCCCGAGGAATTCCGTCGCCGATTCGCCGGGGAGGAAGCCGAACGGGCAGCCGGTCTTCTTCAGGCCAGGAATCTTCTCCCGTCCGTGCGCTTGATTCCATCCGTTCGCAGATACATCGGTGAACTCGCCCGAAGCCGCAACGTGGCCGGACATCGGGCCGATCTCGTCATCGAACGGTCCGCTCGAGCGCTCAGTGCCTGGAACGGGCGGACCGAAACCTCGATCGACGACGTTCTCGAAGTTGCCGAAATGGCGTTGAACCACCGAAGCCGGGATGCGGTTCCCACCCCTCCGCCGCCTCGCCCTCAACCCCCCGGAGCGGACAACGCCGAACCGAAGGAAAACAGCACAGGCGAATCCGATCCAGAACAGCGGCCCGCGGAACCTCCACGCGAGGACGACCGGGCCGCTGCCCCACCCGTTGAAGACCTGCAGGAAGGAAGCGGTGCGCCGGAAGCTCCCTCGCCCGGCGAATCCCCCGACCGGCGTTTCGATACGGGGGCGGCCTTTTCGGTCAGGAAACTCGAACCGCCGGACGACCGCCTGGTCCGGCGAGGTTCGGGACGACGTTCCCGCACGCACACGAATCAGAGGCAGGGTCGATATGTGCGGAGCCGCATGGGAGGCGACGGACGAGACCCGGCCCTGGACGCGACGCTGCGCGCCGCGGCTCCTCACCAGCTGAAACGGCGCCGGGGCGATCCGGGTTCCAACGCGGTCGTTATCCGTCACGAGGACTGGCGCGAGAAGGTGAGGGAAAAACGTGTGGGTTGTTTCATTCTTTTTGTGGTGGACGCCAGCGGGTCGATGGGAGCCCGGGGCCGGATGGCTGCATCCAAGGGCGCTATCCTCTCCCTTCTTCTCGATGCTTATCAGAAGCGCGACCGGGTGGCCATGATCGCCTTCCGGCGCCGGGGGGCGGAAACGATCCTTCCGCCCACCGCCTCGATCGAACTGGCGGCCCGGCTCCTCGCGGACCTTCCCGTGGGGGGTCGCACGCCTCTCTCGGCCGGCCTTACCGAAGCGTACCGACTCCTTCATCGCCGACTCATTCGCGATCCCAACCTGCGCCCCCTCGGGATTATCATCACCGACGGAAAGTCCAACGTCTCCCTGGGTGCGGGTTCACCCACAACAGAAACCCTGCAGCTGGCAACCCGCGTTGGAGAAGACCGGCGCATCCACTGGATCGTAGTGGACACCGAAGAACCCGGAATCGTGCGCTTCGAACTGGCCAATCGCCTGGCCTCCGCTCTGAGAGGCGATTATTTCCGCATCGACGGACTGCGGGCATCCGACCTGGTGAAGGTGGTGTCCGGCTTCATCCACCGTCAGCACGCGTAAGCAGCCTTCGAGGCGGCGTTTTTCCATCGCCGCGAGGGAAGGGCCTTTATGTGATGTTTGAATGAACGCGCCAACGGATTCGCATGGACCCGTTCGAACCGACAAGGAATCCAGATGAATAGAAATCAGGCGAAGTATCCCTTCGTGGCCATTGTGGGCCAGGAACAATTGAAAACGGGACTCGTTCTCACTCTTATCAACCCGACCCTGTCGGGTATTCTCATACGCGGCGAGAAAGGCACCGCAAAGTCCACTGCGGTTCGCGGACTGGCGGAAATCCTTCCGTCCATCGACGTAGTGCGGGATTGTCCTTTTCAGCTTGCACCCGACGAAGCCGGGGAGGCCTGTGATGGATGTTCCCGGCATGCCTGCCGCGAGCGCCTGGAACGGGGTGAAGCTCCCGAAGTCATCCGCCGCCGGGTGTCCGTGGTGGAACTGCCCGTCGGAGCCACCGAAGACCGTGTCGTGGGAACTCTCGACCTGGAATATGCCCTCCGGGAAGGGGAAAAACACTTCGAACCCGGCCTCCTGGCCGCAGCCCACCGGGGCATTCTCTACGTGGATGAAGTGAACCTTCTCGACGACCACGTCGTGGACGTGCTCCTGGATTCAGCAGCCATGGGTGTGAACACGGTGGAACGCGAGGGGGTTTCGTGCACACACCCGGCTCGATTTACCCTCGTAGGCACCATGAATCCCGAGGAGGGCGAGCTGCGCCCTCAACTGCTGGATCGATTCGGGCTCTGCGTGAACATCCATGGGGCCGCAGACCTGGAAGAACGCGTGGAAGTCATGGAGCGCCGAGTGGCCTTCGACGAAAATCCCGATGCTTTTGTCTTGCGATGGCTGGAGGAATCGGAACGGCTTGCCCGGAGAATGGAACACGCGATGGCTCTCTATCCCGAAGTCACCATTCAGCGGGATCTGCTCCTCGAAATCGCGCGTTATTGCGTCGATGTGGGGGTCGACGGACATCGAGGCGATATCATCATGATGAAGACGGCGAAAACCCTCGCCGCCTTTCACGGCCGCAGGGAAGCTTCCGCGGAAGATGTTGAGGAAGCCGCGCAGCTGGTGCTGGCTCACAGGGTACGTCGTCAACCGCTCCAGGACGTGGTGGAGGACATCAAGTCTTTTCGAGAGCCGTCCCGGTCGTGGAAGGTGTGAGAAATCTCTTTAGGAGGAGGCAAGGCGGTGACTGCGACCACAATTGCGGCAATGGCCGAGGAATCTGCAGAGGCGGCGGGGGTTCATACCCATGAACAGGGATTGAGCGTTCTGAACATGGTGCTCCATGCCGGACCGGTGGTCCAGGGCATCATGGCGGGCCTGCTCGTCCTGTCCCTGATCTGCTGGGCGATCATGCTCTCCAAAACCTGGCAGCTGCGAAAGGTCAACCGGGAATCGGAGATTTTCGCGGATCTTTTCATGAATTCCACGAGCCTGGGGGCTCTCCGCCATGATGGTGAACGCCTCCGGGAAGGGCACCTGGCGCATATCTTCCGAGTCGGCCTGGCGGAACTGGACCGTACCGGCCGATTGATCGAGGCCGCGGGCATGAAGCATCCCGGGGAGCACGGGGATCTGATTCTCGAGAACGTGGATCGCGCCATCCAGGGAGGCATCATCTCGAAAAGAAAGCGGCTGCAGCGGATGCTGCCCTTCCTGGCCACCACGGGCAGCATGGCTCCCTTTATCGGGCTTTTCGGGACCGTCTGGGGCATCATGACCAGCTTCCAGGACATCGGCCTGAAAGGTTCCGCCAGCCTGGCAGTGGTGGCCCCCGGCATCTCGGAAGCCCTCGTGGCTACGGCCATGGGGCTTGCAGCCGCCATTCCCGCCGTGATGGCCTACAACCATTTCTCCAACAAGATCCAGGTGATCGCAGACGATATGCTCCAGTTTTCCTCCGATTTCCTCAACAGGCTCAAAACCGACCTGGCGTTTCAAACCAGGCAGGGTGCGGCGGCATCCGGCCTTTCGGGCATCTCCAGGGAAGGTCGAAACATGTGCGGACGGATGGATGGAAATACCGCTCGGACGGGATAAGTCTTCCTTCCCCTGTCGGGTGGTTCGGGGAGGAGAACAATCGATGCGGGGTTTCGAGGATCGAAACGATGGAAACGCGCGATTACAGGTCGAGCGGGATGTTTGAGGACGGAATTCTGAAAGGCCTGCTCTTGTCCTTTCTGATCCACCTGCTGATTCTGCTGCCTGCACTGGGACTTACAAGGCCGATGCATCCGGTGCAGGCAGATCCGCCGCTGTGCACGGTAAGCCTGCTCTCCCTGGAGGAAGCGGGCGGCGGGGAAGGGGCTGCCGGAGCCATGAGAAGGGGAAGCCGCAAAACCGTGGCCGCGGGGATACCGGGTGAGCCTCTGCATTCCCCTGGATCCGAAGAGGAGGAAGCAGAAACGGAAGACGCAGACACTCCACGGTTGACCATGGAGACGCGGGAATCCGAGCCCCCGCTTCCGGTCTCGGGAAAGATCGAAAAGCCCGTGGAGAAGACGAAACCAAATTCGAAGCCCCCAGCCGGAACTCAGAGGAAACGACAGACCATGGCCAGGGCCGAGCCGCCTCGAACTGCGGCTCCACAGCCCGAGAAAGAGACCGCGGATACCCCCGGCGACACTCTTTCCACGGATAGCCCGGGGATCGAAAGAAAAGACCCCGGCGGGTCCGGGAAAAGCCATTCCGGAGAAGGCCAGGGAGCGGGATCGGCGGCCGGCTCAGGAAGTGGAGGGCACGGGCCCTATCAAGCACCCTTCGGTTCCGCCAACGGCCCGCGGTTTGCCTCCAAGGTCCTGCCCAGGTACCCCCGGCTCGCCAGGGAATTCGGCAAGGAGGGAACCGTGCTGCTCCAGGTGACCATCGACGAACACGGCCGCCTCGTCGACGTGAAAGTGATCAAGCGGGCCGGGTCGGGATTCGACGAAGAGGCCTTGCGGGCCGTCAGGAATTCGACCTTTCACCCGGCCAGGCGAAACGGAAGACCGGTGCTTTGCAGGGCGCATCTGCCGATCCTTTTTCAGTTAAAGGATTCCGAGGACTACTGATTCGAGATGGGTGCCCGTATCGGCAGGTGATGGACGGGTTTCCGCCTGCCGGGGAAGTGGAAGAATGCGTTTATTTCGGAAAGAGAGGGAGTCATGCTGCTCGGTTCGTTCTATGAGGGCGTGGAAATTCATCGTGAGGAAAAGATCGTCTATGCCAGATTCCTGGCGCCTCACCGGGTTATTTCAACCTGCAGTTCGGCGGGGGGAATCACGGACGACCTGGCCTGTCTCTACAATCACCAGTCGTGTGAACCGGTGGGGCATAACCGCCTCGACCATCGCATGCTGTCGCGCCGCCCCGATGCGTACCGTGAACTGGTCGCCTGCCGGAACGGTCTGCCCCACGAAAGATGCGCCACGCTCGGGACGGCGGCAAACATGAGGTACGCCGACATACGGCACGCTTCGTACCGTGGCCTCGAAGTGATAGCGGTATGCACCGGGGGTGTCGAAGCCAATGCGGGGCGAGCTGGAGACCCGGCCTGCGTGTACGAGGAGGAGGGGATCTTCGAGCGTATCACGGTGCACGAGTCCATCGAGCACGGAACCATCAATACGCTCCTTTTTATCAACCGGGAGCTCACCCCGGGCGCCATGGTCCGCACGGTCATGACCGCGACGGAAGCCAAGACGGCCGCACTCCAGGAGCTCGCCGTCAACTCCCGCTATTCGGACGGCCTGGCGACGGGCACCGGAACCGATCAGATAGGAGTCGCCTCGCGCCTCGGCACCGGAATACCCCTCACCGGAGCCGGAAAGCATTGCGTTCTCGGGGAACTCATCGGGAAAACGGTGCACGACGCCGTCCGCGAAACCCTCGGACTGCAGAACGGGCTCACTCCGGAAAGGCAGCGCTCGACCGTCATACACCTTCAGCGCTTCGGAGCCACCCGCGAGACCCTGCTCGAAAGCGTGCAGGCACGGTTGGACAGCGACGACGGTGAGCTCCTGGCCAGGAACTTCAAAGGGATCGAGCGTGACCCGCTGGTAGTCGCCGCCGCTGCCGCACTGGTCCACCTGCGTGACAAGGTCGCCTGGGGCATCCTGCCATCGAGCTGCGTTCCCGAGATATACGTGTCTTATGGAGCTCAGCTGGCTGCCGCCGTTTCGGGGGATTTCACGCGCATTCAGGCCTATCGGGACGCTCTGGCAGCCGAAAGATACACTTTCGGCAACAAGGACCTGGTTCAAATGGCGGCACATGCCATGGCGTTGGGATTCAGGGAGAAATGGCCGGAATTGAGGCTGCGGGAGCCCCATCATGAAGAATAGGCGAACCGATCATCGCTTCGTAAAACACAGGAGGTACTCGCTTGCCGGAAGGACCTCATTTCTCCGTGAGCACATGGTTTGCGCGGCGCCGGGACGGTTCTTTCCTGCGGGCGGGCTCCTGCCCTCCGAACCTGGCAATCAGCCTTTCCACGTCTTCCCAGGCAGGCAGCTTTTTCACGTCATGGCCGACAGAGGCAACCATGTTTTCGAGAGCCGACCGCAGGGCGAATTCGCTTGGAGTCAGGACTCCATCGTAGGCGCGGTCGAAGAGGTGGGCGGTGAGAGACGTGGAGATGGAAGCAAGGTAGTCCAGGAAGATTTCCTGTACACGCCATGACGCCTCGCGACTCGAAGGCTGCTGAAAGTCGATCCAGTTCACATCCCCTTTCCAGAGCTTCTGGATGAAGGGGTTGGTTTCGGGCGTGAGAGCGGTACCGAAAGGATTGGACTGGCCGCGCTTTCGCCTCCGGCCCGAAATATCTCCTTTCACGGCCTTCCGGACCTCTTCGATGATCCTGTGGAAATTGTCGTCCGTGAGGGAAAATCCCACGAACAGCATGTGACGGGTGATGAGCATGGCCTGGACGATGCCCTTGAGGGCCGCCCGGCGTTCGTCGTAGCGCAGGTAGTCCGCACGGGTGAGCACGATATCCTGGGGCTCCTTGACGCACCCGTGAAGCTTCAATATCCAGCGGTCGGAACCCGGTTTCGAAGGCTGGTAGGGGAGAACCCGGGGGGCGGTATCCCGGGCATACTGCGACGCCAGCTCGAAAAGAGCATCATAATTGGTCGTCACCACTTCCGCCACGGGGAGCACGGCCAGGAGCGCATGGCTCAGGCAGTAGCAACGGTGCCTGCCGATGAGTTCGGCGACCTTGCGGCCGATGGACTTCTTGCTGTCCTTGTCTTTTTCCGCCAGGTGATCCGAGATGATACGAGCCCGGTCCAGGGGATTGAGTGCGTTGAAGCCCTTGAGGATCCGTTCCTCCTCGATGCGCATGTCCTGGAACACCGCCGCTTCCTTCGCCAGCACATCGAGCAGTCCTTTCCATCGAGGCAGGCCGGCTCCCGCACTGACACCGGCTCCCAGGAACAGCACCAGTTCTGCCCGCTTCGCCCGTTCCGAGAGCTCGCCGGCCCTGGCCTGGAATTCCCGGGTCAGCTCGTCGGGCCATATGCCGACCCCTTTTTCTCCGAGACTGTTCCGGGCGTTAATGGCCGCGGCATAATCCTGCCCCTTCTTCACCGTAACTGCGATATCCACGTCAAACCTGCAAGCCGCTTCGTAGAGCTCGCGAAGGAGATCATTGAGGATATACCCCGCTTTCTTTTTTCCTCCCCCGCCTCCCGTACCCACCAGGGGCAGCGCCAGAAGAGGCTTCAAACGACTTCCCGTGTGGCGCATCCCCGATCTCACGGCGGGTGCCGCCTTCTCAAAAAATTCCCTCACCCCCTTCATGTACCAGTCTACTTCCGATCTCCATGTTCCTCCCACATCCACCAGCCAGGGTCTCGGCTCCCCCGCGGGCCAGTCCGCCACCTCCATGACCCGTGATTCGAACCTCTTCCAGTCGCCCCGGGCGGGGCCCGGCTTCCATTCCCTGCCCACACCCGGAATGTCCTTATACCAGTGCGTCTTGATACTCAGCATGTTGTCGGTGGGCATAAGCCAGGCATCACAGTAAAGCTTTGTGAGATCTCCCCGCACAACAAACACGTGTCCTCCCATGACGACCCCTTCCAACCGGTTGAATGCGTGAAATCGACTGCCGACACTTCTGGTTCGTAAAGTTTTGTGTTCGTGTTCCGGCCGACAGTCGGTTGTGCCCGATGATCTCGGTCCTGTTTGCCAAGAACCCTATGGCATCATTTCTTCGGGATAACCTTCGAACAGAAAGCTCAAATAAGAGATGCTTTGTGAAAGAAGGCTGCAGGGGTTCGAAAAAAAGGAAGGTCTCCCCGCCTACATCACTCCCACCTGCTTCCCCATTTCCTTGTGCGCTTTGGGAAATTCAGGCTGGAAGTTCTGGTAGGGAGTCACGGGGTAGCGGGCCCCCACGGCCCTGCCGGCGGATTCGAGACCCTGCACCAGGTCGGCCAGGCGCCCGCCGGGGAGTGCGAACACCATTTCGTCGTCCTGGGTCATCGAGAAGATGCGGTCACCGTTGCCCGGGATGGCCATGCGGGGTTTGCCTTCGCGGAAAGGCGCAATAAGGTATTCATCGCATTCCACCTTGCCGCCGTAAAAACCCCGGACGCGCTCCCCGGATACGTACGACCAGCCCTGAGCGAAACGCATCATCTGGGCCGGATTCCCGAAAAAGAGGATGGTGTCCGGGTCAAACAGCCCCTTGCCCAGGGGGGCCATGACGATGGCGGAAATCTCCCCGTTGTCGAACCGGTTCATGGATTCCACTTCGAGGCGGGCGAGTTCGTCGGTTCGGGAAAAATCGATTCTGCAGAAGAGTTCCACCAGGGAGGCAGGCGGATCCTGGGAGTCGCTGAACCCGAAGACAATCATGGCCGGCACGCAGATGAGGTCTTCCCGGGTGAGCCCCACCGTCCAGCCATAGTTGCGGGCCATGGTGACCCCCTGGCAGATGGTGACCTTCTTGCCGAAGGTCACCGAGGGCCGCCGTGTTTTTTCGGGCATCCGTGCCGGGTCGGTGAGAAATTTCACCCCTACGGGCAAGGTTTTCATCCGAAGCTCTCCATAGATATAGTCCGCCGCTTTCCTGTAATCGTCCTGCTGCATGGCTGCCTCCTGTTGCTGTTTACACCTCGGGGGGTTGTCCAAGGATACGGCGGAGCGGAAGATGTCCCGCTCGGCACGGGTGCCGTGAAGGAATGACAGGAACGGGAACCGATTCAGGGGCCGGCAGAACCACGATATGGACGGGTATGCCGGGCCCCGGCCGGGTGGAATTTTCGTTAAGGCATGCCGATGTCCTTAAAGAGGGGCGGTTTGATTTCCATGACCCTGAAGAGCAGAACGGGAACGGTGGCGTGGGTGACCACCTTTTCCGCCGTGCTTCCCAGGATCCAGGCCACTTCACCCTTCCCGTGGGTGGCCATGGCGATAAGATCCATCTTGCGCGTTTCGGCGTACGCGATGATCTCGCGGGCTGGAACACCCTGAACGCATTCCGTCTTTACACTCAATCCCTTGCCCTGCAGATCTTTGGCCACCTCCCCCAGAAAGACGGAACATTCCCTCAGTTCCTTGGACTCCGCTTCCTTCTGGACCTCGGAAGGCATTACCGCCGCCTCGGTCACCGGAGGAATGTAGCAGACGTGCAGAAGCACCAGCTCAGACTGCAGGCACTTTGCCAGTTCCTCGACCTGCGGCAGGATCTTCATGGCCATTTCAGAACCATCCAGTGGAACCACGATCTTCTTGAACATGACACCCTCCTTTCAGAAATGGTCCGGCGCCGGGAACGTCAGAACATTCCGGACACCGATGATTGAAATGAACGCCGGTCCACCCAAGGACCCGGCCGAACGACTCCTCCACGGTCTTCCAGGAAATCACCTGTTCGAACTTATTCCGGGAAATTCAACTGGTTTTCGCTGCAGGCATCCTTTCCCGCCTCTATCCAATCCAATCTTTTCCCGAACACGCGGACTCGAAAGGAAGATGACCTCCACGCCACATAGCCAAAGCGTCCACTGTAAGGATGAATCAGCGCCGGCGAATCGACTCTTCCCGCCGGCGTGGGCTATACCGGCTGAGGGGGCAAGGGCTCCGGAGGAATTCTTCCGCACGAACGGGATTCTTTGAATTGAATCGAGGTTGAACGACGAGGATAGATATGCGGCTGACCGCGTGATGTGCTGTTCCGAGCTTGTGCGTTTCATCACTTCTGTTAAGCATCAACCCGCACGCCGTCAACAATGTGTGCGGCCCTCGCAACAGGTCTTCGGCCAAACGGTCTTTTCTGCTCGATCTGAGGCGGGGAGAAGGAGGCAGCCGTCGGTCCGTCACGCCGGTTCGGATCCCCGCCCGGCACTGTGAGGAGGAATCAGGTGCCTGAGGCCGCCCGGACGGCTTCCAGGACTTCCCTCAGCTTCGATTCGTCTTCGTGCCGAATGGGGGCATGGAGCACCTTTCCGCCGAACAGATTGATGTCGTTGAGCACCCTTTCCAGGTCCTGTCTTACGAGGATGCAAAGGGCCGATGTACCGGGCCTGAGGTGTTCGGCAAGCTCCTTCATGAAGTCTTCGTCGATGCCGACATGGGAAAGGGATCCGGTGATCGCCCCTACCACGGTGCCCGCGGCCAGGCCGAACAGGGCGAATATGGGGTTGAGGAGTATGACGCCCATGAGGGTTCCCACGAAACCGCCTCCCAGCGCCCCTTCGACGGTCATGTGGGAGACGTGGTGCAGTTTTACTTTGCCCCTGTGCGTTCTCACCAGAACCACGGCATCTTCGATGTCAACGAGGTGCTCCGCCTCCTTCTTCAAGAGATCCAGGCGCACTTCCTCGGCTCTGTATTCATCTCCGAAAAGACTCACCACCAGGTCACTCATGGCTTTCTCCCTTCCCATAAACAGTTGCGTTCCGCCTTCTTAGGAACGACGTTGTCGCGGGTGCATTCCATTTTTGTGCGACAACTGTCCGGGTACGCGTATCCTGACAAGCAGAACCTGGGGTTTCCGGTCGATCGGGAGCCGCTGCTCGACATCCAGGAGGGCGGTTTTCCACAAAAGGCCGCATCGCCGTCGGGCTCCAGCCGCTTATGCTCAGGCACCGGGACCCCTCCGCAGCGAATCAAGAGAGCTTGACCTTCAAACAGGATAATTATCTTCCTGCCTTTTTTCGATGCGACATGATCAAAAATGATCATTTTTTTGGCCTCCCCACCGCCGGGTATATGATAGTAAAATTCAAGATGAAGATATCTTCCGAGTGACGGTATTGTGCATACGGAGGTGACGGCCTGACGGCGCGGGATTCCATGTCCCCCTCGATGCTGCCTTCCCCGGAACGGCGCCGGGTTCGGCAAACCTCGCGGTACGCTGCCTTCTTCGTGCCGGGAAGGAGCTTTGCAGGCTGCGGCCATGACAGCCGGCACCGAACATGACGTATCGCGGGCGTGACATCCGCCTGCGGGCTTACAAACGGAGAAACAGGATGACCAGACCGGGAAAAAGCGAATACTACATCGACATCGCCCTCTCCGTATCCAGGAGAAGCACGTGCCTCCGGCGTAAATTCGGCGCGGTGATCGTCAAGAACGACCAGATCATCAGCACGGGTTACAACGGCGCACCGCGAAAGACTCCCAACTGCATGGAACTGGGCTTCTGCCCGAGGAAGCAGATGAGCATCCCCGCCGGGCAGAATTATGAACTGTGCCGCTCGGTGCACGCGGAAATGAACGCCGTCATCCATGCATCCAGGCTGGACATGGTGGGATCCGACCTCTACCTTGCCGGCGTGGACGCCGAAACCGGCGAACCCGTGATCCAGCCCGAACCCTGCATGATGTGCAAGCGGGTAATCATCAATGCGGGCATCGCTCGAGTGATCCTGCCCGGGGAAAACGGTTCGTTCAGGTACATCGACGTGGACGACTGGATCATCCAGGACCGCGTCAGTTTCAAGTAACGCTCCGGGGTACAGGGCTTTCCATCCAGTCGATGCCGCCCGGCCGGCTGCCCGCTCCCGGGCCGCCTGGAATTACGGCAAACCCGATCGTCTCTCAGAACCTTGAACCTGAGCCGATAATGCATTATTGTTAGATACATATCTTAAACGGGTATCGAGACAGCTTCTTCAGACGCCCCCGCGCGAAATTCGAAAGCCGGACATTCGATCCATTCCTTCCGGGGCAAGATGGGAAACGGGTTTTCGATCGCTGATTCACGGGCCGGACCGGAGTTGCGGGGATGCCTGTTCCTGCGCCGCGAGCAGCCGGATGCGGGGGAACGGCGGCGGCCGGGCCGATTCGGCGGGTTCTGAAAAGGAAGGAGCCACCGATTGAGAAACAAGCGGTACTTTCATGAATTCCACGAACCTGTGCGCATCCTGGTGGTGGACGGCTACGGGATGGTGCGGGAAGCGCTGGTTATGCTGCTGCGCAGCTGCTTGAAAAACGCCGTCATTTTCGAGGCATCCAACAGGGGTGAAGCCATCGCGGCGGCAACAGCCCAGAAACCGGACATCGTACTCATCGACCCGGATTTCTGTGGAGACCGCGACTGCCGCTGCCTGTCCGAAATGATCGCAGCATCCCCCAATTCCCGCCTCATCGCACTCACCGGCATCCGCGATTCCGTGTTTCACGAGGAAATCTTCTCCCACGGCTGCAGGGGCCTGGTTCTGAAGAGCCAGCCTTCGGAAATGCTGCTTAAAGCCATCGTCAAGGTCTACATGGGTGAGGCATGGATCAACCGGATCATGACGGTCCGCCTGCTGGAGAGGCTGAGCTCTCCCGGCCAGATGAAGCCCTCCGGTTTTTCGATGCTGACTCCGCGCGAACTGGAAATCGTGCGGATGATCTCCCGGGGAATGAGCAACGGCAAGATCGCCGAATCTCTTTTCATCAGCGAAAAAACCGTGCGAAACCACGTCGGAAAGATCTTCGCCAAACTCGGCCTCTCCGACCGCATCCAACTGGCACTGCTCGCCGTCGAGCAGGGACTCAACAGGGAAGCACCCAGCCGGCCGGCCCCCTGATCCACCGCTGCATTCCGTTTGATTCCCTCCCGCCCGACCTGCCCTTGTCTGCCCGACCACCCGGATCGCCCGCCCGGGGAGAAAAGCCGCATCGATCTGACCCATATTTTCTCCTTTCGCCTGCCACGTCTACTTATTTGTCCTAGGACAACCGCCTTTACAGAATGAGAACCTGGCCCTATTTCCCCGCCAGATGGAATGGCTATTGTAGGAGTGTCATTATCAGATTGTCGAATAAGCCATTGAGACTTGCCGCCGCGGTAGAAAACACACACTGAAATTCAGTGCCGGATGCTTCATGCATTTCTGAAATAGACCTCGCAATGAAAGAGAGAAAAGGGGGGTTGGAGCTTCATTGAATGTGTGCAGGGAGGAAAAGATCAAGATGGACTGTGAGTGCCGGAACCGGTTGCCTGGAAATCGCCGGTACACCAGGGCAGGAATCAGCGGATCAGGACGGCAGGCCGTATCCAGGGCCAGGAAATGCTCATAAGACCAGGCTCGAAGGATCGAGCCCAAGGAGGAGTTTATCATGAAAACATTCAAGAACAAGGCATGGCTGGTATTCGCGTCGGCGTTCTTCTTACTGCTGGCGGGAGCGGGGCAGGGAACGGCCCAGGTATGCGAACCCACGGTCTGGGACCTGACTGCGGGGCAGCATTACCCGGTCGGTACAGTAGCGGTGTCCAACGATGAAACGAATATTTATATCACTTATTCCATTGACACGTCCGCATATCCCGACGCGGTATTCGGTACTCTTCACGCGTGGGTGGGATTCAACCTGGCAGACGTGCCTGCCAATTCTCAAGGGACTCCAGTTCCCGGCCAATTTCCATATCAGTCGGGCAAGGATCCATATCCCTCTTCCGAAGGTCTCCAGAGTTACACCTTCACCATTCCATTCTCCGATATCAATGTGACCATCGATCCTGTCACGTGCCCTGAGCTTCCAAAGCTTTATGTTGTGACCCATGCCGAAGTCGACATGGATGGCACAGGTGGAGAACATGAGACCGCTTTCGGCGGGGACAAACCGGGTAGCGGACCGCGCTGGTGGTTCTATGGCGAATACACGATCTGCTGTACCACCGGGCCCCCACCGCCTTTCTGTTTCTCCGAAACCGCCTACGCCAAGGGCACCCATGTATGGACAACCGATAAGAAGAGCAATCCCGACAAACTTCCGACACTCGGTCTGACCAAGAACCAGTGGGGCTGGGCTATCAACCTTACAGTACCTGGTACCTCCTATTATAGAATATGGGCGGGAGCTGGACTGAACAATACCGGCAAGGGTGTCCTGGTCGGGACTCTCACGGTTGAGTGGGACGGTTCAGTGGCAACTGTAACTTACGAGTTGTTTGACGGCTACTACCTGGAAGAAGTCCATATCTATGCATCCGACTCCAAACCCACCACCACCGCACCGGGACAGTACGGCTATCCGGAAGGCGGATATGACGTCGGTGGCGTGGCGACCTACTCCACCGAAGTTCCGCTTGCAGACACAGACGGAACAGGCGGTGTGTGGCTGATTGCCCACGCAGTGGTTTCCAACGGCGGTTGCGAATAAACCCAAGAACCAGGCAGGGGCGGATCGCTCAGCGATCGCCCCCTGGACTCTCCCGGAGAGGAGCAGATCCCGGATCTGCTCCTCTTTCCTGTTTGAACGTCAAGGCCTGGACGACTTCTCACAGGATACGCCCGGGCACACCCGCCGCCTCTGCTTCATCCAGTTGCAAAGACGGGATACAAGGCAAGCACGCGACGGGCTATTTTCCGATGCTGAACCCGGAGCTCGTCGCCGTCGAACGATTGGCAGTGCTGGTGACTCTTATCCGATAGCTGCCGGTGGCCTGCTGCTTGCCGATCCTCCAGTTGTACGACCCTGCTCCCCCGCTGCCGATCTTGGCCCTGGAATTGATCACCGTAGAAGAACCGGTGAGGGCGTTCACCAGTTCAATCGCCACGTAGGGGCCTGGAGCGCCGGTATAGGTCCATTTGATGGTGTAGGTCTTCCCGATGTTCCAGGTGACGCCGCTGCCGGGGGAGGTGACCGCATCGATTCCACTTTCCAGCATGGCAAAATTCAAACCGGAGTTTGTGTCGGTGAAATCCAGGTATGCCGGGCTGAAAGAACAGTTCGGCTTGGACGGCGTCGCACGGTATCCGGTCCCGAACTGAAATCCGGTCTGGGTCCAACCGCCGGCGGCATCGGTGGATACCGAAGCCGGAACCGTTCCCGTTCCGGAGACCCTGCTGAAGGTGATGGTTACCCCTGGAGCCCCCGACTGGCCGGAATTCACCGTGCCGGCTGCGTAAAACCTAGGTGCGGGGTTGATATAGAAGTTGCCGCTCGATCCAGAGGCGGAACTGCATGCCGTGCTCGTGACCACCACCGAGAAGCCCGATCCCTGGAGATCCGAATCCACCAGCCACTGGTACGATCCCTCGGCCGCAGGGGCGTTCGGCTGGATAGTGCGCAGGAGCTTACCCGCCTGGTAAAGATCGATCTTGACATACTGGCCGATACTTCCCGCCGCGCTCCAGGTAACTGCCTGAGGCGTTCCCGCCTGTACGGCATCCGCTTCAGCGGGGGAAAACACGGAAACGGCTCCGCTGCAGGCATTCCTGGAATAGGCGAGGGTGGATCCGCCGAATCGAACGCAGTTGCCGACCTGGGAGTAGGCGATTCTGAAGTAGCCTTTTTCCGCCCCGCCGGCCGTCTCGCCCCACGACGTGCCCCAGCTGTTTTTTACGATAAAATATCCCACCGGGTTGTTGGCATCCGCATCGCGATAGCCGACCAGGGCCACCGCATGATAGCCCACGAGCGGGTTCACCGCCTGGTCGCAGGAGGTCGCCTCGTAGATTCCTCCGCTGTAGTACCGGTAAAAGTCATTGTAAACCGCGTAGGTGGTCACCAGGGGGCCGTAGGTGTTCAGAGCGTTCCTTATTGCATCGACGGCAGCCGATATGCCGGTCCAGCTGTCGATTCGATACCTGGTCTGATCGCAGACGGGGTAAGAACTCGGGTTGGGGCACGTGGTGCTGCTGTAATTGTAGGCGTAGCACCCGCTGGGGTTTTCACGCAGCAGACCGGTGGTGGAGATGTACTTCGACGCAGTGGAGATGTAGCCGCCGTTGCAGCTGCCCGCGCCGCTGCACGTGAGCATGACCTGCTCGGACAGATCGTAGGCGCCTGCGGGATCCTGTTCCTCGATCGGGTCATTCATCGCGATCTGTGTCGTGGACTCGGCGACGGCCGTTGTTGCAAAAGCCCAGCAGCTGCCGCAGTTTCCCTGGTTCTTCACACGGGACACGTAATTGCCCGGTGCAACACCGAGCAGGTTGTCGGCGCCGATATTCCGCCAGTCCAGGGACGCCGGCAGAAAGCCGGCGAGGGTGTCACCTTCCGTTGCTGCAAGGGGGACAGGACTGGTGAACCCGTCCTTGAGCAGACCGAGTTTTCTCTTTTCAGGGTTAGGCAGGCGTTCCGCAACCCATTTGAAGTTCCTATCCCTGATTCTTTTCTGCACCTCCCCCAGGTCTTCGGCGAAGGCAGCCACACCACCAAGGGACATCACAAGGCACCATACCGAAAACACGACAGCGAGTCTTTTCGAACTCATCTTTTTTCCCCCTCCCGAGGTTGTAAACGGGGATATCGGCACGAAACGGTCGGATGTTGCGGAAGGCGTAAAAAAACGCCTCCGGGCATCTCTCCCCCGAAGGCGCTCCATCGCGCTGCATTCGGCAACCCTGCTGTCATGGCCTTTCGGCTTTAGACCAGTGGCTTTGCGTCACCGCCTTTCGACGGTTTTGCCCTTTCGTGCCCGCCAGTAACTTGCGTGCTGCTGGGTGCTGCTTAGAAAGCTTAATGAACTCGATACATCATCCCGGACCGGAGAGATATTCACCCGTCTCCAACCCGGAGGTTGACACTAACAGCTTTACGGCTCCATCTGTCTCTGTCTGCAAAAGTTAGAAGGCTGGAATGGATGGTTCTCCCGCCGGTGTTTCTCGACCGGCGTTGCACCGGTTTCCAGGAAACACCCAGGCATTTTCCCGCATCCTTAGCATCTGTACCAGCCAGGATGCAAGAATAATCTGCATAAGCCAAAAACTTTTATGTGGAGGCGTCATCAACCTGCGCGGCCGGTGATGTATTCTTCCGTCAGCCGCTGGCTGGGGCGGGTGAAGATGGCTTCCGTGGGGGCGAATTCGACCAGCTTTCCCATCCAGAAGAAGCCGGTATAGTTGGATGCTCGGGCAGCCTGCTGCATGTTGTGAGTGACGATGACGATGGTGTAGTCTTTACGGAGCGACTGCATGAGTTCCTCGATCTGCAGGGTGGCGATGGGATCGAGGGCCGAGCAGGGTTCATCCATGAGAATGACTTCGGGTTTCACGGCGATGGCCCGGGCGATACACAGGCGCTGCTGCTGGCCGAGGGAAAGGCTCAGGGCGTCTTTTTTCAGGATGTCCTTCACTTCATCCCACAGGGCCGCCCCTCGAAGGCTTTCTTCCACGATATCGGCGACCTCCTTCCGGTTCTTCGCCAGACCCAGCATGCGCGGTCCGAAGGACACGTTGTCCAGGATGGTCTGGGGAAAGGGGTTGGGCCGCTGGAAGACCATGCCCACCCGCTTTCTGAGATCCACCACGTTGGTTCCGCGCGCGTAGATATCCACGCCGTCGAGGAGCACGTGCCCTTCGACGCGGGTGCCCCGGATGGTGTCGTTCATACGGTTGAGGCACCGCAGGAAAGTGGACTTGCCGCAGCCGGACGGGCCGATGAGGGCGGTGATCTGCCGCTCCTGGATGGGGACCGAGATCCCTTCGAGAGCCGGCTTGTCTCCGTAGTAGAAATTGAGGTTTTCCACCCTGATCTTTTCCATGGGCTCACTCATCCGAATCTGCCGGTGACGTAATCTTCCGTGCGTTTGTCCCTGGGTGCAACGAAGATATCGACTCCCGGGCGGTATTCCACCAGTTCACCCATAAGGAAGAAAGCCGCGTAGTCGGCCACGCGCGCCGCCTGCTGCACGCTGTGGGGAACAAGAATGATGGTGTAGTTCTGCTTCAGTTCGTAGAGGGATTCCTCGACCTTGCGCGTGGATATGGGATCGAGCCCGGACGTGGGTTCATCGAGCAGCAGCACCTCGGGTTCGAGAGCCAGGCTCCGGGCAATGCAAAGCCTCTGCTGCTGGCCTCCGGACAGGGCCGTGGCGGGGCTGTCCAGCCGGTCTTTCACCTCGTCCCACAGGGCGGCCTGCATGAGGCTCCGTTCGAGGATGTCTCCGAGCTGGTCCGGATTGTTCATGCCGGCGAGCTTCGGGCCATAGAGGACGTTTTCGCGTATGGTACCCGGAATGGGCAGAGGCAGGGCGAAAACCATGCCTACGCGCCTTCGAAGGTTGGGAACGTTGACGCGTCGATCGTAGATGTCCTTGCCGTCCAGCAGGATTCGGCCGGACATTTCCGTGTCTTCCACGAGATCGTTCAGGCGGTTGATGAGTCGCAGCAGGGTGGTCTTTCCTCCTCCAGCCGGTCCGAAAAAGACCGTCACGGCGTTCGGGGGGACATGAAGGGTCACGTTCCTGAGGATCCAGTCGCCTCCATAGGCGTAGCTCACGTCGTCAATGACGATCTTCCCGTCTACCACTGCCGCCTCCGCCTGAAATAGCTCCTGATGATGGATGCCGCGATGTTCATGGACAGCACCAGGGCGAGCAGGACGAGTGCCGTGCCGTACTTGATGCTGTCGGGCATGCCGGGCACCTGGGTGCTGATGACGTAGAGGTGGTAGGGCAGAGCCATGGTCTGGTCGAAGGGGGACTGGGGCAGGTGCGGGAGGAAGAAGGCCGCCACGGTGAAGAGGATGGGAGCCGTTTCTCCGGCGGCCCGGAGCAGTCCGAGGATGATGCCCGTAATGATCCCGGGCAGCGCCTGGGGCAGGATGATATAGCGGATTCCCTGCCAGCGGGTGCCTCCGAGACTGGCGCTCACCGTGCGGAATTCCGTCGGCACCGCTCGAAGGGCCTCCTCCGCCGTGCTGATGATGACGGGCAGAGTCATGATGGCCAGTGTGAGGGCGCCCGCCATGATGGAAGTGCCCATTTTGAGGAAGAGCACAAACATGCCGAGCCCGAAAAGACCATAGACGATGGAGGGAATACCCGCCAGGTTGATGATGGCCAGGCGGATGCACCGGGTCAGCCAGGTATCCCGGGCGTATTCGGCCAGGTAGACGGTGCCGCCCACTCCAATGGGAATCGCCACCAGGGCCGTACCGAGTGTGAGCAGCAGGGTGCCGACGATGGCCGGAAAGATTCCCCCCTGTTTCATTCCGTCAAAGGGCGCGGCCCGGATGAACTGCCACGAAAGCGCTTCCATCCCTTCGTAAATGATGTATCCGATGACGAGCAGGATGGGGATCACCACCACCAGCGTGGTGGCTCCCAGCAGAACGAAGCCGGCCTTTTGCATTCCCATGCGGTTTATCATCGGAGTCCTCCCCGGCGCTGCTTTCTGAATATGGCCAGAGCCGCTGCGAGATTGATGATAAAGGTAAGCAGGAAAAGGATGATGCCGATTCCGAAAAGGGCGTGATAGTGGATGCCGCCGCGGGCCACTTCGCCCATTTCGGCGGCAATGGTCGCCGTCATGGTGCGGGCGGGCATGAAGAGGGATCCAAGATCCAAAGGCATGCGGGCAGCATTGCCGGTCACCATCATGACCGCCATGGTTTCGCCGATGGCCCGGCCCATGCCCAGCATCACCGCCATGGCAATCCCGGAACGGGCTGCCGGCACCACCACGTGCCAGATCGTCTGCCACTGGGTCGCGCCCATGGCCAGGGCGGCGTCCCTGTAGCTTTTGGGCACGGCGTCGAGGGCGTCTTCAGCCACGCTGATGATGGTGGGAAGCGACATGTACGCGAGGACGAGGGCTCCCGAGAAGACGGTCAGGCCGGTCGGGGCATTGAAGATCACCCGGACAAGGGGAGCGATGACGATCATGCCGAAGAAGCCGAGTACAACGGAGGGAATTCCAGCCAGGACTTCGACCATGGGTTTCAGAATCTCGCGGAGCCACTCGGGGGCCACCTCGCGGATGAAGACGGCGGTGAGCACTCCCAGGGGCAGAGCAATGATAATGGCGGTGAGGGTAACGAACGCGGAACCGAAGATGAGCGGCAGCGTGCCGAAATAACCGAAATTGGGATACCAGCGCGTTCCGAAAAGGTTCTTCAGGGGGACTTCCCAGAAAACCGGCACACCTTCGAGGAGCAGAAAAAGGAAGATGAGCAGGACGAAACCGATGGTCGAAAACCCGAGCACTCGAATACTGGCCTCGATGACGAATTCCGTCCAGATAAACTGGGGCTTTTCCGAGGTTTCAGCCTGGGACATCATTCCGACTCGCCCGGTTCGGATGCATTCAAGAGGGGTACAAAGCCAAGCCGCGAAGTCAGTTTCTGTCCGTCACCGAGCACCCAGGTGAGGAAATGCTCCACGTGGCCGACGGGCTTTCCCGCCGTGTACATGTAAAGAGGCCGGGCCACGGGATAGCTGCCGTCGTTGACCGTCAGGACCGAGGGCAGAACGCAGGGGCTTTGGGAATCTTTCGCCACCGCGATCACCTTGAGGTCCGGGGTCACGTAGCCGAGTCCGTCGTAGCCGATGGCATTGGGATTCTGCCTCACTTCCGTCGTGATGCCTTCAGAAGAGGGCATGAGCAGGGTGTCGGGCGAGAACAGCAGGTCTCTGCGGCTCTCTCCCTGCCGGATAACGTGTTCGAGAAAGTAGATATAGGTGCCGGAATTGGACTCACGGGAGAGAAGAACGATGGGCCGGTCTTCGCCGCCAAGCTCCCGCCAGTTGGTGATCTTCCCCGTGTAGATATCGGAGATCTGCTGCAGGGTAAGTCCGTCCACGGGATTGGAGGAATTGACGATAACCGCGATGGCGTCCCGTGCAACCACGTATTCCTCGGGTTCGACTCCATTCGCCCTGGCCGCCGCAATCTCCACCGGCGTCATCTCCCGCGATGCGTTGGCTATGCTCACGGTCCCGTTGATCATGGCCGCGATTCCCGTACCCGATCCACCCCCCGTGACGGAAATCCGCACATCGGGATGGCTTTCCATGTAGATCTCGGCCCAGGCAAGAGCCAGGTTCACCAGCGTATCGGAACCCTTGTTTTCTATCGTCCTGCGCGGCCCGTTATGAAGCTTGGAGGAAGACGGCTGGGGAATGCAGGCCGCCAGGAGAACGGCCATGGACAGCCCGAGCAACGCCGACGCGATCCTGATCACGATCCTGTTCCCAAAAGCCTGTGCGGCGATTCCGAACCTGTCCCGCCGGGCACGGAAGACACCGCGAGAATTCGATCAAAGACAGCCGGACCGGCCGGTGCCGAAGCCGGCATCGTACCGCGCTGGAAATCGCCGCATAGCATCTGTTACACCATCAGCCCGTTTGAATCTTTCTGAAATCCGCAACCCTGGAAAAAAGGTTGTGAATGCGCGTGAGAAGAGCCAGCCTGTTGCGGCGAACCGAATCGTCCCTGTCCATGACCAATACCGAATCGAAAAAGGCGTCGATAAATGCCTTCAACCGGGACATGGATTCGAGGGCCGCGTCGTAATCGGATCGACTCAGACACCCTTCCACCACGCCTTCCGTATCCGTAACGGCGGCGAAAAGAGCCTGTTCAGCCGGGCTCCCCAGGAGAGCGGGATCGACGGGCGCGGATTCGGGTTCCTTGATAATGTTGACCACGCGCTTGAAAGCGGATGCCAGGCTGTCGAAATCCGGCCTGGACCTGAAGACCGACAGGGCCTTCGTCCGCATCACCGCTTCCACCAGGTCGTCGATACCCACCGCCAGCGCCGCATCCACCACGTCCGGGCTGTATCCTTCCTGGCTGACCATCTGATGGTGCAGCCTTCCCTCAAAAAAGTCCAGGATGTTCCGCCTGACGGCCTCGGCCGGTTCCGTAAGCTTCGATTCGAGGAGCGGCAAAGCGCGGTCGATCAGTTCCGTCAGGGAGAGGCGGAAGGGCTTTTCGAGAATGATCCGGATGATCCCCAGGGTCTGCCTTCGAAGCGCGAACGGGTCGGCCGTCCCCGTCGGGATCAATCCGACTCCGAAGCACGCCGCAATGGTATCCATCTTGTCGGCGATGCTCAACAGGGCCCCCTCGATCCCCTGCGGGATCGGGCCTCCCGCGCGGGTGGGAAGATAATGTTCGTGGATGGCCGCCGCAACCGGTTCGGGTTCCCCCTGCAGCCTGGCATATGCCCGTCCCATGATGCCCTGCAGTTCGGGGAACTCCCCCACCATGCCCGACACCAGGTCGGCCTTGCACAGACAGGCCGCCCTCGACAGGGTGTCGAGACACTCGGGAGCCAGGCGCTCGCCGAGCATGCGCGCCAGGACGGTGAACCGCTCCACCTTCTCCCAGCTGGTACCCATCTTCGAATGGAAGACCACGCCTTTGAGCTGTTCGGCGCGATCTTCGAGGCGGACCTTCTGGTCCTCTTCATAATAAAACCGGGCGTCCTCCAAACGGGCGCGCACCACCCGCGCGTTCCCCGCCGCAACCAGGGGCACGTCCCTCGGGATCGTGTTGGAAACTGTAACGAAGTACCGGAGGAGCCTGTCCGTGCCGTCCGTGACGGCAAAGTACCGCTGGTGCTTCTTGATCACCGTGATGAGGAGCTCGGGTGGAAGTTCGAGGTATTTCTCCTCGAATTCCCCAACGATCGGAAAAGGATATTCCACCAGCTGCGTGACCTCGTCGAGCAGTTCTTCATCTTCGAGGATGGTGCCTCCCACCGTGGTGGCGGCTTTCCGGATCTCTTTCCGGATGAACTCCCTGCGCTCGTAAAGATCGACCAGGACATAATGCTTGCGCAGGTTTTCGACGTGGCTTTCGAAATCCGTCACCGGCAGCACCTGCGGACTCATGAAACGATGCCCGAACGACTGGCCCCCGCTCCGGATATCCCCGTAGACAAAGTCGACGACTTCATCTCCGAAAAGACCCGTAATCCAGCGGATGGGCCGGGCGAACGTCACGCTCAGACTCCCCCACCGCATGGACTTGGGGAAGGGGATGTGCGCCACAAAATCGGGAAGCATCTTCTCGATAAGGTTCTTCACGGGCAGGCCGGCTTCTTCCCTGACGATGCACAGGTAGTCGCCCTTCGGGGTCGACTTGATCCGGATATCGTCGACACTCACCCCCTGCCCCCTGGCAAATCCTTCGGCAGCCTTTGTGGGCCGGCCTTGGGCATCGTACGCCACCTGCCTGGGCGGCCCGATGATCTCGGTGGTGCGCGCTTCCTGTTCAACGGCCACGCCGGGTACATTCAGGACAAGGCGCCGGGGAGTCCCCGTAACGAACGGTTCTCCGTGGGAGATTCGATTTTCGTCGAAAAAGCGGGACATACGAGCGGACATGGCTTCCAGGGCCGGCACAATGTAGCCCGCAGGTATCTCTTCACTTCCAATTTCCAGGTAGAATGTCTTCCCCATCGTCTCCTCCCCCGGTTATCCCTTGTTCCATTTGTTGAGAAGCGGGAATCCCATTTCTTCGCGCTGAGCCGTATAGGCATGCGCGACCAGTCGGGCCATTCCCCGCACGCGGGCGATGTAATTGGTCCGTTCCGTCACACTGATGGCGCCGCGGGCATCCAGAAGATTGAACACGTGGGAGCACTTGAGGGTATAATCGTAGCTCGGAAGCACTAGCCCCAGTTTGTTCAGGCGCAGCGATTCCGCTTCGTACATATTGAAGAGTTCGAGGAGCATCTTCACGTCCGCCTCCTCGAAATTGTACCGGGACCATTCCACTTCGCCCCGGTGGTGAACGTCCCCGTACGTCACGTTTCCGCTCCACACAAGATCGTATACACTGTTCACGCCCTGCAGGTACATGGCGATGCGTTCGAGGCCGTAGGTGAGTTCCAGGCTGACAGGGCTCAGCGCAATGCCGCCCACCTGCTGGAAGTAGGTGAACTGGGTGATTTCCATTCCGTCCAGCCATACTTCCCAACCAAGACCCGAAGCACCGAGAGTGGGAGACTCCCAGTCGTCCTCGACGAACCGGATATCGTGATCCAGCGGATCGATGCCGAAGCTCTTCAGACTCTCGAGGTAGACTCCCTGCGAATCCTCCGGGGAAGGCTTGATGATCACCTGGTACTGGTAATAATGCTGAAGCCTGTTGGGATTCTCTCCGTATCGGCCGTCCGTGGGTCTTCTGGACGGTTCCACATACGCCACGCTGTAAGGTTCGGGACCGAGAACTCGAAGAAACGTCGCGGGATTGAACGTACCCGCCCCCACCTCCAGGTCGTAAGGCTGCTGGACAAGGCACCCCCGTTCCGACCAGAACCTGTCAAGTGCAAGGATAAGTTCCTGAAATGTCATGCCTGACTCCTTACAGTGCGTCCAGGTGGACAAAACCCGCCGCCATGCTCATGCCCGGAGCCGGAACCGACCCCGGGAGCACTCGGCAAAACCCGATGCAGATCCCCCTTCGGGATGTCTCCCGAATGAATAGTGAATTTGGATGTATACGCATTGAAACTTTGCGTTGTCAAGGGAAAAACCCGGTGCAGCAAGCCGTTCTCCGGGAACCCAGGCATCGGAGAAAAGCCAGGCCGGAGGTTCCAGGTTCATCCGCCGAACGAGACCTGCCGTGCTTTTCAACCATCCGGTGCTTCTCAAGCAGAGGATCGACGGCGCCACAACGACATTCCCGCAAAGGCGGCAATGTCGTTATTGCGGGTGTATTTCACCTTTGTGCGACAACTGTCGGGATACGCGTTTATGAGAAAATACCGGAGCCGTTTGGCCCGATTCTTGAGAGATCGGCTGATCAAGAGTTGTGTGTGTGGTCTGGCCGACAGTTCGTTGTGCCCGTGATCTCGGTCATGTTTGCCACGAGCTCTATGGCATCGTCTTTCCGGGCCATGGTTATCCTCCTGGTTTGGGTTTGTCCGTTCAACCGGAGTTGAATCATGGCTCGCCCTGTTCTCACAGTCGGTTGTGAGCCCACGGCTCATGGAAGTTTGCCTGAAGAACCGGGTTTCAGGGAGAAGCCGCCTTCCCGGGATCTTCTCCTTCCGCCGGCCTCCCTTCGTCTGCACCCGATCCGGATACCCGGGTCGAGTCTTCGGCAAGCCTCCCGTAGATGGTGCTGAGCAAGAGATTGCACTGGTATTCGGAAGCCCCCGCCGACCGTGCCTTTTCCACCGCATCCCGGGCTTCCTTCCACATCTGATCTTCCATGAACAGCCTGCCCAGCTGAAGGTGGGTTTCACCCCTGGCCGGGTCGATGGCGGCGGCCCTTTTCAGGTGCCTGACGGCCCGGCTTCTGTCCCCGAGTTCCAGGGCCGCCTCCGCCGCTTTCACATGAGCCTGCAGGTCCTTCGGATTGTGCCGGGCGGCCAGTTCGTAATACCTGAGAGCGTCCCGCGTATTTCCATTCTGCCAGGAGGCGGTTCCCAGCCCGTAGTAGCCGTTGGAACCGGAAGGATCCCGGCGGATCGCCTCCCGGAATATCGCCTCCGCTTCCTCCCCTCTGTCCGAACGCACCAGGAAGAAGCCGAACTGGCTGACGACCGCTGCATCGTCTCTGTCCAGGGACATCGCATGCCTGTAGTACCTTTCGGCACCTTCCGTGTCTCCCGTTTTCTCGCGGATGGCCGCAAGGTTCGCCCACGCGGGAGCATGGTCCGGGTAACGTTCGAGTATGGACCGATACAATTCTTCCGCCTCCTCGAACCTGCCCTCGTCCTGGCAGATCACCGCCAGGTTGAAGCGCGGGCGCGGATCGTTCGGATTCTGCCTGACGGCTTTCCGGTACTCCTTTACGGATTCGCGCACCCGGCCTTTGCCGTAATAGTCCACGCCCCGATTGAAGTGGCTCCCACCGCCTCCCGACCCACCGGAGCATCCCCAAAGGACAAGCAGGCCCGTCAGCACCAGGGCCAGACCACCCCCGACGGTCCGGCACCAGGGTCCCCGGTCCGTCTCCCTGCCGTTCCCCGGCCCCGACCCGCCGCATCGAAGGATCTCCTGCCTACCTGTCATACGGACCGATCCTTCCTTTCTCGCGCCACAAATCGGTTCCGGCCGAACCGGTTTCCACGGAGACCCTCTCCCCCTTCCGGATGATCTTCCACGGATGAGCCCTCAAGTCCTCGCTCAGGTGCTCGAGGTTCCGGGCCGTTTCCTTCAGATGCCTCAACAGCGCGGCGATATCGTCTTCCGAAGCGATCAGCATGGATCGGACATCCTTCACGCAGCCTTCAGCTTCCGAAAGGCCGCTGCCCGCCGTGGCCAGTGTTCCGTCGAGCCGCTTTTCCAGGCTTTCCAGCTTCTGCTGCAGCCCGCGATTGGTCTCCCTCAACTCCCCGAGAAGCGCGGTCAGTTCCTTTCCGCCGTCACCGGACACGCGCTTGAGGTTTCTTCCTGTTTCATCGAGCGAGTCGGCGAAGGTCCCCAGCTTCTTCAGGACCGGCCTCATCTGCTTGCCCTGATCGCGAAGGTCCGCCAGGAATTCACCGGCGTTCTGGACGGCTTCCTTGAGAGCGGATTCAGAGCGAATCTCACGGACCAGGGCGTAGGTTTCCTGGACCAGTTCCACGAGGTGATCCGCCACCCTCCGGCCTGTTTCGATCACGTCCGACAGCGAAGCCTGGCTTCTGCCCTCGATCGTCTCCCCCGATCTCAATTCCGGGGCATCCGGAGACCCGGGCGATATCTCGATGTACTTGGCCCCCATCATGCCGTGGCTCCGGATGGAAACGTGCGAGTCCGACCGTACCCTGGCGTCCGGGTGCACTCGCACCGTGACCGCGATCCGATCGTTCGCTTCTCCGGCGATGCGCACCCGGGTCACCTCCCCGACCGCAAGCCCCGCGTACCACACGGGAGACCCTTTCGTGACACCGTCGGCAGTGGGAAACAGGAGCACGTAGCTTTTCCTGTCCTCCCACAGGGTGCGCAGGTTGCTCACCATGAAAATCCCGGCCACGAGCAGCACCAGTGAAACCAGGATCAGCAGGCCAACCTTGATCTCCGATCTGAAAACCTGCATTCCGTCCGTTCTCCCCTCATCAGGCACACAAGAGCCATGTCAAAACACATGCAGTGGAGCGTCACGTCCGCCGGGAAGGCAGGGCTGAATCCCCGCGCAGTATTCGGACCATCACTCCATGTCCAGAAGATCCTCGAGATAATCCCGGCTCGACTGGCGCAAGGGGATAGGCCCGTCGGGACTGCCGGCGATAAACTGCTGCACCAGCAGATCCGGCGAATTCCGTATTTCCTCGGGAGTCCCGTCGGCCACCACCTTGCCCCGAAAAAGCACCACCATCCTGTCCGCGATCTTGAAGGCACTTCGAGTATCGTGAGTCACCACGACGGAAGTGATATGCATCCGCAGGCTCAGGTCCATGATGAGCTGATCGATGACGCCACTCACCACCGGGTCGAGTCCCGACGTGGGTTCATCATAGAATACGATTTCCGGATCGAGGGCCAGGGCGCGAGCCAGGGCCACCCGCTTCTGCATGCCTCCACTGAGCTGCGACGGCTTGAGCCGTTCGAAGTCCCGAAGACCCACCAGTTCCAGCTTCATCTTCACCATCATGCCGATGATCTTTTCATCGAGTTTCGTGTGTTCGCGCAAGGGAAGAGCGATGTTGTCGTGGACCGTCAGCGAATGAAGAAGAGCGCCCATCTGAAAGAGCATGCCGAAGCGCTTCCGGTAGTCCTCCATCTCCGATTCGTCGAACCGCGTGATATCCTTCCCTTTGAACAGGATTTCCCCGGAATCCGGCCGCATCACCCCGATAAGGTGCCTCAGGAGAGTGCTCTTCCCGCAGCCGCTTCCCCCCATGATGGCCGTCACCTTCCCCTTCTCAACGGTGAGGTTGATCCCGTCCAGGACCACCCGGCCGTCAAAACTCCTGATCAGGTTGCGTACTTCGATGAGAGGCTCGTCCATGGCGGTTGATAATAAAGTGTCAGGTGTTAATGGTTAAGAATCATACGACGATCCGGTATGGAGTGAGTGCTGAGTGACCTCATGTCATGCAATGCGAACACTCACAGGAACAGGTAGAACACCGTCGTAAAGAAGCAGTCTGCGAGTATGATACATATGAGGGAGGTTACGACGGAGATCATGGTGGACCTGCCGACGCCTTCCGCGCCTCCCTGTACGACGAATGCCATGTAGCAGCCGACCATGGCGATGATTCCGCCGAAGACAACGCTCTTGATGAGGCCCGTAAGGATATCCTTCAGGAGCAGGGCATCGAGGGTGCTCTTGATGTAGAGGGATGATCGTATGCCGACGGCGGTGGTCCCGACGACGTAGCCTCCCAGCATGCCCGTGGCGTCGGCCAGGATAGTGAGGCAGGGAAGCATGATCAGCATGGCGATAAATCTGGGCACCACCAGGTAGGCGATGGGAGAAACGGCCATGACCTGCAGGGCCAGGATCTCCTCGGTAACCAGCATGGTTCCGATCTGGGCGGTGAAGGCAGCGCTGACTCTGCCCGCCACCACGATGGCGGTGAGCAGCGGGGCCATTTCCCGGGTCAGGGCCACTCCGGCGAGGCTTGCCGCATGATCCTTCGCTCCGAACTTATCCAGCTGGTAGGCCGTCTGGAGCACGAGAATAATGCCGATGACGAAAGCGACGAGCACCACGATGGGAATGGACCTGACCCCCACCTCCTCCATCTGCCCGACGGCAGCCCTGAAGCGCAGAGGCTTGCCCTGGAACGGTTTGACAAAGATCCACCGCATCGTCTCGTGAAAGAAGTAAGCCATGCTCGTCAGGTGACGAAGAAAAAGGACCACCCTGCCCGCGGGTCGACGGCCTGTTGCTGCATCGCTCACGCCCTGTCGTCTCCTTCAAAGAGCTGCTCGATTCTCGGTACCATTTCAAAAACGCTTTTCAAACAGGCCAGTTCAAAGACCGCCTCCACCGACGGGACGGCTCCCGCCAGCGAGTATCGCACGTTGCCCTTTCTTCTCGACAGTTGGAGCCCTTCCACGAGCGTGGCAATTCCCGAACTGTCCATGTAGGACACGGCCGAAAGATCCACAACGATGTGTGACGCTCCACTGCTGAAAAGAGGCACCAGGATCTTTCTCAAGTCCGGAGAAGTGCTCATATCCACTTCTCCAGAGGGAGTCACCACCTGCACCCCCGGTTTTCTTTCCGTGACCGAAATCTTCATGTTTCAGGAACCTCCTTATTGACCCTGTACTTGACCATCTTCAAAAGCATGCCCCCGTCCGGAGGGAGTTCATATTCCATTTCGTCCACCGCGCTCCTCATGAAATGCATGCCCAGACCGCCGGGCCTCACTTTTTCGAGGTCCCTGGCCCTGAAGGTCTGCGGGTCCGCAGGAGAAGCGAAATCCCTTATTCTCACTTCGAGGCGGTCGTCGTAAATGCCGAACGTGACAACGATTCGACCACCCTGGAGATTCCCGTAGGCATGCCGGATGATATTCGAGCAGGCCTCATCCACGGCAAGCACCATGCGGTCGGCTTCCTCGCGGGGGAATTCCATGCGGTGAACGATGCGTTCGACCAGCCCCCGCATCAGCCCGAGGGAAGCCGGGTCGGCGGGAATATCGAGGATAACGGGTTCCCGAAGTTCGATCGATTCCATCAGGGCCCTTCGACACTCAGCACGACAAAAGTGGTATCGTCGGCGGGAGGGCATCCCTGTGCAAAATCCCGGACCGCTTCAGCCAGCCTTCGGGCGATGTCGTCCGCAGCAGAACCTCCCCGGCACAGTGTTTCTTCCAGTCTCTTCCACCCGAATCGGTCGCCTTTCGAATTCTTTGCATCGAGAAGCCCGTCGGTAAGAAGCACGACGCCATCGTCGGCTTTCAGCTTTTCACGAAAGGCCGGGTATGGCTGGTCGGGAAGGATGCCGAGGGGCGGCCCGCTGCTGTCAGCGGCCATTTTCAGATCCCGCCGGGCAGGATTCCACACCAGGAAGGGCAGATGGCCCGCGTTGACGAAGGTGATCGTCCTGTCTTTCGTATCCAGTACCATGTACAGCAGGGTCGCAAACATCCCCCTGCAGCTCTGTTCACAAAGCAGATTGTTGATACGCGCCACGAGAATCCCGGCGTCCCTTTCGCGGATGGCGTGCAGCCTGAAGTCCGAGGTCAGCCGAGCCATGGCGAGTGCGGATGCGACCCCCTTGCCGGAAACGTCGCCTATGAGTATCCCCAGGCGGTTATCGTCGAGGGGAATGAAATCATAAAAATCACCGCTTACCTGCAGGGCTGGCTGATAGTGCGCTCGAAAACCGCATCCGGCCACGCGGGGAACATCCCGCGGGAGAAAACTCCGCTGCACGGTGACGGCAAAAGCCAGGTCGCTTTCCATCTGCTGCTTGCGCAGCAGGTCGCGGTGCATGCGGGCGTTTTCAATGGCGATGGCTGCATGATCGCAAAGCAGGGTCAGGGTTTCTTCATCCTCCCGGTCGAAAGGCAGGCCGTCCAGCCTGTTGATCACCTGGGAAATCCCGATGACCCGGTCCTTGACCTTCAGGGGAACACAGAGGATGGAGTGGGTCCGGTAGCCGGTCTTCCTGTCGAAATCCTGGTGAAACCTCGGATCACAGTATGCGTCTTCCACGAGCTGAGGGCTGCCCGTTTCAAACACGTGCCCGGCAATGCCCTCACCCTTCCGCAGGCGGAAGCCGCACTTGAGCTTGTCCGCCACAGGCCCCTGGGCCACCTCGAACACGAGTTCACAGGTCTGTTCATCCACCAGCATGAGGCTGCAGGCATCCGCCTTCAGAATGGCCCTCGATGTGGTCATGATGTTTTCAAGGACCTCGTCGAGCTGCAGCGTGGAGTTGATCAGGGCGGATATCCTGAAGCATTCCTTGAGGTTTCCAATGCGCTCGATGCAGCGCGCGTGGTCGGTCCCCGAAGGGGTGGATTCGGGTGTGCGGGATGGTTTGGTTTCCGAGTTCATGTCTTCCGTCATCTATCGACGCTGGCCCCCCTGTCCGGATCGAAACCGGACAATTTGAGACAAAACCATTTCTTATGGGTTTCGTCAACAGCATTTTCAGGTTCATCCGGCAAACGATTCCCTCAGGTGCTTTTCAGGCAAAGGATCGATGGCATCGCAACGTCATTGGGCATCACATCGTCATCCCAGCCAGGACCACAACGATAGGGGCGGTTCGTGAACCGCCCCTGCAATCACCCGTGATTGCAATGATTCCATGTAAATGATTCGGCACGATCACCCATTCATCCCCATCTTTTCTTCAATTTCTTTTGACGCGGCACACCCGGTTGACTAGACTGGCGGCTGACCGCACAGGCAGAACAGTTGCCGCGCGGCTGTATGGATCCTGGCTGTTTGGGCGGGATAGAAGTCCTGTGCAGCGCAGAGGTACCGGATGGGAGAGGTTCAGGCTGATGGTCTCGATGCATGAAGACCCGCGGCATCGCGGAACGATTTTTTCGGCGTTGACGCCCCGTGCCGCCTGGGGCGCGGAGGCTTTGAATTGACGGATTCTGCCGCAGGAGGCAATGCGGGAGGCCACGACTACGCCGACCCGCCGCCTTTTCGCACTCAGCTCGGCCCCATTCTCTTTCTCACGGCGATCTTCTTCCTGAACTTCATTTCGAGGATCATTCCTTCGCCGCTCATGCCCACCATAGAAAGTGACCTCCGGTTGAATCACGGGGAAGCCGGTGCGCTCTTCCTCCTCACCGCGGCGGGATATTTTGTGACTCTTACCGGCTCGGGGTATGTTTCATCCCGGCTGCAGCACAGAAGAACCATCATCGTATCCGCCGTTGCCGTGGGTCTCGCCCTGCTGTCCATATCCCTGGGCAGAAGTCTGTGGAGTCTCCGCCTGGGTTTGCTGGGCCTGGGCATGGCGGCGGGGCTCTACCTCCCGTCCGCCATTGCCTCCCTGACCTCCCTGGTCGGGCCAAGGCACTGGGGCAAGGCTATCGCTATCCACGAACTGGCACCTAATCTCGGGTTCGTACTCGCCCCCCTGCTTACGGAAGTGCTGCTGGCATGGGTATCGTGGCGGGGAATTCTGAGCCTGGTGGGTGCGGCGTCGCTGTTGACCGGCATCGCTTACGCCCTGTTCGGGCGGGGCGGGGATTTCCCCGGAGAGAGTCCGGCGTTCAAATCTCTGCGCCCGCTTGTCGCGGAACCTTCCTTCTGGATCATGATGGTTCTGTTCAGCCTGGGAATCAGCAGCACGGTCGGGATCTATTCCATGCTTCCCCTCTACCTGGTGGCGGAACGGGGTCTGGAACAGAACACCGCCAACACCCTCGTCGCCATCTCGAGAGTGCTTTCCCTGGCCATGGCTCTGCTCAGCGGGTGGGCCACGGACCGCTTCGGCCCCCGGCCGACCATGATGGCCGGCCTGCTCCTCACGGGCATCCTGACGGTGCTGATTGCCGTCGTGCCCGTTTCCATGATCCCCTTTATCGTCATCGCCCAGGCGATGCCCGCCGTCTGTTTCTTCCCCGCGGGCTTCGCGGCGCTGTCCTACATCGGTCCGCCCGGATCGAGAAGCATCATCGTATCCTTCACCATCCCGGTCGGTTTCCTTGCAGGCGCCGGTCTTATGCCGACCCTGATCGGCATGATGGGAGATGCGGGTTCCTTCGGGCTGGGTTTCGGCCTGGTCGGGGGGATGATCATCACGGGAGGCCTTCTTTCCAGATTCCTCAGGCTCTCGCGGGGGCATAAGTCCTGAAGGGGATCCCCGGTTGCCCGGGTTTTCCGCATTTTCGAGCACCGCTCCGATACACGGAAGACCCGGTCGAGGTGGCGAGGCGAACGGCGTTCAGGCCGTCCGCCCTGCATTTCGCAGGTCTTTCAGCGGGTAAGCCGCCTCAACTGCAAAGACAGCCTGCGCACGTGCTCCTGTTCTTCCTTGACGAGCAGGTGGATCAGGTCCCGGTCTTTCCCTTCACACGTGGCTTCCTGCATGCCCAGGAAGAAGATGACCGAATCCTTTTCGAACTGGAGAGCCATTTTCAGAGCGTCGACGGCATTCCTGACACCCGCCAGCTCCCTGTCCACTCCCTCGGTGGTACCGAATATGTGCTGGTCGGCCATCATCTGGATATACTGATCGAGCTGGTTGTCGGGGTCGCTTACCGTGGGGGTCGAAGCGCTGGGCGGGAACTGCGCCATGAGGTCCTGGAACTTCTTCTTGTGTTCCACTTCTTCAAGGGCAAGATCGGCAAACAGCTTCTTCACCTCGGCGTCCTCGATCACGCTCTGAGCCTTTTCATAAAAGGCCTTACCGTTCTCCTCGATTTGGACAGCGATTCGAAAAACTTCACCTGCATTGAAACAGAAAATCATCGGCTTTTACTCCTCATCCCAGGTAACGTGTTTTATTCCTTTTCAAATTCACTCTTGGGAGCCCCGCAGGGCGGGCAGACCCAGTCGTCGGGCAGTTCAGAAAACGGAGTCCCGGGGGCTACTCCGTTTTCCGGGTCTCCCTCGGCCGGATCGTAGATGTATCCACAGATCTTACAGACATACCTCTCCATCGGATGACCTCCTTCGCCACAGGTATCGGACTTCCCTGATTGCGGGTTTACCCCAAAAGGCACCCTTCAGTAAAGCTCGATTATCGTCCCTGAGTAGCCACGGGAGTGATCATTTCCTGTGTGCCGAAGGGATCCTGGAATTCAAATTCCGGGCGGAACATCAGTTTCCTGACCCCCCGCTCGTTCAGATACCTCGCCAGTTCCAGGTTAATGTCCGCCGGCAGTTCCACTCCCGCCTGAGCGGCGGCCTGCCGCAGAAAGGATTCGGCCTTCGAGGCCATGGCCACGGCGTCGCCGCAGATTCGGCCGGCTTCCGTCGGATTGTGAAAGCCCACCGAATTCTCGGCTCCAATAAAGATCACCCGGTACAGGGCCTCGATGTAGAGATCCTTGGCCCTTTCGTAAAGCTCCTCATCGATCACCTTGCCCTCGGCCTGTGCAGCGTGAATAATCCCGAAGAGCCTGGCCGTCACGGCGGTGGCATAGCCGGAGCGGTTCATGAGAGACACCGTACGGTCCTGGATGGTGTACACGCGATCTCGCAACCTGTCGGGGGTTTCCGTGTGGCACTGCTGGCAGGCCTTGAGATCGGCCTTGAGGGGGCTCATGACATTGTGGTCGGAAATCTTGTTCGCTCCCACTCGAGTATACGGCATGTGGCAGTCGGCGCAGGCCACGTTCGACCGGTAATGCACGCCGCCCCGGGTATAGAATTCATATTCGGGATGGCGGATGAAACCCACTTTGAAGCCCGTCACCGCCTGAGTCCATTCCATGTGGGAAGGATCGCTCCTGATCACCTTGATGATGTTTTCTATGGATATGTCCCCGGTCTTGCTGCCCTGCCAGGGGAAGAAGACGTCCGTGGATTTCATTTCTCCGTCCTTGGGAATGACGTAGGTGACATGGCACTGGGCGCAGACCAGCAGGCGGGCTTCCTGGCGGGTAACCCGATCGGGGTCCCTTCCCATGTCCTTGATGGCCCTTCCGAGAGTCCACCGGCTGAGCTTGAGGCCCATGGTACGGTTGTCGTGGCAATCGCTGCAGGCCGCTCCAAGAGTTTGAAATTCTTTGGGTATCTTTGCGTGAACGTCGAGGTAGGGATCGGAAAAATAGGCCGCACCGAGCTGCTCCCGCAGCTTCGGAACATAGGGACTCTTGCAGGTCAGGCAGGCACCCCCCGCCTTGAGGCGTGACGGGTCGATTTCCAGCTGGTCGATCACCATGTAATGATGGCCGCGAGGCTCATTGTATTCGACTCCAAACCCCCACCCATTGAAAAGCACGGCCATGTAAGGAAACTCGCTCAACTTGTCGTAGATCACCAGGTCCGTATCGTAACCCTTCTTGTACCTGCTCATTCCGGCGGGTCGAGGGTCTTTGGTCTTGGCCCAGGAATCGTAATTGTGCGGATACACCTTGCCCCAGTTTGCCGGATTGATGTCGCCGTCTTCGATGGTTCCGACCCTGACCAGTTCGGCCTTTTCCGGAGCACAGCCCGAAACAAGCAGCCCACCCGTCAGAAAGCCTGCTGCCAGCAAATTCAGCAAGAATCTTCTGCATTCCATGAACGTCTCCTTCCATCGATTTGGTCAGGGTTAGAGTGCCCCTGTGGTGCTGTGGGAATGGCGGCGGTGACACTGCCAGCACTGGCGGTCTTCATTGATCCTCGATAGCAGCTCCTCGTGACAGCGCATGCAGTTCTCCTGCAGAATCGCCGCGCCGTGTTCGGAAAGCCGGATCCTGTCCGGCACGCGGCCGGAGTAGAAGGCATAGGCATCGCGCATCCCTTCGATCCCTTTCCAGGCAACATGACGGACCTTGTTGTCGTTGGGAAGATGGCAGTCGATGCACTTGGCACTGCGATGCGCACCGTTGTAAAACCAGGCCTCGTACTGAGCCTCCATCACGTGGCAGCCGGCGCAGAACTCGGGAGTCCCCGACCTGGCATAGAGTCCCGGCGGGCCGAAGCTCACAAAAGCCCCAACTCCGGCGGCAACCAGTGCAAGCAGGACGATTATGCGCAACCGCCTTCGTCTCCTGTACCTGTCCCTGGTATTCTCCATCAAGTCTCTCATCTGTCTTCCTCTTCAGGATAGATCCCGGCATGGGCAATAATGGAAACGGCCTGTCCTCACGATGTCCCCGGGTTATCGAAGCGGTCTTCGCCCCTCTCTTATCAGGATAGGAGAAGCAAAGTCACTCCGCTTCCCATCCTGCCGTATCATTTTCATCTTTTAGACATCTTTTGACTCAAGTCAATTTCGAAAGGAATAGAATTTCGAATAGTCCCGCGGGAGTCTCGATTCGATTCCTGGAACGGCAAGGCAATAAGATGATAATTCCGCCGCAGGGCTTCAGCCCTGCCGAAAAGGTCTTATCTTACGTGCATCGGCGTGCTTCTGAGGAACCTGCCATGAACGGAAACAAGAAAGACACCAGGATATGCAGTGAATGCGGCCAACCCGAATTCTTCACGGGAGGAGGAAGCGGGCTTTTTCCCTGTTGAGATTTCCCGCAATGCGGCTCATAAATCGTTCTCGGGAAGAGTATCATCAACCGGCCGCCCCAGGCCGGTTCATCCAGCAACGATGCCTGTTCGATCTGCAACGGGAGAATCTGAAGGAGGACTGTCATGAGACTCAGGACCGCGGTTTCCGGCATAATGGGGGAGGCGAAGGCTTTGGGAACCTCCGACGCCTATACACGTTCGGCAACCTTTCTTCACGCGGCGAACGAGGAAATCCGGGAGGAGATCCAGGCAGCCACGTCAGGAAAGATCCAGGCCATCATCCGGAAACTCGAATCCCGGGAAAAACTCGACTCCGAAGAAAAGGAACTGGTAAAGACCTGGATCGTCGGTGACGCTCAAAGCCACGTGGCCGTGGAGAACAACTTCAACGACTGGGTCGAGGAGTTCCAGCGCCTGCAGGCAGCGATAAGCCGATACGAGAACAGGGAAATCAGCGAGATGGACTGGTTCGGTCTCCACGGCATGGTACAGGACGCCATGAGGGTCGCCGCGGATATCGCCGACTTCCTGGAGAAGAAGGAAAGGATTCAAAGATTTGAAGAAGCATCGAGAGAGATCGACGAAGGGGGTGCCGACGTGCTCCTGATGATGCTCACCGCAAAGCTCGGCTCCCCGGACCTGTAGCACTCTTTCGACCGGCACCGGCGAAGACCGGAGGAGGGCCGTCCAGGTGAAAAGGCCCGTATTTGCCTTTATTTTGCTTATATTGCTTTCCGCCCTGTTTATCTGTGCGGGCTCATTCTGCACTGGAGGCACCGCCGGGGGACCGGATTCCGCGTCCATCGAAGCATCCGAAGGAAGCGGCATTGCGGACGAAGGAGCCACCCGGCTCTATCTACCGCTTCTCGGGGATATCGATGCCAGGGATTATTCACTCCCCGTCCTCGCCGTACTCCTGGGCCTCGTGGACGGGTTCAACCCGTGCGCCATGTGGGCACTGGTCTATCTCATCTCTCTCGTCGCCGGACTGAACGATCGAGCGAAGATATGGCTCGTCGTCGGCACCTTCGTCGCCTCCTCGGGAATCCTCTATTTCCTGTTCATGTCCGCCTGGCTCAACGCCTTCCTCTTTCTGGGATTTTTCAGGCCCGTAACCCTGGTCATCGGGTTGCTGTCTCTTTATGTGGGAGTCGGTAATATCATCAGCACGATAAGAAAAAGGGGCGCTGTGGAGTGCGAAGTCGTGGATGACGCAACCAGGCGGCAGACCATGAACCGAATGAAGAAGGTGTTGGCTTCTCCCGTCACGTTGACTTCAATGGTGTCCGTCGTGGGGCTCGCATTCATCGTCAATTCGATGGAATTCGTGTGCTCGTGCGCCATCCCTGCCGTGTTTACACATGTTCTCGCGATGAGTAACTTATCTACGATCGAGCATTACGGTTATATACTTCTTTATGTTTCATTCTTTATGCTGGACGATTTCATCATCTTCGGGTCTGCGGTATTTGCGTTCAACGCGACTTTGGGAAGCAGGTACCTCGTGTACTGCAAGGTAATCGGAGGCCTTCTATTGATCGCTCTCGGTTTCTTCCTGGTTTTCATGCCTCACGTTCTCTTGATGAGATAGCGGGTTTATTGTCGCAGCGGCACGGGGAACCCGCTGAAATCCTAATCCACAGCCGATCGAGGGCACCACTGCCTGCCGGAGGGACTCACCAGGTCCAGGCCGGGGAGAGCCATGAACCCAAATCCTTCCTATGAAGAACTGAAGCGGAAGCTGATCGAGCTCGAAACGGAAATGGGCGAAAGAAAGCGATTCGAAATCGAGCTCGCAAACGAACTGAAGAAGTTCCGTGGGCTGTACGACCTGGCCACGGCCATTGCAAGCGATCAAAGCCTGGACGCCTACCTCGGGCGCATCGTCGACCAGTGCAGGGAACTGCTGAGCTGTGACATCTCCTATATCGCCCTTCACGATGAAACAAGGAACGATTTCTACAAGCATACATTCTCGGGCATCCGTACGGAAGCTTTCCGAGACTTGAGGCTCCCTTCGGGCAAGGGCCTCGGTGGCCTGGTTGCGCGAACCCTGCGAGGCTGCATCGTGGAAGACTACCCGGTCGATACCCGCTTTGACCGCCGGGACGACAAAATCATCGCGGGCGAAGGCATAAGATCGGGAATGGCCGTGCCGATACGGATGGGTACGAAGACTATGGGAGTCCTTTATGTCTTCAACCGATCGAAGACCCCCTTTTCACAGTCTGACCTGGCAACACTTCACCTTGTCGGGCATCTGGCCGCCGTCGAAATCAGCCGCAGGCAGGCCGAAGATCTTCTGAGGGAGAGCGAGGAGCGTTTCCGTTTCATGCTCGAAACCACCGGGGACGTCATCTACCGCCTGGATTACGAAACCATGACCTACGACTATCTCAGCCCGGGGATCGGCAGCCTGACAGGATTCTCCCAGGAGGAAATCAAAACCCTCGGGTTCTCGAGCATAGTCAAACGGATCGATCTGCCGGGGGCGGAAAATGTCGGTCCCGAGGTGCTTGTCGAAAACCGCATGATGGGGAAGACCGGCGAGTTCCGTGCGGACTACCTCATCACGACCAGGAGCGGGGATTCCCGGTGGCTGCGGGACCATTCGTTTCCCTGGTTCGACAGTTCGGGCAGACTTGTAGGGTCCGTGGGTATCCTGAGTGACGTCACCGACTACAAGCGGGCCGAAGCGCTCGTTCGACAGCGCACAGCCGAACTCGTCGAATCGGAGGAAAAATACCGGACACTGGTGGAAAACGTACCCCTCGTGGTCTATCGTCTGAGCCCCGCAGGAGAGGTCATTTTCATAAACCAGTTTGCCGAAGTACTCACCGGCTACAGCCCCGTCGACATTCTTCGGGACTCCCGCGTCTGGGATGAAGCCGTCCATGATGAAGATCGGCCAAGAGTTATGGAACAGCGCCGGAAGGCATATGTTCAGCGAAGAGAGCTCATGGTCGAATACCGCATCGTGCACAGGGACGGGTATCTCGTGTACGTGGTCGAACATGCCATTCCGTTCGAGGTTCCCGGAGGCGACGTAACCAGCGTGGATGGTATCATCATGGATGTGACGGGCCGAGTGAAACTGCAGGAGAAACTCATCCAGACCGAAGGCATTCGGACCATCAGCGAGGTTTCGGCGCGCCTGGCCCATGAAATACGCAATCCCCTGGTTTCAGCGGGCGGATTTGCCCGGCGCCTGCTTTCCTCCATGAACCCGGACGATCCGAACAGGGAGAAAGTGGAAATCATCGTGAAGGAAGTGGGCCGCCTCGAGGCCATCCTGCGCATGATCCTGAACTACATGCAGCCCGTGGAACTCCAGATCTCTCCTGCCGACCCGTACCTCCTGGTGGACGCGGCTTCGATGGCGGTCGAAACGGATGCCGGGGAAAAACAGGTGTCCATACGAATCAAGCTGCCTCCAGGGCTGCCCAAGATTCCCGCCGACCCCTATTATATGGAGCAGACTTTGAAAACGCTTTTCAGGAACGCCTTCACCCGAATGCCTCCAGGCTCCGCCATGACCCTGTCCGGCTCCCTCGAAAAGGACCTCTTCCTGCTCACCCTCAAATACCCCGCCCAGAACGTATCCCGGGATGACGTGGAGCATTTCTTCTACCCGTTCACCACCCCCACCAAAACAGGGCTTGCTCCCGTGGACCTGCCCATGTCGAAAATCCTGGTACACAAACACGGCGGCATGATCGAAGTGAAGCTTGAAAAGCCTCGAACCATACTCATCCGTATACTGCTCCCGACCTGTCCCGGGGCCGTCTGCGCCTGAACGATCGCGACCGCTACAAAGTGATGACCTGATCCAGCCCGGAACCCGCCAGTGCGGCATAAAGATTGGGGAAACAGCCTATCTGCGCCGCCGGGACGAGTCTTCCGTCCAACCCCCGTTCATGAACACACTGATCACATCCCATGAGAAGCATGCCCGTAGCCCCGGACAGCTCCTGCAGATCTCCTCCCGTTTCCGTTCCATCCAGGAGGAAATACGTGTTATCCATTACGAAGAACATGCCGAGCACTTCCGCTCCATGCTTGCCTGCCTGTAGCTGGGGAATGATCATGGACGTGAGGAGCTTCTGACAGTTCGGCGAACTCAGAATGTAGGCAACTTTCATGGCGATTTTCCTCCCTGGTTGATTTCATGCTCCATGGCCGGCCGAAGTATTCGCCGCCTCTATCCCATCATTTCGAGAAAGGCCTCGATGCGGACACGCAGCCGTTCGATGTCTGACTCGGAATAGTCGGTTTCGATGTGCAGAAAAGGCAGCTGTTTGTGCTCCTGGACATAGTGCTGGATAAGATGCGATTCGATATTGTACGTATGGCATGCCTGCCAGCTAAGATCCACCACACCATCCACCTGGAACTCTTCGATGAGCAGATCGAGCAGATCGAGCCTTCCCGTGTTGGGAGACATGCACGAGCAGGGAATTTTCAGGTACTGTTCGGCGATGGCCCACAGAGGATCCCCATTCTCCTGGATGGTAAAGCATTTCTTGTGTCCGCTGCAGTTCTCCATGCAGACCACGGCGGCTCCGCATTCCTCGATGAGCTTCACCACCTTTTCGGAACCAAGCCCGACAGGTGTGCCCGTGAGCAGGATACGCCGAGCACTTCCGGAGAAGGGACTCTCCCCGCGCGAAGCCCTCTGACCGACTTCCTCGATGACTTCACGCAGCAGTTCCCATGCCTCGTCCTTGTCCGCGAAAAAACTCAGCCGATGCTTCACGGTGAGCATTTCCATTCCACTTACAGGCGCCGGGACCTGTCTTGCCAGGTCCAGCAATTCCTTGAGGGTATTGCGCTCCCGGTTCATCAGCCTGATGGATTCCGAGATGCGTTCATCGGTAATTTCCACGTCGAATTCCCGTTCCAGCCAGGTCCTGAGTCTTCTGATCTGGTCGTGCCAGTAGGGGAGGGCCGTTTCGGGCACCTGGTTATGCGGGAGCTGCAACAGGTACAGGGGACGGTATTCCTTGAGAAGTTCGAACATCTTTTTCTTTCCGTCACACGTGGTCTCGGCGATCACCACGTCGGAGAAATGAAAGAACGGGCATGTGTCGGTCGCAGCAAAGCCGAAGCTGCTCTTGATGAGAGGGCACAGGTTCGGCGGCAGGAATTTTTCCGCGGCGGCAATGGGTTCGTTCCTCGTGCCGCACAGAGACAGAGGGATGGCCCCCGCCGCCAGCACGAGCTCAACCGGCGCATATATACAGTACAGCCCGGCCACTTTCCGGCCCTTTTCCCTGGCATCCTCGATCTTCGTGAGATTGCGGTCACTGAGTTTTGACAGCTTTTCCAGTATGTTCAAGCTCATCGATTTCGACACTCCTTCTCGATTCCTCGTGAGAATCCGCCGTCGTCCGCAAGGGAACCGCAATAACCGAACCTCGCAGAACAGTCCTCCCGCCGTCTACAGTGCAGCCAGATAACCCCGCCCCGGTTCGGTGCCCGGTTCCTCACCATGCAATGCCGTCTTCAGAACCCTCGTCAGGTGATTCTTGTAATCGAGATACCTGTGTCCTCGACGATCCCGGGGACGATCCAGCCTCACCCGCATATCCTCGATGATCCCGCCGTTTCCGCCCGACATCACGATCACCCTGTCTCCCAGGTAGACGGCTTCTTCGATGTCATGAGTCACCATGATCACCGTTTTGCGGTCTTTCAGCCAGATGGCTTCGAGTTCCTCCTGCAGCATCTGCCGCATCTGGTAGTCGACCGCACCCAACGGCTCATCCATGAGCAGCACCCTCGGACTGCAGGCAAGAGCCCTGATGAACGCCGTCCTCTGTTTCATTCCCCCGGATATTTGATCCGGGTAATGATTTTCAAACCCTTCGAGGTGAGCCAGGGCGAGGAGCTGGTTCAGGCGTTCGGTCTGTTCCGATCGTGAAATCCCCTGCTGTTTCATGGGATAGAGTATATTCTGCCCGACGGTCATCCAGGGAAACAATGCATAATCCTGGAAAACAAAAGCACGGTCAGGCCCGGGCTTTGTAACGGGAATCCCGTCCAGTTCCACTGTTCCGTTCACGGCTTTTTGAAAACCGGCGATGATGCTAAGCAGGGTTGTCTTGCCGCACCCCGACGGACCCAGCAGGATCACAAACCGTCCATTGCCGATGCTGAAGCTGATGTTTTCAAATACAATGCAGGTCTTCCCCCGGCTTTGAAAAGCCATGGTGAGGTTCTTGACGTCCAGTCGCATGGTGATCACATATGCCTATTGAATGTATTTCCACCTGGTGAGTGTTCGGTTCATCAGCAAGAGTACCCGATCGATGCCGTACCCGACCATGGCGGCCATGATCATGAGCGCAATCAGCGTGGGCGTTTCCATTCTCGTTTGAGCTTCAACCATGGAGTAGCCGAACCCGGCACTCGTCGCGATGAATTCCGCTCAGATCACAGACATCCATCCGGCACTCACCGCCAGCCTCATGCCCGTAAGGATGTCCGGCATGGCCGCGGGAACCATGACGTCCTTGAAAAGGCTCCACGAACCGGCCCCCATTGTCCGCGCCGCATAGAAATAATTCTTCGAAATCGACTGCACCCCGGCGACGGTGTTCAGTAAAACGGGGAAGACCCCGACAATGGCTATGAGGAAGACCGTCGGGCCATCACCCAGGCCGAACCAGACAATGGTAAGGGGAACCCAGGCCATTACGGGAACCTGCCTGAGGGTACCCACTACGGGATCGACAAGCTGCATGGCCACCATCGAAGACCCGGTGATGAATCCCAGGAACATGCCGATGAAGAGAGCGATCCCAAAACCCGTGAGGACCCGCTGAAGGGTCAGCAGGAGGTTCCACAGCGTGTCCACGTCTCGAACGGCAGAGACAAAAGCTTCAGCGGTCCTCCATGGGGTCGGGAGAAGAAGTTCGCTATTGTAGCTGTCGGCGGCAAGCTGCCATATGACCACGACGGCCGCGAGGCTGATGAGTTTGTACAGAATCCCTGAATGGAGGAGGAGAATGGCTGCTTCGTCTTTTTTCTCCATCCGCGTTCCGGAGGATACACGTACTTCACCTTCATTCTTTTCCATTCGGCTTCCTCCCGGTTTGTCCACTGAATTCCTCTCCATTCCTTCAGAGCCCGGGCCAGAGTCCCAGGTTCGTTCAGTTCCGATACCGCCCTTTCATAGCTTTTCATAAAACGCGCGTAGAGCTCGGTCGAAGTGAATTTCCTTTGAGCAACCACCACATAGGTGACCAGGTCCGCGCCGTCCTTCGAAGCCGCAATCCTCTCCCCGCCCAACCTCAGTGCCTTGAGAATATCGACGACCACACCGTCGACAACCCCGCGATCGAACGCAAACGGCAGGCTTGCAGGGAGCATCTGAACAGTGTCGCACCCGTCACCCAGTATCCGCCTTACCATTTCCGCCTGCCGTCCCCGCTTTCTCGAAATACCGATCTTCCGGGGAAGGCCTCCCGGCCGGACCACGAGAACGTCCGAATTCAGAACTCCCGGACCGATGATCTCGAATCTCGAATCCTTCTCGATCAGCCGTTCAGCGGAATCCGGGCACATCACGGCCACATCGAGCAGATCCGAACCGAACGCCCATTCGGTGGTGTTCGAACAGCAGTCCTTCATGGTATAAGCCTGAACCCCCCCATCGGATACCTCGGCATCCGGGAATCCCATATCCTTCATTATGCAGTGAACGATCAGCCCTCCCGAATCATCCGGGGCGCCTATTCTGAAGGCAGGACGATCCCGCCGTTCAAAACGGATCGAACACCATCCCACCATGACCGCCATGAACAATGCGAGGGCGATAATCCCCGGAATGCCACCCTTCATCAAAGACCGGCCTGAAGAGTTCTTCCCTCGATTTCATAGGCCTTCTTTTTCCAGTCTTCATAACTCATTCCCAGAGGGAAAACGGGATCCACCTTCTCCTTGATGAACGTGTCGAAGTCGCCCGTGCCGGCCTTTTCCAGGTACTCGGTGCGCACATACGTCCTGGATTCGGCGGCTCCATCGAGCGTCTTCATGTTCAGGTTCCAGTTGACCGCCTCCTGAATGTTTTCATCGTGAATATCCCACCGCATGGTACGGTCCTCTTCCACCGTTTTCTTGAATATGGTCATGAGAGCCACTTCGAGTGGTACGCTGTAGTTTTTTGAAAAGATTTCGGCGGACTTGAGGGGGTGGGTGTAGATGAACCGGATGGCTTTGGAATGGGCGAGTATGATCTTCACGGCAAGATCCGGATGCGCCTGGGCAAAGTTGCTGTTCATGGAAAGCACACAGCAGGTTCCCCACTTGCCGGAAGGCATTTTCGTGATGGTGAATTCCGGAACGATTCTTCCGCATTTGTCATACTCGGCCATCGAAGCCCAGGGATCGCAGGTCATGTACCCGTCCAGGCTCCCGATCTTCAAAGCAAAGAATTCGTCTTTGTCGGCCATGTTGAATGTTTCGTAGTACTTTCCCTCGGCGGGGATGCCGACCTTTTCAGAAAAAGTCACCCATTCCGGACTGTTCTTTTCCGGGTCGGTTCCGAGTGCGAGTTTCTTTCCGATCAACTGCCTCGGGTCCGTGATATCGTTGCGGACAACCAGGTAATAGGAGCCGCCCAGGTGGTTCATCGCGGAGATGAAGATCGGGCAGCCCTTCAAATAGGCACGCACCGTACGTTCAAAGCCGATGTAGCCCACATCCATGCGCCCGGCTGCCATGGCCTCGGGAACCTTGGCGTTTCCGATCACTTCGACGTTCAGACCCAGTTCATCGAAAATTCCCGCATCCTTTGCAACGGGGGCGGCCGTCATATGGTCGCAGTTGTAGTATCCCATTTTGATAACGTAGGCTCCGACCGGACCGGCTTCCGAAGTCCGTTCCGTACCCCGGGCTCCCGCAGGAAAGATCCAAGAGCTGGAATAAAAGACCATCACCAGCAGCAAGACCCTCGACAAACGGTTCATCTGTTTCCTCCTCCTGGTTTCCATTCCTGTCGGACACCTTCTTCCATCAGGTCCGTTTAACCGGCCGACAGGATGGATTCACTCGATTCGATGTTCACACGACAACCCGGAAGTCTTCAGCAGCAGTCTTCCATCCCCTCTCCAAAAAGATCCACCAGCCGGTTTCCCTCGATCCTGAATACCGCAAACCCCACCTTTGCGCCTTTCATGCCCTGAACAATGAACTCCATCGGAGGCTTGCCGTCTATGTCCCTGAACTGGATCACCTGGTTCGAGTGCGGTGCCGGGACTTCATTGGTCTCGAAGTAACTGCCTCCCAGGTCGAGGACCACCCTCATCATGTTTTTCTCCTCGCTCACCCGGTACATGACGACCAGGTCCACCCTTCCGTCATGGTTCAAGTCTTCTCGGTCGAACTTGACGATTGTCGTGTTCGGGTGCGTTTGTACAAAGTGCCTCAGCATTTCGCAGGATTCGGCAAGATTCCGCCTCCCGGCTGCACCGTCTTCACCGGTCTGTTCTCCACACCCCCCCGCCGCGGCGCACACGAAAAACGACACCCACGCCGCCTGAAACAGGCTTTGCCAAGTCATTGCGGGGCTTCCATGCGCAGAAGATACCTCCGAGTACGCAGCAGGAGCGGGTAAAGACAGAGGGACAGGATCAGGCCTGAACAGAGGTATTCGACGGGCTTCGGCGCAGCGAAGATCAGGCTCCGTGCCAGTCCGGTCATGCCGGAGCCCTGTCCATGATGGAAGAAAGGCATGAAATCTTTCAGGATCAGCACATTGGTGAGGTATCCTATCAGCATGGAACTGCTCACCATGGTCACAACGTAGATGAGCACCGCCCTTGGCCCGATGACCCGGAAGATGCTCGCAAGCTCGGGCAGGTTCGTCGCCGCTCCGGTCATGAGAAATGCTATGGCGACACCCGGTGCGGCTCCACTTGCAACCAGCGCGGCGATGAAAGGAATGTGCCCGACGGCGCACACGTACATGACGGAACCCAGCAACGATACGCCTCCGACGGATATCATTCCGGGATCACCCAGGTACTGCTGTATCACGGACTTGGGGATCATCGAGATGATCGCCCCCGCAAGGAGCACTCCGAACACAATGTACCTGCTCACCATGACTCCCAGTTCCATGAATCCCCAGTGCAGCCCGGATAAGAGTCTCTGAAGAACACCCGCGGACTCGACCACCTCCAATCCGGGATCCGGCGAAACCCGTTCCACTCCAGGAGCTCTGAGTTCGGAGCCTGCCAGCGTGTTCCCCAATACTCCAACCAGCATCGGCACCACAAAACCGCTTATGAAATAGATCGTGGCAATCCGGGGCCCGAGAAGACCGTATGCCAGGAGAACGGCGGCGGGATTGATGATGGGGGTCGCGGCCATGAAAGCCAGCGTCGGCCCCAGGCAGGCACCGGAATAGTACAGCCCCACTCCAAGCGGGATGACTCCGCAGCTGCATATCGGCAGCAGCATGCCCGAAACCGTTCCGCGCACCAGGGAACTCAGTTTGCGGTTCCCCAGCATGCGCTGCATCCTGTCGGGTCTCACAAAATGATGGATCAGCCCTGCCAACGCAAAGCTGAGCACCAGCCACACCGAGGCATCATTGAGGATGGAAAGAGAGGTCGTCAGTATAGCCGGCAGGATATCCACGTTCAATCCTCGAGGCCCCCGACCGCTTCGGATATCGCCTTTTCGATGATCTCCTTCGACAGAGTGTCGAATCTTTTCCTTCCGTTGACGATCATCGTCCCCCTCGTCACCGGGCCATACGTCTTCAGGTAATCAAAATCCCTGCCCGCATGGTAGATCCTTACCTCGACACGGTCACCGTAACGGGAGGCGGCAGCCTGTATAGTCCGACCGTATTCGTCACAGCACGGGCAGGTATGGATGAATTCAACCCGAACTCTGGTCATTCGTCATCTCCTTCAGGTTTCGCACATGAACCACTCCTGATTCCCCCGGGAGAACCACTCAGCCGCAAGAGATCCGCAACCGCCGTTCCTCGAATCTCTCTGCGGACGATTACCAATATCATTTCGATTTGTCCAATTGGAATTTCCGATATCAATACTGTCGAGATACTAACGGGTTCAATGAGTTGTGGATTCAAAGGAGGGTAAAGAAATGCCTCACCCGGAAGGCTTTTCCCCTTCAGGCCATCTCACGGAGAGGTCAGATAAACAGGAGCAGGCTCACCGCCATGACGACCATGCCCGCCACCAGTCCGTAGACGGTCAGGTGGTGTTCGCCGTACTCGCGGGCCGACGGGAGAAGCTGATCGAGTGAAATGAAGACCATGATGCCCGCCACACCCGCGAACACCACTCCGAACAGCACATCGTTGATGAAGGATCTCAGGATGAAGTACCCGGCGACGGCTCCCACCGGTTCGAGGATACCGGAGACAAAGGAATAAAAGAACGCCTTCCTGCGGCTACCCGTTGCGTAATAGACGGGGACGGCCACGGCGATCCCTTCGGGAATATTGTGTATGGCGACGGCCGTCGCTATGGCAAACCCGAGCCTCGGTTCCTGGAGTGCGGAGATGAAGGTGGCCAGCCCTTCGGGGAAGTTGTGAATGGCTATGGCCAGCGCCATGAACAGCCCCATGCGCAGAAGGCTGCGTTCTCTGTGCGCCACAGGATTTTCGCTGATCTCCTCCACCCTGTGCATCTCGTGCGGATTCTCATAGGACGGTATCAGCCGGTCGATAACGGCGATAAGGAAGATGCCCCCGAAAAAGGACCCGACAGTCGCCCAGGACCCCGCCGCCTCACCCAGCACCGCCGTCAGGGAGTGCCTGGCCTTGGCGAAGATCTCGATCATGGATACGTAGATCATGACTCCCGCTGAAAAACCCAGGGCCACCGCGAGGAATCGAGTGTTTGTGCGGTCGGCGAAGAAGGCCAGCGCACCACCGATCCCCGTTGCCAGTCCGGCGAAGAGGGTCAATCCGAAAGCCAGGAGCACATTGCCCGATTCCATTCACTTCTCCCTTGCCACACTCTCAGGAAATGTCAGCCATGCCGGAATATTCCCGGATCAGCCGGTTCGACCGTTCTTTCACACATCCCGTAACATTTGGAGGCATGCCTTTTGTCATCTTTGGTTCTTCCAGGATCAGGATTTCTTCAATGCCTTTTCAAACGGGTTGTTGAAGGATGTCTTGCCCGCGGAACGCGCTTGATCCCGTCCGCGTTTTCCGGGAGGCATCGAATATATGCCGGCGGGGGGAGTGCGCTCCCGTGCAGCCGTGGATTTCATGGACAGAGCGATTCGGTTCCGATCTCTGTCCACTTCGAGCACGGTAACGCTGACCCGCTGGTGAACACGGACCACCTCCCCG
>Ga0334887_1000031_pt1 | contig 213879 bp, 179 predicted proteins | sample GraSluR1_MG_10_FD_207217 | JGI IMG/M metagenome (GOLD analysis project Ga0334887, IMG submission 207217) | Sludge microbial communities from methane-producing bioreactor in Wageningen University, Netherlands - Granular Sludge_18_07-R1 | ecosystem: Engineered > Bioreactor > Anaerobic >...
GTTGCGGATGGTCACCCGCGTGGTGGCACCCTCGCTGAGGGTATAGCGGATCTGGCAGCACTCACGGCTGCCGTCGGCCTCTCGCGCAAGTGCTGAGGGCATCAGCGAGACCGCGCTGATAGTCAGCTCTCCCTGGCAACTGACCACCGCTCTGTGTACCACCGACGAGCCACTGGCCGGAGCGGCCTCGATGAGTACCTGGTAGTCGCCGCTAGGAGCTGGGATCCGCCGCCCAGCCGACTCGATGGTGCCATCCCAGGAGACGATCTGCCGACCAGCCTCCACCCAGTGGTAGTTACGCACGGTACGCAGTCGGGCACCGGTCTTGAGGTTGCGGATGGTCACCCGCGTGGTGGCACCCTCGCTGAGGGTATAGCGGATCTGGCAGCACTCACGGCTGCCGTCGGCCTCTCGCGCAAGTGCTGAGGGCATCAGCGAGACCGCGCTGATAGTCAGCGGCAATCGGACGCTCGTGTCGATCTTCACTACAGCTTCGTCCTCGGCCGTCTGTCCAGCGGAATCGGCGATACGTACCCGCAGGCTGGTCTCACCCTCGGAGGAAACCACCAGCGTGCGCTCTGCCCCTGTACCGGCAACATCCGCCCAGGTCGTACCGCCATCAACGCTGTACTGCATTTGGGCAAGCGAGAGCACGGGATCGACGCTTGCCGTCAAGGTAAGTTCGACGGGAATCTCATGCCAGCTGGAAACGTCGCCGACAATCGTGACTGTGGGTGGCTGATGGGTTGGTAATGAGTCGCTTACCGCAACGGTTGTCTGCGGAGAACGGCTGGAACCGGCAGCGAAGTAATACGTGGTCGTCGCCGGCGGCTTGATCGTATACCGGTAGGTTGAGTACGAGCAGCTTTCCGTCACACCACCCGCGCTGACTCTACGCGTACTGCTCAAGATGGCGCTGGAGGGCACGACCACCGACAACCAGCGACCATCACGATAGTAACAGAGCTTCAGCGTCACTTCAGGAGCAAGCGCCGGATAACACGCACCCGTCAAGATGAGCCGTTCTCCTTGGGCGATCGTCACAGAATCTGCAGGAGACACTGCCATAGAGCACACGTCAAACCACGTACTTCGCAAGCCAAGGGCCGTACGAACGGCACTCCCCGGCAAGAGTGTGACACCTGTTTCACTGATGGCAAAGGCCTTACTGACCCGACCTGAGGCCCCTCGCGCTACCGGACAGAGAGCTTGCAGCTGACCCGTAGGAACAGCGTCTCCAAGCACTCCAGCAACCGTGAGTGCGGCAACTCTGACCGGGTTATCGGGCCAAAGATGATACGGCGAGACATCGTCGTAGGGATCGGGAACACCCTTCAAATACGGCTGAGGAACGGTGTCCCAGACCTGCTCGATGTTCTCAGTATGTCCACCAGAAGAGGAGAAATAGTAGGCGGCGATCGGCTGACCCGAGTAGGTTACAATCACGCCAGCCGTGCCGCTCACGGCAGCATTAGTCAAAGCCACCTCGCAACTCGCACCGCCATAGGATTGACTCCGGGTATCGCAGTAGAGGTCAAAGAGTTCACCCCCCACCCTGCTACGTACTGCGTAGGTACGAGCTGCCACTGCCTGGGCTTTGAGCGCCTCCCCCGGCCAACTGGAAGGTATTTCGCAAGGGAGTACGCCGCACAAGTAGCTCTCCAGCGGTAGGGTATTGACGACGGCCAACTCACCGGACCAGCGCGCCACGCTGAGATCGCCGCGATAGGAGATACTAGCGGCTTTGGAGACACCACTCGCCGTTACAAGAACGAGCGGTTTCGATGTGGGTCGAAAAACGACTGGCTCACTCGCCGACCAAATGGAGGTACCCGAAGTGAGCTGATAACCCGATCCGCTCCAGGTCACCGTTGCCCTCGATCCGGCAGCAAGAGAGATCGGTGCGGAATCCACAGTAGCCTCATAGGCGGCCGGACAGGTGACCGTGATGCTCATTTGCCCGCTGGCTACGAGAATGCGGACGGGGCTATTGCTCACTTCGCCAAAGCCAACACCCACGTAGTAGTGCTGCAAAATGGCCCTGTAGGTACCGCCTTGCAGAGCATAGCCGTACGCCCCGTACTGGCTCATACCGATCCCGTGCCCGTAACCGCGCCCGGTGAAGTTCATCTGCCACAGGGTGGCATCGGGAGGGGCAGCGGACCCGATATCGGCCACCGCCAGTATCTTCACTACAGCTTCGTCCTCGGCCGTCTGTCCAGCGGAATCGGCGATACGTACCCGCAGGCTGGTCTCACCCTCGGAGGAAACCACCAGCGTGCGCTCTGCCCCTGTACCGGCAACATCCGCCCAGGTCGTACCGCCATCAACGCTGTACTGCATTTGGGCAAGCGAGAGCACGGGATCGACGCTTGCCGTCAAGGTAAGTTCGACGGGAATCTCATGCCAGCTGGAAACGTCGCCGACAATCGTGACTGTGGGTGGCTGGTAGCTGGGAACCATCAGTCTCGCAACCGTGGTACGCAGGGCTGGCAGTTTGGCGTAGAGGGCATCGCCCGGGCAGAGCGTATAGTTAGCATCGCAGTGCCCACTGATCACTGGCAGAACGACGGTGCTGCCATTTTGGTATTTGTCGGTCGCCCGGCAGGTCATGCTCGCCGTACTCTGTGGATCGAGGCTGTGCAGTCCGAGCTTCCAGGCGAGCAGACTCTCCAGCGAGCTCATCGCCGCCGCTGGAGGCGCTGCACTGGTAAATGTACCGATCAGCGAGATGCCAGTACTATTCGTGTTAAAGCCCAGCACCTGGGCACCGATCACGCCCCTGTCCATACCGCCAGCACGACCCTCGTAGATCTGCCCGTAGCGGTCGATGAGGAAGTGATAACCGATATCATTGAAGCCTAGGCCGGAAGTATGGTAGGCATAAATACCGCGTACTACAGCAGGTCCTTCGGTAGCCGCGTAGCTATTGCCGCTGGCGGTATGGTGTATAAACGCCATCTTGACGTCGGCGTAGGCGGGCGTGCCGCTACACAGCGACTCGTCAGCACCCCACTCTGCCCTCGTAAAGATGCTGGGAGAGCTTGCGCCAGCGTCGGCGAACGGCACAAGGGCGATTTCGGCCACCCAGGCAGCCGCCTTGCGCAGCCCACCGAGGAGTACTGCGCCAGTGTCGGCACTCTCGGTAGGATCAATGGCCATTATCCGCACACCACGCAGTGTAAGCGGTGCGTTGCCTTGCATGGCTAGCGCACTTACCTGCAGGTAGCGTGCTTCGCCCGTCCAGAGAGCATCGGTGAACGCCCTCGCCTCGCCCTCACTCGACTCGCAGCGCTCAAGCGGCATCTCATACCAGGAGCTCCACGACCCGCCGTCGGTGCTGACGCGCAGGCATACCGTCACCGGTCCATCCTCCAGCGGCACCTCGCAGATCAGTCCGGCCATCGAAAACCGCATTCCGGCATCTAGCGTAACAACCTCAGCACTCATTCGGACGTCGGGTATCGGCGAACGAACCGGCGAAGCTATACCCCGCAGGATCGGTAGTACATCTAGGTCAGGCTCGTCCGCGCGGCCTGTCTGTGCCCGTACAGACAGCTCTCCCGCCAAGCGCAGCGTACGCGTGTGCACCGAAGGCGACGCCATCCAATGTGCCACAGCGTCACTGAGACGCGGCGCCAGCCAGACAGCAAGAAGACAGAGAGCAGCGGACGTGAACAACAGAGCAAAAACATAGGCGGCGTGCCGTCTTGGTGTGCGTAACGTCCTCATGGCAATACTCTGTACCGTCGGCAGAAGGTAGGGATTCTTTAGCAGCGCCAGTCAGCAGCCCCGGAATTGATCCACTCCTGATCCGCGCCTCATTCTGCTGGGCTTGCCCCGTACGGGCCAATGCGACCGCCAAGTATGCCGCCCCAAGCGGGCCATCACGACGGCACCGAGAAGGTCGATCCGCGCCTTGCAGCTTCGTGCTTCGAACATGAGCGTGCAGTGGTGGCGTAGACTTCTGAAGGGCGAGTCCCTGATTGGCATCACTCGGGTTGCTTTCTCTACCAGTATTCTCAATGGGCTGCGGCTGATTGGCAGCTCGCCGCTTCGAAGAGCGGACAACTAGGGAGTCTTCCGGAGCGTGTGCCTGCCGGTCCTACTGAGCTGCACAAGCAAAGCCAGGGCGCGGTAACCTATCGCCAGAGACCGATGCGCGGAAGGAGACTTCGTGGGCTACTGGGAGTACAAGACGGTTGTTATGACGCGTGGCCTGCCGGGCCGCTCAAAGGAGAAGATCGACCGCGTCTTGCTCGAGAAGGACCTTGCCGACTTCGGCGCGCAAGGCTATGAGCTTGTACAGATCCTCGTCGATCAGGAGATGGAGGACGAGGAGAGCGGCCACCTGCTGGTCTTCAAGCGCCACTGCTTAGACTCGGCAAGCTGCCCAGTCTAAGAGCTCTGCGTCTTCGCCTGGAGGCCCAGGAGGGTGACCGTGCTCTAGGCGGCCCTTCTGTAGGTGTCTATCTTCGCCTGCGCGCTACACGCTGAACAGAGGACCACCGGTTGTCCTTCCACGTCTACGTGCAACGATGTTTCCCCAAGCAGAAGCGTCCGGCCGCAACAGTTGCAGCGCTCCACACCCCAGAGATCCGAGAGTTGCTCCTCCTCGCTGGGTGCCTGCTCTCTGTTGGGGGTAAGCATTGCCCGTAGCCACTCCGTTGGCGAGAATCTTGCTGCCCGCATATCCATGACGCTCCTGGGGATAGTGACCGAGGTGTGTACTGACGCTCTATTCCCGTCGGGGATAAGCGGCTAACCACTGGAGAGTCTCGAGAACGGCTTGTTGCCTTAGAACGGGCGAGCTAGCTGACCTCGCGCTGCAGCTTGGCGATCTGCTCGTCCTTGACGGCCTCTTCGTGCTTGGGACGGGCTCGTAGGGCGTTCTCGGCGCCGGCCAGGAAGGCTTCCTGCCAGCGCTCGACCTCGGCCACGGTGAGGCCGTGCTTGCGCGCCGCCTCGGCGGTCGAGGTCTCGCCCTCGATGATGCTCAAAACCAATGCCGATCGACGCTTGGCCGTCCAACGCTGGACGTTCTCTGGGATCTCCGTCACTGCTGCCACCTCCATGACCACGTTCATCATGAACACGTCGTATCGGTGGCTTCAAGATTCAGGGGAGCAAGATACAAATGCGCAGACGGATCACCGCGTGCTTCTTCCGGTCCTTGAAGGAGGAGTGCGTCTGGCAGCACAACTTCGCCGGCTACGTCGAGGCACAGACGGCGATCAGAGAGTGGATCCGCTGGTGCAACGAGCGTCGTTTCCATCAGGCGCTCGGCTACCTGAGCCCGCATCAGTACAGGGCTCAACAACTACTGGCAATGGCTTGAGATGGAGGGGAGCACTACAGCCCACCACAAGCAAGGCAAAGACGAGCATCGCCCCAAGCCGAACCAGAATCTACGAGCCATGGTGGCCTCCCTCTTCTCTCCGCCGTCCATGTCTCATCGCCAACAACTCATCATACTGATGGCTGTGCTGCTCGCTCAGACCGTCCCCGAGCCATCCCCCTTGCCCTCTGATGTTTCGCTCGGAACAGCGTGTACCTCGCTGTCCCCGAGTTTCCGTCGCGAGCCGAACCGGCACAGGTAGACCTGAGTAAACTCGACACCAAAGAACACTATGGCCGCTGCATAGTAGAGCCAGAGCAACAGCGCCACTACAGAACCCGCGGCTCCAAACACCGATGTGGATGCCCCCATCGACAGATAGACCCCGATCGCAATACGTCCAACATCGAACAGCAGCGCCGTGACGAACGAGCCAACCCAAAGATCTGGCCAACGCATGGAAGATCCAGTGCCGGGCAGCACCCTAAAGAGAAGCCCAAAGAGGAACATGAGAACAACAAGTGAGACTACGAAGTCTGCGACCCGCAGCACCAGATCCGCAGCCGGCACTACGCTGTCGATGCGCCGAGCCACCCACGACCACAGAGTGCCAGCAAGAAGGAGTACTAGGCATACAACACCGCTACCCAGCACGAGGCCAACCGAAAACAGCCGCCGCGTAACAAATGTCTTCAGTCGGTTTGCCCAACCAACTGCTTTCGGCGATTCGATGTTCCAAATAGCCCTGATGGCATCCTGCAGCGCCGAGAAAACACGCGATGCACCCCCCAGAAGCAGCAGAAAGCCAACAACAAACGCAGGTATTCCAGAGGCCGGACGACGAGCGCTATCAAGAACACCGGCTACCGCTTCAGCGATCTGCCGACCAGCATGTGTATCGACTTGCGCTAGCAGACTTTGCCGAGCCGAGTCCGAGCCGTAGACAACACCCGCAATGGCGATTACGATCAACAATAGAGGCGCGAGAGCTACGAGCACGTGGAACGACAATGCCGCTGCACGACTCGACGCACCATCAGCAACCCATTTTTGGGCTGCCTCTAGAAAACAGCAACCTATCGTTCTAAGTCTATTCATACAGCACTATGTTGCAACTACGGTCACTCATAATCGAACATTCTATTCTCATGATGATATAGTACTCTTCGTAAAGTCAAATATTACTGACAATGATTCATTCATATAGCTCACGCTAGACAATAAAAGTACGGTGATAACCAAGCTACGTGTAGTAAATTCCTCTGCATTCAAGAAGTGAGCGACCCGTGAGCGAGAAGCTATTCATCAAACTGGTCATCGAAGTCATAGTGGTACAGGCCCTCCAAAATTCCATTGGCGTAAGTGCTCTTCGAAAAATATATGCTATCAGCACCGTGCAGTACGTTAAGTTCAGAGCTATGATTACCAACAACAACCGCTAAAGTATCACCTCTCAGCATCTCCAGGTCATTGCCGGAATCGCCAGCTACTAAGCAGTTACTAACTGGTATCCCCCACTTGTAGGCCAAATAGCGAATAGCGTGGCCCTTTGACGCTCGTACTGGCAGAACATCTAGATACTTCCCCTGGCTAAAGATAAGCTGTGCGTGCAGCCCTTGTCCATGAATCATACGCATCAGGTATTCAAGCGGCGGCATCTCCTTGAGCTGCACGTTGTAGCTTAATTTAAACTCTCGTTGGTTCTGCCGTCGCTGTAAACGGAGTCCCGGAATCTGCTCGAAAACCTTCGTCAGCACATCTCGGCGCCAGCGGTAGCGGACGTGGTGAGCCCAACCAGCATCGGGGATCAGCTTCGAGCCGTAGTGAATCTCACTGCCAACCGATGTGATCAGTACATCGGGCAGAGGAACATGCCATTTCTTCAGCACGCCCACGGTACTCTCCACCGTACGCCCGGTGGCAACACCAAAACCCACAGCACCCACATGATTGTGTAACCAGGTTAGCAGGGCTTGCAGGCCATCCGCATCGCCAAGCAAAGTGTCATCAACATCGCTGATGAGAAGTTGACGCGCCAACGGTAGGACAGACGCACCACCTCGGAAATCAGTCGCCTGCTGACGACGAAGTCGTTTGCGATCTCGATGCAGTAGCCGCTGGACTTCTTTGACGAACTTGGCGGCATGCCCTTCCCAGCTGTAGTGATAGTACGCGCCCCTGATGCCGTTCTCCGACCACCTACGCCACTGGCGCTTATCCTGTAACACCCTCTTCAATGCCTCGGCAATCGCCAGCGAGTTCGACGGATCCACGAGCAGTCCGTTGCGGCAGTTGGCAATAATGTCCCGCGGGCCACCATTCTCGGTAGCGACAACGGGTAGTCCACTTGCTGCCGCCTCCACCAGCGCCAGGCCGAAAAGCTCCACCAGTGACGGATTGACAAACACCCCCTTGCGCCGCGCCGCCAGCCGGTAGAAATCTGGGATATGCTCTGCGGAATGATGCTTGGGCAGCGCCACTTTCCCCCAGATGTCATAGCGGTCTATATCTAGCAAAAGGTCCCGCAACACGTGCTGCTGCGCTTTCTCAAGCTCCCGGATGTCATGTCGATTGCCGGCAACGATCGCAAGATTGGCCATATCCTGCAGCACCTTGTCTTCGCCGTATGCAGCAACCAGCCCCTTGAAATTCTTTCCCTCAACCGGCCTGGCAATCGCGAGAATCAGTGGCCTTCTAGGCTCAACTAGAAACCGATCCACCGCTTGCGCTGTCTCATTGCTGATCGGCTGACGCCCTGGTGGAGAAAAGCGAGCGGTGTCTGCCCCAGGAGGAATTACTACCAGGCGCCGCGGCCGATGGTTTGAGTATAGTCGTAGCTGTTCTTCCGTTTCCTGCTGTGTGCTCGCAATCACGAGCGAGGCATGGCTGAATACATCGTCCTCAACGCTGATGCGTTGGCTCAAGTTAAATTGCCGCTCGATTGCCTGTTCCTTGCGACCGCTCGCAAGAAGGCGCTCGCGTTTGACACGCCCAAGTGAGTGACTCGTATGCGCCTGAGGAACTCCAAGCAAGAGCGAGAGCTGCCTGCCAACATAGCCCGCATCGGCATAGTGACTGTGGATGAGATCCGGCAGACGATCCTGTTGACGAAGCAAGCCCAGACAGCGATCGACCATCTGATCAAGATGAGGCCAGAGCAGCTCTTTGCGCACATATCTGGCTGAGGGTCCAAACGGAACACGCAGAATACGCGCACCCTCAGCGAGCGCTTCCTCTGACTGAGAGTAGTCGCTCGCCACAGCTGGATCGCTGATGAGGCGAGTCAGTACATCGACTTGCTTCACGTCCTCGCGACGCGCAAGGGCTCGCGCGAGCTCAACTACGTACGTGACCTGACCGCCAGTATCAGCATCACGGCCCAGCTCCAAATCCCGACCGCGGATCAGACCGTGCACACTGAGGATCAGGATGTACAACGCATGCTCCTTCGTTCGATGACCTCGATCCGACCACGCATGTCGGATGAACGCTTCGATCATGAAGGCTCAGAGCGCACACCAGTAGTACACGACACCGCGGATCCTCTTGTTCCTGGGTAATTCCACTTGCCACATCATTTCATCTGTGCGAATGGCGGCCTACGCAGCCATTACCCCGTTCGCAGCAGCGAGGCAAAGAGGGAGGGAATTGTCTCTTCCCCAGCTCTCCCGAGCTTCTTTACACGTACCAAACCCTACCGCGGGGTGTCAAACTGGGACGCCCCGGGTTCCGCGGCGGCCTAGTTTCTTGGAATCATGCTATCCGCTGAGGCCGTTCGGTTGTAGAGATCGAGCATCTGTCGTGGGCTCAGTCGTCTGATCCTCCGTCCCTTGTTGTCGCGTAGCAAGCGATGCCGGCGACGCGCGTTGTACCAGCCGATGTAGGTCACCAGGGCGAGATCCAGGTCGAGTCGTGTCGGCCAGCGGTAGCGGCTGATCAGCTCGCGCTTGAGCGTCGAGATCACGCTCTCGGCCATGGCGTTGTCCAACGCGGTGCCGGTGCGCCCGCGGCTGGGGGCGAGTACACACGCCTGCGCTTCGAGGCGGCGCGCCTGAAGGCGCTGTTGCGTCAGCAGCTCTTCGGTCTCTTTCCCGAGCTGCTCACCGTCTGGAGCGATGTCGCCACGCCCGGCTCGCTGGCGGTGCTGCGTCTCGGGCTGACCCCGAGCCAGATCGCCGCCCTTTCCCGCAGCGAGTTCCTCGATCGCGTCTGTGCCTCGCGCCAAGGCCGTCGCCTCTGGCGCGCCAAGGTGCTCGCCGTGTACGAGAAGGCTGCCCTGAGCGTGGCCCGCGGTGATGAACTCATCCCGATGGCCCGCGAGACACAACGCCTGGTGGCCCGCTACGACCTGCTCGCCGCGCAGCTGAGCGAGCTGCACACCGAGATCGAGGCCCTCCTTGGGCAGATCGAGGAGGCCCGCTGGCTGGCCACCATCCCCGGTCTGGCGTTCGCCTCGGTGGCCGGCATCATCGCCCACGTCGGCCCGATCAAGCGCTACCGTTCCGGTCGGCAACTGATCAAGCTGGCCGGCACCAATCCCTCGCGCAACGAGACCGGCGAGCGCCGTGGCGGCGCTCAGGCGATGACCCATCGCGGCCGTGCCGGTCTGCGCCAGGTCATCTACATGGCGACCGTCTCCTGCATCGTGCACAACGAGCGCATCCGCGCCCGCTACGACCGCCTCATCAGTCGCCCCGAGCGACCCTCGTGGCAGACGAAGAATCGCCCTCGATCCGCTGAGCATCGAGGTCGTGAAGGCGCATGCGGCACGACAGGCAGATGAGTCAGGTAGTCCCGAGTGGACGGAGAGCGGCTACATCTTCACCACCAAGGACGGAGGTGCCTTGGAGCCGCGCTGGGTGAGCAAGCAGTTCGGGCGGCTGGCGCGCTCCGCTGCTCTGCCCCGCATCCCGCTACACGGTCTGCGGCACACCTACGCCACCCTTGCCTTGAGCAGCGGCGTCAATCCGAGGATCGTCTCAGGACGGCTCGGGCACTCCACGGTTGCGCTGACTCTGGACGTCTATAGCCACGTGCTGCCGCAGGCCGACGCTGATGCCGCCGAGCGCATCGCGGCGCTGGTGGAGCGCTGAAACAAAGCGCTTTCTGCCGACGAGCGGCGCCGACGCCCGTGGTGCTTTCGCGCTGCTCAGAGCCGCAAAACAGAGGGTCGATGTCGGCAATCCGGCGGCAGTCCAGGCTCGAAATGGGCGATTTCCTGAAGCTCTTTGAAGCTCCCGAGGCTAGTGAAGTGCTGGCCGGGTCGCTCAGAAATCGCCCTGTGCAGCGAGAAACGGTGGTGCCGAAGGTGGGAATCGAACCCACACCCCGCGTGAACGGGACCGGATTTTGAGTCCGGCGCGTCTGCCAGTTCCGCCACTTCGGCCTGTTGCGGTCACAGAACACGCGAAGTGTACGTGACGGACCGGATGTTGGCCAAGCCGGTGGACGAGACGGGGCCGCGGCGGCCAAGCTGCCGGCCGCGGCCCCGTACGCTTCCCGCGTTACAGACTGCTTAGAACGTGCTTAGAACGCCCGCCAGTACGTATTCGGCCACATGCGCGGCCCCCATCCGCAATGGATGGCGTACGCCGTCGCCCAGATCTGCGCGCCGCCGTTGTAGATGCCGAATCGGCGGTAGGGGTTCCACGCCCCGTACCAGGTGCTCCGACAGTACTGAAACAGGCCCAAGTACAGACCACCGCAGCCGCGAACGTGCGCCCGCCCCGATGATTCGAGCATCATCAACCGATATAGTCCGGCAGCGCTGATGCGATATCGCTTGGCGGCTGTCTTGATGACGTATCTCCACGATCCCCGCACGCGCTGCATCGGGTGGTTCACCAGCCAGCGGGCCTTGCGCACCCTCTCCTTCTGCTGGCGGATGAGCCGCGACAGACGACGGATCTGCGCACGCGCCGCGACGACCTGGGCCGTAGCCGTGGTTATCACGTCGACGGTCGAGACAGTGGCTGCGGAGACCTCGCTGCCAGAAGTGCCCGCCGGATCAGTGGCGGCGCCATCGACATCGCCCCCGACCGTGGTCTGCCCACTGGACGGATCGGTGGAGGGGGCGGGGTCGGAGGAAGTGGTGCCGGCGGAAGTGCTGGCGGTGGTGACGGAGACCGTCACCAGGGAGAGCGTACTCGCGGCCGGATCCGTAGCGGACGCGAGCACGGCGGTCGCTGAGCGAAGCGCCGCGCGAGCGGCGGTGAGCTGTGCTCTGAGGCTCGCGAGGCGGGTAACCGCCCGATCGAGCCTCGCTCGCAACTCGGCGCGGGTCGCGGCCTCACTCGGCGGCGCGGCGATGAGCGCGGCCGAGAGAGCGCTAAACAGGAAGAGGGCCAGAATGGCGCATCGACATCGTGCCACAACTGCCTTTCGACGGTGTTTGCCCGTGCGACAGCGGGTACTCCCTGTGTCGCGGGCCGGTCGGCACCCTCTCCTCACAACCACCCCCTGGAGAGCCACACGCATGCGCACCACGCATGTGTGCGCGGCTCTTTGCGGGAAAGTGAAGGGGGGAAACGCGAGGGGGGCGCACCAGATGTGTTGTCGGGGCAGGAGTCAAGCACATCCGGGACGCCGGTGCAACCGCGCGCAGCGGCGAGAACCCGCGGGCGCCGCGGATCCGCCGCGCTTGAGCCGGCGACCTCTGTCGGCGACAATCAGCGCGCGCGGTCTCGCGCGTGGCCTACCGAAGGAGCCGCATCCTATGAGCGCACCACCATCGGCGGAGGAGCAGAAGGCCCACCGGCAACTGTTGCTCCAGCAGTGGCAGCGCGCCACAACTATCCTCGGCATCGCCGCTTTCACGCTGGGCGCCGCCGTGCCGTACGTGGCGCTGGTCCTCGTCAACCGCCACTCGGATCTGGGCATCCCCAACCGCGTTGGCCAGACATGGCTCACTCTTCTGGTCGCCGGGTGGTTCGCCGCGCTCGTCACCGGCGTGTACACGGCGGCCACGGCGCCGGGGATACGGCGAGAGTCCCGCGCCGCCTGGATCGTCGCCCTGGTGATCCCTCCCTCCACCGTGCCCGCCGCGGTCGCCTTCGGCTACACACGGCGTCGAACGCTCCGCGACGAGGTGGTGGCCCTGGAAGTCCTCCCCCGGCGCTTCTGGCGGCGCCGGTAGCGCGTCCCGCTCGAGCAAGAGGCAAGGGGGAACACGAGGGCGTAGGCTCATGTGATACCGTGCTGTGAGCTGCCGTCCTCTCTCACCGCACAGCCCGCGGTGCACGTGGGGCTCGTGCCGCACGGACGGGATGTCGATACCCCATCCGTGCCGCCAGACACTAACGAACGAGCTGCGGAGGTTCCAGCATCGGCAGGACACTGCGAACCCTCTTGGTGTTCGCCATCCTGGGCGTGGCGTTCTACTTCCTGCTGCCCCAAGTCACACAAGCGACCGACGCCTTCACCCTCATGCTCAAGGGCAACTACTGGCTCCTCGGGCTGGCCGTGCTCCTCGAGATGTCCGCGCTCCTCTGCTACGCCAGTCTCACGCGCTTCGTCTTCCACTCGCTGCGCGCGGAGCTCCGCTTGTGGCTCGTGCTGCGCATCACGCTCGCCGGCTTCGCCGCCAGCCGCATCTTCTCCGTGGGCGGCATCGGCGGATTCGTCGTCACGTACAAGGCACTCGCCCGGCGTGGCGTGTCGCGCTCCATCGCCGTAGTGGCCGTGGCTACGCAGCAGTTCTTCAACTACATCGTCCTGTGGATCATCTTCTTCAGCTCGTTGCTGTACCTGCTCGCCAAGGGACGTGGCTCGGCGGCCGGTGCTACGTTTGCCATCGTTTGCATCGGCTTGATCTTGGGCCATCTGGCCTACCTGATCTACCTCTACAACCACCCCACCACACTGCGCCGTCGCGCGCGTCAGCTCGCCAAGATAGTCAACCGCGCCCGGCGGCGTACCGTGATCGCCGTTAGCCGGATCGACGAATGGGTCGACAACCTGCGCGCCGGCATCCGGCCGATGACCGCCCGGCGCGGGGCTATCCGCACCAACGCGCTCTTCGCCGCCTTCTGGTGGTCGTGCGACATCCTGTGCCTGTTCACGGTCTTTCAGGCCTACGGTTACACCATCCATCTGGCTCCGCTCCTGGTCGCCCATTCCATGGCGTACACCGTGGCCACGTTCGTGCCCACGCCGGGCGGCCTGGGCACTGTTGAGGCGCTCCTGCTAGCGCTCTTCGCCGGCTTCCGCGTGCCGGCCGACGTATCGGTGGCCAGCGTCCTCGTCTACCGCCTCATCAACTTCTGGCTACCGATCCCCTTTGGGACCGTCGCGTACCTCACCATCCGCAAGGCCGAGAGGGCTGAGGAGAGCGGAACGCTAAACGGGACGCTCGCGGTCACAGCCCCAGCGAGCGCGACTGCGTCGGCGAGCACGAAGAACACGCCTCGGGCGGCGGAAGCGAGCGGGCCGGCGAAGGCGAGCGGGCCAGTGGACAGCGCGCGACGGCCAGAGGAGGCCGCGGCCGAAGCGAATCAGCCGGCCGAGGAGAGGCGCAGCGTCGAACCCTGACTAGCCTCGGCGTCGAAGCAGCTCTCGGCGCCGGTGTGGCAGGCGGGTCCGGCGGGCTCGACCTCCAGCAGCACCGTATCGTGATCGCAGTCAAGGCTGATGGCCCGTACCCGTTGGACGTTGCCGCTGGTGGCGCCCTTGTGCCACAGCTCGTCGCGGCTACGGCTCCAGAAATGCGCCTCGCCCGTGGCGAGCGTGCAGCGCAGAGCTTGCTCGTTGGCGTAGGCGAGCATGAGCACGCGGCCGGTGCTCCAGTGCTGGACGATGCACGGGACTAAACCGCGAGCGTCGTAGCGGACGCGGGCGAGGAGATCTTCGGCGGCGAGAGGGTCCACGGAGGAAGGTCAGAGTGCCTGGCGTTCGCCCAGGAAGTCGCGCATGATCTGTACCCCGGCGCTGGTGCCAATGCGAGCCGCTCCGGCGTTGATCATCAGCGCGGCGTCCGCATACGTGCGGATGCCGCCCGACGCCTTTACGCCAACGTGCTCGGCCAGGCAGTCGCGCATGAGCTCCACGTCGCGCACGGTGGCACCCTTAGGCCCTACACCCGTAGACGTTTTCACGAAATCGGCGCCGGCGGTTTCCACGACCTTGCAGGCGAGCTTCTTCAACTTCTGGCTGAGGTAGCACGTCTCGACGATCACCTTGACGATGACCGCGCCCTTTCCCGAGTTGACCGAATGCACGCGCGCGGCATGCACGATCCGGCGGAGCTCGTCGCGCACGAACATCACGTCTCCCGAGAGCATAGCCGGGATGTTCATGACCACGTCCAGCTCGTCGGCACCGTGCGCGACCGCCTCCTCGGCGGCCACTACCTTGGCTCGCGTACAGTCGGCGCCGTAGGGAAACGAGATGACCGAGGACACCTTAACGTCCAGCCCCGAGAGCCGGTGAGCAGCGAGCGGCACCCAGTGCGGAAACAGACATACCGCGGCAAAGTGGTACTGCGCAGCCTCGTCACACAGACGCTCTACATCCGCCGCCACGCCTTCTGGACGCAACAGCGTATGATCGATTGTCTTCGCTAGTTCCTCGGCGTGCATAGACGAGATGCCTCTTCGATACGGCGGGGACGAAGTGGGGATGTTGCCACGAGACGTAACTCCAGCCCGACCTGCAGCATATCACAGCGCCAGCCTCGCGCGGGCGGCGCGGCGGGCTCAGAGGATGCGTTCCACAAACGCGTCGTCGCGCCGCCAGTGCTTACGTACCTTGACGCGCAGCGACAAGAACACGTGGGCACCCACGATGGCCTCGATCTCACGCCGGGCGGCGCTGCCGATCTGTTTAACGAGCGCGCCGCCCTTGCCGATCAGGATGCCTTTCTGCGACTCGGTCTCCACCACCAGCAAGGCCTCGATCTCCAGCAAGGGACGGCCGCGACGCTCCTCCAGCGACTGTACCTCCACGGCGATCGCGTGCGGCACCTCCTCCCTGGTTCGGCGCAGCGCCTGTTCGCGGATGAGCTCGCCGACCAGCAGCTCGAGCGGCTGATCGGTACTCTCCTCGGCGGGGAAGTACCGCGGCCCCTCCGGTAGAGCGGCTACCAGTGCCTTCAGCACGGCGGGCAAATTCTGGCCGGTCAGCGCGCTCACCGGCAGCACGTCGGCCGCCGGCGCCAGCTCACGGGCGCGCGCCAGCACCTTCGGGAGCTGCATCGCGGGCACCAGATCGACCTTGTTGGCGACGATCACGGTCGGAGTAGACGAGGCGGCGACGGCAGCCAGGATAAAGCGGTCGCCGCCGCCGAACGGTTCCGCCGCGTTGAGCACCACCAGAGCGGCATCTACCTCCTCCAGCGCGTCGTTCACGGTACGCTGCATGCGCGCGGTGAGGGCATCGAACGGACGCTGGAACCCCGGCAGATCGAGCAGCACGAGCTGGTACTCAGCGGCGCTCACCACACCGGCGATGCGCCGCCGCGTAGTCTGCGCACGGTCGCTCACGATGCTCACCTTCTCGCCGACCAAGCGGTTGACCATAGTCGACTTGCCGACGTTCGGCCGTCCGAGGACGGCGGCGAAGCCCGAGCGGAAGCCGGACGGCCGGGCCTCTCGCTCTCCGCCGCTCATGTTCACGGCTCCGCCGTCGCGGAGCGGCGGAACGGCACACGCAAGAGCTCGGTGAGCCGGAAGACGCGCACCTCGCCAGCTACCTGCGCGACTATCAGCGGGTCGCCGAACTCGCTCAGCGCCTGCAGGCAGACGCCGCAGGGGGCCGCGTCGCCAGATGGTGAGGCCACGGCGACCGCCGCCACGTCGCGGCCGCCGGCGGTCACGTACGCGCCGAGCGCTGCGCGCTCGGCGCACAACCCGGCCGGAGAGGCCGCGCTCTCGACGTTGACGCCCGTGGCCTCCCGGCCCTCGGGGCCCCTGATGATCGCTCCCACCCGGAAGCCCGAATAGGGCGCGTAGGCCGACTGGGCCACCGCCAGAGCTCGCTTCCACAGCGCGCGTTCCTCGGCGAGTGGCTCTCGCCCCGCGAGCTCCCGCTCCACGCCTTGCTCGGTCTGCCGCACGATTTGCTCTACCTCCTCGCCTCGGGACGGTCCGCCTCAGAACGGCCTGAACACGGCCAGCACGATCATCATGACCACACTCCCCAGAATAGCGCCGGCGAGCACCTCCAGGAAGCTGTGAATCCCGGCCTGCACACGACTCTGGGCCGTGAGAACGGCCATGATGAGCGCCACCGCCGAGAGCGGCGCCGCGTACGCCGTTCGCACGGCCAGCGCCGTGATAGCCACCCACGCCGCGAACGCCACCGCGGCGTGGCCGGAAGGCCAGCCACCGCGCAAGTATGACCGCTGCCGGGTGGCCGCTTTAACGCCGATCACGATGAGCCCGACGAGCACCAGCGCGGCCACGATCAAGTCGACGTGGGAGAGCCGCAGTCGGTTGAACACCTGATAGGGCCAGCTCACCAGGTTGTCGTAGAAGACCAGGTAACCCACGGCCAGCGCGTTGATCGAGGCCACCAACACCGCGCCAGCGGCGACATCTTTGGCGATCTTGGCCGGCTCCGAGACGCCTTCGGCGAACAGGTCGATGATCTTCTCCACCGCCGTGTTGATGAGCTCGGCCACCATGACGAAGGTGATGGCCGCCAGGATGAGCAGCAGCTCCACACGGCTCACCGAGAACACCAAGCCGAGGACAACGACGATCACCGCGGCGGCTACGTGTATGCGCATGCTGCGCTCGTGCCGCAGAGCCCAGACGATCCCCTCGATGGCCCAGTTGAAGCTGTACAGCATCCCCTGCCGTCGTGGGGGTTCAGGCGCCGGCAAGTCGGGTCCAGTCGAAGCCGGAGAGCAGCTCGCCCTGGCGCAGAGCCATGGGGCCAGGCCGCTCTTGGTGTTCCCAACCGAGCAGGTGGAGCAGGCCGTGCGCCAGGAGGAGTGCCACCTCGAACGCCGGCGGCGTGCCCTCGGCCATGGCTTGCCGAACCGCCTGCCGCGGACACAGCACCACATCGCCGAGCAGCCGCGGAGGCTCCTGTGCCGCCAAATCCGCGACACCAGGCTCGGAGCGCAGCGGCGACTCCCACTCGCCAGGCTCTTCAAGCGGGAAGGAGAGCACGTCCGTGACGGCATCGACCCCGCGTTGCTCGCGATTCAGCCGCCGCATGGCGGCTTCGCCCACCAGGCCGACGCCGACCTCGGCGGCGCTAACTCCCTCGCCGTGGAGTACCAGCGCGACCAAATCGGCGATGGCCTCCGGGTTCGCGCCCCAGCGCGTGTGATCGCGCACCTCGACGAGCACGCTGTCTCGCTGCAGCGTGCGCTCGTTCATGCGTACCCCACCACGGTCAGCCCACCTGCCGCGTATCGCCGTTGATCGCCTCGAGCCGCCGGTCGGCGTGCTCCTTATAGGCGGCCACAATGCGCTGGACCAGCTTGTGCCGCACCACGTCGCGATGGTCGAAGGAGATGAAGCTGATGTCGGCGATCTGTCCGAGGACGTCGCTCACCGTCACCAGTCCCGACTGCCGGCCTCCAGGCAGATCGATCTGCGTCACGTCGCCGGTGACCACCATCCGCGAGCCGAACCCCAAACGCGTGAGGAACATCTTCATCTGCTCGGGGGTGGTGTTCTGCGCCTCGTCGAGGATGATGAAGGAGTCGTTGAGCGTACGCCCGCGCATGAAGGCCAGCGGCGCGACCTCGATCTCGCCCTTGTCCATGAGCGCGTTGAGCCGCTCGCCGTCGATCATGTCGTACAGCGCGTCGAAGAGCGGCCGGAAATACGGATCGACCTTCTCCAATACGGTGCCGGGCAGGAAGCCCAGGCTCTCCCCCGCCTCCACCGCCGGACGCGTGAGGATGATGCGCCCCACGGTCTTGGCGGCCAGCGCGGCCACGGCCATGGCCGTGGCCAGATACGTTTTGCCCGTCCCCGCGGGACCTATTCCGAAAGTAATGGTGTTCGCCCGGATGGCGTCGACGTAGCGCTTCTGATTAACCGTGCGGGGACCGATCTGGCGGCCGCGGTGGCTCCAGACGATGTCGCCGTACACCTCGGCCGCCCTCCCGTTGGTACTCACCGCGATCTCCGTGAGGGATTCCACCATGGCCGCGTTCAGAGGCCGGCCACCGCGGATCACGGTCACCAGCTCCTCGATGGCCGCCACCGCTTTGTCGACCTGCCGCTGCCCGCCCTCGAGGATCACGACCGTGCCGCGCTGGGTGATGCGGCATCCCAGGGCGTGCTCCAGGATCTTCAGATGATCGTCGTGCTCGCCAGCAACCGCCTGTGCGACCGCGTTGTCCTCGAGATCGACCGTCTTCTTCATCGCTCGCCGCCCTCGCTCGCGCTCATCCCGCAAGCCGGGCCCGTACGGCCTCGCTGACCCGTTTGCCGTCGGCACGCCCGGCCACCTTGGGCATCAGCGCGGCCATCACCCTCCCCATCTCCTTGAGCGACGCGGCGCCGGTGGCCGCCACGGCGGCCTCGACGAGCGCCGCGAGTTCCTCATCGGGCAGCTCCGCCGGCAGATAGGCGGTCAGGAGCTGGGCCTCGTAGCGGCTCTGCTCCGCCAGATCGGCGCGCGCGTTCTGCTCGTAGATCTCCGTCGCCTCCAGCCGCTGCTTGCGCTCGCGCGCCAGCACGGCGAGCTCGTCGGCCTCGCTCGGGTCGGCCTTGGCGTCAATGCGCGCCTTCTTGAGCGCCGCGACCACCGTCCGCAGCGCCGTCACCCGGCGTTTGTCTCCGGCCTTGAGCGCCGTGCCGGAGTCGGCCTTCATCCTGCTCTCGATAGCTCCCGCTTGCCGTATCATCTCCTGCTCTCGCCTCCGCTAGTGCCCTGGCCATCCACGGCACCGTGCTCGCGACACGCGCCAGGGCCCCTGATAGTGATCATCCCCCACCGATGATCCTTCCTGCGACGCCGTCGCGATAGACGCCCTCCACCGCTACCGTTACGAGCTGGCCAGGCAGAGCGTCGCCCGTCGCATAGCAGCGAGTGTACCGCGAGGTGTACCCTCGCCAGAAGCCCCCGGCGCGGTCTTCTGCCAGCACCTCTACGGCCTTTCCGACCTCTGCCGCCGCCGCGGCCGCCCGCGCCGCCGCGGCGGCATCCAGCGCGGCCTGGGCGCGGCGACGAACCACCTCGCGCGGCAGCGGTGCACGGTCCGCCGCCTCCGTGCCCGGCCGCGGCGAGTATGGGAACACGTGCACGCGGCCGAAGAGGTCGCTCGGCGGAGCCACAGCGGCCAGGGTGCGGGCAAACGCCTCCTCGGTCTCGGTCGGAAAGCCCACGATAACGTCGGTCGAGATCATCGTCTCGCCCATGACGGCGCGCACCCGTTCCACTGCTGCTCGGTACTCGGCAAAGGTGTACGGGCGTCGCATGGCCGCGAGGACGGCGTCGTCCGCCGACTGCAGCGGTACGTGGAGGTGGCGAGCCACGCGCGGATGCGCCAGCGCCTCCAACAGCCTGCCGCGCACGTGCTGCGGTTCCAGGGAGGACACGCGCAGCCGCCCTAGCCTCGGAAGCGGCGTGAGCGCGCGCACCACGTCGGCTAGCTCGTAGGCGCCGTCCTGGTACAGCCCGAGGTTGATGCCACTGAGCACCAGCTCGCCGCAGCCGCCGTCGAGGGCGCTCCGCGCGGCGGCAACGACCCGGTCGAGCGGCAGACTCCACGGCGCGCCGCGCGCCAAGCGCACGGCGCAGTAGCTGCAACGACCGCCGCACCCGTCCTGGACCTTCAACGTGACCCTGGTGCGACGCCCAGCAGCTCCGTCGCACGCGGTGATCGGCGGCGCACCGGCGGCGCCCGGCGCCAGTTGCTGTACCGCGGCCGCCACCTCGGCGGCACTCGCCACGGCGACGGCCGGCGCCGCGAACTGCTCGGGGCGGTAGGCAGCCGCGCAGCCGGTCGCGATCACCGGCCGGCGGCCGGCCGCCAAACGGCGGACCAGACGGCGCGACTTGTGCTCCGCCTCGGCCGTCACACAGCAAGTGAAGACCACCGCCACGTCGGCCTGGTCCGCCGCCGCCGGGGCGAAGCCCAGAGCCTGCAACGTCTGCCGCGCGGCCTCGGCGTCGGCGCGGCTGACCTTGCAGCCGACGGACGCGGTATGCACGCCGCGCGTCATTCGCGCTCCAGCCGGAGCATGACCCACTCGCCGGCGTGCTGGCGATCCGCCAGGCGATAGCCCGCGAACGCCGCGCGCGCCTGCTCGGCCTGCGTCTCGAGGAGCCCGGCCAGGATGGCCTGCCGGGGAGCCGACACATCGCCCGAGGAGATCCGCTCGCCGAGAACGACGATGGCGCGCACGGCGATGTTGGCCACCAGCACGTCCGTAGCCGGCAGTGGAACAGCGCGATCCGTTACGTCGGCGGAGAAGAAGCGCGGCCACAGCCCGTTGAGCCGTGCGTTCTCGCCGGCCGCCAGCAGCGCCACCTCGTCGTTATCGCAGGCGTACACGGGAGAAAAACCCAGGCGCAGCGCGGCCAGCGCCAGCACCGCGCTGCCGGTCCCCAAGTCGAGCAGAGAGCCCAGGGGTACCTCTTGCAGTGCCGCGAGACACTGCCGGGTCGTGTGGTGCGACCCAGTTCCAAACGCCATCCCGATATCGACCATCACGTCTAGAGCGCCTGGCTGCGGGGAAAGCCACGGCGGACGCACGGCAACCGCTCCCACCCGCACCGCGGAATGGAAGCGACGCCAGCTCTGTAGCCAGGCCTCGTCGTCGCGCGCCGCAGCCAGAGTACCCAGCGCCGCCAGACGGTACAGCGTGGCGGCGGTAGCTGGCTCCTCCTCTTGGCCAGCCTGCAGCCAGAACACGAGAGTGCCCTCGCTGTACTCTTGCCATCCGCGCGCCGGCAGGTCAACGAGCTCGCCCACGGCCTGATCGTAGGTACCGTGAGGACAGCTCAGCGTATAGCGGACGAACTGAACGCCGGTCACGATCGGAAGGCGGCTTTGACGCGATCGAAGAAGCCGTCCTCCGCCTCGTAGTTCTTCGCGTTCGTGAGCGCCTGGAAGTGCTCGAGCAACTCACGCTGCTCGGCCGTGAGGTGGCGCGGAATGGTGACATTCACGATCACCTTGAGCGCCCCGCGCCCCCGGCCGTGCAGCGCGGGCATGCCACGGCCGCGGAACACGTGCACGGCGCCCGGCTGCGTGCCCGGCGCGAGCTTGAGCTCTATGGTCTCGTCCAGCGCCGGCACGGTAACCGTATCGCCGAGGGCGGCTTGCACCATGGTCACGTCTAGCCGGTGGATGAGGTCGTTGCCGTCCCGCACAAAGCGCTCGTCCGGTGTGACGGAGACCTCTACGTACAGATCGCCCGGCCGTCCGCCCGGTCCGGGCGCGCCGCCCTCGCCGCTCAGCCGAATGCGCTGCCCGCCGGCGATGCCCGCCGGCACATCGACCGTCACCTCTCGCGTGGCCTCAAAGCGCCCGCGGCCGCCACACTTGTCGCACGGCGCATCGACCACGCTGCCCTGCCCCCGGCACGCCTCGCAGAGACCCGTGCGGATGAACTGTCCGAACCCGCCGATGCTGCTGACCTGACGTACCCTTCCGCTGCCGCCGCACACGGAGCAGCGGCGCCGCTGCGTGCCCGGCTGAGCGCCGCTGCCGCCGCAGCGATCGCAGAACACGTCTGCCGTCACCGGCACCCGGCACGTTACGCCGGTGGCAGCCTCGGCGAGCGACAACTCGATGGCCACGGCCACGTTGGCGCCCGCCTCGGCGGCCGTACCGGCCGCCGCGAACGGCCCTCCGGCCGCGTTGCGCAGCGCGTCGCCGAACATGCCGCCCCCGAAGAAGGCGTTGAACAGGTCGCTGAAGCCGAACTGCTCGAAGTCGACCATGGGACGGCCCTTGAGGCCGTCGAACCCGTAGTGATCGTAGGCCGCCCGGCTGTCGGGGTCGCTGAGCACCTCATAGGCCTCGGCCAGCTCCTTGAACTTGGCCTCGGCCTCCGGGTCTTCGGTGTTAACGTCTGGATGGAACTTGCGCGCCAACCGGCGAAACGCCTTCTTGATCTGGGCTTCGTCCGCCTCGCGACTCACACCCAGGACTTCGTAGTAGTCACGCTTCATGATTCGACTACCAGATCTCCTCGAGTAGATCGCTCAGGTCGTCGGCCGAGGTGCGCACGGCGGCGATCACCCGCTGGTAATCCATGCGTGTGGGGCCCAGGACGCTCACCGTGCCGAGATTACGGTTGGGGACGCCGTAACTCGCCGCCACCAGAGAACACGACTGCAGCCACGGCTCGCTCATCTCGCGGCCGATGCGGAGGTACACGTCGTCTCTGCGCAGCGCCTCGAAGAGGAGCTCCAGCAGGTTGTAACGCTCCTCGAGCATCTCGAGCAGCTCGTTCAGGTTGGGTATGCCCTCGGAAGCCAGTGACTCGACCAGGCGCGACGTGCCCCCCACGTGCAGCCCTTCGGGATCGATGGTGCCCACCTCGAAAGCTTGACGCAAGGCGACCAGGAACTCCCGCTCTCGCCAGTGCAGATCGGGGGTCGTGAAGGCCGAGTCGATCAGGCGGCTGCCGAGCTGCACGCCAGCGAGACGTTCGTTGAGGTACACGCGAGCGAACTCCGCCAAGCCCTCGTCGATCGGCTCCACGAACCGGAAGATGCGCTTGCTCACGCGTCCCGAGCTGGTGATGAGCACCACCATGACCAGGTGTGACTGGAGGAGCAGGACCTCGATATGGCGCAGCGTGGTGGCCGCCAGAGACGGAGACGAGACCACGGCGAGCATGGCCGTGACGCGCGAGAGAGCCTCCGCCGTGTCGCGCAGCGCCTCGTCGATCTCGCTGCGCGCGCGGGCGCGCTCCAGCGAGTGCGGCGTGGCACGGGCCGCCACCTGCTCGCGGCGCTCGCCCATGAGGCTGTCTACGTAGTACCGGTACCCGCGATCGGTGGGCACGCGGCCGGCTGAGGTGTGCGGATGGGCCAGCAGCCCGTGCTCCTCGAGCTGGGCGAAGATGCCGCGGATGGTCGACGACGCCACCCCAAACTCCCCGGTCTCGCTAAGGTGTTTGGAGCCGACGGGGGAGCCCGAGGCGATGTACTCCTCGACCACCGCGCGCAGGACCTGTTCCTGTCTAGGCTTCAGCGGCACGTGGTTCCCTTGACGTACGAATCGCGAAAGAGGCGCACGCACACGGCGTTTGCCACCATGCGCCCTTTTCGTGTTATCCAAAGTGTACCACCCGCCTCGCCCACCAAACCAGCGCGGACCAGCGAGGGGACGGCCGCTCGCTCGAGCACAGGAGCCACCTCCGTAAGTGGCACGCGCGCGCCAGTGCGCGCCGCCAGCAGCAAGCGCTCGCGCGCGCGTACTGGAGCGGAGAGCACCTCTTCTTCCCTGGGCGGCGCACCCGCGGACGTGCCGCCGACCGGCCACGCCAGCACCCGCAGGTACTGCTCCACGTCGGGCAGGTTGCGGCGGCGGTGCTCGCCGAGCGTGCTCACCGCCGCCGGCCCCAGCCCCACGTACTGCTCCCCGCGCCACACGGCGCTGTTGTGCCGGCACTGCCGGCCGGCCAGCGCGTAGTTGCTGACTTCGTACCAGCGATAGCCGGCACGCTCCAGCCTGCGTACGATAGCGCGCTGCATCTCGGCCGCCCGATCCGCGGCGCCCTCTCCGTCGTCGCCGCGCTCGGTTGACCGCGCTCCGCGCTCCACGTCGCCGTCCGCCAGCCGCGTCGCGAGCGGCGTGCCGGGTTCCACACTCAGCTCGTACCACGACACGTGCTCCGGGCGCAGGTGGCACACCACGGCCAGGTCTCGGGCGAGCGCGGCCATGTCTTGCGTCGGGATGCCGTAGATGAGGTCCACTCCGCGATTGGCGCAGCCAGCCTCACGCAGCAGCGCCATGGCCGCCAGCGGATCGGCGACGGTGGACCTCCCCAGCGTCCGGCGCAGATCGCGATCGAAACTCTGCACGCCGAGCGACACGCGCAGGCCGCGCCCGGCCGCCCACGCCGCGTACGCCGAATCCACATCCTCCGGGTTGGTCTCTACCGTCACCTCGGCGGCTGGCGTAAGGAGCGGCTCGAGCGCACGGAGCAGCCGCTCGAGCCGCGGCACGCCCAGCAAGCTCGGCGTGCCGCCGCCGAGGAACACCGTCCGCAGGCGGCGCAGGCCGAGCCGCTGACGCTCCAACTCGAACTCGGCGAGCAGGGCATCCAGGTAGCGGTCGAGGAGCTGCGCGCCCGCGGCCGCGCCGGGGTCCACGGCGAGCGAGAAGAAGTCGCAGTAGTCACATCGTCCACGGCAGAACGGCACGTGCACGTACAGGTGGTGCACCGATCGGGTAGGCGGCCGGCTCGCCGGCGCCACCGGCCCCCCCATCAATGATCCTTAGCCTCGGGCTCCAGTTCGAGCACCGCCAGGAACGCCTCTTGCGGCACCTCCACTACGCCAAGCTGTTTCATCCGCCGCTTGCCCTCTTTCTGCTTCTCCAGCAGCTTGCGCTTGCGGGTGATGTCGCCGCCGTAGCACTTGGCGAGCACGTCTTTGCGCTTGGCCTTGATGGTCTCGCGCGCCACGACCTGGTTACCGATAGTCGCCTGTACCGCTACTTCGAAGAGTTGACGGGGGATCTTCTGGCGTAGCTTCTCCGCCAGCGCCTTGCCGCGCGCATGAGCGCGTTCGCGCGGCACGATCAGCGAGAGCGCGTCCACCGGCTCGCCGGCGAGCAGGATGTCCAACTTGACCAGATCGCTCTGCCGGTAGCCGTGAAACTCGTAGTCGAGCGAGGCATAGCCGCGCGAGCGGCTCTTGAGCTGGTCGAAGAAGTCCAGCACGATCTCACCCAGCGGCAGCCGGTAGTGCATCTCGACCCGCTCGGGCGACAGGTACTTCATATCCACGAACTCCGCCCGGCGCCCCTGGCAGAGTTCCATCATGGCGCCCACGAACTCCGTGGGCACGATGATGCTGGCCGCCACGTAGGGCTCCTCAACGTGTTCCAGCCTGCCAGCCGGTGGCATCTGCGCCGGATTGCGCACCTCGACTACGTCGCCGTTGGTCAGGTAGGCGTGGTACTCGACGTTGGGCGTGGTCGCCAGGAGGTCTAGATCGTACTCGCGCTCCAGGCGCTCCCGCACGATGTCCATGTGCAGCAGGCCGAGGAAACCGCAGCGAAAGCCGAAGCCCAGCGCCTGCGAGCTCTCTGGCTCGTAGCTCAGCGCGGCATCGTTGAGCTTCAGCTTGTCCAGCGCGTCGCGCAATTCGGAGAACCTGTGCTCTTCCAGCGGGAAGAGACCACAGAACACCATGGGATGGACGACCTTGTACCCATGCAGCGGCTCGGCGGCGCGCTGGCGCTGGCTGACCACGGTGTCGCCGACGCGCACCTGGGCTACATCCTTCACGCCGGTGATGATGTACCCCACCTCGCCGGTGTACAGAGTCTCCGCGGGCACCATGTCTGGGCCGAAGTAGCCGAGCTCTTCGATCTCGGCCCGCTGGCTGGTGCCCATCATCTCGATCAGCTGCCGCCGGGAGAACGAGCCGTCGACCACGCGCACGTAAGCGACCACGCCGCGGTACTGGTCGTACTGGGAGTCGAAGATGAGCGCGCGCGGGGCGCCGTCGACCTCGCCCACCGGCGGCGGCACGCGCGCCACGACGGCCTCGAGCACCTCGACAACGCCAACGCCCGTCTTCGCCGAGAGGGTGATGATCTCGTCGCTCGTGGCCCCGGTGAGCTCGTGCACCTCCAGCTCGGCCTCGGCTACATCCGCGGCCGGCAGGTCGATCTTGTTGAGCACTGGGATCAGCTCCAGATCGTTCTCTACGGCGAGGTAAGCGTTGGCCACGGTCTGCGCCTCTACCCCCTGCGTAGCATCGACCACCAGCACCGCGCCCTCGCAGGCCGCCAAGCTGCGCGATACCTCGTAGCTGAAGTCCACGTGGCCAGGGGTGTCGATCAGATTGAGCTGGTAGAGCTGGCCATCCTGAGCGGTATACATGATCCGCACCGCCTGGGCCTTGATGGTGATGCCCCGCTCGCGCTCCAGGTCCATGCGGTCCAGGAGCTGTTCCTTCATGTCGCGCTGGCTCACCGTGCCGGTGAGCTCCAGGATGCGGTCGGCCAGCGTGCTCTTGCCGTGGTCGATGTGCGCGACGATGCTGAAATTGCGGATGTGATCCAGAGAAACGGTCATGGCAGGCGTCTAGGGTAGCACGTGCCGCGTTCTCTCGACCGCGTCAGCGTCCGGTGGCGGCGCGCAGGCTCCAGGCCGCGTTCATGGGGCAGGCCAGCGGCCTGGGCAACGTGAATGCCAGCGCCGCCGCGAGCAGCGGCAACACGGCTACGGTGTAGATCACCGCAGTGGTGCCGGCGGCATCGCCCAGCATGCCCAGCAGCAACCCGGCGAGGCCGCCGAAGCCCACGCTGGCGCCCACCAGAACCCCCGCGGCCAGTCCGATGCGGCTGGCCAGGTACTCCTGCGCCATCACGATGGCCGTGCTGAGGTTGGCGTCCACCGCCAGGCCGATGAGCACCATCAGCGGCATGAGCGCCACGTAGCCCAGGTGCGGCACGAGCGCGATGGCCGGCGCCAGCACAACCATCGGCAGCACCAGCACTACCCGGCGCCCGTACCGGTCGGCAGCGCGGCCACCGAGCAACGTGCCCAGGGCGGCGGCGGCCAGCAAAACCGTGGAGGTTACGTTGCTGGCGCCGGGGCTCACGCCGCGCAGAGAGACCAGGAGCAGTGGCACGAAGGCAAACAGACCCGTGAGGACCGCGCTCTGGATGCCGTAGAGGAGCACCAGTCGGCTAAAGGGACCCCATTCGTCGCGGCGAGCGAGGTGATCGGCGGCGGCAAGTTCCGCCTGCTCCGCTTCCCGCACCTGCAGCTCCGGCGGCCGCAGGTGCCGCGTGGACACCAGCACCACGGCGGCAGCGGCCAGAGGGATGAGCTCCAGCAACAAGGTACCGCGCAGGCCGAACGGCACGACCACGGCGGCCACCAGGGGCGGACCGAGAGCGAAGCCCACGCTGCCGCCCACCGAGAACACACCCATACCCGAGGCCACGTTGCCGCCGGCGGCCGAACGAGCCCAGCGCGCGCCCTCCGGGTGGAAAGCGGCCACACCCATGCTGCCGCACGCTACGGCGACCAGCGCCAGCGGGTAGCTATCGATGAAACCGAGGAGGCCGACGCCACTGCCGCCCACTACCAATCCAACGGGCATGAGCCACCGGGCGCCGGTACGGTCGCCATGCGCCCCAAAGACGGGCTGCAGCACAGAGCCGCCGATGCTGGCCGCCAGTACGAACGCGCCGACTGCCGACAGCGAGTAGCCCCGCAGCACGACCAAGAAGGGCAGCAGAGCGGCCACGGAACTCTGCGCCAGATCAGAACAGCAGTGCGCGAACGCCAGGCTGAGGATGGCGCCGCGCGAGCCGGACTTCTCTGCGCGCAGCTTGTCCATCACATCATGCTCCGCCCCACCAGACACCGCACATCCGTCACATCCCGTGCACCGCACCGCTACATCGCCTCCGAAGGTGGATCCTGAAGAGGAGCCGCCCTGCTGCGTCGCCTGACCAAGGAACGCAGCAGACTGAGCTCCTCCAAACGGAACAATCGTGCCACGCCCAGGTACGCCACGCCACCCAAGAACACGATCAGCCCAACGACGACGAGCTGCTCCAGGAGACCGCGATCGAAGAAGCCTTCGAGCAGCCGCCACAGGCCGTAGCTCACGCCGCCGAGCGCGGCGGAGGCCACCGCCATCTTGCCCAGCGCCACGCCGATGGCGCGACCCGCCATACCGTGGATCTGGCGGCGCATCAGGAAGACCAGGGCGAGGAAGTTCCAGGTGGCCACAACGGCCGTGGCCAGGGTGATGCCCTTAACCCCCAGCGGCCGGTACAGCAGCCAGTCGAGGAGCGCATTCAGACCGAGATTCACAAAGCTGACCCACATGGGGAGCCACGGCCGCTGTAGTGCTTGGAAGCCACGGTTGAGGATGATGTTGCCGTTGGCGAACGCCATCCCCAGCGAGAAGAAGGCGAGGGCGGGCGCCACCGTGGCCGTGGCCTGAGCCGTAAACACGCCGTGCTCGTAGATGAGGCGGACAAAGGCCTCGGGCAAGGCGACGAACCACAGCGCGAACGGCAGGGTGATAAAGAACACCTGGCGCACCCCGGTGGCCAGCGTCTGGCGAAAGCCCTCCACGTCGTCTAAGGCGGCGAACCGCGACATCTGCGTGAACAGAACCGTACCGATGGCGATGGCGAACACGCCCTGCGGCAGTTGGTAGACGCGGAAGGAGTAGTAGATGGCAGATGGAGCTCCGGCGCCGACGAGCGCGGCGAAGTACTGGCTCACCAGCGCGTTGAGATTGAGGATACCGAGCGCGGTGGTCACTGGGATCATCATCAGGAGCGTCTGCTTTACCGCCGGATCGCGCAGGCAGAGCGAGAAGCGGTAGCGGTACTCCAGCTTGCGCAGTGGGATCAGCAGCAGCCCGAGTTCCGCCACTGTGCCCACGACGTTACCCCACACGAGGGCCCAAATGCCCCAGCGCGGCGCCAGCGCGAGCAGGAACACGATGATCACCACGTTCCAGACGATGGAGATGACGGCCGGCATGGTGAAGCGCTCATGGGCGTACAAGACGCCGATGATCACCCCGGCGGTACAGAGCAACACCACCGTGGGCATCACGGCGTCGACCATGAGCACCATGAGGTGTTGTTGACCGTACTGGGCGATGAAGTCGCCGTAGACCAGCTTGATCAGGAACGGCGCCGCGGCGATGAAGATGATGACGATGGCGCCGATGGCGATGGCGATCAGGCTGAGGAGCGTGTTGGCCAGGCGGTAGGCACGCTCCTTCTCGTTTTTGAGCAGCAGCCGCGTGAACACCGGCACGAAGGCGGCGCTGATGGCGGCATCGGCCAGCAGCGACCGCACCAGGTTGGGGAAGATGGCGATGTTCGCGTAGGCGTCGAATGCCAGGCCATCGCCGTAGTAGTAGCCGGTGAGCATCTCGCGTACCAGGCCGATGACCCGGGAGATGGCCGTAGCTGCCGCGACACTGGCAGCCGCCCAGGCGAGTCTCTTGGCGCGATCGGTCATGGTGTGGAATTCGGCGGCGCGCACGCGCGACCTTGGCGGCGCGGTCGCGGCGCAGTCTACCAGACGCTGGCCGGAGCCGCGGCAGGGCCCCTCTGAGGTTCCTCCGGGGCGGGGCCACGGCCCACGAAGCGGCGCCGCCTCAGCATCACCGACTCGCGCGGCCCCTACTCCTCAGGAGCGGCGAGACGTGGTTTGGCGCACAGCGAACAGAACTCCGCGCGCCCTGAGTTCAGGGCACCGCACGAAGGGCAGTGCCACGGCTCGGCATCGGCCTGCCTCGCCGGTCGCTCTGCGCCATCCTGGCCGGGTTGCGGTGGCGCCTTGGCGCGTCGCTTGCGCGACGCGGCCGCGTCCTTCACGACATCCGTCAGCACAGACGCTCCCACAATGAGTCCGTCGATGATGAGATTCTCCGGGTCGTCCATAGTCATCGCGCGCGCTCCTGATCGCAGTTCACCGTGCCGGCGCTCATCTCAGGCATACTATAGTCTTCGGGCAAGATTTTGGTGAGTCGATCTGCCACAGGATCGGCTTGAGGTCACGGCTGGCGCAGGGTCTCAACCCACGTCCAGCCTGTACAGCCCCCGACTCCGAGGCCGGGGCGTCGTGCCTCGAAGCTCGCTCGAGTTACGAACGCCGGCCCGGCGACAGTCGCTCAGGGCTCCGTCAGATGAGGCAAACGCCAGGATGTCTCTGTCAACCAGTCTGTGCGCTACTGAGGACATACCCACGCTGCGTTGGGTATTCGATCTCGTACGGTCTCCTCACCGTAGTCTCCAAGACGCAGAACCCCGCGTTCTCCAGGGCGCAGGCGACTTCCTCCGGCTCAAAGAGCGTGCAGTCGAAGTGGCTATCCGATCCCCATACATCGTCCACGTGCAGCTCGCCACAGCCCTTGTGAAACGCCAACAGCAGAAGCCCTCCCGGCAAGAGGGAGCGATGCATCGTTCGTAACGCGTGTGGTAGCACGAGGCGCTGGAGATGAATGATGGAGTAGAAGGCGACGATGCCGGCCAGCGAGGCGGTCTCGACCTCCAGATTCAGCATGTCCCCGACACGAACGTCGAGGGACGGGTAGCGGCGCCTCGCCTCAGCGACCATCCGCGGCGACAGATCGATCCCCATCACCGGTGTTCGCAGGGACTGCAGGTAGGCCGCCACATGTCCAGGACCGCAGCCGAGATCGCACACGATCCCCTCGGGAGCAGTATGCGCGAACCGCCGCAGAAGGGCTCGGTCGAACGGCTTGTGGACGAGCTCGTCGCAGGAGCGACTGGCGTACTCACACGCCAGCCGATCATAGACCTCGACCAGTCCTTCAGCCTGCCCGGTGGCCCGGCGTTCCGCCATCGTCAGACTGACGCTGTCATCGTTCACGAGACATCCCAGCGGATCCTCCGAGACGTCTCGCCACGGCTCTTCCACCACGGCCGCTCATCGTGGCCACTCCGGCAGCAGCGCCAGGTAGTCGGGATGAACGCCGGCGATCCAGACATAACTGTGCTCCATGCGCGTCGCCCAGATCAGTCGACCACGCGGGAAAAAGACAAGGGCGGAGAGCACCATGAGCGCGGCGACGAGCCACCACAGGAGAGACACGCCGGCAACCGCCAGAAAACAGGAGACTCCACCAGCCAGCAGCAGCAACATCCACAGAATACGGCGAGCGCAGCGGGCAGAGGTGAGCGTGTCGTGGATGACACCAACGCGAACGATGACTGATGTGCTCACGAAATGGGCCACGATGAAGTAGACGATGACGTTGACGAGCAGCACGATATAGAGAGCAGGATGATGCCACCGCAAGCGAATGTCGGCCCACTCGCCATCGGCAGGCCGGCCGGTCTTCACGCAGCGGTCGGGTAGCTCCGCATCCGCACTCACGACCATGCGATTGCCGCAGCGCCAGGCGCCACGGATCACATCCGGCCCCATCCGTTCACCTATCACTGGAGCTGCTCCCCCCTCGCCGAGCGCGTGGCACGCGGGCTACGAGCAGGACGGCCGCCCAGCGAGGACTGGCTTGCCACACAACGCCCCCTCCGTCTGACACCGCTGGTCAGGTACCGCGCCCGAAGAGCCGCTTGCGCCCGGAGCGGCACACGTTCGGTCGTTGCGGATCGATGACATCGCCAACACCCGCCCTCTCGAAACGGTCGAGGAGGGCGTCGCTGCCGGCTTTGAGCTTGTACTCCATCTCCTCGCGATACAGCGGGACGAAGGCGAAGAAGACGATCCGCCGGCCATCGGGCGCGTCGAGAACAGTGAAGTCGTCCGGCAGGCTGATGGCGGGCAGCAGGTAGGCGCAGCAGAGCTTCGTGGAAAGCGCGAAGCATTCGGGCGGGTTTCCGTTCGGCACCGTGTGCTCGGCCCACAGCCACGTGCTGTACTCGTGCGGCAAGCGAGCCAGGAACTTCAGCTGGCGCAGTGGCCAGTAGGTGTCCTCGTCCTCGAACGCCTCCTGCGAGAGCGGCCAACTGGGCGGCAGCAGGGCGACGAGTTCGGCGTGCGAGCACGAGGAGACCTCTTCCGGCGGCGTCATCGGCAGGTCGCTCATGCCACTCGTAACTAGTGTGTGGAAGGGCCGGTCGGGCGACGGCTCGACGTGGTGGATGTCGACGTGCACCACGTCGGAGACCCCCTCGTGGAAGACCATGCCCACCGGCCCGACATGCCGCTCGATGTGACCGTCGATGAGATCGACGGACGGCTGCGTGTTGGGAAGGAGGCCGAAGGGGCGCTCTCGGGACTCGTGCCGCAGCATCCGCGAACCGCCGGCGCTCACTGGACTATCGGAATCCATGAGACGCTCTCCCCTCCCCCACGCGTCGAACGTCCGGCGCCCTGACCACCCACGACTCCGCGTGTGGCACAGAGCGGCGCGTCAGCACTCGCTGAGTGCCGACGTGGCCGGTCACTGTCCTTCAGTGCACGCCCGGAGGCAGACTACTCGACTCCGCGGTGGCCTGCAACGATCCTCGTCGTCTCCAGGCGGCGACGTTAGTCCCGTGCCGTCCTCAACACGTAAACACCGATCCGAGCTTCTCGTTGCGGCGTTCCTCGTCCGAGAGGACCAGTTCCCTGATGGCATCCGGCAGCCGCGCGCGCTGCCATTGGCACTCGCGCGCGCCTGCAGCTATGGCTTCTGAGATGGGCGCGGCCAGGCGAACGGCTTTGATGGCGAAGAAGGCTGCGCCCAACTCGTGATCGGCCATGTGCGCGGTGGCCACCGCGTGCCCCGCCGCCCGGGCCACCTGGCTGGCCACCGCGTCGGATGCACCGCGCGCGGCCACATGAGCCGAATACGCCGCCGCGCGAGCCTCGCCGACCGTAGCCTCGCCACGCGACCACGCACGCGCGACCTCGATGGCTCGCCGCGGCCGATCGTCCTCCGGGTACTTCGCGGTAAACAGTGGAAGGACGTGTTCCGCGCAGTCCGCGGCCCAGCCCACAAGCAGTCGGTGGCGAGCTTCGTCGAGCGAGCCCCCGCGATGGGTGCGAACAAAGCGAGGATCTCTGCGCCCCGCGTACTCGACCATGCGCGACATCTCCTCCGTGCTACCGAACGCAATGGAGAGTGGGCTGGGCAACGATCTCGTCAAACCGCACTCCAGCTGCACCGGCGCTCCTCATCATATGGCGGCTCATCCGCACAGGTGAACCGCCGGCTTGTGGGTGCGCGGCGGTTCGCAACGTCTCCTCGCGTGAGCGTGTCGTTCACACTCCCTCGGAGTGTGAGCAGCGAGGGCTGCACCTCCCCCACAGGCGGCCCTCCCGATCCCGGCAAGGATCGTCTTCGTGTCTGCGCTCAGGTCGTCTCCGGTCAAGTACGGCACTCCGTACGCCGATGAGCAAGGTAAGGCGAATTTTTCGGTAACCGTACCGTTGTTCGCTGTGTGCACCCTGCCATCGACCGGAGGAGCAAGCAGATGAGAATCTTCGCGCGCTATCTCTCACTTCTCGTAACCCTTGCAGCCGCATTGGTCATGTTCACGCCGGTCCCGGCGTCCGCGGACACTGCACAGGTAGACGTGAGAATGGTCGTGATTCTCGTCGACTTCAACAACGTACAGATGAGCATGCCCGATACGTTCTGGCGAGACCGCATGTTCGGGGATGTCACGGGCTCGGCCCACGATTACTACCGTGAGGCCACATACGGTAAGTACCGCATCACCCCGGCGAGCGAGACCTTCGGCGACGCCGACGACGGCGTGGTCCACATCGCGCTGAGCGAGCTGCACCCCGGCGGCGAGGCGAGTCTGGCCTATCCGATGGACATCGTCCCGGCTGCGAGGCGCGCCGTTACCGCCGCGGACGCGTACCTGGACTTCTCCGCGTTCGACACGGACGCCGACGGGATGGTGGCCTCGCACGAACTGCAGATCGCGCTCGTCTTCGCGGGCTACGAGGGCTCCGACAGCAGGGCAGGGCGACCCGCGATCTGGGCGAATGCCGCCCACGACATGCTTCGGGGCGTCTCCCTGGATGGCGTGGAGCTCACCGAGTACTTCGCCCAAGGCGAGTTGTACACCCAGGCGGGCGATCCGCTGGGTATCGCGACCCTCTGCCACGAGCTCGGACACACGCTCGGACTCGACGATCTCTACGACGTGACGGGCAGGTCGATCGGCCTCGGCACGTCGAGCCTCATGGCCAGTGGAGTCAACCTCCTCGACGGTAACTCGCCGGCGCACTTCGATCCGTACTGCCTGATCAAGCTCGGGGTGATCACGCCGACCGTCGTCACGACCGACAGCGTCGTGACGCTCCACGCCAGCGACACGCCCAGCTACAACATCGTCAAGGTACCGATCACCGAGGATGGAGAGCAGTACTTCCTGCTCGAGAACCGCAGGACGAACGGCTACGACAGTGGCCTCAGAGACGATCCCAGAAACGGCGGGACGGCTTCGGGCGTGGCCATCTACCACATCGACGAATGGGTCATGGACACGTGGGTGTTCGCCGTGTTCGGGGAGCAGCGGACGGCCAACTCCAACTACCTGCGAAAGGGCGTCGACCTGGAAGAAGCCGACGGGCCGGCCCTCGACCAAGGCTGGAACGCGCCGCACGGCGGAGACCACTACTTCTACGATGGACACGCGACCGAGTTCGGACCGAACACGTACCCGAACTCGAACGCGTACATGGACACCCTTGACAACGGCACCACGATCCCCACGGGCGTACGCATCCGGGTCTCCGGCGAGTCGGGCGACGAGATGATGCAGGTGACCATCACGTTCGAGCCGGATGCTCCCGTGGCCCCCGACTTCCCCGGCGGCATCGGCACCGCTACCTCGCCCTACCACATCACGAACGCGGCCGAACTCGATAAGGTGCGCCGCTACCCAGAGGCGCACTTCGTGCTCAAGAACGACATCGAGTTCACGGAGGCCGACTACGCCCCCGGCGGCGCTTTCTCCAACCGCGGGGCCGGGTTCCGCCCGCTGTTCGGCGGGTCGCAGCAGTTCCGCGGCTCCTTCGACGGAGCGGGGCACGAGATCCGCGGGCTGCGTATGCACGTCAGCGGTAACGGGGATACGCTCGCCGGGCTGTTCGGCGGCCTCTCGGGCTCGGTCAAGAACCTGTCGCTCGTCTGCGACATCACCGCCGAGAGCACCGCGGGCTCGAGCTTCGCCGGCGGCCTCGCCGCGAAGGCGGTTACTGCCACTGTCAAGAACTGCTCCGTAGCCGGCACCGTGAACGCGGACGTCGCCGGCGGCGTGTTCGGCTCCGGCAGTGCAAGTGTTATCTCCGACTGCCGCAATGCCGCGGCTGTGAGCTCCGACGCTCGCTATGACGGTGGTCACGCCGGGGGTATCGCCGGCCAGGCGGCTAGGACGACCCGCGTCTCCCGATGCAGCAACCAGGGCGCGATCCAGGTGAGCTCGTCTCTGGCCAGCGAGCCCGAGCACCCGGAGGGACTCTATGCCGGAGGTATCGCCGGCCGAGTCCTGGCGGCCTCGACCATCTCGCAGTGCTTCAACGCCGGCGAGGTGACAGCGATTACGTCCGAGCAGTATCCCAACTGGTGCTCGGCGTGGGCGGGCGGCATCGCGGGCGCCTGCGACTTCGACTGCAAGGCCACAGACTGCTACAACGCCGGCGACATCGCGGGCATGCACGGCTCCAGCACCGCCGGCATCGTGGGGCACACGGGCGCCGCGACGCTCGCACGCTGCTACAACGTCGGAGCTATCCAGCAAACCGGCTGGTACGGGGGAATCGCGGCGGGGGCGCTGAGCGAGGGCGCAGACAAGATCGCCCGCTGCTACTACGCGGACACCGCCGACCACGCTTTCGGATTCGGGATCGACGGCCCGGTGCCAGAAGAGGTCGCGAAGCCCGGCAGCCTCACAGCCATGGAGACGCAAGAGCACTTCGCCGGCTTCGACTTCGAGAATGTCTGGGCCATGGCGGGCGAGAGCGGCTACCCGTACCCGCAGCTTCGGACGCACCGCCAGGCGCTGGCGCAGCCGGGCGCGCCGAACGTGCGCGCCGCGGCTGTCCGCTACGATCGCGTGCAGCTCACGTGGGACGTCGTCGCCGATGCCGCACGCTACGAGATCTATCGGGCCACCGCGTCATCGGGCCCGTACACGAAGATCGCCGTGACCACCGCGACGAGCCATCTCGACCCCAACCGCGCGACCGGGACGCGGTACTTCTATCGGGCGCGTTCGGTAGCAAGCGCAGGTGGGCTTGTCGCCTACGGAGAGTGGTCGAACACCGCGAGTGCGACACCGGTCCTCGGACGAGTGGCCAAGCTCACCGTGGTGAAGGCGTCATCGAGAAGCACCAGGGCGAGCTGGTCTGCGGTCACGGGCGCATCCGGCTACGAGCTCTACCGGGCGACCAGCTCCCGGGGCACGTATCGACTGGTCAAGCGCACGACGCTGCGCACGTTCACGAACTCCGGGCTCACCGCAAGGCGGACCTACTACTACAAGGTGCGGGCATACCATCTCGAAGGCACGCGGCGGGTGTACGGCCCGTTCTCGAGCATCGTGGGGAGGCGCCTGTAGGTGAGCAACCCCCGGCCCGGGGATTACCCCGCCAGTCTCCGGACTGCGATCGGCAGATCACGCAGCGGCGTCGAGGAGCCGCTCTTTGATGACTCACCGACCAGACCCTAGCGCCATCATTGAGGCGGCTGATATCATCCGAATTGACGGCGCAACTGGCGGCAGTCGGGGAGTGTTGTCGCAGGGGTCACACAACTCGCCGCTGATAAGGACTGATGAGAGGTACACCTAGGGGAACGTGGAAGAACTGAGCGTCGGGGTACTTCTGCTTACCGCGGGCGCACTCGTGCTCGTGTGCGTCCTCGCAAGCAAAATCACGGAACGCGTCGGAGTACCGACTCTCCTTCTCTTTCTCGGCCTTGGGATGCTGGCCGGCGCGGACGGTCCGGGTGGTATCTATTTCGACGATGCTGCCCTCTCCCGCTTGGTGGGCACCATCGCGCTGGTCTTCATCTTGTACGCGGGTGGAGTCGACACCAATTGGCACAGTGTGCGCCCGGTTCTTGCCCCCGGCGCTGTGCTCGCCAGCCTGGGCGTTCTGTTCACTGCCATCTCGCTCGGCGTGTTTCTGGCCTGGGCGACCGACCTCGCCCTGAGCAATGGCCTGCTGTTGGGAGCGATCGTGGCCTCCACGGATGCCGCCGCCGTCTTCGCCGTGCTGCGCGCGCGCAACGTGCACATCGAGGAGAAGACGCGTTCACTCCTCGAACTGGAATCGGGCGCCAACGACCCCACAGCCGTCTTTCTCACCATCGCCTTCATCGAAGCGCTGACGACGGGCGAGCTGCACGCGGGAAGCATGGTGCTCGCCTTCTTCCTCCAGATGGGGGCAGGGGCAGCGATAGGGTTCTTGCTCAGCAAGGCAGCGATTTGGCTCATCAACCGCATCCAGCTCGAATACGAGGGCCTCTACCCGGTTCTGAGCGTGGCGCTCCTCATCGTGACGTTCGGCGCTGCTGAGCTGGCCCACGGAAGCGGATTCCTGGCGGTCTACGTCGCCGGCATAGTGATGAGCAATAGCATCTACATCCACAAGCGCAGCCTCATACGTTTCCACGACGGGCTGGCTTGGGTAGGGCAGATCGGCATGTTCCTTACCTTGGGCTTGCTGGTCTTTCCCTCCCGCGTCTTCTCCGTACTGAGCACAGGGCTGCTGGCCGCGGTCTTTCTCATTTTCGTGGCACGCCCTGTGAGCGTCGCGATCTCTCTTGCCTTCTTCCGGTTCTCATGGCGCGAGCGGGCGTTCATAAGCTGGGTCGGGCTTCGGGGCGCGGTGCCCATCGTTCTGGCGACCTTTCCGCTGGTGGCTGGAGTCGACGGGGCCGAGCACATCTTCAACATCGTGTTCTTTGTTGTGATCGTCTCAGTGCTCCTCCAGGGCACCACGGTCGCCCTCGCGGCGCAATGGCTGCACGTTGAAGGACCAGGCCCTCGCCTGAGCCCCCTCGAGAGCAACGAGGTTCCGGCGAGCCGCTTTGTGGAGTATCGAGTGCGGCCGGACTCGGAGTTCGTCGGCAGGCAGATCGCCCAGTGCGGCCTGCCAGACACGGCCAAGCTGATCGCCATTAAACGTTACGGTTCCTACCTAGTTCCCACAGGCGGCATGTACCTGCGACGCGACGACTTGCTGACATTCATCGCCGACGAAGCGGCCGTTCGCCATCTCGATGGCACTTCAGCCTTTGAGCGCGCAGACTCAGCACCGTCATCGGACATCGAAGAACAGGGGGGCTCGCCGTCGTGATGGCACCTCGCCCCCGTATCTCCTATCCCCTCGTCTGCTTGCCGCTGCGCGCGACTCTGTGCTAGCATCGCCCGTCCGGACGGTCATCGGCGCGGTCGTTTTGCGCCCGCCGCCGGTCGCATCGGCATCTCGACCAGAGGACGAACGTGCCCAACATCAAGCAGCAAGAGAAGCGCATGCGCCTCGCCGCCCGGCAGCGGCTGCGCAACCGTCAGGTCAAATCAAGCCTGAAGACGCTGTTCAGGAAGTTCGATGCCAGCGTTCAAGAGGGCGACCGCGACACGGCGCTTCAGCTGTCCACGCAGCTCGCCAGCCAGATCGACAAGGCTGCCAGCAAGGGCGTCATCCACAAGAACGCCGCGGCGCGCCGCAAGAGCCTGGTAGCGCGCCACCTCGGCAAGCTCTCCTAGCACTCGCAGCTACCCCAACAGCCGGGCCAGGGTACGCTCGAGCACGAGCCCTGGCTCGAGTGAGCTAGCGCCCACAAGCGCCGCATCCGCCTCTGCCAGTACGACCGTAGCCCGGTCGATGCTGCGCGCCCCAAACGTCGTCCGCTGCTCGAGCAGCTTCTTAGCCCGGAACGGATGCACCCCCAAGTCCTTACCCGCCTGTTCCATGCCTACGTCGTTGGAAAGCGCACAGGCGCGGCGCAGTAGCTCGACGTGGCGGGCGAGCGCCGCGAAGATGGAGCGAGCCGGGTCGCTGCTGGCTCCCCCCGCGCGGCGCGGCGTACCGCCCAGCGCGAGCAGTTCCTCAAGTTTGCGGAACGCCTGCGCCGCGTCGCGCCGGCCCACGGCATCCGTGAGATCCCAAATCTGCGCCTCGAGACCTGGAGTGACCACGGCGTCGATGTCGTCGATGTGGATCTCGCCGGCCTCTCCCCCGCCCATATAGGCAGCCAGCTTCCGCAACTCGTTCTCTAGTTTCAGCGGGTCTTCGCCCACCACCGACAGAAGATGCCTGGCCTCGGCGACCCCGAGCTTGAGCTTCATACCACGTGCCTGCTCCTGGACCCAGGCGGCGTACTCGCGCTTCTTGGGCAGGTCGTAGTGCAGGATGGACCCTACGCGCGCGACCGTCTTGGCCAACGCCTCCTTGCGGGAGAAGCTCTCGCCCACGAGGGCCACGGTGGTGTCGGGGAACGGATCGGCCAGGTAGGCGGCCACCAGGTCGCGCTGTTTGACCGTCCATTCATCGGCCGCCGTGACCACGACGCCGCGGCGGCCGAGGATAAAGCTGCCCGTCTGCAGAAGCTGCACCACCTCTGCCCCGCTGCACGTACGCGCGTCGAGCACCGTGAGCGACAAGTCGCTGCCCGACTCGTTGATCACGCGCTTCTTGAAGCGCGCCACCGCCAGGCGCACCTTGGGTGCGTCTGTGCCATAGATGAGGTAGGCGGGCGCCAGCTCCTGCTTGTCTGCCATCTCTGCCCTTCACTCGCGACGACTGATCTCCTCGCAACGACTGTCGCTCGGCACAGCGTAGCACGGCAAGCCCCGTCCCGGCCGACGGAAGATGACCGAAAAAAGACGGCCGTCGATACAACGGCCGACGGCAGGCGGGCCCAGAGGCGCGGGATGAGCGAGCCACCGCATCCCGCTTGGAAGCGTGCCCCCGCGTAGCATACGGTATGGTGAAGATGCGTCGCCGGATGCACGGGGAGCACCCGTCAGCCAACCGCGAAAGGAAAGGCATGCGAATCCTCAGCGCGTTCTCTGTCCTGGCCGCCGAGCTCGAGCTCCCCGTCGGCCTGCTGGTTGTGCTCGTGGCGCTGGGCACGATCCAGATCGTCCTGCTCGTGTGGGCGCTCGTGGACCTCGTCCGACGCGAGCAGGTTGCCCTGCTCCCCAAGTGGGGCTGGGTGATCGTGATCCTCCTGGCAAACCTCGTGGGCTCGCTGCTCTACTTGATCGCCGGACGCGCGAGCGCGCGGCCGGCCGCCGACTCCGAACCGGCGGATCGGCAACCGGATCGCGTACAGCAGGCCGTCGACGCGCTCTATGGCGAACACCGCGAGCGCGAAGACCGGCGGTGAGCGGGTGAACGAGCCCACGCAGACCACCGCACCAGCCATCGAACTGGATGGCCTCACCAAGACCTTCAGACACGCTACCGCGGTCGACGGACTGAACCTCACCGTGCCTCAGGGGAGCGTGTTCGGCTTCCTCGGGCCAAATGGGGCCGGCAAGACGACCACCCTCCGCATCTTGGCTAGTCTCGCGCGGCCCACCTCCGGCGACGCGTTCGTGCTCGGCCACCGCGTGCCGGCGGATGCCACCACACGCTCCTTCATCGGCTACCTGCCAGACGTGCCCGGCTTCCCCACGTGGATGACGGCCGGGCAGTATCTCCGCTTCGTCGGCGAGCTCTTCGGCCTGCGCGGCAGCCAGCTCGCGGAGCGCGTTGATTCCCTGCTGGACCTCGCCGGCTTGAAGGAGACCACGGCTCGTATCGGGGCCTACTCGCGAGGGATGAAGCAGCGCCTGGGCATCGCCCAGGCGCTGGTGAACTCTCCGCGGCTGCTCCTGCTGGATGAGCCCACCAGCGCCCTCGACCCGCTGGGTCGCAAAGACGTCCTGAACATGATCGCGGCCCTGGCCGGCAGGACCACCGTCTTCTTCTCCACCCACATCCTGGCCGACGTGGAACGCGTCTGCGACCAGGCGGCCATCCTCAACAGAGGCCGGCTGGTAAGCCAGGCACCTATCGAGGACCTCAAGGCCCGGCACGGGAGCGCGCGACGGCTGATGGTGGAGGTCGACGACCCGGAGCGGCTGCTGGCGGCGCTCGCGGAGCAGCCGTGGGTGGTGGCCGTGCGGCGCCGGCAGAGTGGTCCGCTGCACATCGAGGTACGCGAGATCGAGACCGCGCAGCGCGAGCTGCCGGGCATCGTGGCCACCGAGCACTTGGCGCTGCTGCGCTTTCAGGTGGAGGAGACCAGCCTGGAGGACGTGTTTGTGGACCTCGTCGGGCGTGAGCCCGCCGGACGCGATGCCGCCGGACGTGGCTCCGCCGCCGGACGCGGTCTCTCCGGGAAGGAGCCTTCATGAGCGGTTTCGGTGCCCTGCTGCGCAAGGAGCTGCGAGAGACGCTCAAGACCTGGCGAACGTGGGTGCTCGGCGGCGTGCTGGTCTTCTCGGGCATCTCCTCGCCGGCGATGGCGGCGGCGCTGCCGTATATCTTGGAATGGAGCGAGCGCCAAGGCTCCGGCATCAGCATCAGCGTGCCGGAGCCCACGGCGCGCGACGCCTGCGTGCAGTTCGTGAGCAACCTGCAGCAGCTCGCCCTGCTCACCGTCATCGTCACCGCCGCCGGCCTCGTATCCTCCGAGCTGCGCTCGGGCAGCGCGGCCCTGACGCTCGCCAAACCCATCAGCCGAGCCGCCTTCGTCGTCGGCAAGCTGAGCGCCTACCTCCTGCACCTGCTAGCCGCCACCGTACTCGGTACTGCCCTCTGCGTGGGAGCTACCGCGATCCTGTTCGGCGCGGCTCCGCTGGGCGACCTCTTGCAGGCGGTAACGCTATGGCTGGCGTACGCGCTGCTGCTGACGTGCTTCATCGTGCTGCTCTCCTGCACGCTGCGCTCGCAGCTCGGCGTGGCCGCTCTCGGTATCGCCGCCTTCATCGCGCTCAGCGCGCTGAGCCTGCTCCAACCGCTCGCCCAGACGCCCGTGGGCATGGCCGACGCCGTGACCGCCGCGATGGCGGGCACGGCTTTCAGCGCAACCTGGCCCCTGGTGACGAGCGCGACCCTGGCGCTCGTTTTGCTCGCGACCGCCCTCCTCGTGTTCCAGCGCAAGGAGATCTGAGGGCTGCAGACCTCAGACGGCGGGCCTCGTGCAGATGGCGGCCGGCAGCCTGCCGGAGACTGCCACGGCGCGCGCCGCGAACGCGCCCTCAACGCAGCCTCTGGGTCGCGCAGAGCACGTCGCCATCTCCACTCACGCTGAGCACCACCTCGCCGTCGCGGTCGGTGCGAAGGCAGGGCACGCCGAAGGCGCGCAGCTGCGCCAGTGCCTCACCGGTGGGATGCCCGTAGCTGTTGGTCCCCACCGAGATGACGGCCAGCTGAGACGCGCAGTCAGCTAGCATGCTGTCGGTGAGGCCACCGCTGCTTCCGTGATGCGGAACCTCGACCACGGCGAACGGTCCCTCGACGACCTCGTCGAGCGCCGCACCCTCGACGTCGCCCGGCAGCAGAACACGCTGCGCTCTGAGAGTGACCGCGACCACCAAAGCCCAGTCGTTCTCATCCTGGTTGCTGCCGCCGTGCCCGCCGTGCGTAGGAAGCACCTGCAACTCGTATCCCCGGCACGTGAGGTGAAGCGGCACGGTACACCGCGACACGCGCGTGCCCGCGTTCTCCAGCTCCTTCTGCAGACGGTCGAGGCTCGGGTCTGCCGTTGGTGGTCGCGGCAGCAGCGCCCGATCGACCTTTAGGGAACGCAGTACATCGGTCACCCCACCGGTGTGATCGGCATGGCCATGCGAGAGAACCAGCAGATCGATGCGCGCTACGCCGTGCTTACGGAGTGAGCCAGCCAGGGGGCCCGGACCAGCATCCACGAGAACCGTGGGGGCATGAGGTGCTTGTACCAGCGCCGCCGCCCCCTCCCCGACATCTAAGATGGTGAGAGTAGGCGCTCCGGGAGCACGCCCACCGCAGGGCGCCAGCGCCAGAGACACGGCGGCTAAGGTGGCCGCGGCCAGCCCGATGAGCGGACGTCGACGCCGGGCGAAAGCGAAGCCGGCCACCCCCACGCCAGCGCGAGCCGCCAGGTGCTGCAGCACCAGGAGCATCGCGAGACCAGCCGCCGCCAGGAGGAGCGGCAGCGTAGGGCCTCGCCACTGGTACACCGCCAGCGGCAGCCGGGCACACACGTGGGCCACTTCCAGCAGAAAGGCGATGAGCAGGCCGGCCAGCACGTTCAGGACGGTGGAGAGCGGCGGCAGAACCAGGCCCACGAGCACCGACAGCATACCTAGGAGCATGACGGGACCTAGCACAAAGCCGCCGGCGACGTTGGCGACAACGCCCACCAGCGACGCCTGGCCGAAGGCCGCCAGCGACACCGGCGCGGTAGCGATGCTGGCGGCCATAGTGACCGCGGCTGGCTCCGCGACTGGCCGCGGCATCTTCCCGAGCAGTGCCCGGAACCTGCCGCCGAGCAGGAACAGCCCGATGACGGCGGCGAAGGAGAGCTGGAACCCCGCATCGAGCAGGTTCCACGGATTGAGCGACAACAGCACCACGGCTGGCGCCAGCACGAGGAGCAGGCGGTCGGTGGGACGAGAGACCAAGCCGGCGAGCGTGACGACCGCGCCGGCCACACCGGCGCGGACGATCGAAGGCGCGCAGCCGGTGAGCAGTACGTAGGCGGCGATTACCGGCAGCAGCAGGCACAACGTGGTGCGCCGACTGAGCCGCAGAGCGCCCAAGGCGGCCCCCACGAGCGAGCACAGCAGCACCACGTTCTCGCCGGAGACGGCCATGATGTGGAGCAGGCCAGAGCGACGGAAGTCCTCGATGGCCCGGGCATCCACGTTCTCGTCGTCGCCGAGGAGCATGCCCCGCAGTACGTCGCGCTGCGGCGACGGGAGCCCGCGCTGGAGCGTGCCGCGTGCGCGCACGCGAAGACGATCGAGGAGGCCGAGCGGGCCACCGCGAAACCCCGTTGGCTTAGCGGCCTGAGCGGACACGCTGAGCACCACGTGGATGCCGCGCCGCGCGAGGTAACGCCCGTAGTTGAACCCGGCCGCCGGCGCTTGCGGCAGAGGCCGCAGGCGGGCATTCGCCAACCGCAGCACAGCACCCTCGGTGTAAGGCCCGCAGGGATTGGTGAGCTCGGGCGGTACGGGACCCTGCACGGAGATCTGGAGGAGTGCCCTGCCGCGCACGGAGCGTCCCTCCACGGCAGTTACGGCCACCGGCACGCTGACGCCTCGCGGCCCGGCTTCGGGCAGGTCGAGCAGCACCGCGTCGACCTGCCCGCCGGTTCCGATGAGCGGCCGGAGATCGCTGTGCGCCACCGCCGCGACACGTAGGCCGCCGACTGTCAGGCCGGCCACGCCCGCCACGAGGGCCAGGGCGGCGGCGCAGACTACCCGCCGCCACGAGCGCCCGGACCAACACCAGCAGACGGCGGCCAACACGCACGCGACCACCAACGGCACCGTCACACCGCACGTGCCCGGGCGCCACCCCAACGCTGAGCACAGCCCGAGGACGAACGCCCCAAGGATGATGTGGAGAGGCGCCAGGCGCTTCATAGGCCGCGGAGAGGAGCGCCCTACACCGTGACGAGCTCTCTGAGCGTCTCGAAGCGCGCGTCGCCGATGCCAGGAACGTTCTTGAGGTCTTCGATCGAACGGAAGCCGCCGTTCCTCGTGCGGTAGTCGACGATCTTTTGAGCCGTGGCCGGACCGACCCCCGGCAGCGTGTCGAGCTGCTCCGGAGTGGCGGTGTTCAGGTTGACCGGGCCGGCGGACGGAGCGCCAGCGGCCCCCGAGGAAGGAACGCCGCCGCCCACGGACTCGCCTTCGCGCGGCACGATGACCTGCTGGCCGTCTTGCAGCCGAGCCGCCGGATTTACCGCGGCGAGGTCCGCGCTCGCCGCGGGTCCGCCGGCGGCCGCCAGCAGGTCGCACACGCGAGCCCCTTGTGCCAGGTGGTACACACCGGGCCGCGCGACCGCCCCCCGAACATCCACCACGAGATCAACGGGCGAAGAGGATGCTCCGGGCTGATCCTGCGGAGCAGGTGAGACGGTCGCGGGGGAAGCGAGTGTGCTGAGCGCCACACCGTGGACGGAAGTGGACCCCTGGTGAGCGGAGAACAGCGCGCGAGCCCCGATGGAGACCACCACGAGCCCCACCGCGACGGAGACCACGAGCTTTCTGCGGTCGTGCAGCACCATGCACCTCCAGCGAGCACCTCGACGAGAGACATGCACCGCCGGGGCCGGAAAGAGGAGATGCGGTACGGCCGGACTCTAGCGGAGGCCGGCTGGGGAGACATCGTCCCTAGGGGCTAATCTGAGGGAGTCACGATGGCCGCGGCATCGCCGTCCGTTCCGTCAGCGCGTCGGCCGAGGGAGCCGTGCAGCGCCGAGAGGGCGCCGATCAGCGCACCGGCCACTGGCACGGCGAGAAACGCGCCGGCCACACCGGCCAGCACACTGCCGGCGGCGATGGCGAGCAGTACGATCACCGGGTGCAGATGCATGGTGCGCCCCATCACTACTGGCATGAGGAGATTGCCACAGAGCTGATTGACCACCACTACCGCAGCCGCGACCACCAGTCCATCAACCCAGCCACCGTTGACCAGGGCGACCAGGGCGGCCACTAAGCCTGCCACGAACGGACCCACGATGGGCAGAAAGGCGGCCAGGAACACGAGGAGCATGAGCGGCATCACGAGCGGCACGCCCATGATGAGGAGCACGATGCCCACTCCAGTCGCCTCAACAACTCCCTCCACCACGGCGCCAACCAGGTAGCCGCCGAATGCCTCCCACACTCGCGCTCCGGCCGTCCGATAGGCCGTGACCCGTTCCGCGGGCACCAGGTTCAACGCACCGGCCCACAGACGCTGGCCGTCTTTGACGAAGAAGAACGAGATGACCACCGCGAGTACCGCCATGGCCAGGACCTCGATAGCCGTGGCCGTGCCGCCGGCGACGCCGGCGAGGAGCCCGGAGCTGCCATCCTTAACCGCCGCGATCACGGAGGAGAGCGCATCCTCGATCTGCTCCCCGGTGAGCTCCAGTGGCCCTTCGACGAGCCACTGCCGGACATCCTGCAGGCCCTGCAGCACGGCATCGTCGAGATCGCGGAACTCCCGCACGGCGGGTGGCACGATGGCGAAGCCGAGGCCCACGACCACGCCGAGCGAGAGCGCGAAGACGACCCAGGTGGCCAGCAGCGGCCGCAGGCCTCTGCGCCGCAGCCAGCCGGCGGCCGGAAGCAGCACACGCACCAGCAGCAGTGCCACCAAGACGGCGATCACGATGAGCTGGAAGCGCCACACAGCCACGCCGAGGACGACCACGGCGGCCGCTACCACGAGCAAGCGCCACGAGTACGCGGCCGCCGAGTCCAGTGCTTGCGGGACGCGCGGCGTGACGCGTTCACCCTTCATGGCAGACCCCTTCACCGCAGACCCCCCTCCGCTCGGGCGCCCGCTTACGGTGCCCTCTCGCGGGCGCCCTCAGCGCACCACGAAGTTCACGAGCTTGCCCGGCACGTAGACCTGTTTGACGAGCTGTTTACCCTCGAGGAAGCGCCGCGTGTTGGCGCCGGCGCGGGCCCTCGTGAGCACCTGCTCCTCAGAAGCGCCCACCGCCACCTCAAGGCGGTCGCGGACCTTGCCGTTGACCTGCACCACCACGGTGACCGCCTCGTCGGCCGCCAGCGCTTCATCCCACGCCGGCCAGGCGGCGTCCAGCACCGAGCCGTCGAAGGCGAACTGGTGCCAGACCTCCTCGGCCACGTGCGGCGCCATCGGCGCTAGCAGCAGTGTGAAGTCGCGTACCAGCGCGCGCCAGGCGTCGGAGGACAGTGCCGCCTTGGCCTCCGCCCATACCACCAACGCCTCGTTCTGCAGCTCCATGAGCGCCGAGACGGCGGTGTTGAAGCGGAAGGTCTCCATGTCCGCGGTGACCTTGCGAATGGTCTTGTGCAGAGCGCGCGTGAGGCTCCGCCCACGCGCCTCTCCCTCTCGATCGGCCGGCCACTCGCCCGCCTCGCGCACGTCGAGCGCCAGATTCAAGTAGCGGCTGAGGAAGCGGAAGCAGCCCTGCACACCGCGGTCGCTCCAGGCCACCGACTGCTCGAACGGCGCGATGAACAGTTCGTATACCCGCAGGCTGTCCGCTCCGTACCGTTCCACCACGCTGTCGGGCGTCACCACATTGCCCTTGGACTTGCTCATCTTCTGGCCGTCCTCGGCCTGGATCATGCCCTGGTTACGCAGTGCCGCGTACGGCTCGCCAAAGCTCACGTAGCCGGCATCTTGGGCCACTTTGCAGAAGAAACGTGCGTACAGCAGGTGCATCACGGCGTGCTCGGCGCCGCCAACGTACATGTCGACGGGCAGCCAGTACTCCACCGCGCGTGGGTCGAAGGGCCCCTCGCCGTAGCGCGGCGCGGGATAGCGGAAGTGGTACCAGCTCGAGCAGGCGAACGTATCCATGGTGTCCGTCTCGCGCCGCGCCGGGCCACCACACTTCGGGCAGGTGGTGGCAACCCAGTCGTGCGCCTTGGCCAGCGGGCTCTTGCCGTCGCCGGTGGGCTGGTAGTCGTCGATCGCCGGGAGCAGCACCGGCAGTTGTTCGAGCGGCACGGGGACGGTGCCGCACGTCTCGCAGTAGACAATAGGGATAGGAGCGCCCCAGTACCGCTGGCGGCTGATCAGCCAATCGCGCAGCTTGAAGTTGATCTTGCGACGCGCCGCTCCGCGCTCGCCGAGCCAGTCGACGATGGCCGCGAAGGCCTCGGCGGGCGCTGCCAGCCCGTCGAAGCGGCCGGAGTTCACCATGAAACCGTCGCCGGTGTACGCCTCCGTCAGCGTGCCCTGCGCCTCGGTGGGCGGCGCGATGACCTCGACGATCGGCAGCGCGAACTTGGTGGCGAAGGCGAAGTCGCGCTCGTCATGGGCGGGAACCGCCATGATAGCGCCGGTGCCGTAGCCCATGAGCACGTAGTCGCTGATCCAGATGGGCACCGGCGCCCCGTTGACCGGGTTCTCGGCGTAGGCACCGATGAACACGCCCGTCTTCTCTTTCTCGGTGGAGAGACGCTCGATCTCGCTCTGCCGCCGCGTCTGCGCCTGGTAGGCGCGCACCACGGCGGCCTGCTCCGGCGCCGTAAGCTCTTCCACCAGCGGATGCTCCGGCGCCAGCACCATGTACGTGGCGCCGAAGAGCGTGTCGGGGCGGGTCGTGAAGACCGTCAGGACATCGTCACGACCCGCCAGCTTAAAGTCGACCTCGGCGCCCTCGCTGCGTCCGATCCAGTTGGTCTGCATGAGCTTGATCTTCTCGGGCCAGTCGATGGTCGCCAGGTCGTCGAGCAGCCGTTGCGCATACTCGGTGATGCGGAAGTACCACTGTTCCAGGTCGACCTTGCTGACGTCGCTGCCGCAGCGCCAGCACCGGCCCTGCTCGACCTGCTCGTTCGCCAGGATGGTCTTGCAGCTCGGGCACCACCACTGCTGCCCCGTGGCCCGATAGGCCAGTCCACGCTCGTACAGCAGCAGGAACCACCACTGCGTCCAGCGATAGTAGTCGGGGTCGATCGAGCTGATCTCGCGGCTCCAGTCGTAGGACAGGCCGATGAGGTCCATCTGCCGCTTGTAGGTCTCGATGTTACGCTGCGTGGTCTCGCGCGGATGCACGCCCATCTTGAGCGCGTAGTTCTCGGCCGGCAGGCCGAACGCGTCCCACCCCATGGGGTGCAGAACGTTGAAGCCGTTCATGCGCTTGTAGCGCGAGATGGCGTCGGTGGGCACGTAGTTGCGGCAGTGGCCAACGGAGAGGCCGTCGCCAGAGGGGTACGGGAAGAAGTCGAGGCAGTAGAACTTGGGCTTGTCCGACATGTCGGGCGTGCGATACGCGTGGTTCTCGCGCCACGCGCGCTGCCAGCGTCCCTCTATCCCCTGGGGGTCATAGCGACGATCCATCCTGCTCCCTCTGCCAACTCCCGCGGACTCTAAGGCTACCGCCCGGCGCCCGGGACAACCCGCCCACGCTTGGGCGTGAGCCAGAGTACGTAGTATACGGCTCGCGCCGTCGCTCCCGCCCCCGCGAGAGCCTTCTCGGAGGGAAGCCGAGAGTTCCACGGGGGACGAACGCGGCGCGGAGAGCGAGTCGGACTCCGAGGGCAAGCGGAGCTCAGGGGACCAGCGGGATATACTCCGCCGTCGACCTGCCGTCCAACCCCGTGTAGCGCAGCGTGGTCACCGAGAGCACTACGGGATCCGGATCCTGAGAGAACTCGACGAGCTGAAAAGTGTAGGCCGTGTTGGGGTCACGACCAACGCTCTCGTAGCCCGACGCGCCCCCCGTCCCAGAGCCGACCAGCGTTATCGCCCCCTCTTGCCGTACCGCCGCCACGTGATCGTGACCGTAGAACACCACCAGCGGCTGCTGCTCCTCCGTCCACTCCATCACCGCGCGCGCCTGGCGGATGTCGTGCACCACGAGGATCTCCGGATACTCGTCTTGTGACTGCCAGCGCTCGAGCGCGACGGCCGCGGCCGACTCCAGCAGTTCCGCGTCTGGCGAGGCCGCGGGCGAGTTGGCCAGAGGATCGGTGACACCGAAGAGGGTGAGATTGCCGACGTCCGCCGCATCGCCATCGAGCACCCGGTAGCCGGCCGCGCGCCATCGCTCCATGGCCCCCGCGTCCTCGTGATTGCCGCCCACCACGAACACCGGCGTCTCACCTGGGTCGAAGAATCGCGTAAACAGGTTCGCTTCCAGGCTCGTGCCGCGGTGAGTGAGGTCGCCGACGAGCACCACTCCATCCACAGCCACCGTGGAGCTGGTCGCCAACGTCGACGCGATGCGCATGCCGACGATATTGTCGTGGATGTCGCCCACCACCAGCAGCCGCACCACTCCATTGGCACGCGGTGCGGCGGTCATATCCGCGAACTGGCTGGCCACCGATTGCAGGCCTTGCAGGTAGTCGCGGATGGTGCTCGCGCCGCTGGCGTTCTCCTCCAGCACCGTGCGCAGCAGGGTCACGGCGCGCGGGAGGTTGCTGGCGAGCCCGCGGTACGTAACGGCTGGCGACCGGTCCAGCGTGAGCAGCGTAGTGCCCACCAGGCCGCCCACCAGCACCGCCAAACCGGCGAGCCCCACGAACGCGCCGATGATGCCCCGCCGTAACCGCCGCCCCCGAGCGAACGGCGTGACGAGCAGCCCAGCGCTCACTCCGAGGAGCGCCAGCCAAGGGATACGGCTCCAGGCGAAGCTGTCGAACGCCGCCTCCGCATCCGCACGCGCCTCGGGCAGGCCGTCCAGGAGCTCGCGTGCCTCGAGCACTCCAGGGAGCGCGCCGGCGGGGTCCAGCATGAACTCCGCGCGCACATCGAGCGGTGCTCGGTGCACCTGCAGACGTACCTCTCCTGCCGGTCCTAGGGGCAGCACCACCCCACCCCCCGGCCACGCCGGGGCGAGGCGATAGCGCACCTCGCCGGCCGGCGTCTGGTATGCCGCCGAGCCGAACAGGCCGACCGCCGCCGTGACGAGCAACGCCACGGCGAACAGGCGCGCGAGGAGCACCAGGACTTGGCTACGCCGACGACCGCCGACCAAAGATCTCACCTGGGATACTGCCGACATCCGCGTGTTCCGCTCTCTTCATCCACGGAGCTTCAGCGCCGTGGCACACCTGCCAGCGTGTTGCCCGCGCTCTCTTCGCTGGGTATACTCCCTGTCTCGCCGGCGGTCGTCGCCGGTCCCCCTCGGTGGGGGTATAGCTCAGTTGGGAGAGCGTTTGGCTGGCAGCCAAAAGGTCACCGGTTCGAGCCCGGTTACCTCCACCATCTTCTTCCCTTTCAGGGTACCACACCGTACCGTCGTCTCCGCGAGGCAGATGACCCTGTACTCTCACAGATAGATGACCCCGCACTCTCCAGGTAGATGACTCCGCACCCTCGCGTCGGCCCCACCACAGCGAGCAAGCGTCCGCTGTTGTGTCTCGTGTTCCTGGCCGGAATCGGCTCCATGACGGTGGAGATGTGCGCCTCTCGCCTGCTGGCTCCGTACTTCGGTTCGTCGACCATCGTGTGGGCCAACATCATCGGACTCGTGCTGGCGTCGCTCTCGCTTGGCTACTGGCTCGGAGGACGAATCGCCGACCGCCGCCCGAGCCATCGTCTGCTCGGATGGCTCGTGCTCAGCTCGGCACTGGCGGTCGCAGCCATCCCCTTCGCGGCACGCCCATTCCTGGATCTCTCGGTCCAAGCCTTGGACCAGGTCCATTCGGGAGCCATCATCGGTTCGCTAGCCGCCTCGGCGCTGCTCTTCGTCCCGCCGGTCCTGCTGCTCGGCACCGTCACACCGTTCGCGATCCGCCTGGCGGTGGAGAACGTCGCGGACGCCGGCAGCGTGGCCGGCCGCGTCTTCGCCCTCTCGACGGCGGGGAGCCTGCTTGGAACCTTTCTCCCCGCCCTCGTCACTATCCCGCTCGTGGGTACCCGGCGCACCCTCCTCGGAGCGGCAGTGCTGCTCGGCCTGGCCGCCTCCCTCCTCCTCGGTCGGCGCTGGACAGCCATTGGCGTCTTGCTGACCACCATCCTGGCCTTACCGGCAGGGACCGTGAAAGCACGCGCAGGCCTGCTAGCCGAGCGTGAGTCGCGGTACCAGTTCATTCAGATCGTTCAGTCCGGAGAAACCCGCTCCCTCTACCTCAACGAGGGCCGGGCTATCCACTCCCAGTGGCGTGCGGACGCAGTGCTCACGGGAGGCGAGTGGGACATGTTCCTCACCCTGCCGGCCCTCATCGGGTACACGCCGACGCGAGTCACCATGCTCGGCAACGCCGGCGGGACCACGGCGCGCGCCTACGGGACCTACTTCCCCGCCACTCGCATCGATGGCGTGGAGCTCGACGGCGAGGTCAGCGCGATGGCCCGTGGGTATCTCGGGTTGGCCGACAACCCGCGGCTCCGTGTGATCACCGCCGATGCGCGGCCCTTTCTGCGCTCCGCGAAGACTCGCTACGACCTCGTGATGATCGATGCCTACCGGCAGCCTTACGTACCGTTCTACCTCACCACGCGGGAGTTCTTCCGCGAGGTCCGCGACCGTCTCACGGAGGATGGGGCAGTGGCGCTCAACGTGACCACCCTGCCGGGCGACACGCGCCTTGCCGATGCGGTGGCCAGTACTCTAGCTCGGGAGTTCCCTCTCGTGGTGACCTGGCAGGCGCTGCGCTTCAACCAACTCGTGGTGGGCTTGCGAAACCCCGCAGAGCTGACGACGCTCCGTCGCCGGCTGCGGAGCGCCTCCGGCGATCTCGCGCCGCTGACCAAACTGTTCGCCGCCAACCTCCGCCGGGTGTACGCGGGACATACAGCGTGGACCGACGATCACGCTCCCGTCGAGTGGATCACCGACCGCATGATCGTCGGGTATGCGGTGCGCGGCGCCGACGCACACGAGTCGTTACTCCCAACAGCCCCCTAGGCAGCGATCACCTCTGCCCACCCGGCGCGGGCGACGCACCAGCCCGCGGCGCGCGTGCGCGCAGCCGCCACGCGAAGCCGGCCAGGCGCGCCTGATCTACCGGGTCGCCGTCGTTGTACACGAACAGCAATGGGAAGTCGGCCCGCCGACGCAGCTGCGCCTCGGAGATCAGCGCCGGCCCGCACCCGCGCGGAGCCACCACCACCACACCATCTACCAGATCGCGTGCCGTCGTCAGCAAGGCGCTGCCGACGGTGGGGATGGTCTCGCCAAAGGGGAAGCCGTCGAATATCCGCCGGCTCTCAGCCTCGACCTCGCGGATGTCGTTCCAGAACACCCAGGGCTGGGCGGCCTGCACCGCCGCGATCAGGCGCGCCGCGATACGCCGCATGGCGGCCAGCGTCAGGCGACGCTTGGCGCCCAAGCTGCTGAGCGCCGATCGCTCCTGCACCTCGCGCAGGGCTAACAGCTCGAAGAAACCCGAGTACGGCTCGATCACCGGCCGCAAACCGAGCTCGGCCAAGCGATGCTGCAGACCGTCGTTCCCCCATTCGTCGACGCGCAAGTAAATGTCGCCGCAGAGGAAGACGTCGCGGACGGCCGCGGCGGACGGCCGCCGCGGCAGCGCGGCGAAGTCGGCCGCGGCGGCGGTCACCACCCGCTCCACACGACGCAGCGTGCGCGCCACGGCGGCCGCCGCGCCGCCGGGCCGCCCGTCGCGCTGTTCCAGCGTGTGCTCCAGCTCGTCGCTCCAACGCGCGAACAGCTCGTCGCAGGAACCCGCCCGCGCCTCGGTGGCGCGGTTGTAGAAGCGCACCATGAGGAGCAGATCGTTGGCCACCAGCCCCGCCCATACCACCGGGGTGAGCACGAGGCTGTCGGTCAGCAGACTCAGATCGGCCACCGCGAGGCGGTCGCCGAGACCCCTGCGCTCGAGCGCGATCTGCTGCGTGAGCGGAAACATGTTGGCCCGGCAGGAACGGAACCCGTTGCCGACGCTCATGAGCACCGCGCGCTCGCCCGGCGCCAGCCCGCCCGACTCCAGGAACCGCACGAGCGAGCCCCACAGAAGCTGGTACGGCAGGCACTCCTTGCCCGAACACTCCGCCTGTCCACAGCGCAGCGCCTCTTCGTCGCTGGGCCCCACGAAGACCGTCTCGATGCCCCCTCCCCGCATGGCGGCAGCCACCTGGCGGCCCACGCTGCCGCCGACATTGCCGAAGTACACCCGGCCACTGCCGGTAGACGCGAAGCTGTGCGGAATCGGCCGGTCGTACCGCTCGAGCCGCCTCTCAGGGACCACGGCGTCGGCTCCTCCCCGCGCCTTGAGGTCTGTCCGGTACCCGTGTACCGCGTGTAAGAAGGCCTGCACACGCGTCACGTAGCCCGCCGTACCCCCATGCCCATCAGTCTCCAGCACCGCGTGCGGATACCCCTCCAGCAGATCGTTGAACAGATGCTCGATGAAGGAGTTTGGACCACAGCCATAGGCTCCCATGAGCAGCGGAAAGCTCATTCCCAGACGGCGTGCCGCCGCGGCGACGGCGCGCAGAACGCGGCCGGCAGTGGCCCAGTGGACGCGCGCCAGCGGCGGCAGGTCGTCGGGCACCGGCACGCAGTCCAGCGGCACCGGCAGGGCACCGTTGGCGGCGATCAGGTCGTGGATGCCCGGGTTCAAGAGCGCATCGTGGATGACGTGTGTCTCACCGGCCACGACGATCGCCGGCACGTCGAACTCCTCGGCGGCTGCGAACGCGCGCTCGCCGATGGCCGCCAGACCCGCCTCGAACGCGCGCTGCGCCTCCACCGCGCGCTCGAAGGCCGCCGCGAACGGTCGTGGTTTGAAGCCGCCGCGGACGCCGCGCAGCGCGGCGACTCCTTCCGCCAGCTCGGTGGCAAGCGCCCGCGACGACCACGGCGCGCCGCCGGCCATGAACAGCACCGGCCGCAGCACGCATACGGGGTCGCCCTCTGTCCGCAGGGCAGACTCGATCATCTCGGGCGACCCCTGCGCCATCGGACAGGTACTGGCTCCGCACCCCGCACCTGGATACGGGACGTTGACGAACTTCGGGAGAAAGAGGAAGTCGAGGCCCTCCGTGCTCACCCCGTGAGCCACTTTAACCGCGGCGCAGGCCCCCGGAGCGGCGCAGCGCCGGTCGCCCACCGCCAGCGCCTCGCGCCCCGGCCGCACCAGGCGGACGCGGGCTCCCAAACCGCGGAAGAGGGCCGAGAAGAACGGCGCCGCATCGATCAGATAGTGGATGAAGGGGATACCTACGACCGGACCCTCGCCGTCCTCGTCGTCGGCGAACAGCCCCGCGAGCAGCTCGTCCCGCTCGCGGAACGGAGCCGGCGCGCCCTTGGGCAGCTTGCGCACGCCGCCGGTCGCGTCGTATTTGGGACACGTACCGCCGCTGAGGACTACCCGTTCTTCCCCAGCTACCAGCACCGTGGCCGACTCAATGCGGCAGAGATTACCGCACTCCCTGTCCCGACAGCGAAACTCGCGGCGACGCGTCACGGTCGCCTCGAGGAACCGGCCCAGATCGACCGGCGGCGTGGCTGCGTCCAGGACGGCCTGGCGCGCAGCCAAAATGCCGATGCCGATGGCGCCCATGGCTCCGGGGTCCGGTGGCACCAGCACCGTGCGTCCCGTGCAGGCGGCCAGCGTCCGCGCGAGCGAGACGTTGCTGGCCGGCTTCCCCTGAAAGACCACGCGCTCCAAGAACCGGCGCTGGCCCATCACCCGGCTGCGGTAGTTCCGGACGACCGAGTACTGCAGACCGGCGAACACATCGTCGCGTGAGTACCCCTGCGTCATCGCCTCGGCGGCCACGTCGGCCACGAAGACGGTGCAAGTCTGACCGAGGTCCGGCGGCCGCCGCGAACGAGCGGCCAGAGCACCGAACTCCGCGATGTCGGCCACCCCCAGAGCCTCGGCCTGCTCCTCCAGGAAGGAGCCCGTGCCCGCGCTGCACACACGATTCATGTCCGCGTCTACTACGCGTCCGTGGCGAACGTTGATGAACTTAGCGTCCTGCCCCCCAATCTCCACGATCGAGAGGCTGCGACCTTCCTCGGGATCGTAGCGGGCGGCGGCGGCGGCGTGCGCCACGATCTCATTCTGCACACACAGACGATCGTCAAGCTCGGGATAGGCGGCGCGCACTACGGTGGCCGCCGCCGCGCGCCCAGACCCCGTGAGCCCGATCGCGACCACCGGGAGAGCATGAGAGCTGGTCAGCTCGCGCACCAGCGCGCTCGCGGCTTCCACCGGGTTCCCGTCGGTGCGCCGGTAGACCCCGGCGAGCACGCGCAGGCTGCCGGCATCGAGCAGCGCCGCCTTGGATCCGGTAGAGCCGAGATCCAGGCCAAGGACGGCCACGCCAAGGTCGTCTTCTTGCGTGGCCGGCTCCCGCAGCACGACCACCCCGCCCGGGCCATCTCCCGCCGGCTGGAGCGCCGGCACCCGGCTCCGCGGCGGCTGCGCGAGCGTCGCCGGCTCGGACGGCCAGTGGACCGCCGTCCAATCGCCAGCCGTGACGGCGTACACCGCCGCACCGATAGCCTCGAATACGCCCGCCTCGGCCGGCACCGTCACGTCGCCTCCTGCCAGGCGCGCGAACTCCTCCACGATCGGCTCTATCAGAGCGCCATGGCCTATCGCCATCGCGGGCCCCTCGACCTTGAGCTTGTCGTAGAGGCCGTGCACGTTGGCCGCAACGCTCTCGAACTGGCCCCGGAACAGCCGGCCGTGGGGCTCGCCCTGATTGGCGAAGTGGGTCAGCTCGCTCTTGGCGAACACCGCGCAGCGCGCCGTCACCTTGGTGCTGGCGTCGGCCTCCCGCGCCAGCGCAACGGCCTCGGCGAGCGATCGTCCGAGCCGAGCGCACAGACGTTCCACGCTCTCTCCAGCCCCGGCTGAGCAGCGATCGTTCCGCTCGAACGCCACGCTACCGGAGCCGTCGAGCGCCAGCACGCTGAACCCGCTGCCCCCCAGCCGCACCACGTTGAGCGGCCCGTGCTCTGGCCAGAGCAGCGCGGCGGCCTGCTCCTGGGCCACCTCCTCCGGCAGCCCAGCGATGACCGGATCACCGAGCTGCTCGGCGTGCACTCCTGTAGCCACCACTCCGCGGATAGCCTCCGCCCCCAACTCACGGTACAAGCGCAGGAACGGTGCCAGCGGGTCTCCCAGGTGCCGCTCGGCGCGCGTGGCCAGGAGCCGCGCTTCGTCATCGCGGACGGCGACAACCGCCAGCGACGTGGTCACACGCCCCAAGTCGACGCCGATCAGCAAGGAGTGCGGCGCGGCCGTGGCCGCGCCGTGAATGCCAAATTGTCCCATCAAGATTGAAGCTACCAGAAGGCCGCGGCGCTCGCGACCACCCTCCCGGAGGTGCGAAGCGTTTGAATCCTGGCAGAGGCGGGAGATATAGGCAGGTGCCCACAGGGGGAGTGCTCGTCGACCATGGCCAGGCGAGCCAGGCAGGAAGGAAGAACCAATGGAGGAAAGGCCCCAGGAGGAAAGGCCGCAATTCCGCGTGGAGCTCGCCAAACCCACGCCAGACGTCGCCATCGTCGCCCTGGAGGGCGAGGTAGACATCTATTCCGCGCCGCAGTTCAAGGAGGCTCTCCTGGGCGGCATAGACGGCGGCGCCACCAACATCGTCGTCGACTTGGCACGCGTCACCTTCATCGACTCCACAGCCCTCGGCGTCTTGGTGAGTGGAGCCAAACGCGTTCGACCCAAGAACGGCAGGCTGGACATCGTCTGTACTGACGAGAACATCACCCGGATCTTCGAGATCACCGGGTTGGACCGCATCTTCGGCATTCATGCGTCACGAGAACAAGCCCTGAAGGCGTCGATAGGGGAGGGACCATGACGGAGCTGCACGCGGCCTCTGGCCTGCGCGGCCGCAAGGTGCTCGGGGTCGTCGGTCGAGCTGGCCGCATACGGACCTACACGCCCGGGCGTGTCTGCATCTACGACGGCTGCACCACGAAACTCTCCGTGTACAACCCGTCTCCTACCTGCGCTGTTCACACCGCCCTCTGGCGAGCGGCGCTGCGCAAGACGCAAGACGAAAGCTCGCGTCGCGAGCCAGAGACCCGCATCTGCGCCCACGAGCCGTGTGGCCGCGAGTTCGTTACGGCGAATCCCGCGCGCAAGTACTGCTCCGACGCCTGCCGCATGCGAGCTTTCCAGGCGCGCACCTCGCGCGCGCGCCGGGCGCAGGAGCGCCTGGAACGCGCGGAGGCCAGCTGATCCTCAGCGAAGGCGACGAGGGCCGAGCAACCCCACGGTCACGTCACCGTCCGTGTCGCTCAGGACGACGAGGCAAACGGCGGCGGGATCATCGGAACCCGCCCCGCCGCGGCGAGGGCGACAGCCTCCTCAAGCGATTCGTATACCGGTAGTACGTTCGCCAGGCCGACCACTCGGATCGCTCGCCGCACGTGTCCGACCGGGCGGGTGAGCAGCAGCTCGAAGCCAGCCCTATGGACGGCTTCGCTGAGCCGAATGACGTACGTCACAAAACTCGAGTCGACCAGCGTAACACCGGCGAGATCCAGCACGAGATTCCGACGGTGGAAGAACGGCCCCAGTCGGCGGCGGAGAAAGCGGTCGATGAGCGGCACCGTATCCATGTCCAGTTCTCCCGAGAGGAGCAGAGCGTCCGCGCCAGCATGCTTCTCGAGACGCAACGAGATCGGCGCGGCACTCGCCGCTGCGCGCCGCAGCAGTTCGTTCGGCATTGTCCCCTCTCGAATAGAACGTTTGTAGGACTTCGGAACCGTGCACTCGGCGCTTCACGTTAGGACAGCACAGCGGAGATGTAAAGGCTTGGGGAGCCCCCGTTTGCCCTGCTACGGAGGGGAGAACCAGCGGCCAATCTCGACCACCCTCATCCATTACTTGAGAACTCTACGAAAAGCTTGAGGGTCTAGGAGCCTTTGACGGCATCAGCGCGAGCGGCGAGCTTACGGTATTGGGGCTCGCGTTCCTTGAGCACCGTAGCTACGGGACTGGCGACGCAGATGGTGGAGTACGCGCCAGAGACGATGCCCACAGTCAGTGCGAAGGCGAAGTCTTTGAGCGTATCTCCGCCGAAGATCAGGAGGCAGAGGACCGGCACAAGCGTGATGAGACTCGTATTGATGGAGCGCACGATGGTCTCGGCGACAGAGCGGTTCACCATGTTGCCGTAGCGCACAGAGCGCATGCGGGGGGTGTTCTCGCGGATGCGATCGAACACGATGACGTTGTCGTAGAGAGAGTAGCCGAGGATAGTGAGAATGGCGGCTACACTCCCCGTGGTGAGCTCGCGCCCCACCAGCGAGTACACGCCGATCACGACCAGGAGATCGTGACCGAGCGCGGCGAGCGCGCCGATGGCGTACTTCCACTCGAAGCGGATCGTGACGTAGATGAGGATGAGCACCAGCGCCAGAGCGACGGCCTTGTACGATGCGGTGATAACGTCTCGCCCAAAGGTGGCGCCGACACTCTCCGATGCGTAGGCGCTGCCGCCGTCGGCGATGATGAACTCTTCGTGGAGCGCGGCCTTCAGCGCGGCCTCTTGCCGCGGCGTGAGCGTATCCGTCTGGATCTGATAGGAGAACCGCTCGCCCGCCGCATCGCGGCTCTCTTGGATCACCGGGTTGCGGATGCCCTGTTCCTCGACGACCGTCCGTACGTCCGCCATGGTCACCGGCTGCGAGAACTCAACGCTCACACTCGTGCCCGTTCGAAACTCCAGCCCATACTGGATGCCGTCGATCGGGTTACCGCCACCGCGTATGAACATGCTGAGTAAACCGGCGCCGATGACCAACGCGCTGATGGCGAAGTACCACTTCTTATGGCCCATATAGTCGAACGTGAACAACCAGCGGAATCGCTGCATGAGCATTTACCTACGCTTCTTGCGCTTCTTGGTGGAGCCGCGCCGCGCGGCGGAGGCGCGCTGCTGCTGCGGACGCCGCGGCGGCGTCTCGGCCGCGGCTTTGGTCCGTCCGGCCGCGGCCTCCTCGGCAGCGCCCTTCCCGTCGCCGGCGATTGCGGTGTCGGCGGCGGGACGCGCGTTCCGCGCGGCGGGACGCCGGCCGCGCCGTGAAGCGGCGGCGCTTCCCTGTTCCTCCTCACCCAGCGCCTCGAGGACTCCGTCGCCGAGGCGCACGCCCATGAGCCCTCCTCGATTGAAGAACGCGAAGCGGCTCAGGATGCCGAGCATGGCACGCGTGGCGAGGATGGCCGTGAACATGCTGACCACCACGCCGATCATGAGGGTGAGGGCGAAGCCCTTGGGCTGCGACGTAGCGAAGTAGAACAGGACCAGCGCCGTGAGCAGGATGAGGATGTTGGCGTCCAGGATGGTTCGAAAGCCGCGACTGTACCCCGAGCTGACGGCCGAGCGCACGCTCTTGCCGTAACGCACTTCTTCCTTGATGCGCTCGAACACCACGATGTTGGCGTCGACCGCCACGCCGATGGTGAGGATCATGCCGGCGATGCCGGGGAGCGTCAGCGTAACCGGCACCGCATTGAAGACCCCCCAGAGCAGGATGCCGTAGATGACGAGGGCGAGGTCGGCGATGAGGCCGAGGAAGCGGTACACGGCGACCATGAAGATGAGCACGAGGCCCAAGCCGACCATGCCGGCGATGAGGGCCTGGCGCAGTGAGTCTTTGCCCAGCGTCGCCGATACCTGCTGCTTCTGGATCGGCTCCAGGGTCACCGGGAGGGCACCCGTATTCAGTACCAGCGCCAGGTTCTTGGCCTCCTGGAGCGTGAACGTACCGGTGATCTCCGCTTTGCCCCCCGAGATACCCTGCGGGTTCTCGGCGTAGTCGACGATGGGATCGGATTCCATGACGTTGTCGAGGACGATGGCGAAGGATTGGTTCTGCTGCTGCAACGCGCCGCGAATGGCCAGAGCACGCGTGACTTCCTCGAATTTCTTGCCACCTTGACCAGTGAAATCGATGAGCACGTTGGGGCGCCCTTGCTGGTCGAAGCCTTGCCGTGCGCTGTCGATGGCGTCGCCCACCATGGCCGGCTCGTGCTTGTACAGAAAATACAGCGTCTCGGTGTTACTGCCGAAGACGCCCGGCGGCGCCTCCACAACGCGGTAGGCGGCGACGTACTCATCCTTCTTGAGGAGCTCCAGGTCTTCCTTGGAGAGATCGCCCGCCGCGGCATCGAGCAGCTTCTGCTTGCTCGCCTCTGGCCCGGCGATACGCGTTTGGGAGTCGTCGTAGAACTCGAGCTGCGCGGTCTTGCCGATGGTCTGCAGCGCGTCTTCCGCATCCTTTACGCCGGGCAGGGCGACGGCGATCTGGTCGGTGCCCTGCCGCTGCACCTGCGACTCCGTAACGCCCAGGCCGTTAACGCGCCGGTCCATGATGCCGATGGCCTTCTGCATTTGATCCGAGGAGGGCATCTTGCCGGCGCTAGTCTTGGCCTGGAACACCACCTCCAGACCGCCCTGCAGATCGAGCCCCAGGCGCGTCTTTTCGCCCGGGGGATAGATCAGGTAGATGGCCACGCCGACGAGGACGAGCACCACGGCGAGGACGAGCACGTGTATGTTCTGCTGCTTCATGGATACAAAGCCTGGCCCTGCGTCGCGTTTGGCTTCCACACCGGGCCGCCGTCCGGCGAGCCCGCAGTCGGCAGAGCATACGGGACGAGAGGCGAGGCGTGCAATCCGCGCTGAGCCGAACCCCAGCGGCGGGCCTGGCTCACCTGTCTTTCAGGAAACTCGGGATGTCGAGAACATCCTCGCTCACTTCGAACGAGGGTTTCTCTTGCGCGCCGAAGAGCGGCGCCTCGTCGGCCGGCGCGGGCTGCTCGGCACGCTCGGCTGGCGCCGGCATTTGGGCCGCCGCCTCGGCGTCGAAGCCGGTGGCGATCACCGTCACCCGGACTTCGTCGCCCAGAGCGCTGTCGATGACGGCGCCGAAGATGATGTTGCACTCCGCGTCCGCGGCGCTGGAGATGATCTCGGCCGCCTCGTTAATCTCGAACAAGCCCAGGTCGCTCCCGCCGGTGATGTTGAGCAAGATACCATGGGCGCCCTCGATGCCGGCCTCCAGCAGTGGCGAGCTGATGGCCGCCCGCGCGGCCTCCACCGCGCGGCTCTCGCCGCTGGCCACGCCGATGCCCATGAGGGCGGAGCCCGCCTCTTTCATGATGGTGCGCACGTCGGCGAAGTCGAGGTTGATGAGCCCCGGAACCGTGATGAGGTCGGTGATCCCCTGTACACCCTGGCGCAGCACGTCGTCGGCTACCTTGAACGCATCGATGATGGACGTGCGGCGCTCGACAACCTGCAGCAAGCGATCGTTGGGGATGATGATGAGCGTATCGACCTTGTCGCCGAGCGCGCGGATGCCCGCCTCGGCCTGGCTGGCGCGCCGCTTCCCCTCGAAGGCGAAGGGCCGCGTGACCACACCGACCGTGAGGGCACCCAGCTCACGCGCTAACTCCGCGATGACCGGAGCGGCGCCGGTACCCGTTCCGCCACCCTTGCCGGCAGTGACGAAGACCATGTCGGCACCCTTGAGGGCGTCGCGCAGCTCGTCTTTGCTCTCCACCGCGGCCTGGTAACCGATCGTTGGGTTGGCGCCAGCCCCCAAACCGCGGGTGATCTTGCTGCCGATGTGGATCTTGACGTCCGCATCGCACATCTGCAGCGCCTGCGCATCGGTGTTGACGGCGATGAACTCGACCCCGCGCAAGCCGGCATCGACCATGCGGTTCACGGCGTTGGTGCCGCCACCGCCCACGCCGACCACCTTGATCACGGCCAGGTAGTTCGTCGAGGCGTCCATCATTATGACAACCCTCCTGTCAGGGTCGAGGCTCGTCGCCGGATGCTCCGCTGCTGCGGCGGCTCAGGATCTCGGCACTATCGTCCACCAGTTAGTGAACTTCTTTTTCGTCGTTGTGCGGCTGTTTTACTGCCGCGGAACCCTCAATCACTGCTTGAGACCTCTCTACGCAAGCATAGAGCCCGCTCGAGTGGGTGTCAAACACCCGTACACCACGCCCACATGGCGGCTTACACATCCGGCCGCGCCACGGGACGATCGGGCACCACCGCATCGATGTACGTGACCCGGATGCGCCGCCGTTCGTAGAAGCTCAGGACCGCCTCCACCGCGGCACACTTGGCGGACAACTCGTCCCTCGAGCCGAGCTCCACCACCGCCCCGGCGCGCGTGCGCAGCCGCAGGCCCTTCGCCGTGGAACGCACCAGTACAAGCTGCTGCCGCAGCCGCGGAGAGGCCGTGCGGAGCACCGCGAGCGCGTCGCGCACGGCCGTATCGGTGGTATCAGTGCGCGGCCGCAGGCTGCCGGCGGTGGCGGTGAACGGCAGCCGCAGAGCGGCCTTCGGAGGGCCGCCGCGCAGAGCGACAGCCACCTTGCGACGTTCCTTGCCGATGGCGGCCAGTACCCTCCCCTCGTCCGAGACGAGGTACCAGCTGCCCGTGGAGAGAACGTACAAGGCCGGTGTGTGCTCCGTGAGGTGCACCACCAGGGTCGAGGGGAAGTCCCGATCCACCTCCACCGAGGCGAGGAAGACCAGTGGCTGCAGAACGCGTTCCACCTCCGCGCTGCGCACCGTGAACAGGTTGTGACTCAGGAACGCCTGCCGCAAGAGCTTCACGGAACGCTGCGCGGACACGCGTTCCGCGCCCTCGACGCGGATGTGACGAATCTGAAAAGCGGACGCGCGGCTTCCCCAGGCGTAGATGGAGCCGGGCACCGCTAGAAACGCCGCCGTGAGGGCGAGCGAGATCAGCAAGCGTGAACGCCGGAAGCCACGCCGGCCGGCTCTTCGTGCTCTCATCGGTCGGCGTTCCCTCCCCTCGGCCGTGTCGAGTGGCGCAGCACCGGAGTCGAAGGCCAGAAGACCCGGTGTACAGAGGCTATTCGCCGTGCCGTGCGAGGTCTCCTTGGCGCTTCTTCAGCGCCGCCAGCAACTCCTCGCCGGCATGGAACACATCGCCGGCCCCAAGCGTGAGCACCATATCGCCTGGAGCGACCCGCCCCTGCAGGTACCGCACCACGTCGGCGAGGCGTGGCAGATACGCCACGGGTCCACTCGGACGTTCGGCAAGATAGGCGTCGACCACCAGCTTGCCTGTCACCCCAGGCTCCGGCTCCTCGCGAGAGGCGAAGATGTCGGTAACCACCGCTTCGTCGGCAAGTGTGAGCGCACGGCCGAACTCGCGCTGCAGGTACCGCGTACGCGAGTACAGATGCGGCTGGAACACGGCGATCACCCGATGGTGATCGCCGAGGCGAGCCGCGCGAATCGTGGCGACCAACTCACTGGGATGGTGCGCGTAATCGTCCACCACGACCACGCCGCTATGCCGACCGACCTCCTGAAAGCGGCGGGCGGCGCCGCTGAACCCACCAAGGCAGGGCGCGGCCTCGGCGAGCGGCACACCGGCACGCTCCAGCACGGCCAGCGCGCAGAGCGCGTTGAGCACGTTGTGTTCGCCCGGCACCCGCAGCTCGACCGATGTGACCGCCTCACCATCGCGCAGCACGGTGAAACGGCTGCCACCGGAATCCATCCGCTCCACGGCAGCCACATAGGAGGCGCCCCCCGCCGGGGAGCCAGCCGTGCCGGCGAGCGCGCACAGAACGGCCTCGGCGGGCGTCTCCGCCGCCAGATACTCTCCCCCGCTGCCGGCGACCAGCACGAGGAGGCCCGTCGGCGGCAGCAGCCGGGCGAAGCGCTGGAACACGTCCTTGACCCCCTGGAGGCAGCTGTAGTGCGCGTGGTGGTCGAGTTCCACATTGGTGACCACGCCGATCTCGGGACGCAGGAACAGCAAACTCCCATCGCTCTCATCAGCCTCGGCGACCAGCCAGTCGCCGTCACCGACCCCCGCGTTGGACCCAATGTCGTTGACCTCGCCGCCGATGAGGAACGTCGGCGCTCTGCCGCACTCATGCAGAGCATGGGCGATCATCGACGAGGTCGTGGTCTTGCCGTGCGTGCCCGCCACGGCGATACCACGCCGCATCGCCATGACCCGCGCCAGCATCTCGGCGCGCTGCAGCACGGGCAGCCCGCGGCGACGCGCCTCCGCGAGCTCGGGGTTCGATTCTGGAATAGCGGAGGAGATGACCACCAGCGCCGCCGCGCCGAGGTTGTCCTCGGCGTGTCCGATGGTAACAGCGACGCCGTCGGCCTCGATCAGTCGCGTATACCGGCTCGACTTGAGATCCGACCCTGTCACCTTGACGCCGAGGCGCGCGAGCACCAGGGCGATGGCGCTCATGCCGGCCCCGCCGATCCCTATGAAATGCACCGGCTGAGGGATGGTGTGCCGTCGTTCGCTCACCCGCGCTCCTTCACAAGACGTTCGATCTCGTCGACCACCTGTACCGTGGCCTGTGGTCGGCCCAACTGCCTGCTCGCGGCGGCCATCGCCCGGAGCCGTGAGGGATCGGCGAGCAGTCCGTGGACGAGCCGGCCGAGGAGATCTGCGTTCAGCGCGGCGTCGTCCACCACTAGTGCCGCCCCGCCCTGTTCTGCCCACCGCGCGTTCTTCCGCTGGTGGTCGGCGGTGGCATACGGATACGGCACCAGGATGGCCGGGCGGCCGAGCGCGGCGATCTCGGCCAAAGAACCGCCCGAGCGGCCGACCACCAGGTCGGCCGCTGCCATGGCATCGGCCAGATGGTCAGTGTAGGCAAGCAGGCGGTAGCGCTCAACCGGCGCGCCACGGCGTTCGACCTCGGCCCGTACCTCTTGGTAGTTCCGTTCTCCACATACGTGGATGACCTGGAAGGCGAGATCGCGAGTGGCGAAGGCGTCCAGACAGGCACGGTTGATGCTCTGCGCCCCTTGGCTGCCGCCGAACACCAGGACTACGGGCAACACGGGGATGAGCCCAAAGGAGGCCAGGCCGACTTCGCGACTGGCCTCGAGTTGGCGCCGCGAGAGCGGCCGTCCCGTGACCACGAACTTCTCCGATTCCAGGCCGGCGATGGGAAAGCTGAGGCAGAGGCGGCGCACGAACGGCTTGAGGAGGCGATTGGTGACGCCCAGATGGGCGTCGGCCTCGAGCGCCACGCCCGGAATGCCGCGCAGTGCGCCGAGCAACACCACGGGCCCGCTCAAATACCCGCCGGCGCCGACTACGCAGTGCGGCTGGCGGCGGCTGAGGATCCGCCAGGTACGCGGAGCCGCCGCCGCCAGAAGGAACAAGGTCCGCAGATTGGCGCGCGCCAGGAGCCGCCGCTCGAAGCCGCGCATCTCCAGCGCGTCCGCCTCCCAGGTACCCTGGAGGCGGGCGAACTGCGAGGGCGTCGTGACGAAGCTGACTCGCGCGCCGCGAGCAGCCAGCTCTTCAGCGACCGCCAGAGCGGGCGCCATGTGGCCGCCCGTGCCCCCGGCTGCTATGAGCACGTTTGCGCCGTTCAGGGGTGGCAACGATGAAACTCCTCCGATTGGTTGCAATGTTCAGCAAGACACCCACGCTCGCCAGCACGGCCAACAAGCTCGTACCGCCGCAAGATACCAGCGGCAACGGAACGCCGAGGATTGGCAGCAGGCCAAGCGCCGCGGCGATGTTCAGGACCGCCTGCACCGCGATACCCGTGGTGACCCCCACCGCGACCAGTCTCCCGAAGGGCTCGCGACACTCCAGGGCGATGCGCAGGCCCGCCCACGTGAACAGGACGTAGAGCCCGATGAGGAGGCAGAGGCCGAACAGACCGAGCTCTTCGCCGATGATGCTGGCGATCATGTCCGTGGTCGCCTCCGGCAGGTATCCGGTCTTCTGTACCGACTCCCCCAGCCCCACCCCAAACAGGTGGCCCGAAGCCACCGAGATCAGCGACTGCGTCGCTTGAAAACCGCCGTCCGCGGCATCCGCCCACGGGTCGAGGAAGGCCAGGAATCGATTGAGGCGGTAGGGCTCGATGAGGACGAGCATCGCCGCCAGCACGGGCAAGAGGGCCGCGACGCTCAGGAGGTACCGCCAGCGCACGCCGGCGGCCACCAGAACCGCGCCGACGCCGACCACGAGGACCGCGGTGGTGCTGAGGTCCTTGCCGAGGAGGATGAGCAGGGCGAACGGCACGACCGCCATACAGATGACGAACACGAAGCGGCCGAAACGATCCATTTCCTTCGGCCGCTTGGTGATGAGCGCCGCGGCGAGCACGATCGCTCCGAGCTTGGCGAACTCGCTCGGCTGCAGCGATGACCCACCGACGTCCAGCCAGCGCTGAGCGCCGTTCACCTCAACCCCGACTCCCGGGACGAGTACCACGGCGATCAGCGCGCAGATCCCCCCCGCGAGCGGCCACGCCAGACGGCGCCACAGTACGTAGTCGATACGCGACAGCGCGCCCATGGCGGCCAGACCCACCACGGCGAACAGCACCTGCCGCTTCAGGTAGTAGAAGCTCGATCCGTAAGTGAAGTAAGCGTGCGCCGTGGACGCGCTGTAGGCCATCACGATGCCGAACATGAGCAGCAGGAGCGTGGCGATCAGGAAGAGCCGGCGGCTCACCAGCCCCGGAGGGGTGGCAAGAGCCCCCGCCGCCCTGCTGGGCGACGTGAGGTCGAACGCGACCTGCCCCTCCGCCACGGCGGTGCGCCGCGGCACGCGCGCGGGTCGTGGTGCGTGCTCGGCTCGTCGCGCCGCGATCGGCCGCCGTGGCGCGGTCGGCCGCCGTGGCGCACGCTCGGCCGCCGGCGACGCCCGCAACGCGACGTCGACCCAGTCGGGAAAGCTGAGCTGATCGTCGTTTCGCTTGGCCCTGCGCCCGCTCATCTTAGTGGCCTCTTGCCTTTCGCAGCCGCTCTACGAGCTCGATGAAGTGTTCGCCCCGCTGCTCGAAGTTCCTATAGTGGTCGAAACTGGCGCAGGCCGGGCTGAGGAGCACCACGTCCCCGGGACGAGCGACGGAGCTGGCGTGCGCGACCGCGCCAGAGAGGTCGTCCAGGCGCACCAGGCGCGGCGGGCGCGCCTCCGGCGCCCCGGCGCGGCGAGCGAAGGCGGCGGCGATCTCCAGGGCCGCCGCCCCGATCAGGATGACCTCCGCCACGCGCCCTTCGACGGCCGCGGCGAGGCCGTCGAAAGCGGCGGCCTTGCTCGACCCACCCAGGATGAGATGCACGGGAGTGGAGTAAGCGGTGAGGGCCTTCAGCGTAGCGTCCACGTTCGTGGCCTTAGAGTCGTTGACGTACGTAACCCCCTCGACAGTGGCCACCACCTGCAGGCGGTGCGGCACGCCGCGGAAGGTCCGCAACGTGGCGGTCAAGGACGCGACCGGTACCTCCATGGCGGCCGCGACCAGCGTCGCCGCCAGACAGTTCGAGAGGTTGTGCACTCCCTTGAGCGCCAGCTCGTCCACACCACACACGTGCTGGCGGCGACCTTCTCGCCCGACCTCCTCGGGGTCAACCCATACGGCGCCGGCTTCCACGCCCGCCGCCAGCGAGAGAGCCCCAGCCGGGCCGGTACCGAACCACGCCCGCCGGCCGCGGCCGGGCACGCGTGCTCCGCGGAGCAGCTCGTCGTCCGCGTTGAGCACCGCCACACAGGCTTCGTCCTGGTTCTCGAACAAGCGCAGTTTGGCGGCCGCATACCCGCTCATGGAGCCGTGGCGGTCGAGGTGGTCCTCGCTGACGTTGAGCAGCACGCCGACCGTAGCCCGGAACTGGTCGATGTGCTCCAACTGGAAGCTCGACAGCTCGACCACGACGAGACCCTCCGCCGGCGCCGTGTCGGGCACTCGCGCCAAGGCGAAACCAACGTTTCCGGCGACCGTCACCGTACGGCCCGCGTCGCGCATGATGGCCCCGATCAACTCGGTCGTCGTCGTCTTGCCGTTGGTCCCGGTAATACCGATGATCGGCCCGCGGAGAAAGCGGGCGGCGAGCTCGACCTCGCTCCACACCGGCACGTTCCGGGCCGCCGCCGCCCGCACCAAGCAGTGCTCGGCGGGAACTCCGGGGCTCTTGACCAGCACGGAGGTGTCGGCGGGCAGCTCGGCCTGCCCCCCACAGCGCAGCTCGACGCCGTTCTCACGCAGGAGCTGCAGGTTGTCGAGGTGTTCCTCGGGCTCGTCGTCCATGGCGGCCACGGGAACGGCCAACCGACGGCGGGCTAGCAGGGCCGCCGCGCGACCACTCTCCCTGAGCCCGAGCACGGTGACATGATGGACGGCGTGCAACTCCACGAGGGACCTCAGAAGCTCCAGTAGTACAGCGCGAATCCAGCTCCCGCAAACAGCGCGGCGACGATCCAGAACCGCACGATGACCTTGGTCTCCGACCAGGCTTTGAGCTCGAAGTGATGGTGCAGCGGGGCCATCAGCAGCACACGCCGGTGGAACAGCTTGAAGGAGATCACCTGCGCCATGACCGACAGGGTCTCCAGGACGAACAGGCCGGCGATGAGGAGTAGAAAGACCTCCGTTCGCGTCAGGATAGCCATGCCGGCAATGGCGCCCCCAAGCCCTAACGCTCCCGTGTCGCCCATGAAGACTTCGGCCGGAAAAGCATTGAACCAGAGAAAGCCCAGCGACGCCCCGCCGACACAGCCGGAGAGGATCACCAGATCGGTCATGCCGGGATCGTTTTCGGCGCGGCCGAGGATGAACGCGATCCCGGCGAAGGCCACCAGAACGATCGCCGCCGAGCCCGCCGCCAGGCCGTCCAGGCCGTCGGTCAGGTTGACCGCGTTCGACAGGCCGGAGATGGCGAGGAACACCACCACGTAGTAGAGGACGGGTCCGATCTCCAGCTCAGCGTGAGGCCACGGTAGATCGAGGCTCGTATCCACGCCGCCGTAGCGCAGCGCCAGAAACCCGATGAAGAGGGCCAGCACGAGCTGCAGCAGCACCTTGTAGCGGGCATGGAGGCCGAGGGAACGCCGGCGCACGATACTCAGCCAATCGTCCACGAAACCGATAAACGCGCAGCCAAGTGCGCAGATGAGGACGGTGAAGGAGGCCACCGAGAGACGGCTGAAGATGATGTAGGGGATGACGGCGGCGATCCAGAGTAGCAACCCACCCATGGTCGGCGTGCCGGCCTTGGTCTGATGCCCTTCGGGGCCTTCTTCGCGGATGTTCTGACCGAACTCGTTGCGCCGCAGCCACTCGATGAACTTGGGAGCCACCAGGAGCATGAGCACCATAGCCGTAAAGCTCGCCGCGATGGCCCTAAACATGCCGCACCGCCTGGCTACGGTACGCCTCGCCGAGCTCCACGAGCGCCCGTGCCACCCGCTCCAGCCGAAGTGCCCGCGACGCCTTGACGAGAACCGCGCTTCCGGCGGGGATGACCGCCGGCAAAGCTTTGACGCAGTCGTCAACGGTGGCCTGCCACGTCTCGTCCGGAGCCCCTGTCAAATAGTCACGGCCGAGCTCCCCCACCGCCACCAGGCGCACGCCGCGCTCGGCCGCGTACCGCCCCACCGCGGCGTGGAATCGCGCGGAGTCTGGGCCGAGTTCGTACATGTCGCCGAGCACGGCGACCACGGGCCGTTCGCCGGCCAGCTGCAGGAGATGGTCTATGGCGGCGCGCATGGCGACGGGATTGGCGTTATACGCATCGTTGAGCAACAGTCCTCCGTCGCCGAGGGCTACCACCTGCCCGCGGTTCTCGCTGAAAACGACGCGACCAGCGCCCTGGCGCGCCGCGGCCAGCGGGAACCCCAGCTCGACGAACGCTCCCACGGCGGCCAGCGCGTCGGTCAGGTAGTGGTCACCGCTGAAGTTGAAATCGAGGTCCACGCGCTGGCCGCCCGCCGCCACCACCGCTCGGGTACCGTCGGCCCGCGGCACGGCGGAGACCAGGCGAACGTCGCTCGCCAGCCCCCCGAACGTGACCACACGCCCGCGATAGCGCTCGAGGTACGGCCGCAGCAGAGCCTCGTCGCCAGGCACCACCACGGCGTGTTCTTCTAGTCCCTCGAGGAGCTCCGCCTTTGCCGCGGCCACGTCTTCGATGCCACCCACCAGTTCCAAGTGTACCGGCGCGATGTTCGTGATGACGCCCACATCCGGAGCGACCATCTTCGCCAGCTCCCGGATCTGCCCCAGCCCTCGCATGGCGAGCTCCACCACCGCGACGTCCGTGGTCTCCTCGATCGACAGAAGCGTGAGCGGCACGCCCACCTCGTTGTTGAAGTTGCCCTGCGTGGCCACCGTGGCGGCCACCGGCCGCAGCAGCGCGGCGAGGATGTCTTTGGTAGAGGTCTTGCCCGCGCTCCCTGTGACGGCGACCACACGAGCACGTGCTCGCCGGCGTACCGCCGCCGCCAGCCGCTGGAGCGCCGTCAGGCCGTCGTCGACGATAATCCGCGGGACGGCCACCGGCAGATCGGCGCCCAGCCGGGCGCCCGCCACGGCCGCGGCCCCAGCCGCGGCGGCGGCGGCGGCGAACGCGCTACCGTCGTGCCGCTGGCCCGAGATCCCGACGAACAGATCGCCGGGCGCCAGCGAACGACTGTCCGTGCTGACACGGCGAATGACCGTGCCGGGCTCTCCGCCCTCCAGGCGGCCGTCGCACGCCTCGGCGATCTGCCGCAGGGTGAGGGCGATCACGCGCCAGCCCTCGGCGATCTGATCTCCTGGAGAACCTCGCGCGCCACATCGCGATCGTCGAACGGGACCCGGGTGTCGCCAACGATCTGCCCTTTCTCGTGACCCTTGCCAGCGATCACCACCACGTCGCCGGCGCGCGCGTCCCGCAGGGCGAGCGCGATGGCTCGCCGCCGGTCGGGCTCTACTTCGACCCGCGAACGCGCCTCCGCGCCGATGCCCTCGAGGATCTCGGCGATGATGATCTGCGGATCTTCGCTGCGCGGGTTGTCCGACGTAACTACGACGCTCTCCGCGAGCGAGCTGGCGATGGCCCCCATCAGCGGGCGCTTGCCGCGGTCGCGGTCGCCACCGCAGCCGAAGACCACGTGGAGCCGGCCGCTGCAAATGCCCCGAGCGGCGCGGAGCACATTCTCGAGTGAATCGGGCGTGTGAGCGTAGTCGACGAGCACGGTGAACGGCTGCCCCGCGTCGACGGCCTCGAAGCGCCCGTCCACGCCACCCGTCTGCGCGATGCCTTCACTGGCCGCCGTCGCCGGCAACCCGAGGGCGACCAGCGTGGTGGCCGCGGCGAGCGCATTCTCGACGTTGAAGCGTCCGCCCAGTCGCGTTCGCAACCGTACCGTCTGCCCGGTGCGCGGTATTTCCACAGTGAACGAGGAGCCGTGCGGCTCCAGGCGCAGATCGCGCGCCCGCGCCGCGGCCTCCTGCTCGATCGCGTACGTCCACAGATCGTCGCCGTACGCCGACGCGCACGCCGCCGCCAGGCGCCGTCCCCACGGATCGTCCACATTGACCACGGCCACGGCGCCCGACTGCCGCTGGTCATCGGGCAGGAACAACCGCTGCTTCGTCAGATAGTACTCCTCCAGATCATGATGGTAGTCGAGATGGTCGCGCGTGAGATTGGTGAAGACCACGGCGGCGAACTTCGTGCCGGCCGTGCGCTCCAAATCCAGGGCGTGCGAGGAGACCTCCATGGCGCATGCCCGATCGCCGGCCTCCACCATCTCGTCGAACATGCGCTGCAGATCCACCGATTCCGCCGTGGTGAGAGCGACGGGATACTCCACGCCGCCGATCTTGTTCCTGATGGTACCTAACAGCCCGCAGGGCAACCCGGCGGCGTCGAAGCAGCGCGCCAGGAGATGCGCGGTGGTAGTCTTACCGTTGGTCCCGGTAATGCCCGCCACGAGTAAACGTGTGGAGGGTTCGTGGAAGAACCGGGCCGCGACGAGGGCCATGGCCCGTCGCGCCGAGGATACGATCACCTGTGGCACAGCCACCGCGACCGGACGCTCGCAGACTACCGCGACCGCCCCCCGAGCGACAGCCTGGGCGACGTAGTCGTGCCCATCCGACTTCACCCCGCGAAGACAGAAGAAGAGGCTCTCCGGAGTCGCGTCTTGTGCCCTGAAGGCGAGGGTGCGAATGATAGGCGACGCGTTGCCGACGATCTCGAGAACGCCACAATCGGCGACGAGGGATACCAAGTCCATGCGCATCGATTCTACCAGAAGACCTCCCTGCATCCGGGGCGAGGAGCGAACGCTCGACCAAACCTCGGGTGCACTGCTCACGGCGGTGCGATCTTCAGATGCTGGAGCGCGAACTCGGCGATCCGCTTAGCGGTCGGCGCCGCCACAGCCCCGCCGTAGATGGCGCCGCTCGGCTCGTCCACGGCCACCAGCACCACCAGCCGGGGATCGTCGGAGGGCACGACGCCGACGAACGAGGCGACATACCGGCCCGCGGCATAGCCGCCGCGCTGCAGGTCGGCCTTCTGCGCCGTGCCTGTCTTGCCCGCCGCCTTGTATCCGGAGATCTGGAACGCGGTGCCCGTGCCCTCCATGACCGCGTCGTTCATCATGCCGAGGACCTGCCGAGAGACTTCTGAGCTCAGTACCCGGCGCGCGCCGCTCGGGTTAACGGCCGTCTCGCCGATTTGCGCGACCAGGTGCGGCTTCAACCAGACACCGTCGTTGGCCACGGCCGCGTACGCGGCCGCGATCTGGATGGGCGTTACCGAGATACCCTGCCCCATCGGCACGTTGCCAGTCGTGGCCATCGACCAGAAACCAGGCATAAGGCCAGCGACCTCACCCGGAAAGTCGAGGCCGGTCCGCGCCACGAATCCGAAGCGCTGGATCCACGTCTTGAGCTCCTCTTCGCCGAGCATCTTCCCCAACACCGCGGCGCCTACGTTGCTGGACTGCGCCAGGATCTGGCGCACGGTAAAGCGTTGCGTACCGCGGGGATGCGACTCGCGAATCCACTTGTCGCCGACTTTGAGGCGATACGGCAGGACGAAGGACTTGGAGGGCGTGACCAGACCCTCTTCGAGCGCCGCGCTCACCGTGAGCACTTTGAAGATAGAGCCTGGCTCAAAGCTGTCCGTGACAACCCGGTTCCGCTGGTATTCGGGGCGTTTGCCGAACGCGTTCGCGTTGATCAGCGGAGCATTGGCCATGGCCAAGATCTCCCCCGTCTTCGGGTCGAGAACGATGGCGACCGCCGCCTTGGCCTTGAAGTGGCGCACCGCGTCCACGAGCGCGCGCTCCGCCTCTGCCTGAATGTACTGGTCGAGTGTCAGACGGATCGTCTTGCCCGCCTGCGGCGCTACCAGACGCTCCGTCTTGAGCGCGCGCCCCGCGGGGTCCTTGACCACCAGTTCTTTGCCCGGCGTGCCAGCCAGTACTTCGTCGTACTGGTACTCGAGACCGGCGAGCCCCTTTCCCTCCGTGCCCACGAAGCCGACGACCTGAGCGGCCACGCTGCGCTTCGGGTAATCCCGTCCCTCTTCCGCTGAGGCGCCCACGCCGACGATGCCCAGATCTAGTGCTCGCTGCGCGAGAGCTGGCTCGACACCGCGAGCCACCACTGCATACCAGCTTCCACGATCCGAGAGGGCGCGCAGCAGCGGCTTGCGCGGAACCTTGAGCAACTTCGCCAGACGTGTGGCGGCGTCTACCGGATCCTTGATCTCACGCGGCGTAGCCCAGACGGTCCTCATCTCCTTCGCCGCCGCGAGCACCTCTCCCGTGCGGTCTACGATCTGGCCACGGTGCGCGCGCACCTCGATAGTACGCTGCTGCTGACTATCGGCGGCGGCGGCCAGCCCCGACGAGGTCGCCGTGAGCGCCATCGCCCTACCGGCGATGGCCACAAAGGCGATCACGATCAGCAGGCGTACCAAACGGATGCGACCGTCGGGAGCGCCCCCCGTACTTCGAGGATGGGCCATCAGGGGTCTCTGGACCCCAACGTTTGAGGAGCGCGCAGGTACCGCACGTCACCAGGTCGCTGGAGTCCCAGCTCGGCCGCCGCGCGCTCGAGGCGTTCCGTGGAGGTCAGCCTGGCGAGTTCCGCGGCCAGCCCGGTATTCTGCGTACGGAGGGCGCTCTGCTGCTGCACAACCGCCGCGGTCTCCATGTTCTTCTGTACCACGGCGAAGCTCAACGCCACTCTGCCCACGGCGAGCAGCGCCACACACACAGCGATGATGAGGAGGCCACGACCGACGCCAGGCCGAGCGAGCGCCAGGGGACGACGGACCGGCTGTGCCGGACGTATCTCGCGCAGCGGTGCCCGCTCGTCGCTGCGTGGCGGGCGGGCCGTCCGGCGACGTTCTGCGACGGCGCCGGCCACGGCTACAGCCTAACGGCGACGCGCAGCTTGGCCGCCTTGCTGCGCGGATTGAGCTCGACTTCCCGTACTCGCGGCATCACCGGCCGCCGAGTGAGCACCCGCAGCGTCGGCTGATGGCCGCAGACGCACTGCGGAAGGCCGGGCGGGCAGATGCAGCCGGCGGCATGGCCGCGGAAGAACTCCTTGACCATGCGATCTTCGAGCGAATGGAAGGATATGACCGCGATGCGTCCGCCGCGGCGCAGCGTCCGATACGCGTGCTCCAGGCCTCGCGCGAGCGACTCCAGCTCATCGTTGACGACGATGCGCAATGCCTGAAAGACACGTCGCGCCGGATTGCCCGCACCGAAACGCGCGGGGGTCGGGATGGCTCGCTTGATCACTTCGACAAGCGCGCCGGTCGTGCAGATCGGCTCTCGCTCGCGCTGGCGGACGATAGCCCGCGCGATCTCCCGCGCGTAGCGCTCTTCGCCATACCGGCGGAAGATCGCCGTCAGCTCGTCCGCCGACAGGAGATTAACCAAATCGGCGGCGCTGCGCCCCGTCGACGGATCCATCCGCATGTCGAGCGGCGCCTCGTGCGCATACGAGAATCCGCGCTCGCGACGATCGAGCTGCATGGACGAGACGCCCAGGTCCATGTACACCATGTCGAGCGACCCGTCGGGCATGTCGGCGAGCACGTCCGCGAAGTTACCCTGAATTAACTCCGTGCGACACGACGCGGTGCGCGCGAGGTCGTGGAAGAACTCGGCCACGCTAGGATCGCGGTCGCAGCAGATCAGCCGTCCTTTGGCGCCGAGCCGTTTGGCCACGCTCTCCGCATGGCCGCCGGCACCGAACGTGGCGTCGAACGCCACCTCGCCTGGCGCGGGAGCGAGCAAGTCGAGCAGCTCGTCGAGCAGGACGGGGGTGTGCGCGAGCGCCATCTCGTACTCACACAGGTCAAGAAGCAGCGAGCTCGTCAGCGATGGCATCTGCCCCCTCCTCCAAGGACTTTAGGTACCTGGCCCACGCGGACCGCTCCCAGATCTCGATGTGATCTCGCACGCCAACGATGGTGACCTCCCGCGTGATCGCGGCGTAGTCGAGCAAGCGAGCGGGAATGGTTACCCGGCCCTGCCGGTCGAGCTGGTCGGCCACCGCTCCGGCGGCGAGAAACCGCAGTTGCGAACGGCCCTTGCTGGACATGGGCGGCGTAGCCCCCGCCTGCTCTTCCAGATACCGCTCGAACTCCGCGGGCGAGAATCCGGCGAGGCTGTCCTCGTACCAGCGCGTGATGTAGATGCCATCCACGAAAGCTGAACGCAGACGAGCGGGGACGGCGATGCGGTTCTTCGCATCGAGCGTGAACTCGTACTCCCCCACCAAGAGCGGCCGTTGCATGGGCGCCACCCTACCCCACTATTCACCACTTTGCAACACTTTTCTGGGTTTTTCCCCCACCATCGCGGAGTGACGACCCATTCGGACCCACCGAACATGGACGGAGGAGTGACACCGGTATCAGTCCTTGCGGGAGCCACCCACCGAGCACGAGATGGGCAGGACGGGCGGGAGGACGCGAGTGGAATGGCGCGGGCAGGTGCACGGCAGGACGCCGTGGCGAAGGCCACGGGTTTCCCCCACTGGCTGCCCGTATGCGGTCCCGGGATGATGCGGGAGGGCGGGCGTCGGGGGGCCCCGCGACGCCCGCCCTCCTCACTCGATGACGACGGGGATCTTGATGCGCTGGCCGACCGTCAGGTTGTTGGCGGTCAGGCCGGGATTGAGCCCCACGATGGCATCGACCGTCGTGTGATGAGCGGCCGCGATGTGCGAGAGCGTATCGCCCTTCTTAACCTTATACATAGTTGGACTCGCCGACGGGCTCGCCGACACAGAGCTCGTGGGCACGGGCGCGACACTTGCGCTCTCCCCCAGAATGCCGGACTGGATGATGACGGCCACCAGCCCTACCACGAGGGCCAGAAAGGCCACTGGCGCGGCGTAGCGAGCAACATGGTACCGACGCGCGGACGACCGTCCTGTCATCGTGGCTTCCGCGCGCAGACGGGCCTCGGCCATGCTCAGCGCCGAACGTGAACCTTGCCCGTGATTCGCGGACTCACCCAGCCGCTGCAGGCGTGCCTCGAGGTCCTGCAGCGTCAAATCGTCGCCCGCGGATCCGCCTGGATGATCGGGATACGGTGCCTCCCAATCCGGCGGTCTGCCCCCTCCCTCATTCATCTGCCTAGTACCCCCACGAGATCGTCCCTCATCGCCCTAGCGGCCTCGGCGGCGGCCACCTGGTAGTCGCCGCCAGCCGCCCGCCACGCATACATGATAGACCGCGAAGCATTCACCACGAGTCCCGCGGCCGGCCCGACGGCCAAGCCAGCGATATCCGCCGCCGACCCACCTTGCGCGCCGTAGCCGGGCACCAAGAGGAATGCCCGCGGCACGACTCGGCGCACCCGCTGCACCGCCTCGGGGGCGGTGGCGCCAGCGACAGCTCCTACGTCGCTATACCCGTGTCTCCCCATGGAGCGCGCTCCAAGCTCGGCGACGAGTTCCGCGACAGCCACGTATAGCGGCCGACCTTCGAGATCGCGCTCTTGCAGAGAGGCCGCCCCCGGGTTACTGGTGCGCGTGAGGACGAACACACCTTTCCCGCGGTCGCAGTACTCCGTGAACGGCGTCACCGAATCCTCGCCGAGGTAAGGACTGACCGTCACCGCGTCGGCTTCCAACCCCGGCGCCGACACCTCGGACCCCGGAACGGTCGCGCCGCCGAAGAGGGCGCGTGCGTAGGCCTTCCCGGTCGAGGCGATGTCGCCGCGCTTCGCATCGAGGATCACGGGCAGCCCGTGCTCACGCGCACAGCGCACCACATCGCGGAGGGCCGCCCACCCCGACGGTCCGAACTGCTCGAAGAACGCTGCCTGGGGCTTGGCCACGGCGACAAAGTCGGCTACGGCGTGCACGATGGCCCGGCAGTACGCGCCGGCGCAGGCGGCCATCTCCTCTTCTGTCGGACGCACGCCCTCCAGCAGCGCGGGGGGAAACTGAGACAGGTCTGGATCCAGACCGACGCAGACCACGCTGCGCCGGCACATGATCGATTCCGCCAGCGCATCCGAGAAGTGCGTCACTCTTAATCCTCCTGCTCTGTCCGGTGGGGTGTCTACCCCGCCGCCGCTTCCCCAATCACATCACCAATACCATACCGCCGACGCAGTTCCTTGGTACGAGCGAACAGGCAGCCACGAACTCGCAACCCTCGCGGGCCACGCCACGGCCTACCCGCCCGCCGCCACAACAGCGAGCCGCACCTCGGCCACCACCGCCTTCAGGTGCTCCGGCCACTGGGCAACTGGGGCACCAGGAAGGACAGGAACGCGTTCAGCGAGCGTGTCTGCAGCAGCAGACGGCCGGGGCCGCTGATGTCTACCACGAGCCCCTCACCGCTGAACACGAGAGACTTCAAACCGCCGACGCGCCGGACCTTGAAGGGCATGCCCTCGCTGAATGCCACGAGGTGGCCGGTATCGACCGTGTACGACTGCCCCGCCGCCAGCGTCATCTCGTGAATCGCACCGTAGGAGGAGACCAGCAGCTGGCCCTGACCGCTGCACCGTAACATGACCAGCCCCTCGCCGGCGAAGAACGTCTTGGCGCCGCCCCACGTGCTGTCGACCTGTACTCCCATCTCGGAGGCGACGTAATCGCCACCCTGCAGCATGTACGCCTGCGAACCTTCGAGCGTAAGCACCGCGAGGTCGCCGGGAAGCGCGGGAGCTACGATCACCTCTCCGCCTCGCGGCCCCGCCGTGAACACGTTCTGGAAGAACGACTCCGACGTTAGCACCTTGCGTGCCAGGGCCTTCATGACTCCGCCGGTCGCCGTCGTCTCGATGCGCACATCGGAGTTCATGCTCATCATCGAGCCTCCCTCCACACGTACCTGTTCGGAGGGCTCCAACCGGAGGACGCCGATGGAGTAGGTGGGCTTGTAGGCGATCTCGATCTTCATGCCACTCCTTTCCCGACTGTCGGCGCGTACTGTCCCAGGCGCCACACTTTGGCGCACGGAAACCTTCGCGAGCCCCGGGAACAGTCCTGCGAGCTCATTTCGGGTAAGCTGCCCGACGATGGGCGAAGCGATCCTCACGGGACAGCGGAAGCTGCGGCATTGTCTGCGCGCGGCCGCCCTGGCACCTGCTCAGACAGCCTTGTTCTGCGACATCGACGGTACCATCGCGCCCATCGCCCGCGTGCCGGAAGAGGCCAGTGTACCGCCGGTATTCCAGCACGCCTTGCGGGCGCTCGCTCAACGCCTCGGCCTGCTCGCTTTCGTCACCGGCCGCGACCTCGAGGGCGGCCGGCGTATGGTCGCCGTGGACGGAGCCGTCTACGTGGGCACCCACGGCATCCAGATCGAGATGCCAGACGGAACACGCCATATCGACCCAGCGACGGCGAAGTGGAACCCCACCGTCCGCGAGGTGTTCGCGATCGCGCGCGCGCTCCCGCTAGATGAGCTGGGCATCGTGCTAGAGGACAAGCACACCATGTTCGCCCTGCACTACCGGCCAGCCGCCGACCGACAGCGCGCGCGCGCGGCCATCGAGCGTTCCGTGATACCTGCCGCTCGCGCCCGTAGGCTGCGCGTGAACACCGGACACCTCGCCTACGAGGTCGGCCCGCCGCTCGCAACGACCAAAGGCACCGCGACGCGACGCCTCCTGGCGACCGGTGACTACCGCGTCGCGCTGTTCCTCGGCGACGACCTCACGGACTGCGACGGCTTCACGGCAGTTCGCGCGTGGGCCGCCGAGGGCTTCGCCGAGCGACGCACGGGACTCGCCGTGGCGATCGTCACGGACGAGACGCCCGCCGCCGTAACCGACAGCAGTGATATCTGGGTAGCCGGTACGCCGGGCGCCCTCGAGGTTCTCGACCGCCTCCTGGCGGCGGTCATGGAGAGCGGGTAACGCCAGCGCGGCGCTCGGCGGCGGCCGCCGTCTCCGAGGAGCGGCCACCGCCCAAAGCCCTCCTCTAGCGGCCGCTGAAGCGGGGGGCGCGTTTCTCGAAGAAGGCGGCCATGCCCTCCTTCTGGTCCTCGGAGGCGAAGCAGAGGGCGAACAGATCGCGCTCTATCTGCTGTCCGGCGTCGATATCCACGTCGCAGGCGCGACCCACGGCCGCCTTTACGTAGCTCATGGTCAGCGGGCTCTTGGCGGCAAGCTCGCGGGCGAGCTTCAGCGTCTGTTCCATGAGCTCCGCCTTGGGGAACACGGCCTGCACGAGGCCCACGCGCAGTGCCTCTTCAGCGCGGATCGGCCGTCCACTCAGGCAGAGATACTTGGCCCAACCCAGGCCGATGGAGCGCGAGAGCCGCTGTGTGCCCCCAAAGCCGGGGGTGATCCCCAACCCGATCTCCGGCTGACCGAACTTCGCCGTCTCGGCGGCGAATCGGATGTCGCACGCCAGCGCCAGCTCACAGCCCCCACCGAGCGCGAAGCCGTTGACGGCGGCGACCCACGGCTGCGGCGCCCTCTCAATAGTCGCGCACACACGGCCACCGAGCATGCTGAACCGCCGCGCCTCCTCGGACGTCATGGCCTGCATCTCGGCGATGTCGGCACCGGCGACGAACGCCTTATCGCCAGCCCCAGTGAGCACCACGACATGGACGCCGGCATCCTCGCTGAGCTCCGTCGCCACCCGCAGGAGCTCCCCATTGGTCTCCGTATTCAACGCGTTCAGCGCCTTGGGGCGAGACACGGTGACAACGGCCACCCGCTCTTCCTTGCGCACTTCAACCGCCATGGCCTCTCCTCCCTGCTCGTGCCGCACCGCGCTCCGTGAGGTGGCGCTGGCCTCCGGCCAGCGCCACTGTGCACGACCTATCGTCCACACCGACCCGTGCGCGGCAGCGTCGTTGGGAGAGCGAGCGGCGATCTGGCCACCACGCCACTGAAGCGATCTCGGCGGCCTAGTCGTCGCCTCCCACGCAAAGTACCCGCGACCCACGGACCGCGACGATTATAGAACGGCACCCCACGACCTGCCGCCGCGGCGGCGAGGGGCGCACCCGCACGGCGCCCTCCCCCTCGCATGACGAAGCGCCCGTAACGCGACGGACGCGTGCTAGCCGCCGAGCTTGCGGAGAGGCGCCACGTTGGCCAGGAGCCGGCGCTCCGAACCGTCGTTCACGAAATGGATCAAGATGATGCCCCGATCCTCGACGGAGACCACCGTCCCCTCGCCCAGCACAGCGTGCAGCACCCGGTCACCAGGCCGGAAGTACCGCTTGACCGACTCGCCGCCCACGTCGCGCTGGGACTCCAAGCCCGTGATCTTGCGGCCGCTGGACCCGTCGATAGCGGCGTCGCGACCCCCGGTGTCCTCCCGCTCCCAGTCGTCACGCGCGGCCCCCGCGCCGCCACGAGGAGCCCCACCGCTCCACGCACGGCTCGCCATCTCATGACGCTCGACGAGGCTGGCGGGGATCTCCGTGAGGAACCGTGACGGCAGGTTGTACATAGAGCCGCCCCATAAACTGCGCGCGCGCGCATGGATGAGGTAGAGCCTATCCATCGCCCGGGTGATACCCACGTAGGCGAGTCGCCGCTCCTCCTCGACGTTCTGTTCGTCAAGGGAACGCTGGTGCGGGAACACGCCCTCTTCCATGCCCACGATGAACACCACCGGGAACTCGAGGCCCTTGGCGTTGTGGAGCGTCATGAGCGTGAGCAGCTCGGTCGAGCGCAGGTACGCATCCTGATCGGTATACAGGGAGACTTCCTGGAGGAAGCCCTCCAAGCTCGGCTCCTCCGCGCGGCGATCGTACTCCGCCGCCACGCCGATGAGCTCCTCGAGGTTCTCGAGCCGGCCTTCCGACTCCAGCGTGCGTTGCCCTTGCAGCCAGGGGAGATACCCGGTCTCCTCGAGCACGGCGCGCAGCGTCTGCGCCACCGGCTGACCCGCCGCGCGCGCCAAGAAGGAGCGCAGCAGGGCGGCGAGCGCCGCGAGGCCCTCGCGAGCGGCGGCTGTGAGGTCGGGTACATCCTCCGGAGCCGAGAACACGTCGAATAGTGGCTGCCCCGTCGTGTCCGCATGCAGGCGCGCGCGCGCCAGCGACGTAGCGCCCAGCCCGCGCTTCGGCGTATTGACGATGCGCAGCAGACGCTGCTCGTCAGCCGGGTTTACGATCACCGAGAGATAAGCCAGCGCGTCCTTGATCTCGGCGCGCTCGTAGAATCGCGTACCACCGATCACTTGGTAGGCGATGGCGTAGCGTCCGAACTGCTCCTCCAGGGCCCGGCTCTGAGCATTGGTCCGGTAGAGGACGGCGATGTCCGACGGACTGTAGGCGCGCGGCAGCACGTCTCCGGCGGCCGCGCGCCCCCCGCCAGCCTTGCCCTGCAGCAGCCGCTGGACCTCGCTGGCGATGTACTGCGCCTCCGCGCGCTCGTCGTTGACCTCGACGATCTGCACCAGCGCCCCTCGGCCACGGCCGGTCCAGAGCCGTTTGCCCTTGCGCCGGCGGTTGTGTTTGACCACGGCGTTCGCCACGTCGAGGATAGCTTGGGTGCTGCGGTAGTTCTCTTCCAGACGGATCACCGTGGCGTCTGGATAGTCGCGCTCAAACTCCAGGATGTTGCGGATGTCCGCCCCGCGCCAGGAGTAGATGCTCTGATCGTCGTCGCCCACTACGGCGATGTTGCGGTGCAGCCCGGCCAGCAGGTTGGCGAGCCTGTACTGCGCATGGTTGGTGTCCTGGTACTCGTCGATGAGGATGAACCGGAACGCCCGTTGATAGTGGGCCAGACGCTGCGGGAAACGCTCGAGCAGCACGACCGCGTTCAGCAGCAGGTCGTCGAAGTCCATGGCGTTCATCTGCAGCAGTCGTTTCTGGTAGAGCGTGTACACGTCGGCCGCCGTGCGAGCGAAGAAGCCGCTCGCCTGCTCGCTCACCTCGCGCGGCCCCTGGAGCTGGTTCTTGGCGTCGCTGATGAGCCGCGCGACCGCCTCTGGGGCAAAGCGCTTGGTATCGATCTCTTGATCGGCCATGCAGCGCTTGATCAGCCGGCGGCGATCGTCTTCATCGTGGATGGTGAAGGTGGACTTGTAACCCAGCCGGTCCGCCTCCCGACGCAGGATGCGCGCGCACATGGAATGGAACGTGCTGATCCACATGGCCCGCGCTTTGGGGCCAACCAGCTCCTCGATGCGCGCCTTCATCTCGCCCGCGGCCTTGTTGGTGAAGGTGATGGCGAGGATCTCGTCGGGGCGCGCACCGCACTCGTCCACGAGATGCGCGACCCTGCGCGTGAGGACCAGGGTTTTCCCCGACCCCGCGCCGGCCAGGATCAACAGGGGCCCCTCGCCGTGCTCGACCGCGCGGCGCTGCGGCTCGTTGAGGCCGGCCAGCAAGGGTGAGAGACCTCGGGAGATGGCATCCTGCGTGCTCATAGGCCGGCGACCTCGAGAAGCACGCTCAGCCCGAACGCGACACCGCCCGCGGCCAGCAGATGGAGACCCGACGTCACGAGCTTACCGCGAGAGATCCGGCCGAGGAATACCCCGAGCAGGAAGAGCTGTACCGCCGCGAGGCCCCAGGCCACGAAGAACGCCCCCCGGGTACCCAGTACCGACTGCAGGGCGAGAGGCACACACAGGAGGAGGCCGCCGATGGCCGAGGCGAACCCGGCGACCACCGCGACGGCGATGGCGGCGTAGCGCGCGGCCGCGCCCACGTCGGTGTCGTCGAGCCGCGTGAGCGTGGACTCCTCGAGCTCGCGCAACGCTCGCGTCCGCTCTGCCCTCTCAGACAGATACGAGCCGTAGAATCCCGAGACGCCCAAGCTCACCGACGCCGCGGCGAGCACGCTGATCAGCGCGCTCGTCTCGCGTAGCCCGCCGAAGTACGAGCCCGTGATAATGCCGACCGCCGTGAGTACACCGTCGAACGCGTTCATCGGGAAGTACCGTCGCGTGATCTCGCCGACGTCGGCGATCTCGTGGTAGCGCCGCAGACGGCCAACATGCCGGCGCCATGAGTCTGGTTGGCGATCGCGCCGCGGACACATCATGAGAAAGAGACCCGGATCGTTTGTTCAGACGTGACCGAGCTCAGCGCAGCCACCGGGCCGCGTCTTGGGCCGTGTCGGCCTCTTCCACGAGTTCGCGCCCCGTTGATACCTTGTCGATGGAGTGAATGCTGGCACCGGCGTCCTGTACCACCTCCGCCACAGCCTGGAAGTCGATGTCCTCGCCCTCTAGGGTGACCTTGATGTTCTCCACTTTGCTGTCGATCTCGATCAGCGTGATGTCGACGCCACGCACGCCCTCGAGATCGCCCAGCTTGTCGGCCAGCGTGAGCATGGTCGGCTGATGGGGTTTGAGGACGTCAAGCACGAGACGGCGGATCTTGCTCACGTGTAGTCACGCTCCATTCCGAGTGAGCCGCAGGGACCGAATGGTAGCACATGCACAGCGCACTGGGGCGCCGCTCCCCGCCGGCCAGCGGCGCCTCAGATACCCCCGCCAGCCTCGAATCCGAGGAGCTCCTCGAGCACTCGCTCAGCCTCCTCCACGGCCCGCCGACGCCGCTCCCCACGGTCTGGATGGATCTCGTCCAGCTCCTTCTCCATCTCCACGATACGCGCCACCAGACAGCGGATAGCCTCGGCCACGGGGTCCGGAAGATGCCGGTAGTCGATATCCGGAATACCGACGCGCTGACCCTCCACGAGAACCGGCCGTCCGGGGTTGCCGACCACCGTCGAGCGGCGCGGCACATCCTGCACCACTACACTGCCCGCACCGATCTTGGCGCTCTCTCCTATGCGGATGGAACCCAACAGCTTGGCCCCAGCGCCGACGACTACATGGTCGCCGAGCGTCGGATGGCGCTTGCCGGTCTCTTTCCCCGTCCCCCCCAGAGTGACACCCTGGTACAGGGTGACGTTGTCGCCGATCTCCGTAGTCTCGCCGATGACCACGCCGGAGCCGTGATCGATGAAGAGCCCGCGCCCAATGGTCGCTCCGGGATGAATCTCAACCTGGGTGAGAAAACGCCCGAGCTGACTGATCCAGCGCGGCACGAGCGGCACCCGCCGTTTCCACAGGCGATGCGCCAGACGGTACAGCCACAGGGCATGCAGCCCGGAGTAGGAGGTGAGCACCTCGATCTGGCTGGTAGCCGCCGGATCGCGCTCGCGCACGGCGCGAACATCCTCGTGGATGATCGCGAGCGCGCGGCGAACTTTGGTCACCCGCGGCAGGCAGAGACAGAGCGCCGGCACTATCACGGTGAGTTTCGCCATCTTCTGCACGCCGATCACCTCCCCAGATCTTCCCGCGTACCATCTTCAGCGGAGTGTACGTCGAGCACCTCGTTCATGCTGCCCGACCGCAGCCCGGCCAAATCCACGGTGACGTAAATCCAGCCGAGCCGGCGCAGGCGAGCGAGGATCTCCGCGCGGCACGCGCCGGCCGCGCGCGGCACCTCTGCCAGCGGAACCTCGACGCGGGCCAGAGTACCGTAGTGGCGCACGCGAACGTCGGTGAAGCCCAGATCGCGCAGCGCCTCCTCCGCGCGCGCCACCTGCCGCAGGTTCTGCCGCGTGATCCGCCAACCATAAGGGATACGCGTGGCGAGACAGGCTTGCGACGGCGCTGCGGCGTTGGCAAGCCGCAGGACCCTCGCCAGCCGGCGCACGTCGGCCTTCCGCAGCCCGGCTTCGAGCAAGGGATGGCGCACCCCACGCTCCCACGCGGCCAGCATCCCCGGCCGGTGGTCGGCCTGATCGTCGCTCGTTACACCGTCGACGACGACCGCTCGCCCGTGCTCGCCGGCGACCGCCGCGACCGCATCGAGCATGTGCGCCTTGCAGCCGTAGCAGCGCTCGGGAGGATTGGCGACAAAGCGTTCGTCGTCGAGCTCCGTCGTCCGCACCACCACGTGCGCCACGCCGAGAGTTTCCGCGACCGCCACCGCCCGCTCGAGCTCGGCGGGCGTGTACGTTTCGGATGCCGCGGTGACGGCCGTCACGGCATCCGACCCCAGCGTGCTGGCCGCGACCACGAGGAGCACCGAGGAGTCCACGCCCCCGGAGAACGCCACCGCCACCGATCCGAGCGGCGCCAGCGCGACGCGCAGTGCCGCGAGCGCCGGGTCTTCGTGCTGTACGTGACCCCTGCGACTCACAGGCCCAAGCTCGCCGCGCTCTGCGCGATGTCGGTGATGCTCGGCCGCTCGCCACACACGGGGCAGGCCGGATCGCGCGACGTCGTCACTTCATCGAACGTCATCTGGAGCGCATCGTATTGCAGCAGGCGATTCACCAACGGTTCGCCGAGGCCGAGGATCGCCTTGAGCGCTTCGGCGGCCTGGATGGCCCCGATGACGCCGGGGACAGGTCCAAATACACCCTGTTCGGTAGCACTGTGTTCGGTAGCACTGGAACACCCCTCCGGCGCCGGCGGCTGCGGAAAGACGCAGCGATAGCAGGCACTCTGGCCACCCTTAATCGTCATCGCCAGACCCACAAAACGCAGCACGGCACCCTCGACCAACGTCTTGCGCAGCAGGACACAGGCGTCGTTGAGCAGGTACCGCGTCGAGAGGTTGTCCACCGCTGTGACGATCACATCGTAAGCACGCAGCAGCTCCACCACGGTGTGCTGATCGAGACACAGGGCGTGGCGCACCACCGTGACCGAGGGATTGAGGGCAGCGATCCGATCTGCCGCGCTGTCGGTCTTCGGCCGGCCGATGTCTGGCGTACCGTGCACGATCTGTCGCTGTAGGTTCGACCGGTCGACCACATCGTAGTCCACCACACCCAGACGTCCGACGCCGGCGGCCGCCAGATAGAGCAGGACGGGAGATCCGAGGCCGCCCGCGCCAACCACGAGCACACGAGCCTGGCGCAGGGCGGCCTGCCCGGACTCCCCGATCTCCGGAATCACCACCTGGCGCAGGTATCGTGCCCGCTCCAGCGCATCCAGCACCACGCCGATCAGCCTCCGGCGTGCAATTCGTGCGAGGGATCGGCCGGAGCTGGCGGGTCGGTGAAGAGCGGCGTCGAGAGATACCGCTCGCCCGTGTCGCAGAGGATGGTCACCACGAGCCCGCCTCTGTGCTCGGGACGAGCCGCCACCTGCGCCGCCGCCCACGCGTTGGCCCCGGCCGAAACGCCCACCAGCAGCCCCTCGTGGCGAGCCAGATCGCGCGCGGCGGCGAACGCCGCCTCCGCGCTCACCCGAAGGACCTCGTCGTACACCGTGGTGTCCAGGACGTCGGGCACAAAGCCGGCACCGATGCCCTGGATATGGTGTGGCCCGGGCTGTCCCCCGGACAGCACCGGCGAGTCGAGCGGTTCCACGGCGACGATCTTCACGTCAGGCTTGCGCTCGCGGAGCAGGCAGCCCACGCCGGTGAGCGTGCCGCCAGTGCCCACCGCGGCCACGAACACGTCCACCCGGCCGTCGGTGTCGCGCCAGATCTCCTCGCCCGTGGTCTCGTAGTGCGCCCGGGGATTGGCGGCGTTCTCGAACTGCTGCGGCAGGTAGCCGTGCGGATCCGCGGCGACCAGATCGCGCGCACGTTCCACCGCGCCGCGCATACCATCTTTCGCCGGCGTGAGGATCAGCTCGGCACCGAGCGCGCGCAGAAGAGCTCGCCGTTCGCCGCTCATCGATTCGGGCATGGTGAGCACCACGCGGTAGCCGCGCGCCGCGGCGACCATGGCTAGCGCGATGCCGGTGTTTCCGCTGGTGGGTTCCACGATGGTAGTGCGACCCGGCGCGATGCGACCCTCGTGCTCAGCCTGCGCGATCATCGCCAGCCCGATACGGTCTTTCACGCTGCCGCCGGGATTGGCGGCCTCGAACTTGCCGACCACGGTAGCGCCGGTTTGTTCCGACAGCCGGTTAAGCCGAACGAGCGGCGTGTTTCCGATCAGCTCCAGCACGCTGGCGGCGATCCTCATGCTCGTCCTCCTTTCGCCCGGGCAGATAGACCATCCGCACCGTTAATAATAAGGCGCCGGCCCGCACCGCCGCTCCCAGCCACCAACCCACCGCCACCGCACACGGCCGCCGGCGAGGGCGACGCCCGGGCCAGTCTCAGCCGCGGCCCTTTCGCCGGCGCCACCGCACCCACGCGGTGGCCGCCATCCCCAGCGCCAGCGTTACCGCAGCGGCCCACCCCGTCCGGAAAACCACGATCCAGAACGCGCTGGCGCCGACCGCGATGAGGATCAGCGAGTCCTCGATCATCGCGTGCACCATGCTCAAGAACAGGGCCATCAGGAAAACCTGCCGGCGGCCGAGATCGTGCCGTTTGGCGTCGCGCACGATGATACCGCCGCCGTAGACCAGCCCAAACAGAAAGCCGATGAGCGTTGGCGCGGCCGTCTGCTCGCTGAACCCCAGCCAGCCGACGATACGCGACCAGCCACGCACCATCCCTCGATACGCACGGCTCCCCTCGAAGAGCTCCAGGAGCACCATCATCGGCACCACGATGGCGAACATCTTCCACAGGAGGCTCCACGAACCGGTGGCGAACTCGCGCAGCAGATCCATAATCAGAAGAGGCCCATGAGCTGATTGGCGATACCCGCGGCCGCCAGCCCAGCAATCACGCGCAGGATTCCAAAGGCGACGCCGCTCATCCCCGTCCGATGAATGACCGCCCCCTCCACGATGAGGTTGTGGCTGATGAGCGCGGCCAGCGCCAACAGAGTGATCTCCCGCGGCGAGAGGGTGAGCGGCTGCATAGCCCCAATGACGGCGTAGAGATTGAGGATCCAGCCGAACACGAGGGGCACGGCGGCCTCCCCCGGCAGCCCGATAACCCGCATGACCGGGGCCGCGACCTTGGCGAGCACCTCAACGGCGCCCACCCGCTGCAGTACCAGGGCGGCCAGGTAGGCCGGGATCATCAGCTTAGCCAGATCCCAGAAGGTGGCGCATCCGATGCGCAGACCGGCGAGGACGTCGCGCCGTAGGCGCGATCCCTCCGAAGGCGCCGCCTTGGCGTCTCCGCGATCTAGCGCCAACCGAGATCCAGCGCGATCATGCCCGCGTCGGTCTCGCGACGACGGATCTCGATGAGCTTGCCGTGATCCACGGCAAACGCCGCCGCACGAGGTTGAGCGTTGCACGGCTGCATCATCTCGAGCGTGTACGTCCCGGCGTTCGCGAAGGCGATCAGGTCGCCCACGCCGGTCCCGGCTGGGAAATGCCTCCACGGCGTGCCGTCGTCCCCAACGAACACGTCGCCACCGTCGCACAGCGGGCCGGCGAGCCGGTATCGCTCCGTCGCCGGCTCGGCCGCCCGCCCGGCGGCGACCGCCGGGTAGTACCAGTCGTACAAGCAGTGTTCCAGCAGCGTGTTGTACCCCGCGTCCACCGTCAGCCAGTGCTCCTCGCCCAGGACCGCGCCCTCGGCGTCGCGCACGCGCTTGGTCTTGGCGTTCTGCACGCGAGCCACGAGGATGGCGGCGTTGGCCGCCACCGACCGGCCTGGCTCAATGAAGAGGCGCAGGTCTGGCCGCCGCGCGCGGAGCGTGTCGCACACGGCCGCCGCGTACGCGTCGGCCTCCGGCATGGAGTGGAAGAGGGTCGCCGGCTCCTCGCCAGCACGTGGCCGCTTGTACGGAATGGCGAAGCCGCCGCCGGCGTCCAGGAATTCGAGACGGCCGTCGGTGGCCGCCTCTGCCTGCTCGATGAGGTCGATGGCGGTCTCGACGGCGCGGACGTACGGCGCCGTCTCCACGACCTGCGAGCCGATGTGCATGTGCAGGCCGCGCGCGTCCAGCGCCGCGTGCGCGGCCGCGAACTCGAAGCCCGTGACGGCGTCGTCGCGGTCGATGCCCGCCTTCCCCCCGTGGGCGGTGACCATCCCGGGATGGGTGTCGGCCGCCACGTCGACGTCCACTCGCAACGCCACCGTGGCGACACGGTCCATGCCACTCGCGACCTCGGCGATCCGCTCGAGCTCGTACAGCGAATCGGCGATGATCGCCCGAACACCCGTGGATACCGCCAGACGAATCTCGTCCTCGGTCTTGGCCACTCCGTTGAAGACGATCTGGTCCGGCCGAAACCCGGCCCACACCGCGCGTTGCAGCTCTCCGCCGGAGTTGACCTCCGCGTTGCTGCCCGCGTGCAAGACTTGCTTGAGGAACCACATGTTCGAACACGCCTTGCTCGCGTAGAAGAGCTCCGTGTCGAGATGCTTGCGGGAGAAGGCGTTGCGCAAGACCTCCACGTTCCAGCGCACCTGACGGCCGCTGAAGAGGAAGAACGGCGTGGGCACGCGCTGCGCGAGCGCCACCACGTCCACGCCGTCGAACACGAGGTGGCCGTCGACAACACCGAGGACGCTGCCGTACTCGCTCATCGCGGACCTCCTCCTCCAGCGCCAGCCCGGATGAACCTCTCGGAAGCTCGCGGAATGAGCCGGCGCGCCAACGGTTTCCAACCGCTGGAGTATACTGCCAGCCAAGCGGCGGTCCGTTCGCCGGTTGAGAATCTCTCCAGGGCACTCCTCTTCTCTCTTCGCTCTCGCTCTTGGGATACCCGCACGCGTCTGGTAGCCTTGCAGGCGCCATGGTTGCCCGTCAGCCGCGCGAAGAGGGTTTCTCAAAAGACGCCAGCAAGCTCATCCGACGCCTGTCGCTGCTCACGTTCCTCCTCGCCCATCACGGTCGCACGGTCCATAGGGACGACATCCGCCAACGGGTCGAGGGCTACGCGCTGATGACCGAGTCGGCGTTCAAGCGACGCTTCTACGAAGACCGCGACGAGCTGGCCCGACTGGGGATCGCGATCCGCGCCGAGCCTGAACCGAGCGGCGCCGGCGAGCTCTACAGCTTACCGCCAGACAACTACTACCTGCCGCCGATCGAGCTCTCCGGCGACGAGCTCGCCGCCCTCGGATCGTGCCTCGCGGTCCTGGAGAGCCGGTTCGCCTACTCCAAGCCGCTCCGCCTGGCCCTCATGAGCCTCGCCCAGGGCAGGCCGGAGCTCCTGCACTCGGCGGGAGTCCCACAGATGGCCGTGCTGCCCGAGCGAGACGCCCGGCGTGCCGCCAAACACCTGCCCAAATTGCAGACGGCCATCGCCAAGCGCAAGGCGGTGGTCTTCTGCTACTACAGCATCCAGCGTGATGAGGAGTCGCCTCGTCACGTCGACCCGTATGGCCTCATGATGGTCGGCGACGAGTGGTACCTCATCGGGTACTGTCACGATCGCCAGGCACTGCGGACATTCCGCCTCTCCCGTATCCGCTCCGCCATCACCTACGCCAAGCGCTCGCCACACAACTTCTCCCAGCCAGCTGGCTTCTCTCTGGCGGCGTACCGAGACCGGCCGCCCTGGCAGCTCGGCGAGCCGACCTTCGAGGCGCTCATCCGCGTACAGCCAGACATGGCGTGGTGGGTGCAGGCCCACTACGCGCACTGCGGAGAGCTGACGCCCGCCAACGACGAGTCGCTGCTGTTCCGCACGAGCTACGCGGTCAGCCGGCCGCTCGTGGCCTGGGCGCTGGCGCTTGGGGGGCAGGCAGAGATCCTCCAGCCGCCACAACTGCGCCAGGCGGCCGTCGCCTCTCTCGACCTCCTGCGCCAGCGCCTGCTCGACCCCCCGTCTGTAGAAGTCGCCGAGGTGCCACCTCGTGAGCCACGGGCCGACACCACCCACAACGGAGATTGGCAGGTGGAGGTAGATCGCTTCACCCGGCTCACCGCACTCAGCTCCTATCTCCTCCGCCGCTGCGAGGATCGCGCAGACCAGGTACGGCTCGCCATTGCCGAGGTGTGCCACGATCTCGCTCTCACGCCGTCAGAACTGAGAGAGGACGTGCGTGTGCTCAACCTGGTCAACTTCGGCGGCGACGGCGCGCTCCTGTTTGGCGAGATCAAGGGGAAGTGGCTGGAGGTCTCCTGTGACCTCGCGGGTCCCGCGCTGGCACCGGCCGCGCAGCTCTCGCCTCTTCAGGCAGACACCCTCCTGCTGGCCATCGAGCTCGTGGGCGGACAGATGCCTTCGTCGGCCGCCGCCACCCTCCGATCGGCGGCGGCCAAACTGCGCCGGGCGCGGCGCGACGAGCCGCCGCTGCTCGCCTCCGGCGCCCTCCTGAACACCCGCCACGACATCCTGGCCGCCGTGAGCGAGAGCATCCGCTCCCGGCGCTTGCTGGCCATCGACTACTGGTCGGAGGGCACCGGCGAGAGTACCTCCCGCCTCGTCGAGCCCTACCTGCTGCTCCGCAGCCGCGGCGAGTGGTACTACGTCTGTTACTGCCGTACCTCCGCCGGCACACGGGTCTTCCGGATCGACACTACCAAGGCGGTGCACCTGCTCCCCGAGCACTTCACGCCACGGGACGACGTAGAGCTGGAGCTCTACCGGCGGGAAGGCATCCCGGCCTCGCATCGCTACCTGGCGCGCAGCGCCGTCGTGTGGTACAGCCCGACGGTGGCTCGCTGGATCGCCGAGCGCCAGTCCGTGCGCGCACTTCCAGATGGCTCGTGCGTGGCGCGGCAGCCGTACCGCGATGAGAGCTGGCTCGTACACTACCTCCTGCGCTTCGGCGGCCAGGCCGTCCCCCTCGAACCGTCCACGGCCGTGGACGCGCTGCGCGCGACGGTCACCAGCCTCCTCGCTCGTTACGAGACGGTCGCGTGAGCGTGCGGCGCGCCACAGACACCGCCTGGATCGCCAGCGGCGAACGCCGTATCACGGTGCCCGCGCCGTGCGACTGGGCGCCACCGCCAACGTTCCAGCCGCCGGCCGACGCCACGACGGCGCTCCGAGCGGCGCTCCACGCGCCACGCGGCTCAGCCTCACTGCGCGAGCTCGCCGCCTCGGCGCGGAGCGCCGCCATCGCCATCCCCGACCTCTCGCGCGCCTGTCCCAACAACCTCATCCTGCCCGCCCTGCTCGACCAGCTCAACGCCGGCGGCATACCCGACGCGCGGATCCTCGTCCTCATCGGCTGCGGCCTGCACCGCACCACCACGGAGCAAGAGAAACGTCGCCTGGCCGGCACCCAGACATGGCAACGGGTGCGCGTGGCCGACGCTCAGGGCAGCGAGTCGCCGCTCGCCGACCTGGGGAACACTCCCGACGGCTGTCCCGTGGTGATGAACGCCGAGCTGGCCGCCGCCGACCTGGCGATCACCGTCGGCGTCCTGGAGCCGCATCTGTACGCCGGCTACTCCGGCGGCGTGAAAGGTGTCGCCATCGGCTGCGGCGGAGAACCTACGATCCTCTGGACCCATCGCCCCGCGTTCATCTCGCGGGCCGGAGTAGAGCTCTGCCGCCTCGAGGGAAATCCCTTCCAGCACACGCTCCGCGAGGTGGCACGGCGCACGCGCCTGGCGTTCGGCGTCATGGCAGTCCTCGACAGCGATGGCACCCCGGTGGACCTCGCCGCCGGAGACCCAACGGCCGTTCAGGAGCATCTGGCCGCCCGTTTCGGCCCGCTGTGGCTCTGCGAGACCCCAACCCTCTACGATGTGGTCGTCGCCGGCACGAAGGCGCCGAAGCACGAGAGCCTCTACCAGGCCTCGCGCGCCGCGACCTACGTCGGCCTCGCCAGCCGGCCGGCCCTGGCAGACGGCGGCCTCCTGCTCCTGTGCACCGACCTCCCCAACGGCCCCGGCGACGGTCCGGGGGAGATCAACTTCGCCCGCGTGCTCGCCAGCGCCGGCCCGGACACGGTAATCCGCCGGGGCCTGGAGGGCCCGCTCGGCCCCGGCGGGCAACGCGCCTTCGTCGTGGCCAACGTCCTACGGCGCTTCCGCGTCGGCGTCTGCGGCAGCGCCGATCCAGGACTGCTGCGAACGCTCGGCATGGCCTCGTATCGCAGTCTCGCGGAAGGGCTCGCCGACGCCAGAACGCGACCCGGCCACGCCCCGCGCATCCTGGCGATCGCCGACGCTCTGACTACCGTAGTCAGAGCCGCCGGCTGAGCCTCGGCTCTGTCCTCTCAGCGCGCCGGCGCAGAGGGGACGCGGCCTCCCGTCGGCATCGACTGTTACCCGTCCCCACCTCCTGGGAACACTACGACGGGGATCGGAGTAGTCCGACCCCTTCGCGCGGAAAAAGGAGGCGCCATGGGACGGGGCATCAGAGTAGCTCGCTTATTCGGGATCGACATCGCCATCCACCCGAGCTGGTTCATCATCCTCGTGCTCCTCGTATGGTCGCTGGGCGCCAACGTCTTCCCGAACGCCTATGACTGGAGTCAAGCCACCTACTGGACGGTGGCCGTAGTGGCCGCCCTCCTGCTGTTCGCCTCGGTCCTGGCACATGAGCTCGCCCACTCGCTCATCGCCCGCCGGCAGGGCATCCCCGTGCGCAGTATCACGCTGTTCCTGCTGGGCGGGGTGGCCAGCATCGAGCGCGAACCAGCGACCCCCGGGCAAGAGGCCATCATGGCCAGCGCCGGCCCGCTGACGAGCCTGATCATCGGCGGTGGCACCCTGGCCATCGGCTGGGCGTTTCAGGAACCTCAGACCGTGAGCGCGATCCTCATCTACCTCGGAGGAGTCAACATCTTGCTCGGCCTGTTCAACCTCCTTCCCGGATTTCCCCTCGACGGTGGCCGCGTCCTCCGAGCGATCATCTGGCGACGCACGGGCAGCTTCGACCGCGCGACGCGTGCCGCCGCCCGTACCGGCACCGCCCTCGGCTACCTCCTGATTTTGGCCGGGGTGTTGCTCGCCATCACGGTCGCCCTGGTGAGCGGCCTCTGGATCGGCTTCATCGGCTGGGTGCTCGTCCAGGCGTCGCAGACCACCCTCGCCTTCACCATCGCGGAACAGCGGCTCCTGCACGTACCGGTGACGCGCGTCATGACGGCGCCGCGAGGGTGGATTCCCTCGGTGGTCACCCTTGAGGCGGCCGCCCACGACTACTTCCTCGGCCTCGACGCGCGCTGCCTCCCCGTGGGGCACCCGGATGCGGAGTTCGAGGGCATCGTCTGCCTCACTGATCTGCAGCAGAGCGAGCGCTCGCGCTGGGGTTACGACCGCGTACACGAGGTGATGGTCCCGCGCGAGAAGCTAGCCCAGGTCGGCCCGCACGCCTCCGCCGCGGACGCCCTCCGCCTGATGAACGAGCGCGACGTGAACCAGGTTGCCGTGATCGACGAAGAGAGGCTACTCGGACTAGTCGACCGGGCCCGCGTGCTGCAGTTCGTACAGATCCTCAGCCCGACGCGCCAAGACGGCGGCGCACGTTCTCTGAATTGAGCTCGCGCAACGCGTCGGCGGCGATCCAGCGGCCGCTGCGCGAGCCATCGTGCGCAATGCACTGCGCCGTGCGCACCGCGGCCGCGCGCAGGGCCGCGTTCCGCTTGCCGATCTGGCGGAGCGCCCAGTTAACCGCTTTCCTCACGAAGTTGCGCTCGTCGCCAGCCTCGCGGCGCACGACCGGCAGCAGCTCGAGAAACGCTTGGTCGTGCGCCGACTTGTCGTGTACCGCGAGCGCCGCCATGAGGACAAAGCCGGCACGCTTAATGAATTCCTCCTCACGTCCGCTCCACTCCGCCGCCTTTGCCCAAGCGAAGACCGTGCGGTCGAACAAGCTAGAACAGACCTGGTCGCACACGTCCCAGGAGTCGAAGTCCGTAGCCCACTGCTCCATCTGCTCCTCGTCTACCTGCCGCGGATCGTCGACGAACGCGGCCAGGATGCGCGCCTCGTGAATACCGGTCCGCCACAGATCCAGCGCCAGCGCGTGATCGGTCTTCAAGCGCCCCGCGATCCGCCTCAGGACGGGGATGGAGATGCCCAGCGTCCCCTCAGGAGAGATCCCCACGTGTTCCATCCCCGCCACGGCCGCCGGGTCGGCCAGGTCGCGCAGCTCCGCGACCACATCCTCGCACCGCGATCTTTCCATCCGCCGCCCCTCCCCCGCTCATCGCTTCCGCCATCCGCGTGGCGACGCAGGCTCAACTCCCCGCCACCTGACGAACCTAGCAGACTTGGCGTAGAATACCGCGCGAGGATGCCACGGTGGCCACAGTAGATTCGTCTTCATTCATTCGGCCTCATGGCAGTGTTGGCGCAGCCATCCGTGCTTCCTCCGCTTCTCACCAGCCGTCGTCGCCCAGGCTGGTCACTACAGCTCCGCAAGGAGGGGGCATGGTATGAGCTCGCGAACGTCACTTTATTCCGCGCTGCAACGCAAGACCATCGATCAGATGCTGCGTCTTGCTACCAGCGAGAACAAGAAGAGCATCCTCCTCGCGGCCCAGCTCGCCGAGAAGATGACGCCAGCCCATCGCAAGCGCGAGGTCGCCTGGGTCATTGACCAAATCCGCGAGGACAAGCCGGTCTTGCAGATCGCCCGCCATGTGGCGCGCGACCTGAACTCCACGGTGCGCAAGGCCGTCATCCAGAGCCTCATCCTCAACGGCCTGCTGCAGGCGTCCAGCACGCGCGCCGCTTTCACAGCACGGACTGGCGCGCACACCCCCCTCGTGCTGCTCATCAGCCCCACCATGCGCTGCAACCTCTCTTGTGAGGGCTGCTACGCAGCCGAGTACTCCCCAGACGCGGACATGAGCCACGAGATGCTGCAGAGCATCATCCGGCAAGCCAACGACATCGGCATCTACATCTTCACGATCCTCGGCGGCGAGCCGTTCGTGCGTAAAGACATCCTCGATCTCGCCGCCGAGAACCCGGACTCCTTCTTCCAGATCTACACCAACGGCACCATGATCACCGACGCCACCATCGCCCGGCTGGCGCAGATCGGCAACGTGGCCCCCATGCTCAGCATCGAGGGCGACCGCGAGTCCACCGACGTCCGCCGCGGTCCCGGCGTGTACGACCTCATCATGGATACCATGGGCAAGCTCGGAGACGCGGGCGTCGGCTTCGGCTATTCGGCTACCATCACGCGCCACAATTTCCGCTTCATCGCCAGTTCGGCCTTCGTGGACCCGCTGGTCGAAAAGGGCTGCATCATGGGCTGGAACTTCCTCTACATGCCTATCGGCCGCAACCCCGACATGAGCCTCATGCTCACCCCACAGGAACGCAACGAGTTCCGCGAGGGCATCCTCCAGATACGCGAAACGCGACCGTTGTTCGCCCTCGATTTCTGGGGGGACGCACCGTTGGTCGGCGGGTGCATCGCCGCCAAGTGGTACGCCCACATCAATAGCGAAGGCTGGGTGGAACCCTGTATCTTCGCCCACTACGCAACGCACAACATCAACACGAGCACGCTCGAGGAAGCGCTCACCTCCCCCTACTTCAGGGAGATCCAGAGACGACAGCCGTTCAACCACAACCTGCTCATGCCGTGCATGCTGATCGACAACCCCCAGCAGTCACGCGAGATCATGGAGCTCACGGGCGCCCGGCCCACGCATCCGGGAGCCGAGACCCTTTTCGAAGAGCTGGTACCAGCTATCGACGAATACGCCGCCGAGGTCGACCGCGTCTACACCCCCGTGTGGTCGTGCATGGGCGGCGATCCGCTGACCAAGTACACCGAGGCCCGTAAGCAGCGCCAGAGCGCGGCCGAAGGCTAACGACTGGCGAGCTCTCACCGGAAGCGTGAGGGGCCGGGCGCCGTCAACGGCGCCCGGTCCCTCACGTGCGCTCGCCACTTCGCGAGCGCGCACACCCGTACGCTCGCCCACCCGCCGGCGAGTTCGCGAGCTGCTGAGCGCTACCTCTCGCTCGGCGGCCGCACGCGGAGCAGTCCGGCAAGCCGGGTGGCGAGCGGGCCTAGAAGGGCGGTCAGCAGAACGTACGCTACCGCCAGCGGACCCAAACCAGACTCCACACCGCCCAGCAGCGCCAGGCCAGCGATCACGATGGAGAACTCGCCGCGCGGCGTGAGGGCCGTGCCGGCGCGCACCCGCCCGGGCATGCTCACCACCTTGCGAGTGGCAAACCAGCCGGTGAGCAGCTTGGTAATCATGCTGACGCCCGCCAAGGCGAGCGCCGGACCGGCCCAGCGTGGCAGCGCGGCCATATCGACCTGCATGCCGAAGAGCACGAAGAAGACCGCGGCCAGGAGATCGCGCAGCGGCCCGATAACCGCGCGTGCGCGATCGACCAGGGGGCCCGACAACGCGATGCCGAGCAGAAACGCGCCCACGGCGGCGGAGAAGTGCAGCAGCTCGCCCACGCCGGCGAGCACCAGCAACACGCCGAGCACGCTGAGCAGCAGCACCTCGTCGGAGCCATGGGAGATCAGTCCGCTCACATCGCCGCCGTGCCGCGTAGCCACGTAGAGCACCAGCGCCACGGTGGCGGCGGCGGCGATAATCGAGAGAGATCCCGACACCACGCCGCCGCCGCCAACAAGGGCCACCGAGACCAGCGGAAGATACACGGCCATCGCCAGATCCTCCGTTACCAACACGGAGAGGATGGCCGGCGTCTCCGCGTTGCCCAACCGGTCGAGGTCGTCGAGCACCTTAGCCACGATGCTCGATGAGGAGATGTAGCTGACGCCGCCGAGCAGCACCGCCGCCAGCAGAGACCAGTCCAGGAGGAGCGCCAAAGCGAACCCGGGCGTGAAGTTGAGGATGAAGTCGACCACACCAGCCAGCCGGCCGGCGCGTAGGCTGGCGGCGAGATCCTCACCCGTGTACTCGAGACCCAGCATGAAGAGCAACAGAGCGACCGCCACCTGTGACTCCACGGCGATCGCTTGAGTGGAGAGCTGGGTCGGGACGACGGCGTTCATCACCAGGCCAGCGACCAGATAGAGCGGGATAGGCGAGAATCCGATGCGTGCGGCCAAGCGGGCCAGCAACGCAAGAGCGAGAACAATGGCCCCGAGCTCGAGGAGGAGCGTGGCCATCGGCGGCAGCTGCTTAGCAGGACGAGAGCAAAGCGCTCAAGCCGTCGACGCCTTGCCGCGTACCCACCAGCACCGCCGTGTCGCCGGCCTTGATCGCGAAGGCGGAAGGGGGCGAGGCGATGGTCTGGGCATCGCGGATCACCGCGACGACCGAGGCGGCGAAGTCCTCCAGGTGCTCCACCTCGTGGAGCGTTCGCCCAGCGCACTCCGATCCCTCGGCCACCTCCACCCAATCGATGGCCAGTCCCCCCAACGCGAGCTGCAGCCGTGCGGCCTCCTCGGTCACGTGAGAGACGCCCAAGGCCTCGATCAGCGCGTGGACCTCCTCCTCATCGAGGTGCAACACGTCCTGGCAGACGTCTGGATCGTGCGGGCTGCAGACGATCACATCGCGGCGGCCGCTGCGGTGGATGATGACGCCTACCCGGCCACCGTTCCTGGCCGTGAACTCCAGCCGGATACCCACGCCGGGCAGCTTGGTCTCGCGGATCTGCAGCATGTGTCGCCACCTCCGTTCGTCGGCATCCGCATCCTACCTCTGACCGCCGCACTGTACACCACGCAGGCGCCACTCGCGCACTACGAACACCTCATGACAGGTCGCTAGATGAAGCGCGAGCGGATCGCGGCGGCGGCGGCGAGCAGCTCACGCTCCTCCGCGTCCTCGAGGCCCGGGACGTGAGCGTACAGCAGCGCCCTCCTTTGACCGTCATGGCGGTCCGCCAGGCGACGGTAGATGCCCAAGCGCGCCCCGAGGGCGAACAGCGCGCGCTCCACCGCGGGGAGGGCGAGGAATTCGTCCAGCACGGCCAGCAACCGTGGCTTGTCCCGCGGCAGCGTCCCCTCGATCTCCGGCAGCAGGTTGAGCGCGTGGTCGCTGCGCAACTCGAACGGTACATCGCCGACGGCGTCGAGCAGCGCACGCAGTTCAGCCGCCGTCTCTACGTCGTCGAGTAGCGTGAACGTCCCCCCGGCCGCGCGTTCGGTCAGAGGCGTGCCGGGGGCCACGGCGGTGGTCCGCAGGCGCACCACCAGCGGGCGCTCAGTCGGTGCGGCGGGCGCCACCGCGCGCAGTACCTCGGCCGTGCCGCACACATGTTCGGCACTCTGCTCGCGCCCGCCCAGGCCCGGCATGACGTAGAAGCACAGCTCGAGGCCCGCCGCCAGGGCCTTTCGCCCGGCGACGACCAGCTGCTCCGCGGTAGCGCCCTTGCACACCGCGCGCAGCACCTCATCGGAGCCCGACTCGAGGCCCAGATGCAGCCGCGTCAGCCCGGCCTCAGCCAGGCTGCGCAGATCCTCGGAACGGCGCCGGGCTACCGTACTCGCACGGCCGTACGTGGTGACCCGGTCGATCGTCGGGAACCGCTCACGCAACCTCTGCATCACAGCGACCAGCTTGTCCGGCCGCACCGCGCAGGGGTCAGCGTCCTGCAGGAATACGTGCCGCCCGCCTCCGCGCAGGAAGAGCGCCACTTGATGCGCCACCGGCGGGACACTGCCGTCCTGCAGCGCGCGCAACATGTCCCCCGACGAGCCGCCTACGCCGCCGAGTGCGTCGGCCGCGGCCGCCATGGCGTCTACGTCTGCCAGTATCTCCGGCAGGGCCCGCTGGGAGGCGCGCTGCCCTTTGTACACCGGGCAGAAGCTGCACCTGTTCCAGGTGCAGTTCCGGATCACCCGCACCAGTAGGCTCTGCGCCTCGCTTGGCGGACGGATCGGTCCCTGTTCGAACGACGGTGTAGTCACGAGACAGCCCCCTTGAGAACAGTCGGCCGAGTCAACGACCGCGCCATCATCTTCGCCCGGCCGGCATAGCGCTGGCAACCCGGCCGGATGAGCCCTCCCGGATGAACCGTAGCGGAGACGGAGATCGCGGCGAGAACGGAACGTCGCCCCGCACGGGGGTATCGACGCCACAGCCCCCGGAGGGCCGTGAGGCGGCCGCGAGTGCTACGCGCCGGCCGCCTCACGGCCACCCCCTGCTGCCGACCAGCCGAGGAGCCGCAGCGCGGCCTTCACAACCTCGATGATGAGGAAGGCGAGCGCGCCGACACCGATGATCGGTACCCAGAAGCGTGCCGGGAGTGGTGCGCTGCGGAAGGCTACATTCATGAAGGGAGCGTAGGTGTAGATCGCCTGCAGGGCCGCCATTACCGCGACCCCCGCCAGCAGCATGCGGTTGGAGATGGGGTTGATGCGCCACGCCGGCAGTGTCAACGAGCGACAGTTGAAGAGATAGAACGCCTGCACGGCCATGAATGTGTTCACAGCGATGGTGCGCGCCTCTTCGACGGCCATGCCCGTGCGACGAGCCCATTCGAAGAGCCCAAAAGCGCCTACGAGAAGGATGATCCCGGCGGCGCAGATCAGGACGTTCACGCTGCGCGTGAGGATAGGTGCGCCGCCTGGCCGCGGCTGCCGCTGCATGAGGTTGGCCTCTTTGGGCTCAAAAGCTAGGCCGAGGCCCAAGAAGACCGCCGTGGTCAGGTTAATCCAGAGGATCTGCAGCGGCAGAATGGGCAGCGTGAGCCCGGCGAAGATGGCCGCCAGCAGAACCAACCCCTGGCCGAGGTTGGTGGGCAACGCATAGGTGGTGAACTTCACCAGGTTGTCGAATACGCAGCGGCCCTCTTCGACGGCGGCCTCCACGGAGGCGAAGTTGTCGTCGGTGAGCACCATAGCCGCCGCCTCCTTGGCCACATCGGTGCCGGTAATGCCCATGGCTACGCCGATGTCCGCCTGCTTGAGGGCGGGCGCGTCGTTGACGCCGTCGCCGGTCATCGCCACCACGTGCCCTCGTGCCTGCAGCGCCTCCACCAGGCGCAGCTTCTGCTCCGGGGATACGCGCGCGAACACGGCCACGCGGTCGGCGGCCTCGATGAGCTCGGCATCATGGAGCTTCTCGAGATCGCGGCCGGTGAGCACGTCCACGCGCGCCGCCGGAGCGGCTTGCGACAGCACCTCGCCGATGCCCATCCGCGCGGCGATGGCCGCCGCCGTCACGGCATGGTCGCCGGTGATCATCTTCACCGCGATGCCAGCCGAGCGGCAGGCTTGCACCGCCGCGATAGCCTCTGGCCGCGGGGGATCAATCATCGCCTGCAGCCCGAGAAACGTGAGGCCGCCAGCGACATCCTGATGATGGACGTGGGCGGCGCTCGCGGGCAGCTCGCCGCGGCCGAAGGCGAGCACCCTGAGGCCGGCGGCCGCCAGACGGTCGACCGCGGCCAGCACACGGTCTTTGCTCAGCTCCCCTACCAGTCCACAAGCATCGAGCGCACGGTCACAGCGGGAGAGCACCGCCTCGACAGAGCCCTTGAGGTACACGATTCCCGGTGATCCGTCGGCGCCGTGCAGCGTAGCCATGTACTGGTATCGCGATTCGAAGGGGATAGCGTCTCGCCGCGGCCACTGCTCCTCCGCTGCATCACGCAGCAGGCCGGCTTTGCGAGCGGCGACCTCGAGCGCACCCTCCGTTGGATCGCCGTGCACCGACCAGCGGCCATCCTGCTCTACTACACGACTGTCGTTGCACAGCAAGCCGGCCAGAAGACACTGCGCCAGCGCGCCAGTGTGAGCCGACTGAAGCAGCGCTTGCCCAGACCGGCAGTCACCGGGTTCGCAGCCGCCGGCTTCGCAGTCGCCAGGCTGCCGATCGTCGCGACACACCTGCCCATCCGGCGCGTAGCCCGTGCCACCGACGTTGAACCACTCTTCCCCGGCCACGATCTGCTGCACCGTCATCTGGTTCTCGGTCAGCGTGCCCGTCTTATCCGTGCAGATCACAGAGGTGCTCCCCAGCGTCTCAACGGCCGGCAGCCTGCGGATGATCGCCCGCCGACGCGCCATACGCGAGACACCGATGGCCAGCGTGATGGTGACCGCCGCGGGCAGCCCTTCGGGCACCGCTGCCACCGCCAAGGCGATGGCGGCCTGGAACATCGCCGTCACGGACTGGCCGCGGAGCAGCCCCACGATGAAGGTCACGACGCTCACGGCGAGGATCATGATCAAGAGGACGCGGCTAAACTGCGCGAGCTTGCGGGTCAGCGGTGTCTCGAGCTCCTCCGCCTCGGCGATGAGTTCCGAGATACGGCCCACCTCGGTGGCATCGCCAGTGGCGACCACAAGTCCCATACCCGAGCCGAAGGTCGCCAGGCTGGAGGCATACGCCATGCAGTGCCGGTCGGCCAGTGGCGTGTCCTTGGCCAGCGTGTGCGCGTCCTTCTCGACGGGCACGGACTCGCCAGTGAGCGCCGACTCGTCGATCTGCAGGTCTCGCGTGTGACTCAGCCGCAAATCGGCGGGTACTTTGTCGCCGGACTGCAGAACGACGAGATCACCCGGCACCAGCTCGGCGGCCGGAATCCGCTGCCGCTCGCCGGCCCGCACCACGGTGGCCTCCGTCGTCATCGTCTGTGCCAAGGCCTTCAACGCCTCCACGGCCTTGGCCTCCTGCAAATAGCCGATCACGGCGTTCAGCAGCACCACGGCGAAGATCACGCTGGCGTCGATCCACTCTCGCAAGTACAGCGTAACGCCACCGGCGACGATAAGGATGTAGATCAGGGGCTGATGGAACTGCAGCAAGAAGCGCAACAGCGCGCTCTTGCCTCGCCGCGGTGTGAGCTCATTGGCGCCGAACCGCTGGCGACGATGCTTGACGGCGAACACGTCGAGCCCCTCGCGCGCGTCTGTTTCGAGCAGCTCGGTTGTCTGCGAGATGCTGAGATGGTGCCAGAGCTCGACGATCTGATCAGATGCCATGCGATCCTTCCACCGGGTCTTTCGGTCAGCTCGTGCCGCGGCGCGCGGCAGTCAGTCATGATACACGGCTGGCCGGTGCTCGGCGGCCTCGGCCTCGACGAGTTCACCGAGGTCAAGAGCATCATCGTCGACACGAGCGGCAAGCCTCTGGGGTTCTGCCCGGCGAGCTGAACAGCTCACCACGAGGACAGCGTGGAGGCGGAGGGCAGACTCGTACCCGTCGCCCTGTTCTCCACTCAAAGACCATACGGAGATCCTGTGATCGCCTGGGACCGGGGAGGGCCCGAGCGCGCCCGCACGCTCGGGCCTCCCCCACCTCTCGGCGAACTCCGACCCCGTGATCAACCTGCCGCCTCGTCCGGCGGTTGGCGCGGCAGGACACGCGGCGAACGCGAAGAGCAAGCTCGCCGGCCTGCGCCTCTGAAAGCAGCGAAGCTTACTGCTCCGCGGAGTAGATCTCCAGCAGCTTGGCCGGCACCTCGACGCCAGCTTCCGTCGCTGCCTTGGTGATCTCAGTCACGAACTGCGCTCCCAGGGCTAATCCCGTGTCGGCCTCGTCCATGGCCGCCTGAAGCCACTCCTCGAGAGGCTTCTTACTGGCCACGTTGTCGATCACGGACTGCGCCCACTCCACCCCCTTGCGATTCCCCTCGAGGAGGGTCGCGTGTGCCTGCGCGAAGGCCGCGGGAGGCTCAATCGCCTCATACCCGCCGAGGACCTCCTGCCCCAGTGGCATCATTTTCTGGAGGATCTCCGCCATGGCTTCCCAGGGCGCCCACTCCATGGGGTCAGCGTTGCCATACTTCGCGCTCCACTGAGCTTCGAGTTCCCCGCTCTGCTTGTCGCCTTGGTAATCCTTCTCGATAACGGGAGCCATAGCCGCGAAGTAGCGCTCAGCGTCTTCCCGTGAACTGGTACTGGCGCTCGTACTTGGGCTCGGACTTGCACTTGGCGTGTCCGCCGTCGACTTTCCACACGCGGTTAGCCCACTACCAAGCAAGAGGATCACACCCATGCACGAAACCCCAACGCAGATCTTCTTGAACCTCATCGTTTGCCCCCTCGTTCATCGAATAGCGTGCCTGAAACGAACCCTAACCTGAGAGGTCGCCTGTTGTCGATCTAACGATCTCGCGCTCGTGAGCACACTAGACCTTTCCCGCACCACTAGGTGCGGCGCAGATAGGTAGCGCGAATACTATCGGGTACATAATAATGGGGAGCGCTGGACAGCGAAGAGAGATACTCACCCGATGGAGAGCAGCTTCGCCGTATCGAGATACAAGGGGATTCGCTTGTCGATAGAGGCGAAGTGCAACACGTACACATCGCGGAATATCTCGTTTACCAGTCGTGGGTGCTTTACACGCATATCATACTCATATGTTATGCGTCGTGTAACTCTGCTTTTGGGATGCGTCCATGCCTGGTAACCTCTGCGCACTAGCTCATAGGGATAGACGACGTTCCACTTTGCCGGTAGCATGAACGTTAGCCCCTTCTGCGTCACCTGCAGATTGATGCGATCTTCTTCCTGCATGTCCGAATCGATACGCATGATCGAGATCCAGTCATCCTTGATCTCTTCTGGTCTCACGAGCACGAGACCGGTATTTACATGCAGCTCTGGAAACGGCAGTTGAGCGACCTCTTGAGCATCGAGAAAGGTGTCGTAATGGCACGTACTCCAGTTGTCGAATAACTGTCGCTCCGCGTAACTCACATCCTGCACGGCCGCGATACCCCCCGGCGGGATAGCAGAGGAATACGAGGAGAGGCATGGCGCAGCTGGGTGGATAATCATGTCGGGATCCATGATGGCGAGCAGATCGTACTCCGGATACAACGCCGGCTGGTACATCTTGAATGCACAGCTCAGATCACGGAGACCCCAGTTCGGGCGCGAGTACTCTCGCACAAAGGAATCGGGGAACTCAGTGGCAACCTTGATATCCCAACCGTGTCGGGCTGCGTAGTGCTCATACGTTGGTGCTAGCTTGCGATAGAGCGCATGATACTCCGACCCTATTACCGAGATCGCTATTGCCTTTCTCAATGAGATGGCCTCCTGAGGATTCCTGCCCGTTGCCTATCGGGAACTACGCAGCAAAGGAACAGGCCGCATACTACACCCATCAGAGCTAGTGGCTAGCCATCCCGGGGACCGCGGCGCTCAGCTGGTCACCATCGGTCAGCGCTCGGCTACCGGCCGGAAGCGAGAGGGGCTGCAACGATCACAGAGCGGCGCTGGTCGAGCGGCCAGCGACGCCCTCTCGATCACGAGGCCTGCCGCAGCAGCGTCCCGAGCCGCCAAGGGCTCCGTCGCTACCTCCGCGCTAGAAACCGATCGAAGGCCTCGAGAGCCGGTGCCGGGTTACGGCGGCCAACGCCGATGCGGAAGTGGTCGCCCGGTACCTTCGCCAGATCCGAGCGATAGACGCTCGCGGGCAGCAGAAGTACCCCCTCCTGCTCCACCAAGTCGCGGCAGAACTGCTCCACGCCCTCCTCTCCCTTGTAGCGAGGGAAGCAGACACATCCCCCCTGGGGCGGCTGCCAGTCGAAGAGATCGCCCCAGCGCGAGAAGAACTCGTCGAAGAGGGGCAGATTGGCGCGCACGATGTCGCGGTTACGTTCCAGGATGGCATCTGCGTTGCGCAGCGCGATGGTCGCCAGAAACTCGCTGGGCCCCGCGTTGCAGATCGACGTGTAGTGCTTGCGCCGCTCCAGACGTTCTAGAATGCCGCGGTCGCGGCAGGCGAGCCAGCCGATACGCAGGCCCGCAAGGCCGTAAGCTTTCGACATGACGTTCAGAGACACACCCGTGCTCGAGATATCCGCGGCCTGCGGCAGCGTGCGCGACGGATCTAGCTCGATACCCCGGTAGACCTCGTCGGAGAACAGCCAGATGCCACGCTCCTCGCTGAGATCGGCGAGTTCGCGGAACGTGGCCTCATCCGGGACGTAACCTGTGGGGTTGTTGGGAAAGTTGACCGCGATGAGCCGGGTCGACGGCCGCAGCATCCGCCGCAAGGCGGACAGATCGAGACCCCACCCCTCGCCCTCGTTGAGGAGGAGACCCGTAACTTCCGCGCCGCTGGCGAGCGGCACCGTCTCCATCGACTGATAGTTGGGAACCGTCACGATCACGTGTTCTCCGGGAGCGACCAGGGTCTGCAGCGCCCAGAAGAGTGGTTCCTGCGCGCCCGTGTAACACAGGACGTGATCGGGGTCCACGCGCTCGTAGGTGGCGGCAATCGCCTCGCGGAGATTCCGCGCGCCCCAGGTGGGAGTGTAGCCGAGCGCGAATTCCTCGAACCGAGCCCGGCTCTCCCCTCCCTCGAGATCCAGCAGCTCGCCGATCGTCATGGTCTGTGCGTCCGAGGCGGTCAGATGGTATCGCGCCGTGAACTCCCAGCGGCTAAAGTACACCTCGAGCGCGAAGTCCCGCATGGCTTTCATGATGAGCGCACCTCCCTCAACAGCATTCACTCACTCCGCGCATCCTGGGCGCCGTACCCCGCCGGAGCCCAATCGATCCACTCGACATCGATTCCAGCAAAGCGACGCTCCATGACCCGCAGAGCCTCGAGGTTGTTGTCGATCAGCCTGCAACGGCGGCCGTGGTCGAACGCGGCTTCACCGAAGGTCCCACTCCCCGCGAAGAAGTCCAAGAGTGAGTCCCCGGGGCGCGAGTGAACCCTGACGATTCGATCCAACACCCCCCGCGGCTTCTGGGTGGGGTAGCCGGTCTTCTCGCGGCCATTCGGGCTGACGATGGTGTGCCACCAGGTATCAGTCGGAGTCTTGCCGCGGGCGGCCTTCTCCGGCCCAGCCAGTCCAGGAGCCATGTATGGAATCCGGTCACACTGGTCGAGGTGGAACTGGTAGTTCGCGGGGTCGCGCGCGTACCACAGGATGTTGTCGTGCTTGGCGGGCCACCTGCTCTTGGAGCGAGCACCGTAGTCGTAAGCCCAGATGATCTCGTTGAGGAATGATCCCCGACCGAACACCTCGTCGAGCAGGACCTTGCAGTAGTGCACCTCGCGGTAGTCGATGTGGAAGAACAAGCTGCCATCGGGTTTCAAGATCCGACGCGCCTCGGTCAGCCGCGGCTCCAAGAAGGCTAGGTAGTCGTCGAAGTAGTCGTGGTACTGCTTCGTCCCCAGCTTCACGGTCCGATAGCGCTTGCCCTGGAATCCGGTTCGGTCTCCCCCTGTTTCGTCTCGGATCGTCGATACCTGAGTCCGGCTCTGAGTCTTGCCGGTGTTGAACGGGGGGTCGATGTAGATGAGATCGACCGACGCGCCGGGCAATGCGCGGAGGATGGGGAGATTGTCTCCGAACTGGACGATGAGCCTAGACATCCTTCCTCCGTGCACCCCTCTCGCTGGAGCCGCGCCACGGAGCGCAGCCGGACGAGGAGGGTCGGCCGAGACTTCATCTCATCATATCGGGTCTGCGAGCTGTACCTCCCCATCACGCTACCCTTCCCAATCAACACAGCGAGCAGGGCTGGCGGGCGACCACCAGCGTAGCCGCACGGAACGCGAACGGGAAAGACGGGGGGCCGGCGTAGCCGGCCCCCCGTCTTTCCTTGGACGCTCGCGTTTTCACTCCAACGCTCGTGTCCCTAGCGCTCCGATGGGATGGCTATCGCGCCCTCCACTGCGGCAGCTACCGCACGATCAGCACGTTGCTGCCGCTGCGGATGATCGCGCCGACGGTATCGACGGCGCGCAAGCTCCAGCGGTAAGTACCCGGCTTGAGCGTGCAGCGGAACGAGGCTGTACGCACGATGTTGGTCGGACGCATGCCGAGGTCGAACACCTTGACCACCCGGTTTGGGGCGGAGCCCACCTTGACGGGCAACGTGACGACGAACTTCATCCGCGCCTGCTTAGCGAATGGGTCAATCAGCAGGTAGCGGAAGGTGAGGGTGCCGCCGCTAGCCACGCTCCTGTTACCCTGGATGTAGGCCTTCGGCTGCGACCCGACGGCCAGATAGCCGTTCTGGTAGCGGCCGACGAGCTTGCTGGGCGACGAAGCGATGATGTGGTAGCGATACACGCCCGCCTTCAGGTTGCACACGAAGCTGGTCTTGAGATTGGTGTTGGTGGCCCTGGTGCCGACCTTGATGATCTTGACCACTGTGGTCGCCCTCTGGGCCGCCACCAGTGTCCTCGCGCCGCTCGCGCTGGTGAGGATCTGCAACGTTACCGTCGTGGTCGGATTAGCGGCATCGGTCACCCGATAGCGGATGGTAGCCGTGCCGCCCGGCTTGACGACCACAGTGCTGTAGCCGGCGAGCGGCCTGGGCACCGGCGGCGTGGTGTTCTCGGCCACGGTTGCCGCCAGCGGCACGGTCCGAGTCAGCAGTAGCGGATCGACGACGGGGATGCTCAGCGACCCGTCGAAGGTTCCCAGAGCCCCGGCTGCGAAGGTCGCGGTGACCGTACAGCTTGCGCCGGCCGCCAGCGTCACACCAGAGCAGGTATCGTCGGCGATACCGAACTGGCCGCTCGCGCTGACCGTACCGAAGGTGACTGGGTCGGTGCCGTTGTTGGTGATCGTTACAACCTGGGACCCGGACGCGCCGGGGGCCAGTGTGCCGAAATTGACACTGGCCGGAGTAATGGCGACATCGACGTTCTCCACCACCGTCAGCGTCGCCGTCGCCGTACCAGCGGCGTCGCCGGCCGCGGTGAGCGTCACCGCGGCGTTGCCGGTCGCAGCTGCTGGGACGATCACCTGGACGTTCTGGACGACACTACTATTGGCGGGCACCGTCACCGTGGTGCTGCCGACGATTGACGCCGCCCAGCCGGTATCGGCAGCAGCCGACAGGGTGAGGTTGAGGGGCTCCTCGCTCAGGTTCTGAACCGTGAAGGGAAGGGTCACCGTCGATTCAGACGCCACGTTCTGCGTGCCGGGGGCGAGCAGCTGCAGCGGACCACCCGGCGTCCAAACCTCGTACGCCTGGATCGTCCAGCTTTGGCCGGGCGCCAGCGCGCTGCGATCCCATTCCAGCGCGTAGCCCGCGTCCTGGTAGTTCGCATCGACTGTGTTGGGCAGGTCAGCTCGGTTGCAGAGATGCTGCCAGCAAGTGTAGTAGTTGCCCTGGAAATAGCGGTCGGCAGGCGTGGCCGGGTTGGCGTAGAAGCCCATGATGCCCCAGTTGGCGTAGTCCAGGTTGCGAACGTAGACCATGCTCTTGCTGGGATCGTAGAAGCCGTACGCCAAGTCGTTGTTGCCGAAGTAGGTGTCGCCGCCGTGGTAGAGGCGAACGTTCGAGAACGTCGTGGACCCGTTATTGGTGAGCACCCACTCCTTGGTGACAAAGCGGTCACCTGTGAGGTGGGTGAAGCGTTGCGTGAGCTGCACCCCAGTGGTACCTAGAGCGACGACGGTGACGATCTCAGTTCCGCCAGGCACGGCATTGGTCACGTTGCTGACCGGCGTGAACCCACTCCCGGCAAAGTGGTAGGACCCGCAGTACCCCGACCACGCGACGCCGTCATCGAGCCAGACCACGCTGCCCCAGGCGCTCCCCGCGTAGTACTGCTGAATGTATGGGTCACCAGACCCGGCGGCCGTAGACGGCTTGACGTAGATACCCGGCCGCGTGTCATCGCTGACGACCATCCTGATCACATCGCCGTCGTACGTCTGCGTCGCCGCACCGGCCACCGGCGCCCCGAGCGCAAGGAGCAGCGCGGCCACTCCCGCAATCAGGATACAGACGACCCATTTTGACCTCTTCCTGCGCAATGCGTAACCTCCCTCGAGTACCGATCGGGCACGAATTCGACACTCCAAGGCGAGTTCCCTCTCGAGTGCCGCAGACAGAGGGCGGCGCATTTCTCCTGAGGCCGCGGAAGATGCTAGGGGCCACCGATCATCGGACGCTGTTTCCGCATGAAGAGCAGAACTTGGCTGTTGCCGTCAACGGTTCACCACAGTTGCCGCAGACGACTGGTTTAATCGCCGGCTGGTCTGCAGCACTGAGCATGGGCTGTTTCGGTGCCACGGCTCGCGGGACCGCACCGAGCCCGGCTGTGAGACCGCCGCGAATCGCCCGTCCTGCGCTCTTGCCGCGCCAACCGTTGGAGGTGATCTGCACTCGGGTCGCACCTGAGGGCACCGCGGCGGAGTAGACGGAGAGCGATTCGCGCTTGCCGGCCAGCAGTACGTAGAGGATGGCCAGGGGAATCGAGATAACGAAGATGACGAGCAGCAGGACCAACAGTATGTTCGGACGCTTGTAGTAGCAAAAGGTGACGCTGCCAGCCGCCTGCGAGAGTGTCGTCCACCGGCGCTTACCGCCCACCTCCCCCACGGCAGCCATCGTCACCTGGTCGGCCGATGCCGCAGTCTCAAAGCAGAGCATCTCGCCACGTCGCAAGATCACCAAACCAACTATGGCGACGATCAGCAACAGCAGGAAGAGATACGAAGCTGCTCCCGTACTCGAGGTTGCCGGGATCATGTTCATGCTCCCTCCCTTGCACCCGTGGCCAAGTCCCCAGCCTCACAGTGAAAAACAAGTTCAGTTCGCAGGCTGGAGCGGTATAGGATAGAACCGGACTCGGACGGAACAGCCTGACAGGAACAGCCCGGCACTCAGAGGCTCAAGGAAGTGTCCGCGCGAGCCGGAGACACTGCGGTGCCCCTCACGGGCCAACTGGATCAACTGATCGAGCGGGGCGCCGCAGACACACCGCTCAGTACGGCCACCTCAGCCGGCGCTATTCAGCACACGCATCACGGGGGCAGAGACGACCATGAGCGCGGCCCCGCCCAGCAGCGCGGTTATGACGATGATCGTGGGGTTCCACCGCCGGTCGCGTGTGATGACAAGCGGGGCCGCGGCGACCAACAGCAGCGGCGCCGTCATCAGCAGTGCCTGGGACCACCCGGTGTAGGCAGCGCCGACGGCTTCAGGAAGCGACCACGCGAGCGGTGCGGCGAGGCAGACGTCGCCGACCACGCCCGAGCGCAAGGAGCCCACGACCACGTACCCGAGGGCCAGGCAGGCCGGAGCAACGGCGGCCACCCAGAGCCTTGACTCGGCCCAGACGGTGGCCGCCGGCACATTCTCAATTAATGCGTACAGGCAGTGATAGGCGAGCAGCCAGCCGTACAGATACAGCGCCACCAGGACGCACATCCAAGGGGCGCGGTCACGGCCGGTCCACCGCCTCGCCACTATCGACGCGAACACGAAGCCGACGGTCACCCAGGGAGCGGTGCTCATCCCGAGCGCTTGGAGAGCAGGGCCGCTGCTAGTCAAGAGCTGGGCTGCCGCTCCGAACCCCACGCCAATCAGGACTGTCGCGGCGAGGAGCGCCGGCAGTCCAAAGGTCCACCGGCTCCCTGTAACGGTCGGCCTGGTCTGATCACCCTGCATGGCGAACCGCGAGCTACTGCTGGATGGCGGGAGCATTGGCCTTCACGTACTCGCGCAGCAGCGTCAGATCGCCGCGCGCTGCGCGTTGAAGCAACTGGTCCATGTACGCCCGGTCCTCGGGAAGCCTCTTCTGATAGAGAAGCGTCTCCCGCACACGTTGCAGCTGATCGATCGCGTGCCTTCGGCTGGCCGACCCGCTGACGGCGACCGCGCGGCTGGCCCAGGAGTAGAACCAGTATCTGTCGGCGGCGACCGCGCCGTACCCCTTCTCGTAGGTCATTGAAGCCCCATCTGGACCCACGGTGTCGAGCGCGGGCCCACGCTTGGGCCAGTGCCGACCGGGAGGAAGCACGAGTCCGCGCGCCTGCAGGCTCCTGGCCTCGCGCTGGTACTCGGCCACAACATCGGCGGGGCTCAACCCTGCACCACGGCAAGCATCGACCGGCGGTGAGATCAGGATCGCCGCCGCAGACATCGCGAGGATGCCCGCGGCGGCGAGAACGAGCGCGACGCGTGAAACGGATTTCACAAACCTGCCCTCAAGGGCATCAGTACCACTCGCTGCCGTTCCAGGTGTACGGGCTCTTGTACTCCTGCAGCTTAAACACATTGACGAAATCGGTGCCCGCGGGAGCGTAGCCACAGGTGAGCGCGGTATTGATAGGCGGCGAGTAGACGATACTCCCGATCCTGGAACCTGTATTGTAGTTCTTCACGTAAAGCATCAGGCCCCCACCTGGAGCTTGAGCTACCTTCAGCTTAATCACGTTATTGCCGCTGTGAACAGTGCGGACATGGGTGGAGGTGTACCAATACTTTCCAGCTGTACTCTGCGGTAGCGGTGTCCAGAAGCCGGCAGCCGATGCCACAGCGGTTCCGAAGACCAAGGCCGACAGACAGACTGCCGCGAGGCTCAGGACACGACGAACGTATCTACTTGACCTAATTGAAGTCGTTCGTTCCCCTTTCGAGACATGGTCCGATACGCGAATGCACGCACGACACGCTTTGAAAGGTCATCAGTCGACTGACGCACCCAGGCCTCAGGACGTGAAGCAACATGAGGCCATAGCACGTGAGGAGAAACTTTCATGGGTAGCGACCCCCTGTCAAGTACCTAGAACCGTCTATCACGTTGACAATGTCTGGTTCGTTCCCCACATCACCTGGGTCAGTCTCCATCTCGAGACCGGCGAATCGGGAACATCAAGCGAAGCGATCTTCGTGGCAACGTCGGAGCAGCAAAGCGATCGGGTAGGCGACCGAACGGCGGAAGTGCTCGCTGTACAAGATTGGTCTGCGGGCTGCCCGTCCCTATACCCCAGAGTATTGCCGAAGGGGTATAGCGACCGCCCCGCGAGTGAACACCTCAGTCGGTCTCATGCTGGAGTGGCCCGCAGGTTCGGATAGCTCAAGGACGGTCGGGCGGACTGCCTCGCGGTTCTCTGCGCGAGCACCACCGCACATAGAGACGCGACGCTGTGAAATAGACCCGAACCAGTATCAGGCCAAACGAATGCTTCGGAATGTGGCACTCAGTCGCTCGCTCATCGTGACCGCTGGGTGGGCCGTCGGTTCGAATTCCACGTTCTTCAAGCCCGCGGGACCGATGGCCCGGTAGGCCGTGTTCACCAGCATAATGGCGTTGAGTCTACGAAAGCGGGAGTCGCCTCCCTGAGCAATCATGTCATCAAGGACCTTGACGGCCGTCCCGGCCATCAGTTCCATGGAATCACTGCTGCTCTCGATGACAAGGACATTCGGAGAGCCGGAAACGTACTGAGATGCCTTCCGGACAGCGACGTTGACAATCTGTTGCCACGGCTCCACGCCCTCCAAGAGAGTGGTGTCTCCAATCTTAACCAGGAGGTCCGTTGCATCCTGCATTGCTGCCTCGTCTATTCGGTCCTGTTCCTTCTCGCGGAAGTGCTTGACCTCTGCGTAGGCAACATCGTTGTCCAACACAACTTCAATGTCCGGGCTCTCCCTGAGGTGCACCGAGCACTGGCTGGTGCGGAGCGCGATTGCCGCGCGACCCTCGAAAAGGAGGTCCTCAAGATTCGCCACGTTGGCAGCATTGGCTTGGAGCCTCCGCTCATACTGGCTCAAGCCCGTCACTCCGGTCGCTCGGAGCCTGCTGAGCATGTTGTCGATGACTGCTGCCGTCTCGGTAGGCGGACGCCTCTTACCCATGCTGGCTAGTGTCCTCTGGTCCCCTCGGTGCGTCGTGCCGGTCATGAGTGTGTAGCAGCTAACTCGACGTGTTCTTCCGGTCACGCATGTAAGCATCTATGAACCCCTCCCGGACGAATCGCTCAGTCAGGACTTCAGCCGACTCAGGGAGATCAAGAAGGGCACAAGAGGCCATGATCCGCTGGAGCAAGTCCGCGTGCTCGGGCTCAGCCAGTTCGCGACCCGACACGATTGTGCCTTCCATGAGCGCCCTACATAGTGCCCCCATGCCCGGGTATTCCGAGACGCCGAATTCCTTGTCTTCTCGGAAGCGGTCGTACCACGGCCACACGGGCCATTGCTTCATACCTTCGAGCAAATAGGCCCGGACGCGTTGCGGAAGCCAACTATCGCCTTGCGCGGAGAGAAGCCAGACCGCGTAATCCATATACTCATAGATTCTGCAGGGTGGGCCATTGAGTTCGCCCTGCACGAACGTGCAGGCAACGTGAGACGCTTTGAGATTGCCGAATTCGGGGTCGTGCAGAGCAATGGACTCCGAGCAGCCGGGAGTGTCCCCCGTGGTGGTCAACGCGGTACCGCTCCGTGCACCACTGAGTCCGTCGTGCATGCTTCTGTCTCGCTCAAGGTAGGTGTCGAAATCCTCCTCGAACGGACCGCCCAAACCGGGAATGGTGAGTTGGGGCATATAGGCTGCCAGGAAGTGAGGATACGCGTGGCACGTCTCGGTCAGACCGGGGTGGGACTCGATGAACGTGAGTACCTGATCCGGAGGGGTCAGTTGGGACAGTCGAGCCTCCTTGGCCGCATCGCACCATGCCATCTGTAGCGCGGCCCAGGCTATTCGCTCTCCTTTGCCCTGTGCCGTGCTGTCGTCTGGGAGAGGGAAGGACCATGGTCCCCACTCACCGCAATCAGGGACGAACCCCCAGGGTGATAGCCAGTTGGATACGGCCACCATGTCTAGCCACCATTCGTCAGTAACAACAGGCGGCTCCAGTCCGTAGTCAAAGAGGATGTCCCTTGCCACAATCAGGGGGCTGGCCTTGGGGCGCACGACTCGCATGAGTTCGGAGACGACGTGATCTAGACCGCTGTCCGACCGGACTGCTAGAACGTCCGCGAGAGGTGGAGAGAAGGCGCAGACGTCGTCCGTTGTCACACCGTGCCAGATGGGCACAACGAGCCGACGATCCTCAACCATCTCTCTCGCAACAAGGCCGTCAAGCTCCCTCTGCGGCCACCCTTTGGCGAAGAAGGATCGACTTAGTACAACCACTCCGAATCGAGACCTCGTGAGTCCGATGTCGATGGAGCGCCGCAAGCTGTCTCCGGGGCGCAGGGTGAACTCGTCGAACCACACAGCGACATGCTCCCCCTCCAGCGCTCGTGCGAGAGGACGCACAAGGGACTCCTTGTCCTCCGAGGCATGGCATATGAAGACGTCGTACTGTTCCACGGAGCCCTCCAAGACGCGATGGGTTGATGTCAGTCTATTCCTGACCGGAGCGACGTGGTGAAGACCTGCAGCGCCAATGCAGATCGAGCTAGCGGACTGTTCAGGTCGCGACTTGGTGAGCCAAAGAGGGGTGTAGCCTGCACACGCCCTTGGCATCGATCAGGAAGTCGCGCGACGTGAAGGATTCACGAAGCACAAGGTCGAACACCTCGCGGTCGACCCAGGGTCGGTACGGCTCCATGAGGTCGTAGACGAGTGAATCTCGCCCCGGCTGGCAGACAAAGCGCCTCTCCAACTACGTCCTCTTTAACTGCCAAGATACACCCGAAGACTTCTACGAGCGGCTCCGCCTGAACATCGACCTCAACGAGGAGCTAGGCACGCACATCTACTCGTTTCCTATGCGATACAGCCCAGTCGGTCGCACCAATCGCAGCTACATCGGCGAGGGTTGGACCTGGCGCTACGTGCGCGGCGTGCAGTGCATCCTCAACGCCACACGAGGTGTGGTCGGCACCAAGAGGAAGTTCTTCCTGAGGGTCTTCGGCAGGGATTCCAGGGAGTTCATCGAGCTGATCAGCATGCCTGAGGACTACATCATGCATCGGACCGAGCACGAGATGACGGATGCGGCCCGGTGGCACGAACAGTACCGAGCGCTATCGGACGCGCAGTTAGCCGACTTCAAGGTGAGAGCACTGGCCGGCAAAAACCCTGTCTTGGGTTCAGAGGATGAAGATGTTGAGGTTTTGCTGGCCCACTACTGAAGCGGCACCCGCCCTTGCACGGGACGAGAAACCTTACCCAGCCTTATGCGGGGTGAACATCCACATCACGATACTGATCGGGCTTCGTCTACGTCGCCTTCGTCATCGCCGCCTCTCCCGCTTCATCTGCGGCTGGCAGATCGCGCCCACCTGCGCACCGATTTGCCTCTCGATGCCCTGGAGATGGCCCTCTAGCAGCGTCACGGAAGGGAGTTCGCGAGGCAGAAGCGACTGGGCAGGTCGCCGGCACTGATGCACGGGCAAGAACGGTATCAAAGGGGTATAGGGACCGGCAGGCCGCGGACCAGTTCCGACCCCTTGGTGCGGCCGTCGGGCGCACGAAACCATCTTGTGCCTGGTCTTTGGCGCCCCAGACCTCGTTACTCCTCCGGAAGCTCCTCCTGCCCTGCCATCCGCCAGGGCTGCTTATCGACCTGTTGGTTCACGACCACGTACTCATCTGCGTAGTCCCAGATGCGCCGATTGACCAGATCGACCAGACGATCGCCCACGGCAGGCGGTAGGTACTGATTGCCTGCGATGTGCTGGTACCCAAAGAGGATTAGCTGCCGAGGAGACAGTGGCATGCAGATTTCGAGCGTGGGTGAGATCAGACCACCCGCACCAAAGGCTGGCGACTCGTTGTAGAGCTCCGAGTCGAACCATACGCAGGGGGCATCCGACGCGATGAACCCAGGCGAGTCAGCCGCCTCAATGATAGTGAACGGGATGTGCATCAGACCCAGCGTTACGACGTGGGCTTCTCCACTGAGGAGCTGCTGAACCGGATGGTCGGCCACACTCTCCACGTCTGCCATCGTCATGCCTGTCCTGTTCTCACCATCGAGCGGCACTAGTGCTCTTGCCATCTGCTCGCTCTGCTCGGGCGACGCCTTCTGCATCGCGGCGTCGAGCCGCTTCATCATGTCGAGGGCTCCCTGCCACTGCTCGCGGAGGAACTCGTTACGCGACTTCGTGCGCGCATGCATTGTGGCTACGAAGGCACAGAGGTGTAGGTGGTCTCGCGGAGTGATGGGGAGTCCCCGACTAAGCCTGTTCTGCCGCAGGGCTGCAAACCGTGCCTCAAGCTGCGAAAGACCGTGCTCAAGCCGGAGGTCGCGTCCCCCATCATTGACCTTGATCGTGTAGAAATCCGTTTCGACGAAGGTCTTCGCAGGCGACTTCTTCCGGACACCATCGCCCTTCTTCTCGTAGAGCCATACGTAGGGCTCCTGCCCGGTTGGCGTGTCAGGGTCGCACCACGCCTTCAGGTACGACTGAGGTACGAAGTGCTGCCGCTTGTGCTTCACTTGCCTCCAGCCAGGCTCTCGATGTCATCTAGCCACGGCGACCCCACCCTGCTATCGTGCAGAGCAATGGGGGTTGACGATTCCATCAAGGCACACGAGCGAGGGCTGTCCGCCGCCGAACAGTCCCTGATCGACGCCATCGCAGAATCAGGACTGACCATCTACGACTCGCTTCCTGACCATCCTGAACTCTACATCTCCACAGAAGTGCTCGAGCACATCCTGGACAGTCGACTTGATGGGCTGGATCTCAACTACCCGCTTCGCACCCGGGCGAGGATTGTCAAGGAAGCGGTATGCAATGCGCTTGGCTACCCGGTTCCCCCGAGCTTCGCGCGAACACAGCCACGATTCCCGGGCCAGGATTTCGATGTCTACGTCCAGAAAGCCAATAACCTGCAAGTCTGGAATGAGGAAGTATCACCTTCGCGTAGATACGTTCTTGTGCGAGTTGATGAAAGGGGCGTTGTGACTCGCGTCAGGGTCGTACTTGGCACAGTGCTCGCCATGTACGACAGGACTGGCACATTGACCCATAAGTATCAGGCCAAGAGTGCATATGAAGTAGTCGCGTCGGTACTGGTTTCCCCGACTGATACGAGCAGGGTCGTCGACCTCCTCACATCCCCGAGAGGAGGCTACGCACGGCCACTCACGGGTCGGGGCCCTACGCCAGGTTCACTCGTCCCCATAGCCGATTTGTATCGTCGCCTGAAGTCGCTCATTGGGGCGACCCTTCCCGATCCTGGCCTCGACCAGGAGCGCAATCGCGGGGGCTGCTTGCATGACCGAGTGTGCGAGTGCGCCTGTGGTGACCTGTTGCCAGACTCAGGCCAGTTCCCCGATGTGCCCGAGCAGCTGATCGAGGTGAAGCTTCAGACAGCACCGACGGTGGACCTCGGCTTGGTGAGTCCGGACAGCGAAGATCCACTCCCCGACCTACCCCAGCTTCGACATTGCGATGTCCGCTATGTTGTCTTCTATGGCAGCTCGAACAATGGGCTTGTGGGGCTGGACCACGTTGTGGTTGCCACAGGCAAGGACTTCTTCAAGTTCTTTCGCCGATTCGAGGGTCTAGTGCGTAACGCCAAGCTGCAAATCCCGCTTCCCAAGGACTTCTTCCTCACATAAGCCAAACGCTGTCCAGGCCAAGCGGTTCGCCTCGATCTCCATCGCGAGCCGTTGGGTCGAGTCTGGATTTGCATTCACGATATCCCGGACCACGTTGCAGAGCCTCCTAACGACAGGTGAACTGATGTCAGGTAGTGGGAAAGCCTGAACGTACTGCGTCATGAAACGGCGTCGTCCTGCATACAACTTATTGTGAAAGAGTGCATCGTAGTAGGCCACTGCCAGCGTCGAGTTCCCAATGCCCAATAGCACATAGAGCCATTCAGTCTCAACGCAGTGCTTCGTCTTGAGCCAGTAGCAGTCGCCATTGACAATGCACCCTGACACATCAAGGAAGAAGCGCGGCTCAACACTTATGTCGGGGAATACGACCTTAGGAGCCGACCAGTCGCTGGGCTTGTGGGGTACCCAGATTTCGAACCACTCCCTCCCCGAGTTGACGAGATAGTGTCTTGCTTCAAGCCTCTCTCGGTGCGAATCGAGGTAGGCGCGAGCTCTCGGATACAAGGTCAAGTCGATGGGCTCCCGGCCCTTGGCGCCGGTGCAGTATGGGTACAGGATTCGTCTCTCCGCAGTGCGGCCCACGGACCATCTGGTGGCCTCGTGGTGAGTGAGCAATGAGTGCAGCAGCTCGTCCTCAGGCCGCATATTGGGTGGCAGCTCTTCCCAGTCCGCTCTTATGAACACTGAGTCGGCCGTGGTCTTGACACCAACCTTAATCTCCACGACATCCTGGAATGACGCTGTGCGGTGTTCTTCCAGGGTCTGAAGCCACCTTCCGCTGCGCGCAGTTGACATGCACCATGGGTCGTCCGAGCGCGTGGAGGGAGCGAGGTGGCCGCGCTCAACCCCAAAGACCCCGTCGGCGGTCTTCAGTTCACCCTCAAAGGTAGGATCCGCAATGGCAGCCAAGATCGCCGGAGCGTCGACCGGACTCCGGGATCGACCGTGCGAGCGGTACACGCGGACGAAGCTTGCTGGCGTGGAATCATGCTCTCGCTGGCGCTTCGCAATGACGATGGCCGGCAAGACGGCCGCTGAGAACATCTTGGTGTCCCCAAGATCGTATACGTCCACTATCCGGAACTGCGAACGCAGGAAGGCTCGCACCTGTGATCCTGATCTTGTCGTCATGAAACGATTGGACGTTAACAGGGCCAGCACCCCATCACTCGCGACCATGCGGGACATGCCTAGTGCAAAGGCGTGCGCAAGGTCGACTCTCCCAGTCAGGCCGAATGACTTAGCGAGCTTCTGTGCCCGTTCTGCTCCCAACACCTGAGTACGGACGTATGGGGGATTTGAAATCACGATGTCGAAGCGGCCTGTGTTCATATCAGCGGCAGAATCAATGCCCTCCGCGAACAGACTCCCCTGACCAGAAACCTGACAATCCGCTCGCACTTCATCCGGCAAGGACAGCAGGAAGTCCGCTTCAACTACTTCGACTGAGAGCACGCCGAGACCCTCCAACGAAGATCGTGCGAGATCGGCGGCCGCCGAATCCGTCTCGTACGCGACAATACGGAGAGGACCTCTCGCGGAGGGCGTCAGCTCATGGACTACAGCACGAAGCAGAGCACCGTCACCGCAAGCGGGGTCAAGGACACGACATCCCTGCTCGGCTTGGACGTGGGACAAGGCCGCGCGTGCAAGGAAGCGAGCGAGGTCATCGGGTGTGTAGTGCACACCGTTTGCCTTGACGGCTGTGTCTTTGCTCCTCTCAGGTCCTCCGACATCTGCGGGGTCACCAATCAACCGATACGAACTCATGATTCACGTCCTGGCCGGGCAACGGCCGACAGAGGGTCAACATGCCCATTATCTGACAGACAGGGGACAGCTGGATCGCCGGTAGACGCCTCAATGACCGGTTCTGTCGCCAACAGGTTCGACGAGAGCAGTCCAGTGTACGAGTTATCCGGCGCATGGTGGGCGCACATGGCGGACACTCGCCTCGCGAGTCCAGGGTGCAACCGGCACACCCCCTTCGAATCAATGACGAAGTCCCCGGGTGCAAAGGTCTGTGTCTGGACAAAGCAAAGCACTTCGCGGTCTATTCGAGGTCGACCGGGTTCCATCAAGTCGTAGACAAACGAGCTTCGGTCCGGTTGACATACGTGTAGGTATCCGATCGTTGGGTCAAGCCCGGCTTCGGCAATGGCGATTCGAACTTGACCCTCAAGTACGGCATAACCGTAGTTCAGCATCGCGTTCACCGGGTGATGGGCGTTCCGGTTCCGTCGGCGCAGGACCTCTTGCCGTACGCCGATGCGTCTCCATTCTGGAGGGATCGGCCTCTTGCCGGTGCCCTTCCAGCGCAGCTCAATCGTCCGCCATGCGGCGAAATAGGAGACTGCCGCCCAGGCCTCCAAGAGCCGCAGGTCCTCGATGGTCGCCGGAGGCTCGTGCTGCAAACGATGCAGAAGCAAGGCCACACGGTCTGCAGCCGCCTCCTGAGCCTCTGACGCTGGCAAGGTCGCCAGAGTATCGAGCGAAGCGGCAAGCTTCTGCTCAATTAGAGCAGATGCGAGGAGAAGGCCGCGCCCGTCGCTGAGCGCTTCGATCTGCGCGCGTCGAAGTTCCATGTCGGCGGCCGTGGTGTCGGTAGTCAAGACGCTGACGACTCGTCCGCGATAGTCGAGCATGACGAGGGGCACGTGCTGCTCCGAGAGCCAGCGTGCAACCGCCAGCGAGATCAACCCATCGGCCGAGAGCAAGACGATCCGGCTGGGCAGCTTCGGATCGCCGGGAAAGAAGCGTTCCACCTGTGCCTTCTGCGGGTAGTGCGTGAAGCCGTGAGTGACCAGCAACGTGTCCCGGTGTACACGCAGACGCAGACCGTGGCCGGTCAGGATCAGTGGCTTTCGCTCTCGACGCCGATAGACGAGCGATTCGACCTGGTCATCCACGCCGTCATCCTGCCAGTAGCGTGCCCGTTCGGCCCAAAGAAGGTCATCGCCGTTCTCTTCTTCGGCAACCATCGTGAGGGCCGAGTTGCGAAAGGCCATACGCCGCTTCCAGGTAGCCTGCTCGGACGCTCGGGGATCTCTGCCATCGGCTCGTAGCTCTTCGAGTTTCGCCAGCCCCCTCTTGGATGCCTCACGCTGGCCGTTCGTGCCCCACCACAGCCGGTAGCAGCGAACAGAGCAGAACATGCCACGTGTCTGGCGTTTTGGGATGAACGTCTGGCCGCAGTGCTGGCAGGTGCGCGGCTCGCGGGAGACGCTGCGACGGCCGTCGAGACGTTCGGGAGGAGAGGTATCATTCGTGTGCATGCGGAGCGCACCTCCGTGTGCCATGCCCCCGGGCCGGGCCAACGGTCGCGGGGGCGCTTTTGTGCCGATGTGCTCGGCTTTTGCAGGGGAGATTCTATCCTATCCCGGCCTTCAGATGGTGATTCGCTTCTCACCCTCGGCGATGGCGCGCACGAGTCTCTTGAGCATCGTCGTGTTGGTCAGCGTGCTTGACAATCCACAAGTGGGACAGCGAAAGATGAGGCGAAGCTGTCTATTCTTGGGGTCGGCGTCAACGGGGTTCTCACCGACGTACAACCAGGGAACGACCCAGCGATCGTACGGGGCGGGTGGCTGGTCCCTCATCCACTGCCTCGGTTCGATGTTGGCGGGGACGTGCTGCATGCCATGCTCGGCGAAGACCACGCGGCAGCCTTCGACGGTCCACGGCCCGATCCCGTAGACGTAGCCGGTCCTCGGCTGGGTATCGGGGTCATCAGGACTCACCGTGGGCAGCACGGCACCGCCGGGAAACGTCGTCAGTACTGGCTTGAGGCCGAGCGGCTCGCCAGCTGAGGGCAGTCCCCACCACAAGACCGTCTCACCACAGCCTCGTCGGGCGCAGACCACGCGCAGAGGCGCACGGCCACGGAACGGGTCAAGCAGCTGTGCGAGAACGTGGTCGTCAACGACCGCGACGTAATCGTCACCAAGTTCATGTAGTCGTTGCGCGATTGGTTTGACTCTCTCATTCACGATGCTATCGTAGCAGCGACGTGGCACGGATCTCCGTGCGTGGCCTAGGGTCGCCGGCCCGAAGAACTCGGCACCGACACCGCCCCCAGAAGGGTTGGGTCAGCAAGTTTGACCTGCTCTTGTGGAGGCGTTTTCTATGTCTGGCGCCGGTTCACCCGAGAACCTTCTCGCACTACCCCTTGACCGCATCCTGGTCGACCCTGCCCTGCAGCCGCGCGTGGCCGGTCTCGACGCACAGCACGTCGCGGCTCTGCAGGACAATCCCGAGGCCTGGGGTCCGCTTATTGTCGTCGTCATCGACGGCGGATACGTGCTGGTCGATGGCTTCCATCGCCTCGCGGCAGCCCAGAACCTCGGTCTGGAGAGCGTCACCGTGGAGGTCCATGAGCCCCCTGCAGACGGGGACCTGCGCGCCTTCGCCTTCGCTCTCAACGTCGTGCACGGCAAGCTGCTGCTGACCGCCGACCGCCGCGCCGAGGCCGAACGACTCCTGAGGGCCGATCCCGACATCTCCAACATGGAGGTTGCCCGGCGGGCTGGCATCTCACCGACCACGGCTGGCTGCTATCGCAGAGAGCTGGAGCGCTCTGGAGCGATAGACGCGGCCGAGCAGCGCATCAGTCGTTCGGGGGTTGCCTACCGGCCGCCCGTACCCCGCCAACGAGGCGAGCTACCGGCCGACAGGGAGCCGATCGGGTCACTGCTCGGCCCCAAGGAGCGCCGCGAACAACGGCGCCTGGTGCGTTACTTCGAGCGGCTGGCCGTGGCCCTCGATGACGGCTTCTCGTTCGATAGCTGGCAGTCGGCGGCCGATGCCGCCACAGCCTGCCGGGCGGTCCTCGGAAACGAGGAGGCTGCCGAGCTTGGCGTCGGTCTTGGTCCAGCCGCCCGCAACGTGCTCGATGTCGCCATCGCCCTTGGCTACGAGGACGACGAGACGTGAACGAGCCCGGGCACCCACCCCTGCGGTCGTCGTCTAACGGCAGGACGCCTCCTGCCCCTACCAAGGAGGCAATGCGGGTTCGAATCCCAGCCGACCGCTCCATCTTGCATGCTCTGCGCGTCGAACGCGCCAGCGCAGCAGTCGTGTGCAAGCCGATCGTCGAGCAGCACTACCTCCATTCGATGCCCGCCGTGGTACGCGAGTGCTATCGCGTTGATCTCGAAGATGAACTTGTCGGTGCCTGCGTGCTCACCGCCGGTGCCCGGCACTCCCATCGACTACTGGAGGGAGCGCAGCCACATCACGTTGTGACCCTGGCACGCCTGTGGCTTGCGGACGAGCTGCCGAGCAACAGCGAAAGCCGCGTGCTGGGCATCCTGCTGCGCCTCCTGGCCAACGCGGGGCGCTGCAAGCTCATCGCCTCCTACGCGGACCCCGCCGCCGGACACCTGGGCACGATCTATCAGGCCACCGGCTGGATCTATCTGGGCACGACCGATCCAGGCCGCTACCTCCAGATTGGAGGGGCCAGCGTTCACCCCCGGACCGCTCACTCACGCTACGGCACCAACAACGTCGGTCACCTGCGGCGTACCGGTGTGGAGGCTGAGTGGCGTCCCTCGGTGGCCAAGCACCGCTACGTCTATGTGCTTGATCGCCGTTGGCGCTGGCGCTTGCGGTCTCGCCCTCAGCCCTACCCGAAGCGTGGTGGTCGAGGCCCACCACCTAGACCCGACCCCAGGCCAAGACAAAGAAGAAGAAGCGGCCCGCGAGAAGCGGCAACTCCTCGCGAGCCGATGACAAACCCCTGCGGAAGGAATCGTCATGTCTACTACTCCACAACCAAGCCATTCCTGTCAATGCACCGAGCCATGTGCAGTTCCGGCACTCCCTCGCAGAATCCGCAACTACGGCTACGAGTATCAGAAGAGGATCGAGCGTGGACAGGCACGCAACTTCACGCGTCGCCAGGCTCGTGGCCATCCAGGCCCCAATGAGCTCTCCGTATTGCAGGTAGAGAGACTCGCGCGTGCACAGACATGCGCTGTGTTGAAAGTCCTGTGCCCGCACGAGAATCTCCTTGACGACACGACCTGGAAGCAGATCGATGACGCTCTCTTCAGCGTGCTGGCCTCCGGATCGGACGAGTGGTCCTGATGGCTGCCCGCAAGCGCGACTACAAGAGAGAATACGCCCGCCGCATTGCCCGCGGTCGCGAACTCGGGCTCTCGCGCAGTCAAGCACGGGGACATCCTCGTCATCATGAACCCTACGTCTCGACGCTGCCCAAGGTTCGCCCGTGGGACCCACAGCTTGAGGAAGGCCTCAAGGCCGTCCGCGAGGGCGAGACCCTAGCAGTGGCGGCACGTCATCAGCACGTCGCTCCCGAACGGCTGCGGTCTTACATGACCCGCACGGGCGTCGCTCGCAAGGAGCGCTCGCGCTGGGTCATCGGACCCGATGCCCGCCATCGCGAGATGCTCATCTATTCGCGCGGGCGCGAGCTGCGCGTGATCCTGCCCGACTATGAGGCCGCCAACCTGGCCGGCCGCTACATGTCGGCGGTCGGAGCGTTCCTCGATACCAACGACCCCTCCGTGCTTCAGGAGTTCGCCGGTCGGGGGGTGAGCGACACCGATGGTCAGTACCACCCTTTTGAGCTTGGCGAGAACACTCTCTACCGCCTCACCGAGACCGGCACGGAGTCCTTCGAGGCCGTCTACAAGATCCTGGCGGCGTGAGTCATGAAAGGCGATATCTATGGACACAACGGAACATCACCGCGACGCCGAGGCCCGCGCCGAGGACGCCTACGAGCGCTTCGGCACGCGCACGCCGAGTTGCACCGTGCCCGGCTGTGCCGAGGACGATTGGCGGGCACTGACCGGCACCAACCCCGACATCCGCTGCTATGAGCATCGGGCAATCGAGCAAGATCGCTCGTCGGTCGAGAGGCAGCATCCTGCCGGGCGTCCGAACGATCCCGATACGGAGGTCCTCATGCCCGGCAACTCACACCGCATCATGGACGACTTCAAGGCCGACTGGCCGCAGCGGACACGTCTCAACCCGGAGGGCAGCCCGGCACTACGTGTGGCCGCCTACCTGCGGGCCGCGTGGGACTGGCTGCGCCTGAGCGGCGAGCGGCTGCTCGTGCCCGCCATTGGCTGGCTAGAGGCACTTGAGGCACATATGTGTGCCTTGCACGGGCCGCGCTGGTGGGAGGCCATCGGTCTGCCCAACCTGCTCGGTGCTCGTGGATGTGAGACGTGATGGACGCTCCCGAACCGCAGGAGCTGTCGATTGCCGAGCGCGCCTACGCCGTTCCTGTGGAACGCAAGCGAGATGCCCATTCGGGCAACGACGACCGGAAGGGAGGGGCCGTTCTCGGCCCCTCCCTCTGGACCCTAACCTCCGATATCGAGACCACCACAGGCCCGGAGCAGCGGCTGCGGGTCGGCGACTACCAGCTTCGACATAACGGAGAGCTGCGCGAGGAGGGGCTCTTCTACGATCCGGTTGCGTTGAGTGACCGCGAGCGTCGCCGGTTGCGCGACTATGCGCGCCGTCACGGCCTTGTGCTGCGTACGGTCGATGAGTATGTCGAGCAGATCGTCTATCGCGTGGCCTATCTGCGCAACGCTCTGCTGATCGGCTTCAACCTGCCGTTCGACCTCGCCCGTCTGGCTTACCATCACGAGGCCGCCAAGGGCCGCAAGATGGGCGGCGGCTTTTCCTTCTCCTACCACGAACACTGGCCGCATCCGCGCATCAAGCATCTCTCGCGCACCGCCGCTCTCATCGACTACGCATCGCCGGGCGGCCAGCGCACATCGCGATCGTGGCGACGACGGGGACGACGACGCTCGGCCAGACGAGGGTTCTTCTGCGATGTGCACTCGTTGGCCGCCGCTCTGACCGGCAGCTCGCATTCGCTCGCCTCGCTGGCGCTGCTACTGGGCACGCCACGTCAGAAGATGGAGGCCGAGCATGGCCAAGAGCTTGACGCGACCTACATCCGTTACCTGCGCAACGACGTGCAGGTCACCTGGGAGTGCTTCGAGGTCTTGGCCGCACGGTATGCGAGCTTCCATCTCGCCCAGACCCCGGTGCCGAGCGTCTTGAGCGAAGCGTCCATCGGCAAGGCCTGCTTGCGTGAGATGGGCATCAAGCCGTGGCGGACAACGCAGCCCGACGCACCGCCGGAGCTTATCGGCTCCACCATGAGCAGCTACTTCGGCGGACGCTCCGAGATCCACATCCGGCGCGAGATCTGTCGCGTTGCCTACTGCGACTTTCGCTCCATGTATCCGACTGTCTCGGTGCTGATGGGCCTGTGGCGCTTCGTGATCGCCAAGGGGATCGACTGGCATGAGGCGACGGAGACGACCAGGGACTTCGTCGATGGTCTTCGCCTTCAGGATCTCGGGTCTTGCGAAACCTGGCGGAGGCTGAACGTGCTCGTCCAGGTTGAGGCCGATGGTGATCTGTTCCCTGTGCGGGCTGCCTATGACGAGCGCAGTGGGGCCTACTCCATCGGCCTCAACTATCTGACCTGCAAAGAGCCGCTGTGGTTCACATTGGCCGATGTCTGTGTCTCGAAGCTGCTCACCGGCAAGACGCCGAAGATCCTGCGGGCGCTTGCCTTCACGCCGCAAGAGCCGCAGGACGCTCTTGTGCCCATTGATATCCTCGGCAACTCCGACTACCACATCGATCCCACACGCGACGACTTCTACCTGCGCGTGACCGAACTGCGCGGGGCGGTCAAGGGGCGCATGAGCAGCCTGCCCGCCGGGCCGGAGCACGAACGTCTCGACGCAGAACAGCAGGCCCTCAAGATCGCCTCCAACGCCAGCTGCTACGGCATCTTCGTGGAGCTCAACGTGCAGGAGTACTCGCGCAAGCGCGAGGTCGCCTACTACGCACACGACGGAAAGCCCCATACGGCGAAGCTCGCCAGCATCGAGGAGCCCGGTCGCTACTTCCATCCCTTGCTTGCCAGCCTCACCACGGGGGCGGCGCGGTTGATGCTGGCCATCGTCGAACATCTTGCCGAGCGCGAGGGCATCGGCTGGGCGTTCTGCGACACCGACTCGATGGCCTTGGCGTGTCCGGAGGGGATGAGCGAGGAGGAGTTCCTTGATCGTGCGGCGCGGGTGCGCGGCTGGTTTGAACAGCTCAACCCGTACTCTTCAGGCGGGGAGCTGCTCAAGCTGGAGCCAGTCAACAAGGCCTTAGATGCCGAAGGGCTAGAACCGCTCTACTGTCTGGCGATCTCCGACAAGCGCTACGCGCTGTTCAACATCGATGCCGACGGGCGGCCGGTGTTGCGCAAGGCATCGGCGCATGGCTTGGGCTACCTGCAGCCGCCCTATCCGCAGAAGAATGCCCCGGCCGCGATTCCGTCGCCGCGCGTGTCCTTCAGGAAGCTGGGCGTTGACCGCTGGCAGTACGACCTCTGGTATCGCATCGTGGAGGCCGCCCTGGATGGTCATCCGCAACAGGTGCGCCTCGACGATCTGCCGGGCTTCTCGGAGGTCGCGATGAGCCGCTACGCGGCCACCCGGCCCCGCCTGCTGCACTGGTTTGACGCCTACAACAAGGGCAAGCCGTACTGCGAGCAGGTGCGGCCGTTCGCGTTCATGAACGCCTACCAACCGAAGAGAGCGCCACAGCGCGATCCGTGGACTCTCACGCAGGACAGGTATGGAGCCGGGGCCAAGGGCAGCCGAGAGGCGGGTGTGTGGCTGCCCCGTGCCGTCTCGCCATTTCACCCCGATCCGGCCATTGCCGTGCAGCACTGCTTCGACCGCGACACCGGGGAAGCGGTGCCGCCCGAGCTACTGCGGACCAATCGGCAGGCTGTCGAGCGCTACCACATGCACCCTGAGCGCAAGTTCCACGGTGGCGACTACACCGAGTCGGGTGTGCTGCGGCGGCGTCACATCCGCGTGCTCGAAGTCAACGGCATCCAGCACATCGGCAAGGAGGCAAACCGCTGGGACGAGCGCACTCAGACCGGTGACGACCCGGACGCGCAGATCAAGTATGGCGATTCGGGTGGGAGCATCGACGAACTGCGCGAACGGGTGGCGGCCGCCTGTCGGGAGTTCGGGGTGCGCAGGGTCGCCAGGGAGGCCGATGTCGCGCACAGCGCAGTGCTGCGATTCATGGGCGGTAGGGGAAGACCCAGACGGGCCACCGCCATGAAGCTACAGACCGCACTGCTGAAGTTGGTGTCACAGCGAGACAGCTCTGCATCCACACTGGCCGCTGTCAGCGACATGTGCGAGCGCGAAGGCGTTTCACTCGTGGCAGCACGGTTGAATATCGATCCCCGGAACCTTCGAGCCCTTCTGACGGGACGACGACGGCTAGGAAGCCGCTTGGCCGCGCGGTTGGTGTCCGCGACCGGCAGCATCATCATAAGAGACGAAAACGAAGAATAGGACGGAGAACATAGTTGACCGCGCACCAGATTCCAGGCTAACGTATGGTGAACTTCTGCTACACACATTGGACGAAACGGGGGGGCTGCGAAGGTGGCTAGGTACTACGTCAACAAGAGAGCCCAAGCCAATGGTGACCACGAGGTCCACAAGGCTGGCTGCTCCTTCATGCCCGACGAGGCCAATCGCCAGTATCTTGGCGACTTCTCAACGTGTGCGCCTGCCGTCAGGGAGGCAAAGAGGTACTACCTACAGTCCAACGGGTGCTTCTACTGCTCACCAGAGTGCCATACCTCCTGAGTGCAGTGAAGTAGGGAGGGTCAAGTCGTCATGCGCACTATTGCAGCACGACAGACCGCATTGTGCAGTCCTCCTCGTTGACTTCTGGCGCATGGGGGCCGTGATCGAAAAGAACGTCGCGACAAGGCTCCTGTCCACTCAGAGAACGTGACGGAAGAGAACCCGCGTGCGCTTCACTGAGAAATACGGGATCACTCCAACTGCCGAAGACGACTGGTTCGACCCTCTTCTGTTCGCTGACTCGCGGATTCATCCCGACCCATTCAGGATCTACGCCGATGAAGGGACAGCCTGGGCGGGGGCGCACGAGGAGCTACTCGACTTCTTCGAGATGGTCCTGAGACTCATCGAGGAGTCGAGAGGCGACACGTCCTCACTGCCTTGGCGGTGTGCTTGCCGCCTGCTCATGTTCCCGGAGCCCGAGGAATTCTGCATGGGCTACTCGCAAGGATCGGTCGACGGCTCAGGAACTTCCACCAAGTTGCAGGCCACCATGCTTGACGGGGCGAGCAAGGCAGCAGATCTCCATATCCTTCGTCCAGAACACATGGAGCTTCTCGTCCTGTTCGGTGATGGCGTCGGGGCAGATCGCATCGGTGACATTGTGTGCAACGTTCTGAAGGGGCGCTTCATCAAGTACACACAGGAGGTTGTGCGTAGACACGATGTGCCTGTGAAGGAGTTCCGTGTTCGACATGGGTCTTGGAGTCGTTCGTTCAAGCGATGGGATGATGGTGTCTTCTTGCTGCCCGAGAACCCGTTTGCCCGGCATCGAAGAGGCGGCCCCTTGCTGCTCTGCCCACGCCGATTTCTCCGGGATCTGCCGACCGTTGATCCAAGTGACTTCTGGTCCTGGTCATGGGAGAACTACAACCAGGAGCTTCGCGACAGCTTCAACTACGACATAGCGACCAACCTCAGGATGCGCGAGACGAAGCGGATTGCGAGACAACGGCCAGACATAGCGGTTGCCTACCTTGAGCAGCTGGAGGAAGAGCCAAAGCCCGCCTACGACCTTGAAGAGGACCCCAAGCTTGTGAAGTCATGGGAGGCGGGACGGGACTTCGCCAATCGAAATCCATTGTCATTCGTGCCCCAGACTACTCACGAGTTCGACGAGTGGGTCAGGAGCGTTGTTGAAGCGTTCGCGCATGGCCTGAAGGAACGCGGCGGCTGGAAGGTGCTCTGGTACAAGGGTCGACCGCGTGGTGAGAACATCGTCCAGGAGTTTTTCAAGAGCACTGCAATTCACTACTGTCGGGCAAATCGAATTGACCTCACGCCAGAGGCCAATGCCGGTCGTGGGCCGGTGGACTTCAAGTTCGTGCAGAACTGGGATGCTCGTGCGTTGATTGAGGTCAAGCTCACGAACAACTCGAAGTACTGGGATGGGCTACAGAAACAGACGGTCCAGTATCTGAAGTCAGAGGAGCTAGACACGGCCTACTACGTCAGCGTTGGCTACTACGACAAGGACTTCGAGAAGGACCGAATGGATCGAGTTCGAGAAGTCGCTGCTGATGTCTCGAAGCGATCGGGACGAACAATCGAGCCCGTCTTCGTCGATGCTAGACCCCAACCTTCCGCATCCCGGCTCTAGCCAGCCGTCTCACGGCATCTGAGAACCTACCTGACGCCTTCCACCTTCGTCGACCCTCACTGCCAACGGATTAGCGCATCGGGTCAAGACTGGTCCGCGGCCTGCCGGTCCCTATACCCCAAGAACGGTATCAAAATGGCAGTGTGGTGGAGGCGGCGGGAATCGAACCCGCGTCCACGAGCGCCCGGGCGGAGTATCTACAAGCTTAGCCGGCGCTTTTCTTCTCGCTCACCGGCCCCGCGTCGGCCGGGTCCGGCTCGCCAGCCCCGAGAGCTCTCGGACGCGGTGTGTCGGGGCAAGCCCACCGCGCCCCAGTCCGTCGAGCGACGCCACGACCCCGGCTACGGACCCACCGGGCGTGACGGGTTGCCTAGTTAGGCAGCCAGCGCGAGAGTTCTATTCTCGGCAGGTATTTGTTTCCGGCAGTTTAACGAGGCCACCGGACCTCGGCTTGCTGCTCCGACCAAGGATCCACCCATGTCGAGACCTTTTCGCCCCCACTGGGCACGACCTATGGTCGCTGCATTCATGAGTGTACCACCGCAGGAGGCAGGCCATGCCAAGGCGCAACCTGCCTCCTGTGGTGAACGCGAGAGAACGCGGTACTGGGCCGTTTACTCCTCGACCGCTTGTACTTCGCGCCTGTCGCGGCGCTTGAAGTACATGTTGCGGCAGAGGAGGCCTTCATCGGTCTGGTAGCAGCTCTGCACAGCGACTGAGCAATGAGGTAACGGCTGACGCGAAACCTTGACCACGCCGAACCCACCCTTGGTGCGCTCGATGTCCTGGAAGCGTTTCAGCTCGATCTCGTGTGCGAAGACCTTCTGGATACACCCAAAGAACGTCTTCCCATCTTCCTGGAACGAGTACAGGAAGCGACAGTTCATGCTCAGACAGGCGGCTGGGTAGACCACTTTCTCGCAGAGGGCCGAGCACTCATGGCACTCGAGCATCTCTTCATCCAACAAGGACAGCCTCCTACATGAACGAGGCCGGCACTTTGCCGGCCCTCCCTGAGTTAGGGTAACAGACGAAAACCGTTTTGCCTAGGGGGTTCCCAACATATTTCTTGCGCTCTGTGCGTCCAATTGAACGGTGGGCGACGGCGCGAAGCAACGACGCCGCGTTGACACACTGCGTACGCACCCTAGACTAGCCCCGCGACTTCCTCCTCATCCTGGTGAAACTAGGGCACGGGAGACGACGCGGCCTAGTCCGCGCCACGCCCCGCTAGCTCCGCCGCGGGCGAGGACCACGCCGCGTCGCACGAGAAAGGAGAACGTGGCAGAACACGGCGACCATCCACTGCCGACCGCCGAAACGCGGTCATGCCGCGCGGTGGCCATCACAGCACAGGAGGCATGGGGACAGCATGAGCGCTGAAATGCTCGCCCGCATCCAGTTCGCGTTCACGATCGGTTATCACTTCCTGATCGTGCCCCTCAGCATCGGGCTCGGCTTGATGATCGTCATCGCCGAGAGCCGCTTCTACCGCAGCCGGCTGGAGAGCGACAGGGCGGCCTCCGACTTCTGGATCCGGCTGTTCACCACCACGTTCGCCATCGGTGTGGCCACCGGCATCACCATGGAGTTCGCCTTCGGCGCCAACTGGGCCGCGTACTCACGCTTCGTGGGCGACATCTTCGGCGCGCCGCTGGCCGCCGAGGGCATCTTCGCCTTCTTCCTCGAATCGACCTTCCTGGGCGTTCTCCTCTTCGGGCGCACACGAGTCAGCCCGAGGATCTACTACGCCTCGGCGTGGCTCGTTTTCATCGGATCGGCTCTCTCCGCCCTGTGGATCCTGATCGCCAATTCCTGGATGCACACGCCGCGAGGGTACACCGTCGAGAGCGGCAAGGCGGTGCTCACCGACTTCTGGGCGGCCGCCTTTAACCCCTCTACGGCGCCACGCTACGTCCACACCCTGGTGGCTACCCTGATCGCCGGGGCATTCCTGGTGGCTGGCATCTCGGCGTGGTACCTGCTCAAGGGCCGTCATCTGGCGTTCGCGCGGCGCTACCTGGTCACCGGCCTCGTGGTCGGCCTCATCCTCTCCGCAGCCATGCCGTTCATCGGTCACTGGCACGCGCTCGAGGTGGCAGACGAACAACCCATGAAGATGGCGGCCTTCGAGAGCATCTACACCACCGGCGATCACGCCAAGCTCACGCTTCTCGGCTGGGTAGGCACCGACGAGGCCGGTAACCCGCAGACGAAAGGCCTCGCCGTGCCCAGCGGGTTGAGCCTCATGCTCGGCCTCAGCCCGAACCATGTTGTCCCGGGACTCGACCAGATCGCGGCCACCGACCGGCCGCCGCTGCAACTCACCTTCCAGGCCTACCACCTCATGATCGCGCTCGCCTTCTACTTCGTCGCGCTCATGCTGGTGGCCCTCTTCTTCGTCTGGCGGCGGCGCATCGAGACCATGCGCTGGCTCCTCTGGCTCCTCGTGGTGTCCGCCCCCCTGCCGGTGCTGGCCAGTCAACTCGGCTGGATCGCCACCGAGGTCGGCAGGCAGCCGTGGATCGTCCAAGGCCTGCTCCGAACCGCGGACGCTATCTCCCCCACCGTATCCGCTGGTGAGATAGCGCTCACCCTGGCTCTCTTCGTGGGTTTGTACGCCGCCCTCTTCGTGGGCTGGATGGCGATCTTCTTGCGCCTCATCCGGAAGGGGCCGGCGGACGGCGCCCAGCCGGCACCAAAGCAAGCAGCCGGCGTGGGTACGGCCACCGGCGACACGGGCGTGGCCACCGAAGCGCCCACGGCACACGGCGAGGTTTAGGAGGCTCCCATGGCTCTGCAGATCACCTGGTTCGTCCTCATCGCCGTCCTGCTCGCCGGCTACGCCGTCCTCGACGGCTTCGACCTGGGGATTGGCGTCCTCTACCCCTTCCTGGCGCGCGACGAAGCAGAACGCGGCGTCCTCAGAGGTATCATCGGCCCGGTCTGGGATGGCAACGAGGTTTGGCTGATCACCGGCGCCGGGGCGCTGTTCGCGGCCTTTCCGCCCGTGTACGCCATGGCGTTCAGCGGGTTCTACCTGGCGATCATGCTCGTCCTGTTCGGACTGATCATGCGCGCCGTGAGCTTGGAGTTTCACCACCGCGATGAGAAACGGGCGCGCCTCTGGGACACGCTGTTCTTCGTCGGCAGCCTTCTCCCGGCGCTCCTGTTCGGCGTCGCCGTCGGCAACGTGGTCCGTGGCGTGCCGCTCGACGCCGCCGGCGACTACACGGGGACTTTCTGGCAGCTCCTCAACCCATTCTCGCTGCTGATCGGGGTCACCGGACTGAGCATGCTAGTCTCGCACGGAGCAGCGTGGGCGGCCGCCAAGACGCAGGGGGCTTTGCGAGCGCGCGCCCGGCAGACGCAGGCGCGCTCGCACCTGCTGTTCATCGTTCTCCTCGTCGGTTCGACCATCTACGTGGCCATCGACCTCTCCGAGCGGCTGGAGAACGTCCTGAGCAACCCGCTCGGCTGGCTACTCATCGCGGTGTTGTTGGCCAGCTTGGCCTTCGCCCGTCTGGCACTACGACGGGCGCGCGACCTGCCGGCGTTCATCTGCTCAGCCCTGAGCATCGTCTCGCTCATCGGGATCGTCGCCGTCGGCAACTACCCGGCGATCGTGCCCGCCAGGGGATCCGCGCCACAGACCGCGCTGACCATCGAGGGTACCGCGTCGTCTGATCTGACCCTCACGGCCATGCTCGTCGTGACGTGCATCGGCATGCCACTCGTGCTCGCTTACACCATCTTCGTGTACCGCACGTTCCGCGGCCGTGTGCAGGCCGGCAGCATCGACTACTGAGGAGGAGACACCTGGCAGGGCCGGTGCTCCCGCCAGAGGTGGAGCACCGTCAGAGGCGAGCGCTCAGATATCCCAGTACCGGCACTGCGCCTGCCGCACGCGTTCCACGAGCTCGTACGTCCGCGAGCTGGCGGCGCCTATCGCCGGCGCGCGCTCCTCGTACAGGGCACGGAGCGTCGCCTCCACTGAGCGCCCAAGGGCGCTCAGTTGGTACCCGCCTTCTAGCGCCAGCGCCAGCTTGCCGTCCGCCGACTGCTGCGCCAGCCGCAAGCAGCGCAAGGCCATATGCGCATACCCGGCCTCGCTAACCCGCAGCCCCCCGATCGGATCGTCGCGATGCGTGTCGTACCCGGCCGAGACCAGGAGCGCCTGGGGAGCGAACGCGGCGACGATGGGCTCTATGACCTGTGCGAACACTAGTGCCACATCGCCGTCGCCGCTCCCCGCGGAGAGCGGGATGTTGACCGTGAAGCCCTCCCCCTCGCCAACCCCGCACTCGTCCAGCCAGCCCGTTCCGGGAAACAGCGGCCATTGGTGAAGCGAGACGTAGAGGACCTGCCGCTCGGCGAGAAAGGCGGCCTGCGTTCCGTTACCGTGGTGCGCATCCCAGTCGACGATGGCGACCCGCTGGTAACCGGCGGCGAGCAGGGAGCGCGCGGCGATGGCCACGTTGTTGAACAGGCAGAACCCCATGGCTCTGTCCGCCGTGGCATGATGACCGGGTGGACGGATCAGAGCGAAGGGCACCACGCCCTCGGACCAGAGAGTGAGCGCATCCAGCACGCCGCCGACCGCCAGCAGGGCAGTCTCGAAGCTCTGCGCGGACACGTACGTATCCGCGTCGATCCACTCGCCTCCCCGCATCTCGGCAGCCCGCTGGATGCGCTGTACCAAACCCGGCGTGTGCACCCGCAACAACTCGGAGGGGTCCGCCATAGACGGCGCAACTTCTCGGATATGCGGCCACAGATCGGACTGCCGCAGATGATCGACGATGGCGGGTATCCGCTCGGGCGATTCAGGATGATCACCTGTATCGTGAGCGGTGTAGCGCGGAGCCCACACGATGGCGATGGCGGCCATAGCACCTCCTTCGGTCACGAGGAGGTCTTTCGCCGCGCCGCCGAGACGTGGTGCGAAACCACAAACGGCGGCGCCACAAGGCCTCCGGCTTGCGATCACTGTAGCACACCGTGGTCAGGCTGGGCTGCGACACGACGGAGGCCAGCACCGCGGCCCAGGGAGACGTCACCGGCCGCTTCCCGGCCGCCGCTGCCAACCTCCCTCTCCCTAACGTATAATATGTATGCAATGAATCATGTTCCGACAGCGCACCGCATCCCGGCCGTCGTGAACCCATGGCGCTCACCACGGCGCCCTCAGACTCCACAGCCAATCATCGTGGTGGCCCTCGGCGGCAACGCGATCTTGCAGCCCGGGCAGGTAGGCAGCTTCGAGGAGCAGCTCGTCAATGTCGATAACTCGGCGCGGCGCATCGCCCAGCTGGCCACGAGCGGCTATCGCGTGATCGTGGTACACGGAAACGGTCCCCAGGTGGGCAACATCCTCATCCAGCAGGCAGCCGCGGAGAAGCTCGTGGCGCCCATGCCGATGGATGTCTGCGGCGCGCAGAGCCAGGGGCAGATCGGCTATATGCTCGAGCAGTGTCTCATCAACCACCTACGCCGCCTCGGCCCAGGACTTCCGGTGGTCACCGTGGTCACTGAGACGGTGGTCGATGCTCACGATCCAGCCTTCGCCGATCCCAGCAAACCCGTGGGGCCTTTCTACTCGGAGGCACGCGCCAAGGAACTCGCCATCGAGTCCGGCTACGCCATGAAAGAGGATGCGGGCCGGGGGTGGCGCCGGGTCGTCCCATCTCCGGAGCCCATCGAGATCGTCCAACTCACGACCATTCGCGCCCTGGCGGAGCAGGGCGTGCTGGTGATCTGTACCGGCGGCGGCGGCGTGCCGGTGCTTCGCTCTCGCGACGGCTCGCTCACCGGCGTCGCGGCCGTCATCGATAAGGACCTCGCCGCCGCCCGACTGGCCAACGACATCGGCGCTACCGTCCTCCTGGTGCTCACCGACGTGCCCCAGGTCTACCTCGACTACAGGACAGCTACGCAGCGGCCACTCGATAAGGTCTCCGCCAGCGATATGGCAGCCTACCAAGCCGGCGGCCACTTCAAGGCCGGCAGCATGGGCCCCAAAGTCGAGGCCTGCCTCCGTGTAGCGCGCGCGGGAGGCGTCGGCATCATCGCTTCCCTGGTCCAGGTCCTCGAGGCCATAGAGGGACGAGCCGGAACGCACGTCGTGCCAGAGGATACGTAGTTCCCTCGCGAACACTCTCGTGAACACGCTCCGGCCACACTCCCGGCGCACTCCACGCTCCGTGAACCGCGCGCCCGCTAGCTCCGTCTCTTCAGCAGCATCGATCACAGCGCGCCGCGACACCGACGGCGCCGGCCGGGGAGGGCACTATGAAACGACTCACCACTCGACAGCTCCTCGCGACGCGCCGGCGACGCTTCGCCGTCTACGCCGGCAGCGCCATCCTGTTACTCGCCGCTCTCTTCGGGCTGATCGGTAGCCTCAAAGGCTCGACGGCCAATAATAGCCTGTCGGCGGACGGAGCGATCGGCGACAACCCCGCGATCAGCGAAGATACCGCGACGCAGAAGGGCGTTCCGGACACTGCCGACGCCGGCGGAAGCGGCAGCGCCGCTCGCAATGGAGCGGACGTGGTGAGCGCCTCGCTCCCTCTGATCGCCCCCGGACAGTACCTGGTGCGCAGTGGCCAGCTCACCCTGACGATCCAGCGCGGCGGCTTGGAGCGGGCCGTCGATCAGATCGTGAAGCTCACGAACCAGTACGGCGGCTACGTCCTGACCAGCTCAGTCGGCATCAGCAACCCCAGCGAGCCGACGGCGCTTCCCGTCGACGAGCCCATCATGCGCAGCGACGATCAGATGCAGATCGCCACGCCAGACGACCGTCAGCCGTACGCATGGGTCACGGTACGCGTGCCCGCGGAGCGCTTCGACGATGCTCTCGCGCACTTCAAACGCCTGGGTACGGTACGCGAGGTGAGCACCAACGCGGAGGATGTAAGCAGCCAGGTAGTCGATCTGGAGGCCCGCCTGCGTCACTATCGCGCCGTGCTCGAGCGGCTCCTGGGATTCCTCGACAAGGCAGAGACCGTATCCGCGGCACTGGCGGTGCAGAATCGCATCGACCAGACGGAACTCACTGTCGAGCAGCTCACGGCGGAACTCAAGCAGCTCAAGGAGACGGTTGCCTACAGCACCATCAGCGTCTCACTCTCCGAGAAGGCTCCCAAGGCGGGGGCGATCGATCCATCCGACAGCTTCTGGGGTTCGATCAAGCACTCCGCACGCCTCATCGCCGACGGTGCCCGCTACTCGTTCGTGGCGTTAGGGGCCGCGCTGCCGTTCATCGCACTCGGAGCTGTAGTGCTCGGCATCGCCGTTCTCGCCTGGCGCGGCGCGCATCGCCGCCGGGGCAGCACACCGCCCTCCGCCCAGCTCCCCACGGCAACACCCACACCTCCGAGTACGCCGGACTGATGATGGCGTTGCTCCACGCGAGGGGGCCGGCGGCACGGGATGTCGCCGGCCCCCTCGTTTGATTCACGGACAGGAGCGGTAGTTTTACCGGACGAAGACCGCGATCGGGAGGGAGATCGATGAAAGCCGCGCGCATCCACCAGTTCGGAGGGCCCGAGGTGGTGGTCTACGAGGATGCTCCAGTTCCCGAGCCCAAAGACGGTCAGGTGCTCGTCCGCATCAAGGCGACGACGGTGAACAGATTCGATGTGGCCATCCGCGAGCACCGCTTCCCCGTGCCGCGAGAGCTTCCCTTGATCCTGGGCACGGACGGCGCGGGCATCGTGGAGTGTGTCGGCCCGGGCGTTACCACCGTGGACGCCGGAGAGCACATCATGTTCACCGGCCTCGGCGTAGGTATGGAGGGCAGCCACGCGGACTTCGCCGTCGTCGCCGAGACACAGGCAGTGACGAAGCCGGCGGCCATCACGTTCGAACAGGCGGCCGCCCTAGGCCAGGTGTTTCCCACCGCGGACTATGCCCTGCAGCGCCGGGCCAAATTGCAGCAGGGCGAGACGGTCCTCGTACAGGGCGCCGCCGGAGGAGTGGGCAGCGCCGCCGTCCAGCTGGCGGCCGCCTCCGGCGCGCGCGTCCTCGCCACCGTCTCCTCCGAGGACCACGCCCAGCGCGTGCGCGAGCTCGGCGCCGACGAGACGATCAACCGGAACACCGCGAATGTGTCGAGCGAGATCCGCCGGATCACAGACGGCCGCGGCGTCGACGTGATCCTCGAGATCGCCGCCGCGGACAACCTAGCCGCCGACGTGCGCTCGCTGGCCAAAGGAGGCCGCATCGTCGTCGTCGGCGCCGGCACGGCGGCCACCGCCGAAGTGCCTCTCGGGGCCGCCGGCGGCTTGGACGCGACCATCCTCTTCATGAACCTCGCCAATGCCGGTCGCAAGGGCGTCTCCACGATCATGCGCGCCATCGCCACACTGGTGGAGAGCGGCGCGGTGAAGCCGGTGATCGATCGGGTGCTCCCCCTCTCCGACGCACGTCGAGGTCATGAGCTTCTGGAGGGACCTCACTTCGGCAAGATCGTCCTCGTGCCCTGAGCGAACGGCGCGGGCACCCCGCCCGGCTCACATGCCCTTGCCGTTTCCCCGAATGGCGTCGGCGCGCTCTCGCTGCATCCTGAGCCGCGGCAGCAGCGTACGCATTACGGCGGTGAGCTCCACCAGCCGCTCGCTCTCGGATGTCGACTCGAGCAAGGCCTGCTTTACCGGCGCGCCTAAATTCACGGCGGCCCCCATACGGAACGAGAGGGGACCGGAGCCCGCCGGTATGTGCGGCGTATCGATGCCCACGAATCCGAGCAGTTCGGTGTAGGCCGCGATCGCCGACTCGCGAACGCTCGTCGGAACCTCGGAGCTGACGTCGTCGAAGAACTCCGCCTGCGCTCGCAGACATTCGTCTGCCTCGTCTTCCGGCTCGAACAGGCGCAGGATGCGAAACCTGCGACGGCCTTCGACCAGCACGTTCGAGCGGCCGTCGTCGAACTCTTCCAGAACCGCGGTGAGCGCCACACTGCACCCGCATTCGTGCACGCGATCCTCCTCCGCGAGCACCACACCGAACTCCGCGCCGTCCGTCCGGCAACGAGTCATGAGCCGCTTGTACCGCTCCTCGAAGATGTGGAGCGGTACAGCCTCGCCCGGGAGCACCACGAGTTCCAGGGGGAACAGGTCGATTAACTGCATCGCGTCATTCATCGGCTACGCAGCACTCTACCGCACCACGTACATGGTGTACTCGTGTCGCCGCCCGTCCACCACATCGCTGGCGCTCCGCGGGAGAACGGAGCGAAACACGGCCGCGAGCGAGGCTTCGAAAGCAGGGTATCGCTCCGCCGACCAGAACACCGCCACGCCCCCTTCGCGGAGAGCGGCGCGGACCGTCCGTATCCCCGGTACTTCGTACAGCGCCGCGTTCGCCTGATGGACCAGCCAACCCGGCCCATTGTCGGTATCGAGGCAGACGAGATCCCAAGCCCGCACGCCGGTGCGAAGCTGGTCCAGCACATCTCCGACGACGATGCGAAGACGCCGGTCGCGCTCCACGCGAGCGGCTCGTTCCGAGGAGAACGCGCGGAACCAATCGACGACGGCGGGCTCTAGCTCGGCGACCACCACCGAGCGTACGTGAGGCAAGCGGAGCGCCTCCTCCGCCGCGTAGCCTAAGCCAAGCCCGCCGATCAACACATCCAGCGGCCGCCGTGGAAGGAGATGACGAGCAGCCGACACTAGGGCGCGGCTCGAATCCTCGTTCTCCTCGGAGATGAGGAACGTACCATTGCCGATCACCTCGAGGAGGCCACGGCGGCGACGCAACACGACTTCCCCCAAAGGACCCCGCGCTCGCGCCAACTCCTGGACCATGGCCGTTCCACCGCCGCATCTCCACACTTCCAGAGGGTCCTCGCGCGAGGCACCACCATCGGCGATCTTCCTGAACTCGGACTCTGGCGTGACCTCTGAAGCCATCCTCACCCCTTCCGCTCTTCTCCAGTGTATCGCGACGCGAGCCCACATAGCGGCAGCACCGCAGCAGCCAGCCGCTCATCGGCACCCCTCCGTTACCTTCACGGTGCCCCAGGGAATCATGCTCGTGTCGCCCACGGATGCTGCGGGAGACCGTCGGGGCGATGGCACGGGGGAGCACAGAAGGGAGTGCCATGAACACACCAATCGTCCTTGGATTCGATGGTACGGAATGCGCCATGTCCGCCCTCGACGAGGCTGTGGAGCTCGCCAAGATGAGCGACGAGCCACGTGTCGTTGTTGTGTACGGAGACCGGCTTCCCCCCGGCTACCGCAGCCACGAGTCGGCCGAGGACGACAGCGCCCTCACCAGCTACAAGGGGCGGGTCACCGCGGCGGTGCAGCCCATGCTCCAGGCCGCCGCGGATCGCATCGCATGTGCCGGAGCATCCGCTGAGACCCACATCGTATGGCAGGATCCAGCACGCGCACTGCTCGACGCCGCTACTGAGAATCAGGCTCGGCTCATCGTCATCGGCACCCACGGAGAGGGAGCGGTCAGTGGCCTTCTCCATGGTTCGCTCGCCTACAGGCTCATCCACCAGAGTTCAGTCCCAGTCGTCGTAGTGCCACACAGAGGTCACTGACCGTCGGCGCCGGTCTCCCCGTCCCGCGCCGCGCTCCCGCAGCACTGTACTGTACGGTCCACCGAGCGCGCCGCGCTCACTGCCTTTCCAGAACGCGAAAGGCCCGCAGACGAAGCTGTCTGCGGGCCTTTCGCTCCTGTTTCCCGGCGGCGTCCTACTCTCCCGCGGGGCTTCCCCCGAAGTACCATCGGCGCTGGAGGGCTTAACTTCTCTGTTCGGAATGGGAAGAGGTGTGACCCCTCCGCCATGGCCACCGGAAACCTGAGGCATGCACTGCGCATACCGGAACTTTCGGCGCCGGTGCCGACACGGACCTGAAAACTACATAGCGACGCGGGTGTTCAAGTCAAGCCCTCGGCCAATTAGTACCGGTCTGCTAAACACATTGCTGTGCGTACACATCCGGCCTATCAACCAGGTGGTCTACCTGGGGCCTTACCCTCTCGAGGAGGTGGGAGATCTCATCTTGGGGTGTACTTCCCGCTTAGATGCTTTCAGCGGTTATCACGACCAGACGTAGCTAACCTGCAGTGCCGTTGGCACGACAACAGATACACCAGAGGTCTGTTCATCCCGGTCCTCTCGTACTAGGGACGACTCCCCTCAAATCTCCAACGCCCACAGCAGATAGGGACCGAACTGTCTCACGACGTTCTGAACCCAGCTCACGTACCGCTTTAATGGGCGAACAGCCCAACCCTTGGGACCGACTCCAGCCCCAGGATGCGATGAGCCGACATCGAGGTGCCAAACCCTCCCGTCGATATGGACTCTTGGGGAGGATAAGCCTGTTATCCCCGGAGTACCTTTTATCCGTTGAGCGACCGCGATTCCACTCTCCACGGCCGGATCACTAAGCCCGACTTTCGTCTCTGCTCGACTTGTCAGTCTCGCAGTCAAGCTCCCTTATGCCTTTGCGCTCTTCGCACGGTTTCCAATCGTGCTGAGGGAACCTTTGGGCGCCTCCGTTACACTTTAGGAGGCGACCGCCCCAGTCAAACTGCCCACCTGACACTGTCTGCCCGCCGGATCACGGCCGGGCGTTAGAAACCCAATACACGAAGGGTGGTATCCCAAGGGTGACTCCACCGAGACTGGCGTCCCGGCTTCGCAGCCTCCCACCTATCCTGGACAACGTGCACCGGATTCCAATATCAAGCTGCAGTAAAGGTTCACGGGGTCTTTCCGTCTTGCTGCGGGTAATCGGCATCTTCACCGATACTACAATTTCACCGAGTCCCTCGTTGAGACAGCGCCCAAGTCGTTACGCCATTCGTGCAGGTCGGAACTTACCCGACAAGGAATTTCGCTACCTTAGGACCGTTATAGTTACGGCCGCCGTTTACCGGGGCTTCAATTCAGCGCTTCGCCTTTCTTACGATTGGCTAACACCTCCTCTTAACCTTCCGGCACCGGGCAGGCGTCAGCCCCTATACATCGTCTTTCGACTTAGCAGAGACCTGTGTTTTTGGTAAACAGTCGCTTGGGCCGGGTCACTGCGGCCCCTCCGCGCTCCGCTGGCATGCAGCTTCACCCAGAAGGGCGCCCCTTCTCCCGAAGTTACGGGGCCATTTTGCCGAGTTCCTTAACGAGGGTTCTCTCGATCACCTTAGTATGCTCTACTTGCCCACCTGTGGCGGTTTAGGTACGGGTACACACTTTGCTCCCTAGAGGCTTTTCTTGGCAGCATGGTTTCGGCGGCTCGCCAGCTTACGCCGGCTGACATCACGTCTCAGGCTTACAGCGTGCGGATTTCCCTACACGCAACCCTACGCGCTTGTCCATGGTCGACCAACGCCATGGTCCGCTTAACCTACTGCGTCCCCCCTTCGGTCGAACGCAAAGCGGTAGTACGGGAATATCAACCCGTTGTCCATCGCCTACGCCTATCGGCCTCGGCTTAGGTCCCGACTAACCCTGGGCAGATTACCTTTACCCAGGAAACCTTGGGCATACGGTGGGGAGGTTTCTCGCCTCCCTTTCGTTACTTATACCGGCATTCTCTCTTCCCAGGCCTCCACGGCTGGCTTACGCCGCCGCTTCAGCGGCATGGGAATGCTCTCCTACCGATCCAGCTTGCGCTGAATCCCACAGCTTCGGCAGCTAGCTTGAGCCCCGTTACATTATCGGCGCAAGAACACTTGACCAGTGAGCTGTTACGCACTCTTTCAATGGTGGCTGCTTCTAAGCCAACATCCTGGTTGTCTATGCACTCTCACATCCTTTGCCACTTAGCTAGCATTTGGGGGCCTTAGCTGGTGGTCTGGGCTGTTTCCCTCTCGACTACGGAGCTTATCCCCCGCAGTCTGACTCCCGTGCTCTGGAATCGTGGTATTCGGAGTTTGTCTGACTTCGGTAACCTGGTAGGGCCCCTAGGCCAAACAGTGCTCTACAGCCACGATTGAACGCACGAGGCTATACCTAAATATATTTCGGAGAGAACCAGATATTTCTGCGTTTGATTAGCCTTTCACTCCGATCCACAGGTCATCCCCCCAGTTTTCAACCTAGGTGGGTTCGGTCCTCCACGGGGTCTTACCCCCGCTTCAACCTGCCCATGGATAGATCACGCAGTTTCGGGTCTACCGCCTCTGACTCAATCGCCCTATTCAGACTCGCTTTCGCTACGGCTCCGTTTCCTTAACCTTGCCAGAGACGAGTAACTCGCCGGTCCGTTATGCAAAAAGTACGCCATCACCCGGTTGCCCGGGCTCTGACCGCTTGTAAGCCAGTGGTTTCAGGTTCTATTTCACTCCCCTCCCGGGGTTCTTTTCACCTTTCCCTCACGGTACTAGTCCGCTATCGGTCGCCAGGTAGTATTTAGCCTTACGGGGTGGTCCCCGTAGCTTCCGACCGCGTTTCACGTGCACGGTCGTACTCAGGTGCTCGACAAGGGAGGAATCGCGGTTTCGCGTACGGGGCTTTTACCCCCTCTGGCGGGCCGTTCCAGGCCCTTCTGCTACCGTGATCCTTTGTAACTCCCCCACCACCATGCAGAGTGATGAAGCCGAGTCCTCCAACCCCGAACAAGCTAGGGCTGCACCCAATCGCGCTTGCTCGGTTTAGGCTGTTCCCGTTTCGCTCGCCACTACTCAGGGAATCGAGATTTCTTTCCTTTCCTCGGGGTACTAAGATGTATCAGTTCCCCCGCTTGCCTCCACGTGTCTTATGTGTTCAGACACGGGTACGTGCGCATTACCACACGTGGGTTTCCCCATTCGGACATCTCCGGGTCGAAGGTTGTTCAGCACCTCACCGGAGCTTATCGCAGCCGTCCACGTCCTTCATCGGCTCCTGGCACCAAGGCATCCACCGCTGGCTCTTATTATCTTGACCAGAAGAACACCTTTGCCGCTATGTAGTTTTCAAGGTTCGCGCCGGCGTACCGGCACCGCTCGCCGACGCGAACCCCGTACCTGCTCTGAGCTGACGCTCAGAGGCGACCGGGTCGACCGGCGAAACTTTAGCTTGCAGACTCAGCGTTCTTCAGCATTCCTCCCAGAGCGACCACGATGGCCGCGATGAGCGACAGCCAAATGCCCCAACCGAGACTCACGTACTCGTTAGGCCCGGGCTGAGCAAGCATACGGAGGACGACGATGACGGCCGACACCGCGCCGGCGGCCATGGCGAGCAATCCCCCCGGAAGCGAAACCGGCAGAGAGAACTTGTCCGTAGCCTTTGAGAGCACCACAACCGCGGCCGCGAGGCACAGGAGGAAGGTCAGCCACCCCAAGTAGCTACCATGCCAACCGTTCACGCCGGTATCCACCCCCAAGTTGATGTCCATTCCCAGGACCTTCTTCATGGAGACCGAGTACCACGTGCCAAGTGTGCCGATGAACATGAGCACCGCTCCGGCGACGATGATCCAGTCGTTACGGGTGACCTTGCCGAGATCCATGATCCCTCCTCCGATGGAAACTGCCTCGTCATTCTATCGCACGCTGACACACCTAACGCCAGATTCGACGGCGAGGGATCGGACGCCTCCGTAGCTATTTCGTCTGCAAGACGCATCTCTCTCAAAACTGAACAGGAGTGGGGGTCGCAGCGGGGTTGGTTGTTCCGCTGCGACAACGCCGGTGGTCGACATGAGTATCTAGAGGGCAGGCCGCGTTGCCCGGAAAGGTCCGCAGACCACGTCGGTCAACTGCTGCGACACTGCGCTCACGGCGGTTGGTGCCGCCGTACTCCCTAGAAAGGAGGTGATCCAGCCGCACCTTCCGGTACGGCTACCTTGTTACGACTTCACCCCAATCACCGACCCCACCTTCGACGGCTGCCTCCCTTGCGGGTTAGCCCACCGGCTTCGGGTGTTGCCGACTTTCGTGGTGTGACGGGCGGTGTGTACAAGGCCCGGGAACGTATTCACCGCGGCGTTGCTGATCCGCGATTACTAGCAACTCCAACTTCATGGAGGCGAGTTTCAGCCTCCAATCCGAACTGGGACCGGCTTTTTGGGATTCGCTCCACCTCGCGGTCTCGCAGCCCTTTGTACCGGCCATTGTAGCACGTGTGTAGCCCTAGACATAAGGGGCATGATGACTTGACCTCATCCCCACCTTCCTCCGGTTTGTCACCGGCAGTATCCTACGAGTCCCCGGCTTTCCCGCTGGCAACATAGGATAGGGGTTGCGCTCGTTGCGGGACTTAACCCAACATCTCACGACACGAGCTGACGACAGCCATGCACCACCTGTGGCCCTGCTTCGAAAAGGGAATCTGTTTCCAGATTTTTCAGGGTCATGTCAAGCCTAGGTAAGGTTCTTCGCGTTGCGTCGAATTAAACCACATGCTCCGCTGCTTGTGCGGGCCCCCGTCAATTCCTTTGAGTTTTAGCCTTGCGGCCGTACTCCCCAGGCGGGGCACTTAATGCGTTAGCTACGGCACGGAAGGAGTCGACACCTCCCACACCTAGTGCCCATCGTTTACGGCGTGGACTACCAGGGTATCTAATCCTGTTCGCTCCCCACGCTTTCGCGTCTCAGCGTCAGTACCGTCCCAGAGATCCGCCTTCGCCACGGGTGTTCTTCCTGATATCTGCGCATTTCACCGCTACACCAGGAATTCCAATCTCCTCTTCCGGACTCTAGCAAGCCAGTTTCCAGTGCAGTTTCGGGGTTGAGCCCCGAGATTTCACACCGGACTTGGCAAGCCGCCTACACGCGCTTTACGCCCAATGATTCCGGACAACGCTTGCCCCCTACGTATTACCGCGGCTGCTGGCACGTAGTTAGCCGGGGCTTCCTCTGGAGGTACCGTCACCCTCTGGGCTATTCACCCGAGTGGCTTCGTCCCTCCTGACAGCGGTTTACAACCCGAAGGCCTTCTTCCCGCACGCGGCGTTGCTGCGTCAGGCTTTCGCCCATTGCGCAAGATTCCCCACTGCTGCCTCCCGTAGGAGTCTGGGCCGTGTCTCAGTCCCAGTGTGGCTGATCGTCCTCTCAGACCAGCTACCCATCGTCGCCTTGGTGAGCCGTTACCTCACCAACAAGCTAATGGGCCGCGGGCCCATCCCGGAGCGGAGGCCGAAGCTACCATTTGGTGCAGCCCACTGTGCAGACTGCACGTCATTCGGTATTAGCAGCCCTTTCGAACTGTTATCCCAATCTCCGGGGCAGGTTGCCCACGTGTTACTCACCCGTTCGCCGCTGTACTCACCCCCGAAGGGGCTTTCTCGCTCGACTTGCATGTGTTAAGCACGCCGCCAGCGTTCGTCCTGAGCCAGGATCAAACTCTCCATGACAACTTGGTGCTCGGGGCCGAAGCCCCGGGACAAGCGAGAGAAGAGCTTGTGCTCTCAAAGACGAGGCGCTCAAATGCCTCGTTGTCGCGCGATTCGACGCGGCCGGTCGTGAGCCGGCCGTTTCAGCAACGCGAACCGCGCAACGGGGTCTAGTTTGAGCTCGCGCACCCGCAGGTACGCAAGCGCACTGGCGTTCACCGATCACTGTCAGATGATCGGTGCCCCACTCTGTTCAGTTTTCAAAGACCGCGTGCCCTTAGGCACACTGGCAGGCTCTCCGGCTTTAGGGGCAGACTACCCCACCATGATGGAGGGAGGCTGTTCCCAGACCTGTAAGGTACCCGCCGCGGCCGCTGATTATGCGCGCATTGCGGGTCCTCGTCAAGAGCCCTATCTCCCCGGTCATCGACGCGAACCGTTGCGCCGAGCGGACTCCGGGAGCGCTGGGGAAGTATACCCGCCCGGCAACGAGTGTCAACCGCACGGACGGTGCCCGGCGAGGCACCTGCAGGACTGCCGCCGAGCGCACCCCGGATGGTATACTCGCTCGTCACCCCGTCCCCCACCCAGCTCACGTGAGGTCCATGTACAAAGAGGTCAGGCGCGTCCTCAGAGACTCCACGATCTACGGTCTGGGCTCACTCATCATCCGAGCATCGGCTATCGTGCTCGCCCCGATCTACACGACCTACCTCACACGTGCCGACTACGGCGTGATGTCCTACATCGCCATGCTCTCCTCGATGCTCGGGACGGTGATGATGCTGGGGCAGAGCGGATCGTTGGTCCTCTTCTACCGGAGCACTGCCGAGCACATCAACGATCGCCGCGTGATCCTCTTCAACGTCTTCTGGTTCGTCATGCTGTTCAGCGGCATCCTCGTGGCCCTCGGATTCATCTTCGGACCCGCCCTCGCCGCTCGCATCACCGGCTCCAAGGACATCCCCTTCAATCCGTATCTGGTGCTGGCGCTGCTCACCGCGTTCATCGGCCTGCCGCAGGCGATGCAGCAATCGATCAACAGGGCTCTCGGCCAGGCCAAGATGTTCATCGCCTTCCAGCTGTCGACGTTTGTCCTCAACACGGGGTTCACGCTCTACTTCGTGGTCGCCCTCAGACAGGGGGCGTACGGATCGCTCAAAGGTACGCTGGTAGCCGCCGCGATCATGGCACCCCTCTCGCTCGTGGTCGTGGTTCGCCGGTGGACGCCACGGTTCTCGTGGGAGAAGCTAAGCCACTCCCTCACGTTTGGATTGCCGCTCCTGCCCCACTACTTCGCCGGCTGGGTGCTCACCTACATCGATCGGTATCTGCTCGTGAAGCTGAGCACGCTCTCTCAAGTCGGCTTGTACTCCCTGGCCTACAACTTCAGCATGGTCCTCAACCTCTTCTGCCGCTCGATCAACCAGGCCTGGGGGCCCATCTACTACGATCTGGCGGACACCGAGGAGGGCCGCAAGATGCTCCCGCGGCTGACGACCGTGTACGCCGCCACCGTCACGGTCCTCGGCATCGGCTTCACGCTCTTTGCCCCCGACCTGATGGTGCTCCTGGTGAACCGTCGATTCAACGCCGCGGCGCCGGTGGTCCCGGTAGTCACGGCCGGGTACTACATGTTCGCACTCTACATGGTGGTCTCCACGCCTATCTTCCACGCGCGCAAGACGACGTGGGTCCCCGCCATCTCCGGTACGGCCGCGCTCCTGAACCTAGGAGGCAACCTCATCCTCATCCCCCGCTTCGGCATGCTCGGAGCCGCGTGGGCCACCTTCGGCGCGTACGCGTTCATGGCGGCCCTCGCTCGCGTCATCTCCAACCGCCTGCGCCCGGGCATCTACGAAGACCGCAACCTAGCCCTCCTCATCGGCATCTACTCCCTGTCGCTGGCCGCGGCGATCGTGCTGGTCAATCTGCAGCTACCCATATGGCTGGATCTGATTGCCAAAGTCGCCATCGCCCCCCCGATCCTCGCGCTCATTTTCGTGTGCCGCATCGCAACGGTCGACGAGGTACGTGCGTTCGTTAAGAGGCGGGAGAAGCGAGGCCGTCGCCGGCCCAGCGCCGGTGAACAGGCCACGGAGGCGGAACGCACGGCTGGCGAGATCGGCACCACGAGCGACGACACCGGAGTGCTCCCCGACGATATGCGTCCCTGACGAGCGGCCGCGGGAGCTTGGACACGCCTCGGGTGCCTCAGTATAGTCTGCAGACAAAGGGCCATCGCGCACCCCAGCGTAAAACGACGAACCGCGGTAACCCGAAGGAAGACGATATGGATCTGGCAGGAAAACGCGCGCTAGTTACCGGGGCCGACGGCTTCATCGGCAGCCATCTGGCGGAGGCCCTCGTGCAAGCTGGCGCCCGCGTCTGCGCTACGGCGCTCTACAACTCGTTCAACGACTGGGGCTGGCTCGAGGCCGTGCCGAAAGCCACGCTCGAGGAGATTGAGGTGGTCACGGGCGACGTGCGCGACCAGGCCGCGGTCCGCGCTCTGGTGCGCGGCGCCGACGTGGTCTTTCACCTCGCCGCGCTCATCGCCATCCCGTACTCGTACCAGGCCCCGGCGAGCTACGTGAGCACCAATATCGGCGGTACGCTGAACATCCTGGAGGCTGCGCGCGACGAAGAGGTCCAGCGCACCGTCGTGACCTCCACCTCCGAGGTGTACGGGACCGCGCGCCACGTGCCGATCGACGAGCAGCACCCCCGTCAGGGCCAGTCGCCGTACTCAGCGACGAAGATCGGCGCCGACGCGCTCGCCGAGTCCTTTCACCTGAGTTTCGGACTTCCGGTCACGGTGGCACGACCATTCAATACGTACGGGCCCCGGCAGTCCGCCCGAGCCATTATCCCGACGATCATCACGCAGCTGATGGCGGGCGCGGCCGAAGTACGCCTCGGATCGCAGCACCCCACCCGCGATCTCACGTACGTGAGCGATACCTGCGCCGGCTTTCTCGCCCTGGCGCAGTGCGACGCCGCGATAGGCCGAAACGTGAATCTCAGCAACGGCCAAGAGATCTCCATCGGAGATCTGGCGCGCACGCTGATCGACATCATTAACCCCGCCGCCCGCATCGTGCTCGACGAACAGCGCGTGCGGCCTCCGGAGTCGGAGGTCGAGCGCCTCCTCGGCGACAACACCCTCGCGTGGGAGCTCACTGGCTGGCGACCGCGCGTACCGCTGCGCGAAGGGCTCGAGCGCACCGTCGCGTGGTTCCGAATCCCCGAGAACGCGAGACGGTACAAGGCCGACATCTACAATGTCTGAGGCATTCCTCCCCCTTTCGGTCCCAGTGGTCGCCGGAAACGAGTGGACGTACATCAAGGAATGCCTCGATACCGCCTGGGTCTCCTCGGTGGGGGCGTATGTAGAGCGCTTCGAGGAGACCATCCGGCGGCTGACGGGAGCCCACCATGCGGTCGCCGTCGTTAACGGCACCGCCGGCCTCCACATGGCGCTCGTCGCGGCGGGCGTCCGCCCCGGCGACCTCGTCGTGGTCCCTTCGCTCACGTTCATCGCCACGGCCAACGCCGTGCGCCACGCCGGCGCCGACCCGGTCTTCGTCGACTGCGACCAGTACATGAACATCGCCGTCGCCAGCGTCCGCTCTTTCCTCGAAGAGGCGTGCGTACGTGGAAACGACGGCGTGTGTCGCGAACGAGCCAGCGGCCGCACGGTGCGCGCGGTGCTGCCGGTCCACGTGTATGGCAGGCCGGCGAACATGGCTGCTCTGCAGACACTGGCCGACGAGCACGGCTTGGCCGTCATAGAAGATGCCAGCGAGGCACTTGGCAGCCGCTGGAGCGGCGGACCGCTCGCCGGCCGATCGGTGGGAACCATCGGGCAGAGCGGCGTGTTCTCGTTCAACGGCAACAAGATCGTCACCTGTGGCGGGGGCGGTATGTACGTGACCGCGGACGAGCGAGCCGCGGAGCGCGTGCGGCACCTCACGACCCAGGCCAAGACCGACACCCTGCGTTTCATCCACGACGAGGTCGGCTGGAACTACCGGCTCACGAACATCGCGGCGGCGCTCGGCTTGGCGCAGACGGAGCAGCTCGCGGGCTTCATCGCAGCCAAGCGCGCCCAGCACCAGCTCTACGCTGAGCTGCTCACCGACGTGCCGGGCATCACCCTGATGGGCGTCGAGGCGGGCACGCAGCCAAACTACTGGTTCCACACGATCGTGGTCGAGCCCGGCGATTTCGGCGCGAATAAGGAAGATCTGATGACCGCGCTGCGCGCACGGCGCATCGAGACACGACCGCTGTGGGGCCTCCTGCACGACCAGACGCCGTACCGTGCCTGCACGGCCTGGCGCGTTGAGCGCGCCCGCTGGTTCTGGGACCGCGCTTTGAATCTGCCGTGTTCAAGTAACCTAGCCCCCCGCGACGTCGAACGAGTGGCCACAGCGATCCGCGAAGCAGGGAGAAGCGTGAAGTGGACGAGCGCACGCGCAGTGTTCTGATCGATCCCAGCGAGCCCATTGGCGCTGCGTTACGACGCATGGACGCCACCGGCAGCGGCATCGTCCTCGTGGTCGCGGAAGACGGCAAGCTGTTGGGGGTGGCGACCGACGGCGACATGCGGCGCTGGATCATCGCCGGCAAGGCCTTCGACGACCCCGTGGGCGCGGCGATGAACCCACGACCGTGCACGATCCGTGAGGGCTGGGCCCGCGAGCGCGTCGAGCACCTCATGGCGGAGCGCCACTTCGAGTGCATCCCCGTGCTCGACGAGCGCGGCCGGGTGGTCGACGCCGTCTGGTGGCACGACCTCATGGAGGGCCATGCCCGACGCGCCGAGCGGTCCACACTCGACCTGCCGGTCGTGGTCATGGCCGGCGGACGAGGCACGCGCCTGGCCCCCTACACGCACATCCTCCCCAAGCCGCTGGTCCCCGTGGGCGACAAACCGATCGCCCAGCTCATCATGGACCGGTTCTTCGAGTGGGGGTGCCACCACTTCTTCCTCATGCTCCATCACAAGGCCAGCCTGGTACGAGCTTACTTCGACGACATCGCCGTGCCATATGCCATGGAGTATACGGTCGAGGGCGAGCCGCTCGGAACCGCCGGCGCGCTCTCGCTCCTCAAGGGGCGTCTGGACACCACCTTCTTCCTCACCAACTGCGACATCCTGGTAGACGCCGACTACGCGGACGTCGTGCGCTTCCACCGCGACGGCAAGCACGACATCACCTTCGTAGCTTCCATGAAGCACTTCACCATCCCGTACGGCGTCTGCCACGTCGGCGAAGGGAGCCAGTTGACGCGCATCGTGGAGAAACCCGCCTCCGACCACCTCGTCTCTACCGGTATGTACGTCCTCGAACCGCACGTACTCAACGACGTGCCCGAGGGCGCCCTCTTCCACATGAGCGATCTAGCTAACGCCTACCTGGCGCAAGGGCGCTCGCTCGGCGTGTACCCCGTATCGGAGGGGTCATGGCTCGACATGGGAGCCATCGACGAGCTGCACGTGATGCTCGACCGACTTGGGGCACACGATCGTGGGTAAGTCGGTCGGTAAGCCGGTCGTCATCATCGGAGGAGGAGGGCACGCCCGCGTCGTGATCGACGCGTTGCGCGCCGCCGGCGAGCTCCAGCCCTTCGCCATCGTCGATCCGTCCGCGGACGGACCCGTCGACGGCGTCCCGCTGTACGGAGACGACGACACCTTGCCCAGGCTGCTCGCCGAGGGCGTCGAGACGGGTGTCGTCGGCGTGGGATCGGTCGGCGACGTGCGAACACGGCGCGGACTCCACGAACGGGCGCTCGCACTCGGCTTTACGCTTCCCCCCGTAGTGCATCCGCGCGCCACGGTAGCCGCCACGGCGCGGCTCTGCACCGGCTGCTTCGTAGCCGCCGGGGCGGTCGTGGGCCCCGGCGCGGTGCTCGGCGAAGGCGCGATCATCAATAGCAATGCCGTCGTCGACCACGATTGCGTGATCGGAGCGTTCGCCCACGTGGCGCCGGGCGCCGCCCTCTCGGGAGCCGTGACCGTCGGCGAGGCCTCGCTCGTGGGGACCGGTGCCGCCATTATCCAGGGCGTCCACGTGGGCGCCGGGGTTCTCATCGGCGCCGGAGCGGCGGTGGTCGCGGACGTCGCCGACGGGACGACCGTCACGGGCGTCCCCGCCCGACAGCGAACGCCATGACACCGGACTCCCGCACGTTGCTGATCGCCGAGGCCGGCGTCAACCACAACGGCTCGCTCGAGCTGGCGCTGGCCCTCGTAGACGCGGCGGCCGCCGCGGACGCAGATGCAGTCAAGTTTCAGACGTTTCGCGCCGACCTGCTCGCCTCGCCCGAAGCGCCCAAGGCGAGGTACCAGGAGGAGAGGACCACGCGCGGTGAATCGCAGCTCACCATGCTGCGCGCGCTGGAACTCTCGGACGCCGATCACCGTGCGATCCGGGCGCGCTGCGACGAGCGCGCGATCGAGTTCATCTCCTCGCCCTTCGACCTGCGGAGCATCGACCTGCTCGCCACGCTGGGCATACGGCGCATCAAGGTCCCCAGCGGCGAGCTCACGAACGTCCCCTACCTGCGCCGCATCGCCGCCCTCCGCATCCCCGTCCTCCTCTCGACGGGTATGGCGACGCTCGACGAGGCACGCGCCGCCGTCGCCGTCCTCGAGGCGGCCGGATGTCCGCGCAGCCGCCTCACGCTGCTCCAGTGCTCCACCGAGTACCCGACCCCACCGGGCGACGTGAATCTCCGCGCCATGCTCACGCTGCGCGACCAGCTCGCCGTCGCCGTCGGGTACTCGGATCACACGGAAGGCATCTCGGTGCCGGTCGCGGCGGTAGCACTCGGGGCGAGCGTCATCGAGAAGCATCTCACGCTCGATCGCACCCTCCCCGGCCCCGACCACCGGGCCTCTCTTGAGCCAGAGCAGTTCGCCGCTATGGCGCGCGCCATCCGTGAGGTAGAGCTTGCACTCGGCGACGACGTGAAGCGCCCCACGAGCGCCGAGGCGGAGACCGCCGCCGCGGCGCGCAAGAGCATCGTCGCCGCGCGCGCCATCGCCGCTGGCGAACGGCTCACGGAAGACGCACTGGCGGTCAAGCGACCCGGTACCGGCATCTCGCCGCTGCACTGGGATGAAGTGGTCGGCCTGATCGCGACACGCGCGTACGCCCCCGACGAGCAGATCGCGGAGCCCTTGCCATGAAGCGCCTGCGCATCGCCGTGCTCACCGGCACGCGCGCCGACTACGGACTCTTCCGACCGTTGCTCGATCTGCTGGAGATGGACCCCGTATTCGACGTGGGGCTCATCGTCACCGGCTCCCATCTCTCGCCACGGTTCGGCGCGACCGTCACAGAGATAGAACGCGACGGTCGCCACATCGTCGGCAGCGTGCCACTCGACCTCGACGACGACTCCGAACTCGGCGTAACTCGCGCGGCGGCGGCGGCACTGGCGGGCGTCGCCGAGCAGCTCCACGCACTGCGGCCACACCTGCTGGTACTGCTCGGCGACCGCTTCGAGACGTTCGCCGCCGCCGCCGCCGCGCTCCTCGCCCGCATCCCGATCGCCCATCTCCACGGCGGAGAACTCAGCCTGGGGGCCGCCGACGACGCCATGCGGCACGCCATCACCAAACTGTCTTGGCTGCATTTCCCGGCCACGAAACGCTCGGCACAACGCATCGTCCAACTCGGCGAGGACCCCCGCCGCATCTTCGTCGTCGGCGCCCTCGGCGTGGATAACGCGCTCCACCTCAGGAAGATGACGAAGTGCGAGCTGGAGGCGGAATTGGGGCCGGTCTTCGGCCCGCAGACGGCGGTAGTGACCTTTCATCCCGTAACGCTCGAAGAGCGGACGGCGGGAGCCCAGATGGCGGAGCTGCTGACCGCACTCGACCGCCTCCCGACGTTGCACGCCGTCTTCACCATGCCGAATGCCGACGCCGACAACCAGCCGATCGCGACGGCCATCGAGCAGTACTGCTCCTGCCATCCAGACAGGATGCGCGTCTTCACCTCGCTCGGCGCGGCACGGTACTTATCCCTGCTCAAGCTCTCCCAGGTCTGCATCGGCAACTCCTCGAGCGGTATCATCGAGGCACCCTCACTGGGCACACCCAGCGTCGACATCGGCGACCGCCAAGGTGGCCGCGAGCGAGGGCCGAGCGTCCTCCACTGCGAGCCCGAGGCGGCGGCTATCGCCGCCGCGATACACCACGCCCTCTCGCCCGCGACGCAGCACCTAGCCGCGGCACGAGAGAACCCGTACGGCGACGGCCACGCCGCCGAGCGCATCGTCGCCATCCTCCGCGAACATGCCGAGCAACTCGGGCCGCTCAAGAAGGGCTTCCACGACATTCCCGGCGTCCGCGTCGCCGGCGAAGAGGACGGCTAGTCGTGTACCGCGACCTGCCGGTCCTCTGCCTGATCCCCGCGCGCGGCGGCTCGAAGGGGGTCCCGGGAAAGAACAGCAAGCCGCTCCTCGGGCGCCCCCTGATCGCGTGGACCGTCGCCGCTGCTCAGGAGAGTGCTTTCGTGGACGACATCGTGGTGAGCACCGACGACGCGGCCATCGCCGCGGCGGCGGCGGCGGCCGGGGCACGCGTGCCGTTTCAGCGGCCGGCGGACCTAGCCTCGGACGAGGCGCGCATGACCGACGTGATCGAGCACGCGTTGGTAACGCTCGCGGCCGGCAGCGACTCGTATGGCTGGCTGCTCCTCCTCCAGCCCACGTCCCCCTTGCGGACGGCGGCGCACATCGACGCCGCCTTCGCGCGCCTCGGCGAGAGTCGCGGGCGGGCGATCGTATCCGTCTGCGAGGCTGAACACAGCCCCCTCTGGATCGGCCGCCTGCCCGCGGACGGCAACATGGCCTCCTTCTGCGATGCCGCCGCGGCGCGGAGCAATCGCCAGCAGTCCGGCCCCTACTACCGCCTCAACGGATCGATCTACCTGGCCGACGTCTCCTACTGGCGCGCGCAGCAGGGCTTTCTGGGTCCCGAGACGTTCGCGCTCGTCATGCCGCACGACGTGTCCGTCGACATCGACGAGCCGCTCGACTTCCAGCTCGCCGAGTGTCTCTTGCGACGCCGGCTAGCGACGAGTTGACGTGGCGGGAGTGAATCTCGAGCGCATCGTCTGCCGGTCCGTGAACGGTGGCGATGCCGACCTCAACCTCCTCCATGAGGCGCTACGCGCGCGCGCGCTGCCGTCACACGGCCCGCGCTCCTGGTGGCACGACCGCGCGCTCCTCCTCGGCGCGGCGCTGGTCACCGCACAGCGCGCGGCGTATGGCGCCGCACCGCACCTGAGCTCCACGACGGTATCGTGTTTTCCGGGGAGCGCGAGCGCGCGGCAGCGCACGGCACGCGCGTTCTTCCTCCGCCATCACTTCGGTGTAGAGACCGACTTCCTGGGCAGGCAGGCCCGACGCCGGCCTACCAGACCGAACCGCGCCTGGTGGCACTGGTGGCTGCGCGGCGCCTGGTGGGGACTGCTCGGGCTGCTGGACTGGAGCGCCCGCCGCTACGCCTGGCTCGGCGGAGCGCTCGTCGACATGCAGCTTCTCAAGCGGCTCGAACCGGAGTTGGAGCACGCCTACGTGTTCAGCCTGTACGATCGTCGCCAGTACCTGCTGTTGACGTTCCTGGCGCGCCACACCTCACTCAGCGTGCACGCGGTGTACCAGAGCATCCCCCTGGCGCGGAACTGCCGGCATCTGCACGTCCCCGTCAATGTTGTGCTCACCTCGAGAGTGAACCTCGCCGAGGTCGACTACTACCGCCGCGGCGGCACGTTCAAGCCCGGCGCGGTCCGCTACGCGGGGCAGGAGTACATCATCGACATCAAGGACCTGACACCCCATGCCCCCCTCTACGACATCGGCTACTACTCCTCCGGCGAATGGGCACGTCGAGAAGGTCTCTACCAGCCTGACGACCTCGACCGCGTGCGCCGCGGCGCGTACCTCACGAACCGCTACGCCCTGAACGCGAGCGAGCATCTTCAGGCGCTCGCCCGCTACGCCCACGAGCACCGTCGCACCCTCCGCATCTACCTCCACCCCATGGAACGACGACTGCTCAGCCAGCATCGCATCGAACCGCCCTACGCGGCACTGGCCGACGGGGATCTCGTATCGCTCGACACCGGCGCGGAGAGCTCCCGCCACAGCATGTACGACACGCGGGTGGCGGTCTCGCTGCAGTCGTCGATCATCTGGGAACGGCTAGACCTGGGCCTCAGCAACTCGTTCATCTACGAGTTCCCCGATGCTTCCGCTAATGTCTTCGAGCGCGCGGCACTCGGAGAGTTCGCCGAGAACACGTACCGCACGGTCGACGAGCTGCTGGCGAAGATCGCTCGAGCCCTGGAGACACGCCCGGAGAATACCACCACACCCTAGCGAGCCCCGGCTCTCAGGGCGGCGCCGCGAAGACGGCAGTGCCGCGCTGGCGACACGAGAGAACGGCGCAGGCAGACGGGCCATCGCCGCACGGCGGGCTACTCTCCGGCGACCACTCCCTGGAACTTGGCCGACTTGCCGGCCTTGATGTGCTTGCCCCGCACCTCGCCCACCGGCAAGCTGAGCTCGCTCACGCACTGGCCGTCGAGAGTGACCGCCCGCTGCTCGATCCGTCGCCGGCCTTCCGAGCGCGTGAGGCCGAACCAGCGCTCCATCGCGCGGGGCAGGTATACCGTGCCGTCTTCCACATCGTCCGGCCGCAGCGAGAGTTCGACCACATCGGTGGCCGCCTCGCGCCGCCGGAACACGCGATCGAAGTGCTCCTCCGCGGCCACGGCTGCCTCTTCTCCCTGCAGCCGGCCGATGATGTCGCGCGCCAATGCCGCCTTGAGGTCGCGCGGATTGATCTGGCCGCCGGCGAGATCCGCCTCCATCGCGCGCAGCTCGGCAGCGTGGCGCGACGTGAGCAGGCGGAAGTACGTCATGATCGCCCCGTCGGGGATGCTCATGATCTTTCCGTACACGTCGCGCGCGTCTTCGGCCACCCCGATGTAGTTGCCCGTGGACTTGCTCATACGCTCGACGCCGTCGGTGCCCGGGAGGATGTCGAGCGTCATGATCGCCTGCGACGGCCGGCCGAAGTACTCCTGCAGGTCGCGACCCATGAACAGGTTGAACTTCTGGTCGGTGCCACCGATCTCGATGTCGGCATCGACGGCGACGCTGTCGTAGCCCTGGGCCAGCGGATAGAACATCTCGAGCACGCTGATGGGCTGGTGTGCCGCGAATCGCTTGGCGAAGTCGTCTCGCTCCAGAATACGCGCCACGGTGGTGGTGGCCATGAGCTCGAAGACCTGTTCCATGGTGAGGGCGGAGAGCCACTCGCCGTTGTAGCGAATCTCCAGCTTGCAAGGATCCTGGTCGAGGACCAGGAACGCCTGGTCCTGATAGGTCTTCGCGTTGGCGTCGATGAGGGCTGGGTCGAGGCGCGGCCTCGTCTTGGAACGCCCCGACGGATCACCGATGCGAGCCGTGTAGTCGCCGATGATGAGGACGGCCACGTGGCCCGCGTCTTGGAACTGCCGCAGCTTGTTCAAGACCACAGTGTGGCCGAGATGGATGTCGGGCGCCGTGGGATCCACACCGAGCTTGACTCGCAGCGGCCGACCCTCGCGCTCGGCGACGGCGAGCTTGTGCTCGAGAGCACCTTCGGGGAGCACCTCAACGGCACCCACCATGAGATCGTCGATAAGTTGGCGATTGCGCACGGTAGTGGGGGTCGGGGACAGGCCGCCCGCGATGATACCACAGGCTCTGGCCGCCCCCGGCCGGCCGGGTCAGCGCACGCCGCGGTAGAGATGGCCGGTCGTCGACCGGTCGGGGGACGCGTACGCCGCCAGCGCCCGCAGGCCACCGGCGGCGAACGCCGCCCTCTCCGCCGGCAGCAGATCGCGCTGGACTACGTGGAGCGCGCTCACGCCAGCGTCGGCGAGCTCGCGTTCGGCCGCCGCCACATTGGTCACCCGCGAGTTGAAGATCACCGACCCCTCCGGCCCGGCCTCCACGGGAAACACGAAGCGCTTGGCGTCTACGAGCTCGAGGTAGGTCCACGCATCCGGGTTCGCCAGGCCCTCAGCCGCCCCCAGCACATCGCGCGTGACCATCAGCTGCTGGCGGCCGAACGCGTACATCTCGACGCCGATGGCCGGCGCCACGCTCAGGTCCGCCGCCAGAGCGGCGATCTCGGCAAGTGAGGACTCCGGGCTGGCCACCACGGCGCGAGCGCCGAGCAGCCGCGCGGTGAGGGCGTTCAGGCCCTGCAGAGGGTACTCGAGGATCGCCGGCACGCGACCGGCTGAGATGTGGGCCAGATGGCGCGCGCACACCGCCTCCCACGGCAGCGCGCGCACGGCGGCCCACCAGAGCATGTCGCCGTCGAAAAGGATCTCGGGCAGCCGGCAACGGAGCGGAAGTCCGGCCGCCGCCAGCCGTTCCACCGCGGCGGCCACGTCGGCAACCGCGTCTCCGGGGTACAGGTCGAGGACGAGGGCCGCGACACCCGAAGCCAGGAGCGGCTCCTCGTCCAGACGCAGGTGAAGGATCACCGGCAGCGGCGGCACCCTAGCCGGAGCTCTGCCCGCCGCCGCGCCGGGCAGAGCGGCCCGGGACGCCTCGAGCGCCGCGGGGTCGAGGTTGCGCCGCCAGCGGCGGAGGCGGTGAGCGTCCAGCTCGGCCAGCCCTCGCCGCCGCAGCTCCTTCAGCGCGCCGATCGGGAGAAACGGATCGCCCTCGAGATCGCAGCTCCACTCGCCGAGCCGATAGGGCGTGCCGCCCAGGGCGGCCACGGCATCGCGAGCACGGCCGCTGTTCAGCCGCGCCCGCTGGGCCGTCTCCAGCGGCTCCGCGCCGACGACCTCGATGCTCTCGCCGTCGGCGCGCAAGCGCAGGCGAGCCGGCAGCCCGGGCCGCGCTTCAAGGCGAGCGTGCAGAGCGACGGGACGCGCCGCCATGCGCCCCGTGACCGCGTCCTCGGCAAACGAATCGAGGCGACCGGACGAGAGCCGGAACACACGGTCCTTGATCGCCACGCGCTCTCCCACCCGCAGCGTAAGCCGCCCGGGCTCCGATTGGCCAGCCGCCGCCGCAACGCCATCCTCCTGGGCGCTCGCGAGCACGCGCAGCGGGTCTGTCTGCCCCCATGGCGTGTAGATGACCAACACGTCGCCGGCGGCCACCGGCTGCGAGAGCCGCACACCGACCAGGCCGCGCTCCTGATCGACGACCTCCACGCGGCCCACCAGCACGCCACGATGCCCCCCACGGCGGGGGTTGCGTACCTCGGCATGGCGACCCCGCAGATGAGCCACCGTGAACCCCCGCGAAAAGCTCTGCTCCAGCCGCGCTCGCCAATCTGGCCTGACCTGGTATCCCGCGGGATCGGCTCGGGCGTTCTCCAGAGCCTCGCGGTACACCGCCGTAGCCGTCGTCACGTAGGCGGCGTCTTTCATGCGGCCCTCGATCTTGAATGCGCGCACGCCAGCGGCGAGTAGTCGCGGCAGGAACTCGAGAGCGCAGAGATCGGCCGTCGAGATGATCCGCCCCCTGTGTTCGCCGCCGGCACGTACCGACGAATCGCGCGAGCGCAGGGTGTAGCGCATGCGGCACGCCTGGCTGCACCGACCCCGGTTCCCGCTGCGGCCACCGAGCATGCTAGAGAACAGGCAGGCGCCCGAGTAGCTGTAGCAGAGGGCGCCGTGAGCAAAGACCTCCAACTCCACCGCGCCGGCATCCAGCGCTTCGATCTCCGTCAAGCTGAGCTCCCGCGCGAGCACCGCTCGTCGGAACCCGAGCCGGCCGAGCATCGCCACCTGTGCCGAGGAATGCGTCGCCAACTGCGTGCTCGCGTGCAGGTGCAGCTCGGGATAGGCGCGCGTCACCGCGGCGGCCAAGCCCAGATCGGCGACGATGAGGGCATCGAGACCGGCCTGGTAGGGTCCCGCCAGCGCCGTCAGTGCCTCCGCCAGTTCCTCTCGCTTGAGGTGGGTATTGACGGCCAAGTGAACGCGAGCGTTGTACGCGTGCGCCCGGTCGATGGCCGCCAGCACGCCCACCTCGTCGAAGTTACCGGCGAAGGCGCGGGCGCTGAACCGTTCCATGCCGAGGTACACGGCGTCGGCGCCGGCGGCCAGCACCGCGCGCAGCGCGCGCTCGTCGCCCGCCGGCGCCAGCAGCTCGGCCGGTCTGTCCCCCTCGTCGGGATTCACCGCGGTACGGCCGCCGGCTGCTCCTCGAGTACCTTCAGAGCCTCGTCGCGACAGACGCGGATGAGCCCCGACGTGGGGATAATGCGCACACCCTGGCGCTGGTACTCATCCAGGAGCAGATTGATGCCCAGGGAATCGCTGGCCATGTGGCCGGCGATCACGATGTGGATACGATGCTCGTCGGCCGCCTTGCGCAGCTCGTCTCCCATATGCATGCAGACGATGGTGCCGACGCCCTTGTGTGCGAGCTGCTCGATGGCCTCTATGGGCCCTTCCGTCCCGCCCGTCATGTCGACGAATACCTTGCCACAGCGACTCTCCGGAGCGCTGTCTCCGAGCGAAGGGCCCGAACCCTGCGTGGCGGCAATGCGATACTCGGGGATGTCGAACAGCACCTTCCGTACATCCTCCAACGACTGCGGGTCGCGCTCGTCGAAGGAGCGCGTGAGGAAGCTGTACACCAGGTTGTCGGTGGGCGTGTGCGCCGAGAAGAAGGGGATGCCGAGCAGGCGCGCGGCGTCGATAGCCTGCGTGGCGTTGAGCGGCATGAAGCGATGGCGGACCGCCTTGCGACGCTCGTTGATGAGCCGTTCGCCAGCCTGAATGGGCACGCCGAGGCGGGCCCAGATGTCGGCCTGAACGCTCATCACACTGTCGAGCTTGGAGAGGCCCCAGCCCTCAGGGTGATGGGTGTAGACGGCGTCGACCGGTGTACCCTTTTCGCGCAGCCGGTCGGCGAGCAGGATCTCTCCGACGTTCATGTCGATGCCGGCGAGCAGCGTCGTCACATCCGCGTCGTCCTCGCCGACGTAGATGCGCGTATCGGAGAATGGGTTGGTGACGTCTTCGGGGTCGGCGATCTGCTTGAGATAGTCCGGCAGCTTGTCGACCTGCTCGCGAATCTGGTCGAGGTACCGCCGTACTCCCTCTTGCCCGCGAGGGTCGGCCTGGATGCCAACGCGCACCGCTGTCTCATACATGTCACGAAGCTTCACGCGGGGATCCTCTCACTCGCGATTCCGGCTGCCCCGGCCGCACGGCGCTCGAACCGGCGACACCACGACCGGACTGCGGCGCGGCAGCGTGCCGGGGCGCTCACCTGTCCACAGCGAGCATCATACTCCGCGATGAGTCACGGGCGAGATTCGCCGCCGGCGCGGCAGCGGCATCAGCGGCGCGGCAGCGGCCGCGAGAGGAAAGCGCTGCCGGCATCCACGAAGCGCCATGGCCGCGTGTCTTCGCCGACGCCGACGCGCGGTGTAGTGGCGATGCGCCGCCGCGAGCCGCCGGCCGGCGCGGCGGGCGGCAGGACCAGCAGCGGCTCGCGCCACGCCGGCAAGCCGTTCTCGGCGCGGCCCAGCCCCAGGGCTTGCGTCAGCTTAGCTGGGCCGCTGCACAGGGCACGGACGTCGGCGACGGCCTCCGGCCGGCCGTCGCCGCGTGCCAGACTACGCCGCGCCGTCATGAGATCGAGGCCATGGGTAGGCTCGAGCGCTCGCAGCAGCACCGCCGCCGCCCGTCCCTCCTGCTCGCAGACCAGATTGGCGCAGAAGTGCATGCCGTACGTGAAGTACACGTACAGATACCCGGGCGGCCCGAACATGACCTCGTTACGGGCCGTCCGGCCACGGAAGCCGTGGCAGCAGGGGTCGTTGTGCGCGTACGCCTCCGTCTCTACGATCACCCCGCCCACGCCGCGGAAGAACACACGACAGCCGATGAGACTGCGCGCCACCCGCAGCACCGGTCGATCGTAGAACGCGGGCGGTAGCGACTCCACCACGCCGCTTTGGGCGACGTACTGGCGTTCGGGGACGGACGTCATCTCAGCGTGCCCCCGGCCGTGAGAGCCACGAGCGCCCGCCAGCTCGACCGCGCCCCCCGCCGATCCCGCAGAAGCACCGGACCAGACCGGAGTCGCGAAGCGACGAGAGGACGCCGCCGCAAGATCGCCGTCGAGAGTCGACGCACTGTATGAGAAAGCAGAGACCACGCGCCGATTGTAGCGGATCGCCGTCGGGGAGAGCCCACCGGCCCGACCATCCACTCGCGGCTCCACGAATACCCAGCCGCTCGCTCAGAGAGTAGCCATCCACGCCAATGTTTCGCTATGGTGGAGAGGTTTACCACGCCCTACGCTCTCAGCGGCGATCGAGGGGAGCCGTCCGACGAACCACGAGACGTCTCGACCAAATGGGACAGGCCGGCATCGCCGCCGCGCGACCGCGGTCGGCGTAGCAGCGTGCCTAGCCGGACTCCTGCCGGCCGCCGCTCTCGTATCGGGCGGCTGCAGCGACGGGGCGGCGATGCCACGGACGGCCTCCACATCGCCATCGCCGAGCGCGGCGGCCGTCGAGCCGGTGACCCGCGCCGCCGTGCAGCGCCTGCTCGACGCCGCCCGTGGCGGCGGGCCGGGCGCCGTCCTGCGGGTGGGCCTGTCCGGCGGCGGCCCCCGCGGTGTCTACCGCGTCGCCAGCGGGGGTTTCCAGAGAGACGCGGCGCGTCCCATGAAGCCAACGGATCAGTTCCGTATAGCCAGCATCAGCAAGACGTTCACCGCCGTCGTCGTGCTGCGCCTCTGCGAGCAGGGGCGCCTGCGACTCGACAGCCGTATCTCGGCCTACCTCGACGCCGGCCTGGTCGATCGCCTCAACGTGATCGACGGCGTGTCCTACGGCCCGCAGATCACCATCCGTCATCTCCTGACACACACGAGCGGCATTCCCGACTACGCCATGAACGCGGATTACATCGCGGCGGTAAAGGCGCATCCGCGCGAGCGCTGGACGGCCATGGAGCAGGTCGAGTTCGCCCTCACCCACAGGAAGGCCTCCGCCGCCCCGGATGAGAGCTTCGCCTACGCCGACACGAACTACGTGCTGCTGGCGATGATCGTCGAAGACGTTACCGGCCGATCCCTGGCCGATACCTACCAGAGCTACCTCCTCACGCCCCTGCGGCTGCACGACACGTACCTCGAGGGACGGCAGAGACCACGCGGACCGGGGCTCTCCCATGCGTACTACGGCGTGATCGACACGACAAGCTTTGACCCCTCGTTCGACACGAACGGTGGCGGCGGGCTGGTGTCCACCGCCGACGATCTGGCCACCTTCGTGACAGCGCTCGTGCAGGGCAAGGTCTTCGACGACCCGACCACGCTCGAAACGATGCTCACCCCCACCCCGCAATCCGAGAGCGCGGGGAGCGACTACGGCTGCGGAGTGGAGATCGACGAACGCCACGGCGTGCGCTGGGTCGGCCACTCGGGCTTCTTCAGCTCGTTCATGTACTGCGCCCCGGAGCGCGGCATCGTTGTGACCGGAACGCTCAACCAGGTCGCGCTCATCTCGCACCTGAGCGAGGTGGTCGGCACCCTGCAGCGCTGGCTGCCCGCGCGGGGGTCGTAGGAACGGGCGCCGGAACGAACGAGCGGGCCGGCGCCACCGGGCCGGCGCCGGCGCTACCGCGCCGGCGGACGGCCGGTGGCGAGCAGCTCCGCCGCGGCGGCCAACTGCTCGCGGACGCGCGCGGGCGAGGAGCCCCCGCGGGAGATCTTGGCCGCCAGCGAGGCCTGCGGATCGGCCAGCGCGGCGTAGCTCTCGTCGAAGACCGGCGAGAACTCTCGCAACTCCTCAAGCGAGAGGTCGAACAAGCCCACCCTCCGCTCCAGACAGTGGCGCACGAGCGTGCCGGTGAGGTGATGCGCCTCGCGAAACGGCAGTCCCCGGCCCACCAGGTAGTCGGCCACATCGGTGGCCATCAGCCAGCAGTCGCAGGCGGCGGCCATGCGCTGGGGGACAAACTCGAGAGCGGCAAGCAATCCCCGTACCGCCGGAAGCAGCTCGTCGAGGCAATCGACGGCGTCGAACAAGTGGCGCTTGTCCTCGCGCAGATCGGTGTTGTACGCCAGCGGCAATCCGTGCAGCACGCCGAGCAGGGCATGGTGCGCGCCGGCCAGACGGGGTGCGGCAGCTCGCATGAGCTCCGCGGTGTCCGGATTGCGCTTCTGCGGCATGATGCTGGAGCCGCCACTGAACGCGTCTGGCAGCCGCAGGAACCCGAACTCGGCGCTCGACCACAGCACCAGCTCGCCGCCGAGACGGCTGAGGTGAGCGCCCAGCGCGGCGGCGGCGCTCAGGTAGTCGAGCACGAAGTCGCGGTCGGCGACCGCGTCGAGCGAGTTAGGAGCCACACGGTCGAAACCCAGCGCGGCGGCCACGGCGCCGCGATCGATTTGGTAGTTGAGGCCCACCGCGGCGCCCGAGCCCAGGGGCAGCTCTTGGCATGCCGCGCGCGCGGCCGCCAGCCGGCGACGGTCGCGCGCGAGCATCCAGAAATACGCCAGCAGGTGATGGGCGAGCGAGGTGACCTGCGCGCGCTGCAGATGTGTGTAGGCGGGGAGCACGTGCTCCACGTGCTCCCCCGCCCGTTCAACCAGCAGCTCCTGCAGGCCGACCAGCGCCGCGTCCTGACGGTCGATCACGCGGCGCAGGTGCAGCCGCACGTCGGTGACCACCTGATCGTTGCGGCTGCGCCCGGTGTGCAACTTGGCACCGGCGTCGCCGATCAGCTCGATCAGTCGCCGTTCGACCGCCATGTGAACGTCTTCGTCCTCGTCGCGCGGCATGAACTCCCCGGCCTCGATCTCGGCAGCCACCCCGGCCAGCCCGTCGGCGATGGCGGCCAGCTCCTCGCCGGTGAGCACACCGGCGGCCGCCAAACCGTGCGCGTGAGCCACGCTCCCCTCGATGTCTTCGCGCCACAGGCGCCAGTCGAGGGTGAGTGAGGAATTGAGCCGTACGAACGCCGGATGGCGTTCGCCGGCGAACCTGCCGGAGCGAGCGACGCTCACGCCTGCTCGTTCACCTCCACCTCTTTGCCGACGCGCGCCCACGCCTCGATCGGCAGGCCCCAGAGCTGGATGAAGCCCTGCGCGGCCGCATGCGAGAACTCGTCGTCCTTGGTGTAGGTGACCAGCTTGTAGTTGTAGATGCTGTACGGCGACTTACGCCCCTCCGGCACGCAGGTCCCCTTGTAGAACCGCAGCCGGATGGTCCCGGTCACCCTCTCTTGCGTCGAGAGCAGGAAGGCCTTGCACGCATCCGTGAGCGGATCGAACCACTGGCCCTCGTAGATCATGTCGGCGAGCTTCTGCTCGATGGTGCGCTTGAAGTGGATGAGGTCGCGCGTGAGGACCATATCCTCGAGCTCCTTGTGCGCGGTGATCAGCGCCAGCGACCCAGGCACTTCGTAGATCTCACGGCTCTTGATGCCCACCAGCCGGTTCTCGATCATGTCGATACGGCCGTAGCCGTGCGTCCCGCCGATGGTATCGATGGCCTCGATGAGCTCGACCAGCCCCATCCGCTTGCCGTCGAGGGCCACCGGCACGCCACGCACGAAGTCCACCGTGACGATCTGCGGCTCGCTGGGCGCCTCCTGTGGCGAGGTGGTGCAGGCGTAGGCGTCTTCGGGAGGGGCCACCCAGGGGTCTTCCAGCAGGCCGCACTCGTTGGCCCGCCCCCAGAGGTTCTCGTCGATGGAGTAGGGACTCTTCTTCGTCAGCGGCATGTTGATGTGACGCTCGGCGACGTAGTCGAGGAGCTCCTCGCGGCTCATCCCCCACTCCCGCGCCGGCGCCAGGATCTGGAGATGGGGATCGAGGCCACGGACACCGACCTCGATGCGCACCTGATCGTTGCCCTTCGCCGTGCAGCCGTGGCCGACCATGCCAGCGCCGTACTTGTGCGCTGCCTCCACCAGCTTCTGCGCGATCAGCGGCCGCGAGAGCGCGCTGACCAGCGGATACCTGTCTTCATAGAGAGCGTTGGCCATGAGCGCCGGCAGGCAGAAGTCGCGCGCGAACTCGTCTTTGGCGTCGACGGCGTAAGCATCGAGGGCCCCGGCGGACTTGGCGCGCTCGATGAGCACCGGCACATCGCGCATGCGACCGACGTCGACGAGGACGGCGACCACCTCGCAGCCCCGGTTCTCCTTCAGCCAGGGGATCAGCGCGGTGGTATCGAGACCTCCGGAATAGGCGAGGATGACGGTGTCGGTCATGATGCTCCTTCACTGCTCCGCGGGCGTGCGCCGCCCGCACGTGGACCATACGCTACGTCCCCGGACAGACCCACGGGGGACGCATATCCTGCAACGCCGGGCGACGCCGTGGCGATTACACGCCCCGTAAACGGTCGAGGTACCGCTTTATCTCCTCGGCCGTGCCGGCGTCCCGGACAATGACAATGAGCGTATCGTCGCCGGCCAACGTGCCGATGATGTCCGTATGGTTGAGATTGTCGATCGCCCGAGCCACCGTGGAGGCGGTGCCGATCTCGCACCGTACCACCAGCAGGTTGTCTGCCGCGGCCACCGCCATGCTGAAGTCGCGCAGCACGTGACTGGCCGCCTGCTCCGGATTGCGCGGATGCTCGCGTAGCGACATCACGTACCGCGGCCGGCCCAGATGCGTGCGTACCTTCTGAAGATCCAGCTCCCGGATGTCGCGTGAGATCGTGGCCTGCGTCACATGACAGCCGAGGGACTGCAACGCGTTCACGAGCTCCCGCTGTGTACCGATCTCCCGTTGTGAGACAACCGTCTGGATCAAGCGATGTCGCTCGTTTTTGCTCACGGGTGTCACGCGCCCCGAGGCCAGGATACTGCTGTTGCGTGCCATGACTCTCGATCGCCCCCTCTGCGTCCATGTCCCGCGGCCTTCCAGGATCGATGCATAGAATACACCACGGGCAGCACAAAGTATGCAGCCACAGCCTTTTCCTCGGCGGCGACGTGCTTCCTGACGTACCCACGACCAGGCTCATGGGGTCACCTTGGTACCACATCCAGCGTCGGTGAGCACTTCTAGCAGCAGAGCGTGCTCCACGCGTCCGTCGATGATGTGCGCGCTGGCCACGCCCGCCTCGAGTGCCGTACGCGCGGCGGCGACCTTGGGCAGCAGGTCGTGGGGCACACCCCCAGCGGCAACCAGCGCGCCGAGGTAGGCGAGGTCGCACTCACTCAACGGCATCTCCTCAGCCGGCAGGTTCTGCGTGAGGCCGCCTTGATCGCCGACCAGCACGAGCTTTTCGGCGAGCAGTCCGGCGGCCAGCTCGCCGGCGACCAGATCGGCTGGCGACATGCTCTCGGTACCGGCGGAGGGGACCGTGATCACGGGCACGCCCTCCCCCACGGTCACCTGGCGGATGCGCTGGAGCAGCGAGACCGCGACGCGGGCGGTCGCCACAGGCGCTTGACCGACGGCGTCGCCCGGCGATAGCCGGAGCTGCTCGACCTCAGGGACGATCTGGATGGCCGCGGCGCCGTGCGCCCGGATGGCGTCAGCGACACCCTCGCCGTCGGCGTGTACCGCCACCGGCTGCATCCCTACCATCCGCAGGAGGGCGATATCGGCGGCGAGCTGATCGCCCAAGCGCGGCGATCGGATCACGATGCCGCCGAAGGCGACCACGATCGCCTTGCCCCAGAAGCCGCGGATGTAGGGCGCCGCTTCGAGCAGGGTGGTCACGGTCTTCTGGTGTCGCACGGTCATTACTTTGCCTCCGGATACGGGACGACGAGCGGAAGGGTCCGTCGAATGCCGGAGGGAGCGTGTACGCGGAACGCGGATGAAGAAGCGGCCCGCTAGATCCGCACGCCCCCGCCGGCGGGCGTACGTCGCTCGCCGACGCCAAGGCCTCGGACGCGGTGGAAGGAGAGGGCGTGCCGTCCTGAGCGCCACGTCGCGGAGGGGCAGGTATGCTGCAGTGTGTATGCCAGCTTATGCGTTAGCATAGCTGCCCTAGTTTAGTGATGCGACACAGCTCATGCAATCGGCCCGCTCTGCGCCGTCTTTTCCGTAGCGTCGGCACGATCTTCTCCCTCCTTGGCGTCCGCCACGATCTTGGTGCCACACCCTGCGTCGGTGAGCACCTCCAGCAGGAGGGCGTGATCCACTCTCCCGTCGATGATGTGGGCGCTCGCCACACCGCCTTCGAGAGCCCGGCGCACCGCGTTGACCTTGGGGATCATGCCGCCGGTGATGCCTCCGGCGGCCAGCAACGCAGCGATCTCATCGAGCGTGCACTGGCTGATGACGGTCTCTTCTCCGCCCACAGCGTCCACGATGCCGCCGACATCGCTCACGAACACGATCTTGGCGGCGTTCAGGGCGGTCGCCAACTCGGCGGCGACGGTGTCGGCGTTGATGTTGTAGATCTGCCCGTCCTCCCCCACGCCGATCGTGGCCACAACGGGGATCATGTACGGTGCGAGGACATCGAGGATCGTGTTGTCGACCCGCTTCACCCGACCGACGAACCCCAGGTCGATCGGCGCGCCGTGTTCGTCTGTAACCTGCTCAGGCTCGGCGATGATCAGGCCGGCGTCCTCTCCCGAGAGGCCCACCGCCGTACCACCGTGCCTGCGGATGAGGCCCACGATGTCACGGTTGACCTTCCCCACCAGTACCATGCGAGCGACCTCCATGGTGGCCGCATCGGTCACCCGCAAACCGTTCACGAAGGCTGGCTTCATGCCCAGCTTCTCCATGTGGCGCGACACTTGCGGACCGCCGCCGTGAACCACGACGGGGTTCATACCCACGAGCTTGAGGAGCACGATGTCGGCGGCGAACTGTTCGCGCAGGTGCCCGAACGTCATAGCCGCGCCACCGTACTTGATGACCATCGTTGAGCCGGAGAACTGGCGAATGTAGGGCAACGCCTCCAGCAAGGTGCGGACTGTTTTGAGCTGGCGAACGGTCATGTCGAGTACTCCGCGTTGAGGGTGACGTACTGATGCGTGAGGTCGCTGAAGTACACGTGCGTGCTCGCGCTCCCGCGATACAGATGCACGCTGACGTCGACCTCCGGCTGTTCGAGATACCGGTGCAGCCCGCTGCGCTCCTCGTCGTCGAGCGGCCGTGGGTTCTCGCCGGTTACCACCGGCAGATCGCCGTACGCGATGTCGAGCCGCAGCGGATGGATGAGCGGCGGGCGCGCGGAGGCCGTTGGCAGCCGCTGTCCGCGCGCCAGAGCCTGACCCGCCGCCTGGGCAATGCGTCCCCAGTTCGGGTCGTCGCCGTAGAAGGCCGTCTTGACCAGCGGGGAGTCGGCGATAGCCCGCGCCACCGCTTCGGCCTCCTCGTCGTCGGCCGCGCCGGTCACCGAGAGACGCACCACAGTGCTCGCCCCTTCACCGTCGGCGACCACCGCGATGGCGAGGCACTCGAGAGCTGCGCGCAGCGCCTCGCCAACCCGCCGCGACCCCTCCGCGTCCAGGCGGACGCCAGAGGCGCCGTTGGCCAGCGCCAGGACCATGTCGTTGGTGGACTCTTGGCCATCTACCGTAATGCGATTGAACGATTCGCGCACCGCCGCGCCCGCGAGGTCCTGCCACTGCCGCACCTCGAGCGCGGCATCGCATGTAATGAAGCAGAGCATCGTGGCCATGTTCGGGCAGATCATGCCCGCGCCCTTGGCGGCGAAGCCCAGACGAACCTCGCCGCCGGGCACGTCCACCGCGATGGCGCCGCGCTTCGGATGCCGGTCGGTGGTACGGATCGCGGAGGAGAAACGCAGGCCGCCGCCGGCCGAGAGCTCCGCCGCCGCGGCGCGGATGCCGTGGTCGATCTTCGCCATCGGAAGCTGCTCGCCGATCACGCCGGTGGACGCCACGGCGACCTCCCGCTCGTCGAGCTGGAGCAACTCGGCGGCGAGGGCCCGCATGTGACGCGCGTCCGCCAGCCCCTGCTCGCCGGTGTAGGCGTTCGCGTTGCCGGAGTTCACCACGCAGCCCCGCAGGGCATGGGTGCGGCCGCTCTCTCGCGTGATGTGCACCGGCGCCGCGGCGGCGGCGTTCTGAGTGAACAGCGCGGCCGAAATACAGGGCGCGTCGGACACCAGCAGGCCAACGTCCAGCCGACTGCTGCGCTTGATTCCAGCCGCGACTCCAGCGGCACGAAAGCCGCGCGGAAACGTGACGCTGCCGGTAGCATGGCGCGCCTCGGCGGGCAGCTTGACGAATTGGGTCTGCGGCAACATTAGAGCAGCCCCTCTTGCTCGTCGAGGCCGAGCATGACATTGAGGTTCTGCAACGCCTGCCCGCACGCGCCCTTCATCAGGTTGTCGATGGCACTGAGCACGACAATGCGGCCAGAGCGCTCGTCGACCGTACTGAAGATGCGGCAGAAATTGGTGCCGGCCACGTCCTTGAGCTGCGGCGGCTGGTCGCACACCTCAATGAAGGGCTCACCGGCGTACGCCGTCCGCAACAAGTTGGACACCTCGGCGGCCGTCGGCAGGGTGACGGTACGCACGTAGATGGTCGCCAGGATGCCCCGCTGCAGCGGCACCAGATGTGGCAGGAAGAGTAGAGAGGGCCCCTGGCCGTCGCTCGCGGCAAGGCCGGCGGCCATCTCTGGGTAGTGTCGATGGCCGCCGACGGCGTAGGCGACGAGGTCGGAGTCGACCGAGCAGAAATGCGTGCGCTCGGTGGCCGCCTTACCCGCCCCGCTCACACCGGATTTCGCGTCCACGACCACGTCCTGGAGCCCGAGTCCCCGCAGCGGTGTGAGGGCCAGCAGCACAGCGGTTGGGTAGCATCCCGGATTAGCCACCACTTGCGCGCCGGTGATCTCCGCGCGATGCAGCTCCGTCAGCCCGTATACACCCGGCAGCATCTCCGGATACGGATGCGCGCCATACCACGCCTCGTAGTCGCTCGCCGTGAGACGGAAGTCGGGCGACAGATCGACCACCTTGCTGCCATCGTCCAGCAGCCGCTTGACGATGGGCGCCGCCGCTTGAGCGGGCAGACACGTGAACGCGGCATCCACCTGCGCCACGCTGTTGTGCGAGCTAAAGGGAAGCTCGGTGCGCACTCGCGGCAGCACCGAGCATACGGGCACGCCCGTATGCACATCGGAGGTGATGTGCGCCAACTCGAGCGCGGGGTGGCGCAGCACGAGCTCTGCCAGCAGAGCTCCTGTGTAGCCGCTGCCGCCGACTATAGCCACGGAATAGGTCTTCACGGTCCCGGTCCTTTCCTCTGTGTGCCCGCACGGGCAAGGCGTACGCCACGTGGGCGCAGGTGGTACAGGAGAAGCGTCGTCCGGCGCGCTGAGGCGGCTGCGCCTCGGCCGGCTGGCGACTACGCGAAGAGCGAGCCGTGACCGCGCCGACTGGTGCCGCGCCGGACGACGCTCGGTCGTGCCGGTCGCTGAGGCGGTCGTGGGGTAACGGGTGCGGCGAGGCCGCGCCCAGAGGACGCCGCAGGATTGCGAGCGGTATGCACGAAACGGCGATACGCAGACGAGGCGTCCATGGCGCGGCAGCATAGCGCATATTCCACACCTTATGCAAGCACGCACCCGCCGCCGGCGCGAGCGAGGGCCCGAAACCGGTTCTGTACGCACCCTTCATCGGCGACAAGCCTGTGAATGGGAGCGACGGCACGGCGGTGACTCCGCTGCATGCATACTCACTGCATACTGCTTACTCCTGCCTGCGCGCCGTCGGCTCCTCCGCAAGACGAGGGGGCTTCGGCCAGTTCGGCGGCGATCGATAATCAAGAGGCCACGCGAACTCCTCAAACGAAGCCTCCTGCGTGGACGAGAGGTACGGCGGAGGGGGTGTGGGGGTCCGTCGCCGACGGACCCCCACACCCCCTCCGCCGTTCGGCCTTCAGCGCAACGTAGCCGCGAACTGGCGCTGCAGCGCCAGCAACACGCGCGAGCGCACGCCGCCGATGTCTTTCTCGGTCAACGTACGCTGCGGCGAGCGCAGCACCAGCCGCAGCGCCAGGGAGCGCTTACCGGCTGGTACCTGATCCCCCTCGTAGACGTCGAACAGCGAGACTCGGTGCAGGAGCCCACCGCCGGCTGCCCGCACGGCGGCCAGGATCTCTTCAGCCGGCACGTCGCGATCGACCACCACGGCGAGGTCCTGAGAGGCCGGCGGGTAGGTGACCAGGTCGGTGAAGAGCGCGGTGCCCAGGACGGACGGCAGCATCGCTTCGAGAGAGAGCTGCGCCGCGTACACCTCGTTGTCTCCGAGGCCAAACGCGGCCGCCACATCCGGCCGTACTTGGCCAAGCCAGCCAACCGGCCGATCGGCCAGAACTACCGTGGCGCTCTTGCCCGGATGCAGGAAGGGCTCCGCGCCGCGCGTATAGCTGCGTTCGCCGGCACGGAGGCCATCGAGCACGCGATCCACGATGCCCTTGAGCGCGTAGAAATCGGTCGCCCGCTGTATCCCCGTCCAGTTCTCGCTCACCAGCGGCCCAGACAAAACGATCCCCACCGCCTCGAGCTCGCGCGGCAGCTCGACGGCGGGAGAGCCACTCCCAGCCAGCACGTCGGACGGAGCGCCCGGCTGCGAGTCTGGGGCGCAGTACACGCGCCCCAGTTCGAACAGATGCGCTGGATAATTCTGACGGCTCACATTGTCGCGCAGCGTCGTGAGCAGACCCGGGAGCAACGTGGTGCGCATCACCGCCTGCTCGGTACTCATGGGATTGGCCAGAGCCACCGGCGTGAGGCGCGCGTCGGCCGCCTGCAGACCAAGCGCGGCTAGGTGCTCAGCGGCCACGAAGGTGTACGTGATGACCTCATCGAGGCCGCAGGAGGCCAGCAGATCCGAGACCGCCCGGCGCAATCGCTGGGCGGAGGTGAGCGCCCCGACCGCGTCGCGCCGCCGAGGCAGTGTCTCGGGCACACGTGCAAAGCCATGGATGCGCCCCACCTCTTCGATGAGATCGACTTCGCGCTCCAGATCGGAGCGGAACGTGGGTGGCGTAACGGCCAGGCAGGCCGCGTCTTCCGTACGCTCCACATGACAGCCCAGGCGAGTCAGGATGGCCGTCTGCTCGGCCGCCGGCAGCGTGAGGCCGAGCAACGCGTCCGCCGCGGCCGGGCGGTAGCGGAGCCGCGGCGGCGCCGGTAGCTCCACGTGTACATCGATGGTGCCCGGCGCCGCGGCACCTCCGCAGATGTCCTGCAGCAGCCGGCAGGCCATCGCCTGTCCCCAGAGCGGCAGGTGCGCATCGAGGCCCTTCTCGAACCGCAAGCTGGCCTCGCTGCGGATGCCGGTACGCTGCTCCGTGCGCAGAATAGTGGCGCCGGCGAACGTGGCCGCCTCCACCACGAGGTCAGACGTGCCGGCGGCCACTTCGGCCTCTACCGCACCGAACACACCGGCGATCACCAGCGGCCGGCGCACATCGGCGATGACGAGCATGTCCTCGTCGAGTCGCCGCTCTACGCCATCCAGCGTGACAATCGGCTCGCCGGCCGCCGCCCGACGGACCACCAGCCGGCGGCCGTCGATGCGCGCCAAGTCGAAAGCGTGGAGCGGCTGGCCCAGCGCCAGCATCACGTAGTTCGTCACGTCTACGACGTTGCTGATGGGCCGCATACCGGCATGGGTAAGACGCGCCTTCAGCCAGGGCGGCGAGTCGGCCATGCGTACGCCCCGGACCACGCGCGCCGTGTACCGCGGACACAGATCCGGCGCCAGCACTTCCACGACGATATCTTGTTCGGCCGGGGCGCCGCAGACCGGCGGCTCGACAAGCGGAGGCGGCGCCAGAGCCAGTCCAGCGGCCGCCGCCACCTCCCTGGCGATGCCGTAGACGCTCAGGCAGTCGGGCCGGTTCGGCGTGACCTCTATCTCTAACACGGCCTCGGCCACCGGCAGATACTCTTGCAGGGGTGCGCCGACCGGCAGATCTGGCGGCAAGATGGCGATGCCCGGGCTCTCCAGCTCGTAACCGAGCTCCTGCTCGCTGAGCATCATGCCATCCGACTCGATGCCGCGGATGGCCGCCTTGCGCAACTTGAGCCCGTTCTCCAGCACGGCGCCGGTGAGTGAGACGGCCACTACGTCGCCGGCCTCGAAGTTGTGGGCGCCGCACACGATCTGCCGCACGCCGCCGTGCGCGGCGCCCACATCGACCGAGCACAGGTTGAGCTTGTCGGCGTTGGGGTGCCGCTCGCGCGTAAGTACCTTGCCGACGACGAAGCGGGTCAGGTTGTTCGCATCGCGCGGCGCGCCCACCCAGTCGATGCTCTCGACCTCGCTGCCCGACATACTGAGCAGCTCGGCGAGGTCCTCGACCGAGCCGTCCCAGGCCACGTACTCCTGCAACCATCTGACGGGGACCCTCATCGTCCCACTCCTTCCGAACCAGCGGGAGACACCGGGCGGCGCCCTCGTGCCTCGCCGCCGACGAGGCACGACGCCCTCCCGCGCTCAACCCTCGCGACGACCATCAGAACTGCTCCAGAAAGCGAACGTCGTTGTCGCAGAACAGACGGAGGTCGGGGATGCCGTGTTTGAGCATTGCCATGCGTTCGACCCCGATCCCGAAGGCGAAGCCGGAGATTACCTCGGGGTCGTACCCGACAAACCCGTACACATTGGGGTCTACCATCCCCGCACCGAGGATCTCGAGCCAGCCAGAGTACTTGCAGCTCCGACAGCCCTCCCCCCCACAGAGAAGGCACTGGACATCCAGCTCGACGCTCGGCTCGGTGAAGGGGAAGTAGTGCGGACGTAAGCGAATCGCGCGGTCGCTGCCGAAGAACTCGCGTACGAAGTGGTGCAGCGTCCCCTTCAGATCGGCTAACGTGATGCCCTCATCGACAACCAGGCCCTCCACCTGGTGGAACATGGGCGCATGCGTGGCATCTGAGTCGCGCCGGTAGACCTTCCCGGGGCAGATCACGTACACCGGCGGCCGCTGCCGCTCCATGGTGCGAATCTGCACCGGTGAAGTGTGCGTGCGCAGCAGAACTGGGTAGCTGAGCGCGGCGTTCCAACTCGCGGGCGGCGCCACGAAGAACGTGTCGTGCAGGGAACGCGCAGGATGATCCTCCGGCGTGTTGAGCGCCGTGAAGTTGTAGTAGTCGAGCTCGATCTCCGGGCCCTCCGCCACCTGGTAGCCGAGGCCCATGAAGATGTCTTCCAGTTCGCGTACCGTCTGGCTGATGAGATGCTGATGACCGGCGGGAAACGGCTGACCGGGCAAGGTGATGTCGATGCGTTCCTCGGCCAGCGAACGGGTTAGGGCGGCGGCCGCGAGCTCCTCGCTACGCTCGCCGATGCGCCGCTCCAGCTCGCCGCGCACCTGATTGCCGTACCGGCCGACGAGCGGTCGCCGCGCCGGTTCAAGCTGCGGGATAGAGCGCAAGATCTCCGTCAGGCGGCTCTTGCGCCCGAGGAAGCTCACCCGCACCTCGTCCAGAGCGGCCTCGTCGGCGGCGGCGGTGAGCGCGGCCAGCCCCTCCTCGAAGAGACGCGCCAGCTCTGGGTGTGCCGCCGCGATCTCCTTCAATCGCCCGTCGTCCATGCAGTCACCTTCCTGCGGTCGGGATGCCACCGGTGCGGCGCGAGAACTCGTAGAGGGCGATGGCGCCCGCCACCCCGGCGTTCAACGATTCTACTCCCGCGACGGCGCCGGCCAGCGGAATAGTCAGCGGTTGGTCTACCATCTCCAGCACCGCCGGTGAGAGGCCGACGCGCTCCGCGCCCACGCACACCAGCGCCGGGCGGCACAACGGCACCGCGCCTGGGTCGGCACCACCGTGTGCCACCAGGCCGTAGACGCGCGCGGATGCCAGCTCCTCGAGCGCCCGGCTGAGCGTCCATCCCGAGTACAGCGGCACGCCGAACACGGCGCCCATGCTGGCGCGCACCACCTTGGGCGCGAACAGATCGGCGCTCTCTGGCGAGGTGAGGACGCAGGTGGCGCCGAACGCGGCCGCAGCGCGCACCAGCGTGCCCAGATTGCCCGGGTCGGCCACACGATCGGCGTACAGCCCCAGCGTATGCGTCGAACTCAGCGCCACCAGGGGCGGCGGCACCAGCAGAGGGAACACGGCCATCACCGCGGGCGGCGTCTCCAGACTACTGATGTGCGCCGCGACGCGGCGCGTGACTACGGCGACTGGGAACGACGCGCCACCGAGCGGCAACTCCCGCAGCTCCGGTACCCCCGCGTCTTCCGCCTGCACGAAGATGGCCTGCGGGCGCTGGCCAGCTACCAGGCCAGCGGCGACAAGATCCACGCCCTCAACCAGAAACGCGTTATGACGGCGGCGAAACTTGTGCTGCTGGAGCGACGCCGCCCGTTTGACGAGGGCGTTCTGCGTGCTGGTTATCGGCTCGCCGTAAACCCCATGCGACGAGCCCTCCCTAGACGCTAAGGGCCGCACGCGCCTTGTCGGCGAGCGAGGCGAACATCGCGGGGTCGGTAACAGCCAGATCGGCCAGGACCTTGCGGTCGAGCTCAACATCGGCCAGCTTGAGCCCGTGCATGAACTGGTTGTACGAGAGGCCGTTTTGACGCGCGCCAGCGCCGATACGTACGATCCACAGACGCCGGAACTCGCGCTTGCGCGCGCGGCGATCACGATAAGCGTACTGCAGGCTGCGCTGGACCTGCTCTTTCGCCCGCCGGTAGCTGCTGTGCTTGCCAGCACGGTAGCCCTTGGCCTGCTCCAGGACCTTTCGGCGCTTCTTGCGCGCGTGAATGCTTCGCTTAACTCGAGGCATGACTACTGACTCCTTTTCAACGGGTGGGCCGCGGCGCTCCGCAGGCGGCCCGCCCGCTCCTCCGACCGGCTACTTGAGGCCGAGGAGCTTCTTCACACCGGCGGTATCGGCCTTGGACAGCATGGCGGCTTTCCGAAAGCTCCGCTTCCGCTTGGCGCTCTTGGCCTCCATGAGGTGCGTCCGGAATGCCCGGCGACGCACCAGCTTGCCACTTCCGGTAAGCCGAAAGCGCTTCTTGGCCGCGCTCTGTGTTTTCATCTTGGGCATACGCACCTCTCCTGCTTACTTCACGGGGGCGAGCATCATGATCATGTTGCGCCCATCTAGGTTGGGCGGCGACTCGATGCTGCCCAGATCCTTTACGTCCTCGGCAAGGCGCATCAGGAGAGCCTCACCACGTTCGGGATGCACCAGCTCCCGGCCGCGGAACATGATGGTCACCTTTACTTTGTCCTTGTGCTCCAGGAAACGCACGACATGACTCTTCTTGGTGTTGTAGTCGGCGTCGCCGATCTTCGGCCGCAGCTTGATCTCCTTGATGGTGATGGTGCTCTGGTGCTTGCGCGCCTGCTTCGCCTTGAGCTCTTGCTCGTAGCGATACTTGCTGAAGTCCATCACTCGACAGACGGGCGGGTCGGCCTGGGGCGCCACCTCCACCAGATCGAGATTAACCCTGGCGGCGTAGTCGAGCGCGTCCTGGAGTGTCTTGACGCCCGCTTGCTGCCCCTTCTCGTCGATGAGGCGCACGGTGCGGGCGCTAATGCCGTCGTTGATGCGGATGCGGGTATCTGGTCCCCGCTCCTTGAGCCTGTCTCGTGGCGTGAATGGTCTGCCCATACAGAAAAAGGGTCGCCGAAGCGAGCCCTCACGTTCTCCTTTCTATCCGTGAACCCTGTCGACCATCGGGGGCGCAGGGTGAGAAGCTCGCGAGCTTCTGCTTCTATAGCGATGGGCAGTATACACGACGCGGTGCACGCCGGTCGAACGAGCGGCGTCGCGTAACGCCGTACTACGGCCGGCCGCGAGCTCGCTCGGCACCCGTAACCTGGCGCCGAGCGCCCCGGAGGCGGCCGAGCGACCGCGGCACGTGACGCGCGAGAGCTCCGGCATAATCCGAATCTCCGCCTCGAACTGTGCCCCGAGCGACGTAGTGCTCAGACTTCGATAAGGCGCTCGGCCGCCGAGATCAGGTCGGGGCGTCGCTGCCAGTCGTCGGGCCCATCCAGGCCAGTAGCGACCAGATGGCCGCGCCGCTCCATGCCGATCCACGTAAGGCCGTACACCACCGTAGAGAGGATCTGATAGCCGTAGAAGGGCGAGGCGTCGTTCTGCGTGGTGATGAGGTAGAAACCCTTTCCGGGAGTCACCCGCGGCTCTGGCGCCTCCTTCAGATCGGGAAACTCGGGAGTGATGAGCGCGTAGCAGCGATCCACTACCGCCTTGAGCCACGACGAAAGGCCATAGAAGTACACCGGGCTGGCGAGCACCAGCACGTCGCAGGCTTTGACAGCGGCGTAGACCGCATGCATGTCGTCTTTCTGCACGCAGACCGAATCTGGCCGCTTGCGGCAGCCGTCGCAGGCGAGACAGCCGGCGATCCTCATCTTCTGCGGAAAGAAGGTCTGCGCGCTCGCGCCGCGCCGCACAGCCGAGTCGACGGCGATCCGCAGCAACGAGCTGCTGTTGCCTTTGACACGGGGGCTACCACCGATGGCCACGATGTTCATCAGCGACTCCTCTTCCTCAACCACTCGGATCTGTGTCTGTGACCCGCCATCACCCCCCGCCCACTCGCAACCGCTCGCCCAAGCGACCGCCCACACCACTCTCCTCCAGCCGTCCGTGCTTCGCCTCCGCTACTCTCCCCCGGCCGGGCGAGCGACGAGCGCCATGAATTGGTCAAGGATCTGCGGCGTACAGACGAGCTGCCATACGTTCCCCTCGGGATCGGCGAAGTAGGCGTGACGCGAGCCCCACAGCGCCACGGCCGGCTCGCTCAGCACGGTACCGCCGGCCTGGCGGACCAGCTCGCAGCCGGCATCGACGAGATCGTCGCTGCTCACCCTAACGGCCAGCGCGACCTCGCTGAAGGCACCGTCGAGCTGGCGCGGCGGCGAGACGTCGGCGGCGGCCACCGCCAGCTCGTCCATCGGGTACAGCGCGACCACAATGCCCTCGCCCATGAGGTACACCGAGTCGTGACCGCCGATGGCCGCCTCCACCAAGCCGAGGTGTGTATAGAACGCCCGCATGGCCAGGATATCGCGTACGCCGAGCGTGACGACGTTGAGGCGCGTGGCGAAGGCCATCAGGCGTCCCCCTTGGCACGGGCACGGGGCCGCACGTACCGCGCCATCGCGCGGTCTCTCGAGATCGATGTCGCGGGCATTCGCGGTCCTCTTCCCTGTCGGAGGATACTTCGGTATTCAGTGTAGACGATAGTCCGAAGCGTCGGCAGCCGCCCGACGCGGTGCACGGGAGTACCGGGCACGCGAGGCCGCTCAGATAAGGGCCGCCAATGGCGTTGACCCAACTTGAAACACGACGACCCCGCCCCAGCGCGGGGCACGATAAACCACCGCACCAGGCGGGGATGAACGTCTACTTCACCTTCAGTACCTTCTGGCCCACCGGCGACTTGGCTGAATTGCCGGCGAGATCGGTAGCGTAGACCTTCCAGGTGTAGGTGCCACGCGGTAGCTGGCAGATGTAACCAGTGTACTTCACCTTCCGCTTGGTGGCGCGTAGACCTAGCTTGAGCGTCTTCTTGAGCACGCCGCAGCGATAGATTTTCACGGTGACCGTGGCCTGAGGCGCCACGCTATCATCAACGCGGAGACACAGAGTAGCCCGGCGGCCACGTGTAACGGTCACGTTGCCGAGCGCTTTGGTAATTGGACGGGTAGAGTCGATGCGTACCTTCAGCGTTTTGATCGCCTCCACATTGCCGGCTTTGTCGGTCGAGTAGTACTCGTAGGTCGACAGCCCTTGTTTTGACACCGCGAAGGGCGCTGTGTAGGTGGTCCAGTGAGGGGCGCCGGCCAGACGGTACTGAGTGGAGGAAACACCGGAGCCTGCGTCGCTGGCCGACAGGGTGATGCTCACCGCCTCCCGACTCCAGCCGCCCGCGTTGGGCGCCGGCGTACTGCTGGCGACAGTGAGCGGCGAGCCGTCGTCGAGCAAGGAGAAGACGTAAGCCGCGCCCTGGTCGGTGTTGGTGTTAGCGTCGACATCGTGCCAGATGGTGCCGACCAACGCGGTCTCGCCCTGGAGGGCAACCGAGCAGCCAAACCAGTCCTGGCCTGCGCCGTCGGAGGCGACCAGCTGCGCCTGCTGACTCCAGGTGGTGCCGTTGCGCGCGAAGACGTAGGCCGAGCCCTGGTTCGCGTTGGCACCGACATCGTCGCCATAGGCGCCGACCAGGGCGGTGTCGCCGGCGAGGGCGACCGCGCCGCCAAAGAAGTCGGCGGCGTCGCCGGCGGCGGCGGTGAACTGCGCCTGCTGGCTCCAACCCGTGCCGCTGCGCACGAAGACGTAGGCCGCACCCTGGTCGGCGTCGGCACCGCGATCGCTGTATGGCACGCCGACCAGGGCGGTCTCGCCATCGAGGGCGACCGAGTAGCCAAAGCGGTCCTGGCTTGCGCCACCAGAGGCGATCAGCTGCGCCTGCTGACTCCAACTCGTGCCGCTGCGCACGAAGACGTAGGCCGAGCCCTGGTTGACGTCTGAGTCGACATCGTCGTAGGGCGCACCGACCAGGGCGGTCTCACCGTCGAGGGCGACCGAGTAGCCGAAGCGGTCCTGGCTTGCGCCGTCGGCGGCGACCAGCTGCGCCTGCTGGCTCCAGGTGGTGCCGTTGCGCACGAAGACGTAGGCCGCGCCCTGGTCGGTGGTGGCGTTCGCATCGTGCCAGCTAGTGCCGACTACCACGGTGTCGCCGGCGAGGGCGACCGACTCGCCAAAGCAGTCCTGGCCCGCGCCGTCGGAGGCGACCAGCTGCGCCTGCTGGCTCCAGGTGGTGCCGCTGCGCGCGAAGACGTAGACCGTGCCTTGGTCGGTGGTGGCACCGACATCGTCGTAGGGCGCACCGACCAGGGCCGTCTCGCCGTCGAGGGCGACCGAGTAGCCGAAGCAGTCCTGGCCCGCGCCGTCGGAGGCGGCCAGCTGCGCCTGCTGGCTCCAGGTGGTGCCGCTGCGCACGAAGACGTAGGCCGTGCCTTGGTCGGGGGTAGCACCGACATCGTCGTAGGGTGTACCGACCAGGGCGGTCTCGCCGTCGAGGGCGACCGAGAAGCCGAACCAGTCTTGGGGAGCACCATCGGAGGCGATGAGTTGCGCCTGCTGTAAGGCGAGCAGCACGAGCGGCGGAGCCGCTGAGCCGTGGGGCTGTGCGGCGGCCGGCGTAGCGCCCGAGAGAGCCCCGGCAGCCAGGAGCGCGAGCGTCAGAGCACACCCGAGGACGCACCGGATGTCAGATGGCCGAGGAACGCCAAGCCGCCGGCGACCGGATCGGCGAGACAGGAGAGGCGAGTGAGGTAAGACAGCGATCCCACGGCCGCGATGGAGTGCACCCATGAAGTCCCCCTCTGCGTAGCGCACACCCATCGAGCGATCCGGTACAGGACTACTCGGGTGGATACGCCGACGATCTTCCTGGCCGCACCCGAAGGTGCTCTAAGAGAATAGTCCTACGCGACCGACATAGCAAGGGTGGACCACGCGCTCAAGCCCGCCCAGCAGGCAGTCGCATCAGCCGTCGGTCGGTGGCGGCAACCGTCGCTCGGCCACCTCGGCTTGAAGCTGAGCGGTGAAGTCGGCGAGCGGGACGGGGCCGCGTTCCGCGCCCCGTTCGCGTACGCTCACGGCGCGCGACTCGACTTCTCGCTCGCCCACCACCAGTAAGTACGGCACCTTCTGGAGCTGCCCGTCGCGGATGCGTTTGCCCAGGCTCTCGGAACGATCGTCGAGGTCTACGCGCAAACCGGCGGCAGCTAGCGCCTCGCGCACCCGCTGGCCGTAGTCCAGGAAGCGATCGCTCACCGGCAGCACCAGCGCCTGCACGGGCGCCAGCCACGTCGGCAGGGCGCCACCGTAGTGCTCCAGCAGAATACCCATCCAGCGTTCCACGCTGCCCAGGAGCGCGCGGTGGATCATCACCGGCCGATGCTCTTCGTTGTCGGCCCCCGTGTAGCTGATGTCCAACCGCTCGGGCATGGCGAAGTCCACTTGGATGGTCCCGCACTGCCAGGTGCGGCCCATCACGTCCTTGATGTGGAAGTCGATCTTGGGGCCGTAGAAGGCCCCGTCCCCAGGGTTGAGCTTGTACTGGATGCCCTCGGCCGCCAGCGCCGCCACCAAGGTGCCCTCCGCCCGCTCCCACATCTCGTCGGAGCCGATGCTCTTCTCCGGCCGCGTACTGAGTTCGATATGGGCCCCCTCGAAGCCGAACGAGCGGTAGATATGCAGCATAAAGGCGATGACCTTGCGCACCTCGCCCTCGAGCTGCTCGGGGGTGCAGTAGATGTGCGCGTCGTCTTGCGTGAAGTAGCGTACCCGGAACAGGCCGTGGAGCACGCCGGAGAGCTCGTGCCGATGAACGCGACCCAGTTCGGCCATACGCAACGGCAGATCACGGTAGGAGCGGCGGCGGCTCTTGTAGATGAGCAAGCCGCCGGGGCAGTTCATGGGCTTCACCGCGTACGGCTGCTCGTCGATCTCGGTGAAGTACATGTTGTCTTTGTAATTGTCCCAGTGGCCGCTGCGCTCCCACAGCTCGCGGCGCAGGATCACCGGCGTGCTGATCTCCTCGTAGCCAGCCCGCACGTGCTCCGCTCGCCAGAAATCGATGATGGCGTTCCACAGCCGCATGCCCTTGGGATGGAAGAAGGGGAAGCCGGGGCCCTCATCGTGAAAGCTGAACAGATCGAGGTCGCGTCCGATGCGTCGGTGGTCGCGCTGCCGGGCCAGCTCGAGCTGCCGCAGGTAGGCGTCCAAATCGGCGCGTGTGGCGAAGGCGGTACCGTAGATGCGGGTGAGCATCGGCTTGCGCTCGTCGCCGCGCCAGTAGGCGCCAGCTAGGCTCGTAAGCTTGAAGGCCCCGAGCCTCCCCGTGCTGGGCACATGTGGCCCGCGGCAGAGATCGGTGAACTCGCCCTGGCCATAGACGCTCAGGGTGGGTGCCGCGCCGCCTTCGGCCGCGGCCAGCAGATCGTCGATGAGCTCAACCTTAAAGCTCTGGTTGAGGTTGAGGAAATACTCTCGTGCCTCTTCAGGCAACAGCTTCTTGTGCGTAATTTGCAGGTCTTCTTTGACGATGCGCGCCATCTCCTGTTCGATACGTGGCAGATCGGCGTCGGTGATCGCCTGGGGAAACTGAAAGTCGTAGTAGAAACCGTTCTCGATGGTCGGCCCGATAGCGTAACGGGTCCCCGGGAACAGCTGCAGGATAGCCTGCGCCATCACGTGGGCGGCCGAGTGACGCATCACATCCACGCCTTCGGGACTGGTGGCGGTGATCAGAGCGACGGAATCGCCATCGCGCAACGTGGTATCCGCATCGACGAGCGCGTCGTTAACGCGAGCCGCGACGGTGGCCTTCGCCAGCCGCGGCCCGATAGCCTCGGCGGCGTCCAGCGCGGTGGCACCGTCGGCAAGCTCAAGTGGGGAGCCGTCGGGGAGAGTGACCTGGATGGTCATGAGCGCGGTCGTTCCTTTCTGCTTCGCGCCCGCGCACCGTGCGGGGGCTGTTGACGGCATGAGCATAGCCGAAGACGTGCCAGGAGAGCGAACCACCTCACTCGCGAGCCTCACGGACGAGCCGTACCAGCGCCCTGCCCGCTCGCCGGGCACCGGCGCCCGCGTTGCGTCCCGAATCGCACACCGCCATACTAAGCACCGCGTCGCGGCGGCCGGCGCCAAAAGACCGGCCACCATGCCCTACGCAGGAGGCTTCACTGGCAGCACCCACCGGTATGAGCACCACCTGTCCCTTAAGCATAGACGACGCGCCGTGGAGCCGCTTCCTCCTCCGGGCGCTGCTCTCCTGCGCCGGAGGCATGATGCTCGACGGCTTCATCTTCGGCACCATGGCTGTCACTCTCAGTACGGCGAGCGCCGATCTCGCCGTCTCAGCCTGGTGGATGGGCCTCATCAGCGCCGGAGCGCTCATCGGTATCTTCATCGGCGGCCCAATCTCCGGATGGGCCGCCGACCGGTTCGGGAGACAGAAGCTGTTCACCTGCAACCTGCTTGTCTTTCTGGCAACGTGTGCGGCACAGCTCGGAGCGAACAGCGCTGAGTCCCTGCTCGCCGCGCGCATCGCCATCGGCGTAGCTATCGGCGTCGAGTACGCCGTCAGTACCACCTTGCTCGCGGAGTTCTCACCCCGCACGTCGCGTGGTGCCATGCTCTCGAGCCTGCAGGCCTTCTGGCTGATCGGCTACGCCATCGGCTACTTCGCGGCGTACGCACTGCAGCACGCCGGCGTACCTTGGCGTTGGATCCTCGCCAGCTCGGCCGTAGTGGCCTTGCTGGTGCTCGTCTCGCGTCTCGGCACACCTGAGTCGCCACGCTGGCTGGCGAGCAAGGGCGAGCTCCAAAAGGCGAGAGCCATCGTCAAGCGCCACTACGGAGCCGAGTACGACGTTCACGACCTCACGTTAGAAAAGGGGGCGCCTGTCAAGTACTCGGTACTCTTCGGCCCTCGCTTCCGTACCCGAACCGCGTTCGCCACGATCTTCTGGACGTGCCAGATCACCTGCGCATTCGCGCTCCTCCTCTTCCTGCCGATGATCTTCACGGCGCTGGACATCGCCGGCGGGATCGTTGCCGATGTGGTCATCAACGCGGTCACGGTCCTCGGCGGTGCGATCGGTGTCTATCTTTGCTGGCGCTTGCCCCGGAGGCCACTCGTCATCTGGTCGTTCGTGCTCATGGCGATCTTCATGCTCATCATGGCCGGCTATCAGTTCGTCCCCGGCTGGTTCACGCTGGCGGCCTTCGCCCTCTTCATGCTCACGATCAACGCGGCCTCCAACCTGGAGTTCGTCTACCCGGCCGAGATGTTCCCGACAGAGGTGCGCAGCTCCGCCGTCGGCGTCGCCGCGGCCAGCGCACGAACGGGCTCGGTCATCAGCGCGTTCGCCCTCCCGTCCCTGCTGAACTCCCTGGGCACCGCCGGAACACTCCTCATCCTCGCCGGTGTCTGTGCCTGCGGCGCGCTCGCGTCCGCTCTGTGGGCCCCCGAGACCCGCAACCTCTCGCTCCTGGAATCGAGCGCTGTCACGAGCGGCACGCCGGCGGCCCTCGCCGCCACGTCGCTCGGCGCGACGGCCGACGACGGCACCGCGTAGACCGGTCACCACAGACCGTCTGGCGCGCGAAGCATCGCCAACACTCGCGGGCCACGCTCGATAAGGCGTCGCCGGGAGGAGCGGCGCAGACGCCCCACGCCGTCGACTGCCGCTACCGCTCCGCCCGCGGCACAAAGACCAGCAGCTCCTGGCCGCCGCCGTCCAGCAGGGTGAGCTGATCGTTGGCGAGGCGATATTCACGCGCCCGCCGCAGAAGGCGGAGGTAGATCGTCTCCGCCCGCATGGCGGGCTCAGGACCCGCCATCTCAGTGCTTGCGAGGTCCCCCACCGAGAAGCCACCGGCCGTGGTCGCGGCGTACGAACCGCCGTAGTGGTTAACCGCGGACGTGCCGCCGATCCGCCCGTCGGCGAAGCTCGCCGTGATGGTGAAGTCCGCAGGGTCGAGCGAGCTGGCCGACCAGGAACGTACTGTCCAACTCGTTCCGTCCAGCTTCGCCTGGTCACCGCAGCCGTACAGCGCCGTTCCGCCGAAGGCGAAACACAGCAGGAACACGGCTCCCAGCACCGTTCGCATGCCGCCCGTCATCAGTCGCTCTCCTCCTCGCGATGGTCATCCCACTGCAGATACGTCCGGGGGCGACGACCGGTTCACATTCGCCGTCGCCACGAGGCTGTCGCTGGGTCAAATGCTAAAACCTCACTTGACACGAGCTCCAACGTCCCCTATCTTTGCGCGAACCTGCCGAATCGGCAGGGGACGACGGTAAGGGCCGCGTGGACAGCACAGGAGGTGCCACATGTTTGGCCCGTGGCAACGCACATACGGGTCGCCCCGAAGCTAGCCGAGGCTCAGCGCCTCGCGCTGGCTCATAACGTCGTCCCCGTAACCCACTCGTTCGTCTCAGATCTCGAGACGCCTGTCTCCGCCTTCCTCAAACTCGGTTCGCCGTCTCGCAGCTTCCTGCTCGAGAGCGCCGAGCAAGGTCAGCGGCTGGGGCGTTACTCATTCCTGGGCGTGGGCGCCCGCACATTGGTCACCTACACCGGCGGGCGCCTCAGCGTGCAAGAGGACGGCGGGCGGCTGGAGATGGAGCACGCCGACCCCTTCGTGGCTGTGGCCGACCTGCTGCGCAGCTACCGGCCACCCGAGATGGGCGACCTGCCACCGTTGGCCGGCGGCCTGGTCGGTTACTTCGGCTACGACCTGGTGCGGCACATCGAACACCTGCCGGATGCGCCGCCAGACGATCTGCGCCTGCCGGAGATGGCCTTCCTGCTGGCCGACACGGTGCTGGTGTTCGACCACCTCAAACACACCATCACCGTGGTCGCCAACGCCTTCACCGACGGCCGCGACATCGACGCTCCATACCAACGGGCTCTCGCGCGGATCGCCGACGTACGACGGGCCCTGAGCGGCCCGCTGCCCGCCGGTGGCGAAGTCGCCGCTCGCGCCGCCGCCGCGCCGGTGAGCTCCAGTATGGCGCGCGACACGTTCGAGGCCGGCGTGGAGCGCATCAAGGAGTACATCTACGCCGGCGACGCTTTCCAGGTCGTGCTCAGCCAGCGCTTCAGCACCCCCGTGGGGGTCTCGCCGTTCGCCATCTACCGCGGCTTGCGCAGCGTGAATCCGTCGCCGTACATGTACTACATCGCCTTCGACGACTTCGCCCTCTGCGGCTCCAGCCCAGAGCCGCTGGTCACTGTGCGCGGCGATCGCGTGACAACTCGGCCCATCGCCGGCACCCGGCGGCGAGGTGCCGACGACGCAGAGGATCGGCACCTCATCGAAGAGCTGCGTGCCGATGAAAAGGAGTGCGCCGAGCACGTCATGTTGGTGGACCTAGGCCGGAACGACCTGGGTCGAGTCTGCGCACCGGGCAGTGTAGCCGTGGACGAGCTCATGGGCATGGAGCTCTATTCACACGTGATCCACATGGTCTCCTCAGTCAGCGGCACGTTGGCCGAGGGCAACGACCCTACCAGCGCCCTGAAGGCGTGTTTCCCCGCGGGCACCGTGAGCGGCGCCCCCAAGGTGCGCGCCATGCAGATCATCGACGAGCTGGAGACGGTGCGCCGTGGCCCGTATGCAGGAGCCATCGGATACCTGAGCTACAGCGGCGATCTGGACACCTGCATCTGCATCCGTACTGTAGTGGTCAAAGATGGTACGGCTCACGTACAGGCGGGCGCCGGCGTAGTAGCCGACAGCGTCCCCGCACGCGAGTACGACGAGACGACGAGCAAGGCGGCGGCGCTCCTGCGCGCCGTAGAGCTCGCCCACGAGGAGTTCCCCGATACCCCAAGGGGCATGCCATGACTCAGGTGACGCGGACACACGCATTCGTCATCGACAATTACGATTCGTTCACCTACAACCTGGTCCAGATGCTGGGCGAGCTCGATGCCCGCGTTACCGTGCGGCGCAACGATCAGGTGACCGTCGAACAGATCGCGGCGACGCAGCCGAGCCACCTCGTGATCTCTCCCGGTCCCTGTACGCCCAATGAGGCCGGCATCTCCATGACCGCCATCCACTACTTCGCGCAGCGCCGCGTGCCGATCCTGGGCGTCTGCTTGGGCCACCAAGCGATCGGACAGGTCTTCGGAGGCGTGGTGCGCCGCGCCGGCGCGCCGGTCCATGGCAAGACCGATCGCATCGCGCACTGCGGCAGCGGCCTGTTCGCCGGCCTGCCCGATCCATTCATCGCCACTCGTTACCATTCGCTGGTGGTAGACAGCGAGCTGCCCGCGGAGCTGGAGCTCACCGCCTGGAACCATCAGGGCATCGTGATGGGCGTCCGCCATCGCGAGCTACCGATCTACGGCGTGCAGTTCCACCCCGAGAGCGTGTTGACCGAATACGGTCGCGCGCTGCTCGGCAACTTCCTGAGCCTGCGCGCCGCCCATAACCAGACACCGCCCGAAGAGGCAGACCGCGCCGAGGAGGCAGACCATGCCGAATGAGATCATCAGCGCCGCGCTGGCCAAGCTCGTCGCGGGACGCGACCTCGAGGAGTCCGAGGCGCGGGCGGTGCTCCTGGAGATCATGGGCGGCCGGGCGAACGAGCCGCAAACGGCGGCCTTCCTGAGCGCCCTGCGCGTCAAGGGCGAGACGGCCGAGGAGATCGTCGGCATGGCGCGCGCCATGACCGAGCTGGCCGAGAAGGTAGAGGTCGACGCCGACGTGATCCTCGACACCTGCGGCACGGGTGGCGACGGCGCCCAAACTTTCAACATCTCCACCGCGGCCGCCGTGGTAGCCGCGGGAGCTGGCGCGACGGTGGCCAAACACGGCAACCGCTCCGCCACCAGTCGCTGCGGCAGCGCCGACGTCCTGGAGGCGCTCGGGGTAGCCATCGACCTCGCCCCGCAACAGGTGAACCGCTGCATCGCGCAGACCGGCATCGGCTTTCTCTTCGCGCCTCGCCATCACCTGGCCATGAAGCACGTCGCGCCGGTCCGCCGCAGTCTCGGCATAGCCACCACGTTCAACCTCATCGGCCCGCTCACCAACCCGGCCGGCGCCCGCCACCAACTCATCGGCGTATCCGACCAGCGCTACGTCGACCGCATCGCCAAGGCAGTGCGGCTCATGGGCTCGGCGCGCAACCTCGTCGTCCATAGCAGCGACGGCCTCGACGAAATCTCTACAACTGGCGTTACACTAGTAGTCGAGGTGTTTTCATCGGCCAGCGACGACGTGCGCTACGAGATCACACCGGAACAGTTCGGTTTTCAGCGAGCCGAGCTGCAGGAGCTGCGTGGTGCAGACGCAACCTACAACGCAACACTGCTCCGCGAGACCATCGCCGGCGTGCCTGGGCCCAAACTCGACGTGGTCCTGCTCAATGCCGGGGCCGCTCTCTACATCGCCGAGATCGCGGCGAGTATCGATGAGGGCGTCGAGCTGGCACGGGCGGCCGTACGGAGTGGGGCCGCCAGCCAGAAGCTCGACGCCCTCATCGATACAACCCAACGTCTCAAAGCAGAGGTGGCAGCATGAGTGAGGGACCAACTCCCAACTTCCTCACCGTCATGGTGGGCGCCGCTCACGTGCGCGTAGCGTACGGCCGACGCGAACGGCCACTGCGCCGGCCGCCGTCGGCCGAGCCTGGCCGTCTGCGCGACGCCCTGCAGGCCGCGGCCGACGGCGGCCACCTCGCCCTGATCGCCGAGGTCAAGCGCCGCTCGCCGAGCAAAGGCGACATCGCCCCCCATCTGGACGCGGTAACCCAGGCGCGTGCCTACCAGAACGCCGGCGCCGACGCCATCTCCGTGCTCACCGAACCTACGCGATTCGGCGGCTCGCTGGACGATCTGCAAGCTGTCGCCGCCGGCGTGACCGTACCGGTGCTGCGCAAAGACTTCATCGTCGATCCCTACCAAATCTGGGAGGCGACACGAGCGGGCGCCGACGCCGTCTTGCTCATCGCCGCGATCCTCGACGCCGCCGCCCTGGGCGTACTGCTGGCCGAGTGCTGGGAGTGCGGCTTGGACGCGCTCGTCGAGATCCACACCCGCGACGAGCTCACCCGAGTGATCGCCGCCAGAGCCAACCTGGTCGGCGTGAACAACCGTAATCTGAGCACGCTCGACGTCGACATGCACACGACCGAGGAGATCGGACCAGCCGTTCCCCGCGGCATCCTCTTCGTGAGCGAGAGCGGCATCGCCTCAATCGACGACGCCCGCCGCGCGGCCGCAGCCGGTGCCAGCGCGCTGCTGGTCGGGGAGGCGCTCGTGCGCTGCCCGCACGAGCGCCTCCCCGACCTCGTTCACCAGCTGCGCACGGTGCGGAGGGCGTCGTGACGCTGGTCAAGATCTGCGGCCTCACGCAAGAGCACGACGTCCTGCGAGCCGTCGAGCTGGGCGCTTGGGCCTGCGGCTTCGTGCTCAGCAGCTCCAGCCCGCGCCGCGTCGCGCCGCGCCGCGCCGCCGAGCTGGCCGCGCTGTGCAACGGCGCACTCACCGTCGCCGTGGTCACCACGGAGACCCCGGCGAACATCGTGGCCACGCTGGCCGAGTCCGCCTGCCGCGCCGTCCAGCTCTCCGCCGGGGTGCACGGCGCCGGCGTCGCTGAGGTGCGCGCGGCGGCGCGGGCGTACGGCGTAAACCCGCTGGTGATCGCCAGCGCCGACGCCTCGGACGCCAGCGACGCCGACCTCCTGCTGCTGGACGGCCGCCTCCCCGGCCACTACGGCGGTACTGGCTGCCGCGCGGACTGGGAGGCCGCCGCGCGGCTTGCCGGCTGCGGCCGGCTCGTCCTGGCCGGCGGGCTGTCCCCTTCCACGGTGGCGGCCGCGATCGGTGCCGTGCGACCCTACGCGGTGGACGTAGCCAGTGGCGTGGAGCGCTCGCCCGGCCGCAAAGACGCCGGGCTGCTCCACGCCTTCTTCGCCGCGGTACACACCGCCGACCGCGCCGCGGAGACCGCCTCATGAGCGTCGAACGGCGCTTCGGACCGTACGGAGGTCGCTACGTACCGGAGACGCTCGTTCCGGCGCTCGACGAGCTGACAGCCGCTTACCAGGAGGCGCGCAGCGACACGGCCTTTCAAGCAGAGCTCGCCCGTCTGCTCGGCGACTACGCCGGCCGCCCAACCCCGCTCTACCATGCGTCGCGCCTGAGCGCCCGCTGCCGCGCCACCGTGCTGCTGAAACGCGAGGACCTGTGTCATACCGGCGCGCATAAAATCAACAACGTGCTCGGCCAGGCGCTGCTCGCGCGACGCATGGGCAAGGAACGCGTGATCGCCGAGACCGGCGCCGGCCAGCATGGCGTTGCCACGGCCACGGCCGCGGCCTTGCTCGGCCTCTCCTGCACCGTCTTCATGGGGGCCGAGGATGTACGCCGCCAGCAGCTCAACGTGGTGCGCATGCGCCTGTTGGGCGCCGAGGTGCGCGCGGTAGAGAGCGGTACCCGCACGCTCAAGGACGCCATGAACGAGGCGCTCCGCGAGTGGGTGGCTCGCGTTCGCGACACCTTCTACGTGATCGGATCGGTCGCCGGCCCGGCGCCCTACCCCGCTATGGTGCGCGATTTCCAAGCCATCATCGGCACCGAGACGCTGGAACAGGTACGCCAGCGCTTCGACCGCCTGCCCGACGAAGCGGTCGCCTGCGTGGGCGGCGGCTCCAACGCCATGGGCCTCTTCCACGCCTTCCGCGAGCTGCCCACACGCCTCACCGGCGTCGAGGCGGCCGGCGAGGGCCTCAGCGGCCGCCACGGCGCCTCGCTCACCAAGGGCAGCCCGGGCGTGCTGCACGGCTCCTTCAGCTACCTCCTCCAAGATTCCTGGGGGCAGGTCGCCGAGGCACACTCCATATCGGCCGGTCTGGACTACCCCGGCGTAGGACCAGAGCACGCCTGGCTCAAAGACAGCGGGCGAGCACAGTACGCGGCCGCCAGCGACGCGGAAGCCCTGGCGGCGTTTCGCACCCTGGCAGAACTCGAGGGCATCATCCCCGCCCTGGAGAGCGCCCATGCCATCGCGTACGTGCTGCGCGGGCCAGCGCTCGCCGACCGCGCCGGTGCCGAGGATTCATCGTCGCCGCGCGAAGAGCGACCGTTCGATCCGCTGGGCACGCGTTTCCACGCCGGCGATCTGATCGTGGTGAACCTCTCAGGACGTGGCGACAAGGACGTTCACGAGGCCGCGCGGCTCCTGGAGGCGCGGTCATGAGCGCAGACGATCGGCCCCTGGCGATCGCGCCGCGCCTGGCGACGGCATTCGCGGCGCCGCGCGCGGAACGCGCGGCGCTCATCCCCTACTTCACCGGCGGCTACCCGGACCGCGCCACCAGCCACGTCTTGGTAGCAGAGGCCATCGCCGCCGGCGCCGACATCGTCGAGCTCGGCGTACCCTACTCGGACCCCGTCGCCGACGGCCCGGTGGTGCAGCGCTCCGCTCACCGGGCGCTGCTCGCCGGCACCACCACCGACGACGTGCTCGCCATCGCGGCCGCCCACGCCGCCGACGCACCGTTCGTGCTCCTCGCCTACGTCAATTCAGTGCTCGCCTTCGGGCCCGATCGGTTCTTCGCCCGCGCGGCCGCCAGCGGCGTGGAAGGCGTGGTGATCCCCGATCTGCCGGCGGACGAGATGCGTACGCCGTGCGCCGGCGGCGATAGCCTACTGGGCCGAGCGCTCGCACACGGCGTCGCGCTGATCCCTCTGGCGACGCCCCCGAGCACCGACGAGCGCCTCGACCTCATCGTCGCCGCGGCGCGTGCCTTCGTGTACTGCGTCGCCGTCGTCGGCGTGACCGGCCCACGGCGCGAGCTGGGCGACGAGCTGCCCAGCCTGGTGGCACGCTTACGTACCCGCACGGCGGCCCCGCTGGTGGCCGGCTTTGGCATCTCTACCCCGCGGCAGGCCGCCGAGGCCGCCGCCGTGGCCGATGGGGTCATCATCGGCAGCGCCCTGATCGCCGCCGCCGAGGATGGCCCGTCGGCCGCCACGGCCCTCATCCGCGCGGCGGCCGACGCTATCGCCGAGGCCGCCGGAACAACCGACGATCTGATCTAGGTGCGGCGGGCCGCCCGTTACGGGTGGCCCGCCGCACCACAGCCCACGGCTCACACCTCGTCGGCGAGCCTCTCTACGCGCACGGCGCACACCTTGAACTCCGCCGTCTTGGTCACCGGATCGGCGGCGGCGTTGGTCAACTCGTTGACCGGCGACTCCTTGTAGTGGAACGTCATGAACACGACGCCCGCGGGAACTCTGTCGGTAACGGTCACCCTGGTGGCAAGCGAGCCGCGCCGCGAGCTCACCCGCACCACATCGCCCTCGGTTACTCCAAGCTGGCGAGCATCCTCTGGATTGATCTCGGCCAGCTCGTGTGGCCGCAGGCCATCCAAACTCCGCGAGTACCGCGTCATGACGTTGTAGTGGTAGAGCATGCGTCCAGTGGTCAGGAGGAGCGGATACTCCTCGTCGGTGAGCTCGGCCGGAGGCTCGTACGGGATACCCGTGAGCAGCCCCCTCCCCCGCACGAAGACGCCCTTATGCAGGTACTGCGTACCCGGATGCGCACTATCCGGGCAAGGCCACTGCAGACCGGTCCGAGCGATACGCTCGTACGTGATTCCCGCATAGCTGGGTACTAGCCCTCGTACTTCCTCGAAGACCTCCTCCGGCGAGTCGAAGCTCATCGGATGGCCGAGTCGTCCGCTCAAGTCGCAGATGATCTGCCAGTCGGGTCGACACTCGCCAGGCGGCTCCACCGCCTTGCGCACTCGCTGTACACGCCGCTCCGTGTTGGTGAACGTGCCATCCTTCTCCGCGTACCAGGCGGCCGGCAGGAACACGTCGGCGTACTTGGCCGTCTCGGTCAGGAAGAGGTTTTGGACGACCAAGAACTCCAAGGTAGCGAGCGCCTTGCGCACATGGTTGGCGTCGGCGTCGGTGAGCGCCGGATCCTCGCCCACGATGTACATCGCCTTGAGCTCACCCTCTGCCGCTTTGTCGAACATCTCGGGGATGCGCAGGCCTGGTTTCGGGGGCAGTGGCACGCCGTAAGCCTGCTCGAAAGCCGCTCTGTTCTCGGGTTTGGCGACGTTCTTGTACCCGGGCAGCAGATCGGGCAGGGCACCCATGTCGCAGGCACCCTGCACGTTGTTCTGGCCGCGCAGCGGGTTCACGCCGGCGTACTCGACCCCGAGGTGCCCCGTGACCATCGCCAGGTTGGCGATATTCATCACGTTCGCCGTACCCGTGGTGTGCTCGGTAATGCCCAAGGTGTAGAAGATGCCGGCGCGAGGGGTGTGCGCGTAGAGCTCGGCGGCTCGATGGAGCGCCTCGCTCGGGACGCCCGTGATTTGACTCGCCCGCTGCGGGGGGTATTCCTTGACGGTCGCCCAGAGATCGTCGAAACCCTCGCAGCGTGCCTCGACGTACGCGACATCGTGCCAGCCGTTGCTGATGATGATGTACAGCAGGCCGTTGATGAGCGCGTTATCCGTGCCCGGCGTGAGCCGCAGCCACACCTCCGCGTACTCGGCCAGCTCGGTACGGCGCGGGTCCACGACGATGAGCTTGGCACCGCGCAGCGCCGCGCGCTTCATCTTATTGCCGACGATAGGATGCGCCTCGGTAGCGTTTGAACCGATGATCAGCAGCACGTCGTTGAACTCGATCTCGGCGATCGAGTTGGTCATCGCGCCCGAACCTAGCGTGGCGGCCAGACCGGCCACCGTTGGCGCGTGTCAGGTACGGGCGCAGTGATCGATGCTGTTCGTATTCAGCCCGGCACGCGTGAGCCGCTGCAAGAGATAGTTTTCCTCGTTGGTGCAGCGCGCGGAGCTGAGCACACCGAGAGCATCGGCGCCGTGCCGCGCCTTGATCTCGAGCAGGCGCCGCGCGGCGAGATCGAGAGCCTCGTCCCAGGTGGCCTGCTCGAACGCGCCGTCGCGCTTGATGAGCGGCGTAGTCACGCGATCGGGGCTCTCGATGATGTCGGTGTGGTAGCGGCCCTTCACACACAGTGCGCCGCGGTTCACGGCACCGTCGGGGGCCGCGCTCACGCCGATCACCTTGCCGCCGGCGACGTTCAGGTTGAACGTGCAGCCCACACCACAGAAGGGACAGGTGGTACGTACCTCGGTGCGCTCCCATGGACGTACGCCTTTCAGCTGCTTATTTGTGAGCGCCCCCGTCGGACACATGTCGATGCACTGCCCGCACAGGCGGCAGAACGAGATGTCCAGCGGCCGGCCGAAGGAGCTGGAGACGCGCGCCTGAAAGCCACGCCCGGCGAAGTCGATGGCGTTGGTAACCTGCACCTCCTGGCAGACGCGAACGCACTTGCCGCAGAGGATGCACTTGTTCATGTCCCGCTCGAGCAGGTCGTTCTCGCTATCGATCGGGAGCTCGCGCCGCTCGCCGTCGAAGCTGCTCATTTGGATGCCATAGCGGTAGCAGTACTGCTGCAGACGGCACTCGCCGGCCTGCTCACAGGTGAGACAGTCGAGCGGGTGATCGGAGAGCAGCAGGTCGAGGATCGTGCGGCGTGCTTCCACGACGGCCGAGGACTCGGTGAAGAGCACCATGCCTGGAGCCGCCTCGGTAGCGCAGGCCGGCACCAAGGCGGGATTGCCCACTACCTCCACAACACAGAGACGGCACGCCGCGGCAGGAGTCAGCCGTTCATCGTGACACAGTGTGGGGATATCGATGCCCAGCTCGCGCGCGGCGGCCAGGATCGTGCTGCCTCGGTGAACGCTCACCCGCCGGCCGTCGATGGTCAGATCGACCGTCGCCGCCGTCTCCAGACCGGTGGAACCGCTCACGACACCTCCGTCTCCTCGCTGGGCACGGCCGCTCTCATCTCCTGGGGCTTTTCTCCGTCGCTCCGTCGTTAGAAGATTACTTGTCTTCCAGCATCTCCTCTACCTCACGAACCCGCCCCTCGGCGAGCTCCTCGGAGACGTAGACCTGCCCGCAGCAGGGACAAGTTGGCAAGCTCGCCGTAAACGTGTTCTCGAGGTAGTGGAACTCCACCTCTCGCTCCTGCAACTCCACCTGACACCGCGCGCACCAGGTGCTCATGGCTCGCCACCCTCAGCTGCCGACGGCTCGCCCTCCCGAATCTGCAGCCGGTGGCTGTACGCATTGTGCACCACGAAGCCCTCCTCCCCGGCCAGCGAGTACTCTACCCAGTAGGTGATGATCCGCGGGCGCGCATGGGCGATCAGATGCCCACTCTCCGGGTCGATCAGGCGCTCTCCGGTACGCTCCGCCCGCTCGATCACGGCGGCGAGATCGTCTTCCGAGATCAGTCGTTCGGCGAGCTTGTCGCGCAGCTCCTCGGTCAGTAGCAGGCGCATCTCCGTCTCCTCCTGGTCGCGACGATCTCCTGTCTCCCCCCACAAGACCGCCAGCATCTCACGCTTGAACGCCGCCCTGGTACGCTGCCGCTCGGTGAGCCGTGGCCCGAGCCGCGTGGGGCTGGCGCCGTCCGGCGCGCCGAAGATTAACTCGATGAGATGCCACGTGGGCTTGCCGGCACGTACAAAGAGGTCGCGGCACATGGCGCAGTAGACCACGTAGTCGTGCTCGTCTTGGGCGACGCGCCGCGCCACTACCTCTCGCGAGAGCTCGGGGTTAACCACTGCCTGCAGCCCTCCGTAGCCACAGCATTCAGTGGTGACTCCGCTGCGCGCAAGCTCCACGTGGCCACCAGCTGTCAGCTCGAGCAGCCGCCGCGCGGCAGCCTGCACGGCAGGGGTGTGGCGGGCGGCACAGGGATCGTGCAGAGCGAGGCGGAGAGGTGGCCGACTGCGCTCGGGAATCCCCACTTCGTGGAGCACCTCCCATAGCGACACGGTCGGGATGTCTTCGAGCCGCTCCGTGAGCAGCCGCTGGCAAGAAGAGCAGGCGGTGATCAGGCGAGGCTTGCCGAGGTCCTCCCATGCCGCGCGCACCTGCGCCAAGGCCTGCGCAGCTCCATCCTCGCGGCCGGCCCACTGCGCAGGCGCGCCGCAGCAGGCGAGCAGGAAGCCGACGCCACCCTCGAGGCTGTCGGCGAGGTGCTCGTACGCGGCACGCACCTCGCTGGGATGCGAGGCCGGCAACTGACAGCCCGGCAGGAACGCCCAGGAGGACGCGTCGCGGCCGGGCTGGTGCCGGGCGAGGGCGAACGCGGGGCCGTTGGCGGCTTCCATGTCGCACAGAGCGAAGTGATGGACCGCCGGCGGCATGTACCCCTTGGCCACCATCGTGCGTCGCGCGTCGAGACACACCTCGCCCACATCGATGCTGGTGGGGCACACCTCCGCGCACAGGCCACACAGGGCGCAGGAGTTGATCATGCTCTTCGAGGCGCGGTATCCCATGCCCGGCGCGAGGATCAGGCTGTTGTTGATCTGCCGCACGTACTTGCCAGGGTAGGAGCCGTAGTGCCGCAGGAACGTGCACGCCTTCACGCACTGCAGGCACTGACACTGCAGGCAGCGCGCCGCCTCTCGCGCCGCCTCCACGGCCGAGTACCCCGTGCGGCTGTCGACCGGCGCCGCGGCGGCCAGCGGATCTATCCCCTCTAGATCGAGGGGAAGGCGAGAGTGCTGGACGAGCAGGTCCTCACGCCCAGCGGAGAGAGAGGCCCGCTGAAGGAACCGCTCTACCGAGATGGCCATGCGGCAGCCATCTGCCACTGAACGCACCGAGGACCATGCCGCGCGTATCGCGCTCCCCCCGACGAACACGCCCTCGCACGGCGTCGCCAGCGTAGCCAGGTCGACCACGGCGGCCGGCGCCTCGGCGGCCGCGCCTACACCGACTGCCGCTCGCGTCCCCTCGGGGTCGGATTGACCAGGAGCCAGCACGACGGCCGCGTAGCTCTCTCGCATATCGCGTACGCCAGCGCCGGCGACGGAGGTCTCCAGATGAACGGTGACGCCCGCTGGGATGACGGAGGCGAGCTCTCGCTCCAAGCCCTCCCATTCGGCGACCGTGACACTCTCCGGCGATACGTGCTTCCGCACACGGCCGCCCAGCCGCGCCCCGCGCTCGAACAGCGTGACGCGGTAGCCCTTGCGGGCCAGTTCGGTCGCAGCCGAGAGGCCGCACAGGCCGCCGCCCACCACAGCCACCTTCTGTGGCTTAGGAGGTGGGCGGCGGCCGGCGCGCGACGGCGCCGCATCTTCAACCCAGCAGGCCCGTTCGACATCGCGCAGGCGAAGCGCGTCGCCGCGCTGCCGGCGTACGCACGCGGCGCGGCATGGCTCATCACAGGTGAGCGCGACCGCACGCGGAAACGGGAGCGCCTTGCGCAAGAGCGTCTGGGCGTCCCGGAAACGATGCGCCGCCACCGCCGCCAGCACTCCGCGCGCGTCGACGCGCGCGGGGCAAGCCGCTGTACACGGCGGCGGACTGTCTTGCACGCAACGCTCCTCGAGAGCGCGCAGCTCAGCCTGATCCATGCGAATACCTCAACAGGATGCCAAACAGCAGAGCGGCGGGGCCGCACCGAATCGGCCAGCCCCGCCGCTCGTTTTCCCTCGATAGCGGATCAGGCAGAGCGAAGCGCCGCCAGGATCTTCTCCGGCCGCGCGGGCAGATGCGTGATGCGCGTACCGCATGCATTGTAGATCGCATTGATGATCGACGCATGCGGGGAGGTCAGCGGCAACTCGCCGCAGCCGGCAGCGCCGAACGGACCGCTCGGGCGCGGCATCTCCGTGTACTGGATGTCCAGGGTGTCCGGCGTGTCCTCGATGTACGGCAGGCCGCACTTCACCATGGTAGTGTGCTCGTCCAGCTCCTCAAAGTCCTCGGTTAGCGCCAGGCCGATGCCCTGGACGCAACCGCCCAAGAGCTGGCCATCGACCGCCAGACGGTTGGCGTGCACGCCGACGTCGGCGAACATGGCCATGTCAACAACTTTCGTCTTGCCAGTCTCGACATCAACCTCGACGTCGGACAGGAACACGCCGTACATATAGGTCGGCACCGGCTTGAACTGCATGGTCTCTGGCTCGATCTTGCCGCAGAGCGGAGCCGTTGAGTAAGTGCCCTTGACGCGCGTCTCGATACCCTCATCGACCATCTCTTGGTACGTCCTAAAGGTACCATCCGGCTTGCGCATGGCCTCGATGAGCTTGGTGCACCCGTCGATGATGGCATTGCCGACCATGTACTGGCAGCGGCTGGCGGCAGCCGGGCCGCTGTTGGGGCAGGTGGCTGTATCGTTGAGCTGCAGCCTGATCTGCTCCGGCTTGAGGCCGAGCGGCCGCAACGCCTCGTGCGCCGTGCAGATCGAGCCGCTATCGGCACCCTGACCGTGATCTTCCCAGGTGTTGAAGATGGTGACTGTGCCGTCGGGGTTTAGCTCGACATCCGAGCCGGCCACATCGGCCGTATCGCGGCCGGTATTGTACGTGCCGCAGGTGATACCCACGCCACGCTTCTTGGTAGCCGTGGACTCGCGCCGGGCACGCTCCACCCACTCCTTGTACTTGGGCCGCGCCATCTCCAGGAGTCCGGGCAGCGGATGGACGTCGAGCTCGTCGCCAGTCGGGGTCGTAGAGCCTTCCCGATACACATTCAGATAGCGGAACTCCAGCGGGTCCATGCCGATCTTCTCGGCCAGCTCATCCATGAGGACTTCGGAGGCGAACTCGGCCTGCGGCGAGCCGTAGCCGCGGAAGGCCGAGCCGAACGCGTGGTTGGTGAAGGTAGCACGACCACGCCCGTCGATGTTGGGGATGTGGTAGCAGGCGCCGATGTTACGGGCGATCTTGATGACCAGGAGGTCGCCGAACTCCGAGTAGGCGCCGTGGTCCATGATGAAGTCCCACTCCATGGCCTGCAGCTTGCCGTCGTCGTCGGCCGCGAGCTTGAGGTCGACGTAGGCGGGCGAGCGCTTTCCCGTATACGTGATCTGCTGGTAGTAGTCGTAGCGCATCGCGCACGGCCGCCCGGTGGCCAGCACGGCGACGGCCAGGAAGGCCTCCATGGTGGGACTCAGCTTGTAGCCGAACGACCCACCCATTGGGTTTTGGATGAGGCGCAGTTTGTCGGCCTCCAGGCCGAGACCCTCCTTGAGCATGAGCATGTAGGTGTACAGCGAGATGCTCTTGGACTGGATGGTGACCCGGCCTTCGTCGTCGAGATACGCGAAGCCCACGTCTGGCTCCATGGGCAGATGCGGCTGGCGCTGCACGTAGAACGAATCTTCGACCACGTGGGCGGCGCTGGCCATGATTGGCGCGGTCGGCTCACCCTTCTTGAGGTTCTGCTCGAAGAACACGTTGGGTGTGCCGGGGTGGATCTCGATGGCGTCGTCGGCCGCCGCCTCGATGGCATTCATGTAGGCCGGCAGCGGCTCGAGATCCACCTTCACCTTGTCGGCGGCCGCCCGGGCGTGCTCCTCGCTGTCGGCGCACACGATGGCGATAGCATCGCCGAATTGGAAGACCTTTTCGTCGCAGAGGATCGGCCGGTCGAAACCGTCGCCCTTAGTCCATGGGTAGAGGAGAAAACCGAAGATCCGGTTCTTGCCCTTGACGTCCTTATGCGTGAGCACCGAGTGCACGCCAGGCATACCCTGTGCCTCGGAGGTGTCGATGTCGCGGATGACGGCGTGCGAGACCTTGGCCTGCACGAGCGCCAGGTGCAGCGTCTCCGGCGGCATCTTCAGGATGAGATCGTGCCCGTAGTCGCAGGTTCCGGTGACCTTTGCCAGAGCGGTAGGACGCGGATACTTGGTGTTCCAGATGCGTCCGTCCTCGGGCAGCTTGAACTGCAGATCCTCAAGCGACATCTCGCCACGCAGCACCTTGGCCGCGTCCATGGTGGCGTCGACCAGCGGCCGGTAGCCGGTACAGCGACAAGCGTTCCGGTGACGCTGGAACCATGCACGCACCTCTTTGCGACTCGGCGAGCTATTGGTGTCCAGCAGAGCTTTGGCGGACACGATGAACCCGGGGGAGCAGTACCCGCACTGCGCGCCACCGTGAACCATCCAGGCAACCTGAACTGGATGGAGATTCTGCGGCGAACCAATCCCCTCGATCGTGGTGATCTCCGACCAATCCTTCACGCGCTTGAACTTGGTGACGCATGAACGCACCACCTTGCCGTCGAGGATCACGGAGCAGCAGCCGCATTGCCCCTGGCCGCAGCCGACCTTGGTTCCGGTCAAACCGAGCTGGCCGCGTAACACATCCGCCAGCGTGTCCTCTTCCTTGGCGACCACCATGGTCTGCACGCCGTTGATGACCAGGATCTTAGTCTGCACTCCACACTCCTTTCGTTCTCTGCACGTTACACGCCGACAAGCTGCCTCGCCGCACGTTTACAATCCGCGGCACCGCAAGACAGCGGTCTAGAGAAGGGAGTGTCCGTGTCGGAGTGGGGAACACCGGCGCGAGCACGAGGAACTCGGCCGGCATCACGTTGACCAAGCGCAGGCGGTGCCGACGGCACGGTGCGAGCACTGGGCGTCACGCGTGGTGTTCTCCTTTCCACACTGGGAGACACGGCGGTTTCCCGCTGTACCCTGCCGGCACAGTCACCATAGGCCGCGCCACGCGAACCTGCAGGCCTTCTGCGCTCGGAGAAACAGAATCATGATACCTGCAGGGCGAGCGGTACTCGATAGCCGGGGTGGCTAAACCGTCTCATCCCCGCCATCCACAGTGGAGCGGCACGACGCGCCACACTCCCTCCAGCCGTAGCCTGCTCTTATCAGGTCTCCGGAGAAGGACCGCGTTTCGCAGCCGACGGCACCAGTGACCAGAGGAAGCTGCCGAGGTCGCCGCTGGCCACCACAGTATCTGCCAGATGGGCGAGCGGGCTGTCGGCAGCGCCGACGGCGACCGCCAGGCCCGCACAGCGAAGCATAGCGGCGTCCGTGACGTCGTCCCCTATCGCGACGGTCTCCGCGAGAGGAACGTGGAGGCTCCGTGCCAGGAATGACAGCGCCTCGCCCTTGAGCGCCAGACGGTGCCGCACATCCAGTCGCGTACCGGTCGGTCGGTCGATACGCGCCGCCCGTAAGCCACCCGCCACCGCGTCGGCCAGGGCGGCGGCAATCGCCACCGCGCCGCCCTCGGCGATAATGCGCGTGGCGGCTGGTACCCGTCTGTCATGGACGACATCCAGCGGCCGCCGTCGCGCCCCTTCATACAGCGTGAGCTCCAGACCGTGCGCGGCCAGTACGGCGGCGGTCCGCGACGCCTCCGGCGCCGGCACGCGGAGATGCCGCAGGCAGCGATGCCGCGCATCCACGATGAACGCGCCATGGTAGCTGGCGAGCAGGCTCGGCCGGAGGCCCGCCCGGCTGAGGAGACGGCAGGCGGCCGCGTACGGACGCCCAGTACACACCGTAAACACAGCGCCGGCGGCCACTAGCGCCGACATGGCCGTCAGCAGATCCGGCACAGCAGCCCCCTCGCTGTCGAGCAACGTGCCGTCGAGATCGCAGACCAGGAGTCGAACTGCGCGCCGCGTCATCCGCTCCCCGCTCCCCTACCCCTGTGTGTGATGACGTGACCGCCCACCACTAGCACCGGCGTCTCGTGCGCGCCGATCCTTCTCCGAGCTGCCGATGTGCTCAGCGACAGTGAACGTCCGCGGCAGCGATGGCGACGGTGGTGAGGCCCTCGCGAAATACACGCCGGTGGGCGCCTTCTTGCACGCACCGCCGCACCCCCAGAGGATCGGTAACCACGGCGCCCGCCAAGAGGTCGACTCCGTAGTCAAACCACACAGGGCTCAGGGGCGTGCTCGGCCCTACCAGAACGACGTACGCCGAGCGAGAGAGTTCTAGCAGACGCGGCAGTGTCTTGTTGGTGACCGTAGTCCCGGTGATACATACCAGATCCTGCTCTGGGAGGACGTACTCACAAGCCGGGTCGGGTGTATCGCCGGCCCCGGGACGGCGTTCCAGCACCGTCAGATCGCAGTGGGCGGCCATCCTCTCGATCGTGGGGAAGTGCCCAACCACGGCCACCTTTCCGCCGGCGAACTCAGCGGCCAACCGATCGAACAGGCCGACGCCACTGACGGCGAGCTCGTCCACAGACCGTCCGGTCATCTCCTCGACCCGTTCACGCGTATTGAGGACAGCGTTGAGGCTTGCGCACCCCAGCGCCGCTTCGTAGTAGTTCCAGCTCATCACCCAGCTCGCGGCAGCACGGAGATCCGCACCTGCCACCGACCCGGGGAGTGTGGAGTCGTCCAGCCCGTCTCGGAACGTGAGCGCCACCCCGGCGTCTCCGGTATCTACGGTCACCAGCGTCCATACCAGGCCGACGACGCAGTCGACCACCTCCCCCGCCGGCACCTGGTTTAGCAGGTCGTGATACGGCTGCCACGCCTCGGCGCATCCCGCGCGCTCGCCGTCTTCCGCCGTCGCGAGCAACCCTGAAGGCCAGCCCTTCTCCGCCGCGCAGCTCACTCCGTCACCCCATTTCCGCTCTCTCCACGCGATCTGCCCGCAGGAACGTCTCCAGTGGACATACCCTCTGTGCGTCGTGCCTCGCAACAGCCAACCAGGCCGGCCAGCGCACGACCAGTGTATCCCTCCACCGCCCTGGCGATTCGCTCGGCGACGAACAGGCGGTGATCGGCAGCGCGCGAGGCCGCCGAGTCGCCGCTGAATCGCCGCAGCATCTGCGCCCGGCGACGCTCGAGCGACACGACCCGGTTACCGAGCACCAGCTTATCAGCAAGGTAGAGGACCTCGGTCTCGCCTGGAATCGTCAGCACTGGCTCGGGCAGGTCCATGTGCGTGGCCACCACGCCCGCGAGGCGCGGGTAGCCCGCTTCGACGAGCCGCCGCGCGCCCGCCGCCGCGTGATCGCGTTCGGTACGCGCCACGTCGTGCAGAAGGGCGGCGCTGCGCAGGAGGCGCTGATTCAGGCAGCCCCCCCGGTGATTCAGCGCCTCACCGAGCGCGCGCGCCAGCTCAGCGACGGCCGCGCAGTGCTCGCGTACCGCGGCCGGGACGCCGAAGCGGTCCTGCAGGAGCTCGCACTCGTGATCGTCCGGGAGCCGTTCCAGGCGAGCACGGCGTTCCATCGCTACGTAGTGCTCGGGCCGGTCCATATCCTGCAACACGCCGGGGTCCTCGACCGCCACCTCGATCGCGCCTTGCTCGTGTGCCGCGAGGATCTCGTGCAGTCCGCCCCGCGGCTGCGCACCGAGGGCGTGACACACCAGGCGTGCGTGGAGCAGCGGCGGGTGGCCACGGCGGCCCGCGTACATCGGGTGGACTACGTCGTGGTCGCCGCCGCTGCGAGCGCGGCGCAGCACGGAGCCGATGGTCTCCGGACGCACCAGCGCGCAGTCGCCCGGCAGGATGCCAGTCCACTCGGCATCGCCCACGACCTCCCGCAGCCCGCACACCACCGACGACCACATCCCCGTGCGATAGGCCTCGTTGCGAACGCAGCGCGCATCCACGCCGTCCAGTGCCTCGACCACCTGATCCGCGGCATGTCCAACGACTACCACCGGCGTGATGCCGATATCGCAGAACGACCGCGCGGCGCGCACTACCGCGGGAGCGCCATCGAGTGGCAGCAGCGGCTTCAGCGTCCGCATGCGGTTGGATAAGCCGGCGGCCAGGACCACCCCACCGAGGACGGGTCGGCTCACACACCCTCCGCCCGTACTTGGATCATCTCCGCCACGATACTGATGGCAAGCTCGCCGGGGGTCTCGGCACCGATAGCCAGGCCCACGGGGGAGTGCACGCGCTCGATGTCGGCCGCGGTGAAGCCGACCTCTAAGAGAGCAGCCTGGATGCGCTTCCACTTCGTCCTGCTGGACATGAGGCCGATGTACCGGGCTGGAGTACGCAACGCCTGCATCAGCACGGCGGTGTCGTGCTGGTGGCCACGAGTCACGATGATGACGAAGCTGTGCTCGTCGGGCGCCACGTCGGCGAACGCTTCGCTGAAGCTCTCGAGCACCACGACTCGCGAGGCGGAGGGAAAACGCTCCTTGTTGGCGAACTCGGGACGGTCGTCGAGCACCAGCGTCTGGAAGCCCGCGCTCTCGGCGATCGGCGCCAGAGCCCGCGCGACGTGGCCGGCGCCGCAGATCACGGCGCGCGCGGGGATCTCGATAGCCTCCGCGTGCACCTGGCGCCCGTCGGGGAGGGCCGCCGACCCGTGCACCCCGATCTTGCCGATCAGACGGCGCAGGTCTGACCCCGCGCAGGGCAGCTCCCCGATCGCCTCGCCCTCCTCGTCGAGCAGGCAGTACCTCACGGACGACGACGTCTCGCTGGCCGAGAAAAACGTGAACAGCCACGCACGACGGGCGTCGCACACAGCCGCGGCCACCCCCGCGCATACCGCGGTGAGCTCGGGATCTTCCGGCGGCACGTAGGCGATCAGCACCTCGGCGCGACCGCCGCAAAGCATCTCCGCGCTTTCGATCGAGCGACCGGCGAGCCCCATGGTCGTCACCCGCGAACGACGCTCAGCGATGACTGCGGCGGCCTCGCTCATCATGGTCGCCTCGAGGAGCCCGCCGCCGATGGTACCGGCGATCGAGCCGTCGGCGCGCACCAGCATCTGTGCCCCTGCCGCTCGCGGCGTGGACCCCCGCTCGCTCACCAGCGTGACCAGAGCGAAACCCTCACGGGTCGCGAGTTGGGCGAGCACCTGATCCACGATCTCACGCATGAGCTCTCTCCGTTCCTCGCTCGTCACAGAGCGTCCGTTTCGTCATGCCCGTCGAGCACGGCCACTGTGCCTCGTCGCCGATATCGACCTCGATCCGCAGCTCCCCCGCGGCGTCCCCCCCGCGAAGCGCCGGCACCCGCAGGAGCGCACGCCGGGCTTGGTCTACCACCCCGCGCTGCGAGCCCGTCAGACGCAACTCGACACGCAGGCGCTCCCCATCGCTGGCGCGATCCACGGTCGCCCGGAAATCGGCGATACCACCGATGCCGAGGAGGGCATCATCGAGGTCTCCGAGAGTCAGCGTGAGACCATGCGAGAGGCGCACGCCGTCTGTGATCCTCCCCTTTACGTGCGCCAACAGCGGAAGCCGCGCGCCGCAGGAGCATGCCGCGGACGCCGTCGCGCTCAAATCGCCGGTGCGGTAGCGGATGAGCGGCATTCCTGTGCGCGTCAGCGTCGTGAAGACGACCTCGCCGGTCTCGCCCGGACGCGCGGGCAGGCCGGTCGTCAGCGAGATCACCTCGAACAGCAGGTCGGCCTCGCGCAGATGGTACCCGTCGCGAGCCTCACACTCGACGCCGCCGCCGAAACCCATCTCGGTGCTGCCGTAGTGATCGAACACTCGGCACGACCACGCGTCCTCGATCGCCTGTCGGACCGCCCGCGGTGCCCGGTCCGCACTCAGCAGCACTACTCGCGGCCGCCACGATGCCTCTCCGTACTCGGTCGAGCGCCGCGCCAGCGTGAGCACCTGCGCGGGGATGCCCACCACAACGGTCGCGCGCAAGCGCGCGAGGGCATCGAGCGCCGCCCCTACGTCACGTACCGGCCCGTGCACCTCTACCGCGGCGCCGAGCCGCGGGAGCGCCCGTGAGAGCAGCTCTCCGACGCTGCCCGGGCGCTCCCCAGGCATAAGCACCAGCACACGGTCGTCGGCATTGGTGAACGTGGACATTCCATGATGGAAGAAGTCCACCGTGAGCTCCAGATCCTCGGCGGTGAAGAAGACGCGCTTGGGCTGGCCCGTGGTCCCCGACGTCGGCAGCGTGACGATGCGCTCGATCTCGTCGGGGCGCACGCAGAGCATGCGCGGCCCCTCGACGCGAAGGTGATCCGCCGTAGTGAACGGCAGGGTCGCCAGATCGGCGAGGCTCGCCAGATCGCCAGCGTCGTGCGCCGCCAAGTGCCGTGCATAGAACGGGCTGTGCTGACGCGCTCTGGCGACGGTCTCGCGCAGCCGCGCCAACTGCCAGTCCGCCAGCGCCGCGCGATGGACGCGGCCGCCCGCGCAGCCGATGGCGGCCGCGACCCACTCCTCCAGTGGCGTTCGCCGCGGAGTGGCAGCCGTGTCCGCGGAGGCCTGGCGGCTCACCGCGAGCCTCCCCCGGCGACTGCCCCTCGCGACACCGCATCGAGGCGGCCGCGCCATGCTCCGCGAATGTGAGCCCCACTCACGGACGTGAGGTTGTACACACAGAATGGCACCAGGCGGAGGTCGCGGCTCAGTACGTGCAGGCAGCAGTGCCGCAGCCGCTCCAAGTCGACGGTCCAGGCATCCTGGAACGCCATGCCGGTGATGCTGAAGGTCCGGCCGCGCATCTCCTCGACGATGCGACCCCAAGAGTCGGCTACCGACGGTCCCGCCTCGGACGGCGCCGTGGGGGCGCAGCAGCAACGCCGGGCACGGGTGGTGGAGCCGGTCCAGCGAACAGCGGTGCGCCACGCCTTCTCGGCGGCCGTCGCGCCCCGAGCGGGTTCGGCACAAGTAGACTCCGTGGCCGTACCCAGCGCCACCACACGCCCGTTGGGCAGCTTCATGAACTCGCCGCGGAACGAACAGCTCGGATGCTCGCACGCCGCCGGCTTGAATCCCGCCGCCGGCACACGCCCCTCCGTCTGCTCGACGATGGCCCGTACTACCTCAGGGAGCGTGCAGCGCCGATCATCGCCACCCCCCACCTCTCCCTCTACACGGCCAAAGTAACTGATCGGCTGGAAATGCACGCCTCGTACGGCGGGCAAATTGGCGAGGGCGAAGTCGACCACCGGTCCTATCTGGTCGGTGTTGACACCCGGCAGGAGCGTCGGCACCAGGACAACGCCGAGTCCGGCCGCGGCGCAGCGCTCTACCGCGGCCAGCTTGAGAGACAGCAGCGGAGCACCCCGCAACACTCGGTATGGTTCCTCGTGGACGCCGTCGAACTGCAAGAAGACGGTGGACAGCCCAGCTTCCGCCAGGCGCTCCGCGTAGCCCGGTTCGCGGGCCAGCCGTACACCGTTGGTATTGAGCTGGATGAAAGCCACGCCGTGGCTCTGGCACAGGGCGAGGATATCCAGCAGATCGTCGCGCACCGTGGGCTCGCCACCCGAGAGCTGGACGTTACAGCCCGGTGCCACCCTGTCCAGATGCCCAAGCCAGGCGGCGATCTCCGCGAGCGGCGGATCGCCGCCTCGGTCCGCCGCGCTGGCCGCGAAGCACACTGGGCAGCCGAGGTCGCAGCGCGCGGTGACCTCCAGGAGCACGCAACAAGTGGCTTGCTGGTGGGCGTCGCACAGGCCACACCGCGTCGGACAGTCCTCGGCAACTCCTCGCGCGACCTCGGCGCGCGGTGAGTTCACCAGCTCCGAGACACCGGTTTGGGACGTAACGTCCTGTCTTGCCGCGCGCCACTCCTCGAAATCCGGTGGCCCCCGCCAGATGATGGCGCGCGCGCTCCCGTGCTCGGGGCAGTGCTTTCGCATGACCACGTCCTGGCCGACGCGCTCGAGACTCGCCGGTACGCGTCGCAGGCAGACGGGGCACAAGCTCACCGTCTCCCCGATCGTCTGGGACATTGCGGATGGAGGCAGTGCCATCTACTTCAGTCCGGCCAGCTCACGCGCCCGTCGGTAGCAAGCAGCGACGATAGGAGGACAGCGGACGCCCCGCGCCAGCGCATCTTCTTCGACGAGGTCACGGCAGTCGGTGGAACCGAACTCCTGGCGAAACCAGTCGACGTAGTGGCGCACCGTGGTGTGATCCACCGGCCGCTCGCCGTGCAGCAACCCCAGCGCCAGCACCCCTCCCGTGAGCGCGCCGCAGGTGATGCGATCCCAGAGCCCGCCGCAGAGCGGCGCGACCGCCGCCACGAACAGGGGGTCGCTGCGGCCCGTCTCGTCGAGCGCCAGCTGTACCAGTACTTGGGTACAGCACGTTCCCGAGAGCATCAGGCGGGCAACGAGCTGATCGAGATCGTCCCGCTGGTCGAGATCGCCTTTCATCTGGTATCCCCCACCTTTCTCCCTTGGGCGTCGAGCAGTGCCACGGATACATCCGGCAGACAACCTGCTGGCGACCGTTCGGCGATGGCCAGGAAGTAGCCCAGGTCGGCCGGCCGACACACGCGGTCACCGACGGGTCGCAAACCGACGAGATCGAAGAACGCCTCCAGCGAGCCGTGCGCGAACACGATGCGCGCGGCGAGCTCGCGTAAGACATTCGTGTGATCCTCCCATACCCGCGCCACGAAGCCGCATCGCAGGAGCAAGTCGCAGAAGGCCGCACGAGACCCGACGCCGCGCAAGCAGGTCCGCCCCTCTGCCTGCCAGGTCTTCTGCGCGCCGCGACGATACACGTCGGTCACCACCAGCAGCGCGCCCGGCCGCAACACCCGTCGCAGCTCGCCCAGCGCGAGCGGAACATCGCCGATCAGGGAGAGCGAGCACTCCATGAACGCGCCGTCGAAGCAAGCTTCGGGGAAGGGGAGCGACTCGGCGACGGCGGCGCGCACATCCACGTGCGGCCGCTCGCGCCGTGCGCGCTCCACCAGCGTCTCACTGGGCTCCACTCCCGTGGCCACAAAGCCGCGCTCGGCCAGATGGGCCACGGTGGTGCCCAAGCCGCAGCCCACGTCGAGCAACGCCGACCCTGGGGCGAAGCGGCAGAGATCGAGCGCGCGATCCGTCAGCGCCAGTCCGCCCGGACGCAAGGTATCGCCCGTGACCGATCGCATGGTCGGATGCTCGTACGGGAACGAGCCAGCACACGCGCTCCGAACGGTCTGGTCAGCGGCAGGGGCGCTCACGTTCACTCAACCCCCGCACTGTCGCGAATCCAGAACACCTTGCGGCAGTGCGGAGCGAACGCCGGCGTACCGCCGGCCTGGCGGACCGCCGCCAGCACTCGCTCCACGTTCACCGGCACCATGCCGGCGAGCATGGTCACGCCCAGATCGGCGAACACGCTCGGCACCATCGGCGTCGTCGGGCCGAGGATCACCGTCTTGGCGTCACTCCGAACCTGCTCCAGGAACAGCTCGAGCGAATCGTCGAGAAGGGCCGTGGCGGTGACCACGAGCACGTCGGCGGATCGCGCCAACTCATCGAGGAACTGCGCCTGATCGCCCATCGCCCGATCGCGATCGAGCACGTTCACGTGGGCGCCCATCGCCGTCAGCGCGGCGACGACCGGCGGGAAATGGCCCACCATGAGAACACGACTGCTGGGAGAGATGCTCAACTGCGTCATGAGGCCGGTCCGCGGCCCCGTATCCTCCGGCATGGCGAGGGCTCGAGGACGATTGAGGGCGTTCACGAGCGCCACACCCATGGAACGCTCGAGCGTGGTGGCACTGCGGACGTACTCCAAGAGCGCGCTCGCCGGCCCGCCCTCGAAGTCGCGGAACACGGGGACCTGCGTGCAACACGGCGACCGCTGCACCATGGTGTAGCAGAGGCCCACGTTCCCGTCGTCCGTACCTACGGCGGTGTACCCAAGGCCGACCGCCACGGTCACTACGCGGCGCCCTCGCGCCGCCTCTTCGAAAGCCGTGAACAGCCGTTCGGCGATCACTTGTCCTCCATAATGCGCTCCACCTCGGCCATCCTGCCCCGCGCCAGCTCCTCGGAGACCAGCGTCATCCGGCAGGTAGGGCAGGACGGCAGCTCGACCGGAAACGAGGCCGCCAGGTACTTGACGGTGACCGAGCGCATAACCAGCGCTGTTCCGCAGCGGCCGCAGCGCCAGAGCGTCTCGGCGATGCCGTCTCGTTCACTCTCCACCCTCGACCCCCTCGACTTCCATGCGATGCGTGTACACACCGTGGAGCACATAGCCGGCCTCGGCGGGCGAGTACTGAACCCAGTAGGTCACCGCTCGCGGCCGGTAACTGGCCAGGCGCCGCCCCGACGCGGAGTCTACGAAGAACGCCCGCGAACGCTCGGCGTGCGCGATAACCGCCTGGACGTCATCCAGCCGTACGAGCTGCTCCTCGAGGGCTCGCCTGAGCTCCTCGTCCATCTCAACCACGATCTCCGTATGATGCTCTGGCCCCACTCGCTCTCCCCAGATATCGCGCAGCAACTCCTCTTTCAAGCGCACCCGTGCCTCATGACGCTCCACGAAGCCCGGGCCGAGCGCGGCGGCGCTCTCCAGCGCGGCCGCGCCGCCCAGAAGAGCGTCGATCACATGGATCGCCGGCTTGCCGGCGGCGGCATAGCGATCGCGGCACATAGCACAGTACGTGACGAACGGCTGTGGCGAGCGCGCCGCCCGGCGCGCCACGACCTCGTCGGCCAGCTCGCGATCGGCGTACAGCATGAGACCGCCGAACCCGCAGCACTCGGTCCGCTCGCCGGAGAGCGGCAGCTCCTCTACCGGCCAGCCCGCGCCGGCCAGCAGATCTCGCACCGCCGTCCGCATCTGCGCGTGGTGCCGAGCCGTACAGGGATCGTGCACCGCCAGCGTCGCCCGAGACGTGGCCGGCACGGCCGACGATGCGCCTGCTCCCGCCGCAAGTACCTCGTACAGCGACACACTGGTCACGTCCGGGGCGCGCCGCCCGAGGATGTCGGCACACGTCGGACAGGCGACGACAACGGTAGGGTTGCCCATCTTCTGCACGCCTTCCCGGAGCGCGGCCAGCGAGGTCTCCAGGAGATCCTCTCGCCCGGCCCACTCGGCGGGGGCGCCACAGCACCGCAGCATGAGCCCCACCTCCGGCCCCAGGCGCTCGCGCAGACGAGCGTACAGGATGGCCACGGCGTCCGGGCGTGAGGCGGCCAGCTGACACCCCGGCATGAATACGTGCGTGCTCTTCTGCCGCCCGGGCGCGTGGCGCAGGAGCGTGCAGGCTTCGGAGTTGGCGCGCCGCAGCTCTTCCAGAGCGAAGTCGTGTGCCGAGGGTGGCATTTTGCCCTGCGCCACCATGGTGCGACGCGCCTCGAGGCATACGGGAGCCATATTCAGATCGGTGGGACAGACCTCCGCGCAGAGCCCGCAGAGGCTGCACGAGTTGATGAACCTGTTGGCCGTGCGGTTCCCCTTGGTCACGGTCAGGTTGTTGTATATGCGGCGCGCGTACACGCGCGGGTAGCTGCCGTGTTTTTCCAGGTACGGACAGACCTTCAGGCATTCGAGACACGCGCAGAGCAGACATCGCTCCGCCTCTGCTCGCGCCTCGTCCGGGTCGAAGCCACGCGCCGCATCGGCCATCGCCGCGGGCGACTCGGGCGACACGCCAGAGAGATCGGTGAACAGGCGGGTCTCGTATGGGCCCTCCAGGCTGCGGCCGTAAGTGAGCGAGACTTTCTGCAGGAAGCGCTCGATCGACGTGGCCGCGCGACGGCCCTCGGAGATCGCCGCGATCGGCGACCAGCTCGCCGGGGAGGAGTCCACGCCACGCACGTCGCCGGCCAGAAACACCCCCGGCAGATCGGTCGCGAACGTCTCCAGCCCCTCGTCACGGTTGGCCTCGACGGGGACCCCGGGCGTAGAGGAATCGGCCGTCCCCGTCGCCACCAGCACCGCATCGCACGCGGGCAAATCGAGGAGAGCCGCCACGCTCTCCGTGGAGACAACCTCGGCGAGGTCCACGGAGCGGCCGAGTCGAATACTCACGGGGAACCGCGCGAGCGGTTCGAGGTCGGCCGCCAAGGCCGCGCGAGCGGCGGCCGCTCGCCCCGTGAGGAGACGGCCGCCGACCTCCGAACCCCGCTCGTAGAGCTTCACCGCGTAGCCTTTGCGCGCGAGATCGAACGCGGCGGAGAGGCCGCACAGCCCGCCACCGATCACCACGACCGTCTGCGTCTTAGCCGCCCGCGACGGACCGGCGGGCGGCACGGCGCCGAGCCGCACGCACACCCGCTCTAACTCGCGAACGCCGATCGCCTGATCGATCGCCGCGCGATGGCACGCGCGCTGGCAGGGCGCGTCGCAGAACTCGGAGACCACGTGCACAAACGGCGTGGCCTTGGCGAACAGATTACGTCCCGTAGCAAACGCACCGTCGCGGACGGCGCGCACCACACCACGGATATCTACGTGAACGGGGCACGCCGCAACACAGGGCGGCTCCCAGTCCTGGATGCACTGCTCCTCGAGCTTGGCTAGGTCTGTGGACTTCATCGCATGCGGCGGGCGGCGGCAACCCCGCACGCTCCACTACAGCCGTCGCACCCGTGGGAGCGTGCGAGACGGTCGCGGGGGGCGGGCCCCCCCAGAGA